>JAESFR010000030.1_pt1 | contig 379537 bp, 364 predicted proteins | sample 9266191 | NCBI WGS metagenome assembly JAESFR01 (sample SAMN14503063, study PRJNA617104) | algae metagenome | isolation source: Pleurocapsa minor HA4230-MV1 and co-occurring heterotrophs from cement on... | place: USA: Nuuanu Pali Lookout, Hawaii | collected 2009-07-20 | reverse complement strand
CGCCGACGCCGCCAAGCAGCCCTCGGCCGATTGACCCCGATCGAGTTCGAAACGATCATGACCAACCCCGCCGCTCAAGCGGCCTGACTACACACCCCACCTGTCACCGGATCGTGCAGCAGTCTCGATCGCGCAGGACGCTGCACACGCCAACAGCTGGTCGATTGCCTCCGAAAGGGGTCCGGAGAGCGAGGCATCGGACTGCGGGATACTGGTGATCATCTGTGCGGTCGACATGGGTCCTCCTGGTCGTCCAGCGTTTCGTACCCGAGCGTCGGCGTGTCGAGTACACCGTGTCGTAGTTCCCGACGAGCGCAACGATCAGCGGCTGTCACGCTGCTTGCGCAGCTCGATCCCGCCACCAGGAACGGGCTCCCCGACGCCCGGCCGACGGTTGCAGCTGGACGCCATCGGTGATCCGTCGATAGATCAGCAGATCATCGCTGAATCCCGGCCAGTGCGGCAGGGTGATGCGTCGCGTGCGCCGGAATCGCGGGCGCACTCCGCAGATGCATGGCATCGTCACGATGCCGAATGAGCACCCCCAGCACCGGTCGTACTCGCCGAGCAGTGCATGGAACAGGTCATCACCGGTCCGACCTCCCGGTTGCTCACCCACGTAGACGACCGTCTGGCCGCCTGCATCCCAGTAGAGCTCGAGGGCCTCCGCGGCCCAGACCTCGTTCTTGGTGGGCCAGATGATCAGCAGGGTGCGATCGGCATGTTGCGCGACGATCCGATGGTCGGCTGCAACGACGTCGGTCCAGGGTTGCGACCCGGCGAACCAGCGATTCGATCGCGACGGAGCGGGCGCAGGGTCCGTGGCGAGCACGTCGACGCCGAACTGGCCGAGCAGGTGTGCCCAGTATCCTGTGCCGGCGCCGATCTCGAGGGTCCCGGCCGCCGTCGTCTCGCCAGCGACCGACATCAGGGCCGATTCGGTCGGGATGGCGAATGAGTAGCGGGACAGAAGGCGGGAACGGAGCTGTGGATCCGGCCGTTCGAGGTCGGCTGCTTCCCATGCGTCGAGCAGCGGATTCGTGGACGTTATCGCGTCGCCTCCCACTCCAGCCCCATCGGGCTGTGTCACGAGGACGGCTCCATCTGCATGTCGGTCATGTCGCCGCTGTGGTCCATGCCTGGCATACCGAGCACGAAGTACCCGACGATCGCGACGATGACGGCGACCACCATGACGAACACCAGCTTCGAACGTCGCGTCGGCGGTTCCAGGCTCTGTTCGGCCTCCGGCATCTGGTCCACCTGCGTCCTCCGATACGACAGTCTGTAGGACTTTAGAGTGCCGTGTCGTCGAGTGCTGGGCGCGGATGCTTCAGGCCTTGACCGCGCGTGCCAGGAGGTCCAGTACGGAGCGCCGAGCCCGCTCCGCTCCCCAGCGCTGCGCATGTCGGAGGTGCACGTAGCCCCACCCGATCGAGTTGAACAGCACTGCCGCCACATCCGCTGGGTCGTCGAACGGCCCGAGGGTGCCGTCGAGTTCTCCGTCCCGCAGGATTCGCTCGATGGGTTGCACGAACACGAGGTCCGTCTCATGCTCAGCGCCGTCGTCGACGTGGAAGGGTGAGTCGCTTGAGCTGAACAGGCCGCTGAGCAAGGCGAGGTAGTCGTCTGCGACTCCGAGCATCGCCTCGAAGAGCTGCCGCAGCCGCACGTCGGCCGCGTCCGAGGAGGTGAGTGCTGGCCACGCGGCGTTCAAGTACGCCTCTGCAGCTTGGTCGGTCAGCGCCGCAACGACCCATGCACGGTCGATGCCTCGACGGTGCAGCGTCATCCGACTGGTGCCTGCTGCCGCAGCGAGACGTTCGATCGTCAGCGCGTGCATCCCCTGCTCCTCGATCAAGGAGCGCGCAACGTCGATGAGTTCCGGGGAGCTCGACACCATGGCACAAGCCTAGTGACATCTTCACCCCAAGAATGTTACGTTAATGTACCTATGCGGATACAGCGACGTACAGTCGATCCGGGGTGGTTCGTCCTCCTGGCGTCATTGGGCGGCATGCTCACCCTGGTCGGCACCTACTGGGACGATGCGTGGCACACCGATCGCGGTCGCGACAGCTTCTTCGCCGCCCCTCACCTGGCGCTCTACGCAGGTGTGTTCGTGGCATTGGTCGGTGTGTCGCTCGCCGGGAGAACCATCAGTGGTCGCGGGCGCGCGATGGCAGTGTCGGGAGCGATCGCGGTGTTGGTCTCTGCGCCGATCGACGAGGCGTGGCACGCCCTCTTCGGTCGCGACGCCGTGCTCTGGTCGCCGCCGCACATGCTGGCGGTCGCTGCGTCGGTCCTCTTGGCGTCGGGCGTGCTCATGCTCGCCGCAGACGTCGTTGGCCGTGTCGGCGTCGTCGCTCGAGCGCTGGCCGCCGCAGGGGTGATCGGCGCGCTCCAGGTGCCCGTGCTGGAGTACGACTCCGACGTGCCGCAGTTCGCCACGGTGTGGTACCTGCCGGTCGCCGTGCTCGGCTGGCTGATCGCCGTGCAGATCATCCGCAACGTCATGCGCAACACCCACGGACTCTTGGTCGCCGCAGCCACCTACACCGCAGCCCGGATCGGGGTTGTGTTCCTGCTCGTCGGGTTGGACCACAGCCTGACGGTGATCCCGCCGGTCCTGCTCCTCGCCGTACTCCACCTCTTGATCGACCGGGCGCCCGTCGCGCAGCGGTGGCGCCTTCCGGTCGAGGCCGTCGCGTGCACGTTGGTGTGGTTCGGGTGGCTCGAGGTCGTCGGCGGTGCAGCGGCGTCGCTGACGAACTCCGACCTGTTCTTCGGCCTCGCTGTCACCGCGGTTGCTGCGACCGCCGTCTCGATGTGGACGCCGCGATGGCAGGCACGCTCGGGTGTCGCGGCAGCAACGTCTCTGTTGGTGCTCGGCATGCTCTCCGCCCCGGCGTTCGCTCACGACCCCGGCCAAGGTCCACTCCGACGCGACGCTCGCATCGAGGCGCAGCGGACCTCGGGAACGATGGTTGCGATCGAGTTGGAGGTGCCACGGCCTTGCGGTGATCTCGACCCGGTGCGGACCGTTGCACGTCGGAGCGGAGACGTGGTGATCGGTCCGCTCCAGCGTTCCACATCACCATGCCGCTTCCTCGGTTCGGTGGACGCCGCGCCAACCGGCCGTTGGTTCATCTACGCCGAACTGGACAGCCCCGACGGCAGAATCGAGACCTGGGTCGCCCTGGACGACTCAATCACGTCGACATCTGTCGATCGCGCGTTGTACTCGCCCCCGACCGGAGGAAGAGGCGCACCGAGGATCGTGGTCGCCGGCGTGCTGTACCTCGCGGTGGCGCTCCTCGTGGTGTGGGCGCTGGTCGGGAGCCGCATGACGGCGCCGAGAAACGCCAGTCCCGATGTCACATGAGTCACGACCGGGCGAGCAGAACCCAGCTGGCACCGCCGTCGGAGGAGCGGTGCACCTCCACACGCTGGCCATCGTCGCGTGCAAGGTAGAGGTTGCCGCTCGCCGCGGTACCGGCGATCGAACGCAGCGGTGCCTGCCCGACGCTCTCCCATCCCGCCTCACGATCCTGCAGAACCCGCCCGTCGGCGGTGACTGCGAGCGGAGCGCCCCCATCGGGCCAGACGAGCACGGTGACGTCGCCGTCGATCCGCTCCTCGGCGAACGTGCGACCTCCATCGAGGCTGCGCAACAACTGGCCGCCCGAAACAACGAGCAACGAGTCGCCCGACAGGTCCGCTGCGAGCGCGTCGACAGGCATCGTCGACCGGACCTCCCAGTCGACCAGGTCCGCCGACGCGATGAGTTCCGAAGTGGCGGCGTTCCATGCCAGGACACCGGAACCAGTCGGAGCGATGTGGTGCAGATCCGCTGCGCCAGCAAGCGACGCCGGTGACCAGGTCACCCCACCGTCGGAGGACCGGATGAGACCGAGCTGACCAGGTTCGCCGGCCTGCATGCCTGCGACGTCGGGATGCCCTGACGCCAGGAGCTCACCGTCGCGGTTGACGCTGAGCCCCATCACGTCGCGGTACGACTCCCCGACGCGGACCAGGTCTCCGTCCACGACCCGGAACAGGCCACCGTGCGTCGCAACCAGCACCGATCCGTCCCCGGGGTCGGCCACCACCGCATGCACATGGCCTGCTGGGACATCCTCCGAACCCGCCGCTCCAGGACCAGATGCACCGCTCGAGACGTCGCCGTCATCGGCGGACCCGAGGATCCACCACGCGCCGAGCGTCACCAAACCAATGGAAATCATGGCTGCGGTGATTCGCACACTGCGCGGTGACCACGTTCGTCCAGTTCGAGACTCGCCCATCTACGACATAGTGTAGGACTCAGGGGCCCCGGAGGCACGGTGGCTCCGGCGATCGCGAAGGAGCATCGGTGCTGAACGCCATTCCCAGTCCGCCGTCTGAAGCCCTGGAGGTCGGTCCGCTCAGTTTCCGGTTCTACGGTCTGGCGATCGCTCTCGGAGTGCTCGCTGCCGTGTGGTTGGCGCGTCGGCGCTGGGCGGCGATGGGCGGTGATCCCGAGGACATCACGTCGGTGGCACTCGTCGCAGTGCCGGCCGGACTCATCGGCGCTCGGCTCTATCACGTCGTGACGGATTGGGGATCGAGGTATTCGGGCGGCCGTTGGTGGCCCGAGGCGTTCGAGATCTGGAGCGGAGGCCTGGGCATTCCTGGAGGCGTCGTCGGCGGGGCCCTCGCCGCCGTGTGGATGGCGCATCGGCTGGGCGTGCCGTGGCGCCAGATGGCCGATGCTGCGGCCCCGGCGCTGCCGTTGGCCCAAGCGATCGGCAGGCTGGGCAACTGGTTCAACCAGGAGCTCTTCGGCAGGCCGACGCAGCTGCCATGGGGCCTCCGCATCGATGCCGAACATCGTCCGCGGCAGTTCCCCGACGTCGAGCTGTTCCATCCCACGTTCGCGTACGAGGCCCTCTGGAACCTCCTTCTTGCGTCCCTGATCATCGTGGTGTCACGCCGGGTGGTGCTGCGTCCGGGACGTTGGTTCGCCGTGTACGTAACCGGCTACGGGCTCGGACGCCTATGGGTCGAATCGCTGCGCATCGACGACGCAACGCAGCTTCTGGGCCTTCGCGTCAACATCTGGACGTCCCTGATCGCCATCGCGGGCGGTCTCTTGTGGTTGTTCTGGCGAGGCGTGCCCGTCGACCGGGAGGCAACTTCGAGGCTACGAGCGGGCGCGTCGCCCGCTGACATCGCAGCGTTGCCTCCAAGCAGGTCGGAGCTCGAGCGCGCGATGCTCGCCGCCACCTCGACGAGGACCGAGCCGGACGACCGCGAAAACACCGACTCAGACGCCTGAACTGAGCTGAGGCGGCGCTCCGCAGCTCCGTCAGGTCTCACACAACGAAGCGAGTTCATGACGAACTCCACGAAGGCGTCACCGCTCGGCCGTGTATCCGCAGCACGGTGACGGCCCAAGCGACACCGTTGTTTGGCCTGCGTCGAACTGCGGCGATCGCAAGAGGACGATCGAAGTCATGACGGGAACGTCCGCTTTCCGGCTTCGACCGTCGCTCGGTCCGGTCATGGACCGACGACGGGAGCGCATGCTCCCGGGCGATTGTCGAGCGTGTCGAGCTGGGCGGCGCCGACTCGCCGATCGGGTCGAGCTTGGAATCGACCGACTCGGGTGCCGTGCCGGTAGCGAGCTGTGTAGCCCACCTGCGCATTGTCCGCTCGGCCAGGCCGCTGTGGATCCTCGGCAGCGACGACGAGCTCCACGAGATGACCGTGACCGTCGAGCGTCACCTCGACAACGGTCGGTTCCGCAGTGCGGTCCACGATGCGAAACCGGTTGTCGCCGAGGCGCCTCACGCTGTCGGCAGCTGCGATCAGCCCGACAAGTTGGTGGTGCGGCTGGTCGACCTCGTCGCCCAGCGCCAACCCTGCGATCACGGGCCCGACCACTCGCCGAACGGAGTCCAGGCTCGTTGACGCCTCGATCGCCCACCAGTCATTCGGGCCCGAGGAGAACGCGTCGGGACGCAGAGCGAGGCCGCCGCCGTCCACGATGAGCACCGGATCACTGTCGGGGTCATCGAACACCGAGACGGCGGCGTCCGTCACTTCGATGGTGAGTGTGCCACCGACGGGGAAGCACTCGAAGATCGTCGACGGGTCCGCGATTGCGACGTTCACCCGATATCCGTCGAGTGGCGGAGCGCCTTGGACTCGCCGAGCCATCTCGGCCGCCGGAGAGGCGGTGCATGCGACGGCGACCACCAGCAGCGCGGAGAGCTCGAGGGCGTGCACCAGGACACGCTTCACCTCGAGTGCTTCGGCGCGTCGCGGGATACCCACAGGACAGATGACGTTACTACGACATTGTGTCGTAGTAACGTCGCTCGCGACCGAAAGTCGGCCCACATTCTGGGAGCATCGTGCCGCATCCGAACAGCAAACGAGCGAAAGCCGCCAAGCAGAAGCGCGCCGCTCATCGTCGTGAGCGGATCGCCACGAACGAGTCGACGACGGCAGCCGGACCGCGTCGCACCGCCGAGCGCGACGTGGCGCTGCGCCGGGCGCGGCGCAGCGCCTGGGTGCGCAATCTCGGGCGGCGCGTCGCGATCGTCGGGATTGTCGGGCTGATCGCAGCAGGACTGTGGTTCGGACTGCGTCCTGACCCAGAGCTATCGGGGGTAGTTCGTGTCGCCGACGACGGCGGGGGCCACGTAGCCGATGCAACCTACGCATCGGCGTCACCCACCAGTGGAGCCCACGAGGGCACTGCACCCAGCTGCGGGTTGTACAGCTACCAACTCGAAGCTCAGCTCGCAGTGCACGCGCTTGAGCACGGCGCAGTCGTCATCTGGTACGACGCAGATCGTCCCGAGCTCGGCACAGAGCTCTCGGAACTGGTGGACGGCTACCCCTCCCACGTCATCGTGTCGCCGAACAACCGCCTCGAGACGCCCGTGATCGCGACAGCGTGGAACCGCCTGAAGTCCTTCAGTGGGGCGGAGCCCGGGGTAAGGGACTTCGTTGACACCTACCGGTTTCGCGGTCCCGAAAGCGAGCCATGTGAGCGGTCGGCGTGACATCGACGCACATCCTCGAGGAAAGGCGATGCCGTCAGTGTGTGGGCGGATTGGAGTGGCGGCGATCGGCCGCCGCGTGAGCGCGTCGGATGGGTTCCGAAGGTGACGGACGCAGAGTCAGCCGCGCTGGATGTGAGATCGGTCGCGCCGGCCTTGGAATCGGGTCCGGATTCCCCTTGCACCGGCACGGCCACCCGAGAGGGCTTGCCCGATCGCCCGCTGGCCGCGCTCAGCCACGCGAGTTGATGATGAAGTCAGCGTTCGCCTGCTGGTGTGCCCACAGCACGACGAGCAGAGCGATCGCGACGACTGAAATGAGTGCGACCGCCTTGGGCCCCAGCCGAGTCTGCAATCTGATCCACCTCCCGGTGAGGCGCCCGGTCACAGCGCGTGCCAGCCCGACTGTCACGGTTGCAGCGACGAGGAACGACGCCGGGTTGTAGGTCCAGGCGAGCGCCAGGTCGCCGCGCACGATCGCGGTCGATCCGCGCGTGAGTCCGCAGGTCGGAGTGACCCAGCCGATGGCGTGGGTGGGCATCGGGAGATCGACTGGTGACCCGCCCAACACGGCGAGCGCTGCGGCGCCGATCAGAATCGCCGCCGAGCCTGCGGTCCAGAAACGGTGCCGGTCCTCGCCGACGACGCTGACGGAGACGGGCGAGCCTGACTCCCGCCGGTCAGCCATCGAAGGCCAGGTGGAGGTGGTCCTGATGCAGGTCGTTCGCGAACGACGCTCCGCCTGGGCCGTCCAGATCCCACGGCGCACCTATCTCCGTGGCACCTGCTGCGAGCGCGAGTTCGGCGAGTTGGCGAGCGGGACTGGAGGGCTCCCCTCTTTGGTCGAACACCGATCGACCGCCGACCTGCCAGATGTCCACACCTCGTCCAGCGGTGTGGTTGCTCGGTGACGCGGTGCCGTAGACCGCCGCCGGGTGACCCCCCGCGAAGACCGTGATGCTGAACTGCATCACGCCAGCGGCTCGACCCAGCAGCTCGACGAGTCGCGTGTCGACACCTCCGCTGTTCAGATCCTGCAGCGCTGTGTCCGGCAGCTCCGGCCCGAGCTGAGCGATCAGCTCGGTCGCGGCCGGCGACGGCGCGTTGCCGGGCAGTGTCGTCGGTGGCACCACGTCGACGACACTCCATGTGGCGCCATCGGCTTCGACACGGACGTCGTAGGTTCTGGTGGATGTCGTGAGCGCCCCGCCCCGCCGAACGTGCTGCCGCACGACGGTCATCACCGAGGCACTGTTCGTGAGCAGGCCGCCGAGCTGGGGGTAGACCACCTCGCTGACGGCATCCGCGTCGTCGCTGGCCAGCGGGTCGAGTGCGCCCCGACTGGCGCCAGGGTCCGTGAGTCCGGCCGTCTCACGCGCGAGCAGGCCCGGACCTTCGCCATTGCGGTAGGTGCCCACACGTTCGATGAACTCGGCCGCAGCAGCTTTCGCGTCCGCACCAGGTTCGCCCGCGACCGGCGTGTAGGCCGCAACCTCCGGCAGGGTCGGCACCGTCGTCGTGGTGCGAACGGTCGAGGGCGGCGACGCGGCAACCGGCGTGCGCTCGGTTGACGGAGCTGCCGGCTCCGTGGAGCGCTCAGGAGTTGAGCATCCAATGATCGTTCCCGACATCAGAAGCACGGCCGCTGCCGCCCGGACACTCGCCGACGGTGCGGGTCGACCGCTGAGCTGAAACGGCCGACTCATGGTCGCTGCACCAAGATGGGCGGCAGCACCTTCTCCATGGAGCACCACGAGTTGCCGTCCACGTCGACCTGCTCACCGCTGACCCCCCAACCATGGGCCTCGTACAGGCATCGTGCAGCATCGTTGTCCCCACGCGTGAGCACATGCGCAGCACATGCACCGCAGCTGGCAGCGATCGCCTCGAACGACCCCACCAGGGCGCTGGCTGCGGACCGACGTCGGTAGCGCGGGTCGACGGCGAGGTGACTCAGAACGGCTGCGTCCCATGCGTGTGAGCTGTCCCGCTCCTGACTGGCGAACCGAAGCAACCCGCGCGCGTACCGAGCCGATCGCGTCCCGAGGAACTGGAGGAGCAATGCGGGGTTCGTCACGAGCGCGGTCGCACCGACGGCAGCCAGTCGACCCCTTCCGTGGCGAGCGACGTGGCGATAGTGGGCCTGTCGGTCGACTGTCCCCACGAGGAACCCGACGGTGACCCCGTCGACGGTGGCGACCAATGAGATGGCGGCTGGACTCGTCAGGTAGCTGCGGTAGTACGCGACGAGGAACCGAGGACCCAACTGCACGAAGAACCCGGCCGGCAGGTGGCACATGTGGAGGGCAACGGCCCGATCCACGTCGGAGAGCTCCATCGGCCGCAGCGCAACCGGGCTCGAAGCCGTTCCCCCTGCGGATGCCCCGTCCATCACCACGTCCTTCATCTACTACGTAGCGTAGTAGATGAAGGAACGCGGTGTTCGTTCATGCGGCGAACGGGGTCGGACGAGTGCTCTCTGAGTCCCTCCCCGCGAGCAGGTCAGCCCTGCAGCAGCTGGTCCATCTCGTCGATCTCAGCCGACTGGCCATCGATGATCGACTGCGCCATGGCGATGGCCGGCTCGTACTCGCCGTTGGCGACCTCGTCCTCGGCCATCGAAACGGCCCCGTCGTGGTGCACGATCATCATCTCCAGGAACATCTGGTCGAACTCGACTCCACTAGCAGCAGCCATCTCGTCCATCTGGTCCTGCGTCATCATCCCGTCCATCGACATGTCACCCATGTCACCGTCCATGGACATCTCGCGATCGGGCACGGCCTGCCCCCAGTCCTCGAGCCACGCGGTCAGCTGCTCGATCTCAGGGTCCTGCGCCGCGCGGATCCGCTCGGCAAGGTCGATGACCTCTGCTGACTCCGCCTGCGCGATCGCCATGTCGGCCATCTCGATGGCCTGAGCGTGGTGCGGGATCATCCCTTGGGCGAAGTCGACGTCAGCCTGGTTGAACGCTGCGTCCGACGGGATCTCGGAGGTCTCCGCCTCGGTGGTCGTCGATTCGCTCGAGTCCGACCCCATGTCCATGCCCGACATCCCGCCGGAGTCGTCGTCGCGCGAGCACCCACCGGCGACGAGCGCAGCGGCGACAACCGAGGCGATGACGATGTTCCTCTTGACGTGCTGGATCCTCACACAACCTCCAATAGTAGGTACGACAGTGTGTCGTAGGTTAGTGCTTGCGCTGACTGGGCTCGTGTCGGTTGGTGAGCGCCACCTCAGCTCAGCTCGACGAGCGCCGACGACGCACCGACGGGTCGAACAGCCCGAGGAAGACCGTGCCGAACCCCGCGACCAGAACCCCGGCTATCAGCCACAGCTCCTGGTGCCCGAACGGAAGCAGGACTTGGTCGATGAACAGCATCGTGTCGTTGGCGACGGCGATCAGGATGCCGCCCACGATTAGCGCAACGCCGATCCAGCGGTGTTGCGACGGCCGGAACCCGGAGTAGTAGCCGAACCTGCCTCTGCGTCCCGAGATGGGCTCGGCCACACGCTTGGACAGACTGGGCCTGCCGGGCTGATCCGATGCCGATGATTTCGGCGTCGTGCCCTTGGGAACTCTGGGTGATCGTCCTTCGATTCGAGCCATGCCTGGATCCTCCTTGGATGTTCGATCAGCTTCGGTTCACAGCGGCGGCCAGCCGGTGCGAGACAGCACGCGCTGCAGCGGCACGAACAGCAGTTGCCACCAACCAGCGATGTACGCGAGACCCACTCCCACGAGCAGCACACCGCTCAGCCGCTCGATGAGCTGCCCGTGGCGGCGAAGAGTTCGCACCAGCGGATCGACACGCTCTGCGGCCAAGGCCATCGCAAGCAGCGGCACGCTCAGTCCGACCGCGTACAGGCCGAGCAAGGTCGCTCCTCCGACCACCGACGCACTCGACGACGCCATTGTCAGCACCGAGGCCAGGACCGGTCCGATGCACGGGGTCCAGCCGAACGCGAACGCCGCGCCCAGAACGACCGCCCCCGACGGACCGCGCGCCACTCGGTGCATCGCGAACCTTCGTTCGCCCATCACACGTGCCGGCAATCGGAGAACACCCAGGAACGACAATCCGGCAACGATCAGCACCACGCCCGCGATACTCACGAACACCTGCCGCTGCTCGATCAACAGTTGGCCGAGCATCGAGGCGCTGGCGCCGAGTGCGACGAAGACTGCCGTGAAGCCGACACAGAAGAGGATCGCCCCCGTCATGCGTCCCGAAGCCGGCGACGGTGCAGCTACGGACTCGGTCGCGTCACGCGGGCTCGCGCCCGGGGTGGACACGTAGGCGAGATACCCCGGGAGCAGCGGGAGCACACAGGGGCTCGCGATCGACATCGTGCCGGCGAGCACCGCCAGCAACGGGAGCCACCACCCCCCGATCACGTCGGTTCGCCCCCTTGGGCGTCCCTCGTCGCACGACTCGACTGGATACGACGGAACGTGGTCACCGCATGAACGAGGCCGACCCCCACGAGCACGATGGTGTTCACCCACTGGGTGCCTGCCCCCGTTCCCGGCGCCCTGGGCAAGAGGAACCAGGTGATCCATCGGAGTCCCGCAACTGCGCCGAGAGCTGCCAGCACAACGGTGCGGGGTCGCAATGCCCACCAACGTTCGAGCACAACGGCCGAGGCCACCGCAGCGATCCCGACCACGATCCCGACCGGGAACTGCGGCTGCGTCAGACCCGACGGGGTGAGACCGACGACGGTGACGGGCCCGTAGCACCCGTCGCGCAGGATGCACGTAGCTTCGAAGGCGCCATACGCGGCCAGTGCGACCGGAGCGAGGTCGGCTCCTCGTACCCAGGGGTCGACCCGGTCGCGGCGCGCTGCGATGACCGCCACTGCGCAACCAGCGATCAGCCCTGGCCAGAAGTTCACGCCGTTGCGCACCAGCACGAATCCTCCGATGCCGGTCGAGACGAGCGCTCCGGCGAGGAGCAGGTAGACGAACCGGGCGACCGCAGCTCCGACGAGAAGTGGTAACCACATCACATCGAGGAGCGTCCCCCGCTCGAGCGTCACGGGATCGGCAATCCGCCCGAACGCCCATACAACCGTGCCCATTGCCACCAAGGTCCAGACCAGCCCGAGGTCGATCACGCCCGAGCGTCCCTGATCGCTGCCGCGAGTCGCTGCTCTGTGACGCCGCCGAACATCAGCGTGGACAGTCGGCCGTCGGAATCGAAGACGTAGGTCGTCGGGAAGCCTCGCATCTGGAGCCGCTCGGTGATCTCGCCCGTCATGTCGAGGAGGTTGGGGAAGCGGAGCGAGAACTCGCCGATGAACTCTCGGGCGTTCGCCGGACTGTCCTGCGCCACGAGCCCCACCATCACCGCGTCCGGAGCGATGGCCTCGGCAAGACGTGCAACTTCTGGAGCCTCGGCACGACACGGCGTGCACCACGATGCCCACACGTTGACCACCACGACATGCCCGGACTGACCTGCCACGATGTCCTGGAACGTGCTCCAGGACACCTCGTGCACGCCGCCGTCCGCAGCAGGTAGCGGCCGTGGACTGCCCGACACCACGAGGTCCGGAACTCCGCTGCGCGCGCAGGCCGCCAGCAGCGCTGCCACGGCCACGAGGGCCACTGCTCGAACCGACCGCCGACACGACATCGCAGCTACTACACTATGTCGTTATGAAAGCGGTCAAGCGGTCGAGTGTGATCTGGTTCGTCGTAACCCTGGCGCTGATCGCTGCCGTGGTGGCGTTCGGCGCCTGGTACCTGCAGCCCTTCAGCGACCTGGAGGCCACCGACTCGGGTGCGACTCCAGCGGTGGATTATCGTTGATGCCCGACGAGCCCAAGGTGGAATTTGTGAGTGAACGGCGGCCGATGGGCTCCCTCGAAGCCAGTGTGATGGACCGCCTGTGGCGCGCCGACGCTCCGATGACGCCCGCCGCAGTCCAGGCGGAACTCGCCGACGACCTCGCCTACACCACCGTGATGACCATCCTCACGCGTTTGTGGAAGAAGGACCTCGTGGTTCGACAACGCGTCGGCAGGGCGTTCGAGTACGCCCCGGCCATCACCGAGGCGGACTTCCTGTCGGACAAGATGCGCTCCGAACTCGCTCGTACGAAAGACCGACAGGCGGTGCTGAGCAGATTCGTCGACAAGCTGTCGGCGAAGGACGCGCGTGCACTGCGCGACGTGCTGCGGGACATGGATGCGGACTGATGTGGGGTCTGTTGGTCCCGATGCTGGTGGCCGTCGTCGCAGCGTTCGGCGCAGCGACGGTTCAGCGACGACTGCGACCTGACTGGGCGACGTGGACTCTGACGGCCTTGGCCGGCGGGTCTGCGTTGGCGGTGCTCTGGGCGGTCTCGGTGCTGGCGGTGAGCTTCGCGCTGGAACAGCCGACGCTCGGGGCGGTGTTCGGGTGGTGCCGCGCCGTGTTCTCCACTCACGACCGCGTCTCTGCGCCCGTCGGTATCGCAGCGTGGATTGCGCTGACGCTGATGGCCACCAGCGGAGTACGGCACCTCTCGCGCAGGCGGCGAGCATCCGCTGCACCTGAAGACGATGTGATCCAGAGCCAAGACCCGGTCGCGTTCGCGGTGCCCGGACGGCCGGGTCGGATCGTCGTATCGACCGGCATGTTGGACGCACTCGACGAGGACGAGCGCCGTGTCCTCTATGCCCACGAACGCTCTCACCTTCGGCGCCACCACCATCGGTTCCTGCACGTTGCTGAGGCCGCCGCCGCCGCCGTGCCGTTCCTGCGGCCACTCAGTCATCAAGTGAGGTTCGCCACCGAGCGCTGGGCTGACGAGGACGCAGCCACGGCCGTCGGCGACCGGCACGTCGTGGCGCGGGCGATCGCACGTGCCGCGCTCGCTGCGTCGGGAACCCCGGACCGTCATGTTGCCCTGTCGTTCACCGGCTGCACCGCGCGGGCGCGTGTCGAAGCGATGTTGCAGCCGTCCCGGCGCACGCCGTGGGCGTCGATGTCGCTCGCCGTGCTCGGCGTCTTAACCCTTGGCGTCAGCATCGCAGGCAGCGGGATCCAGCTGCATCACCTGGTCGAGTTCATCGGCCACATCTGTCGCGTCTGAACCGCTCCAGGTTCAGTCCGACAAATGATCGGCACCGGTAGAGCCGTTCCCCCGCTCGACCACTACGCACTGTCGTAGTTTAGGGTGTTGCGAGGCGAGGGAACGGAGAACACAGGTGCAGCACAGCTCCGGAACCAACACTCGAGCACTCACGATCAGCTCAGTGCTGATCTTCTTGTACTTCTTCGCCGAGATCACCGTCGCCCTGGTCACTGGCAGCCTGTCGCTGCTCGCAGACGCCGCCCACGAGCTGTCGACCGTGGTGGCCATCGGCATCTCACTGTTGGCGATGCGCCTCTCGAAGCGAGCGCCGGACGATCGCCACAGCTTCGGCCTACTGCGCTCAGAAGCAATCGCTGCACTGGTGAACGGCCTGCTCCTGGTCGGCATGGCAGCGTTCATCATCGTGCGCGGCGTGCAACGTCTCGCCGACCCGGTCGAGATGTCCCCGGGCCCGATGTTCGCAATGGCGATCGGCGGCATCGGACTCGAGATCGCGTCGCTCGCGATCATGTTCAAGGGTCAGCGAGACAACCTGAACATCCGGGCGTCCTTCTGGCACGTGATGAACGCGTTCCTCGGCAGCATCGCGGTCATCATCGCTGCGATCTTCATCGCGGTGGCCGACATCTACGAAGCAGATACCTGGGCCGGCATGATCTTCGCGCTCGTTCTGTTGTGGGCCGCGTTCGGCATCATTCGCGACGCGCTGCGGGTGCTCAGCGACGCCACCCCAACAGACGTCGACATGATGGAGGTACGAACCGAACTGCTGGGTATCGCCGGCGTCACTGACGTGCACCACCTCCATGCGCGGACGATCTCCGGCCCCGTGCGCACCTTCAGCGGCCACGTAGTGCTGGACAACCTCAGCAACGCACCAGCGGTGCTCGACGCGGCGAAGCAGATACTCGAGGACGAGCACGGCTTCTCCCTGACAACGCTGCAACTGGAGCCGACTGACCTTCACGAGTCGAATCCGACCGCCTTGGAGCCCGACGAGACCCACCGATCGAACGGTGACGGTCACCCACACGCCGACTGACAACCCGCGCCGGACGACGAGCAATTCTCGGCAGTGACCTTGTGCCCTGTCGCGACTAACAGGGGAGCCGCAGACTGCAACTATGACAGTTTGTCGTAGGTGCGCCGGGTCGAGGAGGTTGCCGTGATGTACTGGAATGGCGAATGGGGTTGGTTGGCATGGCTGAGCATGACCGTCACGATGGTCCTGTTCTGGGGGGCGGTCGTGTGGGCCGTGCTCAATGTGGTGCGCAGTCCTCGACGCACAGCGGAGCGCTCAGCACAGCAGCTGCTGGACGGACGCCTCGCACGCGGCGACATCTCCGTGGAGGAGTACCACACGCTCACTGAGGCATTGGCTCAGCATCAGGTGCCGACGTGACCGGGCGACACGACACGCCAGCGGGAGGCAGCAGCTCATGCGGCACATGAAACACATGGCCGGCTGCCTGGTACTGATCGGCGTACTCGTTCTCGTACGAGTAGCCGACGGCATCCCCGGCTGGGCGATCGGACTGGTCTTGCTCGCATGCCCGGTCATGATGATCTGGATGGTCGTCACGATGAGCCGCGGCGATGGCCCACATGATCGAGCAGCGGACGACCATCCCGCCGAGCACTGACCGACACTGGCAGGATTTCGATGGTGATGGCGGACCGCGAGGGCGTGGACCGGGCGTCTGCGCCGGTCACCGCTGTCGCTCTCATCGGGCTCGGCGAGCAGACGATCAACGCCCTCGCAAAGGTGCCGTTCACCCGGCCCTGGATGGGCGGGTCCGACCCGGTCCGAAACACGGGCGTGTCGGTGACCCGCGCAGTGTTGCGCGCCTTCCTTGGCTTCTCCACTTCGCTCCCCATCGACGAGTTCCGCTCTGTCGAAGCGGTGCTCGACCAGGTCTGCGAGACGGTGTCGGCCCCGGTCGTGTGGGCTCGGCACGTTCGACGCACGTCTGGCGAGCTGGGCGGCGTCGCAGGCGACTGGTACCTGCCTCCGACCGACCCGGCCGCAACGATCCTCTACTTCCATGGCGGCGGCTACGTCGGCACCTCCCCGGCCATGTACGCGCTGTTCGTCAGCGACCTCGTTCGTACCACCGGATGCGAAGTGTTCGTCGCGGACTACCGGCTCGCTCCGGAGTTCCCGTTTCCCGCCGGCCTGTCCGATGCGACATCAGTGCTCGTCGGAGCGATCGCTGCAGGTATTCCGGCTCGAACGCTGTTCGTCGCCGGGGACTCAGGGGGCGGGGGGCTCGCGAGTGCCCTGATGTGCGTCCGTGAGATGGAATCACTCGACCCGATTGCTGGTCTCATCCTGGTCTCCCCAGAGGTGGACCTGCGGCTGGACACGCCGTCGATGGCCGAGAACGCGTCGTCGGACATCCTGCCGTGGAACCTCCCGACGACCCCCTACCTACATGGGGCGGACCCGGGCGCAGCCTGCCTCTCCGCGATCGAGCAGAACGTGGATACCTGGCCGCCGACCATCTTCGCGTTCGGAGCTGACGAGATGTTCCGTGACGCGATCCGTCTGCTCGCCGAGCGGCTGGACGCAGCGGGTGTCGACACCACGGCGATCGAGGCGAGCGGGATGTTCCACGTGTATCCGATCGTCATGCCGTGGCATCCCTCCGCACGGGCCACGATGGGGAGCATCCGCTCGTTCGTGCGCCTGCACCTGGCTGGCCCGACCGTTCTTTGACCAGCGAGCAAGCGACGATCAGCTCCCGCCTCCAATGGGACGGCGCAGCTCGCGTAATGGGGGGCGGCGCAGCTGGCGATCGGGCTCGACTGCTTCGGTGGCAGTGTCACTCGACGGGGTCGACCTGTGCACCGCTGGGGAGCGGCGCGTGAATGACCACCCACATCGACACCAGGACGAGGCTCAGCCCGACCAGAGTCCACCCGCGCGGTCGCTCCCCAACGATCAGGAGTCCGAAGGCGACGCCGAACACCGGAACGAAGAAGGTCCATGCGGCGACCTGTCCGAGGGGACTGCGCCGTACCTCGGTGAACCACGCCAAGAACGCAACGGCGGTCCCGATGAGCGCGAGGAAGCCGAGCACGAGGGAGAAGCGTACGGTCCATTCGATTGCGGGGATGCCCTCGACTGCACCAGCCACGCCTGCGAGCACGAGGCCGCCGATGACGAAGTGCCAACCGGCGACCTGGATCAGATCGGCCTGCTCGAGCTGGCAGGAGAGCAGCGTTCCGGCGGTGATCGCCGTCGCCGCGAGCAGCGAGAGCCATGCACCGGTGCCACCTCCCCCGGGGAGTGCGACGATCAGCAGCCCGCCGAAACCGACGGCCAGCCCGATAGCGGTCCCTGCGGTCACCGGCTCGCGGTACAACAACCAAGCGGGCAGGAGGATCAGCAGCGGCTGCGCGTTCGCGAGGACGGCTGCGGAACCGGTCGCGAGTCCATCGACCCCTGCGAACATTGCGGCGAACGCGATGCTCGTGTTGGTGATGCCGAGCAGCACGATCAGACACCACGTCCGGACGCCCCTCGGCATCGGCCTTCGCTGCGCGACGGCAACTGCGACCAGTGCGGCTCCGGCGATGAGCGCTCGCATCGAGGAGAACCACAGGACCGTCGCATCTCGCAAGCCCAGGCGGATCAAGGCGAAACATGCGCCCCAGACCGCAGCGATTGCGAGCATCCGTGCTGGCCGTGGGCGGCTCGAACCGCGAGCGCTTCGCTGGGCCGCCGAGATCTGCTCACTGCGCTTTTGGGCGATCGCGGGCGGCAGGAGTTTCCTCGGCCAGGTCATCGACCGTGCCCGTTGAGCAACCAGGGTGGGTCCTGTCGAGGATCCTCCGACGACATCAGCGGTTGCATCCGGTCGTCCACTGCCTGCGACTACAGCGACTCGCTGTGAGCCGGGCGTGGCGTCGGTTGCTGCTCGTTCACCGTCGCGTTGGGATGCTCCGTCTCGGGTGGTGCGCTCGGCAGACGGAGGCGCTTGAGCAGGACTGCGTTGAAGGCGACGATGATGCTGGAGCCGGACATCGCGAGTGCTGCGATCTCCGGGCGGAGGCCGAGCCCGATGATCGGCACGAACACGCCTGCGGCGATGGGCAGGGCCACCGTGTTGTAACCGATCGCCCATCCCAAGTTCTGGCGCATCTTGCGCAGGGTCCCTCGACCGATCGTGAGGGCGAGGGGGACGTCGAGCGGATCCGAGCGCATGAGGACCAGGTCAGCGGTCTCGATCGCGACGTCGGTTCCCGCGCCGATCGCGATCCCGATGTCGGCCTGCGCGAGCGCCGGTGCGTCGTTGACGCCGTCGCCGACCATGGCCACCTTGGCGCCGTCGGCCTGGAGCTCCGCCACACGGGCTGACTTGTCGCCCGGGCGAACGTCCGCAATCACTTCCGTGATGCCGAGTTGTTCGGCGATGCGCTCTGCGGTGGCCTGGTTGTCGCCCGTGAGCATGACGACACGGACATCCATGTCTCTCAACGCATCGACCGCTGCGACCGACGTCTCACGCGGGGCGTCGGCCACGCCGAACACCGCAGCGATGGTGCCGTCGATCCCCACGCACATCACGGTGCGTCCCACGGTGGCGAGCTGTGTCCATGCGTTGCGCAGCCCGGCGAGGTCGATGTGCTGGCCGTCCATGAGCGCTTTGCTGCCGACGGCGACGCGTCGGCCGCCGACGGTGGCCATCGCGCCCTGCCCCGGGACGTTCTCGAAAGCCTGAGCATCGTTGGAGCGCTGCTCTCCACGAGCGTCGGCGAACTCGACGTACGCCTGCGCGATGGGGTGCTCCGACAGGCGCTCCACTGCAGCGGCCAGCGCGATCACCTCGGCCTCGTCGACTCCCTCGGCGAACAGCAGATCCGTCACCTCAGGCTGTCCCTTGGTGAGAGTTCCCGTCTTGTCCATGACCACGACGTCGATGCGAGCCGCTGTCTCCAGCGCCGACGCGTTCTTGAACAGCACGCCCCGGCGGGCGCCCAATCCGGAGCCGACCATGATCGCGGTCGGAGTCGCCAGTCCGAGTGCGTCCGGGCAGGTGATCACCACGACTGTGATCGCGTAGAGCAGCGCCTGATCGGCCGGGACATCGGAGAACACCGTCCATGCGAGGAACGTCATCAGGCCGCCGATCAGCGCGACGAACACGAGCCAGAACGCCGCCCGGTCGGCGAGCCGTTGGCCAGGAGCTTTGGAGTTCTGCGCTTCTTGGACGAGTTTGACGATCTGCGCGAGCGCCGTGTCGGATCCCACGCCCGTCGCAGTGGCGCGCAGCACGCCGTTGCGGTTGATGGTCGCTCCGATGAGCGCACTGCCCGCCTGCTTGTGCACCGGCAAGCTCTCGCCGGTCACCATCGACTCGTCGACCTCACTGTCGCCGTCGTCCACCAGGGCGTCGACGGGGATCTTGGAGCCCGGCCGAATCACGAGGTGGTCACCGACCCTCACCTCGCCGGTCGGGATCTCGACGACTTCGCCATCACGATCCACCAGCGCCATAGCGGGAGCGAGGTTCAGCAGTGTGCGGATGGCGTCGTTGGCACCACCTCGTGCTCGCATCTCGAACCAGTGTCCGAGCAGCACAAAGGCCGCGAGCATCGTCGCTGCTTCGAAGAAGACGTCGCTGTCGGCGCCGGACAGTGTGACGACCGTCGAGTAGAGCCAGCCGGTGCCGATGCCGACCGCGACCAGGACCATCATGTCGAGGGTCTTTGCGCGCAGGGCCGAGACGGCGCCGCGGAAGAAGATCGACGAGCACCAGAAGATCACCGGCAGACTGAGCAGCAGTTGCCAGACATCGTTGCGAAGCCCGAACGGCACCGGCGGATCGAGACCGAGGAGGTCCATTCCAATGTGCGAATAGGCCGTGATGATCAGGGCGAAGACGAGCGCGACCACGAATCGGTTTCGCATGTCGGCCGCCATGGCCGCCATCGCAGCACTGTCACCGCCGTGATGGTCATGGCCCCCGTGACCCTCATGGCCCTCATGGCCCTCATGGCCCTCATGGCCCTCATGGCCCTCATGGCCCTCATGGCCCTCATGGCCCTCATGGCCCTCATGGCCCTCATGGCCCTCATGGCCCTCATGGTGGGTCGGTGCCTCACCAGTCATCGGATCGCAGATATGGCCCGGCACCGAGTAGCCAGCGCAGTGCAATCCGCAGTCGCTGATCCACTCCTGGAGGTCCTCGAGCGACACCGTCGCGGCGTCGAACGTGACCGTGGCAGTGAGCGTCGCCGGGTTGGCCTCGACCTCCACGACTCCCGGGCGTCGTCCGAGCGCCGACTCGACGACACTCTTCTGCGACGCGTAGCGGAGCCCGTCGAGTTCGAGGACCTCCGTACGCAGTTCAGCTGTCGAAGTCACGTTTCGCTCCAATTGTCTCGTTGCTCACCGGTCACGAACGTTCGGTGTGGCCTCGGCATCGCTCATTCGACGTAGGACACCAGCATCGCCATGCCCTGTTCGAGGTGGTAGGTGTTATGGCAGTGCGTCATCCACTGCCCCGGATTGTCCGCATCGAATTCGACAACCACCGATTCGCCCGGAAGGACGTTCACGGTGTCCTTGCGGGCCCCGGTCGCGGCGGTGCCCATCCGGAACGTGTGGCCGTGCAGGTGGATCGGGTGCCACATCGACGACGTGTTGTCGAAGGTGACACGGACTCGTTGTCCCTGCTCGATGCGAAGCGGTGGATGTTTGTCGAACGCTTTGCCGTCGAATGCCCACGAATACGGCATCATCGACCCGGTGAGTTCGACGATCTGGTCGACGTCGGGAGCTGCGGTGCCGAGCTGGACGGCTTCGGTCGCGCGCAGATCGTCGTACCGCAGGAGCTTGCCGTCGAGCTCCTTGGGGCGCACGTCGGCGGGCGGCGCTGCCGTCTGGCCGGAATCCGAGGTGCGGATGATCGCAGCGGCGGTCGCGTCCTTGCCTTCGGCGAGAGCAACCAACGGCCACGCGCCGGCACTGGGTGCGACGACGACGTCGTAGCGCTCTCCCATGCCGATGAGAATGGTGTCGACCTCGATCGGGTCGACCGCGAATCCATCGGTGTGGGTCACCGTCATCCGGTGACCGCCGAGCGCGACACGATAGGCGGTGTCGGACCCGGCGTTGATGAAGCGAAGCCGGGCTCTGCCGCCCACTGGTACCTCGATGGTCTGTCGGTCCTCGAGCGGGCGGCCGTTGATGAGGTGCAGCGGATAGGCGACGTCGCCGGCGTCGCCTCCGAGCAGGTCGGACTGTGCCATCGACATCGGCATGTCAGCTGAGCCGCCGGAACCGTGGTCCATGCCGCCCATGTCCATGCCGCCCATGTTCATCGCCGTCAGGTTCTTGAACGTGCGCTCCGGGGTCTGGCCATCGATGCCGTCGAGCCAGTCGTCGAGCACGACAACCTGGTCGACGTCGTAGGCCCCCGGGTCCTCTTTGTCCTCGACGATCAGCGGGGAGTACAAGCCCCGATCGAGTTGGAGACCCATGTGCGGATGGAACCAGTGGGTGCCGGAATCGGGAACGACGAACCGATAGGTGAACGACTCGCCTGGCTTTACGACCGGCTGGGTCAGCTCGGGCACGCCGTCCATGTCGTTTCGGATCGCAAGCCCGTGCCAATGGATGCTGGTGTCCTCCGGCAGCCGGTTCTGGAGGTTGACTTCCAAAGTGTCGCCCTGGCGAACTCGGAGCGCTGTTCCCGGGACGACCTCGCCGTAGGCCCACGTCGACACCTCGCGGCTTCCAATGGCAACCGTCGTCGCTGCTGCACTGAGGTCGTACGAGGTAACCCGGCCCGAGCCCCTCCTGGCCGCCTCGGCGCGTGCGACTGCAGGATGGCCGGGGCCGACGTCCACGCTGCGGGGTGCCGCCGCCTCGTCGTTCGAGCCGCAGCCGGCGAGCATCGCAAGACTTCCGGCGCCCGTCATCACGAGGAAGTCCCTACGGCCGATCTTGGGTGTGTATCTCATCACGCACCTCTCCTACGACAGTATGTCGTACTTACTCTCTAGCCGCAGGCCTCGTGAGCCGACAGGGCCAATGGTCCCGACCCGCAGTGACACCTCCGCTCGAGAAGGTGACGCTCCCGAACGGGTTGATGGGGGTCATGGAACGGTCACACCGTCGCCGGGGGTCACATCGGCCGCCGAGTCGGCGGGCGTCGACAAAGGTGCAAAGCGACGGAGCCGCAAGCTGTTCGTGATGACGAACACCGAGGAGAAGGCCATGGCAGCCCCCGCAATCATGGGGTTCAGGTAGCCGGCAGCGGCGAGTGGGAGCGCGGCCACGTTGTACGCGAACGCCCAGAAGAGGTTGCCCTTGATCGTGGCGAGTGTGCGCCGAGCGAGACGGATGGCGTCAGCCGCGACCCGCAGGTCACCACGCACGAGCGTCAGGTCGCTCGCCTCGATGGCAGCGTCGGTTCCGGTGCCCATCGACAGACCCAGATCGGCTCGGGCGAGCGCTGCGGCGTCGTTGACCCCGTCGCCGACCATGGCAACGACTCGGCCGTCGGCCTGGAGCTGCTCGACGACGGCGACCTTGTCCTGCGGGAGGCCTTCGGAGATGACCCGATCGATGCCGACCTGTTCGGCGATGCCGCGAGCTGCAGCGTCGTTGTCACCGGTCAACAGGATCGGGGTCAGCCCGAGGTCGAGGAACTGGCGTACCGCTTCTGCTGAGGTGGGCTTGACGACGTCGGCGACGACGAACAGCGCCCGGACCTGGCCATCCCAGCCTGCGAGCACCGCCGTGCGGGCCTGCAGCTCGGCGTCGAGCTTTGCGGCGAGCAACGTCTCGCTCGGCTCCAGCGCCCAGTCGGTCATCAGGGCAGGACGGCCGGCGACGACGCCGTGGCCGTCCACCACTCCCTCGACACCGAGCCCTTCCCGGTTGACGAAGGACTCGACGGGCTCGAGGCCGCCGAGCTCCGTCGCTGCCGCCGATGCGATGGCCTGCGCAATGGGGTGTTCCGACGCATGCTCAAGCGCCCCGACGAGACGCACGGCATCCTCGCGTCGCGTCCCGGGCTCGACGACCACGTCGACCAAGGTCATCTTGCCGGTCGTGACGGTGCCGGTCTTGTCGAGCACGATCGTGTCGACCTTCCGTGTCGACTCGAGCACCTCTGGGCCCTTGATGAGGATGCCGAGCTGTGCCCCGCGGCCCGTTCCGACCATCAACGCAACGGGCGTCGCCAGGCCGAGGGCACAGGGGCAGGCGATGATGAGCACGGCAACCGCTGCGGTGAACGCAGCGGAGGCTCCGACGCCCGATCCGAGCCAATACCCGAGCGTCGCGGCCGCCAACACGATGACGACGGGTACGAACACACCCGACACTCGATCGGCGAGACGTTGGACGTCGGCCTTGCCGGTCTGCGCGTCGGTGACCAGTCGGGCGATCTGTGCCAGTTGGGTGTCGGCACCGACTCTGGTCGCCCGTACCACCAGACGCCCGCCAGCGTTCACTGTCGCTCCCGTGACATGGTCCCCGGGTGCCACCTCGATGGGCACGCTCTCACCGGTCAGCAACGAGGCGTCGACCGCCGAGGTGCCCTCCTCGACGACTCCGTCGGTGGCGATCTTCTCCCCGGGCCGAGCGATGAAGCGGTCGTCGACCTGGAGCTGCTCGATCGGGATGTGCTGTTCGGCTCCGTCGCGGAGGACCACCACGTCCTTGGCGCCGAGGTCGAGCAGGGCTCGCAATGCTGCGCCGGTCCGCCGCTTCGAGCGTGCCTCGAAGTAGCGGCCGGCAAGGATGAAGGTGGTCACCGCTGCGGCGACCTCCAGGTAGATCTCGTGTGCCCCTGAGCCCTGCTCGATCGTCAACCGGAACGGCATCTGCATGCCCGTGACGCCTGCGTCACCGAAGAACAGCGCGTAGAGCGACCAGGTGAACGCGGCGAGGGTGCCGATCGAGATAAGTGTGTCCATGGTCGCAGCGCCGTGGCGCAGATTCACCCACGCCGCCCGGTGGAACGGCCACGCGGCCCACACCACGACGGGAGCAGCCAGGGTGAGCGACAGCCACTGCCAGTTGTCGAACTGCAGAGCAGGGATCATCGCCATGGCGACCACCGGCACGGTCAACGCGATCGAGATCAGCAGACGATCTCGAAGACTCGCGGTCGGATCGACCTTGGATTCGACCGCGTCATGCGCTGCTGCATCGGAGCCGGGCTCGACCTGGACCTGAGCGGAGTAGCCGGCAGCCTCGACCTCGGCGATCAGCTCGGCTGAATCGACAGGGCGGGCCAGAGTGACGGTCGCTCGCTCGGTGGCGTAGTTGACCGTCGCCGTCACGCCCTCGACCTTGTTCAAGCGCTTCTCGACACGGTTGGCGCAGGACGCGCAGGTCATGCCGCCGATCGCCATCTCGACACGTTGCTCGTCACCCGGACCGAAGCTCTCGGTGTTTCGAGTGTCCGTTGCGCTCATCCGCCCGCCTCCGTCTCGTGAGACATGTCCCCGTGTGAGTCGGAGACGGTCGTCGTCGGGCCCGAGCCGGGACTGTCGTCATCCTGCGCGCCGGCAGCGCCGATGCCGTACGCAGCGACGAAGGCCAGCGAGACCGTGGCGCCGAACAGCGCAAGGCGGGTGGGCACGTTCATGACGTCACCTCGTAGCCCGCTTCCTCGACAGCTGCCTTGAGCGCAGTCACGTCCACCGGAGCTTCGCTGCTGACGGTGACATCACCCGACGCCAGATCGACGTCGACCGCGGTCACGCCCTCGACCTTCGAGACCTCCTCGGTGACCGACGCGACACAGTGTCCGCAGGTCATGCCGCTCACTCGAACCGTGTTGATCGTGCTCATCCGAACCTCCTGGTTGATACCCCGGTAGGGTATACGGACCATACCTCCATGGGGTATGCTCGTCAAGGAAAGAACCAAGTTGTTCGGAGGAACGATGGCTGAACGTGGCTACAGCGCCACCAAGGACCAACTGCAGACACGGCTGTCACGCATCGAGGGCCAAGTCCGCGGAGTCAAGGGCATGGTGGACGACGACCGCTACTGCATCGACGTCCTCACCCAGATCTCGGCGATCCGTGCCGCACTCGACAAGGTGGCGCTCGGACTGCTCGACGGCCACACCCGCCACTGCTTGGCCGGGGGCCATGGCGGTCCGTCCAACCCCGACGAGCAGGCAGACGAACTCATGAATGCCGTCGGGCGCCTCCTGACGCGCTGACCACCGGGGCCAGCGACAACCAACTCATCGGCCACTCCGGTCAACCCGCCGGCGTGGGTACCCATGACACGATCGACCCCATGGCGAGCCAATCGTCGTTCGGCCGCCGACCGGAATCGGCGTCGACCCGCCGGTAGCTTCAGCCGCATGAAGACCTACGTCCTCCCACTCAGCCTTGTGCTCGTCGTGTTCGTAGCCGGCTGCAGCGGGAACGATGCGGACAACGCGACGGCAACCACCGCCGAGGTGTCGTCCGCTCGCCTCGTCGGGGTCGACCAGTTCGCCGAGCGGGTCGGAGAGCCCGATGTGCTGACGGTCAACGTGCACGTCCCCGATGAAGGCCAGCTCCCCGACACCGATCTGGCGATCCCGTTCGACGAGATCAGCGACTCCGAAGCCCTCCCATCCGACCTGGACTCGCCCCTCGCCATCTACTGCAAGTCGGGCAACATGTCCGCCGACGCGGTCGATGACCTGGTCGCACTCGGCTACACCGATGTCGTCGAACTCGACGGCGGATTCGACGCCTGGGTCGAATCCGGGCGCCGACTGGACAGCTGACGTCAACAGGCTTCAGGGCTGACCGCAGACCCGATCGATGGCATTCACGAGGCTCGAACCGCTCTCGTCCAAACGCTCACAGTCCGACACTGGGCGGGTCAAGGCGGGCGCGGTGTTGGATACCGTCCAGGCGCCGGGTCATCCGCCCCAACGCGGCCGGATCCGCAGCCGAGGGAGTAGCGGTCGAGCGTGACGGTTGCACTGACGACGCTGATCGTGGGTCCGGAGGGCCATCTGCCGTAGGGACTGGCGGGGTGACCGGGGTGTCGTGATCGGTCGGTGGCGGATCGGTGCTGGCGGCGAACTGCTCGTCGATCTCCTGTTGGCGTCGTCGCAGTCCGGCCAGTTCGTCGCTGCGATCCCACGACGCTCCGACGCGGGCTTCGGCTCGCTGCGCTTCGGCGCGCTCCGCAGTGGCCTCCTTGTGCAGCTCGACGATCGTGTCGGGCAGCCGATGAATCTGACGTTCGAGCCGGGTGATGAGGTTCGACGGGTCGCTGCGACGAAGGTCGTCGGTGAGGAACCGGACATCGATGTGGGCGACGGGGATGGTGACGCCGACCTCGTCCTCGATGCTGGTGATCGCCTGGGCATGGACTGCGAGACCGCCGAGCGTTCCGAGCTGGACCGTTGGTCCGCTGGTCTCGGGTGGGGTCTGGTCGAGTCGCTCGCGCAGGAGTCGCTGGAGATGGTCACCGGCGTCCACGCGCTTGGTATGCGTGCTGCCGTCGACGTTCATGGCGAACCGGTCGCCGCGGGTGTCGGCCACTCGGCTGACCACCGCCTCGAGCGCTGCGGCACGCTGCTCGGCGTTGTCCGCTCGGTGCGTCGCGGCATCGAGGGTGCGGCGCAGGCGGTGCTGGTCATCGTGGTGAGCTCGTTCGAGCCGAGCAAGACGAGCGACGTCGGCGTCGACCGCGGCCTTCTCCAAAACGAGCGGGTCGCCGGTGGCGAGGGCCTTGACCTCGGCGAAGGACAGGGCTTGCTCGCCGATGTCGTCGACGTCGCGGTCAGGAAGGTCGCCTCGGGTCACTTGAGCGATGAACGCGGCCTTCCGTTCGAGGGTCTGCCACATGTAGGTGTCGAAGCTGCCCTCGGTGACGTAGCGCAGCACCCGGACCTCGGGGTTCTGGTTCCCCTGGCGGAGGATGCGGCCGTCCCGCTGTTCGATGTCGGCCGGACGCCACGGCGCGTCGAGGTGGTGCATGGCGATGGCGCGCGCCTGCACGTTGGTGCCGACGCCCATGGTCTCGGTCGAACCGACGAGAACCGACACCGTTCCGTCGCGGCACGCTGCGAAGAGCTTCGCTTTGGCCACGTCGGTCTTCGCGTCCTGCATGTACCGGATCGAATCGGCGTCGACTCCACGTCGGACCAGGAGGTCGCGCAGCTCGGCGTAGGCGTTCCACCCGGCCGCAGCCGGCGTGGACACGTCACAGAACACGACTTGGAGAGCGCCCGGGCGCATGGTGAGCTGACCATGATCGTCGGCGTAGCGGAGGTCGCGAGTCGCGTGATGGACCGCGGCGATCCGCTGCGCGGCCGCGGTGAGCTTGCCTCCGTCGGTGGGCGCGCTCTCGCCGACGAGACGGAGGTCGAGTGCGGCACGCCGGCCGTCACCGGTGACCTTCAGCATGTTGTCCTCGCTCGGGTCCACAGCGCGGTTGCGGATGCGCTCGGCCCGGGATGCGAGGTCCGCGACGTAGCCGACCAGTGCATCGCCAGGCTCTACGACGACCGTCTCGGCCTGGCCGCCGGCGAGGGCGGGCACCGGGAGGTTGAGATCGTCGTTCGTGCGGACATCCGCCACCTGCCGATAGAGGGTGAGGAGTTCTGGGACGTTCTGGAACCGGGCGAACCGAGTCTGCATTCGGTACGAGGCACCGTCGGGGGCGAGTTCGAGCGCGGTGTGCGTGCGCCCGAAGTTCGCAGCCCACGCGTCGAAAGCTCGAAGGTCGACGCTCTCCAGCAGGTCTGGGTGCAGGTAGGACTGCATGACCCACAGCTCCGCCATCGAGTTCGCCACTGGCGTGGCGGTAGCGAAGGTGACGACTCGTGGACCGTGAGCTCGGCGAAGCGCCCACAGCTTCGAGTCGAGATCCTGGGCGCGCTGCGACCCGGCGGTCGCGACGCCATCGATCGAGGAGTCGACGCGGCGGTTCTTGTAGGCGTGAGCCTCGTCGATGAACAGGTAGTCGATGCCGGTCTCATCGAAGCGGACACCGTCGTCCTTGGTGTGCTCGGCGAGGAGTCGCTGGTAGGTCGCTTCAAGCTGCGCTATGCGCCGCTCGAGCTTCTTCACCGACAGGCCCTTGCCGTCCTTCGACCCGGCGAGCGCTGAGCGAGCGAGCGTGATCTCATCGCCGAGGTACTCGGTCATGAGCTCGTGGCCCACCGGCAACCTGGAGAACCCCGACTGGGTGAACACGATCCCGTCCCAGTCACCCGTCGCGGCGCGTGCGACGAACTCCTTGCGTCGCTCCTTCGAGAGCTTCTCGCGATCCGCTACGAGGATGCGTGCGGAGGGGTAGAGCTGGATCCACTCCCGGGAGAACTGCTCGAGCATGTGATTCGGAACCACCACCGCCGGCTTCGACGCCAAACCGAGACGCCGGAGCTCCATTGCTGCGATCACCATCGTCGCGGTCTTGCCCGCTCCGACCGCATGGGCCAGCAGGGCGCGCCCGTCGGTGAGGATGCGTGCCACCGCGGCTCGCTGATGCGCTCTCGGCGTGAAGGTCTGCGCGAGCCCGGGGAGTGTCAGGTGGTCGCCGTCGTGCACCGGGAGCACGGTCGATGAGAACAGGTCGTTGTACCGGCCTGCGAGGCGCTCGGAACGGTCCGGGTTCTCCCACACCCAGGTCGAGAACCGGGCGGTGAGCGCTTCCTGCTTGTCTCGAGCGGCGAGGGTCTCGGCGTCGTTGCGGACACGCCGACCGTCGTCGGTGGCGTCGGTGACGGTGTGGAGCCGCTGGTTCAGCGCTGCGTCGAGCAGCGTGACAGCGTCCGCTCGGGCGGTGCCCCATTCCGACGACAGCGCGACGCTGCGGCGGCCGCCGCTTCGGAGCTTGACGGTCCAGCTGCCGACCTGGGAGAGGTGCTCCACGTCCACAGTCGCGTCGAGCACCTCGGTACAGAACCGCTCTACGTCGCTGGCCGGTATCCATGGTGCGCCCAGTCGCGCAGTGATCTCGGCAGGCTCGAGCTGGCGTGGCATCACCCGCTCCAACGCAGCGATGTTCACCGCGAACCGGCCGGGCGTGTCGTCGTTTCGGCAGGCGTCGAGCTTCAGCCTGACGTTGCCCGACAGGTAGTCCGCTGCGGGGACCAGCCGGCCGGTGCCGGGCTCGTCGTACACAAGCTCTGCGAGCTGACGTCGCGCTGTGGTGGCGTCGGTGCCGAGGAGTTCGGCGGCCCGGTCGATCGTGACCGTGCCGGTCTCGTCCAAGCACACCGCCACGGCCTCGTCCGGGCTGTCGACGCCGTGGCGCTTCTGCGGCGGGTCCACGACTCGTTCGTGAAAGATCGCCGCTGGTCTCGCCTCCTGGGTCTCCTCGTCGAAGATCTCGAGGGCGGCGACGAGCGGCCAGTCGGGATCCTCGCGGAACCCGCCCATACGCGGGCGGACGCGGCGCATGATCTCTTCGCCCGTCTCGGCATGACGGCGACCGGTGCGCGCTTCGCTCGACCGGTTGATCGGCCCGTAGAAGCGGACGTAGGAGCGGTACACCTCGTCGAGCGCTCCTTGTGCGGCGTCGAGTCGTTCGTCGCTTCCGCCGTCGACCTGCACTGTCAGCACGCGGCGGGCCGCATCGCGTAGACCGACGAGCTGCGCAAGTTCGGGCTGGTCCTTCGCGATCCGTGGTCGGTATGTGACCGGAGTGCCACGCTGAAGCTGTGCGATGTCGCCGCTCTGGTTGACGACGAAGCTCCCGTCCTGCGCGTGTTCGAGGTAGAAGTCGCCGCTGGCTGGGCGTCGCTGTGTCTGCTCCGCGTCGGCGGCACGAACCGCAGGCACGTAGGCGAGCCCGGCGGCGTGCGCGTCGCGAGTGAGCGCTGCGAGCGCCGCGGGAAGTTGCACGTTCAGGTCGCCGGTCGCCACGACGGTGAGCTCATGGTCGCGGTACATGCCTCGAGTGGCAGCAAGTTCGCCGAGCACTCGGTCCGGGTTGGCGACGAAGTACTCGTTCACCTCGAGCGATTCCGCCCCATCCGCCGTGTCGATCGGTGCCGGTGCGACGTGCTCCCAGCTGGGGCCGGCGGGTTCGGCTCCGGGCGGTCGTCGACGCAGGACCACCAGATCGACCACGACGTCGGTTCCCGACGACCGAGCGAATGCCCGCTCCGGCAGGCGAATCGCACCGACGAGGTCGGCGAGTCCCGCGATCTCACGGCGCACCGCCGGGTTGCGGGCGTCCATCGTGTACCTCGACGTCAACGCCATCACGAACCCGCCCGGGCGGGTCAGGTGCAGCGACTTGATGAGGAAGTAGTTGTGCAGGGCGTGGCGCCCTCGGTTGTGGACTGGGTCGTGCGGCGTGAATTTCGCGAAGGGCACGTTGCCGATCGTCAGATCGAACGCGCCGTCCTCGACACGCAGTTCCTCGAACCCGCTGGTGTAGATCGTCGCCCGGGCGCCGTAGAGGTGCCGGGCGATCTCTGCTGTGGTGCGGTCCAACTCGACACCGGTGAGCCGGATGCCTTCGGGTGCGAATCCGAGGAAGTTTCCCGACCCGCACCCGGGCTCCAGCACCGATACGTCACTGTCGACACCCAGCGCGGAGACGGCACCCCACATGGCCTGCACCACGTCGGCCGAGGTGTAGTGGGCGTTCAGCGTCGTGCGTCGGGCTTGGGTCCACGCCTCTTCGGTCCCGAGCAGACGACGTAGCTCGGTCCGTTCGTCTGCGTGGCGTTCGTCGTCGGGATCGAAGACCTGCGGCACCGATCCCCACCCCGACCAACGCGCCAGCACCGTCTGCTCGTCCGCTGGCGCCCATCTGGCCTCGCCGCGACAGTCGTTGAGCACCGCGAGCGCGTCGAGGTTCGCCCGGAGCTTCGCTGTCGCACCCGGGGGCGCCAGGTCGTGCTGGCCGGTAGGGCGGAACGCCGCAGGCCGCGCCGAATTCGACCGAACGGCGGCGGCCCCGTCGTTGGTTATGGCTGGTTGTGGATCGCGTCGTTCACCGCTCGGAGCGTCCGGTAGCTCTGCTCCAGGATCGGATCGTCGCTGTAGTCCAGCGCCTCGTCGTCGCTCGAGTCCGTCGCGTACACCGGTAGCCCTGCGAGCAGCAGTGGGTCGCCGGTCGGTGTCGCCGAATCCGGATGGGCGCTCATCGACGGTGCTTCGGTGTCCATGGTGTTGCTGCTCCTTCGGCGCGTCGGCGCCGTCTGGTGGGAGCGCAACGTCGTCGAACAGCGACAACTGCCCTGGCGGCTTTCGGCGAGCGCTCCGATCGCGCGGTGCCACGCTACTTCCAGCCCCGATACGGCGACGCGTCCCACGGCTGGCCGATCACAGGCTGTGGCCCTGCGTGCCCACCACCCGCCGCAGGGTGAGCGAGTGCACGGTCGCCAGCGGCTCCGGCTCGGCGTCGACCTGCGCCGTGCGGTCGCGCACCCACATCTCCTGGCGATCATCAACCGCAAGGCGCCGGAACCCCTCCCCGGCGAGCACGACCCGTGCGTGGTCGCCAGCGTCGGAGCGGAACATGACGACCTGATGCGCCGTCGGGTCATAGACGACCTCGACCTCTCGGCCCGCCCACACCCCGGCGGGTTCCGACACCCACCCCACCGGGGCCAGTCGACCGCGATCGCAGCGACGAAGGAACGGCTTCACGACGACCCACTGGCCGTGCCGCTCATCGCAGCGCGCTCCGCGAGATGCCGCGACCCGTAGAACGGCCGGGTCCGCACATGCGCCGGCGGCAGCGTTCCGTGCACCAGCAGTGCGTCGCCTGGGCGCATCTGACGCATCACGTGCGCGGGAGCGAGCGGCACCCGAGTCGTCGAGTACTGCTCGGACCCGCCGCCGACACGGTGGCTCGTCGACTGCGACCGGGTGTCGACCTCGGCGTCGCCGAGCACCTGGCCGATGTAGCGCAGCGACGCGCCGTCGGACAGGCCCGCGTAGAAGGCCTTGGTGAGGTGGTTCGTGAGGATCGTGTCGGCGGCCTTGCCGTAGGCGACATCGACCTGGGCGAGGGACTGCCAGATCGTGACCAGCAACACACCGATCCCGGCGAGCGTCGACGCGTACTCCGGCAGCGACCGCAGCGGCGTGTTCCCTGCCTCGTCGATGACGACCAGCAGCGGCGGGTCGAGGGGTTCACCGGTCGCAGCGACGTGGCGGTACGCCTGGTTGATGAGGTCGTTCAACAGCCCGCCGAACGCCGGGGCGAGCCGCTTCTGGTCCTCGATCGGCGAGCACAGGTAGACGGTGTTCGACCCAGACAGCAGCCACGGCAGGTCCACCGCTGGTCGCCCACGACCGCCTCCCTTCCCCTTGGGCAGGCGAGAAGAGGCGGCGACGCCGGGGTCGGTCCACGGCCAGATCACCGTCTGCGCTGTTGCGTAGATCGACGACCGTGTGCGGTCCTCCATCTCCCACACCGAGACAAGCCCCTTGGCGACCTCGTTCGCGCCATCCACGACCACCGAGTTGCCCTGGTGCGTGAGGGAGTCGAGCGCTTCGCGGACTTCGCCAGCCCCCAGTTCGCCTGGCCGGTCCTGGGTCAGCACCCACTCGCACACCGCAGCCATGTCGCGGTGTGCATGGTGTGCGACGAAGAGCAGGCCCGACAGGAGGATCTCGGCCTGTGCCAACCAGAAGTCCATCCCGCCCTCGACGCCGCCACGCGGCGCGGCGTCGCACAGCGCCCGCGCAGCTCGCTGCGCGCCAACGACCGTCCCGGCGCCTTGCAGCGGCGACCACAACGCGGAGGTTCCCCGTGGGATCGTCGACGATGTCGGGTCGTAGACCTGCACGTCGCCAACGCTCGAGCGCCAGCCGTGCGTCGTCGACAACAGGTCAGCCTTGACCGACGACAGCACCGCCGGACCGTCCCACTCCAAGATCCCTGCGACCGCAGCAGTGGTCTTGCCTGACCGCGAGGGGCCGACCAGCGCAACCGCGCCACGGTCGCCCCGTCGCTTGGGTCGACGACCGATGTTCTTCGACGACCGCGAAGGTGGCGTCTCAGTCGCGACCAGTCGACGGCCGAACGTCGCGACGACGAACCGGCCAGGCGATGGCGCGGAGACCAACAACGGGGCGAGATCACGACGCCTCGCGAAGCGGGGACGGGCATCTACCCCCAGCGGCCGACGCTTCGCTGTGCCGACCCTGCGCCGACCGAGCCACCACAGCCCCGCCACCACCGTCGTGAGCACAACGATCAGTGTCAACGCTGTGGACAACCAGTAGATCGGAGCGGCCGGCAGGTGGACGTCGTACGGCTCGGGCCATGCAGCAGCCGGATCGCCGAAGTGGCGAAGCAGACGCGGAGCGGCCTCTGCTGCGGCTGCGAACGGGATCCGCCCCGCCTCTCCGGACACCACCAGCGAAAGCGACGCCCCCGACCACACAGCGATCAGCGCCACCAGCACCACACCGGCGACAGCCACCACCACCAGCTCGAACCCGCCCAGGCCATCGCGTTCCATACACACGTAGGCCGATTTCCTGGCCTGAACGTCGCGGGAGCCTCGCGATTCCGTCACCCAGACGGCGTAGAGTTGTGATGCTGCGCCTGATCCCCTCGGACGTCCTGGGATCAACGGGCCCCGAATCAGCTGGACGTCCCGATCGGTTCGATCCGAAGGGGACGTTGATGCACACACGGAACATGAGCGACGGCGAGCGTGTAGAGGACGGCGGCGCGTGGGACGCCGCAATCGACCTGGCACGTTGGGTGATCAGCAACGGGGGCCCACCGACGATGCCGAGCCCAGTGGTGCTCGACCCGGGCGAGCTGCTCCACGCGGACCTCTGGGCTCACGGGTGGCGCTACCAGGCGATCGACGTCGTGTACCAGGCACCTCGTGTCGTGGCGTTCGGTGGGCCGATGGTGTTCGGTCTGGCGGCACTCGGTAGCGCGGCGGCACGGCGGCGGGCACGACGCGACGCGGAAGCGTGTGCGGTGGCGCAGTGGCGCCCGCTCGGCGTGCTCAGGGTCTTGGCGACGAACCGGAGGCTGCTCGTGTGGCACGACGGTGCGTGGGCATCGGTGTGGCTGAACTCGATCCTCGAGCTGTATCCGATGCTCGACGCAAGACGGCTCGACCTCACCTTCGAGGGTGACCCTGCCTACTGCCTCACTGGTCCGTGGGTGCCGTATCTTGCCGTCGTGGTGGGCACGGTGTTGGCCGAGTTGTGCGGTGTCGGACCGGTGACCTCGGCGATCCATGTCCAATAGGAGCGCCCGTGCACGAACGACCGCTGGTCAGGTTCCGACGGCCAGATCGAGACCGGATATCGGGGCGGCTGCGGCGACGATGGTGGCCATCTGCTGGGGCCAGTTGTTGCAGCGGCGCATGGCGTCGTTGAGGTCGCCCTTGCCGAGGTCGAGCAGCAGCGCAGGGCGCTGGCGTGCTACGAGGAACGTCGCCAGCCGTTGAGCACCGGATCGACCAGCATCGTCGGCGTCGAGCGCAAGGACGAGCGGGTAGGGCAGCTTGGCCAAGGCAACAGCGACCGCCTCATCCCCGTACGCAGCGGAGAGAACTCCGACTGCTCGGTAGCCGGCGGCAGCTGCGGACAGCGCGTCGATAGCCCCTTCGGTGACGACGACCTCCGGATGACGTACTTCGGTAGGACGAGCGCGGACCACGCGGGGGTTGGTAGCGAGCTCGCCGGTCGGGTTCAGATAGCGAGGCCGATCCCTCGCCGGACGGATGACCCGGAGTTGCGCGTAGACCGAATGGCCGTTGTCGACGACGGGGAGCACGACGCCCGCGGCGCGGGGCATCCCGTCAGGTCGCTCCTGACGGCGGGGCCCGGGGTCGGCGCCGACTCGGTTGCAGGCGAGGACGTCGGCGGGCAGGCCTCGAGTGTTGGTGAGCCAGCGTCGGGCGGTGATCCCCTCCGGGCTCCAGAGACGTGCAGCGCAGTCGTTGACATAGCGGTCGAGGCCTTGCGGATCGGAACAGCCTGCGGGTGGCAGGGCTCGCGGCTTCGTCGGTCGGCGTTGCGGCCGCTGCTGGTCGAGCTGGGCGCGGTGCCCGGTGCGTTGTGCGAGGAAGTCGAGGGCGTCTCGCGGTGTGCCTCCGCGCACAGCGAGCACCAGGTCGATCGCAGTTCCGCCGTCACCGCAGCCGTGGCATCGCCACCGTTGTTCTCCGCGGCGACTGTTGAAGACCGACACGGGCGGGGTGCGTCCGGTCTGTGCGTGCTGGTCGCTGGGACATGGCCACATCGCCGAGCGCCCAGAGCGCTTCCCGGGACCGAGGAGATCGTCGGCGAGTGCCCGCAAGTCTGTCGCTGCCAGGAGGGCGTCGCGGTCGTACACGGCTAGGCCGCCTCGTCGGCCTCGTCGGCCTCGTCGCCGGGGGCGGTGGCGGTGGCGGCTGTAGTGCCGTGCATGCGTGCGTCGGTGTCGGACAGGACCCATTCGGCCGGGGCGAGGACGTGGTGCACGACGGCGGTGCGCCCGCCCAGCTTCCACAGGGCTCGACCGCGTGCGAGATGCCCGACGATGGCCGCTTCGGGTTCGGTGAGCCCGAAGTAGTTCACTGCGGCGCCCAGCTGGTCGGGTGCTTGACGGAGGATGACCTTCGTGGCGGAGTCCGCGAGCAATCCGGCGGCGATCTTGGCGGTCGCAGTTCCATCGTCGGCTTGGGCGACGAGGTCAGAGGCGCGATGGGTGATGCACAGATTGGCGACGCCGTAGGTGCGGCCAAGCTTGAAACAGGTCTGGAGGTAGCTCGCCGTGTGGTGGTTGCCGAGTAGCGCCCACGCCTCGTCGAGCACCTGGACCCGCTGAGGCCCGGGGCAGGCCATGAGCTCTTGGAGCCATCCGGCCGCGGCGACCATTACGAGCGGCAGCGCGTCGGAGTCGAGCGGCACCGCGGACAGGTCCAACACGACGCCGGGTCCGTCCCAGCGAAGCGGGACGGTGGAGCGGCCGTCGAACATGCCGCGCAGCGACCGAGACAAGAGCTTGTCGAGCGCGTAGGCGATGGTCGCTGTCTCCGAGGCCAGGTCGCGTTCGTCGCGGCGGAGCCGTTGAGCCATCTTCTCGGTCGGTTCAGCAACGAGCGCGGCGACGTCGGTGAGGGTCGGCTCCTCGACCGGTGACGTGGTGAGCTGTTCCACTGCGGCGAACACGACGGCGTCTTCGAACTGCGACAGCGGTCGTTCGAGGACGGTGCCGATCAGGGCCGCGCACATCTCCGCTCGGCGCAGGATCTGCTTGTCGGCCGGTTCGTACGCGGCTGCGGGTCCGGGGGCGAGCGGGTTGATCGTGGCCGAGCCACCAGGGCTGAGCTTCACCGTCGTCAAACCGAGGTGCTCGGCGAGACCGACGTACTCGCCTTTCGGGTCGACGATCGCCGTCCATCGGCCGCCCGCCCCAGAGCCATAGATCGCTGCCTGGCGCCACAGCAAGCACTTCACGAGCGCGGACTTGCCGTTGCCCGGCTCACCAAGGATCCACCCGTTCGGGTTCGTGACCAGGCCGCTGCTGTACGCCTCGAACGGGTCCCAACAGAACTCCGAGCCCCCGGCGAGGAGGTCGAGACCGACGTAGGTGCCGCGGTGCCCGAACGAGCTCTGCACCGAGAACGGGTAGATGCTCGCGACATGCGCTGTGGTGCCCTGGTGCGAGCGGAGCCGCAACGATGGGCGGTTCATGACGCGAACAGGGTCGACGGCGCGAGCCCAAGGGGGAGTGCGGCGGCCCATCCGACGTCCTGGCGGGCGTCGAGGACGCGCAGGTCCATTCCGCATTCGCGGGCGAGCTGTTCGACGATCTCGGAGTGTTCCTCGAGGTCCTCGAGCGTGCGCGCCGACACGGTGACCAGCCCGGAGTAGCCCATTTCGGGGTACCCGGCGACGAGCTCCTCCTCGCGGTCCAGCAGCGCCTGGGTGGCGCGGCGGTGCCGTGCGTCGATGCGACGTCCCTTCTCCTCCTTGGTGACCGCGTCGGAGTCGAGCTTCACCAGGTCGCGTTCGATCCGTCGTCTCGACTGGTGTGTGGACACAGGACGGAAGTGCACGGTCATCGACCGGGTGATCCCGCCGCCGGACAGGAACGGTTCCAACCACGCTGGCGGGACCGCGAGGCGGGGCCAGGTGCCGATCCACCACGTCCGGTGAAACGCACCGTCGACGCGGACGTGTCGCCAGTCGGACTCCACGACAAGCGGGCCGGCGGTCGACGCTGTGATGGGGTCGAGCCGTTCAACCAGTCGACCGCGTCGAGGGCGGGGCCGCGCAGACATCGGGTCGATGCGTGAGCGGATCAGCCGCTGCAACCCGGTCGGGTCGAGTGGGTCCGCCGCAGCCAGATCGGCAGAGCGCAATCCGCGCAGAAGCGACTCAATCGAGGTGACCAACGCCCGGCGCAGCTGCTCTGACGCGCCGCCGCTGGCCCGGTGACGTGAGAGACGTTCGCGGGCGACGGTGATCGTGACAGCGGCGTCATGGGTGATCGCGGAGGTGGTGCCGACCTCCAGCAACTCTTGGTATGACGCAGCTGCGGACTCGTGTGGTTTCCCGCGGTCCGTGGAGCCGAGCCACGCGATGTGGTCGCCCATCCCTGACGGCTGCGCCAAGTCGGACCACGACAGGTGCGCGACCACTCCTCGTTCCACTGCGTACTGGCCGAGCAGGTCACCCCATCCAGCGAGGAGTCGTTCTTGGTCTGAGCGTGGTTGGACGACGAACTGCGGTCCGGAGACCGGCACGACAGCGCTGAGGGTGTGGCGGTGTCGGTCGCGGATCGCACCGAGCTGTGCGCCGGCGCGCCAGTCGATGGCCACGATGTCGAGCCCGTCGAGGCACGGCGGCATCGGTGCCGGTTGGTCGGTTGGCCACAGCGGCAGGGGCGCTTCCCAGCGGCGCCCCCGCCGCAGCCTCGACCACGCCCACCCGCCGAGCAGGGGGAGCCACTCCCAGGTGGCGTGGCCGCGGACTCGACCGAAGCTGAGCGCCGCTGCCGCGACGATCGGCACCGCAGCGATCAGCAGCGGCAGCTCTGCGGTGATGGCACTGACCGCGAGCGCGATGCCGCCGCCGAGCAGCGCGCACTGGACGACGCCGAGACCCAAGAAGATGCCAGAGCTGTCGAGGGGTTCGAGCCGGTAGCTGCGTGCGGTGCGTTCAGCTGCCATCTGCTGTCCCCTTCTGCGACGACGGCGGCGGCGGCGTTGTTGGTGTCCGCGAACCCGATGACGGTCCCTGCGACGGCGACGGCCGTCTTGGTGCGGCATTCGGAGAGTCGGGACGCGATGGTGCGTCTGCGCCCTCGGTGTCGCTCGTCGGTCGAGTACCGGGTGGCCGTTGCGCCGGACCAGTTGCGCTAGCCGCCGCCGAGGGGTCACGGTCCGACGACGCGCCGTTCTCGGACGCGGCCCCCGCTGTTGCTGTCGCCGCTTTCGCTCCGGTTTCGACGGCCGTCTTCGTCGCTTGCGCGACAGCCACGACCGCAGCCGCTGGACCCGCGGCAGCAGCCGCACCTGTCGAGCCCTTGGCGCCTGTCGCCGCAGCGCCTGCGGTCTCGGTCCCTGCGCCAGCGGGCGGGATGCCGGCACCGGCATCGGGTTTGCCGCCAAGTTGGCCGTAGCGCCGACCGGTCACCATCTGCAGCGTGTTGGCCGCCATCAAGCCCTGCTGGGCGGCGCGTGCAGGCGCACCCTTGATGCCCTGGGCGACGACCGCCGCTTCGGTCATCGGCAACAGTCGCGCGATCAACAGCGGAGAGAACGCAGAGACGCCGAATGCCGCTGCGGCGGTGAGGAGGATGCCGACGGCCTGGGTGACCGATCCGCCGGGGTCCTCGGCGAACACCTCCGGTGAGGCCAGAGCGGTGACCTCGCCGCCCGACCCGGTCCCAACCGCTGCGGCAGCCGCGACACCCAGTGCGATCGCGATCACCAACTTCGAGAGGATCAACGCGACGAGCAGGTCCAACAGCTTGCGGCTCGCGCCCTTGGTCGCTGGCCAGAGCCGGGACGCGAAGACCAACGGTGCGAGCGCGACGACGATGTAGATCAGCGAGGCGCGCACGACGAGCTCGGCGACCAACACGAGCCCGGCGATGACGGCGACGAGTCCGATCAGGAACACGACGAACGCGGTGGCGTGCTGCCCTTGCATGAAGGCGAGGGTGCCGACGACCTGGCCGAACTCAGCGACGTCATCTTGGAAGTTGGAAAGCACCGCGCCCGACAACTCATCAGTGACTCGGATCAGCAGCTGCGTGATCGTGACGAGGCCGACCATGCCGAGCACGGACATCGGCAACTCGAGCGCTATGCGACGCAGCATCCCGCCGACGTCGCCGTTGACGACACCCTGCGCGATACCGGCGAACACGAACACCACCAGGAGCACCCCGCCGAGCGCAGCTGTTGTCGCGTACGGGCCGTCGCCGGTGATGAACCAGTCGGCTTGGACGTTCGGGTCGGTCGAGTCCAAGAAGAAGTTGAAGACGCCGCCGACCAGCCACACGACCGCATCAACTACCCAGGCGGTCAACCCGCCGACCATTGCCTCGAACCCGCTCGACGCAGCGTCGCCGACTAAGCTGGTGACACGATCGAGCGCCCAGCCGACCGGGTTGGGGAACCCTGCGAAGATCACGACCAGGGCTCCGCGTCGATGCGAGTGAACCCGTCGAGGCGTTCGTCGAACGGCTCGGCCTCCCACGGCTGGTCCTTCGGGCCCGTGACCGGTGTCGGCCCGGCCGTGTCGCGCACCGCGTCGACACGCCAGTCTCCGTCGGCCCACACCAAGTCGAGGGTGACCGTCGAGAACTCCGATTGCGGCACGGCGACCCCTGCGGCAGACAGGATCGACATGGTCCACACCGAAACCCGCGCCCCGGATGTGTGGAACCCTTCGATTCGCCAGGCGAGCGGGCGGACCAACCACCACACCGGGCCCGACGACGCAGCGAGTTGGTCTCGTGCCATCGACACATCCGCGACGACCTCGTCGGTCAATACCGGCGCTGCGTCCGTCGTGGCGATGGCCGTGACCGCTGCGGCGATCTGATCGTCGGAGAGGTAGAGCCAACGTTGCGACGCAGTGGCGTACGCGACGGCCGCCGCGACTGCGCCGGGCTCGTCAGCGCTGAACCCCGCTGGAATCCCCGGCGCTTCGCTCGACGGCCCGTTCGGCGTGACCGCAGCCGGTTCGTCCTCTTCGCCGGCTCTGCTGCTGGCGCTTGGGTTCGAGTCTGCCGGGACGCTCCCGCGGTCCTGGCGGGACAACACGATCCCGAGCACCGCAACGATCACCATCACCATCACCACGCCGACGACAACCGCTGCACGTGCGTACGGCGACGGTGTTCGCGATCCGGTCCGGCGGGACATCAGCGCGCCGCCGTGAACAACATGTTGACCGCCGTCGGCGCCACTCCGGCGAGGATCGCTCCGACCACCCCGCCAAGGGCGAGTGTCTTCCCGCGCGACGCTCCGCCGTACGAGCCACCCTCGCGGGCCAGGCCGTACATTGCGGCTCCGACCAGCAGCGCGCCGAGACTGCCCCACAGGGCGATCATCTGACCCCAGTTCAGGATCTGTTGGATGAGCGCAGCGCCGGGCATGCCGTTGGTGCTCGGCGTCACGTTGACCTGGGCGAGCACGCCAGGGAGTTGGACCATTTCGGGTGACCTCCATCGAATGGGCGGTGAGACGTAGGCCTCAACCCCTGTAGGCCACCGAGCGGACAGAAACTCTCCACACCCACGCGAAGAAGCAGGCCCGAACGCGGCCTACAGGGGTATGAAGCGACACCCACTCGCAGCGGCTGTCGCCGTCGCGGTTCTCTGCGCGATCGCCGGGCTGACCGCGTTGCCGATCCTGTCCATCAGCCTCACCGCAGCCCCATCCACCGCCTGCGGCGGCGATGTCGCTCCGGCAGAGGACGGGACGCCGAGCATCCTCGGGCCGTCGGCGTTGACCGTCGCCGATCTGCGCGCCTGGTGGGCGAGCACGGGACGAGCACAACCCGCTCGACTCGGTATCGCGATCGACGACCTGCTCGCCCTCTACATCTCCGAAGGCGCAGCCGAGGGAGTCCGAGGCGACATGGCGCTCGCCCAGGCCGTGCTTGAGACAGGGCACTTCACCAACAGCGACACCTCCCGCCACAACTACGCAGGCATCGCCCACTACGACGGCAGCGCTTCAGGTACTCCGTTCGCTAGCCCGCTCGTCGGCGTACGCGCCCAAATCCAGCTCCTCAAGAAGTACGCGCTCGGCAACGACGCAACGCTCGCCAACCCCAACGTGGCACCCCGAGCCGGTGCCTCCGCCACGACCTGGGGCGGGCTTGCCGGGAGCTGGGCGTCAGCGACCAACTACTGGACCGTGCTCAGCTCCATATACGACTCCATCGCCGCGCACGCCGTCGCCAGCTCCACCCCGGGTGCCGCCGACACCTCACCGGCGCCGGCCGTTCCTGTGGCCTGTCCGGCCGGCACGCCAGCGATCAGCGGCGACTACGCCCTGCCGCTCGAGCGGCGGTGGTACGACGAACACCCCCAGTGGTTCACCAAGCCGCATCACGACTACCCCGCGGCCGACATCCCCGTCCCCGTCGGCACCCCCCTCTACGCAGTCACGAACGGCGTCGTCGTCGGAACCCCAACCAGCGGCAAGTGCGGCATCGGCGTCCTGTTCAACGGCGACGACGGCACCCAGTACGTCTACTGCCATGGTCAGCCAGGAACGCAACGAGTCCGAATAGGCGACCGCGTGAACGTCGGCCAACTCATCCTCGACAGCGCGTCAACCGGGAACAGCACCGGCCCCCACCTGCACTTCGGCATCCGCATCGGGGGCATCAGCCACTGCCCCCAGCCGTTCTTCGTCGCCATCGCGGACGGTGCCCCCGTCGCACCCCAGAGCCTGCCGAGCTCAGGCTGTAGCTACTGATCGCTCGCCCACGCTTCGCGAGTTGGGCAGCACTACGTGAGTAAGCAGCGGCGGTAAGCCACACCTGGCATCCCTGGCGATGACACCCGGGGGCTGGATTCCAAATGGTCGGTGACCCTCTGTTCGGCGCGATCAGTTGGCGCCGCTGAAAGCGCCAACTCGTGCCGAATCCACCGCCGCGGTCGTGTCACGCATTTTGAGAGGTCGAATGACTCGGCCGGTGTGCGGTCTCTTCATGTATGGGTGAACGTGAGCGGTAGGTGGCGCGGTCCTCTCACCTGGCCTGCGGGCCAGGTGACGGCGGCGAGGTCGGTGAGTTCGAACTCGGGGATGCGTTCGAGCCAGGTCTGGATCGCGACCCGGAGTTCCATTCTGGCGAGGTTGGAGCCGAGGCATCGGTGGATCCCGACGCCGAAGGCGAAGTGGCGGTTCGCCTGCCGATCCAGGACGACATCGTCGGGTCGGTCGAATGCGTCGGGGTCCCGGTTGCCGGAGGGGAACGGCAGCAGCACCCTGTCACCTCTGCGCACCGGGCAGCCGCCGATCTCGGTGTCCTCGATCACCTCTCGGGCCATCGTGACGGGCGCGAACGCGCGTAGGAACTCCTCGGTGGCGGTGTGGATGAGGTCGGGCTCGGTGCGCAGCCGGTGCTGGTCGTCGGGGTGCGTGGCGAGATGGAGCAACGACGAGCCGATCGCGGACCAGGTCGTGTCGATCCCGGCGAGGAGCAACAGGATGCACACCCCGAGGATCTCGTCACGGGTCAGCAGCCGGTCATCGGGAAGTCGGGCGGCGAGGAGGTGGGTGATGACGTCGTCGGCCGGGTGCGTGCGGTGCTGTTCGATGTGACTGGTGAGGTAGCCGCCGATCTCGATGATCGCGTCGTAGGTGTTGTCGCTCGCGAGCGGGCTCTGTTCGACCAGCCGGTGGATCCAGTCGCGGAACTGCGCGTGGTCGCTGTCGGGGATGCCGAGCAGCCGGGTGATCACCTTGATGGGTACGTGTTGGGCGTACTCGGCCGCAGCGTCGCAGCCGGGGTCGTCGATGAAGCCGTCGATCAGTTCCGACGCGATCGTCTTGGTGATCGGTTCGTACTCGGCGACCACGGACGGGGAGAACAGGGGCAGGAGGATGCGCCGGATGTCGGTGTGGTACGGCGGCGCCTCGGTGATCGGGGGAGCGTGGAATCCGAGGTCGGTGGGTGACTCGGCACGATCGGTGATGAGGATCGTGCGCGACGAGAATCGCTGGTGGTCATGGGCGATCGCTGCGAGGTCGTCGTATCGGGTCGGGATCCAGACGCCGTGATAGCGGTCGGTGTGCGCGATCGGACAATGTTCGCGAAGGTGTTCGTAGATCGGGTAGGGGTCGGCGACGAAGGCGGCGTCGAGGTGATCGAAATCGGTCTCCCAGTCGGTCACTGGCGGTCGGCTCATCGTTCGCTCCATCCGTGAGGCAGGTCGTTCATGCGAGAACTTCTGCGGGGCTGTCGGCCAGTGCGTCGAACTCGGCGGTGAGACGGGCGCCATCGGGGTGGTCTTCGAGCTCGGTGCGCACCTGCGCGAGCCGGTACGCGAGGACGCGGTCGAAGCGGTCACCTGTCTGGTTCTCCAACGCGGCGCGAGATGCGGCGACGACGAGATCGGCACCACGGACGGTTCCGCCGTCGGTGCGACGTACGGTCATGGTGGCAAGTTCCGCCAGGGCGCATTGCAGGTAGCCGACGTGGAGGTCTTCGTCGGCGCGGATGTGGTCGATGGTTGTTCGTGCGAACGCAGCGTCGTGGCTGCACGACGGGTCGCCGAGCACGTCCGACGCCCAGGCGAAGGTGTGATAGGCGAGCAGTTCGATCACGAGGATCTGCACCATGGCTCTCACCAGCAACTGCAGCTCGGGGGAGACGTCGCCGCGCATTCCGCCGATCATCGATCCGACGCTGATCGCTTCTGCGGCTGGGCTGGCGGGGCCGCTGTAGCCGGGTGGCGGGGCGATCGGGAGTTCCTGGAACATGTCGAGCGTGACGGGCGGGTCGGCGAGGGCTGCGTCGCGCACGGCGAACCACATCTGGTCGTGTCCTGCTTCTCCGTCGGTTCCTGCTTCGTCGTTGCCGTGTGCTTCGAGCAGGCCGTTGAACAGGTGCCCCAGGCAGGTGTCGGCGGTTGGTTCGACGATGTGCTCGGCGAGGTCGACGACGGGGATGAGTTTGATGCCGTCGTTGCCGAACCCCTCGACGACGCCGATCAGGGTCAGGATCCGGGTCATGGCGCCGGTCGCGTCGTTGCTCAGCAGCATTTTCGTCTGGGTGGCGTTGGGGACGAATGACCGTTTGACCGCGTCGGTGTCGACGACGCTGGTCGGGTGTCCTGCGGCCTCGAGCTGGCGTGTCCATGCGTCGATGGCTGCTGCTCGGTGCAGCGACCTGGGTGGCAGGTAGGTGCCGTCGGTGTCGTAGCCGCCGTGGAAGCGGACTCCGTTGCGTTCGATGCGTTCGGCGTAGGGAGGGTCGCTCATGAGCTCGTCGCGGGTGTATCGATGTCGTGTGGTCATCGGGATCCTCCGGTTGCTGGGGATGGGGCTGGTTGGGTGAGCACGTGCTCTCTGAGGAGCGCTTCGGTGCGGCGGGTGTCCTCGTGCAGCACGAAGTGCCCGCCGGGAACGGTGAGCAATGTGGCGTTGGCCCGTTCGGCCTGCTGGTCGAAGATGGCGGGCAGGAAGGTGTCCTCTCCGGCGACGATCACAGCGGGGCATGCGAGGTGCTCGAGGTGTTCCCAGGCGGCGGGGGCGCCGTAGGAGGAGGCGGACATCTCGAAGATGAGCGCTTCGGTGTCGGGGTCACACGCGAGATGCACACCGTCGTCGCAATCGACAGTCCCCCATCGCAGGTACGCGTCGAGCGCATCGTCGCTGAGTTGGGACAGGGGCGCCTTGTCGCAGTACTGGTCGTGCATCTCGGCTCGGGTGGCGAATAGCCGGCGGCGGCGACGAGCAGCGACCGCCATCGGGTTGGGCGTCGTGGTTCCGAACAGCGTTGGGGGAAACGCGACTGGTTCGGCGAGCAGGAGCTGTGACCACCGCCCTTGGTCGAGCTGGTCGACGAGGACCGCGACTGCTCCCCCGAGTGATCCGCCGACGCCGGCGATGCCGCAGAGGTCGAGGTGGTCGAGCACGTCGAGCACGTCGTTGGCCATCGACGCGAACCGGTAGCGCGTCGGGTCTGTCGGTGTCGTGCTGGCCCCGTGGCCGACCAGGTCGATCGCGACCGCTCGGGCGGTCCCGAGCAGCGTTGCGGCGACCGGTTCGTAGAGTCCCCCGCAGAACCCGTTCGGGTGCAGTAGCACCACAGGTGGTCCGCTGCCGCCCCAGTCGAGCACGCGCAGCTCGTCGCCGTTGCGTGTGGGGATCCGGTGCACGGTCGGCGCAGCGGGGTCCGTCGTCATCGTCTGGTCGTGCCCGTGCGCACTTCGGACAGGAACGTGAGGACCGCTGCGGTGAAGGTGTCGTTCTGGTCCCCGGCGACCATGTGACCGGCGTCGGCCACGTCGACGTACTGGGCGCCCGGTACCGCGTCGACGAACTCTCGGACGCCTTCGGTGGAGACGAGGTCGCTCTCGGCGCCGCGCACGACGAGCGCGGGAACCTTGATGCGGCGAGCACCTTCGTGGAGCCGCTCGCGCACCTGGATCTCCCGCAACGCTTCGATGTCGCCGCCGATGATCATGTCGGCGCGTCCTTCGAGGAAGCGGACGTCCCAGCGCCACCGCCAGCGGCCGTCGGAGCCACGAGCGAGGACCTGGCGCAGACCGTCCGGTGTCGGCGGCCGAGGTCGCCCGGTGTACTCAGCGATGATCGCTGACGCGGCGTCGAGGGAGTCGAAGCCGTCAGGGTGCGCTGCCATGAAACCGACGATGCGTTGTACGCCCCCGAGTTCCATCCGCGGGGTGACATCGACCAGGACCACCGCTCTGAAGAGCTGTTCGTCAGTTCGAGCCTGCGCCAACAGCGCCGACATCCCGCCCAGCGACGCGCCGACGAGGACGGGTGGCGTGCCGAGGTGCTCGACGATGGCGATCACGTCGTCGGCGAAGCGGTCCCAGTCGTAGTCGGCCTCGGTCGGCCATTCGCTATCGCCATGGCCCCGGTGGTCGACGGTGATGGCGTGCCAGCCGACCGCTGCAACCGCTTCTGCGGCATCGTCCCATGCTCGGCGACTCTGGCCCGCACCGTGCAGGAACACCACGACATCGTCGGTGCGCGGACCCCAGCGGTCCGCGGCCAATCGCAGGTCGGCGCCAGGGAGGTCGAACCGTTCGGGACGCGCAGCGACGGTCATGGAAGATCCACCGCCGGGGCGTCCTCCGAGTTGACGCTGTCGCCTTCGGCGGACGCATTGGTGAAGCGCGACAGGTCGACGGTGAGGAACAGCGCTTCAGCTCGCACGAACACGCCATCGGCGGATTCGCCGACGGCCTCGATCCACAGCTTGCGGTCCGCCCGGTCGCGAAGCCGCGCGGTGAAGGACACTTCGACGCCCAGCGGTGCTGGTGCGATGTAGTCGATGGACAGGTTGGCGGTGTAGGCCATCTCGCCGATGATCGGCAGCAGGTACCCCATGGTCTCGTCGAGGATGGCGCCGATCGCGCCGCCGTGGGCTCGGCCGGGCGCCCCCTCGAACGCCGGTCCGAGGGTGGTCGTGGCCACGGCGGTGTCGCCGTCGCGAACGACCCGGACACCGATGCCCATGGGGTTGGTGCGCCCGGAGACGAACGAGTCCCTGAACAGGTCGATCTCTGCGCCGTCGTCGATGATGGCTCGCTTCCCGTTGAGCGCTGCGGTGACGCGAGGACTGGAGAGCATCTCGGTGGCCCGGTCCCGCGGTGCACCACGCTGCACGGTCGAGGTGTAGCGCTCGGCGACCTCTGCGAGCTCGACCGCCAGGTCGGTGTCGACCTGGTGGGCGACGAGCGAGTGGCCCAAGCGCTGCATCGCGGACGCGAGCGCTGTGCGGGCGGCGAGTTGTGCTGGTGGTTCGTCGAGGTTCACGCTGATGCTGTCTCCGTCGGGTGAGGTGTCGGTGGCGGGGGGTCGAGCTCCTCGTCGGCTTCGGAGCCCTCGATGTCCAGGTTGGGGAGGAGCCGGTCGAGCCAGTTCGGGATCCACCAGTTCGCGTTGCCGAGGACCTTCATCGACGCCGGCACGACGAGCATGCGAATGGCGGTGGCGTCGAGCAGGACCGCCACGGCGAGGCCGAGCCCGAACATCTTGATCTCGGCGCTGTCGCCGGCAACGAAGCTGGCGAACACCGCGAACATGATCGCTGCAGCCGCGGTGATGACGCGCGCGCTGGCGGACAGTCCGTGGATGATGGCCGACTCGTTGTCGTGGTCGACGATCCACGCCTCTCGGATGCGCGACAGGATGAACACCTCGTAGTCCATCGAGAGGCCGAACAGCACTGCGAAGAGTCCCATCGGAAGGAACGAGATGATGGGCACGGTCTGTTCCAGCCCGATGAGATCTTTGGCCCATCCCCATTGGAAGACAGCCACGACGACGCCGTAGGCGGCGCCGATGCCGAGCAGGTTCATGACCGCAGCCTTGGCCGCGACGACCGGCGCTCGGAACACTGCGGTGAGCAGCAGGAAGCTGAGCGACACGACGGCGGCGATGAAGATCGGCAGGCGATCGTTGAGCCGCTGGGAGATGTCGATGTAGAACGCGGTGGCACCCGTGACGTCGATGCGGGCGCTGGTGCTCTCCTCGAGGGCGCCTTGGTCCCGGATGGCCCGGACCAGGTCCTCTGTGGCTTCGTCCTCAGGGCCGCTGTTGGGTGTGACCTGCACGATGGCCGCAGTGCCCTCCTCGTTGGGCAGCGGCGGCGTCGTCTGACTGACACCTGGGAGCTCCGCGAGTGCTCCCGAGATCGTGGCGGCCGCATCCGGCTCTGCGTCGTCGAGGTCGATGACGGCCAGCAGCGGGGCGTTGGCTCCGATCCCGAACCCTCGGGTGAGCAGGTCGAACGCGACGCGCGGTGGGGAGTCCTGTGGGCGGTTGCGTGCGTCGGGCCACCCGGTACGCAGACTGGCCGCGGGAATGGCAAGCACGAGGAGTAGCGGGACCCCGATCGCGAGGGCTCGCCACGGGTGTCGGGTCACGCTCCGCGCCCAGCGGGCACTCCATGCCGTCGGGGAATCCGGGTCGATCTCCGCGCGGACCTTGATCCCGGGTGTGCGGAGGCGGTCGATGTTCGTTCCGATGAGGCCGAGCAGTGCGGGAAGGAACGTGATGGCGACGAGCACGGCCACCGACACGGTGATCGCCACCGCAACACCCATGCTGGCGATCAGCGGGATGCCCACCAGCGTGAGGCCGAGCATCGAGATCACCACGGTGACCCCGGCGAAGATCACCGACCGCCCCGCCGAATGGGTCGCGAGCGCGACCGACTCGACGACCGAATGACCGAACGCCAGGTGTTGGCGATGGCGGGTGACGACGAACAGGGCGTAGTCGATGCCGACGGCGATGCCGATCATCGTCGCCATCGTGGGCGCGACCGACATGACGTCCATGACCGACGCAAGTAGTCCTATCAACAGCATGCCGACGCCCACACCCAACAGCGCGCCGAGCAGCGGTGCGCCCATGGCGATGACCGACCCGAACGCGATCAGGAGCACGGCGACGGCGACGGCGAGACCCACGAGCTCGGCAGTTCGAGCTTGTTCGGGCTCTGTCCGCTCCACGACCTGCCCGCCGAAGCCGACCTCGAGGCCAGCCTCGCGGGCGGGATCACCGGTGGCGAACAGATCGTCGATCTGCTCCGGTGTGACCTCTCTGGCGCCGCGGTCGTAGAGGATCTGTGCGTACGCCACGGTGCCGTCCGGTGATTGCAGCAGCGACGCCGCTGGTCCGAACGGGTCGATCACCTGTGCGACTCCGTCGAGTCGGCCGATTCGATCGAGTGTGGCCCTGACCGCTTCCGCGTTGGGCGAGTCCAACATTGTGCCGTCGCTCGTAGCGAACACCGCGACCGCCCGACCACCCGACTGCTCCGGGAACCGCTCCTCGAGCAGATCGAGTGCCTGTTGCGAGGGCATGCCGGGGATCGTGATGTCATCCGAGGTGCCCTCGCCGAACGCTGCCCACAGCCCCACGACCAGCGCGATCACGACCGCCCATCCCGCCAGGACACGCCACGGATTGCCGGCTGCGAATCCGCCGAGTCGGTACAGCGTCGAACTCTGCGACAGGTCCGGGGGTGACATGACGCAGAGTTTAGACACAGCGTCTAACCAAAAGCCCTGGGTGCGGCGGCCTCAGGTGGCGAGCGCGCGGGTGATGTCGCGCCAGGGGCGCATCGACACCGGTTCGTCGGCCCAGGCGATCGCGCCGAAGTAGTTGACGACGCGCGTCGCAATGCCGTCGTAGCGGTCCGCGATGGCGTCCGCGATGCGGGACCAGGAGCCCTCGATGACGAACTCGGCCAGCATCTCGTCGTCGATCAGTGCTGCCATCCCGGCGAGGTCGCCCTGCCGCTGTCGCTCACGCAGCGCCGCGGTCGTTCCCGGTCGGTCGATCTGGTCGAAGATGAACGAGTAGTTCGGCGTCGACCCGTAGAAGGCGATCTGCATCCGGGCCAACTCGCGCCAGCGTGACCGGTCGTTGTCTGAGTCACCCGCGACGATGAAGGCCGGCACGATGACCTCGAGGTCCGCGACGGAGCGCCCCGTTGTGGCTGCCCCGGTGGCGAGATTCGCCAGCACGGTCTGACGCAGGTACGTCGACGTGTTGAGCGGATGCACGTGGACTCCGTCAGCGTGGGCGCCTGCCACGCGCAGCATCCACGGGTTCACCGCCGCGAGGTCGATCGGCGGGTCAGGGGCGCTGATCGGGCCCGGCGACCACATCGGTGGCAACAGCGACAAGTCGTAGAACTCACCGTGATGGGACAACTCGCCGGTCCGGAACGCCGCGAAGCAGTCCCGGACTGCGAGTAGGTAGTCGAGCATCCGCGGGCCCGGCGGATCGAAGTCCACCCCGTAGCGCCGTTCGATGTGGGCGCGCACCTGGGTCCCGAGCCCGAGCCGGAATCGACCGTCGCTGACCTCGGCCAACTCCCACGCGACCTGGGCGGTGACCATCGGGCTCCTCGGGAACGCCACCGCGATCCCGGTCAAGATGTCGAGATCCGCCGCGAGGGCAGCGGCGGCCGCCGACAGGTAGGGGGTTCGCCCGGCTTCGGTGATGACGAGCCCCGCGAACCCGGCCTCGGAGGAATGACGCGCGAGCTGCTGCACCGCACGCAGCGGCATGCCGGCGGTCATCAGGTCCAACTTCACTGTTCGCCCCCGACGTCGGTTGCGAACGCCTCGATGAAACGATCGACGACACCTTCGACGAAGGTCGCGGTGAGGCCCTCGGGCTCGAACAGGTACCGGAACAACACGGGCCCCACCAGCATGGACACCGCCGCACCGGCACCGGCATCGGGGCGAAGCAAGCCTCGTGTGATCCCGTGCTCGATGATCTCGTCGAACACCCGGGAGCCTTCGACCCGCAACGCGCTGTTGAGCTCGGCCACCTCGGGATCCTCCCGTGCGTGCTGGCCGATCGCGATCATCGCCCGTCCCAGCCCGGCAGCGGTCATCGCCGAGCGGAATGCCTCGACCTCGGCGACGAGGTCCGCACGCAGCTCACCGAGCGGCACGGAGTGCGCGACGGCGGCCTCTTCGCGGATCAGGTCGCGCAGCAGGTCGAGTCGCTGGGGCCAGTGCCGGTACAGCGTTGTGCGCGCATAGCCGCTGCGCTCAGCAACCCGAGCAACCGTCACCCCCTCCCACCCTTCGTCGACGAGGACCTCGCGGGCTGCGGTGAGCACCGCCACTCGGGTCCGGACCACCCGAGGGTCGATGTGGAGAACTTCAGTCGTCGTCACACCCGGGATCGTAGCGAAGCGGCTCGAAGTGCAACAGAGTGTTCTATAGATGGCGTCGTGTCATATTGTTCGTCTGTCGATCGATCCAGCCGGGATCGAATGGCCCACCCCTGCAGGAGCGCAGAATGCCCGCCGCCCATCCAGACCCCGTTCACGCAGCGAACGTGGACCAGGTCCCCAGCGACCTTCATGACGTCGTCATCGTCGACCCCGTTCGCCGACGGCTGGTCCTCGCGGCGATGTGCGTGGCGCTCGTCGCCGTCGTCGCATCCGTCTCCGGGCTCAACGTCGCCCAGCAGGCCTTGGCCGAGGACCTCGGCGCGTCGCAGAGCCAACTGCTCTGGATCATCAACGGATACACGCTGGCACTCGCAGCGCTCCTCATGCCCGTCGGAGCCATCGGTGACCGGTGGGGTCGCAAGCCGGTGCTGCTCATCGGCCTGGTCGCATTTGCTGCGACGAACGTCGCCGCTGCCTTCGCGACGGACCCGACCATGCTGATCGCTCTTCGTGTCGCTGCCGGATTCGCTGCAGCCATGGTCATGCCCGTCACGTTGTCGGTCATCACGACCAGCTTCCCTGCCGCGCAGCAGGCCAAGGCGATCGGAACCTGGGCCGGTTTCGCTGGCGCAGGTGGGATCATCGGGTTGTTCGTCTCCGCAGCGATCGTCGACAACGCCACGTGGCCGTGGGTCTTCGCGCTGCCCGTTGTGCTCGCGGCGGTGTCGTTCGTGCTCACCGTCGTCGTCGTGCCGCACTCGGTCGAGCACGTCGATACCGGCTTCGACATAGCGGGTTCGCTGCTGTCCATCGTCGCCGTCGGCGGCCTGGTGCTCGCGATCCACGAGGGACCGGAACAGGGCTGGACGGCGCCGATCACCATCGTCGCAGCCGCTGCCGGACTACTCGGTGCCGCTGCGTTCATCGTGGTCGAACTGCGGAGAGAACATCCGCTGCTGGACGTTCGGATCTTCGCGATCCGTGGCCTCGCCGCAGGGTCGGTGAACCTCTTCGTCGTGTTCGCCGTGATGTTCTCGATGTTCCTGGTGCTCGTGCAGTACCTACAGGCCGTGCTGGGCTACTCGGCGCTGCGAGCCGCGACCGGTCTGCTCCCGATGGCAGCAGTCATGATGCCGCTGTCGACCATCGCGCCGACGATCGCCGAACGAATCGGATTCCGCAGGACGCTCGTCACCGGGATGCTGGCCATGGCGGCGGGCTTGGGAATGTTCGCCGTCATGGCAGATCCCACCGGCGGATACCTCAGCGTCTTGCCAGGTGTGCTCATCCTCGGCGCAGGCGTCGGCCTCGCGATGAGCCCGTCGACAGCGGCGATCACCTCATCGTTGCCCGAAGAGAAGCAGGGGGTGGCGTCCGCGCTGAACGACACCGTCCGGGAGATGGGAGGTGCGGTGGGGATCGCGCTCATCGGATCCGTGTTGAACGCCGGGTACCGCTCCAACATCGAGCCTGATCTCGCCGGCCTGCCCGGCGAGATCGTCGAACCGGTCAGCGAAGGCATCGGCGGCGCTCTCGCGGTCGCAGGCCAACTCGGCGAGAACGGCGCTGCCCTCGCAGCGGGCGCACGGTCCGCGTTCGTCGACGGGATGCCCCCGGCGCTGCTGCTCGGCGCTGGCGTCTGTCTGGCCGCCGCTGGCTTCACCGCGCTGCGCGGGCCCAAGACCGCTGCGGAAGCGGAGCCACGGCTCCACCAGCACGCTCCCGAGGACGAGCCAGTCATCCGGTGAGCCGCCCGGCCCGGCACCCATCCGCGCTCAACCCCGTGATCGTCGGGATGCGCAGCGGCTCCGACGAGCTCGCCGCGCTCGAGCGAGCGTTGGAGCTCGCCACGCAGCGCCACACCCATCTCGTCGTCGTGCACGTCATCCCCGCGACATCCGGCTTTGCCATCACCGTCCCGACCGCTGCGGGGGCGGTCGCGCTCACCCGCGAGGAGCTGGCAGATCGCTGTCACCTCGACTGCGAGCTCGCCCTCGCCGGCGCAGACGTGGACTGGAGCTTCGACATCCGCGTCGGCGACGCAGCGACCGAGCTTGCCGATGCCGCGCACCGCCACCGGGCAGCCTGTGTCGTCGTCGGTCGACAGCACCACAAGACGTCCATCGGCCGGTTCCGCTGCACGGCGATCCGCCTCGCGGAAACCAGCGATCGTCCGGTCCTGATCGTGCCGCTCCACGCGACGAGGGCCGCGTCGTTCGACCAGCCCCACGACGACTCGTAGGCTTGGACGCGTCGTCCAAACCTGGGCGGCGCCCGAGGGTCAGCCCTAGGAACGAGTGAAGGACCGCAACCGATGAGCCGATCAGTCCCCGCGCCGATGGCCGACAAGCTCCTGGCCACCGCCGGGGAGCTGGCGCTCTCCTGGGACGAGGTTCGCACCGAGGACATCGCCGAGGCCAGCGGCATCCCACGCGCAACGCTCTACTACTACTTCTCGTCCAAGGACGAGATCCTCCAGTTCCTCCTGACTCGAATGCTCGAGCGGCTCACCGACGCCGTCGCCGCTGCGGAGGATCCAGACGCTGCCATCCCCGACCGGCTCGCCGCCGTCGTGCGAGCCCAACTCGCACACCTCGGAGAGTTCCCCGCCACCGCCCAGCTACTCACGGCGAACCTCGGCAAAGCGGGCAAGCTTCCCGATCTCGCCGCCGGGATCAACGCCGCCTTCCACGAACCGGTCCGCCGACTCCTGGCGCTCGGCGCAGCGAACGGCACGCTCCGTCCGGTCGACCCCGAGATCGCCGCGACGGCCCTCTACGGGGCAGTGACGGTCATCGGTCTCCGAAGCCTTGTCATCGACAACCACCTGGATGTCGACGAGGTGAGCGGGCAGATCCTGCCGCTGTTCTGGAGCGGGATCCGGCCCGACGCGAGGCCGTAGCCGCGCCTAGCCCGGCGTCCCCCTCCCACTGCCCGGCGAAGAAGGACAGTATCCACGCGGACCGACTCGACCGTCTCCCGAGGCGCCAAGGCCGTTCGGGGACGCCCGCATCCATCTCGCCGGGTCGGCCCGAATCACAAGCTGTCAGCTCGGAGCTCCTCGATCGAGTCGTTTGGGTCGCCGAGGTCAGCCGCCGCGAGAGCAGCGGCATGCTCCTTGTAGGCGAGCTCGAGTCCGGCACGGTCGCCGTTGGCGAGGTGGGCTCGCATCAACGCTTCGGCGACCGCGCTGTCGAGTGGGAGTGCGTGCACGACGCTTCGGAGTACTCCGATGGCCGGGCCGGGTTCGCCTGCGTCGAGGTACATCTCGGCGCACGCTCGAGCGATGTTGGCGATGCGGTACTCCCAGGTCGTCGCGAGGTGCTCGAGGTCGATCCAACCGAATGACTGTCCAGCCCCGCCGGGGTACGAGAACGGGATGCCCGACACGAGGTCGAGTGCGGCTCGGTAGTGCAGCACCGCCTCTGCGCTGGCGGCTGCCGCTGCTGCGTCGACGTGCCAGTCGAACAGCTCGGTGTCGGTGCGCAAGCGTGGTCCGGCGGTGTAGCTGCCGTTGGTGTTGGCGGGGATGTGTTGTGAGCCGATCGCGCTGCGGGCTTCGGTGAGGACATCGCGGAGCCGTTTGCGGCGCGACGTGCTGTCGGAGCCGTACCAGCAGGCTTCTTCGAGGCGTTCGGTCGACACCGAGCGGTTGAGCGCCAGGTAGGCGACGACCGCTGTCGCCTTCGGCCGCAGCTGGGCGGCGCCGCCGTCGACGGTGATGTCACCGAGAAGCCGAACCAGGATGTCGTAGCCGGGCGGCTCGTTGACCGGCATCGGCTCGTCGGGGTCGTCTCCGCTCGTCGGGTCGACGGGTACAGAGCCGTTGGCTGGGACCACTGCAGCCGATCCATTGAGGGAGTCCTCGTCGGCTGGTTGCTCGGCGGCCGCAAGCAGCGCAGCCATCTGTGCGAGTTCGGCGCTGTCCAAGCGTTGAGGAGTGCAGGCGAGGTTCAAGTGGTCGAGGTAGAGCGCATCCGGTTCGCATCGAACACTTGCCACGCCTGCGAGTTCGCCGACGACGACCACCGTAACAGCTGCAGGAGAGTGTGCCCGCAGCATCTCGGCCAGCTCGGTGGGTGGCGGACGGTCGGCAACGACCACGATCGGACACAACGCGTCGTGGTCGGGCTCATGCGCCCTGGCAACGAACGGGGTGGGCCACCCGTTCTCGGCAAGCGATAGGTGCGACTGACTCGCCCACGCAGCGAGGTCGTCGGTGAGGTCGTCCCATGAGTCGGCGACGGTGAGGTGCTCGAGCACCGAGACGTCGCTTTCCACGAGATCCCCGATGGCGACGACACGGATGGTGTCGGCGAGCGGGCTGAGGGTTAGTTCGGTGAGTATCGACCGGGCAAGTTCCGTCGCAACTTCATGGTCGCCGATCAGTGCGAGGAGCCCGTCGGCTTCGAGGTCGAGGTAGAGCTGGGCGTCGTCCTCAGGTGCGCCGATGGCGACCAAGAGCGGCGCTGCGCTGGGCACATCGTCGTTCGCGACGGTATCGAAAGCCTCGACCCCAGCGGTTCCGGTGAAGGTCCACACGGTGCCGTCGCTGGTGGTGTCCCAGCCGGGCGGCGGGTTGGTGTCGGGTTGGTCGGGGATGACCTCGGTCGCGCCGGCGGCGTGGCGGATGACCCTCGGGCGCCGCGGCGATGCTGTCGCTGCGAGACCGGCGGCGAGGGACGCGATGACCTGCCGGAGCTCGGCGATGTGGTCCTCGTCGGAGTGCGCGACGACCTCTCGGTGCAGCTCGCGCTGGCCTACGGGGGTGGCAGCTGAGATCTGGCCAGGGTGTTCGTTCGCGAATTTGCGGCGCCTTCGGGCGAGGAGTCGTTTGAGTCCGACGGCGAGCACCACGCTCGACAGAGCTCCGGCGGCGACGGGGACCAGGGTGCCGCCCGTTGCCTCGTCGCGTGGTTCGGTGTCCCCTTCCACGCCACCGGTGGATGGGGCGGGCGTGGATGGGGTTTCCGTGGTCGGGGCCGCTGTCGTGGCTGGTGCTGAAGTGGCCGTGCTCGTCGACGCCGTGACGTCGCCTGGAGCAGCGGTGTCGTCGAGCACCTCCGGTGCTGCGACAGGTGGTTCGTCTTCGGCTGGCGCCGGGAGCGGTGCGGGTGCTGGGGGTGGAGCTGTCTGCTCGGCACTCGGCGGACCGAGCGAGGCGAGTCCGGTGGGGGGCAGCACGAGGACCTGTCCGAGGTGGATCAGGTTGGGGTTGCCAGGTTGGACGTAGCGGTCCTGGTTCGCGTCGATCACTTCGAGCCAGTAAGGGCCGACTTCGGGGTCGGTGGCGTCGCGCCCAAGGTCATCCTCGAGGCGCTCTTCGGAGATGGTCCAGAGGTTGTCGTTGCGTTCAACCACGACTGTTGACGCGGCGTCGGGCGCCGAGCCGCGCGGCTCTGGCGTTGCCGTTGGCGTAGGTGTGTGGGCATCGACTGTGGCGTCGTGAGGGAGCAGGAGTTCCCAGCCGGAGTAGAGGGTCGCGTCGGTGATGACGGAGCCGTCGTCGAGGGTGCGCCCGACGTTGAGGTCGCGGATCTCGCGCCAGCGCATCGGGTCCCCAAGGGTCCGTTCAGCGATCGCCCAGTAACTGTCGTGGCGTTCGACGGTGACGACGGGTCGATCCGCACCTGCAGCAGCGGTTGGAGCTGGTGTGGGGTCGCCGGAGTTGGGGGGTCTGCCCGCCGGCTCGACCAGGCGGAGCGGCGGGTGGTCCTGCGACGCGATCTGGGACTCGGTGGCGATGATGGTCGCTGGCTCAGCCATCGCCGGTGTCGCTGTGAGCGAGACGGCGGGGAGACCGGCTGCGAGCACCGTGATGGAGCCGATGAGGTGGCGGGCGATGCCGTGGAACGGGCTGGTGAGCCGCGCCTTGCGTAACGCGACGCCCCGGATTTGTGCCAACCCCTCGGTGAGCAGTGACCAACAGAACAGCAACCAGCCGACCCATGCCGCGATTGCCAGCACGTCGACGATGACGGTGTCGGGGATCGGCCGGCTGAGTGCGTCGCGTATTGCGTCGACAGTCGGGACGCTGGTCGGGAACGGCCACCCGCCGAGTTGCCACAGCAGATACGGCACGCCGGCGATCAGCACGACGAGCGCAGCGAGCGACATGAAGGTCGAGGCGATCCGGTAGGTCTGGGAGCGTGCGGTCAATCTCATGGTCGCTCCGTGACGGCTCGGACGGCGATGGCGGTGCCCGAACCGGTGACGGTCGAGGATCCGACCCCGGCGAGGGACAGGATCGGCAGGTCCTGTATCCGGGCGACGTCCACGGACACGGTGTCGCCGACGACCGCAACGGTGCCGCTGTAGGGAGTCGCCGCGAGGTAGTGCTGCGCTCGAGCCTGTGCGGCTGCGGGGTCGAGGGGCGCGGCGTCGGTGGCGCGCAACCCGGCTTCGTCAAGGCCTTGTGCTCCGGCTCGAGCGGCGGCGGCAGCGACGGCATCGGCGTCGCGGCGCGCGGCGATCATTCGACCTCCGTCGAACACGAGTCCAGCGACCAGCAGCAGCGCGGTGGTCATGCTGACGATGAACACCGTCACGGTGCCTCGCTCTCCACCAATCGCGAGCGCTCGAACGCTGCGCCGGGTCACCGGGTGCCCCGATAGCGGTCGATCGGCTCGGAGAACGTCGCGGTGACCACGTGGTGACCAGGGATGCCCATGCCCGTCACGTCGCCAAGCGCTACTCCACACGAGACGGTTGCGGTCACCACAGAGTCAGCGATGAAGGCGGCGGTGTCGATGTCGAACGTGATGGTGTCGCAGTGGAACCGTCCGCCGTCGAACTCCATGAACGCTGCACGTTCACCAGCGGCACGGGCCGAGGTCGCGTCTCGTTGTGTCGACGCGGCGCGTGCTGCCGCCCGGGCGGCAGCTTCGACATCGGCTCGGGCATTCTGGATGCGACCGAACGCCACGACCAGGAGCAGCATGGCGACCAACACAGGCGTGAGCAGCACCAGTTCGATGCTCACCGAACCACGCTCGGGGACGTGAGCGGCGGTCATCGATCCTCCCGGAACCGTTCGGTCGGCGCTTCGGCCGAGCCCGACACGGTGAGGTCCAGGCCGGGAAGGACCTGCTGCACACGGCTGGTGACCTCGACCCTTGTCACCTCCGAAGTGCGGGCAGCCCACACGTGCGCGCTCGCAGCGACCGACGGCGACACGCGGTCGAGGAAGTCGTGGGCGCGTGTCTCGGCCGACGTAGAGCTGCCGGTGGGTACCCGTCCGGCCTGGACGCCCTCCTGCGCGGCTGCTTCGACGAGTTGGTCACCGTGAAAGCAGAGGCCCATCTGGATCACGAGCATGATGAGGAACAACAGGACCGGCACGGCGAGCACGACCTCGACTGCGGCGTCGCCGCGTTCGCCACGGGATCCGAGGGTTCGCATCGTCAGGCGTCGAGGTTGATCGACTCGGCCTTCGACGTGACCTTGGCGACGACGATGGCACCGACGGCGATCGCAAGCGCAGCGAACACGGCGATGATGATCACCTTCTCGGTGATCTCACCTCGTTCGTCGTGTCGGGCGAGCTCGATGCGTGCTTTCGCGAACGCCCACATGATCGGGATGAGGGACATGGTTTCCTCCAGTTGGAGTTGGTTCAGAGGCCGGTGAGGACCTGGGCGACGGCGGGGTAGCCGAGGAAGACGATGAAGCCGGTCATCAGCAGCACGACCGGCAGTGACATCCGTTCGCTCGCTGCTTGGGCAGCACCTTCGGCGTCAGCGAGCCCGCGCGTACGGATTGATCTGGCCTTCGCGGCGATGGACACCCGGACCCGGGCGCCTTCGTCGCCGGCGAGGCCGGCCGACGCCGCCAGCTCTTGAAGTTCGCCAATGCCGATCTCCTCGCCGAGTTCCGCGAGGCCGTTCCACGAGGGCTTGCCGCGTAGTCGCGCTTCAGAAAGCGCTTGGCGCAGCTCGCTGAACGCCCATCCCTCGCCGGCCGCAGCGCTACCTGCGAGCGCCGAGTCGACCCCGGCGCCGCCAGCAAGGCGGACTGCTACGAGGTCGAGGAAACACCCGAGGGCGTGGCGGAACGACCTGCGCCGCTCGGTTGCCTCGGCGCGCACCGCCAGGGTCGGCACGACTGCTGCGGCGGCCGACAACACGAGCGAGACCCACAGCGGTAGCACCCAGGAGACGTGGACACCGCCGACCGCCATCAACCCGAATGTCACTGGCGCCCACAGCAGCGCGACTCCGACCAGCGCGACGCATCGGGCCAGGTGCTCAGCAGTTGTGCGGCCGATGATCCGCAAGTCGCGGCGTACCGACTGCGTCACTGCGTGCCCGATGCCGGTGTCGACGAGCGGTGCGCCCAGGGCTTGCACCCACCACCTGTCGTCGGTCCGCTCGCGTACTGCGGGTGTGTCGAGGTGCTCGAGCGCACGGTCGAGCGGCACTCTCGCAGGGAGGAACCCTGTGGCGAGGAGCATCAGACCTCCGCCGACGGCGATCCCCAGGAGAAGTGCGCCGGTCACCTGCGTGCTCCTTCGGCTGCGGCGATGAGGAACCGTTCGGGTTGTTGGAAGCGGCTCATCGAGGCGAGCCACCAAAGCGCCGCACCCCAAGCGGCGGCGATCCCGGCGAGAACGACTTGGCCGAACGGGGTGGCGTACACCTGCACGTAGGAGCGGTTGAGGCCGATCAGTCCCAGCGCGGTGACGACGGTGACGGTGGAGATGACTCGCACCGCCGTGCGCATGCGTGCCCGCGATGCTTCGACTCGCATCTGCATGGCGGCTTCGTCCCGTGCAGAGTCGGCGAGCATCCCGAGCAGCTCGGCAAGATCTCGGACCGCTCCATTCGCTGCGACTGTGAGCGACGCGACGACGAGGTCAGAGATCGGGTGGGCGAGGTCGACAGCGAGGCCTCGCAGTGCGTCGGTAAGCGGCATGTGCTTGAGCGACCGGGCGAGTTGTTCGATCTCGGGTCGGATCGCTGCAGGCGCGAGCGGAGCAGTGGTGGTGATTGCGGCTTCGAGACCGTGGGCGGACGCGATGGTGTCGCGCAGCATCTCGGTCCACGCTGCAATGGCTTCGGTGCGAGCGAGTGCGGCGTCGCGGTTGTGGCGGGACGCGAAGAGCTCTGGTGAGAACCAACCGAGCAGCGCGCCAGCGAGGACGGCGGTTGGCCAGCGCGACACGACCGCCAACACGAGCGCACATCCGGCGGCGCGCAGCGCTCGGTCCCGCAACCGTCGATCGACACCTGGTTTGCTCGCCGGCGCAGCGTTCGGTTCGACGAGTCCGTCATCCGGAGCGGCGGGCCGGAGGCCGGTAGCGACCAGCCACACCCCAGCTGCCGCCGCGACGACGGTCACGACGACGAGGACAGTCACTGCCACCACCCCTCACGCCGCTCGTGCATCATCGAGTCCCAGCCATGCGAGGAGAGCACGGCTGCCAGGTCATGTGGCACAGGAACGCCCGGCACCGCACGGCCGTCGGGCCCGGGTCGGAACAATTCGTTGGTGACTACGGTCGAACCGTCCGCACCAACCACCTGGCGCACCGAGGACACCCAACGGCCCTCGCTCGACTTTGAGATGTAGACGACGAGGTCGACTGCTGCGGCAGCAAGCTGACACGTTGCCTCGAGCGGCAACCTCTCGGCCGACTGCAGCGCGTAGAGCGCCATCTTGTTGAAGACGGTCGCCGAGGAGTCCGAGTGCACGGTGCACATCGACCCGTCGTTGCCCTGCGACATCGCGTTTAGCATCGGGACGATCTCGTCACCGCGGACCTCGCCGACGATCACCCGGTCCGGGTTCATCCGCAGCGACATGCGGACGAGGTCCGCAGCGGTCACCTCGCCTGCGCCCTCGACGTTGGCTTCGCGCGCTTCGAGTGCGACGCAGTCAGGGTGGATGTCGTGAAAGCGGTCCAGTCCGAGCTCGAGCTCCGTTTCGATCGTGACGATCCGCTCCGACGTCGGGATCTCTGATGCAAGCGCCCGCAGCATCGTGGTCTTCCCGGCTCCTGTCGCTCCCGCGACGATGATCTGCTGACGCGATCGAACCGCCGCAGCCAGGAACGAGGAGAGGCCCTCGTCGATCGCGCCGAGGCCGATCAGGTCCGCCAAGGTGAGCTTCAGGTATCGGTGACGGCGGATCGACACCGATGGCCGCGAGCACACCCACGCGACCGCGAAGAGTCGTGATCCGTCCGGCAGCTGCAGGTTGAGCTGCGGTCGCGACGGGTTGAACTCGCGCTCTGACAGGCCGTAGCGGCGGCCGATCTCCCGGAGCTGCTCGATCAGCTCGTCGTCGGACCCCGCGACCGGTGGCCCTTCGATCTTGAGGCCGCCCGCGTACTCGACGAACACACGGTCGTACCCGTTGGCGACAACGTTCTGGATCGACTCGTCGTCCAACAGCGGCTGCAGCCGCCCGAGGTGGAACAGCCGGTTGAACACCGCCTCCGCGAGCGTCGCTTCCTCGCTCTGCGACAGCACGGGACTGCCGTCAGCGATCGAGTCCGACGCGAGCTGTTCGAGGCGCTGTGCGATGAGCTGGCGGGCAAGCATCTCCTCGTCCGCGCCCTCGAGTCGGCGACCGTCGGCGGACATGCGCCGTGCTGTGACCGACAGCTCCTCGGCCACCCCGGTGCGCAGCGAGCGGACCAGGTCGTCATCGACAGTCTCGGCGACACTCACACCAACACTCCGTCGTCAGATGCAACTGGCCACAGCTCGAGCGCTATTGCACGGATCGTGCGCGCCAACGCGGCGCGACGGAGCCAACGACTGCTCATCGAGTTGGTGATCAGGGACGCCCCCGCCCGATCCACCGGCAGCACCACCACGTCACTGGGTGGGCAACCGACCGCCGCGGCGACCTCGTCGGGACCGTAGGGGCGTTCACCGCGTGTCGCGACGACAACATGGGCGCAGCGTGCGGACAGGTCCCGGTAGGACCAGCGTGCCGACGCGACCCCCGCCAGGGTCGGGCGCACCACGAGCACCGTCGCATCTGCGACACCGACGAGGCATTCAGCAGGGTTGTCGGGGCGCCAGCGCCCGACGTCGGCTACCGCGGTGTGCGCAGTCAGCGACTCGGCGAACGGTCGGCCGAGAGCGATCAGCGCGGCCGATGCCTGTTCCGGGTTCGACGGCGCTGCAAGTAGCCCGACCTCCCCGGTGACCGGCTGGATGTGACGTTTCAGTTCGGAGCCGCTGTAGCTGTGGCGAGTTGCCGCGGCCAACGTCATCAGCCCCGGCGTTGTCGCAGCCCCGAGATGCGCAGCGAGCGAACCGCCGTCGCCGTCCGCATCGACGAGCAGCGCGGAACCGCACTCTGCGGTCAGTGCGGCCGCGAGCGCCACCGTGGTCGCGCCCGGAGCGCCGGGCCCGGCGGCGACACAGACGAGGCCGGTCACGGAGTCACCACCAGGCTCACCCGGCCCGCAGCGCCAGCAGCCGAGATCGCTGCAGCGTCATCCCCGGGCACCGCAATCGACACGGTGCGATCGCGCTGCCCCTCCCACGCCTCCGTCAGCGCCGCGACCGTCCCGACGCCTCGCTCCAGCGCGTCACCGGAACCGGTTGCATCGGGAGCGGTCGTCTCGATGATCTGGACGGTGTCGCCGACCTCGAGATCGACGGGAAACTGGCCAGACGACAGCAACGCTCCGACGAGCACCGAGCCGTCCGCGTACGCAGGGCCATCGGCGAGCTGCGCCGGTGTCACCAGCGACCCTGCCGTTAGGCCGTGCACGGCAGTACGGCCGATGACCCGATCGACGTCTCCCACATCGATGGTGTCGAGTCCCTCTCCGGTCGAGATCGACACGTTCCGCAGGTCGGCTTCAGTCACGGCTGCGCCGGGTGCCACGTCACGAGCGACGGCGATCACAGCGACGCGGTCAGCAGCGTTCGAGAACAACGTGACAGCACCCAGCGCGCTCAGTCCGACCACGACAGCACCCAGTGCGATGCGTGCGGTGTGGGGTCGCCGTGGCGGCTTCACCGCTGACTGCCGTGCTGCGCCCTCGGCTGTTCGTGTCGGCGTATTGCCGTTGCTGGCCGGGGCGCGAGTCGTGGTCGTCATCGTGATCCTCCAACGTGATCGTTGATGGCCTGAACCTCGGCGACGCGCACCGGCAGCTCCGCCGTTCGTGTGAGCGGGGGGAGGGTGCCGCCTCCTGCGCCGCCGCTGACCGTGTACGAGGCGGTCCAGTTGACGGCAAGGCGCAGCCGGTAGGAGTCGGATGGCTCGGCGGCTGACGACTTGGCCCATGTGTGGGTGCACGCCTCGGCGGGGTTCGCGTCCGGGCTCCACTCCACACCCGGCGCACACGTCGAGGTGTTCCCGTCGCCGAACACCCACCGCGCGGTTGAGGGTTGGGCGGTGACGGTGACCGTCACGCCGCCCAACGTCGCGGAGCCGGTGAGCGGCGCCCAGTTGGAGATCCACAACCACGACGGCAGGTTCACGATCTGGTCGACTGCGGGGCTGAGTGAGACATCGGGGAGCGGGATCGTCATCCTGCGCAGCACACCCGCGGCCAGCGTCGCAGGGTTCACCGTCTCGGGTGTGGCGGTGAGGTAGACCGCTCCGACGAACGCGCCGTCGCAGGTCTTCTCGTACCAGGCGCCACCGGCCTGGACCTCGATCAGCGTGCCGTCGGTGTCGTACACCGGAAAGTTCTCCGGGCCCCCCATAAGTCGATAGGTGCACGTCGGGCCGCTACCACCGTCGCCACCAGTGGTCGAGCCACCGCTGTTGCCGCCGGTGGTGATGATGCCGTAGTCGATTCCGGAGTCGTCCACGTCGGCGCCGCCCATCCCATCGGCGGACGCCGACGGAGCGAGCACAGCGAGCCAGCACACGGCGGCGGTCACAGTGAGAAGGGAGTGAGTCACTCGGCGCATGGCGTCCCTTCCGCGTCCACTCGTTCCACGCGCCACACGCCGTCAACCTGGCGCAGCGTCGTGGTGTAGGTCCGTCTGGCCGGGTCGTCAGTGTCGACGCGACTGTCGTCAGCGACGCGGTAGACGCCGAGGCGGTCATCGGCACAGTCGTCGACCATCGCGGTGGTTCCGTCGTTCGACAGGACCGTCGGTGTGTGGCCGATGTCGCCGCGCAACACGAGTCCGGTCGCAGCGTTGCGTTGGAAGAAGTCGAACAGCTGCGCCGACTCGGGGTCAGTCGTCAGCTCTTCGAGGCGTGCGTTGACTGCGATCGGGTCGAACGGTGGCGGAGCGCCGCCCAGTTCGACGTAGAGCTCCCAGAAGTCGAGGTACGCGACGAGCACGGGATCCTCGGCGATGGTCGTCGAGGTGGTCGTGAGCGATGGTTCGCTGGTCGGGGCTGCGGTGGTGGACGAGGACTTCACAGTGGTCGTTGTGCCACCGGCGTCTGCGCGTCCGTGTGAACACGCGGCAACGATCACCGCCAGAAAGGCGATGCTCAGGGCCGACCATCGCCGCAGTGTGACCTTGAGTCCCATTCGGTTCATGGAAGAGGTGCAGGGATGAGGATGCAACGAGAAGTCTCCACAACGATTCGGTGCTCGCACCGGTCCGTCGGTGCGAGCACGGGTCGGTCAGGGTCGGCGTGCCGACGGGTGAGACGCATCCCAGTGGCGTCGATGCTCGTCCAGCGAGCGACCGTTTTCCTCGTGCCACCGGGCAAGGGGTGAGAGTGCGCGGAGCAACGAGTAGCCGAGCTCGGTGAGCGCATAGCCGCGCTCGTTGCGTCGTGGCCCGGGGATCCATGCGTCGGCGACCAGACCGTCGCGCAGGTGATGGCTCAGCGCAGCGTCCAGGCGATCGTCGTTGATGGGGGCTGCACGTCGCTTCAGGTGTTTGCGTCGGGCTGGCCCGTCGGCGAGCGCGACCAGCACCGGCAGTGCCCATTTCGACGACAGCAGCGTCAGCGCCGCCGCACAGTCCTGCATCGTCGACCGATCGACGGTCCCTTCCCGTGTGAGTGTCATCGCCCTATTCCTTGTCGCCGCGCCTCGCCAGCGGGTGTTGGGTTCGCACGGTGCCAGGAGTTGGCCGAATCGCAAGGGGGCCATTCGGCCCGGGCGATACCGGTTCTCAGGAACGGGCGCGGCCGCCTTTCGATCTTCTCAGGCGCGGCCGTATCAGAGGTGGGCATGGTCGGCTCAGCTCGCAATCGGTAGTTCGCGGAGCCGGTTCTCAGCACGCCAGCGGCGGTGCCGGAGGGCCTTGACGGTCATCTGCTGGTCTGCAGCGACGTCCCGCAGCGATTCGTCGTTGACCCGGGTTCGCACGATCGCCTCGAGCGCGACCGGTGAGATGATCCCGATTCGAGCGGCGTCAGCAAGCTCGGCGAACACGAACCCTTCGAGCGCCTGGTCCTCAGCCGATGGGCCATCAGCCGGTTCGGCGAGCAGGTCGGTCGGCTCCGCGCGGTAGCTGTGGAAGTAGCGCTTGCGGGTGTCCAACAAGACGTTGCCCGCGACGGACCCGGGGCGGTGTGCGGGGTAGGTGCGGATCCGTTCCCACGCGATGGCGACGAGCTCGTCGGTGCTGTCGGTGTTGATTGCGCAGCGGATCGCCATGGTGGTGATCCCACCGAGGAGCGCCTGGAGAAGTGTGCGGGCCGCGAGGTCGTCGTCGGGAGCCATCTCGGCGAGCGCACGACGGACGACATCTCCGGTGTCGCTGAGGTGGCCGAGGTCGACCACGTCGTGCAGATCGGCTGCCTCGCCGAAGACGGGGTACCGGCGCGACCAGCGAGTGACCGCCTCGCAGGCTGGGGTGGATCCAGCGAGGTGTGACCACTCGCGGTTCAGAGCGTTGAGGATTCGTGACATGTAGGGACTCCTGGTGTCGATGGGCACCACGAGGTTCCGAGTCCGACCTCCCGCTGGAGTTCCCCCTGAGCATCCCGTTCGCCAAGAAATCCACGAGATTCTGTGCGGCGGCGCAGCGCGGGATCCCGCCGAGGTTCCCGCTCGACCACCCGCCGAGGTTCCCGCTGAACCCGCCCCTCGCTGCGGCGGGTCATCGACGCGTGTTCGACGGCCTACGTGGGCATGGAAGAACACCACGCCCTCACCTTCACCCCCGTCGAACACCCGAACCCGCAGGTGCGACAGGTCGGCTTCGACCTCGAGCACCCCTATGTCGAACGCTGCTGGTCCGCGGTCGTCGGGCCCAGCTCGACGCTGCTGTTGCGCCGCGTCGCCGCCCTGTGGGTCGACAACGTCCCCGCCCGCATCGACGCAGCTGAGCTGTCACGCTCCCTCGGGCTCGGAGCCAGCGTCAGTGACCGCAGCCGGCTGGTGAACACGCTGGACCGACTCGTGCGCTTCGGACTCGCCCAGCCGGCCCGCGACGGCGCCGGCTTGGACGTGCACCGCCAGGTCGCACCCCTCTCTGGCCGTCAGCTCGACCGGGCCCCCGAGTGGACCCGACGAGCCCACGACGCACTGCTCGGCACACACCTCGACCAGCTCGCCACAACACCGACCCAGCCGCTGTCGATGACCGCCCGCCTCGACCGTCTCCAGCACTCACCCACGCCCTCGGACGGCCCCGGACAAGCCGTCGGCCTGTGAACCCCCCTCGCCCCCAAGGGCACCCCGGAACACCCGGCTGCCGGTCCCGTCGCATCGACGCAAGACGGCAGGTCCGGCGCGCACACATTGACAGGTTCCCCTCCGGGGAACCTGTTGAACCTCCCGCGCGGGTCGTCTCGTGAAGTTCACGGTGACCCCGCTCGGCGGCGGCAGAGCCGACACCGCCCGCGTCGTGGACTCGATCGTCCGCTATCTCCAACCACCACCGAAGACCACGTCAGCGTCGCCGGAAGCAGCGGCAGGCGCGGGCGGCGAAGGTGGAGCGGAGCGCTACTACGCGGATCGTGGCGAGCAGCCCGGCCGGTGGCTCGGCCGCACCGCCACCGTGATGGGACTCACCGGAGAGGTGCACCGCAGCGACTTCGCGTCGGTGCTCGCGGGACGTGACCCCCACGGCGGCGAGCGACTCATCTCGGCGCAGGGTTCCGCAGGGCGACGAGCTGCGTTGGGTGCAGGCGCCCACACCAAGCTCAGCGCCAGCGGTGTCCGCCTTTACGGCGTCGCGGACGCCGCTGCGGTCCTCGGCGTCACCCACGACGAGGTCGAACGTCTGCTCGACGCCGGAGCAGCACTCCACGACGTACGCCGGGAAGATCCCGGCGTAGCCGGGCACGACGAGCAGGGACCCGCCCGGGTTCCCGCTGAGGTTCCCGTCGGCGATCGCGTGGCACACCCACCTCCCGCTGAACATCCGGCTGAACCTCCCGTCTGGGCGTCCGGTGGCGGAAGTTCTGCCGGTTGGGTCCCGGGCGGGTCGTACCTGATCCCGACCGTCGAGACGGACGGCACCCGGTGGGTGACCGACACCGAGCTCACACGGTGCAGCGATGCCCGCGACGCAGGAGTGCACCCAGACGAGGTCCGAGCGCTCGGCGCCCCAGACGACATCCTGACGATCGCCGAAGCAGCTCGCCTCGCAGGAGTCACCGCCCGCTACCTGCGTGGGCGTGCGCGCTACCACGACGAACACCGCGTCGAGATCGAACGATCCGTCACAGCGGGACGCACACCGCGCCGCGCGTACCTCGTCGCCCAACGCGGTGTGAAGGGCCGGTGGTTCGTGACGCGCGACGACCTGGCCGGGTTCCTCGAACGCCGACGGCCGCCCGCCGTGCGTGTCGCCTACGACCTCACCTTGACCACCGAGAAGTCCCTCGGCGTACTCGCCCTCCTCAGCGACAACACGACACGAGAGGCTGTGCTCGGTTCGATCCAGGCGGGCAACGACTGGGCGCTCAACTGGATCGAAGACCGCGCTCTCGCACGCGTGGACGGCCAACCCGTGCCGGCGGGCGGGTTAGCGATCGCATCGTTCCAACACCTCACCTCCCGGGCGCTGGACCCGTTCCCTCATCACCACAACGTCATCGCGAACACCGTGCAACTCCCCGACGGCACACACCGCGGCGTCTGGTCACGCTCCCTGTTCGTGAACGCGCATGGCGCCTCGGCGCTCGCGACCGCGGAGATGCGTCACCGACTCTCCACCCATCTCGGCGTGCGGTGGCGGCCCGGTCGAACCGGCGGCTGGGAGATCGCGGGCATCACCAACGCGGTGATCCGAGAGTTCTCCCAGCGCCGCGGTGAGATCGACGACGCCCTCGCAGAACTCGAAGCAGAGATCGGCCGAGGGGCGCACCCCGGCGAGATCGAACACATCGTGCTGCGCACCCGACCAGCCAAGAACCACACCCCCGCCGACGAACTCACCACCACTTGGCGCAAGCGCGCAGCGCGCCACGGGCTCGACCCCGCGGCGTTCGCCACGATCACCGGACACGAACCCGCCGAACAGCACGTCGACACCGCGACGTTGTTCGCGTCACTCGCCGAACCGGACGGGATCTGCGCCGGAGGCTCGGTGTTCACCCGCACCGACGCGCTCACCGCACTCACCAACCACCCCATCCCGAGCGGCGACGACGGTGTGGTCCAGCCGTTGCTGTGCGGCGCCGACCGGCTGATCGAACTCACCGACGACTTCCTCGCGTCACCCCACGTCGTTGCGCTAACCGACACCGACGACCCATTGTTCACCACCACCGAAATGCTCGCCGTGCAGGACCGCATCGCCACACGCTTCGACAACGGCCTGCACCGCGGCGCCCACCAGGTCGCCGAACTGCATCTCGACGCCGCGTTCGCCACGCACCCCCACCTCAGCGGCGAACAACGCCAACTGGCCATTGGGTGGTGCCAGGGTGGCCACCGCTTCCAAGCAGCGATCGGCCGCGCCGGTGCCGGCAAGACCACCACCGTCGCCGCGTGCGCCGATGCATGGACCGCAGCCGGCTACCGGGTGATGGGCGCCGCGGTGAAAGGCGAAGCCACCCGCACCCTCGCCCAAGCAACCGAGATCGAGTGCGAGACCGTCGCCTGGTACCTCGCGCACACCGACCCCCAGTCCCTCCCCCTCGACGCCCGCACGGTGTTGGTCATCGATGAGGCGTCCACGTTGTCGGACCGTGACCTGGATGCGCTCATGGACATGGCCGCCACCACCGGCGCCAGCCTGCGCCTCATCGGCGACCCAGCCCAACACGGCGCCATCGCCGCGGGCGGTATGTTCCGCGTGCTCTGCGAACGCCACGAACACGCCACCCCAGAGCTGACTACCACCCACCGGCTCGAGCACCCCCATGACCGCGCCGCCGCGCAAGCGTTGCGAGAAGGTCGTATCGACGAAGCGTTCGACCTGCTTGCAGCGGCCGGGCACCTGCACGTCGTCGCCGACGACCTCGCCATGTACCGCCAGGTCCTCGGCCGCTGGTGGGACGCCCACCGAAACGGCCTTGAGCACCCGATGGTCGACCGACGTAACAGCACGAGACGCCAACTCAACCGCCTCGCCCACCTCTTGCGACGAGTCAACGGCGAACTCGACAGCGACCCCATCTCCGCCAGCGGCGACCGGACCTTCGCTGTCGGTGACCGGGTGACCGCTCGGGCACCGAACCGCTACCTCCACGTCAAGGGCGACCGCCACGCGTACGTCCGCAACGGCGCGCTGGGAACCATCGTCGCCGTTCACCCCCAACGCGACGCCGCTCGCGACGCGCTCACCGTCAACTTCGACGGGATCGGACGAATCGACCTTCCCCGATCGTTCTTCGACCACCACCGCACCACCGCCGGCCGCGACGAGGTTGGTATCGACCACGCGTACGCGCTCACCTCGTACGCCGTTCAAGGCTCCACCCGCGACGTGTCCACCAGCCGAGTCGACGCCACCGCCACACGCGCCGAGACCTACGTCGACATCACTCGCGGCCGCCACGAGAACCACCTGTACCTGACCGCCGCAGTCGACCCTCTCGACGGCGAAGCCCTCCCACGCATCGCACCCGCTCCCGCCGACCTCGCCGTTGCGGAACGCCTCCATCGATCCACCGGCGAGAAGACCGCCTGGGAGCTCGCCCACCCCGCCGACCAGCCAGCGTCGGCTGGCCAGGCGATCGGGATCTGACGACATCACGCGACACAACAGGCCCAGCGACGGCCTACCCAGTATCACCCTCAAGGACCCGGGAGAACGAGATGACCGACACCGATACCAGCGTCGAGGTGCTCACCATCGACGAAGCAGCGGCCGTGCTCCGCATCAGCCGAAACGCCGCCTACGCAGCCGCACGCCAGTGGCGAGCCACCGGCGGTGAACACGGCCTCCCTTGCATCGAGATCGGCCGCACCCTCCGCGTCCCTTGCGCTGACCTCGACCGCCTCCTCGGCCGCCCAGCCTGACGGTCACGAAACCCTGCGAGATGAACACGGACTCCGCCTCTAGTGACCAACTCAAGCGGTCATCTCGGCGGCTGGCGACAGCGTTCAGCGAGTTCGCTGAGCGCGGAGGGGTCGGCCAAGGCTTCGACGATGAGCTGGCGCAGAAGCTCAACCATCGGCACGTCGAGTTCAACGGAACGCACCTTGAGTGTGCGGTGCAGGTCCGTGGCTAGGTCCAGAGTGAGCCGCTTCACTCCCTGGCTCGGAACGTTCGATGGCGGTGCCACACTTCGCTACGGTAGCTGGTCGCTCCGTGTCATCGTATCCACGTGCTTCTGTGTCTCTGTGTGTAGGGTCGAAGTCGTGCCGTCGAACCTGGGTCGCCCCGAGGGCGCACTGTGAGCGTTCTCGACACAGCTCCACCGCCGACCGTGAGAGTCGGAGGACGGCCACTCATCCCAACTCCGGCGTTCCGTTCGTACTGGGCGTTGGCGGCAGAGCGCCAGGCGATCTTCTTCCGACGCCTGCGCGGCCAACAGCCTCCATGGACGAATGATCCAGTCCTGGCCGCCAATCGGTTCACGAACGCCTACCGGGCGTCTGATCGCGTAAGCCAGTACCTGATCAACGAGGTCATTTACGGAACGCCCGTTGATGAGCGGTCAACTGTGCTACGGGTGCTGCTGTTCAAGATTTTCAACCGGGTTGAGACCTGGCGCTGTCTCGAGGAAGCGGCCGGGCGGCTAGACGCCGACACCTTCGATGTCGCTGAACTCACCAAGCTGTTGGACGCGCGCATGGCGGCGGGCCAGCGCATCTACTCTGCGGCCTACATCATGCCGAGCCCCAAACTCGGCGAGACCCGCAAGCATGCAAACCATCTGAGGCTCCTCCACGACCTCCTGAACGATCGAACCGTTGATCGACTAGTCCACGCCGCCAGCTTGCGCGAGCTGTACGAGATTCTCCTCGGCGTGCACTCGTTCGGACCGTTCCTAGCGTTTCAGTTCGCGATCGACCTCAACTACAGCGAACTGTTCGGCTTCTCGGAGATGGACTTCGTCGTAGCTGGTCCGGGCGCCCACGATGGAATCGCGAAGTGCTTCAGCAACGCTCACGACCTGGCGGCCGAGGACATCGTCCGCGCCGTCGCTGAAAGCGCGGACGATCAGTTCGAAGCCGCCGGGATCGAGTTCGAGTCGCTCTGGGGTCGACCGCTGCAGCTGATCGACTGCCAGAACCTGTTCTGCGAGGTGAGCAAGTACGCCCGCGTCGCACACCCCGAGATCACCGGGTGCAACGGTCGCACTCAGATCAAGCAGCGCTACAGCCCGACAAGTTCGCCGATGGCGGTTGGCTACCCACCACAGTGGGGCCTACCGCTACGAGCCACCTCGCTACGGGAGCGACTGGAAGGTGATGCTCCGACGGTAGAGGTCACCCACGATGCGGCCTCCGCTGGCGTCGCGAACTTGGCGCCACACAGCGAACCCCTGCAGAACAGCACGTTCGACTTCCCATAGCGGACGGTGCCGCACCTCGAGGCCGGCAGTCATCACCCGAATCGTTTTGAGGACGTCGTAGTCGAGAGAGGTCACGTCCTCGAACCAGCGGTGGTGTCTGGCGTGCTCGAACAGGAAGGCTGCCATTCCCTCCTCGATGACGATCGCCCGTCCGCCGTCCTCGACCTCGCTGACGATCCCCTGCTCGCGACGCTTGCACCCGAACAGCTGGGCTCTTGCGACTGGAGACCACCCGAGGATCGCAGCGTTGGCGAGATGGAACACGTCATGGAATCGGTAGCCGCTGGCGTCGTAGGTGTTGTCTCCGAGACGGCTTCCGACCGCCTTGCCGCGATAGCGCACCTCGATGCGTTCCTCCAGACCCCGGTCTCGGCCAACGGAGGTGATGTCAACGGCGAAGGTCCGCGGCAGGCGTTCGGCTCGCTCCGCCTGAGAATCGAGGAAGTCGGCGGGCTTGCGCTTCGGTACGCGTGATCCCGGCGTCGGCCAGCGATCTGTGGTCTTGGTGAGGTTGGCGACAGCAAGCTCATCGAGGGACAGGCCCCACTTGTCCGCCACGTTGGCCAGATACCAGAGCAGGTCGCCGACCTCCTCGCCGACGTTGTCGGTGAAGAGCTCGTAGGCCTCGCCGTCGCGTAGGAACTTCTTGTAGCCAGCAAGAAGAGTTCCCACTTCACCGGCGAGGCCAAGCAAGGGGACAAGGCGTGCCTCGCGGTCTCTGGCTTCGTCGCCAGTGAGCGGGACTCGGTCGGTGCCCTGCGCTCGGCGCTGATACTGGCTTAGTTCCATGGTGACCTTTCATCGACGAGTCCCGCCGAGTGCTGGGTACGGTGAGCGAGGTGCGTGTCGAGCTTCATCGGGTTGCCAGCGTGCCGGGATCGATGGCCGCAGCTTGCACGGCAAAGGCGACGAGGTAGTCGTACGGAAGCCACCCGTAGCCACCGGCACCCCAGCCGGGCCCCCATGAGTTTCGGATCAGTAGGCGTCGCTGGTCCCCAGCAAGATTCGTGGCGGCGCCGACGGCAGTGACCGCGTGGTAGTCGCTAGCCGGCGAACTGAGCGAGGGGAGGTCGATCTCGCCGTCTGGGCCAGGGTTCTCGAACTCGCTGGTGATCTCGAGCACAACGACGACCGGGAGACCAACGGTGAGTGTCGCCTCCAGATCCTCATCGATCCCGTCGTGGGCGAGCGGCACATCGAACAGTTCGGCGGTGCAGAAGGTTGCCGTTGCTGCCCCCGCAGGAGCCGGTTCGGTGCCGGAACCGAGCGTTTCGTTGTACGGCCAGATCGTCTCAGAGGTCTGACCGGCTAGTTGTATGGCGACGGCGACCGATCGCAGCGTGGTGCCGTCGTGGCTGGCGGTGCCAGCCTGGACGCAATGCTGCCAGAGCGGCTCCACGGACAAGGCTTCGGCGACCTTGGTCGTTGCGGTAGCTCGTGCCGCCTCGTGAGCAAACGAGGTAGAGAACGGCAGACACAACGGCCGCGGACCCTGGGCACGGACATCCGGTGGTAGGAGGTGACGTAGATCGACGGGAGCGAGCGACAGGCTTGCGACTCGACGTTGGGCGTTGCTGGACCTGGGCATGCTGTCGGACCGCGCTCAGGTCAGTTCGTCCGTGGCGGCGTCAGAACCCAGCTCGTCAGCGTCCTCGAGTGGATCGAGCGGGCGTTCAAGGTTGCGCTGCCGGACCTGCGCGGTCCAGGGCTCATCTGTGTCCGTCGCGAGCTGATCGACCGAGAAGCCGAGGCGGCGCGGTTCTACCAGGGCATGCAGCACGTATTGCTCGACCGGATCGTTGTCGTTGTACGGACTCTGATACTGCAGGCGAATGGTTACCGGTCCGGGGCGGGGGAACCGCACGCTGAGCACGCGCCGACCGGTGCCGGCAACGAGCGGATCGTCGCTCGTCGATGGCACGACTGCACTCGGAGGTCGGTGTGAGTGGCGCGCGATGCGTTCCCGACGGGCTTGTCGGGCGGGAAGCCACTCGGTTCGAGCTGGGACGTACTCGTCGGCGACGACATCGGCGCCACCGGCAGAGGGCAACTCCCGCGCCGGCGCCCCGGACTCGGCGCGCAGTCGTTCGAGGACCACGCCTGGGGCTCGAACCGCGGGACCGGCCGTGCCGCTCACTATGAACCTGGATCGAAGCTCAATGGCAGCACTCTGATCGACTGGCTGGCGAGCACCAGGCATTGGGGGCGGTGGCAAGGTCGCGATCGAGCGGGACTCGTTGGGGAGCATCCATCGGTATCCGGTGCTGCGGTTCTCGGGCAGCGAGATGACCACCTCATCCTCGACGCGAAGATCGAGCAATTGGTCGTCCCAGTCTTCGTTGACCGGCCACACGTCGGCGTAGCCGTTCACGGGGCGCCGGCCGAGCGCAAGTGCAGCCTTCACATGGAGCGGGCGACTCTGCCGGAGGACGTCGATGCGATCTGCACTGATGACGTCCAGATGCGCGAGCTGCCGCACCGCTGCCTCGTAGCTGACACCAGCCTCTCGTGCGAGGGCGTAGGCATGCTCCGGCTCGATGGGGTGACCGCTAAGGCCAAGACGTTCGAGCACACCAAACACGAGTGGCGGCGGCATCAGCAGGTTGCCTGCAAACACCTGCGCCAGTTGCTCGCGTTCGACGGGTGTGTTCCCGAGGACGTGCTCCTCGCCGTCGAGTGCCAGGCCATGCCCATGGTCGAGGCGCCAGTGTCCGATCTCGTGTGCAGCTGTGTACCGCTGGATCGGGATCGGGCGTTGTGTGGTCACGAGCACGCCGCCGACACCTTCGGGAACGAACGCTCCCAGGAGGTTGTCCATCGGCAGGAACGTCAGCCACAGGCCGAGGTCCTCGCAGATGCCGAACACGTCGATCTGCTCGGTCTGGTCGACGGATAGTTCGTCGAGCAGACGGCCCGCGGACTCGGCTGCCTGGATGCGTCGCTGCCAGCGTCCTCCTTGTGGGGCCATCTCAGCGTCCTACTGATCCCCGCCGGCGGGGTTCGCCCGTCCAGCGCTTCGGCCGGATGCCCCCGGCTTCCCCGCCGCAGCGAGAAACTCAGCGAACCGCAGAACCTGTTCGCGGTCACTTTCAGACAGGGCCGCAGCAGCGCGGAACAATGGCTCGGCTTCGTTGAGGCCGGCGTCTTCCTCGCCTAGGAGCCACCCCACCGGCCGTCGGTACAGTCGAGCCAATCGGCGGAGTTCCAAGCCGGTCACCTTGCGCTTACCCGCTTCTAGCGCGTGAACACTCGTTCGCGGTATGCCCAACGCCGTGGCGACGTCCTCTTGGAGGAGACCGATGTACTCGCGGGATTCCTTCAAGCGAGCACCCAAAGCCGCCTGCTCACTTTCATCCGAGGGCATCACGTGGTCAACCGCGGGCGTGTCCGGCTCGTTGCGCCGCTTTCCCTTCCGTTCAGGCATCGTGGTTCCCTTCGTATCGTTGCGTTGAGCCGCTCGTCGCGGGCGATCGTTCCGCGACCGCGAGAGCGGCGGCCCATCCGTCTTCGTGGCAGAGCGAGACGTGCCATCGGACGATGCCAAGCGCGGCCGCGGCCGTGAGGGCGTTGCGGTGCAGGACGACATCGGGCGCCCCGCTCGGCTCCGTCAGGATCTCAATGTCGAGAGGATCGAGGTCACCAAGGCCGCGGCGCAGCGCTTTCATCACTGCTTCCTTTGCCGCCCATCGGGCTGCGAGCCGCTCCAGTGACCCCTGTGCATCGCGCTGCTCAGCGTCCGTCCAGCCGTTTTCCAGGAAGGCTTCCCCGCCCGTTTCGTGCAGAGCGGCGAACGCTGCCAGGTTGACCAAGTCGATCCCCGCCCCGGCCGTCGGGCCATCAGAACTGATCGAAGGCAACGACGAGTTCCAGACAGACTCAAGCACCGTGACCGGCGTCATGGTGCCACTCCTATGCCAGCGTCAAGCGCCGCTCGCGCGTCCGCTGCGAGTTGCACAGCCCCACCGAACGCGCGTCGCTGTGCGTCAGCCATAGTGGCGTGTACCACCAGCTCGCCCGGCTCGTACCCGCTCTGCTGGCATAGAAAGTGGAGCATCGCTGAAAGGCCAAGCATGTTCCCGTACGCCTTCTCGATGAAGTACTGATGTCGATAGACCGCCAGGCAATGCAGGCGTCCGTCGTGCAGGGTCAGGTCCACGTGCGTCAGGCATGGGAACCCACGTCGACGGCGATCTGTCGCGGCGTAGATCTGTACGCCACGCGGTTCCTGCGAATCGGCGGCGATGTCCATGTCCAGTGTGTTGTTCCGCTGACGACCGGCTCGGTGCTCGCTGCGCAGCGCCTTGACGCGGTCCGCCAGTTGGTTCGGCCCACCGGCCGCCTTGCCCGGCCAGCTCACCATCCTCCCGAAATACGTGCCGCGGTTGTTGGCGACGACGCTCGACAGGAGCGGGAGCATGTCGCAATAGCTCGAGTACAACGCATCCGCGGCGGAGTCGAGTTCTGCCTCGGCCTCCGGAGCGATGCCCGGCATCCAGTCGAAACCCGGATCCGCGTACAGGGAGGACGGGAAAATCGTCTCCGCCACGGTGTCGACCGACTGCTTGTCTGCTGCGTCAAGCGCACAGTCCAGCACCTGCCGAACAGGCGCGAGTTCCGTTCCCGGGTCGGTCACGGTGGACACGAGGTGTACCAGGCGACCATCCGGCTCGGCCACGACTCGCTCGAGTCCCAGTACCCATGCTTCACTCACGGACCCGGCGGACGGCATCGCGATCACGACGCCTTCACCGCCGGAACTGGATGAAGCGTCCGGTGTGCCAACCGGGCAACGCCACCGATGCTGCGCAGCTCCTCCCGGCGCACCTTCGACAGGTTCACGAACTTAGGCTTGCCGACGGCATTGCCTACCTGGCTGAGCAGCCAGACCGAGACGAGACTGGCCACCTTGGGACTCCCATCCGCTGCCACCTCGGTCGTCACGCAGGTCGGCCGTGCGCCCCGCAGAAGCTCAGTCAGGTCTCGCTCGAGTTCGGCTGCCGAACGGGAACGGACATCCGCCAGCGGCACAGCTGGACTGGCCGAGCGCGGCCCCTTCCGCTTCGGCGGGGCGATCGCACCGGTGGGGGGAATGTCGCTCTTCACGACATCAGTGTCGGATATTCCGACATTGATGTCAAGGGCCTGAGGCGCAGATGCTCCGGCTACCCCGTCGCGGAGAACTACTCATCTCTCGATGACCCAGGTGTGCCAGTCGACCGGGCCGGGCATCGAGTCGGGATCGCCGGGAGACACAGCGTCGGGCCCGGCCGCGATCCGTTCGATGGCGGAGGTCACGCGGGTGCGGATCTCGTCGGGGTCGATCGCGTTGTACGCGTCGTCGGACCAGACGTACACGATGCCGTCGGCGACGCGTGTGCGGGAACGGAAGCCGTCAGAGCGAAGCACCTTGCGGATGGCAGTGCGCGTTACTTCGACGTGCTCGACCTGAACGCTGGTCACATACGTGGAACTAGACCTTGTGACCTCCTCGGCCACCACCGCGGCGAGCAGCCACACCCCCGGAGGTGCGTCGGCTGCCGGGAACCACGAGTCGAGGATGCGGAGACACCCACGACAGGTCGGAGCGAAGGCAAGGTCACGACAGAGCGGCAACATCTCATCGGCACCGGCAGCCATCCGGTTCCACGTACGGTCGCACAGGGTCGAGTGGCTCCAGCGGCCTGCGGGAGAGTCCACCTCGTTGCCCTGGTGCTGAGCCTCCTGGCCTGGCCCGTCGGATACTTCGGCGAGGTGAGTCTCGGCGCCGCCACCGACGTCGACCAGCAGCAGGTCTCGGCCGAGCACCGAGATCGAGTTCTCCTCCGCTGCACCATCGGTCGCTCCTCACTCACCTCGTCGCTTCATCTTCGCCGCCACTGTCGGCCTCGGCGTGGCAAACGCGCGGTGGCTCCGGGATCAGCGACCCCGGAGCCACCGCTACATGTGGAGGTGTGCGACCGCCGAGAGCGCCTCGTTGAGATGTTCTCCAGTTCGGTAGGCACCGCGCCGGGCATCGTCGAGAGCCAGGACCGCGGTTGCGACCACGATCAGGGCGGGCTCGTCAGTCATGGCGTCGACCTCGTACACACATCCAGCCCTGGGTGGTTCGAGGTGTCGAGCGATCTGACCGTAGGCCTGGGGCAGTCGTTCGGTCAGCGTCCGCAGCTCGCCAAGCACCCGACAGATGTCGCCGTTGTCCTCCCATCCCGGCATTCCTGGAGAGAGAGCGCCCATGGTGAGGTAGTTCACCGTCCTCAGGGAGTCCACCGCTGTTCGGCTGCATCGACCGGGCCGGTCACTGGTCGACCTCGTCGCTCAGCTCGTCCGCTTCGCTCTCGCCGTCGCCATGGCTATCGGCCTCGGACGCCGCCTTGTTGCGTTCGTTGCGCAGCAGCAGTGAGAACGCGTCAGCGGCTGCGGCCTGCATGCCGGGCAGGACGTGCTGGTACACGTGCATGGTGAAGGCGATGTTGGCGTGGCCGAGTCGTTCGCTGACCACCTTCACGTTCACGCCGGCCTTGAGCAGCAGGGTGGCGTGGGTGTGTCGCAGATCGTGCAGCGAGATGCTCGGCACGTCGACCTTCGCAACGGTGCGGTCGAACAACTGGCTGAAGATGTCCGGATGCATCGAGGTGCCGTCAGCCTTCACGAACACCAGGTCATCCGCCGCGGGCGCAACGCCGTCACACTCCTCAGTGCGAGCCTTGCGCCAATCGCGCAGCACCTGGACCACGTCCTCGTCGATGTCGATCGTGCGGCGACTCGCCCCGGTCTTCACATCGGAGATCGACACCTCGTAGGCCACCGACACGAGCGCCTGACGAACTGACACCCGACCTTCGTCGAGGTCGATGTCGCGCCATCGGACACCGAGAACCTCCCCGCGACGCATCCCAGTGTGCGCCGAGAGGAAGAAGGCAGGTCCCATGCGGTGGACCTCGATGGCGGCGAGGAACGCAATCAGCTGGTCGACCTCCCACGCCTTGATCTCTGTCCGCTTGCGCGCCTGGAGCGATGGTGCATCGGCGAGGGCAACCACGTTGCGGACGACCGTGCCCTTGCGAGCCGCGTCGCTCAGTGCCTTGTTCAGCATCACGTGGATGTTGTGCACGGTCTTGGGGGCCAGGCCCTTGGCCGGGCCCTTCTCGCCCGGACGCTTCTTGCGACCGCACTTGAGCAGCGACGCATAGAAGATGTCGATGTCCTCAGGCGTGAGCTGGTCGAGCTTCCGTCGGCCCAGGCCGGGAACCACGTGCAGTTCGATGTTGCGCCGGTAGGACTCGTATGTACTCTTGCGCAGCCGGGCTTCTTGGATCGGGAGCCACCGCTCGGTCAGGTACTCGCCCAACGTCAGCTTCTCGCTCACCACCGTCTCGCCCTGGTGGGCACGCTTGACCAGCTCGGCCAGCAGCTTCTCGGCATCGCTGCGCCGGGTGCCAGCTTGGACCCACCGGCGGCGGTACGCGCCGGTCGCTGGGTTCACGCCGTCATAAACCACGGCGTACCACTTCTTGCCCTTCTTCTGGATGGATCCACGCATCAGCGTCCCCTTCGGTTCGAACCGATTGGGGACGTCTGCCAGACACGAAGGCCGTCGATCCCTGGACGTCCGGTGGGGATCAGGCGCTGCGGGATCGACCCTACGCCACCAAGACCCGAAGATCGACCCTCATGCTCCGATCGTCTGGCCCGGGCGGACGAGAGGAGCCGCTCGAGACCGGCCGTCGCGACGGGTCGAGATCCCGTCGCGTGACGTCCCGTACTGGGCCTGCGTTGCCGATCACCGACCGCACAGTAGAAAAAACAGTAGAAATCGGTCGGTCCGGGCATGGAAGAAGCCCTCCTCAGTTGTCGAGAAGGGCTTCATTCCAGGTATTTCAGATGGTGGCGGGGGCAGGATTTGAACCTGCGACCTTCGGGTTATGAGCCCGACGAGCTACCGAACTGCTCCACCCCGCGGCGTGCGACCGACTCTACCGACCGCGACGCCGAGATGCCAAGCGGGAACGACCGAGCGGTGGCGCGGGTACCGGGCCGCCGGCCGGGGTATCACCACTTCATGGAACGACCGCCCGCCCGACTCCCGATGCACCCCGAAGCCACTGCTCGCGGTGACCGATGAGCACCGACGGCACCACCGCGAGCGGAGTGACGCCGGAACGCCTTCGCAACCTCCGACGCTGGAACCTGGGGCTGACGCTGCTGCACGCCGCCCAAGCGGTGGCGGTGCTGATCCTCGCGACGGACTTCGCGATCACGGTCACGTCGTCGTTCCCCCAGGGACCTCCGGGAACCGAGGCACCAGCTCCCGAGTCGCTGTTCGACGTGCGCATCGGCTGGGCGATCGCGGTGTTCCTGCTGCTCGCTGCGCTCGATCACCTGCTCACCGGCACGGTCGGGCGCCGGACCTACGAGGCCGACCTGCGCGGCGGCATCAACCGCTTCCGCTGGGTGGAGTACTCCTTCAGCGCCACGCTCATGGTGCTGTTGATCTCGATGTACGCCGGCATCACGGGCATCACCGCGCTGATCGCCATCGTCGGCGCCAACGTGGCGATGATCCTGTTCGGGTGGATCCAGGAGCGCATGAACCCGCCGGGTCGGACGCACACGACCATGCTGGCCTTCTGGTTCGGCACCCTGGCCGGCCTGGCGCCGTGGATCGCCATCTCGGTCAACTTCGCCGGCGCGGACGAGGTGCCGGGGTTCGTCTACGGCATCTTCGTCGTGCAGGCGGTCTTCTTCTTCAGCTTCGGTCTCAACCAGTGGCTGCAGTACCGCGGGGTCGGCCCGTGGACCGACTATGCGTTCGGCGAGAAGGCGTACCTGGTGCTCAGCCTCGGCGCGAAGTCCGCGCTGGCCTGGCAGATCTTCGGCGGGTCGCTCGCGACCTGACCGGGGCGCTGCGCCCCCTCAGGAGGCCAACGCCAGGCTGGTCGGCGGGGCCAGGTCGCGGGTCGTGTAGAACGGCGCCGGCGGCCGCCGAGCGCCGCTGTCGAGCCAGGTCGAGTCGTCCCAGATCGGCACCAGGTCGTGCTCCCCGGCGAGGGCGTGCACGAACGCCCGCATCTCGGACTCCAGGCCTCGGCGGCGCTGCACGTGCCGGGCACCTGACGAGGTCCGTGACACCACCTGCACCGTGGCGGTGCCCTGCGGCGCCACCCCGATCCACACCGACAACACCCGCTCGTCCGTCATGGCAGCCCCCCGCCGTTCGATGGATCTGCGGCCCGATCGGGCCACTCCTCCAGTGGTACGCCACCGTCCGTGAGATGACGATGAGGCGAATCACCCAGATCCGCCACGCTGCGTGCGCCGACAGCGACGAGCACGCCCCGCCCCACTGCTCAGAGCTGGAGGTCGAACGAGCCGGACGCCACCACCGTGCCGTTCACCTGCACCTCCACCAGGTGCACACCGGCGTGGTAGGTCCGCGTGGTGATCGGTCGGATGGCGTGGCGGCGACGCAGCTCCACCTGCTCCCCCGGCGCCAGGGTGCGCGTCGTCCACTTGGCCACCTTGCGTCCGGTGCTGCCGTCCGCTCGCACGTGGTGGATGGCGTAGTCGACGATCACGTGGTGCGCGTCGGGTTCGTCGCTGCGCAGTTGCAGCGTCCACTCCGCGGCGCCGCCCATCACGACGGTCGGCGTCAGCATCTCCATCTCGGCGTGCAGCTCCAGGTCGGGCTCATGGCCCAGGAGTCGCAACGCCTCGGGGTCACCCGCCTTGACCAGCGTGCGCAGCCCCCGGCGCACCACCCATTCGCGGCCGGCGAGCGTGCCCCCGTCGGCCGAGGCCAGCCAGCGCCCAGCGACGCGACGAGCGAGCTCGGGATCGACTCGGCACAGGTCGTTGAGGTGGTTCGACACCGAGCGGCGCACGTACTCCGATGGATCGTCGACGAGTCGGTCGAGCAGATCCACCGCGTACGCCGGGTCGGCAACCGCGGTGACCAACTTGGGCGCCCAGGGCAGCTTGGGACGCGTGCCCTCGGAGACGAGGCGGCGCACGTGCTCGTCGTCGCGGTCCACCCAGCCCGACAGCCGTTCGTGCACGCCCGCCGGGTCGTCGTCGACGTAGGGCCGGATCGCGAACTCCGCCGAGGCGTACCGGGTCAACCGGGCGAGCAGCTCGAGTGCCAGCTCAGGCTGGTCGCGCCCCGCAGCGCCTGCCCACTCGACGACCGGCCAGGCGTCCCAGCCGGACAGCTCCGCGGCCGCCACCGCCTCGGGCCCGGAGAAGACCGTGTCGGCCACCGCTGCAGCATCGCTGAACGAGGTGGGCAGGGACGCACCGAGTGCCGAGGCGACGTGGGCGATGCGCGCTTTGAGCTCCAACGGGGCCAGGCCCTCCGTCGCCCGCCGCCGGAACGCCGCCGTGTCGAACGCCGGGTCCGCTCCGGCGAACGCGAGGGCGAGGCGTTCGATGAGCGCATGGTCGATCTGATCCTTGAACGCCGTGGGCGTGATGTCGGACGGCACGTCGACAGTGTGGACCGCCACAGGCGCTGATCGTGACCGTGCCGGCCCGGCGATACGCTGCCCGCCGTGTCGACGAGGACCCATCCGCGGAGCAGCCGGCTCCTCGCAGCCGCTGCGCTGGTGACCACGTTGGCCGTGGCGCTCACCGGCTGCGGGCTCTTCGACGACCCGAACGCCGAGCCGCAACCCCTGCCTCCGCCACCGGAGACCGATGTGGCCTACGGCCCCGCAGCCGGATGCGACGGGCTCGACGACGGCTGCGGCGGCTCCCAGCAGGTCGACATCTACCGCTCCGACGAGCCGGGCCCGAACCCGGTGCTGCTGTTCTTCCACGGCGGCGGGTTCGTCGGCGGCGACAAGTTCGCCAGCATCTCCGAGCACCTGCAGGCGGCGCTCGACGACGGGTGGGACATCGTCTCGGTCAACTACCGGCTGACGACCCCCGACGGCACGAACTCGTTCCCGACCGCGGTGAGCGATGCGAAGCGAGCAGTGCGCTGGGTGAAGGCCAACGCCGAGGCCCAGGACTGGGATCCACAGAACGTGGCGGCGATGGGCCACTCGGCGGGCGGGAACCTGGCCGGCATGCTGGGTGTGACCGCGGGCGACCCGCAGTTCGAGGCACCCGACCTCCCACCCGAGCTGGCCGCGACCGACTCGTCGGTGATCGCAGTGGTGGCGCTCAACCCGGTGTCGGACCTGACCCTGTTCGGTGCGAACCCCGACTGGACCCGGTCCATTGCGCACTACACGGGCTGCACGTCGGACTGCACCGCAGCGTTCCAGGCCGGGTCGGTGCAGACCCACGTCGACGCGGCCTCGGTGCCGATGCTGGCGATGCACGGCGACAAGGACCTGCTGGCCGCGCCGATCCAGGGGGTGCTGGTCCGCGACAGCTACGCCGCGGCGGGCATCGGCGAGCGCTTCGACCTGGTCGTGGTCGACGACGGTCCCGAGCGGTACCAGGGCCACGAGATCGACTACGGCCGCTTCACCGACCGCTTCCTCGAGTTCCTGAACGCCCAGCGCAGCTGACTCGGCCGAGACGACCGAGCGCGGCGACGCTGCTCAGCGCAGTCCGAGCGCGTCGGCCACCGCGGCGCCCGTGACGGCCGCGTTCAGGTACGGCTCGGGGTCGTGCGCCCGGTGTCCGTTGTCGACCACGTGGTCCACGACCCGGTCGCCGAACCGATGTGCCAGGCCCTTGCCGCCGCAGGCCGGATCGCCGACGGCCACGATGTTGGTCCAGGACCGCACCGAACCGGGCCACTGCCCGACGCCGTCGACGGGTGCGGGACGCAGCTGGTCGAACGCGAACGGCGTCGCCAGGGGCGAGCCCATGGTGATCAGCGCCGGCGTCAGCTCAGGGCGAGCGGCCAGCACCTGGTAGCTGACGAGCGTGCCCAACGAGTGGGCGATGACCAGCTCGGTGTCGGGCCCCAGCACCTGGTCGACCCGGTCACGCACCGCCCGGCGCACGTCGCCTGCAGCCAGGAACCTGCCTGCCTGGTCGAGCATCCGGTCGTGTGCCGCCTGGCCGACCGCGTGGGCCAGCGTGGCCAGCTGGTCCGCGCCGCCCAGATCACCCAGCACGTCGACCAGCCCGCTGCGCGCCGCCAGGTCCGCAGGGTCCACCACGTCGCCGCCGTCAGGATCGAGCCGGAAGAGGTCGCCGTAGAACGCGCAGGCCACGTCGTCGGGTGACACGTCCACCCCGGCGTGCCACAGCCCGTCACGCAGCGCCGGCAGCCAGCGGGCGAGGATCGAGTGCGGACCCCACAGCTCGTTGAACGCACCGTGGACCAACACGACTCTGCTCACGCGGCACTCCGTTCCCGGGTCGGGTTCAGGCCGCGCCGTCGGCGCGGCGGTCCGGCCATTCTGCCGTGGCCGTGAGCAGCGCCGTGACGTGCTCGGCGAGCGAGCACTCGTCCTCCGCGGCGTAGCAGCTGCACGTCGCCGACCCCGCCATGCCGATCATCCAGCCCCGCGCCGAGGACCAGTGCGGTGCACGCATGCGGAACCGGAACAGGTGCAGCGGCCGGTCGGTCACGCTCGGGTGCCGGATCGACGCCAGGTGCTCCATCTCGTCGGGTGCACGGCCCAGCTCGGTCACGTCGCTCAACCAGCGGGCCAGCGCACCCTCGGCGACCTGGACCTCGTCGAGCAGGTCGGCGTCCTCGGGCGACCACGCGGTCAGTGCGTCGTGCAGGTCCACGCAGGCGATCGGGTCGCGGGCGATCAGGACCAGGCGCTCCGGCGCGACCGGCTCACCTCGTCCCAGGATCCGTGCCGCTGCCATGGCGGCCACCCTCGGGTCCGACGAGCCGAGCATGACCGCCAGCGTCGGGCCCAGGTCCTGCTCGGCCAGCACGTCGAGCAGCCACACCAGGCTGGCCAACGCCTGGCGTTCGCTGCGGGCCACGTCGCCCGAACGCGGATCCGCGAGCGCCGAGCGGTTGCAGACGTCGACCAACCCCAGCGCTTCGTCGTGGACCGCCTCGACGATCCGCCGGCGTGTGTCGTGGTCGCTGGGCGCCTCGGTCTCGGTGCGGGCGAGCAGGTCGGCCGCGTGCCACGTCCATCGGGCGCGGGCCAGGGCTTGGCACAGCAGCGCCGTCACTCGTGCGCGGTCGGGGTGGTCGACCAGCGGGTCCAGCAGCGGCGTCGTGGGCACCGGCAACAGCTCCCGGGGAGCGTCCGGTCCCAACACGAACTCGAGTGCGCCGAGGCCCTCGTCGTCGCTGCGCAGCGCCAGCAGGTGCAGCAGCGCACGACGGGCCCGCTCACCTGCCACGAGGTACACGCGGGCCACGTCGCTGGCCGGGACCGAGCACGGCGAGGTCCACAGCAGCTGCACCATCAGCTCCGATGGGTGCTCGAGCGAGTTCGGCAGCGTCGGGTACGAGCCGCCGCTGGCCTCGAGCACGGCCCGAGCACCCATCGGCGACATCGTGCGGTCCGCCCAGGAGCGCAGCAGCGCCAGGCCGAGCTGGCGAGCGGCGTGGTCGCGGCGGCGCAGCAGCGCGCGGAGCTCGGCGACCTCGTCGAGTTCCACCTGGGAGCCGCCCGTGCGCATGGATCCAGTGTGCGGACTTCCCGCCGCCGGATCACTGGGTCATTCCTCCTCGCGGTTGGTACGGACAGACCAACCTGGCAGGCTGTGACGATGTCCGTGGAGGAGGAGCAACCAGCGCCCGCAGCCGAACCGACCGGGGTGCGGCGCCGTCCGGTGCAGCGGCGGGGCCAGGCGACGATGGACGCCATCCTCGATGCCGGCATGGAGCTGCTGGGCGAGCGTGGCCTGGAGGGGTTCACGACCAACGCCATCGCGCAGCGGGCGGGCGTCAACATCGCCACGCTCTACGGCTACTTCGCGGACAAGCAGGCCATCCTCTACGAGTTGTCGGCCCGCTACGAGCGCCAGCGCGCCGAGTACCTGTCGCAGTTGGCGCCGTGGTTCGAACAGGCCGAGGACTGGCGTGACGTGGCGACCACGACCATCGAGCAGCTCGCTCAGTTCCGGCGGGAGCTGCCGGGCGCGGTGTCGCTGCGTCAGGTGATCGTCGCGATGCCCGAGCTGCGCCACCTGGACCTGGAGCGCGATCGGCAGGTCACCGAGCACCTGGCCGCCGCCATGTTGGCCATCCGCCCCGACCTGGACCCCGCCGAGGCCCGCCGTGCTGCGGCACCGGTGATCGTCGCCGGTGCCCACGTGCTCGACCGGGCGTGCGAGGGCGAGGAGCTGGACGAGGACCTCCTGAGGGGCTTCCGCGACATGACGATCGCCCACCTGGAGCGGGTGCTCGGCTGACGGTGTGCGCCGCCCCGACGGTCGTAGCCTGGGCACATGCTGTTCGGTCGTAGTCCCAGGATGATCACCGCCGACGAGGCCCTCCCGGGCCGGGCCGACGAGATGCCGGTGCCGCCCACCCACTTCGTCAACGGCGCACCGCTGCGCGAGCCGTGGCCGGAGCACACGCGCACCGCCGTGTTCGCGCTGGGCTGCTTCTGGGGTGCGGAGCGCGCCTTCTGGCGCCTGGACGGCGTGGTGTCGACCGCCGTCGGCTACACGGGCGGCTTCACGCCCAACCCGACCTATCAGGAGGTCTGCTCGGGACGCACCGGCCACACCGAGGCGGTGCTCGTGGCGTACGACCCGGCGCAAATCTCCTACGACGACCTGCTGCGCACCTTCTGGGAGGGCCACGACCCGACCCAGGGCTTCCGACAGGGCAACGACGTCGGCACCCAGTACCGCTCGGGCATCTACACCCTCGACGACGACCAGATGGCGGCGGCGCTCGCCAGCCGTGACCGGTTCCAGGCCGTGCTGAACGACTCGGGCTTCGGCGAGATCACCACCGACATCGAGCCGCTGCGCGACTTCTACTACGCCGAGGACTACCACCAGCAGTACCTGGCGAAGAACCCGGGCGGCTACTGCGGGCTCGGTGGCACCGGGCTCTCCTGCCCGGTGGGCCTCGCCGAGGCGTAGATCACTCGACGTACTCGATCCGGTAGTCGAACCCGAAGCTCAACGGCGGCTCGACCGGGTCGCAGCACATGCTGACCGTGTTGATGAACACGTGCAGGCAGTCGCCGGCCTCGACCGGTGCCGTCGTGAACTCCCAGTGCCGTCGTCCCTCGTTCGCCCAGGTGAGAACCGGCACCGAACCCGTGCTCGGCGCCCAGCGGCTGATCTCGATCTGGACGCGATCGGCATCGATCTCGCGGTAGTCGGTCGTGATCCGCAGCGCGCCCGCCCTCGGAGCGCACGTCTGCACGTGGACGTTCATGATCGACGAGCCCGAGATCGGCAGCGTACCGACGTTGATCGGACCGTTGGCACAGGCCCCCAGCGCGGTCATCGCCGTCACCGTCAGCACCACGGCGGCTCGGAGCCGGCGACGACGGAACCTGGCGGTCGGTGTTGCGGCGGGGGTGGGCAGCACGGACGTGGTCATCGCAGCACTCCTGCTCGTGGCGCCCTCACGGCACCCTGCTGAGCAGTCTCGGTGTGGATCGTTGCGCTCGCCAGTGTCCAAGGTCCCATGGCCAACTCGCCGGCGGCTCGGCGTTCGTCGCTCCGAGGGGCCGGGCCACGTCGCACCTACACTGCGGCGATGGCAGAGGGACCGACCGACGGGGAACGGTCGCCCGCCGCGGCCAACCCCACTCCCGTGCCCGGCGAGGTGCGCGCCCGAGCCACGGTGCGCGGCGTCGTGCGCCTGCAGATCCTGGCCAACAGCCTCGGCGTCGTCGCGGTCGCCGCCTACTTCCGCTTCCTGTTCCCCGCACGAGAGCTGGCCGACTTCGACGTCAACGTCGTCGTGTTCGGCACCTACCTGGCCGCCATGATCCTGCTGGCGCTGCCGCTGAACGCACTGGTGCTGCGCCGGGCGGTGGTCTGGGTGCGTGAGGGCACACCGCCCACCGACCGCCAGCGTCGCCTGCTGTTCAGCCTGCCCACCATCGAGACGCTCTCGGCGCTGCTGTCGTGGATCGGCGCAGCGGTGCTCTTCGGTGTGATCAACGCCGACGTGCAGCGCGTGTCGGTCGGCATCGCCTTCGCCGGGGTCGTCACCTGCACGCTGCTCTACCTGCTGCTGGAAGGTCACTTCCGACCGCTGTACGCGCTGGCGCTGATCGACGCGGACCTGCCCGAGGACCGTCGCGACGTGCTGCCCCGGCTCATGCTCGCCTGGGTGCTCGGCAGCGGCGTGCCGCTCATCGCGATCGCGTTCAGCTCGGTGATCGGCCCCGATCCGTTCGACAGCCAGCGCCTGGGCTGGATCGCCGGCATCAGCTTCGTCGCCGGCGGGCTCGTCATGGGCGTCGCCGCCGTGTCGGTCTCCCGACCGCTGCTGCGGGTGCGCGACGCCATGCGCCGCATCGAGCAGGGCGACCTGGACACCCGCGTACCGGTCGACGACCTGGGTGAGCTCGGCCGGCTGGCCGAGGGCGTGAACAACCTGGCCGACGGCATCCGCGAACGAGAGACCCTGAGGGAGCTGTTCAACCGCCAGGTCGGCCAGGCCGGGCTCGCGGACCTGGCGATGACCGCGGGCGGGCCGGTCGACGGCGAACGGCGCGAGGTCACGGTGTTGTTCGTCGACCTGCGCGGCTACACCCGCTACGCCGAGACGCACCCACCCGAACAGGTGGTGGCGATGCTCAACCAGTTCTTCCGCATCGTCGTGGCCGTGGTGAACCGCGAGGGCGGGTGGGTCAACAAGTTCGAGGGCGACGCCGCGCTCTGCCTGTTCGGCGCACCCCAGGACCAGCCCGACCACGCCGACCGGGCGCTGCGCACCGCGGCGGCGCTGCCCCGCGAGCTGGCCCGGGCCGACCACGTCCTGTCCGCCGGCATCGGCGTGGCGAGCGGCGACGTGCTCGCCGGCTTCGTCGGCACCCCCGAGCGCTTCGAGTACACCGTCATCGGCGACGTGGTGAACCTGGCTTCCCGGCTCTGCGACGAGGCGAAGACCACACCTGGCGGAGCGCTCGCCGCAGCCTCGACCCTCGCTGCGGCGAGCCAGACCGACCAGTGGGTGCCTGCCGGCGACCTGTCGATCCGTGGCCGGCGCGAGAAGGCGCGCGTGCACGCCCTGCGCGACGCTCAGCCCAGACGCTCGCGCCGGTACGGGATGCCGTTCGTGTCGAAGGCCGACCGCAGGGCGCCGTAGGCCTGCACCCCGAGCAGCTCCCGCCAGCAGACCAGCAGCGTGGTGGCGAACGCAGTGCCGTGCGGGCCGTCCGGACCGGGGTGCGCACCGACTGCGACGTGCGCGAGCTCGTGCACCACGGTCACGGCGTCCCACGAGCCGGCGCGGAGCCACACGACCGCCTCGGTGCCGTCGGCCTCCACGTGCGCGGCGGAGAACGTGGCGCCCGCCGAGCGGCGCAGCACCGTGACCTCGAGCGGCGCGTCCGGGAAGGTCGCCTCCCACCAGGCGCCCAGCACCACAGACTGCACGAACTGCTCCAGCTCGCCGAACCGTCGGAAGCGACGTCCACCGGAGGGCAGCGCCTGGTGCTCGCAGCGATAGAGCACCTCACGGTGCGGGTCGCTCGGGTCCGCCTGCTGCGTCGACGGGTCGGCGGCGGAGCTCACCGAGGGCCGGATCCCAGCTGACGTCGCCCGCCGAGTCCACGTCGGGTGATGGACGCCTCGCGCCCCGCGACCTGTCCGGCGCGCCGCCCGCTGGCCGACCGCCCGCTGGAGGCCCACGACGAGCGCAGTCGAGGATGGCGTCGGCGCAGCTCGTCGTCGACCTCGTCGGCTCGCGAGGCGAGCACCACAGCCGCCGACGGTGTTGCGGAGGCCGCCGACCCGGCGCTGCCCGCCCGGGCTGCGGCGTCGTGCGCCGCAGCATCGCGTTCGGCGGCCGCGGCGGCCCGGTCCGAATCGAGGCGCCGACCCACCTCCTCGGCGAAGCCGATGATGAAGCTCCGCCGCCACGACGCCGACGCCGACGGGGTCAGACCGGCGGGACAGCGCGACAGCATGGCCGAGGTGAGCTGCACCATCAGGCTCGTGACCAGCGTGTCCACCCAGCGCAGCTCGGACGGGAAGCCGACGACCGAGATGATCTCCCGACCGACCCCCGGCGGCGACACGATGCGCACCGCCCGACAGCCGTGCGCCGTGGCCACCGCGCCGACCAGCACCGCCTTCTGCGGCAGGTACGGGGCGTGCAGCAGGAGTTGCAGCTCGTCGGGCTGCTCGCGGTCCGACGAGTCCGCCCCCGCCCACAGCAGCGCTTCGTCGATCGCCCAACGGCTGATCAGCTCGGAGGCCTTGTTGAAGAACGCCTCGGCCTCGTCGGGGTACTCGGTCGCCTCTGCCTTGGCGAGCAGCGCACGGATGGTCGAGAGTCGGCGGTCGTCCTCGGTCACCCGCCCAGCCTCGCGCGGGGGCCCGACACCGGGGAACGGGTCACGCGCCCCGGTGGCGCGTCGACGCAGCCGACGTCGAGCACGTCGAGCACCCCGTGGATGCCGACGCTCAGATCCCGCTGGGGCGTGACGGCAGCTCGTCGAAGGACGGGTCCCGCTTGTCGCCCTTGGCGGCGAACTCCTCGAGCATGTCGGTCGGCTGGAACATGCCGGACTGCCAGCCCGCCATGTACTTCAACGCATCGGCGACGGAGTGGTCACGGGTGAAGTTGATCATCTCCTTCGTGCCCCAGATCGCGAGCGGCGAGCGGGTGGCGATGCGCCCGGCGATGTCGAGCACGCCCGACACCAGCGACTCGTGGTCGTCGAAGACCTGGTTGACGAGGCCCACCTCGAGCGCCCGCTGCGCCGGCATCCGATCGCCGGTGTAGGCCAGCTCGCGCGCCACGCCCTCGGGGATCAGCTTCGGCAGCCGCTGCAGGGTGCCCACGTCCGCGGTCATCCCGATGTTGATCTCCTGGATGCAGAAGAACGCGTCCGCCGAGCAGTACCGCATGTCGGCCGCGCAGACCATGTCCACCGCACCACCGATCGCGCCGCCCTGGATCGCTGCCAGCACGGGCATGCGCACCTCTTCGAGGGCGGTGAACGAGTCCTGCAACGCCTGCACCATCATCCACAGGTGCGAGCGCTGGCGGCCGACCTCGGTCGCTCCGCCGTTGCTGGCGAGCCCGGAGCCGCCGGTGAACACCGACAGGTCCATGCCGGCGCAGAAGTGCTTGCCGGTCGAGGAGATGACGATCGCCCGGGCCGACGCCGCGGCGTCGATCTCGCGCACGATCGCCGGCAGCTCGCTCCAGAACGCCGGGGTCATGGTGTTGAGCTGGTCGGGTCGCTTCAGCTGGAGATGGGCGACCTTGTCGGAGATGGAGACGTCGAAGCACTCGTACACCGCGGCGACGGTACCGGATGCGACGGGCCTACGCTCGTGTCGACCGACGCCCCCCGGTCGAGAACCCAGGAGACCCGTTCCCGTGAGCGACACCTCGCACCGGCTGCCCGCCGACGTCCGCCCGCAGCGCTACGACCTGGTCCTGGAGCCCGACCTGGAACGAGCCGAGTTCACGGGCCAGGTCACCATCGACGTCACGGTGGACGCGCCGACCGACCGGATCGTGCTGCACGCCCTCGACCTGGAGATCACGGTCGCCACCGTGACCGCCGGGGCCGGGACCGACGCGGGCGAGGACCAGCTCGGCCGCGACGCCTCGGTGACGCTGGACGCCGAGGCCGAGACCGCCACGCTGCTCCTGGACGCCGAGCTGCCGGTCGGCCCCGCGCAGGTGGCGCTGAGCTTCCGCGGGGTGCTGAACGACCAGCTCGTCGGCTTCTACCGCTCGACGTTCCGCGAGGACGGCGCCGACGGCGCCACCGACGGCGGGACCGAGCACACCCTGGCGGTGACGCAGTTCGAGTCGACCCATGCACGCCGGGCGTTCCCCTGCTTCGACGAGCCCGCGCTCAAGGCCGTCTTCTCGCTCACGATGGTGGTGCCCGCCGACCTGCTCGTCGTGGCGAACACCGCCGAGGCATCCCGGGCGCCCCTCGCCGACGGCCGGGTCCGGGTGCGCTTCGCCGACACGATCCCCATGTCGACCTATCTGGTGGCGGTCGTCGTGGGGCCGCTCGAGGCGACCGAGGTGCGCATGGTCGCCGGTGTCGAGGGGCCGATCCCGTTGCGTGTCGTGCACCCGCCGGGCAGCGCACACCTGTGCGACTTCGCGCTCGACGTCGCCGAGGCCGCGCTGCAGTACTTCGAGCAGTACTACGGGCTCCCCTACCCCGGCGACAAGGTCGACCTGGTCGCGGTGCCCGACTTCGCGTTCGGCGCCATGGAGAACCTGGGCTGCATCACCTTCCGCGAGGTGCTGCTGTTGATCGACCCGTCGACGGCGACCCAGCCCGAGCTGCAGCGCGTGGCCGACGTGATCAACCACGAGCTCGCGCACATGTGGTTCGGCGACCTGGTGACGATGAGCTGGTGGAACGGGATCTGGCTCAACGAGGCCTTCGCCACCTTCATGGAGATCAAGGCCTCGGAGTCGTTCCGACCCGAGTGGGACGTGTGGACCACGTTCGGTCTGGCCCGCGCTGCGGCGTTCGACACCGACACGCTGCGCTCGACGCGGCCCATCGAGTACGAGGTCGTCACGGCGGCCGACGCCGAGGGCATGTTCGACATCCTCACCTACGAGAAGGGCGCCTCGGTGGTGCGCATGCTCGAGCAGTACCTGGGCGAGGAGGCGTTCCGCGCTGGCATCTCGGAGTACCTGCGTCGACATGCCTTCGGCACCACCGAGACGACCGACCTGTGGGACGCGCTCGAGGAGGTCACCGGAGAGCCGGTCCGGCGCATCATGGACCACTGGATCTTCCAGGGCGGCCACCCGGTCGTGCAGGTCGAACGCCTCGACGACGGGTTCGGCGTGGGACAGACCCGAGCCGTGTTCGACGACGAGCCCGGCGAGGGTCGTTGGCCGGTCCCGATGGTGCTGGCCGTCGAGACGCCCGAGGGCGGCGTCGAGCGCACCCGACTGCTGCTGGAGGACGCCATGGTGCTGCCGGCGCGCGGTCGACCCAGGTTCGTGCAGCCCAACGTCGGTGGTGCTGGCTTCTACCGGGTCGAGCTGGACGCCGAGCTGCGCCGTGCGCTGCTCGAGCACGGGGCACCCGGCGCGTTGGAGCGCTTCGTGCTGCTCGACGACACCTGGGTCGGCGTCGTCGCCGGGCGGGTGCCGTTGGCCGACGGTGCCGAGCTGGTCGAGCTGATGGCCCGCGACGAGTCGGACCCATCGGTGTGGCGTCGACTCGCCGGTGTCGGTCGCGAGCTGGCCCGACTGGCCGGGACCGAGCACGGGGACCGCTCGGCGCGGTGGATCCGCGCCGTGGCAGCGCCGGCGCTCGACCGGGTCGAGCAAAGGATGGCCTCGTCGCACGACGACCACGAGCACCTGCTCGAGACGCGTGGCGTCCTGTTCCACCTCGTCGGCGCCGAAGGTCGCGACGAGGACGTGCGCGCCCGGGCACGGGACCTGCTCGACGACGCCAAGGCCGACGCCTCGCTGCGGGCGGCTGCGACCTCGGTCGTGGCCGCGTCCGCCACTGCAGAGGAGCACTCGCAGCTGGAGCGCCGCTGGCGATCGGCGAGCACACCCCAAGACGAGCTTCGCTACCTGAACGCGCTGGTCGACGCCGCCGATCCGGTGCTGTTCGCCCACGCGCTGGAGCTGGCCGCGACCGAGGTGCGGACCCAGAACGCGCCGTACCTGCTGCGACGGGCGATCGACCACCCCACCCTGGGCGCCGAGGCATGGGCGCTGGTGGCCACGCGTTGGGACGAGCTGGCCGAGCGCTTCCCCTCGAACAGCCTGCCGCGCATGCTCGAGGGCATCCGTGGCGTGACCGACCGGGACCTGGCCGGATCGATCGAGTCGTTCCTGCACGGCCACCCGACACCGTCGGGCGAGCGCCAGGTGCACCAGCACCTCGAGCGCATGTGGGTCACCGTCGAGGCCGCGCGACGGGTGCGCGACGAACTCGCCGATTCGCCCGGCATGCTGGTGTATGCCCCGGACTGAGCGCGACCTCGAGCACCTGCTGCGACCGTCCAGCGCCGGCGTCGGCCTCGAGGTCGTCGCGGTCGAACCGCATGCCGCGCAGCTCGTGGTCGCACGGCTGGAGCCGGGCCGCTACCAGCTGGACGTGGGTGACCGTCGTGTCGAGTGCGAGCACGGCGGTGGACCGGTCGCCATCGAGGTGGACGGCCTGGCCGCCGACCGCGAGCACGCGGTGGCGCTCCGCGACGGCGACCTCGTGCTGGCCCGCGGCCGGCTGAGGACCTCGCGAGCGCCGGCCGGTGCCGTGCTGAGTCGGATCGCCACGATCAGCGACCTGCACCTGGGACGCGACACCTACCGCGCCTCGATGGTGGCCGACGCCCGAGACGACCCGCGCAGCGGCGTCCCGGGTGACGGGCGCGACGTCGACGGGCACGGCACCGACGGGCGCGACGCCGCGACCCGGGTGACCGTGCACCAGGACCGTGCCTCGCGGTGCGCCCGTGCGGCCGTGCGTGAGGCTGTCGCCTGGGGCGCCGAGCTGATCGTCGTCAAGGGCGACATCTGCGAAGAGACCTTCGACGAGACCTGGGACCTGGCCGCCGAGGTGCTCGGCGAGGTCGACGTGCCCATCATGCTGCTGCCGGGCAACCACGACACCGGCTCGCTGCGCCGCTTCGAGCCCGAGCACGGCGCCGCCGAGCGCGGGCTCGAGTTGATCCGCGGCGTCGACCACCACGACCTGCCGGGGCTGCGAGTGGTGGCGGTCGACTCGACCGTGCCCGGCACCAGCCGCGGCGAGATCGCGGGGCATGCAGCCGACGTGGCCGACCTGGTGCGCGACGTGCGAGGGGGTGGCGGTGCGTTCGTCGCCACCCACCACCAGCCGCAGCGATGGTCGACGCCGCTGTACTGGCCGCCGGGCATCCCCGGCCCCGACGCCCGACGCTTCGCCCGCGCCGTGCGGGCGGCCAACCCCGCCGTGCTGGCCAGCTCCGGGCACACCCACCGGAACCGGCACCGGCGGGTCGCCGGACTCGATTGGTCCGAGGTGGCGGCCACCAGCCACTTCCCCGCCGTCTGGGCGGGCTACACGGTGTACGAGGGCGGGCTGCACCAGAGCGTGCGACGCATCGCGGAGCCGGGCGTGCTCGCCTGGTCCGAGCACTCCCGACGGATGCTCGCCGGCCTCTGGGCGCTGTGGTCCGCGGGGTCGGCCAGCGACCGGAGCTTCACCCTGGACTGGTGAGCCCGCGCTCCAGGAAGGTCGTCGCGATCGCGGCGTGCAGGGCGATGCCGTCGGCCATCACGTCCTCGTGCAGCACCATGCGGTTGGAGTGGCATGCCGGCGCGGCGAACGGGTTCGGGTGCTCGGGCGGGCAGACGCCCAGGAACACCATGGCACCCGGCACCTTCTGCAGCACGTAGGAGAAGTCCTCGGCTCCCATCACGGGTGCGGGCATCTCGTAGGTGCGTCCGGGGCCGAGCGTCGTGTCGGCGACCTCGGCCGCGAAGGCGGCGAACGCGCCGTCGTTGACCGTCACCGGGTAGCCCTCGTCGACTCGCAACGACGCGGTGCACCCGTGCGCGGCGGCCACACCGTCGGCCACGGTCCGGAGACGCTGCCAGACCTCGTGGCGGGTCCGTTCGGACACCGCGCGCAACGTGCCGTACAGCCGGGCCGACTCGGGGATGACGTTGTGGGTCGTGCCGGCGGACACCTGGGCGATGGTCAGCACCGCGGGGTCGAACACGTCGACGGTGCGCGTGACCATCGACTGCATCGCCAACACCAGCTCGCACGCCGCGGGCACCGGGTCGGCCGCCCAGTGGGGCGTCGATGCGTGCCCGCCACGGCCCGTGATCACGATCTCGATCTCGTCGGCCGAGGCGAGCGCGGCACCCGGCTTCCACGCCACGATGCCGGCGGGCACGTTGGGGGCCACGTGGATGGCGAAGGCGCCGTCGACGCCGTCGAGCACGCCGTCCTCGATCATCAGCGCGGCGCCGCCGCTGCCCTCCTCACCCGGCTGGAACATGAAGCGCACCCGGCCCGGAAGCTCCTCACGGCGTGACGCGAGCAGTCGGGCGGCGCCGACGAGCATTGCGGTGTGCGCGTCGTGACCGCACGCGTGCATCGTGTCGCCGGTCCGGCTGGCGAAGTCGAGCCCCGTGTCCTCGGTCATCGGCAGCGCGTCCATGTCGCCGCGCAGCAGCACCGTCGGGCCCGGCCGTCCGCCCTGCAGGTCGGCCACCACCGAGCTCAGCCGCTCACCGACGGAGATCTCGAGCCCCAGCCCGTCGAGGGCGTCGAGCACGGCGGCCTGGGTGCGCGGCAGCTCCAGGCCGAGCTCGGGGTGTCGGTGCAGCTCTCGGCGCAGGTCCACCACGTCGGGCAGCAGCGCACGCGCCGGTCCCAGCAGGTCCTGATCGACGATCGACATGACGACCTCCCCAGTCGGTCAGCTCGCCAGCGCGAGCACGAGCCCGATCTGACCCAGATGGTACGTGGTCATGACCGCCAGGCGTCCGTGAGGTACCGGTTCGACGAACTTGTTCCACCCGAGCACGCCGTCGGAGGCGTAGAAGAGCAGTGCGCCCACGATCGCCAGCGGCACCGCGGTGCCGAACGCCATCAGCACCATCAGCGAGATCACGCCGATGTAGATCGACACCGGACCGGCCAGGCGTGCGTCGGTCTGGCTGGCGCCGCGCACGACCTTGGAGCCGACCAGCGCCGCGGCGACGAGCACCACCACCACGCCCACGATCAGCAGGGGCGGGGTGACCTCGTCGAACTGCACCAGGGCGATCACGTACATGACGTGGCCCATCAGGAACGACACCAGCCCACCGATGAAGAGCTTCTCGTCGAGCATCAGGAACACGTCGCCGATCAGCGACAGCACCAGACCCGCGACCATGAACTGCCGCGCCGCGTCGGTCACCGGATCGGGCAGCACCAGCGCGGCGGCGATGAGCACGACCATCGTCAGCGGCTTCAGCGCGTACTCGACCGGGCGTCGGTCGGTCGCGACGGCCCACCAGTCGGCGACGGCGACGACGAGCGTCAACCCGATCAACAGCCAGAAGGTGCTCATGCAGTGGCCTCCTCGGCCGGTCGGTCGGTCGGGTCGACTGCGGGTCGCTCAGCCGAACAGCGCTGCGACGGGTGACCAGTCGAGCGACTCGGCCATCTTCATGCGCGCCTGCATGACGTGTCGAGGCCGGTTCACGCCCAGCACGCCGGTGCAGCGGTCGACACGGCGGAACAGCGCCACGAAGCGCCGCTCCTCGAGGCTGCCCTCGACGAGGTGCAGCTCGTCGGATCCCGACGGTCGGCCCGCGAGCTGGAGCTTGCGGTCGTACTGGTCCGACCAGAACCACGGGATGGGCGTGAACGCACCCGGCTGGTCGGCCCGCCCGAGCTCGGCGAGCAGCCGGCGTCCGGCGTGCTCGCCCTGCTCGATCGCGTTCTCCCACTGCTCGACGCGCATCACCTCGTCGAAGCGTCGGTTCGGCCAGCTCGCCACGTCACCGGCGGCCACGATGCCGGGAGCGGCCAGCAGCGACTCGTCGCAACGCACCCCGTCGTCGAGGTCCAGTCCGCTGTCGCGGAGCCACCCGGTCGACGGCACCACGCCGATGCCCACGACCACCACGTCCGCGGCGATCCGCTCGCCGCCCGACAGCTGCACGGCGCACACACGACCCGTGTCGTCGGCCTCGAGCCCATCCACGCCGACCCCGAGGCGCACGTCGACGCCGTGCTCTCGGTGCACGTCCGCGATGAACCCGCCGATGTCGCCCGGCAGCACACGACCGAGCGGCACGGGGCCGGCCTCGATCATCGTGACCTCGAGCCCGCGTTCGCGACAGGTGGCCGCCACCTCGGCGCCGATGAAGCCTGCGCCGATGACGGCGACGCGCTCGGGCCCGGCATCCAGGTCGGCGCGCAGCGCCAGGCAGTCCTCCATGGTGCGCAGCACGTGCACGCCGTCGGGCTCGTCGGGGAGGTGGCGCGGCGCAGCGCCCATCGCCAGCACGATCCCGGCGGCGTCGACGGTCGAGCCGTCCGACAGCGACACCGAGCGCGCCGCGGCGTCGAGCGACGTGGCGGCCACACCCAGACGGAGGTCCACGTCGAGCTCCGGGAGCCGGATCGCGGAGCGGTGCACGGCACGCTCCGGCTCCCAGTCACCGGCGAGCACCTGCTTGGACAGGGGTGGGCGGTCCGGAGGCAGCTGCGGCGCTGGATCGACGATGATCAGCGGGCCGTCGTGGCCGCCGTTGCGCAGCGTCTCGGCAGCGGTGAGGCCGGCGAGGGACGCGCCGACGACGAGGACGGAAGAGGACATGGGTCGGGCCGCGGGTGCAGTGGCGTCGGAGGCTCAGCCCTCGATGCTGATGGCCTGCTTGGGGCAGCGGCGCGCGGCCTCTTCGACCTTGTCACGCAGCTCCTCGCCGGGCTCCTCGTCGAGGACGTACAGGAAGTCGTCGTCGCGCACCTCGAACACCTCTGGTGCGACGGCCATGCACACGGCGTTGGACTCGCACAGGTCGTAGTTGACGACCACCTTCATGGGGACCCCCTTCGTCCGGGACTGCGCGCAATCTAGCCCGAGCCGCGTCCGACCCCGGACCGGACGGGGCACGGCGATAGCGTGCGCCCGTGACCGATCCCTACGTGCCCACGATCGACCCCGCAGGTGCCGGGCTGGACCTCGATGCGCTCGACACTCTCCGGGCCAAGGTGCTCGCCCAGGTGGAGCAGGGGCGCATGCCGGCCTGCCAGTTCGCGATCGCCGTCGAGGGTGAGCTGGCCGTGTACGAGCAGCACGGCGACGCCACGGACCGCACCCGCTTCAACGTGTTCTCGGCGACCAAGGCGTTCATCGGCGGCGTGGTCTGGCAGCTGCTCGGCGAGGGCCGGCTGCGCGCCGACACCCGGGCGATCGAGCTCATCCCCGAGTTCGGTGCGCGCGGTCGCACCCCCGAGTGGATGGCCGAGGTGACCCTGGAGCACCTGCTGACCCACACCTCCGGCTTCCCGTACGCGCCGCTCGGGCCGCCGCGGTGGGATTCGCGCGACTCGCGGCTGGAGGCGTTCTCGCGCTGGTACGCGACCGCCGAGCCCGGCACGTCGTTCGTGTACCACCCGACCGCCGCGCACTGGGTCGTGGCCGAGATGATCGAAGCCGTCGAGGGCAAGGACTCCCGCGCGGTGGTCGCCGAGCGGATCCTGGAGCCGCTCGGACTCCGTTCGTTCAGCGTCGGCGCGCCGCCGGAGGATCAGGACGGGATCGCCCCGCTGCAGATCGTGGGCGAGCCCGCCACCTACGAGGAGCTGGCCGAGCTGTTCGGCGAGTTCGACCCCACGTTGCTGAACGAGGTGAGCCCAACCGTGCTCATGGCGTTCAACGACCCGGCGGTCCGTGCGGTCGGCGTGCCCGGCGGTGGGGGCATCGGCACCGCTGCCGACCTGGCGTTGTACTACCAAGCGCTGCTGCACGACCCCTCGAACCTGTGGGACCCCGAGGTGCTGGCCGACGCCACCGGCCACATCCGCTGCACGCTGCCGAACCCCATGACCGGCGTGGCGTCCAACCGCACGCTGGGACTGATCGTGGCCGGCGATGACGGACTCGGTGCCTTCCGCGGCATGGGGCCCACCGTGTCCCCTCGTGCGTTCGGGCACAACGGTGCCGCTGGACAGATCGTGTGGGCCGATCCCGCCAACGGCGTGTCCTTCGCCCTGCTGACCTCGGGCATCGATCCCCACCCGCTGCGGGAGGCGAAGCGCATCGTGTCGCTGGCCGCCGCCGCGGGTCGGATCGGCCCTCGCACGTGGTGACGCCCCCCGCAGCGCACGTCGTGCGCCGCGCCGTCGGCGATGAATGGCGTCGACTCGGCCACCTGCTCGGCGACGCGTTCCAGGACGACCCGGTGTGGCAGTGGGTCACCCCCGACCCCCGTCGACGGGCGCGTCACATGGGCCGGGCGTTCGGACAGCTGATCCGCCGACGCACCGGGGCCGGCACGGTCTGGACCACCGACGACCTGGCCGGCGCGGCGATGTGGGCCGAGCCGGGCGACTGGAAGGAGACTCCCGCGTCGATGGCCCGGATGGCATTGCCGATGGCCGCAGCGATCGGCCTGCGCCACGTGCGGAGCCGCAGCGTGGCGCTGTCGACCATGGAGCGTCACCACCCCGGGGAACCTCACTGGTACCTGGCGATCCTCGGCACGGATCCCGAGCGTCGGGGGCAGGGCATCGGCGGCGCGCTGATGGAACCGATGATCGAGCGCTGCGACCAGGAGGGGATGCCGGCCTACCTCGAGAGCTCGAAGGAGCAGAACCTGGCCTTCTACCACCGGTTCGGGTTCGAGGTCACCGACCAGGTGCAGCTGGCCCCCGGCGCGCCGACGGTGTGGGCCATGTGGCGCCACCCTCGTTGAGCCGACACCCGCTCGAACCGGCCGATCCCCGCCCCCGGTGCCCGGGTCTCCACTTGGAGGATTCTGGCGACCCTGCCGCCAGAATCCTCCAGGTCACGGTTCAGCGCGGCCGACCGCACGTCCTTCGGGCCCCGAGACCCGGTGACGGTCGCCCGCGGCCATGGCAGCGTCGCTGCCATGGCGACCGACCCCCGAACGCTCGTGCACGCAGTCGCCCGGTCCCGGCACGGCGTCGTCGGGACGACGGAGGCGATGCAGCTCGGCATGAGCCGATCGCAGCTGCGCACCGAGATCGACAGGGGCATCTGGCGACGCGTCGCGCCGGGCGCGCTGGTGGCCGCTGCAGCACCGACCACGTGGCGCCAGCAGATCGCCGTTGCGACGGTCTCGACCAGCGGAGTGGCCTCGCACCGAGCGGCGGCTCGGCTCCACCGCCTGGATGGTCACCGGTCCGACGTCGTGGAGCTGACCGTGCCGCTCTCGACTCGGGTGGACCGTCCCGGATGGATCGTGCACCGGAGCTCGACGATCCACACGTGCGACCTGACCGAGGTGGAGGGGATCCGCACAACCAACCTTGCGCGCACGCTGGTCGACCTGGGTGCCGTCGTCGGCGACGATCTGGTCGAGCAGGCCCTCGACGACAGCCTGCGCCGGGGTGCGAGCAGCCGCTGGATCTCGGCGACGCTGGAGCGTGTCCACCGCCCAGGGCCGTCGGGCAGCATGGCGCTGCGGCGCGTGCTCGCCCGCCCCGACCGTGCGGGACCGCTTCCCGACTCGACGTTCGAACGTCTGATCGAACGGGCGGCGGTCGACGCGGGGCTCCCACCTCCGCTGCGCCAGTTCCGGGTGACCAGGGCCGACGGACGTCCGATCGCAGTGCTCGATGCGGCGTGGCCCGACCGCAAGATCGCGTCCGAGGCACAGTCAGAGCGCTGGCACGGCGGGCCCCGTGGCGCGCAACGCGACCTGGATCGGCACAACCGGCTCACGTCGATGGGATGGAAGTTGCTCTACGCGACCTGGGACGATGCCCGGTCACCGGCGTCCTTCACGAGTCGGCTGCAGGACCTGTACCACTCCAGTCGGCCCTGCTGACGCAGCCAGCCCGAGCACCGGTCACGAACCTGGAGGATTCTGGCGATCCTGCCGCCAGAATCCTCCAAGTGGCCGGGTCGTGATCCTGGCCGGTCCGCCGGCCGGAGGCGGATCGGATCAGCTGCTGACGCAGCCGCCGTCCTGGCTGTAGGCCAGCTCGACGTCGCCGGCCGAGACGGCCACGCTGACCTCGGGGTCGACGACGACCAGGGCGGACAGCAGTGCGTTGCACGCTGCGAGCGCTTCGTCCGCGCTCAGTGCGCCGGCGTCCGAGCTCACGTCCACCTCGCGGCCGAAGTTGATGACCGTCGTGTTGAGCTTCTCCGCCCACGTCGACGACGCGTTGTCGTCCTTGACGTCGGCGACGTCCTCCAGCTCGATGAGGCCCTCGTCCATGTCGCCCGACCCCGTTGCGTCATCCAGGTCGTCCATCGACGAGTCGGCGCCGGTCGACGCCCCGAGGTCGATGCCGCACTGCTCGCCCGTGTACTCCTCGATGGCGTCGGCGGCGGCCTCGAACTCCGGGTCGGTCATGAGCTCGAGGATGGCGGTCAGCGCCGCGGGGTCGTCCTCGTCCAGCTGGGCCAGGCTGCGCACGCCGTCCAGGAAGGTCTCGAACTGGTCGGCCAGCTCCGGCGGTGCCAACTCGGCCATGCGCTCGATGCCCGCGAGCGCCCCGTCGGCGTCCTCGCTCAGGTCGAGTCCGCCGTCGGCGGCGTCGAGCTGCTCCACCGCTGCGCAGTACTCGCTGGCATCGCCGGTGGGCGCCGAGGTGCTCGGTCGCTCGTCGCTCTGCTCGCTCACCGTCGTGGTGCCGTCGCCGTCGGAGCACCCCGATGCCCACATCGCCGTGGCGATGACCACGGCGAGGACCGAGAGCTGCGTGCGACGACGGGTGCGGGAGTGCGGCATGTCTCCATTGTGGCGGGCGCGCCCCCGGATCCCGACCACCGGGCGGGTCACGGCCGACAAAGGGGCTGACAGCACGCAGGTCCTGGTGCACGATGTGGCGGACCGAAACCGAGGTGCGTGCGATGACGGTCCTGCTGCTCAACGCCAGCTTCGAGCCGCTACGGGTGATCACGACGCGACGCGCCCTGGGACTGGTGCTGTCGGGCAAGGCCGACCTGGTGGTGCCCGACGGCGACGAGCAGATCCGCTCCGCAGGAGGCGCCCGGTTCGCGGTGCCGGCGGTGGTGCGCCTGCGTCGCATGGTCAGGGTGCCGTTCCAGGCGACCGCCCCGCTCTCCCGCAGGGCGATCCAGGCGCGCGACGGTCGCAGCTGCCAGGTCGTGGGCTGCGCCCGCGTCGGGCAGACCATCGACCACATCGTGCCGCGCTCCCGCGGCGGACGACACGAGTGGACGAACGTGACGCTCATGTGCGTGCGGCACAACTCCCAGAAGGGCGACCGCCTGCTGCACGAGATGGGCTGGAAGCTCAAGGCCGAGCCGACCGCCCCGCGCGGCGCCCTGGTGCTGCTCGCGCGGGCGGGTTTGGACGCACCGCCACCGCTGTGGGCGCCGTTCCTTCCGGCGATCTGACCGACGGCGGGTGCGGCGCGGACGACCCGGGACCTTCTGCCCTAGTGACAGGGGCCGGACCTGCGATGTAAACTAGAACAGGTTCTAGTTCTCTTGGCTCGGAGGCCACCTTGTCCCTGCGCTCACCCTTCCCGATCCCCTACGGCTGGTTCCAGATCGCCTGGCCGGGCGACGTCAAGGTCGGCGAGGTCGTCCCTCTGCAGTACTTCGGACGGCACCTGGCGCTGTGGCGCGACGACAACGGCGTGCCGCACGTCAACGATGCCTTCTGCCCCCACCTGGGCGCGCACTTCGGCCACGGCGGCTCCGTCGACGGCGAGGAGCTGATCTGCCCCTTCCACGGCTGGCGATTCGATGCCGAGGGCCAGAACACGCTCATCCCCTACTCGGAGCGGCTCAACAAGAAGGCCTGCGTCACCTCGTACCCGACCATCGAGCGCAACGGCCTGATCATGGCCTGGTACCACCCCGAGGGTGCGGCGCCCATGTGGGAGATCCCCGAGATCGCCGAGTTCAACGACCCCGAGCACTTCACCGAGATGGTGACCCGCGACTACGTGATCGAGGCGCCCTGGCAGGAGCTCGCCGAGAACGGCGTCGACGCCGCGCACTTCCGCTACGTGCACCACACCGAGGAGGTGCCCGAGCTCGAGTCCTACGAGGTCGACGGGCCCCGTACGAAGATGCGCTCGATCCAGAAGTTCCCGACGCCCCGCGGCATCGTCGACGGCCGCATCGACGCCGACTCGCACGGACCCGGATTCTCGAAGGTGCACTTCTCCGGCATCATCGACACCGTGCTGATGGGCTGCAACACGCCCATCGACGAGACCCGTTGCCACATGCGGTTCAACTTCACCGTGCGCAAGCTGGGCGACGACAACGCCCTCAACTCCAGCGTCGGCCAGGCCTTCGTGGACGAGATCCACAAGCAGGTCCAGGAGGACAAGCCGATCTGGGAGAACAAGGCGCACCTGGTGCGCCCGGCGCTGGCCGACACCGACGGCCCGGTCATGAAGTTCCGCAAGTGGGCGGCGCAGTTCTACGCCGAGGGCGTCGACGACTCGACGTTGGTCTACGAGCCCCAGGGCAGCTTCCCCGCCGAGGTCATCGAGACCGCATCGCGCAAGTACGGCTCCGACCCGTTCGTCGAGGCCTGACCGCTCGAACCCGCACGTCCTGATCCGGAGCGCCCCCTCGGGGGCGCTCCGGCGCGTTCACTGCTTGCTGGGTGGCACGGTCCAACCGCCGACCGAGCCGTCCTCGGGCGGCGGGGTGCGATCCGGCGGAGGAGCCGGCGGCGCGGGAGGAGGCGCGTACGGATCCGGCTGGCCGTAGGGACCAGGCTGGCCGTAGGGACCCGGCGGTGCCGGCTGCGGAGGACCGCCAGGCTGGCCGTAGCCACCCGATGGGCCGTACCCACCCGGCGGTGGCGGCTGCGGGTACCCACCCGGCTGGCCGTACCCACCCGGCGGTGGCGGCTGCGGGTACCCACCCGGCTGGCCGTACCCACCCGGCGGGCCGTACGGGGCGGGGCCGCCGTACCCCGGTGCTCCGCCGTACGGGCCCGAGGTGGAGGGGGGCTGGCGGGACTTGGAGCGCTGCACCAGGCCGACGATCAACAGGACGACGCCGATCACGAAGACCAGGCCGGCGACGCCGAACACGGCCATCGCTCCCAAGGCGGGTCCGATGAGCTCCTCGACGTCGGCGACACCGAAGGCCCGGCCCACGGTGAAGCTCACGCCGGAGCTGGCCGATGGCTCCCCCGCCACCTCGCAGGTCGCCTCGTAGTCACCCGGCCCTATACGGGCCGTGCCGACCAGCACCCAGTCGACGTAGCGCTGGTCCACGAGCGTGTCGTTGGAGGTCGCCGACGCCAGGGCCAGCTCGTTGCCGTCGGCGTCACGGATCGTGCACTCGGGCTGGGCGCCCGACTGGTCGCTGAGCGCGATCCCCACGGTCATCTCCGCAGGGTCGGCCTCGTCGATCGGCTCGAGCACCTGGAACGGGATCGTGCCGGGCACGATCCGGTCCCTGCCGCCGCTGATCGCGATGTCGCGTTCGAACACGTCGAAGCTGAGTCGAGCGCCGAACACCCCCAGACCGATCACGCCACCGACGACCGAGACGGCCAACAGCACGATGCCCGCGATGATCAGTCCCCGACCTCGGCGAGGGTTGGACACGGTCGGGGTGGGAGCGGCGTGGGGTGAGGTCACGGGGTGGGTCGGTGCGGGACCTGCCGGGCGAGCAGTCGCTGGCCACGGCAGGTCGGGTCCGCCCCGAATCTACCGGCGACGACCGGACCGCGTGGTCAGGGCGTCTCGGTCGTGGTCCGTGGATCAGGGCTTCTCGGAGCCCACGATCCACATGGCGTAGAACTGCGCCGCGCCGCCGTAGGCGTGGCCGAGGGCGACCTTGGCGCCGTCGACCTGGTGGTCACCGGCCTGGCCGCGCACCTGCATGGCCGCCTCACCGAAGCGGATCATGCCGGAGGCGCCGATCGGGTTGGTCGACAGCACGCCGCCCGAGCAGTTGACGGGAAGGTCGCCGGTCATCTGGGTCGCCCCGGACTCGGTCATCTTCCAGCCCTCGCCCTCCTCGGCGAAGAGCAGGCCCTCCATCCAGATGGGCTCGTACCACGAGAACGGCACGTAGATCTCGGCCACGTCGATCTGCTGGCGGGGGTTGGTGATGCCCGCCTGGGCGTAGACGTCGGCGGCACAGTCCAGGCTGGACTGCGGACGCACCTGGTCACGACCGTTGGCGCTGGCCGGCTCGGAGCGCATGGCGGTGCCGTGGATCCAGGCCGGCGGCGTACCCGACGACGCGGCCGATGCCTCGGCGGCGGCCTCGCTGCCGAGCACCATGGCGAACGCGCCGTCCGACGACGGGCAGGTCTCGGCGTAGCGGATGGGCTCCCAGAGCATGAACGACTCCTTGATGGAGTCGTAGGTGATCTCGGGCTCGTGCAGGTGCGCGTAGGGGTTCTTCAGCGCGTTCAGACGGTCCTTGAGCGCCACCAGGATGCCGATGTCGTCGGGTGCGTTGGACCGACGCATGTACTCCCGGATGAACGGGGCGAAGTAGCCGCCCGCACCCGCGACCAGCTGCTGCTGGAACGGGATCGGGAACGACAGCGCCCACATCGCCTCGGACACCGACTGCTGCTGCCAACCGATGGTGAGCACCCGCTCGTGCACGCCGGACTCGACGTGCGAGGCGGCGACGATGGCGGTCGAGCCGCCCACCGAGCCGGCGGTGTGGACCCGGAACAGCGGCTTGCCGACCGCGCCCAGCGCCTCGGCCAGGTACGGCTCGGGCATCATGATGCCCTCGAAGAAGTCGGGCGCCTTGCCCACGACGATGGCGTCGATGTCGTCCATCGTCAGGTGGGCGTCTGCGAGCGCCCGGTAGGCGGCCTCTCGCAGCAGGCCCGGCAGCGAGACGTCGCCACGAACGGCGGCGTACTGGGTCTGGCCGACACCGATGACGGCAACGCGGTTGGCACCCATCAGGACTCCCCCTCGAGAACGCAGACCAGGTTCTGTTGCATGAGCTGACCGGCGGTGGCGTGGGCCACGCCGCGGTCGGCCGTGCCGGCCGAGATGCGGTTCGCCACCTCGACGATGCGCAGCAGGCCGGCGGCGAGCATCGGGTTGGCCGCCAGCGCACCGCCGGACGGGTTGACGACGACGTCGTCGCCCAGGCCCAGCTCGTTGCGCACGATCTGCTCCTGGAAGCTGAACGGCGCGTGCAGCTCGGCGACGTCGATCGGGCCGTCGCCCACACCGGCCTTCTCGGCGGCCAGGGCGATCGACGGTGCACGGGTCAGGTCGCGCGCACCGAAGTTGTGGCTGTCGATGCGGTGGTCGATGCCGCGGATCCACGCCGGGCGCTCGCTCCACTCGCGGGCCTTGTCGCCCGCGGCGAGGATCACCGCGACACCGCCGTCGGTGATGGGCGGGCAGTCGTGACGACGCAGCGGATCCGAGATGGTCTCGGTGCCCAACAGCTCCTCGACCGACGGCGAGCCCTTGAGCTGGGCGTGCGGGTTGTCGGCCGCAGCGGTGCGGTTGCGGTGCGCGATCTCGGCCATCTGCTCGACGGTGATGGCGCCGGCATCGAGCAGCGCACGGGCCTGCAGCCCGGCCATCGCCACCGAGTCCGGCCAGATCGGGCCGTAGTAGTACGGGTCGAGCCCTCGCGACATCACGCGGGGCAGGTCACCCGGCGAGGCCTTGGAGTAGCTGTAGACGAGCGCGGTGTCCGCGTGGCCGGCCTGGATCTTCAGCCAGGCCTCGTACAGCGCCCAGGCGCCGTCCATCTCGACGTGGCTCTCGACGATCGGCGGGTAGGCCCCGACCGCATCGAGGGTCATGACGAAGCTGAACGCCTGGCCGGCGAGGTAGTCGGAGCTGCCGGAGCAGGTGAAGCCGATCTCACCGATGCCCCCGACGGCGTCGAGCACCTCTCGGATGACCGGCTGGATCATCTCGACCTCGCTCAGCTCGGTCGCAGCTCGGCGATGCGTGGTCTGTGCGGTCACCACCAGGGCGACGTCTCGTGTGGGCGCCATCACATGTGTCCCTTCAGCTGCTCGGCGGGCACGTCGGGCTCGTCGATCGGCCGCCAGTACTTGATGTTCTCCATCGAGGTGCTGAGCTGGTCGTCGTCGACCCACACCGGCTCCACCCGCATGCCGATGCGCACCTGGTCGTGCGGGATCTCCAGCACGGTGCCGTAGAGCGAGACCACGGCGCCGTCCGGCAGGAACAGCGCCGAGACGAACGGCGTCGGCGGGGCGTTCACGCCGAAGCCGATGTGCACCACGCAGAACGACGTGATGGTGGCCTTCGGGCCGACCTCGACGTTCTCGGTGGTGCGCAGGCCCGAGATGGGGGCGACACCGCGGATGCCGACGTAGACGTCGCCGGTCCCGGGGTCGAGCTCGCCCAGGAGCTTCTTGTCGGCCAGGCCGCGCAGGAAGCGGGTCTGGGCCATGCCCGGCGTGTACTCGTAGCGCATCGACGCCGGCATGCAGACACGCTGCACCGACTCGCCGTCGCCGAGGTCGGGCACCGCGACGGACGGCTGCTGCCAGAGCCCGTCGGGCAGGGTCGAGACGCTGCGATCGGCGTCCTCGAAGTGCGGGTCGGGGCTCATGCGGCACCTCCGGTCAGCTCGAAGCAGGCGATGTCGGTGATCAGGCCCTCGCGCGGGTCCGCCCAGCGGATGCGCACCCGGGCACCCGTGCTGAGCGCGTCGGGCCCGGGGGCGTCCACGACGTGCAGCATCGCGGTGTCGGCGCCGTCGAGGCGGATCATCGCCAAGGCGTGCGGCCGGTCGAGCGGCTGGCCCTCTCGCAGCTGGGAGACCCAGCTCCACGAGGTGATGGTGCCCTCGGTGCCGACTTCGACCATCTCGGTGAGGGGCGCACCCGTGCTCGGGTCGTACTCCACCGGCGGGCACACGACCCGGCCGTCGGCGCCCTTGATCCCGAGCACCCGCTGATCACGCAGCGCGGTCAGGAAGGCGCCGATGACGGGGCCGGTGGTCCGCATGAAGCCGTACTCGATGACGAGCGGCGCGTGGAGCAGATCACCGTCTGCGGCAGCGTCGTTCACGTTGACCCCCTGGACGTCGGGCCCCGGTCCTCCCGGGGCTGCGGGGGCAGAGTAGAACAGGTTCTCGTTTTCTGCCACCCGGTCGCGAGCGATCGCCGATTCAGCGTTTCACGAAACGTGCTGCGCAAGGAACGCGTCCACCAGCCGTCCGGCGCGCACTCGCGCCTGGTCGCGTCGACGATCGGTCTCGGCCAGCAGCTGCCCGGGGTCCAGGCCGAGCTCGGCGATCTGGTCGATGTCGTCGTCGAACCAGGCCTCGAGCACCGAGCGGTCGACCTCGGGGTGGAACTGCAGCGCCAGGTTGCGGCGGAGCCGGAAGGCCTGCGGGCCGACCGCCGAGGCCGCCAGCAGCTCTGCACCGCCGGGCACGACGAAGCGGTCGAAGTGCCACTGCAGCCACGGTCCGGGCTCGATCAGCTCCTGCGACGCCTCGGGCTGCACGACGTACCACCCGACCTCTGGTTCGGGCGCGCGCTCGATCACGCCGCCGTGCGCGGCGCTGAGCAGCTGGCCACCGAAGCAGAGCCCCAGCACGGGCACCCCGGCCGCATCGGCCTTGCGCAGCATCTCGAGCTCGGGCTGCACCCAGTGCGCCGCGTCAGGATCGTCGACCGACCAGCGCGAGCCGAACACGACGAGCAGGTCGAACGCAGTCGGATCGGGGAAGTCGGGCGAGCCCGTCGGCGAGCCCGGGGTGCGACAGACCTGGTGGGTCACCGCCTCGACGCCACGCTCGTGCAACGCCTCGCCGACCAGGCCGGGCAGCGAGTTGGGGTCGTGGTGCACGTGCAGGGCTCGCATCGGTGCTGAGTCTGTCCTGCCCGGCGGGGCGGGTCACCTCAGTCCCGCACCTGGCCCGAGTCGGGGTGCACCATCAGCGAGGACGCGTCCACCGCGGCCAGGTCCGCGCCGGTGATCTCCAGCAGGTCGCGCAGCCCGTCGTTGTCCCAGCGTTCGTCGGGCGCGCCGGACAGGTACCAGGCCGATCCGTTGTCGGCGAGGATCATGCCGTGGGTCTTGAGCGCTTCGGCGATCACACGGGCCTGGGGATGCATCTGCGAGGTGTCGTAGTCCGCACGGAGCCGGAACCAGGCGCCCATCGGCGGCAGGTCGGGATCGGTGCTGGAGCTCGCCACGTGCCGGGCGGGCCACAGCGCGGCTCGTTGGGTGCGGGGCGCGGTGAACCGGATCGCGTGGTCGATGCGGCCCGCGGCGACCTCCTCGTAGCGGACCAGGCCGGCGAGGATCGGCAACCCCGCCGCATCGGCAGAGGTCCACCCGGCGGGCCGCAGCGCGTTCGAGCGAAGGTCCCACCGCGCGCCGGAGCCCGCGGTCCAGCTGCCGTCGCCGCGGCGTTCGGCGTCGAACACCTCGTAGAGCTCGCAGACGCCACGATCGACGACCAGGACGTGGTGGTCCGAGCCGTGCTCGACCGGTGCGTCCGCAGGGATCGGGTACGGGCCCGGGTCGCTCTCGTCGGCGTAGGAGAAGCTGACCGGTACCCGGGCCTGTCCGGCCTCGACCCCGGTCCACGGGATGCCGATGCGCCCGCCGTCCCAGAGCCCCGACCCGAAGTCCGCCTTGAGCCCGGTGCCGCTGCCCACCGAGGCCCGCCATGCCGCGGACCGGGCATGCACCGGGAGCGTCGACACGTCGGCGTGCCACACGTTGTCGGCCGGGAACAGCGGACACGTGCCGAGGCCCGGTGAGCTGCCCGAGCCCGACCCGCCGGTACCCCTGTCGGGCGGCGCCGGCGCCGGCACGCACGCCGCGAGCGCTGCCACGACGACCGCCACCAGGGCGACGAGCACGACGGTGCGGTGTGGGCGCGGCTCCATGGCGCTGCATCGACGGGAAGCGCTCCCGGACTTGAGCGCGCCCCTGATCGTCGGTGGATCGCCTCGGGCTGCGACTGCGTCTCCGAGATCGTCAGGTCGACCTCGAGATCGTCGGCAGCAACGCCCGCGCCGAGCGTGCGCGCCAACAGCCCCGCCAGAGCCCTGCGCCGTAGGCCAGGTCGTCGACGACCGCCAGCACACCCGATGCCACCGCGTCGAAGGGCGCGGCTGCACCAGCAGGCTGCACGGGGTCGTCCGGCAGAGCTTCGTCGTGCGGTCGGCGCTGCGCATCGTGACGAGCGTCGAGCACGCTCACGACGATCCCGGCGGCGGCGAGCCAGCGGGCGCGTCGCGACCGCAACGCCGCCACCAGGGTGACGGGCCACCACACCCGCACGCTGCACCGGGCCAGCTGATGCCCCGCGGACAGGTGCCCCCCGACCCCGAGGCGCACGGCCGCGGTCGTGGGCACGGCCGGGACCTTCCGCCGCAGCCGGATGGTGCTCCACACGACCACCGCTGCGCCGACCAGGGGCGCGCCGGCGACGACGGACCCCCACACCGCGGCGCTCTCCCACGACAGGCGCGCCGGCGCGGCGGCGCCGGGGTGCCGCGCCTCGAGCCCGGCAGCCGACGACCCGTAGGAGGTGCGCTGGCGCAACCAGCTGCCGAGGTCGCCGCGCGCCTCGTGGCACACGACCGCTGCGGGCTCGTAGCGCACGCGCAGGCCCGCCTCGGTCGCACGCCACACGAGGTCGACGTCCTCGCCGACGCGCAGCGAGTCGTCGAACCCACCGAGGCGGCCGACGTCGTCCGCACGCACGAGCATCGCCGCGCTCGGCAGGTACCCGATGCGACGCCCGGGTCCGACGGGGCCGGGCACGACGCCCATGTCGAGCGGCGAGCGGAACCGCTCGTAGCGCCCGAGCAGCGCGGCCCCGGTGCCAGGCCGACGCGCCGGTGCGGACACGACCCTCGGCGCGACGATGGAGACCCCACCCGAGCGCAGCTGCCATCGAAGCGGCGTCAGCCATCCCGGCGTGACGACGCAGTCCGCGTCGACGAAGGCCACCAGGTCGGACGTCGCTCGCGCCGCGCCGGCGTTGCGGGCCCCGCCCGGACCGAGCGACACCTCGAGCCGCACCAACCGCGTCGGCACCGGGTCGCCATCGCGGTCGGCCCGCACGACTGCTGCGTCGACGACCGCGGCGAGCCGAGCGGGCTCGGCGGACCCGTCGTCGACGACGATGACCTCGGCCACCCCGTCGACGAGTCGCAGCGAGCCGAGCAGTCGGGCGACACCGTCGGGGTCGTCGCGCACCGGCACCACGACGGTCACCTCGTCGCCCACCTCGGCTGGCGCGACCATCGGGGCGATCGGGTGCAACACACCTGCGTCGACCAGGCGGTCGATCAGCTCCGCCTCGGCGGGTCGCAGTGGCGACGGCACCCCCAGATCGCCCGAGTCAGCGGTGTCGGCGGTCAGCCGGTCGACGAGCCGGACGCCGGGTGCGCTCAGGCGGAACATCCGCGTCGGGCTGCCGCCGAGCAGCACGTCACCCTCCCTGCCGAACCGCCTCGTCGACGGGTCGAAGCGGAATCGGCGAGCGACGCTCAACCCCATCGCGACGCTGCGAAGCTGCGCAGCTCGTCGGCGAGGGCCGCGAACACCTCGGCGCCGTGAGCCGGATCCGCGGTCGTCGGGTCGCCGAGGACGCCGTTCGAGGTCACCGCCGCCAGCCCGGAGGTCCTGACCGTGTCGCCGATCTCGCGCCAGCGCGCCGTGCTGCCCGGCTCGATCCGATCGACACGGACCGCCCCGGGGTCGAGGTGCAGCATCATCGACGTCTCGGTGCGACCTGCGTGGGAATCACCGCTTGGCACCTGTGGGTGCCACACCGCCACGTCGCGGCTCTCGGCGACGAGCAACGCCGTGCTGCGCGACAGCGCCTCGACGTTGCCGCCGTGGCCGTTGACGAAGAGCACGGCGCGGAACGGCCGTGGGCGCGACGAGCCCTTCGGCGGCAGCGCCGAGCGGCCCAGTTCGACGATGACCGCCTCGAGCGCCGGCGTGCCGATCGACAGCGTGCCCGGGAACGACTCGTGCTCGCCGGAGGCACCGATCGCGATCGGTGGACCGATGACCGCGTCGGTGCGAGCAGCGACGAGCCGTTCGCACAGCTCCGCGGCGATGCGGAGGTCGGTGTCGAGCGGCAGGTGCGGTCCGTGCTGCTCGCAGCTGCCGACCGGCACGACCAGGAGCTGCGCCTCGCCGGCCTCGGGCCACGTACGACCGGCGAGCGAGTGAGGACTCGACACGTTCAGCGCACGCTCGGGGTCGCCGGCTGGGTCATGTCGACGCAGGTGACGGGCGCGGATGGAAGTCGTCGGGGATCAGGAGGTGCTCCGGTCCCAGCTCGTCGATCCCGCCGAGCGCAAGGCCGCGCAGCGCCGAATCGATGCCGCCCGACATGATGTCGAGCACGTTCTCGACACCGGCCTGGCCGTTGGCGGCCAGGCCCCAGAGGTAGGCCCGGCCGAGCAGCACCGCTCGGGCACCGAGCGCCAGCGCCTTGACCACATCCGCGCCGCGACGGACGCCGCCGTCGAGCAGCACCTCGACGTCGGAGCCGACGGCCTGCGCGATGGGGTGCAGCAACCGGATCGCCGCCGGCGTCGAGTCCAGGTTGTTGCCGCCGTGGTTCGACACCGAGATCGCGTCCACTCCGGCATCGACCGCCCGCTTCGCGTCGTCGACCCGGCACACCCCCTTCAGCACGAAGGGGGTGCCGCTGAGCTCGGCCCACGTGGTGCGCATCCATTCGACATCGGCCCAATCGGGCGGCGGGGTCGTCATCCACTCGTAGTAGGCCGCGAAGAACGTGGGGGCCGCACCGCCACGGGGCGGGGCGAGGTTCGGTGCGGTCAGGTCCGGGATCTGGCCCGTCCGGCCGAACTCGTACAGCCAGCGCGGGCGGGTCATCACCTTCGGCGCCATGCGGACCGCGGTCATGAGGTCGACCTTCTCGGGGATCTCGGGACTGCCCCAGTCCCGACCTGTCGAGAAGGACCAGTCGAGCGTGGCGATGAGCCCGATCGCACCCGCGTCGCGGGCACGCTCCATGCGCTGCACCATCACGTCGCGGTCACCGGTCCAGTACATCTGGAACAGCGTCCGAGGGCAGGCCTCGACCACCTCCTCGATGGGCTTCGAGGCGAAGTTCGACAGCCCCATGAGGGTTCCACGGGCATTCGCTGCACGAGCGACGGCCACCTCGCCGTCGGGGTGGACCGCCTGCACGCCGGTGGGGCTGATCAGCACCGGGAGCGACACCTCGTGGCCGAGCACGGTGCGGCTCGTCGAGCGTTCCGCCTGCTGGCCGACGACATGTGGCAACAGGCCGAGCTCGGCGAAGGCGCGCTCGTTGTCGGCCATCGTCTGACCCCGCTCCGACCCGGCCACCAGCGCGCCGTACACGGGAGCGGGCAGTCGCTTCTTGGCACGCGCCTGCGCCACGGCGACGGACTCGAACCAAGGGTTCTGGCGCCACGGATTCGTCCAACTCGCCATGTGTGCGCCTCCTGCTGGACGGCCCCGAGATCTCCGGGTCGCCGAATTCTGCACTGAGGGCAACAATAGCGCGCTGGTACGCTGGACCCCAATGGCGACCATGCGCGACCGACCGGGAACCGGCGCCGGTCGACCCGAGTCCACCTCCCACGCAGCGATCGAGCAGGCCGCGTTCGAGCTGTTCTCGCAGCACGGCTTCGACGGCACGACGCTCGATCAGATCGCAGGCGCGGTCGGCGTGAACCGCCGGACGCTGTTCCGGTACTACCCGTCGAAGGCCGACATCCCGTGGGGCAGGTTCGACCAGACGCTCTCCGAGCTCGATCGGATGTTGCGCGAGCTGCCGACCGACTGGCCGATCCACCGTGCGGTGCTCGAGGGGATCGTGCGCTTCAACGACGTGCCCGACGACGCGCGCCCGTCGCACCGCAGTCGGATGCGGCTCATCCTCGACACCCCCGCGCTGCAGGCGCACTCCGCGCTGCGCTACGCGCAGTGGCGGCGGGTCATCGCAGGTTTCGTGGCGGAGCGGCGCGGCGTCGCAGCGGATGACCTGCTCCCCCAGGTCGCCGGGTACGCAGCGCTCGGCATCGCGCTGGCCGCGTACGAGCAGTGGATGCAGGACGAGACGTGCGAGCTCAGCGACGTCCTGCGCCGTTCGATGGACGAGCTGCGCGATGTCCTGGAGTGATGGTCCTGGAGTGATCGTCCTGGGGTGAACCGACTGGAGTGGTCGGACCGCTGCTCAGGCTGCGGTCAGGCCGCCGAGCGACGGCGGCCGAGCACGACCGCAGTCGCGACGCCGGCGACCGACGAGACCGCAGCAGCAGCGCCGCCCGCAACGGCGACGACGCGCCCCCACAGGAACTCGCCCTTGTCGCCGTCGATCAGGTCGGTGACGCGGCGCTGGGAGTCGACGAGCACGTCGCCGATGGGCTCGAGGCCGAAGCTGACGAGCTTGCCCTTGTGCACGTGACCGAACATCCCGCCCGGCAGGGCGACCGCGACGTCGTCGTGGCGACGGAACGCGGAGTTGGCCGACTTGGCCATGTCCAGGGCGTTCTGCACGGTGCGTTCGAGCACGGCGTTGGCCGAGCTGATCGTCTCGCTGAGCGTGGTGGTCGCCAGCGTGGTGGTCGTCGTGGCCATCGTGATGCCTCCTGTGCAGTGCACAACGGTTGCGTCCCCCCGAACGCCGCCCTCGACGTCAGGGTACCCACAGTCAGCCACAGGTCAACCGGCGGGCACCAACCGGGACCTCGCGCCGGGGGCCCGACCAGGTCCGACGTCGCCCCGGGGACTCAGCCCTCCGAGGGCTCCATGCCGGTGGCCACGCCGCTGCCGGACCACCGAGCGACGAACGAGTAACGGTCGCCGCGCACCACACTGTGGCGCCACTCGAGTGCGCGCTGGTCGTCGCTGGCCAGGCGCTCGATGGCGAACACCACGGCGTCGCCGCCCAGGCCGAGCAGCTCGCGCTGCACCTCGGTGGGTGTCCCCGGCCGGATGCGCTCCCAGCCGTGCGACGGGCTGACGCCGCAACGACCGCGCAGCTCGCTGTACAGCGACGTGTGGGTGAAGTCGACCTCGAGCAGCGGGCCGGCGAACGAGGCGGGCAACCACGAGCAGTCCACCGCGATGGGCTCGTCGTCGCACAGCCGCACCCGCTCCAGGAAGATCAACGGCTCCGCGCTGGCCACGCCCAGCACCGCCGCGGCCTCGGCGTCGGTGCGCTCCTCGAGGGTCAGCACCCGCGACCGCTGTTCGAAGCCCTGCGCCTCGATCGACTGGAACAGGCTGTACAGCGCGCCGAGTGGCTGCTCGATGGAGGTCGAGCGCACGAACGTGCCGCGGCCCCGCTCGCGGTCGACCAGGCCCTCGTCGGCCAGACGGCGCACCGCGTCGCGGGCGGTGTGGCGGCTGACGCCGTAGCTGTCCATCAGCTCCTGGTCGGTCGGGAACCGGCCGTCGAACTCGCCCTCGGCCAGGCGCGCCCGGAGGTCCTCGAGCACCTGTGACCACAAGGGGATCGGGCTGCCCCGGTCGACCGTCCGCACGGCGTTCAGGCTAGGTCAGCGCGCACAGGGTCCAGACCGCGCCGTGAGGGCGCCGTGGGCGGGCTCAAGCGCGGGGGCGACGAGTGGGACGCAGCGTGACCGGCGACGGCACCGGCACCCCGGGACGCGAGTGGTCCGCCATCGGTCGTGGCGGTGCGCTGCCCGCGCCGACCGCCGCCAGCAGCGGCTCCGCGTTGCCGAGCACGCACTCCGGGTCGGGGTCGGTCAGCTCCAGTCCGACGAAGAACTTCGAGGCCATGCAGCCGCCCTGGCACGCGTCGTAGCTGCCGCAGCTGGTGCAGGCGCCCTCGGCTCCGGGCTCGCGCAGCGAGCTGAACAGCTCCGACTCGCGCCACACCTTGGTGAAGCCGCCGGTGTCGCGGATGTTGCCGGCCAGGAACTCGTCGTGGATGACGAACGGGCAGGCGTAGACGTCGCCGACCGGGTCGATCAGGCAGACCACGCGGCCCGCGCCGCACAGGTTGAGACCGGGCAGCGGGTCGCCGAGCGCGGACAGGTGGAAGAACGAGTCACCGGTCAGCACGTCGGGTCGGCCCATGAGCCAGTGGTAGAGCTCGCGCTGCTGAGCCTGCGTCGGGTGCAGGTCGTTCCAGCTGTCGGCGCCCCGGCCGGAGGGACGCAGACGGGTGACCCGCAGCTGGGCGCCGTACTCGTCCGCGATGGCCTTGAATCCGTCGAGCTGGTCGACGTTGTGGCGGGTGACGACCAGGCTGATCTTGAACGCACCGAACCCGGCGTCGCGCAGGTGGTCCATCGCCGTGCGTGCTGCGGCGAACGAGCCCTCGCCCCGCACCGCGTCGTTCACGTCGGCGTCCGCGCCATCGATCGAGATCTGGATGTCCAGGTAGTCCATCGACGCAAGGCGCTCGGCGGCGGCCCGATCGATGAAGGTGCCGTTGGTGGAGAACTTCACCCCGACGTGGTGGGCGGCTGCGTACTCGAGGATCTCGAAGAAGTCGGGTCGCAGCATGGGCTCGCCGCCGCCGATGTTCACGTAGAAGACCTGGAGGCGCTCGAGCTCGTCGATCACCTCGAAGCACTCCTCGGTGCTCAGCTCGCGAGGGTCACGGCGCCCCGAGGACGACAGGCAGTGCACGCACGACAGGTTGCACGCGTAGGTCAGCTCCCACGTCAGGCAGATGGGCGCGTCCAGGCCCTCCTTGAACTCCTCGACCAGCGACCGCGTCGCGGTGACCGGTTGGGTCCGCACCTCAGGCCGCATCGGGTGCCTCCTCGGCGATGAGCATCTGGGACGACTCGAGCGTGGACAACGCCGACAGGAACGTGGGCCAACGACGTGCGTCGACGCCGACGAGCTCGAGCGCCTGGCGAACAGTGCGAGTGCCGTCGAGCGACTCGACGACCGCGACCAGGTCGGGGTGCTTCAGGAACGACAGCTTGCGCGTGTCGAAGCTGTAGGCGAGCGCTCCGAAGCGCTCGGGGCGCAGCGACACGCCGGGGGCGAGCCGGTGGACCGCATCGAGCTCGACCGTGCCACGCACGGTGGAACCGTCCGGCTCAGTAGACACCGCACATGCCGTCGATCGAGACCTCCTCGACCAACAGCTCCTCCTCCACCAAGGTCTCGACCTCGGCGGGTGCGTCCTGCTCGGTCGTGGTGCTGGGCTCGGTGATCACGTCGGTGCTCATGGCGGGTCCCCGTTCGCTCGTGAGGGTCGCGCGGCACACGCGACGGGCGCAGTGTACCGCCGCTCGCGACCGCTCCATTCTGACCAACAGTCATCGGACGGATCGTGTAGAACCGCAGCGGATCGCTCCGGGACGGGGCGACGGCACCACAGGGGGTCCAGATGCCAACGACGACGCGAGCAGCGGTGCTGTGGGAGGTCGGCGACGAGTGGAAGATCGAGGAGGTCACCCTCGACGATCCCAGGGCCGGTGACGTGCTGGTGAAGATGGCCTACGCCGGCATGTGCCACTCCGACGAGCACGCGGTGACCGGCGACCTGCCCCTCGGCCTGCCGGTGATCGGCGGGCACGAGGGCTCGGGCGTGGTCGAGGCCGTCGGCCCGGGCGTCACGAGCGTCGCCGTCGGTGACCACGTCTCCATGTCGTTCATCCCGAGCTGCGGTCGCTGCAAGTACTGCTCGACCGGCCGGCAGTACCTGTGCGACGAAGGCGCCAAGCTCTTCGACATCGGCATGATGAGCGACGGCCGAGAGGCGCACCACCTGGCGGCGACCGGCCAGGCCCTCGGTCGCTACGCGCAGGTCGGCACGTTCTCCGAGCACATCCTCGTGTCGGAGAACTCGTTGGTGAAGGTGGATCCTGACCTGCCCCTCGACGCCGTCGCGCTGGTCTCCTGCGGCGTGGCGACCGGCTTCGGCTCGGCGACCGAGCGTGCAGGCACCAAGCCCGGCGACAACGTCGCGGTCATCGGCATCGGCGGCATCGGCATCAACGCGGTGCAGGGCGCGCGTGTGGCGGGTGCCAAGCGCGTGATCGCCATCGACCCGGTCGAGTTCAAGCGCGAGCAGGCCATGCAGTTCGGCGCCACCCACACCTACGCCTCGATCGAGGAGGCGCTGCTGGCCGTGCCGGACCTGACCTGGGGAGAGATGTGCGATCGGGTCGTGCTGTCGCCCGGCACGGTGCACGGCGACATGATCGACCCGGCGCTCAACCTGACCGCGAAGGGCGGCACGCTCGTGGTCACGGGCCTGGCGCCGATGCTCGAGACCGACGCCCAGATGAACCTGTTCATGTTCGCCATGATGAACAAGGAGGTGAAGGGCACCGTGTTCGGCTCGACCAACCCACGGGCGCAGATCCCGAACCTCCTGTCGATGTACCGCGAGGGCGAGCTCAAGCTCGACGAGCTGATCACCCGGCGCTACTCCCTGGACGAGGTCAACCAGGGCTACGTCGACATGCGCGAGGGCAAGAACCTGCGTGGCGTCATCGAGTTCGCCTGACCGTCGCGCCACCGGCGACCCACGTCGCCAGGGCGCCACGGTGACCGGCTACGGACCGGAGCTGCTCGACCGCCTCACGACCTCGGTCGTGGGGCGGCGGCGCGAGCTGGAGGCCATCGTCGCCGCGCTCGCCGCGGGACGTCACCTGCTGCTCGAGGGGCCACCCGGGACCGGCAAGTCCACGGTGCTGCGCGCGGTGGCCGACGGCAGCGGCGCGGGCTTCGAGTTCGTCGAGGGCAACGCCGAGCTGACCCCGGCGCGGCTGCTCGGGGCGTTCGACCCCGCGACGGTGCTCGCCGACGGCTACCGCCCCGACGCCTTCGTCGACGGACCGCTCGTCGCGGCGCTGCGCAACGGCTCGCTGCTGTACGTCGAGGAGCTGAACCGGGTGCCCGAGGAGACCCTCAACGTGCTCATCACCGTGATGAGCGAGGGCGAGGTCCACGTGCCCCGTCTGGGCCACGTGGTGGCCGTGCCCGGGTTCCGACTGGTGGCGGCGATGAACCCGTTCGATGCGGTGGGCACCGCCCGGATCGCGTCGGCCGTGTACGACCGATGCTGTCGGCTCGCGATGGGGTACCAGGACACCGACGACGAGATCGCCATCGTCGCACGACGCGCCGGCTCCGCGAGCGAGGTGCTCGGCCCGGCCGGCACGTCGGCCGCGGTGGCCATGGTGCGTGACAGCCGGACGCACCCCGACGTGCGCACCGGGTCCTCGGTGCGCGGTGCGATCGACGTGGCCATGGTCGCGGAGGAGCTGGCTCGACTGCGCGGCTGCGCGGTGCTCGACGCGTCGGTCACCCTCGACGCTGCCCAGCTGGCGCTGTCGGGCAGGATCCGACTGCGCGAGGGCTCGGGCCGGGACGCCGAGGACGTCGTGGCCGAGCTGTGGCGACGGCACTTCGCGGCGCTCGCTCCCGACGCCGACGAGGGCGAACCGTCGGCGGGGCCGCACCAGGACGAGCAGGTGCACGAGGGCGGCTCAGCGGACCGCACGCCGGGAAAAGCCTGAGCCCACCACCCGGTGGGGGCCGGCCGACCGGTCCCGACCGGGTCGCAGAGGGCGAGGCGGCCACCGCCGCAGTGGCGGAGGCATCCCGACGCACGACCTCGCGTCGGGAGCTGTCACGGCGGCAGCACTTCGCCGAGATCTCACCCGAGCTGGGCACGCTCGACGAGCACGCCTTCGACGAGCTGCTCGACGACGACCCCGACGAGGCGCTCGCGCTGCTGGCCGACATGGTCGGCGCGACCGACGAACGACTGCGCTCGCTCGCTCGGCGGCTGGCCGGGCGGATCATGGTCGACCTGGCGCGACAGGGCCTGGCCACGCATCGTTCCGTCGGCCGGCTGGCCCGTCGCCCGTTGCTGCGGGCCTCGGGCGACGTCGACCTGGACGCGTCGCTGGACGCCGTCGCCGCGGCCCGTCGATCGGGGCGGACGGTCGACCCCGCCGAGCTCGTGGTGGCCGCCTGGGAGCGGCCCGACACGGCGGTCTGCCTGTTGGTCGATCGTTCGGGCTCGATGCACGGCGCACGACTTGCCACCGCAGCGCTCGCAGCTGCTGCGGTGACGCTGCGGGCCCCCACCTCCAGCTCGGTGGTGGCCTTCGCCCAGGACGCCGTGGTCGTGGGCGCCCAGGGCGAGCCGCGTGATCCCGACCAGGTCGTCGCCGACCTGCTGCGGCTGCGCGGCGTGGGTGTGACCGACGTGGGGCAGGCGCTGCGCGTCGCCGCCGCCCAGCTCGCGCGCTCGACCGCGGGGCGACGACTCACCATCCTGCTGTCGGACTGCCGTACGACCGCGGGCGGCGACCCCACCGGTGACGCGATGGCTCTGGACGAGCTGGCGATCATCGCGCCGGAGGGCGACAGCGAGGACGCCCGGGTGCTGGCCGCGGCCGTGGGCGCACGCCTCAGCACCGTCGGCGGACCCACCTCGGTCGTCGACGCGCTCGCAGCCGCGCTCACCCCCTGAGCGGGCTGCTCCGCGGCGCTCGAACCGTGGCAGCGGTCGTGCGTCAGCGGAGGCGGCGGACGAGCAGCTCGCGCTCCGCGGGGTTGTCGGTGAGCTCCAGTGCCCGAGCGATCGCCGCGGCCGCCTCGTCGTGACGCTCCAGGCGGACGAGCAGCGCTGCTCGGGTCGAGTGGAACAGGTGGTACTGCTGCAGCTCGAGCTGGTCGACGAGCTCGAGGCCGGCCTCGGGCCCGTCCCGCTCCGCCACGGCGATCGCTCGGTTGAGCGCCACGACGCTCGTGGGCTGCATCGACCACAACAGGTCGTACAGGGCGACGATCTGCGACCAATCGGTCGTGTCGGAGGACGAGGCGTCGCTGTGCACCGCGGCGATCGCCGCCTGCACCTGGTACGGCCCGGGCCGGTTCGCCCGCAGCGAGGAGCGCACGATCTCCTGGCCCTCGTCGATCAGCGCCGGGTCCCAGCGCGTGCGGTCCTGGTCGGCCAGCAGCACCAGCTCACCGTCGACGCCCAGGCGCGCAGCCCGGCGCGACTCGGTGAGCAGCATCAGCGCGAGCAACCCCCACGCCTCGGCCTCGTCGGGCATGAGCTCGACGAGCAGCCGACACAGGCGGATCGCCTCGGCGCACAGCTCGGCGCGCACCGGATCGTCGCCCGCGCTGGCCAGGTAGCCCTCGTTGAACACCAGGTAGACCACCGCGAGGACCGAACGCAGCCGGTCGGGCAGGTCGGCGTCGGACGGCACCCGGTAGGGGATGTGGGCGTCGCGGATCTTGCGCTTGGCGCGGACCAGTCGCTGGGCCATGGTCGCCTCGGGCACCAGGAACGCCCGAGCGATCTCGGGAGTCTGCAACCCGCCCACCATGCGCAACGTCAACGCCACCCGCGACGCGGGCGCCAGGGCGGGGTGGCAACAGGTGAAGATCAACCGCAACGAGTCGTCGGCCACCGGTCCCACCTCCTCGAGCGGTGCGTGGTCGTCGGGCGTCGAGGTCCGAGCGGAGTCCGCCTCACGGCGGTCCCGGGTCGACTCCCGACGCACGTGGTCGAGCGCCCGGCGGCGCGCGGTGGTGACGATCCACCCCGCGGGCGACGGCGGCACCCCGTCCGAGGGCCAGCGGCGCAGCGCCACCTCGAACGCGTCCTGGACGGCGTCCTCGGCCAGGCCGAGGTCACCGAACACCCGGGTCAGGGTGGCCACGGCCCGGCCCGACGCCTCGCGGAACACCGCGGTGACGCCGGCCGGGTCGATCGTCGGGCCGTCGGGATCCGAGCCGGGCACGGCTCCGTCAGTCGCCGGAGGTGTCCTGGAACGGGCGGACCTCGACCTTGCCCTGGCACGCCGCGCTGCCCTCGGCCGCCAGCGCGAGCGCCACGTCCAGGTCGGGCACGTCCACGATCCAGAAGCCGCCGATGTGCTCCTTGGACTCGAGGTAGGGGCCGTCGGTGATCACCGGGTCGGACCCCGTGCCGTCCACGACCGTCGCGGTGTCGGCGGGCATCAGCCCGTTGGCGTAGACCCAGTAGCCGCGTTCGCGGACCGATTCGTTGAACCGCTCCACCGCCTCGTACAACGGCTGCGGGTCGAAGTCCTCGGGCATCTCCTCGGAGCTGTCGCCGTGGACGGAGAGCAGGTACTCGGGCATGTCGATCCTCCTGATCGTGAGCCGGCCGGATGCCGTGCTCACCTCCTGTACGAACGAGCTACCCGGAGATCGACACCTCGACCCGGAATTTCTCGCGGAACCGAACGTCAGACCGCGGGGAAGGTGTCGGCCAGCTCTCGCAGGTCCTTCTTGGAGACCTTGCCCAGCTCTGCGGTGGGGAACTCCTCGACGAAGTAGACCGCCCGCGGCACCTTGAAGTCGGCCAGGTTCGCCTTGCAGTGCTCGATGATCTGGGCCTCGGTCGCGGCCTCGTCCAGGTTCGGGTCGCCCTTGATCGCGAACGCGACCGGCACCATGTCCAGGCGCTCGTGGGACTTGGCCACCACGGCCACGTCCGCCAGCGGCGTGCCGGCGGCGCGGATGGCGTCCTCGACCTCGCGGGCGGAGACGTTCTCACCGCCGACCTTCAGCGCGTCCTTGTCGCGGTCGCAGTACTTGATGTTGCCGTCGTCCAGCAGCCGGACGATGTCGCCGGTGCGCGCCCAACCGTCGTCGGTGAAGAACTTCTCGGTCGCCTCGGCGTTGCCGAAGTACTCGAGGCACACCGACACGCCGCGCACACCGCGGATCCACAGCTCGCCCATCTCGCCCACCTCGGCGAGCTGGCCGTCCTCCTTGACGATCAGGAACTCGTAGCCGGGCGACACCTTGCCCATGGCCAGCTCCGGGTACTGCTCGAACGGGTTGGAGTGGATGCAGTGCGTGACCAGCTCGGTCATGCCGTAGGCGGCCACGACCCGCATGCCCATCATCTGGTCGAGCACCGGCATGATCAGCCCGAACACGCCGATGCGCACGGTGTGGTCCTCGGGGATGCCCTGCTCGAACGCCGTCTGGATGACGAACGGCAGCAGCGAGATGTGGGTGACGGAGTACTTCTCGATGACCGGCCAGAACCGGCTCGCGGAGAACTTCGGCTGGAGCACGACGGTGCCACCCGTGCCGAGCACCGACCAGATGGCCCAGCTCTGGGTGTTGACGTGGAAGAACGGCAACGACGCCAGGTAGACGTCCTCGGTGCGGAAGTCGATGTTGGTCGGGTTGACCTTGGCGGCCCACAGCATGTTGGCGTGGGTGTGCACGACGGCCTTGGGCTTCGAGGTGGTGCCGGAGGTGAAGAGGATGCCGGCGGGCAGCATGGCATCGCGCTCGCGGACGGGGGCATCGGCGACGTCACCCTCGAGCGACGAGAACGGGTCGCGGCCGTGGGCCAGCTCCTCGTCGGTCGCGGGCACACCCGAGTTGTCGTCGGTGACGACGATCCAGCCCAGGTCGGGGCCTGCCTCGGCGACGAGCGCCGCGTACTTCGGCTGGGTGATGGCACCGACGCAGCCGGTGTGATCGATGAAGTACTTCACCTCGGCCGCAACGCTCCGGGTGTTGGTGGTCACCGCAACCGCGCCGACCCGGGCGCACGCGTACCAGGCGATGACGGCTTCGGGGCAGTTCTCGGCGTGGATCAGCACCATGTCGCCGATGCCGACACCCCGGCCGGCGAGCCCGGCGGCCACCTTTTTGGTCGCCTCGGCGAACTGGGCGTAGGTCCAGGTGCGGTCCTGCTCGTCCTTGGGCTCCCAGATCAGGAACGGATGGTCGGCACGATGCTCGGCCCAGTGGTCGATGACCCAGGGGATGTCCTGGCCACCGAACTGGTACGCCGCGGCCGCGGCCGGATCGATCGTGTGCTGCGCCATCGTCGGACGCCCCCTGTTCCTGGTCGTGTGGTCCCCGTGCGCACCGGCGAACCGGTCGCCGGGCGGACCTGACGATACGTCAGATTCGTGAGTCGCGGAATCGCCCGAGGTTCGCGACCCCTGGTTGACATCTATATGCCCATGCAGGAATGTAGGTGCATGACCGCCGCCTTCACCGCGATCGCCGACCCGGTCCGACGGCACATCCTCGACCTGCTGCAGGATCGAGAGCTGCCGGTCGGAGCGCTGGTCGAGTCGCTCGACGTGGCGCAGCCATCGGTGTCCAAGCACCTCGGGGTGTTGCGGCGCGCCGGGCTCGTGGCCGTGCGTCCACAGGGGAACCATCGCTACTACCGGGCGACCCCCGAGCCCCTGGCCGAGCTGGACCGGTGGCTGAGCGGCCACCGACACGCGTGGGCCGATCGCCTCGACGCCCTCGAGGCGCACCTCGACTCGATGGAGGAGACATGACCGACGACGATCGCCTCGGCTCGGTGAGTCGCCGGGACGGCACCTGGGTGCTCGGCTTCGAGCGACGGCTCGACCACCCGCCGGACAAGGTCTGGCGGGCGCTCACCGAGTCCGACCACCTGCAGCACTGGTTCCCCGCCGACCTCGTCGGCGAGCGTCGGGCCGGCGCCACGCTCGAGCTCCCGTTCTGGCCCGACCACGTCGAGCGGTACGGACTCGACGCGTCACCCCTCGACGGCAGGATCCTGGTCTGGGAGCCCCCGAGCATCTTCGAGTGGACCTGGGACGTCGATCGACTGCGATTCGAGTTGGAGCCGACGCTCGACGGGACCGTCCTGCGGTTCACCACTTGGCTCGGCGAGTCCGACGCTCCCGCCTGGGGTTCCGCGGCGGGCTACCACGTGTGCTTCGACCAGCTCGAGGACCTGCTCGACGGCGGGATCGAGCTGGCCCTCGTCGACCGCGACACGACCGAGCTCGAAACGCTCTACGCCCAGCTGGTCGAAGAGGTCGCCGGGGCCACCTGAAGCGAATTGAGATTGATTCTCGTTCCTTTGTAGGGTGGCGCTGTGCCAACCACCCAGCTGCCCACCACCGTCCTCTCCGGGTTCCTCGGCGCGGGCAAGACGACGCTGCTCAACCACGTGCTGGCCAACCGAGAGGGCCTGCGGGTCGCGGTGATCGTGAACGACATGAGCGAGGTCAACATCGACGCAGCGCTCGTCGCCGGCGGCGACGCCTCCCTCGACCGCACCGAGGAGCGCCTGGTCGAGATGACCAACGGGTGCATCTGCTGCACGCTCCGCGAGGACCTGCTGGTCGAGGTCGCGCGGCTGGCCGCCGAAGATCGCTTCGACCACCTGCTGATCGAGTCCACCGGCATCTCCGAGCCGTTGCCGGTGGCCGCGACGTTCTCCTTCGTGGACGAGGAGGGGTGGTCGCTGGGCGATCTCGCTCGAGTCGACACCATGGTCACGGTGGTCGACGCGCTCAACCTGCTCGAGGGCGTGCGCTCGGGCGACGAGCTGGCCGAGCTGGGCCTGGGCGCCGACGACGAGGACGACCGGACCATCGCCTCGCTGCTGGTGGAGCAGATCGAGTTCGCCGACGTGCTGGTGCTCAACAAGGTCGACCTGGTCGACGCCGAACAGCTCGGCGAGGTCCGGGCACTGCTGCGACGGCTCAATCCGCGGGCACAGGTGGTGACGACCGACCACGGACGCATCGACGTGCACGAGGTGCTCGGTACCGGCCGGTTCGACCTGGACCTGGCCGCGAGCTCGGCGGGGTGGATGGTCGAGCTCGCCGCGGACGACCTGGGCAGCCGCACCTCCGAGACCGTCGAGTACGGCGTGTCCTCCGTGGTCTGGCGAGCCGACCGACCAGCGCACCCCGAGAGGTTCCTGGACATGGTCTGTGAGGGCCTCGACGGCGTGGTGCGCTCCAAGGGCTTCGTGTGGATCGCGTCCCGCCACGACACGATGGGCCTGTTCTCCCAGGCAGGGCTCCAGGTGGAGATGGAACCGGTCGGCCCCTGGCTGGCCGCGGTCGCCCCCGACGAGTGGGACCTGGACGACGAGGAGCGGGCCGACGTGGAGCGGCGCTGGCACCCGACGTGGGGCGACCGGCGCCAGGAGCTGGTCCTGATCGGCGTCGACCTGGACCACGAGGTCGTGCTCGCCGCCCTGGACGCGACGCTGCTCGACGACGACGAGCTGGCGTTCGGTCCCCGGGCGTGGGCCGACATGGAGGACCCCCTGCCCGAGTGGCTGGACCACGACCCCGCCGACGAGGTGGTCGGCGACCAGATCTGGAGGTGAGCAGATGTCCAACGTGTGCCAGGTGACCGGACGGTCGCCAGGGTTCGGCAAGCAGCTGTCGCACTCGCACCGCCGCACCAACCGACGCTGGAACGTGAACATCCAGCGCAAGCGGTACTGGCTGCCCTCGGAGGGACGCTGGATCCGCCTGACCGTGTCGACCCGCGGCATGAAGGTCATCGACAAGCGCGGCATCGAATCGGTGGTGGCCGAGCTGCGCAGGAAGGGGCAGAAGATCTGATGGCCCGCAACGACAAGCGACCGATCATCAAGCTGCGCTCCACCGCGGGCACCGGCTTCACCTACGTGACGACGAAGAACAAGGTGAACCACCGCGAGCGCCTCGAGCTGCGCAAGTACGACCCCGTCGTGCGTCGCCACGTGGTGTTCAAGGAGGAGCGCTGAACGGGCAGACCCGCCACGAGGATCGGCTGCGCGTCACGCTGCTGTCGTCCGACGCGTCGGCCGATCCCGTCGGGACGGTCGCGCAGGTGCTCGGCGACGACGCCTCGACGACGGTGCTCGTGCCCGGCTTCTCGCCGAAGTCGCTGGCCGCCGCTGCGTGCGCTGCCGTGGAGGTCGACCCCGAGGTCGCGACCCTGGAGGAGGGCTGCGCGTGCTGCGCGGTCCGCTGGGACCTGATCTCGACGCTGGGCCGGCTGGCGACCCGACGGCGACGGACCCGTCGGGTCGTCGTGGTGCTCGACCCCGACGCCGACGTCGCGACTGCGGTGCAGACCCTGCTGGGTGACTCGCTGCTGCGCCGCCTCTGTGTGCTCGACGCCGTCGTGCACCTGATGGACGTCCACCCCCACGACGTCGCAGGGCCCACGGTCCCGCCCGAGCAGCTGGACCGATCGCTCGCCGTCGCGGACCACGTGATCCTGAAGGGCCTCGGCCAACTGGACCCGACCGCGGCCGCCGGCCTGCGTCGCTCCCTGAGGGTGCGGGCGCGCGGGGCGAGCCTGGCGGTGACGCCAGCAGCAGCCGCGGCGGTGCTCGACGGTCGCCAGGAGCACTGGACCCTGGGGGGCGTGCTGCGCCGCCACGGCCACCACCACGGGACGCTGCTGGCCGAGGGCGGCGGTTCGGTCCGCTGGATGGAGGCCACGTTGCCCGGGCGGGTCGACGCCGATCGGCTCCAGGACTGGCTGCACGACCTGGGTGATCGTCCGGGCGCAGGGCTGCTGCGTCTGGAGGGCGTGTTCTCGGTGCTGGGCGAACCACGACCGTGGGTCGTGGTCGGCGTGCGCACGACCCTCGAGCTCGGCGAGCCCGAGGGTCTGCACGCCGCGCCACAGGCAGCCACGATCCGGATCGTCGCCGATGACCTGGACCCGATCCAGGTGCGCGACGCGCTCGCAGACTGTTGCGTGTGACCAACGGCGGATCGCTCCGGGTCCCGGAGTCCGTACGGGCGCTCGCATGGTGGGACCGAGCGACCTGCGTGATCGGCGACGCGAACGGCGCGGTCCACCTGTGGCGTCCCGCCGCACACGAACTGGTGCTGCTGGAGACGAGCACCGAGCGCGGCGACGGCTGCACCGCGCTGGCTGCGCACCCGACGCAGCCGTGGTTGCTCGCCGGATGGGAACGGGGACGAGTGCGGATCCACCGACCCGAGGCCACCGCGACGCTCGACGTGCGCGAGCCGGTCGACGCGGTGGCGTTCGCTCCGGGATCCGGCGAGCTGCTCGCCGTCGCCGCTGGCCACGACGTGCTCGTGGTCGACCTCGACGGCGACATCGTGGTCGCCGAGTGGTACCGACGGGGCGCTGCGGTCTGCCTGTGCTGGATCGACGAGACGCTGCTCGCGATCGGAGGGAACGGCGGGGTCACCTTCCTGCCGACCGTCCCCGTCCCCGTGCTCGACCTGCCGACCGCGATGCCTGCCCCGGGGGTGGTGCTGGACCTCTGCCTCGACGCGGCAGGGACGCACCTCGCTGCCGCCGACCTACGTGGTGAGGTGCGCATCACCGACCTTCGCTCCGGCGACGAGCTGTCGCTGGACGGCCACGGCGACCGCGTCCGCGGTGTGGAGTGGTTCGGCGGCGACCGGTTGCTCGCCGTGGCCTCGGAGGACGAGCTGACCGTTTGGGAACGCGCCGCAGCTGACCTGGAGCCCGAGCCGTGGGTGCACGGGCCGGTGGAGGGCCCGTCGGTCCCCCCGACCGCGTGCGACGACGGGACGCTGGTGGCGGTGGGGGGACACGACGGCAAGGTCGTCGTGGTCGCTGCTGAACGGCCTGCCGAGCCCGATCGGTCTGCGCAGATGTCCGACCAGGTGACGGCTCTGGCATGGCGTCCCGGCGGCACCGACCTGGCCGTCGGCACCGCGGACGGCGGGCTCACGCTGCTCAGCTGCTGATCACGCCGGCGACGAGGCGAGCCAGCGGGCAGCCGCAGCTCAGCCGGCGGACGCGACCGCTGCGGCGATGACCGGCAACGTCTCGGGGTTGGCCAACGCCGTGGTGTTGCGCACCTCGCGTCCGTTCACGATGTCGGTGACGGCCAGCTCGGCGAGCTTTCCCGACCTGGTGCGCGGTAGGTCGTCCACCGCCACGACCAGCGCCGGCACGTGGCGTGGCGTGGTGCCCTCGCGCACCTCGGTGCGGATCCGGGCGACGAGCTCGTCGTCGAGCGCGACGCCGGGGGCCAGACGCACGAGCAGCACGATGCGCACGTCGTTGCCGACCTGCTGGCCGAACACCAGCGACTCCACCACCTGGGGCACCCTGGCCACCTGCCGGTAGATCTCGGCGGTGCCGATGCGCACCCCACCGGGGTTGAGCGTCGTGTCGGACCGCCCGTGGATCACGATCCCGCCGTGCTCGGTCCAGGTGGCGAAGTCGCCCTGGGCCCACACGCCGGGGATGCGCTCGAAGTAGGCGGCGCGGTAGCGCGGGCCGATCTCGCCGAGGGGCCCGTCGCCCCAGAACCCCAGCGGCGTCGACGGGAACGCGCGTCGACAGACCAGCTCCCCGCGCTCCCCCGCCGGGACCGTCGCGCCGTCGTCGTCGGTGACATCGACCGCCATGCCGAGCGCCGGGCCCTGGATCTCACCCGCGTGCACCGGGCGGGTCGGGTCCCCGATCACGAAGCACCCGCACAGATCGGTGCCGCCGGAGATGGAGGCCAGGTGCAGGCCGTCGTCCGCCGCGGCGGGCGCGACGGCTCGGTACACCCACTCGAAGGACTCCGGCGCCAGGGGCGACCCCGTCGAGGCCAGCGTGCGCAACGACGACAGCTCTGCGACCCGGGCGGGCTCGATGCCGGACTGCTCGACCGCTTCCAGGTACTTCGCCGACACACCCAGGAACGTCAAGCGCTCCTGTTCGACCAACTGCCAGAGCCGCTCGGGGCCGGGGTGGAACGGGTTGCCCTCGAAGAGCACCGCGGTGGCCCCCGATGCGGGCACCGAGGCCAGCCAGTTCCACATCATCCAGCCGCAGGTGGTGAAGTACGCGGCGCGATCACCGGGGCCCAGGTCCAGGTGCAGGCGCTGCTCCTTCAGGTGCTGCAGCAGCACACCACCCGTGCGGTGCACGATGCACTTGGGCACGCCCGTCGTGCCGGAGCTGAACAGCACGTACCAGGGATGGTCGAACGGCAGCTGCGCGTAGTCGGGCAGCGCACCACGGTGGGGCGCCAGCCAGTCGTCCCATGGAACCGCCGGGGCACCGTCGAGCGTGGCGAGCCCGGTCAGGTCGGGGGCGGCGTCGAGGAACGGCAGCACCACCAACGCAGCCAGCGTCGGCAGGCCCGCGACGAGTCGTGCCAGCTCGTCGCGGCGGTCGAACGATCGGCCGCCGTAGGTGTAGCCGTCCGCGGCGACCAGGACCGTGGGCTCGATCTGGCCGAAGCGGTCGAGCACCCCGTCGGCACCGAAGTCGGGTGAGCAGGTGGACACCAGCGCCCCGATCGACGCCGCCCCGAGCATCACCAGCATCGCCTCGAGCGTGTTCGGCAACCACGCCGCAACTCGGTCGCCGGCGCCGACCCCCTCGGCGCGCAGCGCGGCGGCGATCGCTGCGACCGCCTCGACCGCCTCGCGTCGGGTGAGCTCGCGCCGTCGGCTGCGCTCGTCGACCGCCACGAGCATCACGTCGTCGGGGTCCGCACGACGCGTCGGATCTGCGTCCCCGGCGAGGATGCGCTCCGCCACGTTCAGGCGTTGCTCGGGGAACCACTGCGGCGACCACGGGTCCTCGCCGTCGACCGCCGGTCCCTGTCGCGGCACCGAAGGCAGGAGGTTCCGCCACGCCGCGGACCAGAACGCGTCCGGCGCGGTGACGGACCAGCGGTGCAGCTCGGCGGTGTCGAAGGGTCGGCCGACCGAGCGGGCGAAGTCCGCCAGTGCACTCGCAGCGATGCGTTCGGAGGGCGGGGTCCACAATGGCTCGGACATGGGCCCGTCCTACCACGACCGCAGCGATCGGGCTCCCAGACGCGGCGCACCGGGCGCGGTCCCGATCGCCCGGGTCAGTCCTGTGGTCGACGCAGTTCGTCGAGGACCCGGTTGAGCACAGCCGTGTCGCGTGGAGAGATGCGCGCGGCCACGCGGCGCTCGAGGCTGTCGAGGTGGTGCTCGAGCGCAGCGGTCAAGGTGGCTCGGCCCTGATCGGTGAGCGCCAGGTGCACCACGCGTCGGTCGGTGGGGCACGAGACCCGCTGGACCAGGCCGTCCTTCTCCAGACGGTCGGCCAGACGGGTCACGCCACCAGTGGTGAGCGACACTCCGGTGGCCAGCTCCGACATGGTCATGCGCCCCCACTCCGAGCGCGAGATGCGCAGCAGCACCTCGAAGGTCTGCAGCGAGATGCCGTCGCTGTCCTGGAGGTCGGCGTCGAGCTGGCGGGTCAGCTGTGCATGCGCCTCGAGCAGGAGCCCGAAGGTGTGGATGCGCGGGTCGTCGACACCGCAGGGCGGCGGGGGTGCCGTCGGCACCGGGAGATCGGCTGAGGCCTGCTCCGAGATCGCCATGCGGAGATCGTACCCCACTCACCTTCCTGATTGATAGTTGACATGTCAGATTCCTCTCGGTAAGTTGATGATCACCCAGAAGACGACTCTTCAGAAAGGCGCCACCATGAGCACCACTCCCCCTCCCGGCAACTACGTCATCGACCTGAGCCACACCCACGCCGGCTTCGCGGTCAAGCACTTCGGCCTGTCCAAGGTGAAGGGCGAGTTCACCGAGGTCGAGGGCACCATCGCCATCGCCGAGGACCCGACCGCCTCGGTCGTGAACGCCACGATCCACGCCGCCTCGTTCAACTCCCGTGACGAGGGCCGCGACGCCCACGTGAAGAGCGCCGACTTCCTCGACGTCGAGAACTTCCCGACGCTGACCTTCACCTCCACCAACGTGAAGCCCGACGGCGACGACTGGGTCGTCACGGGCGACCTGACCATCAAGGGCGTCACCCGCTCGGTCGACCTGGCGACCGAGTTCGAGGGCGCCATCACCGACCCCTACGGCCTGCAGCGCATCGCCTTCTCGGCGTCGACCGAGATCGACCGCACCGACTTCGGTCTCGACTTCAACGCGGCGCTCGAGACCGGCGGCCTGATCGTCGGCAAGAACGTCAAGATCACCCTCGAGGTCGAGGCGATCGTGCCCCAGGAGGGCTGACCCCCGCGCACACCCTCCGGCTCTCCCCCCGACCGGATGTGGTCACACGGCCCCGGGCTCGTCGCGTTGCGACGGGACCGGGGCCGTGTCGGGTCCGCCCACCAGTCGTGCAGCCAGCAGCGTCGTGAGCGGCACCGCGGCGACGAGCCCGATGGAGCCGACCAGCGTGCGCACGATCTCGGCCGCCACGATCTCCGAGGTCACCACCCGTCCGAAGGTGCGGCTGGAGCTGACGAAGACCAACAGCAGCGGCAGCGACGCACCGGCATACGCCAGCGCCAGCGTGTTCACCGTGGACGCGACATGATCCCGACCGATGCGGATGCCCGAGCGGTAGAGCTCGGCCACGCCGTAGCCGGGGTTCGCCGACTTCAGCTCGGCCACCGCTGAGGCCTGGGTGACCGTCATGTCGTCGAGCGCACCCAGCGCTCCCAGGATCATGCCGGCGAGCAGCAGGCCGCCGAAGTCGAGATCGCCGCCGAACGCTCGGATGTACTGCGTCTCCTCGCTCAGCCCCGACAGCACCGTCAGCTCGGTGAACACCCACGAGAGCACCGTCACCAGCACCAGCGAACCGAGGGTGCCCAGCAGCGCCACGGTGGTCAGCGGCGAGATGCCATGGGCCAGGTACAGCGCCAGGAACGATCGTCGACGCGGCGACCACCGCGACGGGCACCGGTGGGGCGCCGCCGATGAGGGCCGGCAGCACGAACACCACGATCACGCCGATGCTGGCGATCAGCCCGGCGAGCGCGGCCAGGCCGCGGAGGCGCCCCTGCACGACGACGAGCACGGCGAAGAGGAGCCCGAGCACGAGCAACGGCCAGCCGCGTTCGCGCTCGAACTGCGGGCTGTAGCGGAACGCCTCGTCGGCCTGGGCGAGATACGGCACCACGATGCCGTCACCGACGGAGAGCTCGGGCTGAGCCCCCACGTCGAACAGATCGAGGGTGCGCTCCTCGCCCTCGTCGGGCCCTTCGTCCAGCCGGAAGGTCATCTCGACGCACAGCCCGGCGACGCCGTCGAAGTAGTCGTCGTCGGTATCGACCACCCCCGGCGCAGCGTCGGCGTCGGGCTCGAGCGCTTCTTCGCCGGGGCAGACGAACTCCTCGACGCGCACCACCGTCGCCGCGTAGGCGGTGTCGGACACCCCCAACGACCCGACATCCACCGTCGAGCGCTCCCCCGGCCACCACACGACCAGCCCGACCAGTGTGGCCACGCCGAGCGCCGCAGCGGTGACGCTCAACGTCCGACGCAGCCGGCCGTCGAAGACGTCCGACGCGATCTCACCGTGATGGTGATGGGCCCCCACGTCGGGTCAACTGCCCGCGACCGCGTCCCCTGCGCCCACCGGCTCGGCGCCGGGCACCTGCTCCGAGCCCTGCAGCGGCTCGGCTCCGTGCATCGGCTCGGCCGTCTCGTCGTCGTCGGGCACCGGCTCCACGACCTCGGGATCGGTGCTGCGCGCCAAGTACTCGGCGTGCACGTGGTGCAGGAACCGCTCGACGAACTCCACCGTGTGGACCGTGCGGAAGCTCGGGAACACCTCGAACGCGTGCTGGGCGCCGCGCAGCTCCGCGTAGACGACCGCACGTCGTGACACCTCGCGCAGGCGAGCGACGAAGCTGCGGGCGATCGGTACCGGGACCAGCACGTCGCGGTCGCCGTGGATGACGAACATCGGCGGGGCATCGTCGGTGATGCGGTCGATGGGCGAGTACGCGGCCCACGACTCGGGTGAGTCCTCGAGACCCACACCCATGACGATATCGGTCATCAACCGCACGAAGGTCGAGTTGTAGTTGCGGTCCCGGTCGGTCAGGTCGTAGACGCCGTAGAAGGGCACGGCTGCCTGCAGCGACGTGTCGGCCGCTTCGAAGTCGGGCTGGAACTGCGGATCGTTCTGGGTCAGCGCCATCAGGGCGCACAGGTGCCCACCCGCCGAGCCGCCCGTCACGACGATGAAGTCGGGATCGACGCCGTACTCGTCGGCATGCGCGCGGATCCAGGCGAGGGCCCGCTTGACGTCGACCAGGTGGTCGGGGAACTTCGCCCGCGGGCTGAGGCGATAGTCGACGTTGAACCCGACCCAGCCGCACGACGCCAGGTGGTTGAGCAGCGGGATGCCCTGCTCGTCCTTGGAGCCCAGCACCCACGCACCGCCGTGGATCTGGAGCACCGCAGGGCGCTTGGTGCCCGGCTCCGGCTCGTCGAGGGGCATGTACACGTCGAGCTTGAGCCGCGCGCTGCGGGGCTGCGACGGGTCCTTGTCGGTGTAGACGACGTTGCGGGTCCGACGGCGACGGCGGTTGCCGGTCAGCAACGGCACCAGGGCGCCGGCTCGCAGCGCCGCCGGGCGCTGGGCGAGCTCCTCGGCGGGGATCAGCCCGCTGAGCGCCGCCTCGTACTCCTCTTTGGAGCGCATGCCCTCGCGGATCAGGCCCACCGTGCCGACCGCGGCGCCGGCGGTGAGCGCCAGACCGGCGACGTCGGCCAGGCCCAGGGGCACACCGTCGCGGCGACGTCGCCACAGCTCCCTGCCCGTGCGCAGCTTCCAGAGCGCGAGCATCCCCGGGGCGGCTTCGGAGGTGAGCCACGACGCGAAGAACGACGGTGCCATGGTGAACATGCCGGAGCGCGGCCGGTACGCGTTGGCCACCAGGCCGGCGCGCACCACGCCCTGGCGCAGCAGGGCGGAGTCGCGCCAGGCGCGTCCGGTCGGGTCGGTGCGTGGGCGTCGACGAGGCATGGCACCGGAGTCTTGTGCCCGCTGCCGTGCACGACAACCCCTGCGGACCGACACCCGGCGCGACTTTTCCGACATGGGGTCGGAGGGCTGCGGAAGAATGAGCGGGTCGGGCGCGGCTCCCGGCACCTGGAAGGACGAACCCATGGAACGCCTGTCCGGACTGGACGCGACATTCCTCTACCTCGAGACCGACGCCGGTCACATGCACGTCGCGATGGTCGGCATCTACGACGTGTCGACGATGCGCGACGGCTACAGCTTCGAGCGCCTGAAGCAGCACATCGCCGAACGGCTGCACGTGGTCCCTCCGTTCCGGCGACGACTCGTCGAGGTGCCGTTCCAGTTCCACCACCCGGTGTGGATCGAGGACCCGGACTTCGACCTCGACTACCACGTCCGCCGAGTGACCTGTCCGGCCCCCGGCGGGCGGCGCGAGCTCGGCGCCGTCGCCGGCGAGATCGCCTCGGTACCGCTCGACCGCTCCCGACCGCTGTGGGAGGCCTGGGTGGTCGAGGGGCTCAAGCACGACCGCGTGGGCTTCATCGTCAAGGTCCACCACGCAGCCATCGACGGTGCGTCCGGCGCCGAGATCATGACCGCGCTCTACGACCTGTCGCCCGACGCCGATCCGGTGGAGCCCGTCGAGCTGCCCACCGAGCACGTGCCCAACGAGGTCGAGCTGCTGTCCTACGCCGCGGTGTCCAAGCTGCGGCGTGCCCGTGACGTGGTGCCGTTGGTGACGCGCACGGTCGGTTCGGTCACGACCCTGGTGCGCAGCATCCTCGACGACGACACCAAGCACGGCGGCGTGCCGCTCACCGCGCCGCGCACGCCGTTCAACCAGTCCATCGGACCTCGTCGCTCCGTCGCCTTCGCACGCGTCCCGCTCGACGAGACCAAGGCCATCAAGGAAGCCCTCGGCGTCAAGGTCAACGACATCGTGCTCGAGCTCTGCTCCGGCACCCTGCGCCGCTACCTCCAGCTGCACGACGCCCTGCCCGAGGACCCGCTGCTCGCGGTCTGCCCGGTGTCGGTGCGCATCGAGGACGAGCAGAGCTCCGGGGGCAACAAGGTCTCGGCGATGTTCGCCTCGCTCGCGACCGACGTCGACGACCCCGAGGCGCGGCTGCACGCCATCTGCGAGAGCACCGAGGGGGCGAAGGAGGACCACAACGCGATCGGTGCGCGCACGTTGACCGACTGGGCCGAGTGGGCAGCGCCGAGGACCTTCGGCCTGGCGTCGCGGCTGTACAGCTCGATGAACCTGGCCAACTCGCACCGCCCGATCCACAACCTGGTGATCTCCAACGTGCCCGGGCCGCCGTTCCCGCTGTACCTGGCCGGCGCCGAGCTGGTCGCGGCCTACCCGATGGGTCCGATCATGGACGGCGCCGGGCTGAACATCACCGTGCTGTCCTACCGCAACCACATCGACATCGGCTTCCTTGCCGACGCCGAGCTGGTGCCCGACATCTGGGACGTCGCCGCGCAGGTGCAGCCGGCGTTCGAGGAGCTGCGCGCACTCGCCGGCGAGGTCGACCCCACGATCGTCAAGCCGCCCGCGCCCGTCACGCCCCTCGCCGCCGCGTCCGGCTCGGCGCCGAGGAGCAACGGCAGCGCGAAGCACGGCTCGGCCGGCTCCGCGACGAAGGCCACGACACGTGGCGGCGGCGCGAAGAAGGCGGCCAAGAAGTCCGGCCGCAAGAAGGCCGCCGCGTCCGGCGACTGAAGGCGGTCGACCCGGTGACGGCTGTCACGGGATGTGGAACTTGTTCTAGTTTTGCGCCGTGGCCTTCAACATCGCTGACCTGTTCGAACACACCGTCGACGTCGTGCCCGATCGCCTGTGCGTGGTCGACGGCGATGTCCGCCTGACCTACCGGGAGCTCGACGAGCGCGGCAACCGCTTCGGGCACTACCTGAAGTCCCAGGGGGTGAAGCCGGCCGACCACGTCGGGATCTACGCGCAGAACTCCCACCAGTGGCTCGAGGCGATGCTCGGCTGCCTCAAGGTCCGGGCCGTACCGATCAACGTCAACTACCGCTACGTCGAGGACGAGCTGTCCTACCTGATCGGCAACGCCGAGCTGGTCGCGTGCGTGTTCGACCAGGAGTACGCCGGGCGCCTCGCGCACGTGGCGGACCGCTCGCCGAAGCTCACGACGTTCGTGCACATCGAGGACGACTCGGGTGCCGACACGTCGTCGCTGGGCTCGGTGGCCTTCGAGGACGCGCTCGCCGCGCAGTCGCCCGAGCGCGACTTCGACCAGCGCTCGAACGACGACATCTACGTCATCTACACGGGCGGCACGACCGGCATGCCCAAGGGTGTGATGTGGCGCCACGAGGACATCTTCTTCGCTCTCGGCCAGGGCATCGACGCGCTCACCGGCGAGCGGGTCGCGAGCGAGTACAGCCGCGCCGAGCAGGCCGCGGCGAGCGAGACGCCGCTGGTGTTCTGCGTCATCCCGCCGCTGATGCACGGCGCGGCGCAGATCGCCACGCTCAGCCAGTGGTTCCTCGGCTCCACCCTGGTGCTCATCCGCAAGTTCGATCCCGAGCTGGTCTGGGACCTGTTCGAGGCCGAAGGGGTCAACTCGGTGCTGCTCACCGGCGACGCCATGGCCCGCCCGCTCATGGACGCGCTCGAGGCGAACGCCGACCGTTGGGACCTCTCCGCGCTGGTGTCGGTGTCGTCGTCGGCCGCGCTGTTCTCGCAGTCGCTCAAGGACCGCTACCTGGAGCACTTCCCGAACCTGATCATCACCGACTCGATCGGGTCGACCGAGTCGGGCTTCAACGGCCTGACCTACGCCTCGAAGGGCGCCAAGGCGGCGGCCGGCGGCCCGACGGTGAGCCCCGGCGCCGACGTGGTCATCCTCGACGAGAACCTCGAGGTCATCCCGCAGGGCGACCTGCGCATCGGCAAGCTGGGGCGCGGCGGCAACATCCCGCTGGGCTACTTCAACGATCCGAAGAAGACCGCCGAGACCTTCGTGGTCGCTGCCGACGGTCGCCGCTACGCGGTCAGCGGCGACTCGGCGCAGTGGACCGAGGACGGTCGCATGACCATGCTCGGCCGCGGGTCGGTGTCCATCAACTCCGGCGGCGAGAAGATCTTCCCCGAAGAGGTGGAGCAGGCGCTCAAGGCGCACCCCGCGGTGTTCGACTGCACGGTCATCGGTGTGTCCGACGAGCGTTGGGGCCAGCGCGTGGCCGCCGTCGTGCAGTTCAGCGAGGGCACCTCGTGCACGCTCGCCGACCTGGACGCACACGCACGCACCCACATCGCCGGCTACAAGGTGCCCCGCGAGCTGCACGTGGTCGACCAGATCGTGCGCTCGCCGTCGGGCAAGCCCGACTACCGCTGGGCCAAGGAGCTCGCCGAGTCGCAGGCATCGCTCGTCGTCGACAGCTGAGCCGTCGCTGATCGCTGGGAGCTGATCGGCCGAACCGGGTCGCTCAGATCGCTGACCACAGGAAGTGCAGCGCCAGCGCGCCCATGAACGCTGCCGCGCCGAGACGCAGTCGCGCCGTCGCGACCGGGCCCAACGTGGTGCCGAGCGCCCCGCCCAGGACGACGAACGAGCCGTGGGCGATCAGGGATGCCAGCGCCATGCCGAGCGCCCAACCGGCCGAGCCCACACCCGCCCCACCCGCGATGACGACGCTGGCGAAGAGCACGATGGTGAGCGGGTTGACCAGGGTGAGCCCGAAGAAGGCTGCGGCGAGGCGCACCCCGCGCAGGTGACCGAACGCGCCCGACGGCGACGCCTCGACGATGGCGTCGCCGGCGCCGGCCGGCGCCGCGGCGCCCACCAGGGCGAGCTCCCGAGCATGCGCGTCGGCGACGACCGGACCCGCCGTCGACGCCAGGCGCAGCTCGCCGAGCGCGGAGCGGGCCATGCCGAACGCCAGCCAGGCGAGCACGGCGACCGCACCCAACGTGAGCCACCCCTCGACGGGCGCCAGCGCTGCCGACAGCGTCGCGCCGCCGGCCGCCGCGGCGGTCGAGAAGGTGAGGTCAGCAGCAGCCACCCCGAGCGCCGCGGGCGCGGCGACGCGCAGACCGCGCTCCAGGCCCTGGTCGAGCAGGAGCACCGAGATCGGACCGACCGCGATCATCATCGGCAGGCCGATGGTCAGTCCCAGGAGCACGTCGGAGAGGGCCATGGGCCGAGTATGTCGGGGGATCGACCGGGTTTCAGGGGGTTCTCTGTGGCAACTAGGCTCACTCACCGTGGATTCACCGTCGATCGACGCCCTGGACCGAGCGATCATCGCCGAGCTGCGGTCGGATGCCCGGCTCAGCTGGCGAGAGCTGGGCGAACGGGTGGGCCTGGGGCCCACGGCGACCGCAGATCGGGTGCGACGACTGGAGCAGCTGGGGGTGCTGCGCGGCTACCACGCGGACGTCGACCTGTCGGCGCTCGGACTCGGCCTGCGCGCCATCACCGAGCTCCGCCTCGACCCGGACACGCCCTACGACCGCTTCGAGTCGATCCTGCGCGACACCCCCGAGGTGCAGCTCGCCTTCCACGTCACGGGCAGCTTGGACTACGTGCTCATGCTGGCCTGCCCCGACGTCGCCACCCTCGACCGGCTGCTGTCGACCTGGCGGCGCGACGGCGGGGTGACCGAGAGCTCCACCCGCGTGCTGCTGCGCGACGTCGACCTGTTCGACTGACGCTGCTCGCCGACATCGGTTCTGTCCCGCAGCACTGACGGCTGGCGGTCGGTTCTGCGGGACAGAACGGGGGTGGGCGGCGGAGCTGGCGGACCTGGGGTCAGTCGGCGAGGACCTGCTCCAGCTTCGACTGGGCGGCCTCCCACTCCTCGAACAACGATCCGACCTTCGCCTCGGTCGCCTCGTGGGCCTCGGCGAGCTCGCGCACCTTCTGGTGGTCGTCGTAGATCGACGGGTCGGCCAGCTGCTCGGCCAGGGCCGCTGCCTCGGCTTCGAGCTTCGCGATCTGGCGCTCCAGGCGTTGCACCGTGCTCTTGAGCTCCTTGGACGCTCGCTGGCGTGCCTGGCGCTCCTCGGCGCTCAGGCGCCGGCTCTCGGCCTTGTTCGGTCGGCGTGCACCGCTGGCGGCACCGCTCCCCGCCGGGCCTCCCGCGCTGGCGCGACCCGCGACGAGCGTGGCGGCGCTCGGCGCCAGCACCTCTTCGTCGACACCCGGGTGGTAGACGACGGTGCCGTCGCGCACCTCGACCAGGGCGTCGGCCACCGAACGGATCAGGTAGCGGTCGTGGGTGACGAGCAGGACCGTGCCCGGGTAGGCGGTGAGCGCCTCCTCGAGCACGTCGCAGCTGGGCAGGTCCAGGTGGTTGGTCGGCTCGTCGAGCACCAACAGGTTGACCGGGTCCACCATGATGCGAGCGAGCGCCAGCCGCGTGCGCTCACCACCGGAGAGGTCCCCCACCTTCCGATCGACCGCGTCGCCACGGAACCCGAAGCTGCCCAGCACGCTGCGCAGGTTGCGGCCCTTCTCCTCGCCGACCGCAGCACGGAACTCCTCGAGCACGGTGCGGTCGAAGCGCAGGGCGTCGACCTGGTGCTGGGCGAACTCGGCGATGTCGACGTTGTTGCCGATCGTGACCTCTCCGGTCATGGCGGGCAGCTGGCCCAGCAGCAGCCGCAGCAACGTGGTCTTGCCGGCACCGTTGGGACCGACCAGCGCCAGCTTCTGGCCCCGTTCCACCACCAGGTCGATGCCCGACAGCACCGGCGTGCTGTCGAAGCCGACCGACGCGTCGATGGCCTCGACCACCACCCGTGACGACCGCTGGGGTGCAGGGAAGGCGAAGCGGGCCACGAGCTGGTCACGCGGCGGCGGCTGGAGTCGTTCGAGCTTCTCGAGCGCCTTGACCCGGCTCTGGACCTGACGAGCCTTGGTCGCCTTGTAGCGGAAACGCTCGATGAAACGCTCCGTCGAGGCCAGCTGGCGCTGCTGTGCAGCCGCCGCCGCCTCGGCAGCGGCGATGCGCTCCTCGCGCTGGATCACGAACTCCTCGAAGCCACCCACGTACTCCACCGCGCGACCGTGGGCGACCTCGACCACCCGCTGTGCGACCGCGTCCAGGAAGTCCCGGTCGTGGCTGACGAAGAGGATCGCCCCGGGCCACTGGGCCAGGTGCTGCTCGAGCCACGCGACCGACTCGACGTCGAGGTGGTTGGTCGGCTCGTCGAGCACCAGCAGGTCGGGTGCGGAGAGCATCAGACGGGCGAGCGCGACACGCATGCGCCACCCGCCGGAGAGCTCCTGCACCGGCCGGTCCATGTCGGAGTCGCGGAAGCCAAGACCGGCCAGCACCCGCCGGGCCTCGGACTCGACGCCGTAGCCGCCCATGGTCTCGAAGCGATGCTGGGCCTCGCCGTAGGCCTCGAGCGCACGCTGGTGGCTCTCGGGGTCGGGCTCGGCGCCGTCGGGGCCCGTCGCCGCGACGTCCTCGGCGAGTCGCAGCAGCTGCTGCTCCAGGTCCGTCACGTGCGCAGCACCACGCAGGACCTCCTCGATCACCGAGCCGTCGACCTGCTCGGTCAGCTCCTGGGGCAGGTAGCCGATGCGGGTGCCGCGACCGATGTGGACCTCGCCCGCGTCGGGCTGCTGGTCGCCGACGATGATCTCGAGCAGCGTCGTCTTGCCCACCCCGTTGCCGCCGACGAGCGCCACACGACGGCCAGGGAGCAGCTTGAAGGTCACCCCCTCGAACAGGGTGCGTCCCCCGAAGGACTTGGTCAGGCCGGAGACGGTGATCATCGGCCCGGCACGCTACCGGCCGAGCACCCGTGCCCGGGAACGCTTCAGCGCACCCGCTCCACCACCTTGCCGACCGCGACCAGCAGGTCCTCACGATCCGGCGGTGCGACGATCTGGAGCCCGACGGGCAGACCCCCGACGGTGCCGCACGGCACCGAGACCGCCGGGAACCCGACGAAGCTCCACGGGATCGCGTTGCGCGACAGCAGCATCAGGTACTGGGCGAAGTCGTCCACCGGCGGCGCGAGCACGGGCGAGGTGGGCATGACCAGCGCGTCGTGCTCATCGAACGCGCCCAGCAGCTTGCGGGCCAGCTCTCCCCGGCAGCGCTGGGCCTCGACGTAGTCGACCGCGGCGATGTGGGTCGCCGCGGCGAGCTGATCGCCGACCTCCTCCCAGTACGAGTCCGGGTCGAGGCCGAGGCGCCGGTGGAAGGTGGCGGCCTCGACCCTGCTCACCACCAGACCGGCGGCGTTGGCCAACGCCAGGTCGTCCGCGTCGGGCAGCCCGCTGGGCGACACCATCGCCCCCTCGGCTCCCAGGCCGGCGAGCACGTCGCGCACCACCCGTTCCAGCTCGGGCTCCGCATCCGCGAACGCTGCGTCGGCCACGCCCAGACGCAGGCCGTCCACACGCCCCGCCACCGAGGCCAGCGGACGGCCGTCGCCGAGCAGCACCTCGAGCAACGTGGCGGTGTCGCCGACGGTGGTCGCCATCGGCGCGACGTGGTCCATGGTCCAGGCCAGGCTGACCACGCCGTCGGTGGGCACCCGCCCGTAGGTGGCCTTGAACCCCACGGCGCCCGACAAGGCCGCCGGCACACGGATCGACGCGCGGGTGTCGGTCCCGAGCGAACCGAGGCCCATGCCCGACACGACCGCTGCGGCGGAGCCGCCGCTCGACCCGCCGGGGATGCGCGTGGTGTCCCACGGGTTGCGGCTCTGGGGCGAGGTGACGCCGAGCGCGAACTCGTGCGTCGCGGCCTTGCCCAGGATCACTGCGCCGGCGGCGCGCAGGCGGGCCACGGCCACGGCGTCCACCTCGGGGCGCCCCTCGTAGCTGGCGTTCGCGCAGCGCGTCGGCACCCCGGCCACGTCGATGACGTCCTTGATGGTGATCGGGATGCCGTGCAGCGCGCCGGGCGAGCGACCGTCCGCCGTGGCGCGATCGAGCGCGGCGGCCTGCTCAAGCGCGGCGTCCGCAGTGATCTCGACCATGGCGACCAGCTCGTCGTTGCGACGCTCGATCGCCGCCAGCGCCTGCTCGGTGAAGGCGGTCGCGCTGAGCTCACCGGCGCGCAGGGCGACCAGCGCCGCCTGCAGCGGCCCGTCACCGCCCGACCCGAGCGGGGGATCGCTCGGCGCCGGCGACGTCGAGAGGGGCAGTTGGTAGTCGTAGGGCACCCGGGCGCGTTCGTCGGCCAGGGTGTGGGCGCCGAGCACGTCGAGCGCCTCGTCGAACGCCGCTCCGGCGATGCTGCCGTCGACCCGTGACGGGACGGCATCGACCGGGGCGCTCACGACGCGATCGCCGTCAGCAGCGCATCCGATGTGGCCACGGCGCCGAAGACGCCGCCCTGCATCGTGACCATCTTCAGGGCCGCCTCGTAGTTGCCCTTGTCGGTCGCACCGGTGCAGTCCGACAGCAGCAGGCACTCGTAGCCGCGGTCGTTCGCCTCGCGCATGGTCGTGTGCACGCACACGTCGGTGGTGATCCCGGTGAGCACGATGTGGGTGATGCCCCGCGTGCGCAGCACCAGGTCCAGGTCGGTCGCGTAGAACGCGCCCTTGCCCGGCTTGTCGATGATCGGCTCCCCGTCGATCGGGTACACCTCGGGCACGATGTCCCAGCCGGGCTCGCCATGCACGAGGATGCGGCCGCAGCCGCCCTCGTCACCGATGCCGGCGCCGATGCGCCGGGAGCGCCACAGCTTGTTGGGTGGACAGTCCGACAGGTCGGGCCGGTGCCCCTCACGTGTGTGGATCACCAGCCAGCCCGCGTCGCGCACGGCGTCGAGCACCTTGGCGGTCGGCCCCAGGCCGGCCCGCGTCAGGGACAGGTCGTAGCCCATCTTGTCGACGTAGCCGCCGGGCCCGCAGAAGTCGGTCTGCCAGTCGATGTTGATGATCGCAGTCGTGGCCGGATCGATGGTGCCGTCGTAGGGCCAGGGGTACGGATCTGCGTCGACGGTGGTCATGGTCGTCCTCGTGGGTCGGTGGGGTGGTTCGGTGGTGGAGTGGTTGGTGGTGGAGCTCAGTGGTGGCACTCAGACGGCGACCGCGGCGGAGGTCGTGGGGCGTTCGAGCGCGGCCAGCAGCGCCTCGCTCGTGCCGACCGCGCCGAAGATGCCCCCCGACATGGTCACGCTGTGCAGCTCACGTCGACCCGTGTGCGCGTCGAGCGGTGCGGTCGCGTCGGAGAGGGTGAGGCACTCGTAGCCCCGGTCGTTGGCACTGCGCACGGTGCACGACACGGCCACCTCGGCGGCCATGCCGACCGCGACGATCGAGTCGATGCCCCGAGCGCGCAGCTCGAGGTCGAGCCCGCTGCCGCAGAAGCCGTCGTGGCCGCTGGCGGTGACGATCAGGTCGTCGTGGGCGGGGCGCAGCACGGGGGCCCAGGCCTCGTCGCCCACGAGCGGCAGCAGCGGACGCGGTCGAGCCGACGACGTCGCCGGGACGACCGGCGCCGTGTGGCGCACGTGGCACACGGTGGCGCCCAGGCGCCGCAGCGCAGCGGCCAGCGAGTCGATCACCTCGGCGACCTCGTGGGCATCGGGCGAGGCGTCGGTGTGCACCCGCTGCGCACCGGCGATCAGCAGGCAGAGCCGGGCGGGATCGAGCTCGCCGTTCCAGGGCCAGGGATAGGGATCGGTTCCGGCGACGGTGACCGGTGCGAGGGGCGGCACGCTGCAACTCCGTGGGTCATGGAGGGCGGTCGGGGCGGGCGGGACCGTCGAGGTGGCCAGGAGCCTGGCCGCCAGGGCGGTCGAGGTGTGAGGTGGGACCGGTCCCGCCCGCTGGGCCTGCGAGCGGGACCGGTCGACCGGTGGGGTCAGCTCTCGGGGATCTCCCCGACGACGCCCTCGACGAACATCGTGTTCTTGCTCTCGGCGGTGTCGTAGTCGCCGACCTCGCCTTCGGCGAAGAGCACGGTGGAGCCGTCGTTGGCCAGGATCTCACCCTCGAACGGCGAGCCACCCGACGAGAGACGCTCCAGCTCGGCCTCGACCTTGGCCTTCGTCTCGTCGCTCACCGACGGGCCGAACTCGGAGACCACGAACGGGTTGTTGCCGTCCTGGAAGCCGACCCGGTAGTTCGAGTTGTACTCGCTGCCGGTGAAGTCGCCCGCCTCGGAGACCTTGACGATGTCGATGTAGAGCTCGTCCCAGTCCCACTCGGAACCGCCGAGCCAGCCTTCGGGCGCCAGCTCCGACGCATCGGCGTGGTAGCCGACGACGTAGTCACCCGCGTCCTCCGCAGCCTTGGTGATGGTGGCGGTGCAGTCCTGGTGCTGGGTCAGTACGTCGACGTCCTGACCGAGCAGGCTGGACGCCGCCTGGGCCTGTGCTGCCGGATCGCACCAGTTCGAGGTGTTCACCACGTAGGTCTCGACGTCGGGGTTGACCGATGCCGCGCCCAGCTGGAAGGCGTTGATGTTGGCGATCGTCTGGGGGATCGGGAAGGCGTAGACGTAGCCGAGCTTGTTCGTCTCGGTGGCGGCGCCCGCCAGGATCCCGGCCAGGTACACCGGCTCGTACACGGTGCCGAAGTAGGTGCCGAAGTTCGGCGGCATCTCACCCTCGACGAAGCCGCCCTGGTGCACCACGACCACGTCGGGGTTCTCCTCGGCGACCGTGAGCGCGGCATCCAGGTGGCCGTAGCTCGTGGCGAAGATGATCTTGGCGCCCTTGTCGATCATGCCCTCCATGACGCGAGCGGCTTCGTCCGTCTCGGGCACGTTCTCGGCGGTCAGCACCTCGAGGTCGGGGTAGGCCTCCTCGACGGCCATGGCGCCCTCGTAGACCGCCTGGTTGTACCCGAAGTCGTCCTTCGGGCCGACCATGATGAAGCCGACGGCGGGACTGTCCTTGCCGGGGGCCTCGCTCGACGAGGAGTCGTCCGAGCCGCTGGCATCGGTCGATCCGTCGTTGCTGCTGCACGCTGCTCCGATGAGCAGCAGGGTCGCGCCGATCGCTGCGGCGAGCATGCGTCGTGTTCTCATGGTGGTGGTTCCTCGGGTTCCTTCTCGGGTCGGTTGGTGGGTGGGTTGTGGGTGGAGGGGTGGGATGGATGGGTGGGGATGGAGGGTGACGCTCAGCGCGTCGGCGACAGCTCGAAGACCTTGCGCAGTCCTTCGGGCGTGTCGTCGTTCTGGCGTCGGGCCAGCACGACCAGGGCGACGAGCGTCGCGACGTAGGGGATGGCGTGCAGGGCGAACTGGTTGACCGAGTAGCCCCGTGACTGCAAGGCCGGCGACAGCGCCAGGGCCGTGCCGAACAGCAGCGAGCCTGCGGCGACGGGCACGGGGCGACGGTTGGCGAAGATCACCACGGCCACTGCGATGAAGCCGCGGCCCTGGATCATGTTCTCGAACCAGGCGTTGGCGTAGGCCGTCGACAGCTGGGCGCCACCGACGCCCGACAGGGCACCGCCGATCAGCACGGCCAGGTACTGCGTCGGCACGACCTTGTGGCCGTAGGTCGCGAGCACTTCGGTGCGCTCGCCGGCGCCGCGGATGAGCAGGCCCCAGCGGCTGCGGAACAGCAGCCACCAGGTGGCGGGCACCAGCAGGTAGGCCAGGTAGGTGAGCGGATCCTGTTCGAAGAAGATCGGACCGATCACGGGGATGTCGGACAAACCAGGGATCGCCACCGTGGTGAACGGCGTGATCGTCTGGCTGACGTAGGCGGCGCCGAACAGCGAGGTGAGCCCCAGGGCCAGGAACAGCACGACCAGACCGGTGGCGAGCTGGTTCGAACCTCGTGACAGCGCGAAGAACGCGAGCACGAGCGACAGCAGGGCACCGGCGACGGCGCCGCCGAGCGCTCCGAGCCACGGGTTGCCGGTCTCGGCCGCGATCGCGTACCCGGCGCAGGCGCCGGCGAGCATGCAGCCCTCGGTGCCCAGGTTCACCACACCGGCCCGCTCCGAGATGGTCTCGCCGAGCGCCGCGTAGAGGATCGAGGTGCCGCCGCGCACACCTCCGGACAGGATCTCCAACAGCAGGTTCATGCCGCTGCTCCCTTCTTCTTGCCGGTCCAGCCAAAGACGGCGAGCAGCACGAGCGCCATCAGGATGTTCACCGACGCGGCCGGCAGACCGGAGTCGATCTGCAGGCTGTCGCCCGCGATGGTCAGTGCCGCGAGCACGATCGAGGCGAACGCCACCCGCACCGGGTGGTGCCGGGCCAGCCAGCTCGCCAGGAAGGCGATGTAGCCGTACTGCAGCAGGAAGCCCGGGCGGAGCTTGAACTCGGCGCCCGACAGCTGGGTGAACCCGCCGATGCCGGCGAGCGCTCCGCCGACGAGCATGGCACCCAGCATCAGCGCGCCCACCCGGTAGCCGGCCCGGCGGGCGGCTTCGGGGTTGCCGCCGACCACTCGGAGCCGGAACCCCCAGGTGGTGTAGCGCAGCACGGCCCAGACCGCAGCCGTGGCGATCACCGCGATGACGAAGCCCATGTGCAGACCCGAGGTGCCCACCAGCGGCAGTCGGGCCGGCACCGGCAGCTGAGGGGAGGCCGGCTGGCCGGACCCGAGCGGGTCCTTCCAGGAGTCGTAGATCAGATAGAGCATCAGGTCGATGGCCAGGTAGTTGAGGAGCAGCGTGGTGACCGCCTCGTTGATGCCCAGGCCCTCGCGCAGCACCCCGGCGATGCCGGCCCACAGCGCGCCCGCGATCGCTGCGGCCACGAGCATCACGGTGAGCGTCACCGCCGACGGAGCCCCTTCGCCGAGCCAACGCACCACGCCGGCCGCGGCCACGCCGCCGAGCACCAGCTGACCCTCGCCGCCGACGTTGGTCAGGCCGGCACGGGCGGGGACCGCCACGGCAAGCGCAGCGAGGATGATCGGCGTCGACTTGATGAGGATGTCGACCCAGGAGCCGTTGGAGAAGATCGCCGAGACCATCTCCTGGTAGGCCGTGACCGGGCTGACGCCCTTGGCCCAGATCACGCAGCCGAACACCACCACAGCACCGGCGAGCGCGACGACCCAGCGGATCGTGCCCTCGGCGAGTCGACCGGCTCGGGTGTCGGGTGTGGGCAGTCCGATGGCGGTCACGTGGGCATCCCTTCGCCGGTGCGGGCCGGTACGACGTCGCTGCGGATCATCAGCGCACCGATCTCGAAGCGGTCGGTGTTGGCGGGGTCGAGGTCCGCCACCAGCGCACCGGCGTTCAGCACGACGATGCGGTCCGACAACTCGAGCAGCTCGTCGAGGTCCTCGGAGATCAACAGCACCCCGGCACCCGCCGCGCGGTGCTGGAGCAGCAGCTCCTGGGTGCGTCGGGTCTTGGCGATGTCGAGCCCTCGGCTCGGGTAGGCGGCGACGACCAGCTGGCGCTCCGTGCCGAGGGCCCGGGCCAACATGACGCGCTGGATGTTGCCGCCCGACAGGTCTGCCACGAGCCGATCGCCGCCGGCCAGGGCCAGGCCGGTGTGCTCGTCGAGCTCGGCGAGCCGCTCGCGCACGGCGGGCCAGTCGATGCCGACGCCCTTGCGGAAGCGGGCCAGCTCGTCGAGCGCCACGTGCTCGGCGACCGACAGACCGGGGACCACCGCATCGGTGATCGGGTCCTCCGGGATGCCGACCGCGCCGTGCGCCATGCTGCGGCGCACCTGGTCCCGGTCGATGGGGTCGCCGTCGAGCAGCACCCGACCGGCCTGCACCGCTCGCAACCCGAGCGCCACCTCGTACAGCTCGCGCTGGCCGTTGCCGGCGATGCCGGCCACGCCGACCAGCTCACCGGCTCGCACCTCGAGGGTGACCTGACGCAACGCAGTCGTGCCGTCGTCGCCCTCGGCCACGACGTCCTGGATGTCGAGCACCCGTGTGGCGTGCTCGGACACCTCGACCCGCTCCGCGGGCAGTGCCGGCACCGACATGCCGACCATGTGCTGGATCAGCTCGGGGTCGGTCAGCGAGGCGGGATCGGCGCCCATCAGCACCATGCGTCCGCCGCGCAGCACCGAGACCCGGTCCGAGATGCTGCGCGCCTCGGCCAGCTTGTGGGTGATGATCACCACCGAGAGCCCGTCGGCGCGCAGGGTGCGGACCGCTTCGAAGAGCGACTCGACCTCTTGAGGGGCGAGCACGCTGGTGGGCTCGTCCAGGATCACCAGTCGGGCGCCGGCCAACAGGACCTTGAGGATCTCCACACGCTGGCGCTCGCCGATGGAGAGGTGCTTGACCTGCGCGGTCGGGTGCACGGCGAGCCCGTAGCGCTCGGACGCCTCGGTGATGCGGGCGGCCAGCTCCTTGCGGTTGACCGTCGGGCCCGAGAGCGGCAGCGCCAGGGCGATGTTCTCCACCACCGTGAAGGCGGGGATCAGGCGCAGGTCCTGGAACACCATGCCGATCCCGAGCTCGCGGCCGACCGCGGGCGACGTGATCTGCACCGGCACGCCGTCGACGGCGATCTCGCCCTCATCGGGCTGGTAGGTGCCGTAGACGAGCTTCATCAGCGTCGACTTGCCGGCGCCGTTCTCGCCGAGCAGCGCGTGGACCTCGCCGGGGGCGATCTCAAGGTCCACCTCGCCGTTGGCGACCAGCTCACCGAAGCGCTTGGTCAGGCCGCTCACCCGCAGCCGTGCCGGTTCCGCCGGAGGCGGGGTGGTGTCCGCTGCGGGCTGCTCGGCGTCGGGATCGATCTCGGTGCTCATGCGTCGACCCCGCCCTGCACCATGCGGGTGACCGCTCGGCGGACCCGGTCCTCGACCACGCCGATCGACGCGCCGATGTGCTCCGACAGCAGCCGCTCGGCGGCCCCGCTGTCACCGTCGAGCAGCGCGTCGAGGATCTCCAGGTGCTCGGCGACGGTGGTCTGGATGCGACCCTCGACCATGAAGTCCTGCATGCGCACGACCCGGATCCGATCGTTCAGCAGGCGCAGCTGGTCGACCAGCACGGCGTTGCCGGCTGCTTCGGCCAAGGCGATGTGGAACGCCTCGTCGGCAGCGACGAAGCCGGGGTCGGGCTCGTGGTCGATGTCCTCGGCCAGCTGCAGCCAGTCCTCTCGCAGCGAGGTGAGCAGCTCACGGTCGTGCTCCATGCCCAGCTGCGCCGGTCGCCGGATCGCGGCCACCTCGAGCGCAGCTCGCACCTCGTAGATGTCGCGCATGACCGACACGTCGGGGGCGACCGGCCGGAACCCCCCATCGGGCCAGCGCTCGACCAGTCCCTCGGAGTGCAGCCGGAACAGCGCCTCGCGGATCGGGGTGCGGGACATGCCGATGAGCGACGCCAGGCGCTCCTCGCCGAGGCGGACGTTGAGGGCGAACTCGCCGCTCAGCAAGCGCCGCTTCAGCTCGGCGTAGGCGTGGTCGGCGCGGGTCGCACCCGCAGTTGCATACGCATCTGTATACATAGCTGCGCACCGTACGGATCGGCCGTTTCCCGGGAAGTTCCGCGGTGTTACGGAGCCGTGAACGGCACCGCACAGCGGCGTCCTCGGCGAATCACGGTTGGCTCCCGGCCGTCGCCTCGATCAGGATCCGAGCGTGCGCATCCGGGAGGCGAGCGAGCGGGACCTCGACGTGGTCGCGGAGCTGCGCCTGCAGTTCCTGGCCGAGCACCGCGGCATCGACGCCACGGAGCTCCCGGCCGGCTTCGGGACCACGACCCTCGAGTTCCTCCGCCGGCACGCCGAGTCGAGCACGGGTCGATCCTGGCTGGCCGAGCACGACGGCGTGGCCGTCGGCGTGGTGACCATGCTCCTGCTCGACCTCGCGCCGCGACCCGAGGACGCATCGGGGTCGGAGGGCTACCTCATCAACATGTACGTCACGCCCGCGCATCGGCGGCGCGGCATCGGCCGGGAGCTGCTCGGGGCGTGTCGCCGCGTCGCGGACGAGCTCGGCCTTCGACGGCTGCTCCTCTACGCGACCGACGACGGGAGGCCGCTCTACGAGCGCGCGGGCTTCGCACCCAACCCGTCGTCGATGGAGCTGCGGCTCTGACTGCGTCGCGCGCGGCGACGTCGGGCCAGCGTGTGAGCTCGGCGCTCACCTGGTGCCCCGGGCGCACGCGTCGGCGCGCGCGCAGCGTCAGGGGCGGGTGCCGCTGAGCCAGGAGACGTGGGCGCTGGCGACACGCCAGCCGTCCGCAGTGCGGATCCAGGTCTGTGTCTGTCGCCCCACGACGTCGGAGCCGTCGGGCACGAACTCGGTGTCCGCAGTGGCCACGTCGGTGCCGAAGGTCGTGATGATGGTGTTGCGCAGCCGGCGCGGCGGCGTGGCCACGGCCTGGGTACGCCGGTAGGCGGCGATGGCCGCGTGACCGACGTGCTGTTCGTCGATGCCGTAGCGCACGGTGCGAGGGTCGTCCCAGAACAGCTCGATCAGCACGTCGACGTCGTTGGCGACCAGCGCCGACTCGTAGCGCTCGAAGACCTCGGTCACCTCGGCGAGCACATCGGGCAGGTCGATCTGGTCGGGGTCGGTCGGTCGAGGGGCCATGGCGCAGTTCCTAGCTCGCCGCGTGCGACGACGGCGAGACCCGCCCGGGCAACGTGACGCTCACGGGCGCTTCCACAGGACGAAGGGCAGGACCTGTTGGGCGCCCGCGTCGAGCAGCGCCTCGGCGACCACGGTCATGGTCCATCCGGAGCGCAGCGAGTCGTCGAGCAGCAAGCCCGGGCCGGCCGGGAAGCCGCCCGTCGGCACGGCCACCTGGAACGCGCCCAGCACGTTGGCGGCCTGCGTGGCGGAGTTCTCCATCTGCGACTGCGGAGGCGCGTCGGCGCGAACACGACGCACTGCGTCGATCGGAGTGAGCTTTCCGAGCTGCGCGAGGCGCTCGGCGAGGCCCTGCACCAGCTGCGGCCGTGTCCGCGACGGCACCCACGTCACCCAGGTGGGGCGCTGCGCCCAGGGCCAGGCCTTCAACGCTGCGGCCACACCACGCACCACGTCGTCGTCGGGCGGCGCGTCGGCGCTGCGGAAGAGCCCGGCGATCACTTCTGACCAGCCCGGATCGTTGCCGAACGCGAGCGCTCGGCCCTCCTGTGCGCGGCGGTCGACGGCGATGTTGCCCGAGCGGTCGTCGAGCCCTCGTGGCCACTGCTTGCGCGGCTCGAGCACGACCGGAGCGCCGCGAAGGAACCGCTGCGCGGCGGCGGTGGCGTCGGCGGCGACCTCGGCGGTGACCGACGTGCCGGTGCAGTTGTCGCAACGGCCGCAGTCGGTGGCCGCAGGGTCGTCGAGCTGCTCACGCAGGTACCGCAACCGGCAGGTGCGCAGCTGCTGGTACTCCCGCATGGCCGCCTGCTCCGCAGCACGTGCCGCAGCCAGCTGCTCGTAGCGCTCGGTGTCGTAGGTCCACGCGGCGTCGGTGCGGAACCACTTGGTGCCGTCGCGGTCGACCGCGCCGTCGACGTCGAGCACCTTGAGCAGCGCCTCGAGCCGGCCGCGACGCAGGTTCACCATGCCCTCGAGCTCGGCCACCGTGGAGGCTCCCGCGGAGGACAGCACGTCGAGCACCTCGTCGACGGTGTGCTGGGGCGGCATGGCCGTGGCGTCGAAGTAGGCCCAGATGTCGCGCTCGGTGGAGGTGGGCACCAGCACGACCTGGGCGTCGACCGCGCCGCGGCCGGCGCGACCCACCTGCTGGTAGTAGGAGATCGGCGACGACGGCGACCCGACGTGCACCACGTAGGACAGGTGGGGGTTGTCGTAGCCCATGCCGAGCGCCGAGGTGGCGACCACGCAGGAGAGCTCGCCCCGGTCGAGCGCACCTTCGATGCGCTCGCGCTCGTCGGCCGGTGTGGCGCCGGTGTACGACGCCGCCGAGATGCCCGCCCCGATCAGGAACTCGGCGGTGCGCTCGGCCTCGGAGACGGTCAGGCAGTAGACGAGGCCGGGACCGGGATGCGCCGAGGCCCACGACGCCAGCCAGGCGAGTCGGGCGGGTGCCGAGTCGAGCTGCGCGACCGAGAGGTGCAGCGACGGTCGGTCCAGCGACCCTCGCAGGGTGAGCGTGTCGAGGCCGATCTGGGCCGCCACGTCGGCGCTGACCCGTGAGTTGGCCGTGGCGGTGGCGGCCAGCACCGGGACGTCGGCGTCGAGCCCCGCCAGCACGTCGCCGATGCGGCGGTAGTCCGGGCGGAAGTCGTGGCCCCAGTCGGAGATGCAGTGCGCCTCGTCGATGACGAGCAGGCCGATCGAGGCCGTCAGCGACGGCAGCACCTCGGTGCGGAACCTCGGGTTGTTGAGCCGCTCCGGCGAGATGAGCAGCACGTCGACCTCGTCGGCCTCGATCGCCGCCTCGATGGTGCGCCAGTCGTCGAGGTTGGCGGAGTTGATGGTGGCCGCGCGGATCCCTGCGCCCGATGCGGCGGCGACCTGGTTGCGCATGAGCGCCAGCAACGGGGACACGACGAGGGTCGGGCCGACCCCCTGCTCGCGCAGCAGCCGGGTGGCGATCCAGTACACCGCCGACTTGCCCCAGCCGGTGGCCTGCACGAGCAGCACCCGCCGCTGGTGGCTCACCAGTGCATCGATCGCCACGAGCTGGTCGGCGCGGAGCTCCGCGTCGGGGCCGGCCAGGCCGACCAGCACCTCCGCCGCAGCGAGCGCGAACTCCTCGGTCGGTGCCGGAGGCGGCGCGGCTGAGGTCGAGGTGGTCGAGTCGGTCGGAGCGGTCACCGGACCATCGTCGCACTCCCCACCGACAACGGTCAGCGGGTCGCGAACCCCGGACGTCACCTCCGCGCCACCCCTCGTGCTCCCATCGGGCAGATGCCCGACATGACCGCCGTCACTCGGCCTAGGGTTCCGGAGTGTTTCGGACGGATGATTCTTTCGTTTCGGACGTGGTCCGAGCAGGAATCAGTTGCAATAGTGTCCGAATTCCACGGATTCGGTCGTCACGGGGGTCTTCCACGCATGTCTGAGCAGGCGGTAGCGGCCGGTTCGGTCGCCTCGGGGGCAACACCGGGACCGGTCATCCGACTCGACGGCGTGTCCAAGCGGTTCGGCGACTACGTCGCGGTCGAGTCCGCGGACTTCGACATCGCGGAGGGCGAGTTCTTCTCGATGCTGGGACCCTCCGGCTGCGGCAAGACCACGACGCTGCGCATGATCGCCGGCTTCGAACAACCCACGTCGGGGCGGATCCTGCTGCACGGCGAGGACGTGTCACGCACGCCGCCGTACAAGCGCGACGTCAACACCGTGTTCCAGAACTACGCGCTGTTCCCGCACATGAACGTGTTCGAGAACGTCGCGTTCGGACTGCGCAACAAGAAGACACCGAACGACATCGTGAAGACCCGCGTCATGGAGCTGCTCGAGGTGGTGCGTCTGCCCGACATGGCCGAGCGCAAGCCGAGCCAACTCTCCGGCGGCCAGCAGCAGCGCATCGCCCTGGCGCGCGCGCTGGTCAACCTGCCCAAGGCGCTGCTGCTCGACGAGCCGCTCGGAGCGCTCGACCTGAAGCTGCGCGAGGTCATGCAGCTGGAGCTCAAGCGCATCCAGCGAGAGGTCGGCATCACCTTCATCTTCGTCACCCACGACCAGGAAGAAGCGCTGACGATGTCGGACCGCATCGCGGTCATGACCCAGGGACGGGTCGACCAGATCGGCACGCCGACGGAGATCTACCACCAGCCGGCGACGGCGTTCGTCGCCGGCTTCATCGGCACCGCGAACCTGCTGCCAGTGACCGTGCGCTCCCAGGACGGCGACGCCGTCACGGTGGACTCTCGGGTCGGCAGCCAGTTCCGGGTGCCGACCGGCGGGCTCGCCTACGCACCGGGCACCGATGCCACGATCATGATCCGCCCTGAGCGGCTCGTGCCCGCCGGCGCGCCGCTGCACGGCGGCAGCCCCGCCGGCACGATCGACTGCACGGTCACCTCGATGGTGTTCCAAGGTCCCGTCGTTCGCTGTCAGGTGCGCACGTCCACCGGCGCCGAGCTGGTGGCGCACCTGGGGCCCGAGGACGACCCGGCGAGCATCGCGGTCGGCTCGCCGATCACGATGACCTGGGCCTTCGACGGCGCCTACCTGGTGCCCGAGGCCATCGACGCCGACGACGCCGGCATCAGCCAGATGGACGACGACCAGACCCGCGGATCCAGCGACTCGGTCGCATCCGCCTGAACCACCCATCCACCAACCTCCTCCCCTCCCGATCGGAGCGCCACATGGCTTCACGAGTCACCCGCCGACAGTTCATGACCCGCACCGGCCTCGCCGTCGGCGGAATCGCCCTCGGCCCGCAGCTGCTCGCCGCGTGCGGCGGCGACGACGAGGGCTCGGGCGGGGGCTCGGGGTCGGGCGAGGACGTCTACTTCGAGAACTGGCCCGAGTACCTCGACACGCCCGACGGCGACCTGTACGGCGCCGGCGGCACGTTGGCGACGTTCCAGGAGCAGACCGGCCTGACCATCAAGTACACCGAGGCCTTCAACGACAACAACGAGTACTTCGCGAAGATCCAGCCGCTGCTGTCGAAGGGCGACCCGATCGGGCCGAACATCATCGCTCCCACGAACTGGATGGCGGGTCGCCTGATCCAGCTGGGCTGGGTCGAGAAGCTGCCGTTGGACAAGATCCCGAACTCGTCCAACCTGCTGCCCCAGTTCCAGAAGCCGCCCACCGACCCCACCGGCGAGTACTCGCTGCCGTGGCAGGCCGGCATCGGCGGCATCGCCTACAACATCAACGCGACGGACGGCAAGGAGCTGACCTCGGTCCAGGACCTGTGGGACCCTGCGCTGAAGGGCAAGGTCTCGATGCTCACCGAGATGCGCGACACGGTCGGCATCATTGCGATGTCGCTCGGCATCGACATCACCGACCCGAGCTTCGAGCAGATGGAGCCGGCGTTCGCCAAGCTCCAGGAAGAGGTCGACAACGGCCAGATCCGCCAGTTCACCGGCAACGAGTACGTCGGTCCGCTCGAAGAGGGCAGCCTGGCGGCGTGCATCGCCTGGTCGGGTGACGTGCTGGGAATGGGCAATCCCGACGTGCGCTTCGTCGTGCCCGACACCGGCGGCACGCTGTGGTTCGACACCATGGTCATCCCGGCCGGCGCCTCCAACCTCGACGCGGTCGCCGAGTGGATGAACTTCGTCTACGACCCCGTCAACGCTGCGAAGATCACCGAGTCGGTGCAGTTCATCTCGCCGGTCGCCGGGGTGCAGGACGAGCTGCGCAAGATGGGCGGCGAGGCCGCAGCGCTGGCCGACAACCCGCTGCTCTTCCCCGATGCCGCCACCGAAGCTCGGCTGCAGATCTTCGGCAACCTCTCCGACGAGGAGGAGCAGAAGTTCGACGAGGAGTTCTCGAAGATCTCCGGCGCATGACACGCCCAGCGACGACGAGGGGAGGTCGGGCCGATGGCTGCCGATGACGACACCAGGAACCTACGCAAGGGGAAGTTCGCACCGTACGGCATGCTCAGCCCGGGTCTGCTGTGGCTGCTGCTGTTCTTCCTGGTCCCGGTCCTGATCCTCGCCCGAGCGTCGCTGTCGACCAAGCCGAGCCGGTTCGAGGACCCGACGTTCAGCTGGGCATGGTCGAACTTCAGCTCTGCGTTCAGCGACTACGGCGACGAGTTCGTGCGCTCGTTCGTCTACGCGGGGGTCGCCACGATCGGTGCGGTCCTGATCGGCTACCCGCTGGCGTACTGGATCGCCACGCAGGGCGGGCGGTGGAAGAACCTGCTGATCGGTCTGGTCGTGGTGCCGTTCTTCACCAGCTACCTGATCCGCACCATCGCCTGGACCTCGATCCTGCGTGACGACGGCGCGATCATCGGCCTCTACCGGCTGCTGCCATGGGTCGCGGAGGACGGTCGACTGCTCGCGACACCATGGGCGGTCATCGGAGGCCTCACCTACAACTTCATGTCCTTCATGATCCTGCCCATCTACGTGAGCCTGGAGAAGATCGACTTCCGGCTCACCGAAGCCGCGGCGGACCTGGGCAGCACCAGCTGGGGGGCGTTCCGCAAGGTCGTACTCCCGTTGTCGATGCCGGGCGTGTTCGCCGGCAGCCTGCTCGTCTTCATCCCCGCAGCGGGCGACTACCTCAACAACCGGTATCTGGGCTCGACGAAGACCTCGATGATCGGCACCGTGGTCCAGAACCAGTTCCTGGTCCAGGTCGACTACCCGCAGGCCGCAGCGCTGTCGATCGTGCTCATGGTGATCATCACCGCGATGGTGCTGATCTACTCCCGCTTCCTGGGAACCGAAGGGCTGGCCGTATGACCATGTCGGAGGGGGCGGCGCCGCCCGTGTTCGTCGAGGCGGAGCCCGGCCGCCGTTCCAAGTCGCGGGGCGGCTCGGACCGGGCCCAACGGGTCGGCTCGAACTGGGGCCGTCGGGCGCTCACCGTGTTCGCCGTGCTCGTCTACCTGTACCTGTTCGCGCCGCTGATCAACATCGTGGTGTTCACGTTCAACCAGCCCCTCGGCCGGCGCAACCTGACCTGGAACGAGTTCACGCTCGAGAACTGGGCGAGCCCGTTCAAGGACGCCGACCTGACCTCCGCGTTCGTGCGCAGCCTGGGCGTCGCAGCGATCTCCGTGTCGATCGCAGTGGTCATGGGTTCGCTGATGGCGATCGCCCTCGCGCGGTACCGCTTCACCGGGTCCAAGGTGACCGAGGTGTTCCTGGTCCTGCCCCTCACCACGCCAGAGATCGTGCTGGGCGCCTCGCTGTACCAGCTCTTCCTGGGCCAGGACGCGGTGGCCTTCGGCTTCTCGACGATCGTGATCGCCCACATCATGTTCTGCGTGAGCTTCGTGGCGCTGACGGTCAAGGCAAGGGTCCGTGGATTCGACTGGACCCTCGAGGACGCTGCGATGGACCTGGGCGCCGCGCCGCTGCGCACCTTCCGGAAGGTGACGTTCCCGTTGATCGTGCCGGGCATCCTCGCTGCAGCGCTGCTCAGCTTCGCTCTGTCGATGGACGACTACATCATCACCGACTTCACCAAGGGCGAGTACTTGACCTTCCCGATCCAGGTGAACAACTCGTTCCGCATCTCGTTCCCGCCGCAGGTGAACGTGCTCGCCACCATCGTGCTGGTGGTCAGCGTCCTGCTGCTGGTGATCACCAGCGTGCGTGGCGAGAAGAAGGGTGGCGGCGTCGTCCGCTGACCCGTCGCGGCCGACGACCCGACCTCGTCAGCCGGCAGCCGAGGACGCGGTCGTCTTGGCCCAGCGGTAGTCGGCCTTGCCCGACGGCGAGCGCACCACCTGGTCGACCAGCACCACGGTGCGCGGGATCTTGTAGCCGGCCAGCTGCCCGCGGCAGTGGGCGTCGAGGTCCTCGACGGTCGGCGCCGAGCCCTCGGTGGGCTGCACCACCGCGGTGACCCGCTCACCCCAGCGCTCGTCGGGCACCCCCACCACGAGCACGTCGTAGACGCCGGGGTGCGCCTTGAGCACCCCCTCGACCTCTTCGGGGTAGACCTTCTCGCCGCCGGTGTTGATGCTGACCGAGCCACGGCCGAGCAGCACGACCGACCCGTCGGCCTCGAGCATGGCCATGTCGCCCGGCATCACGTAGCGGGTGCCGTCGATCTCGATGAACGTCTCGGCGGTCTTCTCGGGGGCGTTGTGGTAGCGCAGCGGGATGTAGCCGGTGTGGGCGATGCGACCCACGACACCCGAGCCCGGCTCGACCCGGTTGCCGAGCTCGTCGAGCACGACGGTGCCGGCCTCGACGTTGTCGAACTTGGTCACGTCGCCGGCGTCCTCGCCGGGCGACAGGCGGCGACTGCCCTGGATACCGGTCTCGGAGGAGCCGAAGCCGTCGGTGAGCAGGGCGTTGGGGGCGATCTCGCGCAGCCGCTCACGCAGCGACGGCGCCAGCGGCGCACCCCCGTTGGACAGCGTGTACATGGTGGACACGTCGAAGGGCCCGTGCTCGTCCCACGCGTCGACGAGCGGTCGGGCCATGGCGTCGCCCACGACGGTCATGACCGAGACCTTCTCCTCGGCGATGGTGCGCCAGATCTGCACGCCGTCGAAGGGACCGGCGTGCAGCACGACCTTGGCCCCGCACAGGAGCCACATGAGCGACACCCACTGAGCGGCTGCGTGCATGAGCGGCGCCAGCGCGTAGAAGACGAAGTCGAACTCGATGATGCGCTCGAGGTTCTCCTCGGGCGAGCCGACGGGACCCGACAGGCGCATCGGGTCGCCGCCCCCGATGCATCCGAAGAACGCATCGCCCATGCGCCACACGACACCCTTGGGCATGCCGGTGGTGCCGCCGGTGTACAGGACGTAGAGGTCGTCGTCGCCCCGCCCGGGCACCACGGGTCGATCGGGGGACGACGCGGCCAGGGTCGCCTCGTAGTCGGCGGGGTCCGGCACGCCGGCGTCGGTGAGCACCGCGGAGCCGGCGCCGTCGGCCACCACCAGGGTGTGGCGCAGCGCGGGCACCGCGGGCGCCACCTCGGCCACCCGCTCGACGAACTGCTCGTTGCAGACCAGCGCGACGCAGCCCGAGTCGACCAGCAGGTAGCGCAGCTCCTCGGTGACGTACCGGTAGTTGATGTTGACCGGCACCGTTCGGATCTTGAAGCAGGCGAGCAGCGTCTCGAGGTACTCGGTGCCGTTCGTCAGGTAGCAGCCGACGAAGTCACCCGGGCCGACGCCGACGGCCTGCAGGTGGTTCGCCAGCCGGTTGGCCCGCTCCTCGAGTTGGCCGTACGTCAGGCGCCGCTCGCCGCACACCAGTGCTTCACGCTCGGCGACGCGGTCGACGACCGCCTCCCACTGGTCGGCGAGGTTGTAGGTCAGCTGATCCCCCATAGGCCCGTGAAGGTAGTCGGCGCGCCGGGCGCCGTCCTGACGGGCCGTCAGGACCTTCGGCGAGGAACGTTCAACTCCGGTGCGTGGCGGCCGATCCGAACAGGAGACATCACGTCGCCTCCGGCGTGCCCCGAACGGGAGATCAGCAATGAACGACGAGACCTCCGAGCCCACGAGCCAGGTCACCGAGACCGACGACACCGAGACCTACGCCGACGGTGGCCCTGAGGAGCACCACGGCATCGGTGGGGTGCGCGGCGGCATCGCCCTCGCGCTGGTCGGCGCGCTGATGCTCGTCGTCGGCATGCTGTCCACCACCTCGTCGCACGGCGGCAACGCCGAGTGCCCCGACGGCACGGTCCTGGTCGCCAAGTTCAACTACACCGGCGGCAAGTACGTCTTCGAGAAGCCGAGCGGCAACCAGAACGTCGTGGCGATCAGCAACGCCAACGCCAAGGGCGGCGTCTGGACCTCGACCACCGCCATCTCGGCGATCATCGTCAAGGGCGGTCCCGGCTCGAAGACCACGACGCTGGCACCGCCGCAGACCTCGGGCACCTTCTCGAACAAGGACCTGCCGAAGGTCGGCGGCTACAACACACCCGACATCTCGAACCTCCAGTTCTGCGGGCCGAAGACCCCGGTGACCACCACGACGACGACCACCTCGACCACGTCGACCACCGTGAAGCCCACGACGACCACCACGTCCACCACGTCCACCACCGTGAAGCCCACGACGACGACGTCCAGCACCGTGTACCCGCCGACGACGTCGCCGAGCACCACCAGCTCGACCACCCCGAGCACCACCTCGTCGTCGACCACCTCGTCGAGCACCACGTCCTCGACCACCCCGAGCACCACGTCCTCGACGACCTCGAGCACCACCTCGTCGAGCACGACCTCGTCGAGCACGACGTCGAGCACCGAGGCGCCGACCTCGAGCACCACGTCGAGCACCGAGGCACCGTCGTCCACGACGAGCACCACCGCGGCGACGAGCACCACCGGACCCGAGGTCTCCGGCGAGGTCATCGTCAAGACGTCGATCACCCCCGACGACGCCGCCGTGGCCGGCAACAGCGTCTCCCGGGCGCTGGCCTTCACCGGCGGGGCGTCGATCCCGCTGGTCGTCCTCGGCATCGTGCTGCTGCTCGCCGGCGGCACCCTGGCCCTGGTCACCCGCTCCCGGCAGCGTCAGGCCGAGGCCTGAGCGCCGCGGCACCAGCTGATCCACTGGCGAAGCGCCTCGGCCGACCGGCCGGGGCGCTCGCCGCGTGTCTGACCCTGGGTCTGGCGGCGATCTCGCTGCTGCGATCGACCGACGGCCACCGTGTCACCGGTGCGCTGTTCGCAGTGGCGTTGGTGTGGAGCTGTGCACCGCTGCTGGCGCTGGCGCTCACGGTCGGGGCCCGACGCGGGTCGCCCTCCGACGACAGGTCCTCCGACGCCGCCGGGTCGGTCCAGCCGGTCGAGGGCAGCGCGGTCGAGGCCAGCAGGGTCGAGGCCAGCTCGGCAACCGTCACCACGATCGTGCGGCTCGGCGACGAGCCGCGAGAGATCGCCCGGGCCAGCCTGGCGCTCGCCCGCCGCGCCGGACCGGTGCAGGTGGCGACACGCCAGGACGTGACCCACGACGAGCTGGGACTGGAGCCCGGCACGGTGCACCGCGACGACGACCCCGCGACGGCGCTGCGGCGCGCTGCCGCCGCGGCGACCACCGACGCCGTGATCATCGTGTCGGCCAGAGCGGTCCCCGAGATGGAGGCGTGCCGGTCCGCAGCCGCACGACTCGACGAGCACACCGGCTGGGTGGTGGGCGACAGCGTGCCGTTCAACCGAGACCGCTACGCGTCGGACCGACGCGAGGTGATGGGTGCCGCGCTGCGTCGCCGGGCACGTCGCCGCGGTCTGGTGCTCTGGGAGAACGACGCCACGCTCGTGCGCACCGACCTGGTCGTCGAGACGCCGCTGCGCGACGGACAACCCTGGGGAGCGTGGCTGCGCGACCGCAGCGACGCCGGCATCGGCGGCGCGTGCGTCGACGCGGCCCTGTCGGTGCGCGCTGCACCGGTCGCGGCCGGGTCGTACTGGCCCGACGCGATGGCACGCCAGCGCGCCGCCGCAGCCGATCTGGCCGACGCGGCGCGGCGCGGCACGTGGCGGTCGCGGCTGACGGCGCTCGCGCTGCTGGCCCGCGAGCTCTACGCCACGCCCCTGCTCGTCTGGCTGCTCGCCCCGGTCCTGCTCGGCGACGGCACGGCGTTCACCGTGGACCCGTGGCTCGCGCTGGCCGCGCTCGGTCTGACCGCGGTGCTGCGCTGGTGGTCGCTGCGCGCGGTCACCGGTGTCGAGCCGCTGCCACGCGCCGACCTCGTGGCCGCGTTGTACCACGCGCCGGGCTCGCTCGGTTCGTGGTCATCGGCGCTGCGGCGACGGATCCGGCCGGTCCGGGTCGGCAGCCATGCGCGACCGTTGGTGTGGGCGGCGCTCGCGCTGACCGTCGTCGTGGCGGTCGGCCTGCTGCAGCGTGATCCGGGCCGGGCGAGCTCACGGGTCGCCGTCGCGCTCAGCCTGGTGCTGCTGGCCGCGCTGTGGGCCCTGACCGTGCGATCGCTGGTGGAGCGCAACTGGAGCCGGTCTGCGTTCCGCGTGCGGCTGTCGCTGCCGGCGACCATCGACGGCGTCGACGCCCGCACCCTGGACGGCTCCCCGGGTGGCGTGGCACTGCTCGGGCGCTTCCCGACCGACCGCGTCGGCGTGGGCGCCGAGGTCGACGTCGACATCGAGCTGGACGACGGCACCACGATCACCTCCCCCGGCGTGGTCGCCGCACGACGACGACGCCGGGGAGCCGATCTGCTCGGGGTCGAGCTGCACCCTCCCGCCGACGCGCTCGAGGGCTGGAGCGCCCAGCTGCTGCGTTCGTCGCGCCGCAGCCCGACCACGACGCCCCAGCGTCCGGTGTCGGTGGCGCACCACCGCACCCGGGGCCGTGCCGGCGTGCTCGTGGACCGCGTGGTGATGACGCTCGTGGTGCTGGTCTCGGTCGCCGTCCTCGGGGCGCTGACCTTGGTGCTGTTGGGGTACCAGCCCTTCGTCGTGCGCAGCGGCTCGATGGTGCCGACCTACCACGTGGGTGACGTCGTGCTCGTCGAACAGGTGCGCGCCGACGAGCTCCGACCGGGCGAGGTCGCGAGCCTTCGCTACTACCCCGAGTACGGCGAGAGCCTGACCCATCGCATCCGATCGGTCCGCGACGTCGACGGCGGCGTGCAGGTCGAGACCCGCGGCGACGCCAACGACTCGAGCGAGGTGTGGACCGTCGCACCCGACGAGATGGTCGGCCGAGTCGTCGCCTCCGTGCCGGCGATCGGCGCGCCGGCGACGCTGGTGCGCACCGCGGTCGTGCCACTCGTGATCGCGGTGGTCGTGCTGGCGGCCCTGGTCGCCGCGGTGCTGGGCGGTCATCGCCTCCGACGTCGCCACCGCGGCTCGCCCCTCGACGGCGGCCCGGGCGACGTCGACGACGACGGTGCAGGCGAGGACGCCGATGCCCTGCCGGTCGAACAAGATCGCGACCCGACGACGGTGCCGCCGCAGCCGGACTGATCGTCGGGTTCAGCCCAGCAGGTCGCTCGGCACCGCCAGGACGGTGCCCTGCGGGGTGAGGCGCTCGGTCGAGGTGCGCTGCACGAGCCCGACCTCGTCGGTCGAGGAGCTCGTGTTGGCGCACCCGCCGTCCGCGTGCGCCTGGTAGTTGACCTGGACCCGGTCGATGCGCACGTCACGGTCCGCCAGGTGCACGGTCGGTGCCGACCAGCGAACCTGCGCGGAAGGGTCGTCGCAGCGGGCGAACACCTCGGACCACATGGTGGCGCCGACGATGCGGTCACCGTCGATGTAGAGGTCGCGCACGTCGACCTGGTCGCCCTGGGACAGGTCCTGCACCGCGCCGCGCCACCGCGTCGTGCCGGATGGTCCTTCCAGGTGCTCGACCCGACGGATCGACAGGCGGTACGCACGACCGGCCTTCCAGGCCAGGTCGCGGGTGTTGGGGTTGCCCGTGGCCGACGGCAGTCGTGACTCGCTGCCGGCCAGCTCTCCCCCGTGCGCCGCGTACCCGCCCCAGTTGACCGCGGTCGAGCCCGGATGCTGCGGGTACCACTGCAGGCCCAGGTGCGCGCCGCCGGCGCGACCCCGCGGCCCGGCCATGTCCGCCTGCAGCGCCCAGAAGTACAGGGCGGCCACGGCCGGCGCCTCGAGCACCTCGAGCACCACCGACACCCCGACGGCGTCGTCGACGGGGCCCCAGTTCAGGTGGAACGACGACGCGCCGTTCGCAGAGGGCGGACGCCCCGACACGCGGGGGCCGCTGCGCCACCACGACGACCAGCGGCTCACCGCGGGACGCCGGCCGGGAGCGGGAGCTTGGTCACCGCTGCAGCTTGGCCGAGCGCGACCTTCACCTCAACCCCGCCGAGAACTGGAACGTGTTCCAGTTCTCGGCCCTACGATGGCCCGATGGGCATGCCGACCGACGTGCCGATCATCGACACGATGATCGGCTTCCCCAGCACCGACCGCCGCGAGATCTACAAGTTCCTGGCGCCGAACCTGCGTGACAGCGAGAGCCGTGACGACTTCAAGATGCCGGCGCAGTACATGTTCAAGGACATCCCCGGCGAGATCGCCGAGGGCGTCGACGCGGTGGCCGTGACCCTGGACAACATGGACCGCTACGGCGTGGACAAGGGGCTGATCAACGTCGGCTCGACCGTGCGCGAGGAGCCGCGCCGAGCGATCCGCTCGCACCCCGATCGCTTCCTGGGCATGGTCGACGTCGACCCACGCGAAGGCATGGACGCCGTACGGAAGATCCGCCAGTACCACGACGAGTACGGCATCGTCGCGGTGTCGAGCTTCCCGTCGGGCTGCATGACGCCGATCAACGCCGCGGCCTACTACCCCGTCTATGCGACGTGCGCAGAGCTGGGCCTGCCGATCTTCCTGACCGCCGGGGTGCCCGGTCCTCGTGTGCCCCTGGCTCCCCAGAAGGTCGAGCTGCTGGACGAGGTCTGCTGGTTCTTCCCCGAGCTCACCGTCGTGATGCGCCACGGTGCCGATCCGTGGACCGAGCTGGCCGTGAAGCTCATGCTCAAGTGGCCGAACCTCTACTACTCGACCTCTGCGTTCGCCCCGAAGCACTACCCCGAGCCGATCATCCGCTACGCCAACAGTCGCGGCGCCGACAAGATCATCTACGCGGGCTACTTCCCCGCCGGGCTCACCTACGAGCGCATCATGTCGGAGCTGCCGAACGTGCCGCTGAAGGACGAGGTGTGGCCCAAGTTCCTGCGCGGCAACGCCGCGAAGGTGCTCGGCCTCGACGCCTGAGCGGGTCGCGCGACCCGCTGACATCGTGAGGGGCCACTCGTAGCATCCGCAGGCATGCAGCTCGGCGCCGATCCCGACCACCTGTCGGGGCTGGCCCGTTCGCTGCGTGACGCGGCGGGCCGACTCGACTCCCTCTCCTCGGGCCTGGCCCGCCGCGTCCGACAGGTCCACTGGACGGGCCGCGATGCCGGGGCGTTCGAGCAGGCATGGCACGGGAGCCATCGACCCGGGCTGGCCCGGAGTGCCGCCGGGCTCACCGAGCTGGCCCGGCGCCTCGATGCGCAGCGCCAGGCACAGGAGGCCGCGTCGCACGTCGGCGCGGCCTCGGCGGGTCCGGCCCCGGCAGATCTCGGGCCGGCAGAGCTCGCGCTGGCAGGGCTCGCGCCGGCAGATCACGCGCCGAGGTCGCGTCCGGCCGCCACGCTGCCGCCGCTCCCTCTCGTCGAGCAGCGGTTCCGGGGCTCGCTCGAGGCGCGGGTCGGGCCCGTGACCGGGACGCTCACGGGTGAGCTGGTGGTGCAGCACCTCGACGGCGACCGGCGCAGGGTCGTGCTCACCCAGGCGGCCGGCCTCGGTGGTGTGCTCGCTGCGGGCTCGGGTGCCGACGTCGCGGTCGGCGGTCCTCACGGGGCAGGCTCGATCACCTCGGGCACCTCGGCCGACGCGGCCCTGCGCGGAGGCGTGCTGGAGCGCCGCGCCTGGGTCGTCGCCGACGACGAGGTGGACGACCTGCTGGCTCGTCTCGTCGTGGAGCAGGCGGCCCTGGCGACGGCGCACACCAGCGCCCCCCAGGTGACGCTGGCCGACGCCGCTGGTCGCGTCCTCGGTCAGCTGACCGGCCGCGACCCGCAGTGGGACCTGGGGGTCGCGCTCGCCACGGCGGTTCCCGCACCGGTGAGCCAGGAGCACCTGGCCGAGGTCGAGGTAGCCGGAGGGGTGGCGGCCGGGCTGGGCGGGGTGCTCGGGCTGGGCGCCAGGGCCCAGGGCTCGATGGTCGCACGCCTCGGCGCCCTGCAGCAGGGCGCCGCGTCGTCGACCGTGCTCGAGCTGCACGGGTCCGGCACAGGTGCGCTCACCTCGACGCTGCTGCGCCGCGCCGGCGTGTCGCTGCCGACCGACGTGCACCGGGCCAGCTCGGTGCGCGTCGAGATGCCACGCGACGGCGACCACGTGCTGGTGAGGACCTCGGTGACCACGGACGAACAGGTGCACGACACCGTCCTGCGCGTCGAGCTGGGTGGGGGCGACGGTCCGACGGACGTCGCCGCTGCTGCCAGTGCAACGCAGCAGCTGCGGCGCAGCCTGCTCGAGGGCGACGCCACGGCGGCCGTGTCGAGCCTGGCCCGGCTGCAGCTCGCCGACACCACGACCCAGGTCGTCACGGCCGAGGGCGAGCTGTCGGGTCACAGCGCCCGCGCCGGCGCGAGCGTCGCGGTCGGCATCGGTGGCGGGGTGACCCTGCGGGGTCACGCCCTGCAGGTCGATCGCCGCTGACTCAACCCAGGAGCACCCGAGTGGCGCTCTCGAGCTTGGGCACGACCGCGGACGCAGGTGTGACCCCGGAGATCCACTCGACCAGCGCCGACATCCACACGGCCGACAACAGGTCGATCGACATGAGCAGCTCGTCGTCGGCACCGAGCTCGGTGCCGTGCCCGCTCGCGCCGATCGCGTCGCTGATGATGCGCCGCATGAGCACACGGGTCTGGGTGACCGCCGGCGCGATGTCCTGGTTGCCGGACACGAGGGCACGGATCATCGCCACGGTCACCTGCGGCTCGCGCTGCAGCGCCCGGTTGGCGCGGCGCAACACGTCGATCACCCGCTCGACCGGGTCGTCGCCCTCCGGGGGTCGCACCGCCAGGCGGTCGGCCAAGCCTTCGATGTCGGACAGCATCACCGAGACCAGCAGGAACTCCTTCGAGGGGAAGTACCGGTAGAGGGTGCCCAGCGCCACGTCGGAGCGCTGCGCCACCTCGCGCATCTGCACGGCATCCCACCCGCCCTCGTGGGCCAACTGCGCGGTCGCCTGGAGCATCCGGTCACGGCGCTCCTTCTGCGACTGGGTCAGTGTCGGGGTGCGTTCGCTCACCTGCTCCTCGTCCCTCCGACCGCTCCTGCGCGGCCGGCAGAGAGCCTATTGGAACGCGTTCCAGTTCCGGGGACCCGGAGCAGGCGCCCGCCGCCAGCGACGGTGTGGTCGCCTCAGCGCAGCGCGAGCAGCAGCTCGTCCAACTGGCCGAACGTCTCCAGGGTGGCGTCTGCTGCTCCGGTGCCCGCAGCGTCGAGCGCCTCCTTCGAGGGGTACCGCTCGCTCATGACCAACAGGGTCCGGCCGTCGCGCTCGTCGAAGGTGACGGTCGTGACCGATCCCTCCGCTCCGTCCTCCTCGTTCGTCCACACGATGAGCGACGGCGGGGTGACCTCGAGGTAGCGACCGAAGAAGTCCATGCCGGGCCCGAAGTTGAGCCGGTAGGAGCCGCCGGTGCGCACGTCCATCTCGCAGGCGTGCAGCTCCATGCCCATCGACTTCGGCACCCACCACCGTTGGAACAGCTCGGGGTTCGACCAGGCCTCGAAGACCAACCTCGCCGGCGCGTCGAAGGTGCGCGTGACGACGAGCTCGCGGTCGGAGCGCCGTTCGACCGTCGTGCGATTCGGGGCCCCGCGCTCAGGTGTCGTTGGTGTGTCCATCCATCTGCTCCTTCGTCATCAGTTCTTCCACGACCTTGTCCAGCTTGCTGAACCGCTCGTCCCAGAGCTGGTAGTAGGCGTCGATCCACGCCGTCACCTCGTCGAGTCGGCGCCGACTGACCCGGCAGTAGCGCACCCGGCCGACCTTCTCCGTGACGACGAGACCGGCGTCCTCCAGGACCCCCACGTGCTTCCGCATGCCGGTGAGGGTCATCTGGAAGCGCTCGGCGAGCTCCGTGATCGACGAGTCCGAACGACCCAACTGCTCCAGCACCCCGCGTCGGGTGCCGTCGGCGAGCGCCGCGAACGAGGCGTCGAGGTGCGCCGCACCATACTGAACCATTAGGTTCAGTATGGTGTCACGAGATCGACGCGGACGCAAGGGGTCCCGGCGTCGATGTCATCTCCCTCGTGCCTCGGTGCCGTCGGACCCTCGGGCGCGGCCCGTTCTCACCAAGCGATGAGCTCGCCCGCGGCGCGTCGCAGTTCCTCGGTGTCGTCGAGCACCACCGGCACCTCGTCGATGCGCACCACGTCGGTGCCCAGATGCGCGGCGAGCAGCTCGACGTGGGCCCCGGAGTCGGCCAGCGTGCCCTCGGGTCCCCACAGCTGCAGCGCGACGGCCGCTCCCAACGATTCGGCCAGCTCGAGCAGGGCCGAGGACGTGTCGTCCAGGCCCTCGAGGCCACCCACCTGGTCGGCGACCGCCAGGCACGGCCGGCCCTCGAGCCGACAGACGAGCGCAGCCGCCGCGGCGAAGCCCGCCTCGCCGGTGGCCGGCACGCACACGCTGCCGGGGAACGAGGTCGGGAACGTCCGGGCGATCCAGAACCCCGACGGCCCCGGATCGGCCACGACCACGCCCCGCTCGGGCAGCGCGCCCGACAGGTGCAGCGCGGCCCTGGGTGCGCTCAGCGGCACCGCGTCGGACTCGTACATGGGCGTGACGACCCGCGAGATCGTGTCGTACAGCGGCGGGCGCTCGGGCAACGAGCGCGACGGCGACCAGCCGTGGCACAGCGCTTCGAGCTGTCCGGGCGGCACGTCCTGCACGACCAGGTCGGCGAGGGCCCCCGGCGCCACCTCGTCGGGGTCGAGCCCGCTGGTGATCACCACGTCAGCCGATGCGAGCCCGGCGAGCTCCAGGTCGCGTGCCTGCAGCCCTGCGGTGCCGAAGTGGAAGGGGCTGTCCCAGCGCTCGACGCCCTTGGCCCCCCACGTGTTGACGATGCCGATGCCGCCCTTGCGCGCCATCTCGCCCAGCCCGTCGACCGCGGACGACCGCACGACCCCGGGCCCCACGATCGCCACCAGGTCGAGCGTGGCCATGGAGGGATCGAGGGTGAGCACCGGCACCCGCACCGGCTCGGGCCGTGCCACCAGCGCGTCGTCGACCGGGGCGTCGAGGTCCAGGTCGAGGTGCAGCGCCACCACCCCCGGCACCGACATGCCCGCCGGGTCGGCCAGGGCGTCGAGCAGCTGCTCGGGGCTCTGCACCGTCTGCAGCGGCACCCGACCGCCGGGCTGGGACGACAGGTGCAGGATCGGCCCGTCGAGGTGCGCGGCACCCAGGCGGCCGCTGCCGTCGTGGTGGCCGAGGCGGCCGTCGGCATCGGCGAGCAGGACCGCCAGGTCGACGTCGTCGACCGGCACGTGCTGCAGGCCACCCAGGGGCAGTCCGTACACACGCATGACGCCCAGCTGGCGCAGGCGCTCCTCGAGCAGCTCGGCGACGGTGCGGGGCACGGCTCAGTCGGCCCCGTCGATGGGGGCGAGCATGTCGAGCGCGGTCTCGACCGCGCCCACGAGCTGCGGCTCCAGGTCCGCGAAGGTGTCGACCGCGGAGATGACCCGTCGCCAGCCCTCGGTCGGAGTGCCCCAGCCGAGCCGACGACAGACGCCGGCCTTCCACTCCTCGGCGCGGGGCACCTCGGGCCAGGCGTCGATGCCGACGGACTTGGGGCGCACGCACTGCCAGATGTCGACGAAGGGGTGGCCGACCACCAGCACGTGCGGTGCTCGCACCTGCTCGGCCAGGCGGGTCTCCTTCGAGCCGGGCACGAGGTGGTCGACCAGGATCGCCAGCGACCGCCGCGGTCCCGGGTCGAAGTCGCGCACCGCGGCGACCAGGTCGTCGATGCCGCCCATCGGCTCGACGACGATGCCGAGCTCGCGCAGCTCGTCGCCCCACACACGCTCGAGGAAGCGTGCGTCGTGCTGTCCTTCGACCCACAGCCTCGACGCCCTCGCGACTCGGGCGACCTGCTCGGCTGCCACGATGCCACCGGCGGCGGAGCGCTTGGTCGCCGGTTCGCCGGCCGGCCGACTCGACGGTCGCACCAGCGTGACCGTCTCGCCCTGGTGGGCGAACGCCCCGGGATGGTGCTCGAAGGTGTGCTGGCGGCCCTTCGGGTCCTTGAGCACCACCAGGTCGCCGGTGAACTTCCAGAGGCGGCCACGCAACCCGGTCGATCGGTGCAGCAGCTCCATGTCGGGACGGGCGACGACCTTGGTGTAGCTGTCGGCCAGACGCCGCGCGCCGTTGACGCCACCGACGCTGGGGTCGTCGAGGATGTCGCCGTAGGGGTCGGAAGGGCTCATCAGGAGGTCCAGCGCGAGCCGGTCCAACCGTCGTCGCCCGGCCGCAGCCCCTTGGCCAGCTCGGCCAGCACCACCGAGCCGTCGTCGTCCATGGCGAGCACGTCGACCAAGAGGCTCGCCGGGTCGCCCATCACCGCCGCCAAAGCCTTGCCGGCGGCGCTCGCGCGCGTCGGCAGGTCGCTGCTGAGCAGGACCAGCTCGGCCTCGGCACGACCGTCGGGTCCGCGCTCGACCGAGGACGACAGCACCGCGGCGCGTCCCAGCGCCTTCCACAGCGTGTCGGCACGGGACAGCCCGGGGCGGGCCGAGCTGAACGCACCCGAGCAGTCGATCAGCAGCCGGCGACCGTCCACATCGACGACGTCCCAGCTGACCTCGACGCCGTGGAGCTTCACACCCTGTCGGACCTCGGCGAAGCCGGCGCGCTCGATCATCGTGCGCGCCACCTCCTTCGCGGCCAAGCCGTCGCGCTGCGCGCCGCGGTGCAGGGCGTCGTCGACCTCTGGCTCGTCGTCCGCCGGCGCGGAGGTGACCGTGGGCAGTGCCGGCGGGTGCGCTGCCAGCCGCTCGCGCTCGACCTGGATGCGCTCGGTGGCGCGCTCGACGTAGGCGGCGTCGGTGTCGTAGCCGACGAAGTGGCGCTGGCTGCGCAGCGCGGCGACCGCCGTGGTGCCCGAGCCCATGAACGGGTCCAGGACCAGATCGCCCTTGTAGGTGTAGAGGTGGATGAGACGCTCGGGCAGGGCGACGGGGAACGGGGCGGGGTGACCGACCCGCGTGGCGGACTCCGGCGGGATCTCCCACATGTCGAGCGTGGCGTCCATGAACTCGTCACGGAAGATGGTCGACTCGTGCGGCAGCCCACGAGCCGCTCGGGCATCGGTCGACAGCGGGCGGTCGAAGCGGCCCTTGGAGGCGATGATGACCCGCTCGGTCAGGTCACGCAGGACGGGGTTGGTGGCGCGCTGGAAGCTCCCCCAGGCACACGACCCCGATGCGCCTCGCTGCTTGACCCAGATGACCTCGCCACGCAGCAGCAGGCGCAGGTCGTCCTGGAGGATGGCGGTGACGTCCGCTGCGAGGTTCCGGTACGGACGGCGACCCAGGTTGGCCACGTTGATCGCGATGCGACCCCCTGGCTCGAGCGTGCGGACGCACTCGGCGAACACGTCGCGCAGCATCTGCAGGTACTCGAGGTAGGTGGCGGGCACGTGCTCGGCATCGAGCTCGGTCTCGTAGGCCTTGCCCGCGAAGTACGGCGGCGAGGTGACCACCAGCGCGACCGAGCCGTCGGCCACGTCGGCCATGTCGGTCGACGAGCCGTGGACGACCCGGTCGATCTCCCGGACCGAGGGGTCCGTGGGGATGGTGTCGTCGTCGGAGAGCTGCGGCGGCTGGAAGCGGGCGTAGAAGTCCGACGCGTCGTGGCCCTCGCGACGGCCGACGCCGAAGTCCGACGTGGCGGTCGGACGGCGGCGTCGCGGAGAAGGTGCGTCGGCAGGGGCCACGGGCAGAGACTACGGGGCGGCACCGACAGTCGCGAGCCCCGAGACGTCGTCACCCCACCTGTTCTGTGTTGCCAGATCGCGGCCGAGGCCGCGATCTGGCAACACAGAACGAGGGAATGGGTGCGTCGCTCAGTAGCGGAGGCCGGGGGCGCGGGTGAAGAACACGTCGGTGGCGAGCTGCTGGCCCAGCTTCGAGGCGTCCCAGCGCTTGCCGCCGTTGTTGATGGTCGGGCCGTCGGTCCAGCCCTTCATCAGGATGATGTTCTCGGCGACCGCACGGATGATCTGACCCGTGACGTGGTCCGCCTCGTCGGAGGCCAGCCAGGCGACCAGCGGCGACGACACGGCGGGATCCATGCGGTTCCACTCGTCGTCGGGGATCTCGTCGGCCTCGATGACGGCCGGGGCTCCCGGCATGGTGCCGGTGATGCGGGTGGCAGCGGCCGGACCCACGGCGTTCACGGTGACGCCGAGCTTGTAGAGCTCCAGGCTGAGGGTCTGGGTCAGGCTGGCGATGGCGGCCTTGGCCGGCGCGTAGTTGGTCTGGCCGAAGTTGCCGGTGAGCCCGGCGCCGGAGACGGTGTTGATGATGCGGCCGTCGACCTTCTGGCCCGTGGACTTGTTGAGCGCCCGCCAGTGCACGGCTGCGTGCTTGCAGGGGATCCAGGTGCCGCGCAGGTGCACCTTCAGCACGGCGTCGAAGTCCTCGACCGACATGTTGAAGATGGAGCCGTCACGCACGATGCCGGCGTTGTTCACCAGGATGTCGAGGCGGCCGAACTGCTCGACCGCCTGGGCGATCATCTCGCCGGCCTGGTCGAAGTCGGAGACGTCCGCGTAGTTCGACGCCGCCTGGCCGCCACGGTCCTTGATGATGTCGACGGTCAGGTCCGCGTCGCGGCCGGTGCCCTCGCCGGTGACCGAGCCACCCAGGTCGTTCACGATCACGGTGGCGCCGTGCTTGGCCAGCTCCAGCGCGTGGCCGCGGCCGATGCCGTGGCCCGCTCCGGTGACGATCGCGACCTTGCCGTCCAACATGCCCATGGTGTGTCGACTCCTCTGACGAGCTTCGTTCGAGCGCGGCGACGCCGCGATCTGACAGGTCGTCAGATCCTAGAGGTGGGGCCGATCGACGGGCGAAACGAGGCCGGTCAGGCTCGGTCGGGGTCGATCGCCTCGGCTTCGAGCTCGCCGGTCTGCACGTCGTCGCCGCCGGTGGCGACCATCCAGATGACCGCACCGAGTGCGCCGCCGACGATCGGGGCGACGATGAACAGCCAGAGCTGGCTGAGTGCCGTGCCGCCCTCGAACAGCGCGGGGCCGAGCGAGCGGGCCGGGTTCACCGAGGTGTTGGTGATCGGGATGCTGATCAGGTGGATCAGCGTGAGCATCAGGCCGATGCCGATCGCCGCCTGCGCCTTGGCGGCGGCCTTCGTGGTGATGCCGAGGATGACCACGACGAACAGCGCGGTCAGCACCACCTCGGCGATCGCCGCACCGGGCAGGTCGTAGAAGATGCGCCCGTTCTCCTGGCCGTAGGCGTTCGAGGCGAAGGCGCCCTGGGTGATCTCGAAGCCGCCGGGCTTGGAGGTCTGGATGGCCCACAGCACGGCGACCGCGCCGATGGCACCGAGGCACTGCACGATCACGTACGCCGGCAGGTCCTTCCACGGGAAGCGCTTGGCGGTCGCCAGGCCGACCGAGACGGCCGGGTTGAAGTGGCCACCCGAGACGTGGCCGAGGGCGTAGGCGCCGCACAGCACCGTCAGGCCGAACGCGAGGCTGACGCCCAGGTAGCCTATGCCGAAGTCGGAGATGCTGGTGACGCCGATGTCGACGCCGCCGATGCCGACCTCGCCCGACACCGGTGCCAGGGCGCGAGCGGCGAAGATCGCAGAGCCACAACCGCCGAGCACCAACAGGAACGTGCCGAGGAACTCGGCACCGAGCTTCTTGGACATGTGCATCGCAGCCTCCTCCGGGCGTGCCGCACTGCGGCGCAGGGTCCGGCGCGAACCCCCACCCACCGGTGACGGTAACCCTGCGGCTGCAACCGTGCGCGGATCGTGCGCGTCGCGCCGGCTCTGCCGACCGGAACAGGGATGATCCGTCGCTGCGGCGCGGCGACCGTAGGGTGTCCGCCGTGAGCACCAGGTCCCGGCGTCGGGCGTTGCTGGCCCACCCGGCCCAGTCGGTGGTGGCGATGTTCCTGGTGGTGATCAGCGTGGGCACGGCACTGCTGATGCTGCCGTGGTCGACCCAGCCCGGGCAGCGGACCTCGTGGCTCGACGCTGCGTTCACCGCCACCTCGGCGGTCTGCGTGACCGGGTTGGCCGTGGTCGACACCGGCTCGCACTGGAGCGGGTTCGGCCAGGCGGTGCTCGTCGGGCTCGTGCAGGTCGGCGGTCTCGGCTTCATGACCGTGTCGTCGCTGCTCGTGCTGCTGGTGTCACGCCACCTGGGGCTGCGGCGACGACTCGTCACCAACACCGAACGCGAAGCGCTCAGCCTGGGCGACCTGCGCGACGTGCTCATCGGCGTGGGCATCATCACCGTCACCGTGCAGGGGGCGGTCGCCCTGGTGCTGACGCTGCGCTTCGGGTGGGCGACCGACACCGGCTGGGGCACGGCGACCTGGAACGGTGTGTTCCATTCGGTCATGGCGTTCAACAACGCGGGATTCGGCCTCTACCCCGACAGCCTCATCGGCTTCTCGTCGGACTGGCTCATCCTGGTGCCGATCATGGCCGGCATCATCATCGGCGGGCTGGGCTTCCCGGTGCTCGTCGACCTGCGCCGTGTGCGCGGGCGCTGGCACCACCTGACGCTGCACTCCAAGGTCACGCTCGCCACGACCGCGGCGCTGCTGGTGCTGGGCGTCGTGCTGCTGTCGGCTCTGGAGTGGCGCAACCCCGCAACGCTGGGCCCCATGCCGCTGTCGGACAAGGTGCTCAACGGCAGCTTCGCCGCCGTGACACCGCGCACCGCGGGCTTCAACTCGATCGACATCGCCGGCATGGAGCCCGAGAGCCAGCTCGCCACCATCGGCCTGATGTTCATCGGCGCGGGCTCGGCGGGCACCTCGGGCGGCATCAAGGTGACCACGTTCGCGATCCTCGCGATGGTGATCTGGAGCCAACTGCGTGGCGACCCCGACGTGACCGGGTTCCACCGACGCATCCCCGACAGCACGCAGCGACGAGCGATCACCGTGTCGCTGCTGGCGGTCGCGCTGGTGGTCAGCGCGACGGGCGTGCTGCTGGTCTCCGCGGAGGTGGGCATCGGCCCTGCGCTGTTCGAGGCGGTCTCTGCGTTCGGCACCGTCGGCCTGAGCACCGGCATCACACCGACTCTGCCAGCGGTCGACCAGCTGGTGCTGATGGGCCTGATGCTCATCGGCCGTGTCGGACCGATCACACTGGGAGCTGCGCTGGTGCTGCGCGCCCGACCCAGCCGCTACCGCTTTCCCGAGGAGGGCCCTCTCATTGGCTAACGGACGAGTTCGACCGGAGATGGTGGTGGTGATCGGGCTGGGCCGCTTCGGCTCGGCCGTCGCCCAGCAGCTCCAGGACCTGGGGCACGAGGTCATGGGCATCGAGCGCGACGAGGCACTCGTGCAGGCCGCGTCCGGCGAGCTGACCTACGTGGTCCAGGCCGACGCGACCGACGCGGCCGCGCTGCGCCAGTTGGGGGTGCCCGACGTGCGCCACGTGGTCGTGGCGATCGGCGACGGCGTGCAGGCGTCGATCCTGGCCACCGCCACGCTCGCCGACCTGCACGTGCCCGACATCTGGGCGAAGGCCCTGACCGAGCAGCACGCACGGATCCTCGAACGGGTGGGCGCGCACCACGTGGTGTTCCCCGAGCGCGACATGGGCCGACGAGTGGCGCACCGGGTCACCGGCAAGATGCTCGAGTACGTGCAGATCGACGAGTCGTTCGCCCTGGTGGAGACCCGGGTCCCACGTCACCTCGAGGGTCGCACGCTGCTGGACTCGGGCATCCGCAACGACCACGGCGTGAACGTGGTGGCGATCAAGCACCTGGGTGGGCGCTTCACCGACCCGTCGCCCCAGACGGTGCTGGAGCCGGGGTGCCTGGTGCTGGTGGCGGGCGACCCGATCAACGTCGAGCGGTTCGCGTCGTTGGACTGAGCGCGGCGCGACAGCCCCAGCCTCAGGAGCCGCCGACGCCCTCGTCGACCGGGGCCGCCATGAGCGACACGCGCACCGCACCGCCGTAGGTGTCCTGGCGTCCCACCTCGACGAAGCCCATGGATCCGTGGAACGCGAGCGACACCGGGTTCGGCGGCTCGAGGTTGACCTCGGCGGTCACGACCGGCGAGCCCGCGTCACGGGCGTGGTCGAACACGGCGGCGTACAGCGCACGACCGATGCCACCGCGGTGGACCGCGGTGTCGACCACGATCCGGTCGACGTAGCGGAAGTCGTCGTAGCGCTCGCAGAACCAGCGGTAGTTGGGTGAGTCGTAGACGGCGCCCGGGGCCAGCACCAGGATCGCGCCGGCAAGGGCGCCGTCGTCGTGACGCACCACCAGCGCCTGCGAGCACTCCTCCACGATCGACTCGAGTCGGGCACGGTCGAGCGCACCGACGTTCGGCACGTGCGACTGGTTGAGCGCCAGGACCTCGTCGAGGTCCCCCGCCTGCAGCGGCTCCGGGGTGGGCGCGCTCACCCCTTGAACTCGTCGCGCAGCACGTGCTTGAGCACCTTGCCCGATGCGTTGCGCGGCAGCACGTCGACGATCTCGAGCTGCTCGGGCAGCTTCTGGGTCATCAGGCCTCGGTCGCGCAGGTGGATGATGACCTCGTCGAAGCTGACGCCTTCGCCGCCGACGACCTGCACCACCGCGCACACCCGCTCACCCGAGTCGGGATCCGGCAGGCCGATGACGGCGACGTCGGCGATCTTGTCGTGCAGGGCGAGCAGGTCCTCGACCTCCTTGGCCGAGACGTTCTCCCCCTTGCGCACGATGACGTCCTTGGTGCGTCCCGTGACGATCAGGTTGCCCCGCTCGTCCAGGCGTCCCAGGTCGCCGGTGCGGAAGAAGCCGTCGTCGTCGAACGCCTCGAGGTCGAGGGAGCGGTCCAGGTAGCCCCGCATCATCTGCGGGGCGCGCACCCGGATCTCGCCCTCTCCCCCAGGATCGACGATGCGTCCGTCGGCGCCGATGACGCGGATCTCCACTCCGGGGGTCGCCTTGCCCTCGCTGCGGGCCAGCTCGTCGTCGGTGTCGGTCAGCGACGCCATGGTGACGATCGGCGCCTCGGTCGAGCCGTAGCCCGACAGCACCGGCACGTCGAACGCCGAGCGGATCTCGGCGACCAGGCCGGCAGGCTTGGGTGCGCCGCCACCGGGGAAGGCACGCACGTCGGGGAAGATCGGCTCGAGCTGCGCCCGCTGCTGGCGCAGGTACGCCTGGTGGAAGAAGGTCCCGGAGCCTGCGAGCGTGACGCCCTCGCGTCCGAGCACCTCGACGGTGCGCTCCGGATCGAACGACTCGCACAAGATGTTGGAGCAGCCGGCGTGGAGCGCGGCGAGCAGCCAGACGATGCCGCCGATGTGGGTGACCGGGAAGACGAGCGCGTTGCGGTCGGGTGGGATCAGGCCCAGTCGGGCGCTCATGCCACGGGCTGCCGCCAGCAGGGTGGCGTCGGTGTGCTGGACCACCTTGGGCTCTGCGGTGGTGCCCGAGGTCGCGAAGAGCCACCGGACCGGCTGCTCGTCGGGCACGGCGGCCAGGGGCAGCTCGGGCAGCGACGTCGGATCACCCTGGGGCAGCGCACGGTCGGCGACCAGGACCCGCATCGCGCCGTGGCGCCGGGCGACGTCGGTCGCCATCTCCTCGTGGTCGAAGCCGTTCCAGCGCGACGGTGTCACCAACAACGACGTGCCGGCCTGCGCGGTGACGACGTCCAGCTCGCGGGTGCGGTAGGTCGGCAGCACCGGGTTCTGCACCACGTCCAGACGGCTCAGCGCGGCGGTCAGCACCAGCGCTTCGATCCAGGTCGGCAGCTGCCAGGTGACCACGTCACCCGAGGCCACACCCGCCGCGGCCAACCCGGCAGCAGCGAGCTCGGCCTCGGACCAGAACTCGGCGAAGGTCAGCGTGCGCATGTCCTCGTCGACCGCGAGCAGCGCGTCGGGGGTGGCGTCGACACGCCGCTCCAACAGCTCCCACAGCGTCCGTGCGTACTGCATCTGCTCCCTCGGTGCTCTGCCGCTGGCCCCAGCGGCCGCGACCCGCAGTGTAGAGAAGCGGCCGGGTGCCGGACGCCCCGACGCGACGCTCAGCCCGGCAGCAGCTCGGGCAGCGTGGTCCCGGCCGGCACGACGACCACGGCTCGGTCGCCGATGGCCTCGGGGAGCGCCAGCTCGACCGCTCGCGGCGCGGAGCTCTCGCTGCAGGGCGGCGCGCCGGGCGCCGCCAGCGCGACGGCGGCGAACGTCACGGCGCTGTCGCCCTCGGTCACGACCACCTGGGCGAGCAGCTCCTCGGACGACTGCGCGCAGTCGATCACCAGCGAGGCGGTCGTTCCGTCGGGCGACACGGTGACCCGCATCGGCGCGACCACCGCGGTCAGCTCGGAGCCGTCGACCGCGGCAGCGGGCGTGTCGAACACCCACGACGTGGTGTCCTCGCTGCGCAGCACCTCGCGCACCCCGTCGGGCACCTCGACCGGCTGCTGCGTGGTCGTGGTCGAGGCGCGGTCCGGCAGGGTCTGCGGCACCGGGACCACCTCGGTGCCCCCGTCCGAGCCGACGCCGAGCAGCAGCAGCGCGATACCGACGACGCACATGAGCACGAAGGCGGCGACGAACCCCCAGATGCTGTAGGTCCGTTCCTCGCCCTGCTCACGCACCGGATCAGCCGTCAGAACGTGGCGACGGGAGCGACCGGTGCCGAGGAGGCGCCGACCAACGGCTCAGGAGTGGCGACGAGCAGGAAGCTCCATCGGTCCTGCTCGCGGCACTCGACCGCCAGGTCCTCGAAGTCCCAGTTCTGGCCCTGGAGCAAGCCCATGTCGCGCAGCTGGATCATGTGCACGGCCAGGCAGTCCGACCAGTCCGGCGCCGAGGGCGGGAAGGCCTCGTACGCGTAGGAGTCGACGAACGCACCGGCGACGTCGTGGCGGTGCAGCCACTCGATCGACTGCACCGACAGCCCGGGCAGGCGGAACTGGTCGCCCACGGCGTAGCGCTGACGGTCACCGGCGCGGTAGTGGCGCATCTCGCCGGTGCGCACGCAGAGCACGTCGCCCGACTCGATGGTGATGCCCGCGGCGTCGACCGCTGCGTCCAGGTCCTCCGCGGTGATCGCGTAGCCGGGGTCGACCTCGTCGAGGCCGTCGACGCCCTTGAGCATGGGCAGGTCGATCAGCACGCCGCGGGTGACGATCTGCGGCAGCTTCTCGGCGCCGAGCTTGGTGGCACCCTCCTGCGCGGTGACCGCCGAGGTGGGCACGCCGTTGTAGAGCAGGTCGTCGTAGGAGACGTGGCAGAGCGCGTCGATGTGGGTGCCGGCGCAGGTCGACATCATCACGATGTCGTCCGTCCCCTCCCAGATGCCCGGCGCGAACTTGTCGCGCTCGTTGAGCGAGGTGACGGTGAGGATCGGGTTGAACCGCCGCGCGGGCTGGCCGACCTGCACGCCGTCGGCCCGCAGATCGACACCCAGCGCGACCCGGCGACCGGTGCGCACCTCGGCCGCGCCTCGACGGGCGGACTCGTCGGTGAGCAGGTTGGCGCAGCCCAGCTCGTCGTCGTCGCCCCAGCGGCCCCAGTTCGAGACGCGGGCGGCCAGTTCGCTCAGATCACCGGGCAGCGGCATGGCGTCAGCCGAGGGTGAGCACGCCGCGGGCCAGCTTGCCCTCGTGCAGCTCGTCGAGGGCCAGCTGGAAGTCCTCGAGCGGGTAGGTGCGCGACACCAGCTCGTCGAGCTTGAGCCGCCCGGCCTGGTACAGCTTCACCATCAGCGGGATGTCGTACTGGGGGCGGGCCGAGCCGTAGCGGCAGCCCATGATCGTCTTGTCGTTGTACATGGTGTTGACCACGAAGCTGGCCTCGGAGCCCATCTTGGGCACGCCCAGCATGATGAGGGTGCCGCCCCAGTCCAACAGGTCGGTCGAGGTGCGGATCAGCGCGGTCGACCCGACGCACTCGAAGACGTGGTCGACGCCGTTGGGGCAGATCTCCTTGACTGCGGCCACCAGGTCGAAGTCCGGGCCGTCGGGGCAGATGAAGTGCGTCGCCCCGAAGAGGCGGGCGTACTCCTCCTTGGTGGGGTTGGTGTCGACCGCGATGATCGGCAGCGCGTCGGAGAGCGCGGCGCCCTGGATGGCGTTGAGCCCGATGCCGCCGACGCCGATGACGACGACCGACTCGCCGTGGGCGACCTTGGCCCGGTTGAACACCGCACCCACACCGGTGAGCACGCCGCAGCCGATGAGGGAGGCCGAGGTGAGCGGCACCTCCTTGGGGATGCGCACCGCCTGGGTGGCCTTCACCACCGTCTCCTCGCTGAACACACCCAGGTTGGCGAACTGGAACACCTTCTTGGTGTCCTCGCCCTCACCACGGGTGAAGGGGCGCGACAGCTTGCCGAGCGACTGACGGCAGAACGTGGGCTTGCCGCGGTCGCACTGCGCGCACTGGCCGCAGTTGCCCAGCGTCGACAGCACCACGTGGTCACCGACCGCCACGTTGGTGACGTCGCTCGCGATCTGGATGACCTCGCCCGCGCCCTCGTGGCCGAGCACCACGGGCGGCGGGAACATGATCGTGCCGTTCAGCACCGACACGTCGCTGTGGCAGAGCCCGGCGGCCTCGATGCGCACCCGTACCTCGCCGGGGCGCAGATCACGCGCCACCACATCGGTCTCGACCTTCGCCTGCTCGCCGTCCCACACGATCGCCTTCATGCCGCTGACCGTAGCCCAGGGGTAGAACGCGTTTCAGTTCCGTCTGGCGCGGGCGTGGGGGCCTGTGGTTGCCTGCGGCTCGTGGGTGCCCCGTCCCTTCCGCTGCACACCCGGCTCGTGCCCCGCGAGGGTGTCGGCGAGCGCCTGCTGGTGCTCCTGCACGGCTACGGGCTCCCGTCGAGCGACCTGACCGACCGACTCTCCCAGCTCGATCCGTTTGGTCGCTGCACCGTTGCGGTGCCGACCGCGCCGTTCGAGCACAAGGGCACGAACATCTGGCACCGCGCCCTGTCGACCTCCGCCGAGGCTGCGGCGCAGCAGTACCAGGAGTCGCTGCACCTGCTCGACGAGCTGTTGGGTGCGCTGGAGTCGACCACCGGACTGGCCTCGGACGAGGCGATCGTCGGCGGGTTCAGCCAGGGCGGTGGGCTCGGCTACGGCCTGCTGGTGGCCGCCGACCTGGAGCACCGTCCGGCGGCGGCGTTCGGCATCTGCAGCTTCCCGCCCGCGTTCGGGGGCTTCCGGGTGGACCTGGCGGCCGCTGCAGGGCGGCGCTGCTTCCTGGCGAGCGCGCACCGCGACCACTTCGCACCGATCGAGGGCTCACGCGCCGGAGCGTGCCGCCTGCGCGACGCCGGGTTGGACCTGACCTACGTCGAGCTGGACACCGAGCACGAGATGACCGACGAGGCCGCGACCGCCGCGGGTCACTGGATCGACGCTGTCGTCGGAGCGCAGCCGGTCGGCGGGTTCGACGACGCGCTCGACCGGGTCGGCACCGGCGCCGGCTTCTACGACGGGCTCTGGGTCGAGACCTCGTCATCACCCGGCTGAGGCGCCGGCGCCTCGAGGCCCAGCTCGCCGAGCAGCAGCGCCACGGTCGCCTCGAGCTGGGTGACGCGACCCTCGAGCTGGGCGACCCGGTCCGGGTCGACCCGCCCCGCGCCGCCGGCGCTCCGCGGCGACGGCCCGTCGGGGCCGGCCGCAGCAGCCGCAGCCGCCCGGCCGTCGGCATCCGCTTCGAGCAGCTGCATCCACCGCGGCTCCTTCTGGCCCGGCTGGCGCTCCAGCTGGACCACCATCGAGCGGGAACCGTCGCGCAGCGAGCGCAGCGTCGCCTCGACCTGCTCGATCGAGGTGAAGGTGTGCTGGCGTTCGGTGCGCGTGCGCAGCTCGGCCACCGTCTGGGGACCTCGCAGCAGCAGCACCGACAGCACCGCCTTCTGCGCCTCGTCCAGGCCGAGCGCCTCGTCGGCGACGTGGCGGTAGCGGGTGGCGCGCTCGCCGTGAGCGGGGTGCACGACACGCAACAGGCCCTTGCCCTTGAGGGCGAGCGAGGTGGTCTCGACCAGCTGCGTGCCGTAGTCGACGACGGGATTGCGGCTCGAGGTCTGGTTGCAGGCGGTGGTCAGCGCCTTGAGCGTGAGCGGGTACGCCTCGGGGGTGGTCGCCTGCTTCTCCATGAGGCACCCGAGCACGCGGGCCTGGGGTGCGGTCAGCTCCAACTCGTCCGGGACGTCCACCATCGCGCCAGCGTGCCACACCGCGGCGCGTCCGCTGACCGCCGTCGTCGTTGGGCATCACCCCGCAGCTCTGGGCGGCACCCGGACCACATGCGGCACCAGTGCCGCCCAGACTCGCGGCGCGGCGGATCGACCGAGGACTCGACCCGATGGCTCAGCCGGGGGTCGGACAGGACTGCACCGACACCTGCTCGGTGCCGCTCACGCCGGTGCGACCCTGGGCGTCGAACGCGACAGCCAGCAGGGTCACCGGCCCCGCCTGCTGCTCGGGGAGCTCGACCACGGCTCGCCACTCCCCCGTCGTCGATGCCATCTGCACGGTGCCGTCGGCGCCGCTGGGGTCGCGCCACCACAGCTCGACACGCACCGCGGTCGATGCGGCGACGGCGATCACCTCGGTCGACGCCCCGCACGACCCGAACCCCGGCGTCGGGTGGTAGAGCACCCGGGGCACGAATCGCAGCTCGACCTGCGGGCCCGGCTCGACCGTCGTGGTGACCGTCGGCGACGGTGGGGCGGCAGGCGGCGGTGCCGTGGTCGTGGGGGTCGCCACGGTGCTCGTGGGTGCAGGGGGCGCCACCGTGCCCGGCGGTACTGCGGACGTTTCGGGCACCGCCGTGGTCGTGGTGGACGCGAGCGTGGTGGACGTGATGGCGCTGGTGGTCGTCGCGACGGCATCGACCGCCACGAGCTCGTCGGTGTCGTCACCCACGAGCGCGAACAGGCCGACGGCTGCCAGCAGCAGGAGCACGAGCCCGGCGGCGACCAGCGCCGCGGTCCGGCGCCCGCCGGACTCGGCCGACGGGAAGCCATCCGAGCGCCAGCCGCGACCCCCGGCCACCGTGCCGACGGCGGCGTCGGACAGCACGCGGTCGCGCACCGCGGCGGGAGCGGCGCCCACCGCGCTCACCGGCACCATCCGCAGCGCGGCCGCCGTGCCGCCGAACAGGGCGGCCGGGATGGCCTTCCGACGTCGCTCGCAGACCTCGCAGCGGTCGACGTGGCGGGCGACCCGCTTGCGCCACAGCACGCTGAACGTGCCGTCCCAGCCGGACAGGACCCGGTCGAGCTCGTCGCAGTCCGCACGACCTTGGCGTGCGACCAGCAGCGCCCCGACCGAGCGCTCCAGCCGCTCCTTCATCCGGTGCACCTGCTGGTAACCAGTGGACACCGAGGTGCCCAGGGCCGCGGCCAGCTCGTCGCCGTCCAGGCCCTGCAGCTGCAGCTCCATGACCATGCGGTCGCGGTCATCCAGGCCGTCGGCCGCTGCCCGCAGGACCGCCACCAACGCCACCACGTCCACCTGGTCGTCCGCGTCGGACGCAGCGGTGCCAGCCTGCGCCTGCTCGGCCATCAAGCGGTCCATCTGCTCCACCCCCTCGACCAGGCGGGTCCGTGACCGCTGCCGGGAGCGTCGGTACACCTCGTGGCGGGCGATGGCGAACAGCCACGACCGAAGCCGCTGCGGGTCACGCAGCTGACCGAGTCGGGAGAACGCGACCAGGAACACCTGGCCGCACACGTCCGCGGCCTCGTCGGCGTCGCCGAGCATGTGGCGGCACAGGTCGTGCACCCGATCGGCGTAGCGGTCGTAGATCGCGGCGAGTGCGGCCCGGTCGCCGTCGAGCGCCTGGGTGACCAGGTCCGGGTCGGTGGTGTCGGCGTGCATCGCTGCCCGTTCCCCCTGTGGTGTCCTGCGAAGTCTTCCATCGTCGTTCGCCCGTGGCATCGGAGATCCCCGGACCGGGGCGTCGGTCCGGGGATCTCTCGGTTCCCGCCGGGTCGAGACCCTGAGGTCAGCCCAGCTCGGCCGACTCGGCGCCCTGGCGACGGCGGGCGACGGTGGCGGCCCCTGCGGCGAGGGCACCGGCGACCAGCAGCGCGCCGCCGGCGGTCACCAGGCCCAGGTCGCTGCCCGTGAAGGCGAGCGAGTCGGCTTCGACCTCGGGCGCTGCAGCTTCCTCCACCTGGTCCTCGACCTCGGGCTCGGGCACCGTGGTCTCGGGCACGGTCGGGTCCGGCGTCGGGTCATCGGGGTGGGTGGGATCGGGCTCGGCGGTCAGGTCGCCGGGTCCCTCGGGGATGCCGCCGCCGTCGGGCTCGGGCTCCGGCTCGGGCTGCGGGTCGGGCAGCTCGGGGTCGGTCTCGCCGAGGGTGAGATCACCGGGCAGCTCCGGCGGCACGGGGAACGGGTCGGGCACGATCGGCGGGATCGCCAGGTCGTCGGGCCCGGCGGGCAGCGGCGGGGTGGGATCGACCGGGGGGTCGATGTCGGGCTGGGCGATGACGATCGGCAGGTCCGGCTGCGGCGTGAGCGCCGAGGCGGTGCCGGTGAGGCCGGCGGTCAGGCCGACGGCGGTCGCCGTGCCGACGGCCAGCAGGGCGGCCCGTCGAGCGATGGTCAGGTGGGTGCGGCGTGCGGACCGGGTGAGGTGGATGGACATCGTGTGCTCCTGTCTCCGACGGCGACCCGTTGTCGCCGTACAGAGGTCCAGAGCACCGGCCCGACCGGTCCTGACACTTTTCTCGCAGAGTTCTTCGGTGACGTTCCGCGACCTCAGCTGGGCCAGACGATCGACTGCATCTCGGAGTAGGCGTGCAGGCCGAAGTCGCCGCCGTCACGGCCCACGCCGGACTGCTTGAAGCCTCCGAAGGGCGCCTCGTGGTTGCGCTGCAGCGTGTTGATGCCCACGTTGCCGGAGCGCAGGCGCTGTGCCACGCCCCACGCCCGTGCCGTGTCCTTGGAGAACACGTAGCTGTACAGGCCGTAGTCGCTGTCGTTGGCGATGGCGATGGCCTCGTCCTCGTCGTCGAAGGGCACGACGACCACGACGGGTCCGAACAGCTCTTCGCGCACGGGCGTCATCTGGTTGTTGCAGTCGACCAGCAGCGTCGGCGCCACGTAGAAGCCACGCTCGACGTCGGGTCGCGAGCCGCCGACCGCGACGGTCGCACCCTCGTCGATGCCGGCCTGCACGTAGCCCTCGATGCGCTCGCGGTGCGCAGCCGAGATGACCGGGCCGACGACGGTCGCCTTGTCGGTCGGGTCGCCGACGGTCATGTGCTCGGCGGCCTTGAGCAGGCCGCCGACGAGGTGGTCGTACACGCCTCGCTGCACGATCACGCGGGTGGGCGAGGTGCAGATCTGGCCCGAGTGGAAGCCCCACACCGAGGAGATGCCGCCGATGGCCGCCTTCAGGTCGGCGTCGTCGAACACGATGCAGGCACCCTTGCCGCCGAGCTCCATCAGCTGGCGCTTCATGCCACGACCGCACACCTCGCCGATGCGCTGGCCGACGCCGGTGGAGCCGGTGAACGACACCATGTCGGTGAGCGGGTGCGACACGACCGCCTCGGACGGGGCGATGTCCTGGCCGGTCACCACGTTGACCACGCCGGGCGGGAAGCCCGCCTCGTTCATCAGCTCGACCATGCGCAGCACCCCGAGCGGGTCCTGCGGCGCCGGCTTGACGATGACCGTGTTGCCCATGGCCAGGGCGGGACCGATCTTGCCGGCCATGTTGGTCATGGGCACGTTGTAGGAGGTGATGCAGGTGACCACGCCCACCGGCGCGCGGTGCACGGCGGCCGAGATGAGCCCACCGGGCGCGAGCGGCGTGGTCGGCATGACCGCCGGCGGCAGCGGCACGATGTTCGACTGCAGCGCACCCTTCGCGTAGCGGCGCAGGCGCCCCGTCGCCGGGAAGAACTGCATGGTCTTGACCGTGCGGGTGGTGGCGCCGGTCTCGGCCTGCAGCACCGGCACGATCTCGCCGCGGTGCTCGTCGATCAGATCCGCAGCGCGCTCGAGCAGCGCGGCGCGCTCCTCGGGTGCGGTGCGTGACCAGCTCTCGAACGCGGCCGCCGCAGCCTCGACCGCGGCGTTCGCCTGCTCGACCGACGCCTCGGGCGCACGACCGGCGACCTCTTCGGTGGCCGGGTTGACGATGTCGTAGGTGCCGGCAGCACCCTCGACCGATTCGCCGCCGATGGTCAGGCGGTAGGTGGAGTCAGACATGGCGGGGGTTCCCCTCAGCAGCAGCGTTCCGTTCGTCGGACGTCATCGTGATCGACGACGCCGGACGAACGGAACGGTTCAGGACGGATGGACGGATGACGGACGGGTGCCGGCTCAGGGCTCGAGGTCGAGGCCCAGCAGCTCGATGGCGTTGCCGCGCACCAGCTTGCGGAACAGCTCCGGGGGCAGGTCGCCCATGAGCTTCATCGCGACCTCACGCGAGTGCGGCCAGGTGCTGTCCGAGTGCGGGTAGTCGGTCTCGAAGCAGACGTTGTCGACGCCGACCTTGCCCAGGTTGTCGAGGCCGTAGACGTCGTCGAAGAAGCAGCCGTAGATCTGGCGGTAGTAGTAGGTGGACGGCGGCTCGGGCACCTTGTCGCCGAAGCCACCCCAGGCCCGGTTCTCCTCCCAGACCTTGTCGGCCCGCTCGAGGATGTAGGGGATCCAGCCGATCTGGCCCTCGGAGTAGGCCAGCTTGAGCGTCGGGAAGCGGTGCAGCACGCCGGAGAACAGGAAGTCGGTCATGGACGCCATGGCGTTGTTGAACGTCAGCGTCGAGCCGACTGCTGCGGGCGCATCGGCCGAGGTGGAGGGCATCTTCGAGCTGGAGCCGATGTGCATGTTGACCACGACGCCGGTCTCGGCGCAGGCCTCGAACAGCGGGTCCCAGTAGCCGTTCGGGTCGTGGATCGACGGCAGGCCCAGGTACGGGGGGATCTCGGAGAAGGTCATGCCGCGCACACCGCGGGCGGCGTTGCGGCGCACCTCGGCGGCGGCGAGCTGCGGGTCCCACAGCTGCACGATGATGCAGGGGATCAGCCGACCGTTGCTGTCACCGCACCACTCGTCGACCTGCCAGTCGTTGTACGCCTTGACGCACAGGTCCGCGAGCACCTTGTCCTGTGCCTCGTAGAAGCGCTGGCCGCAGAACCGGGGGAAGCTGGACGGGAACGACATGGACGCCTCGGTCCAGTTGGCGTCCATGTCCTCGAGGCGGGCGGTCGGGTCCCAGCAGCCCTTGCGCATCTGCTCGTAGGTGATGCCCGAGACGGTGACCTCGGAGCGGTCGAAGCCGACCGCGCACTCCAAGCGGGTGAGCGGGAAGCGACCGTCCTCGTACTGCCACCAGTCGGCCTCGTCGCCCGAGTCGTCCTCCTCGAAGGAGAAGACGCCACCGACGAAGTTCATCGTGCCGCGCATGCGGATGGAGCGGGGCATGACGTCGGCGTACTTCGACGGCAGACGCGAGGTCCACACGTCCGGCGGCTCGATCACGTGGTCGTCCACCGACACGATCCGGGGGACGTCGTCGGGCGCGAGATCACGGGTCCTGGCGACGTTGCTGTCCGAGGCTGCGGTCATGGTCGAATGCTAACCCCACATCTGACGACCTGTCAGGCAGAAACTGGAACAGGTTCTAGTTTCGGGCCCGGCCTCGGAGCTTCGCTGCGGCTGCAGTACCGTGCTGTCCCCATGGGGGAGCCAGAACGGGCCCACGTTCCCGGGTTGGACGGGTTGCGCGGCATCGCCGTCATGGTCGTCGTCGCCTACCACCTGGGCTTCCTGGGCGGCGGTTTCGTGGGCGTCGACCTGTTCTTCGTGCTGTCGGGGTTCCTCATCACCTCGCTGCTGCTCGACCGGACCCCGTCCAGCGCCGCCGAGCTGCGCACCTGGTGGGGTCGGCGCGTGCGGCGCCTCACACCGGCGGTCGCCGTGGTCGTGGTCGCCGTGCTGGTGGCGTTCGGACTGGCCGATCTGGCCGGCGAGACGCTGGACGTCGACGCCGTCGCCACCATGACGTGGTGGCAGAACTGGCACCTGGTGCTGGCCGACAGCTCGTACTGGTCGACCGACGCCTCGCCGCTGCGTCACGCCTGGTCGCTGTCGATCGAGGAGCAGTTCTACCTGGTGTGGCCGGCGGTCCTGATCGGCGCCACGCTGCTGGCCCGCCGAGCCGGGCGGACCCCCCGTGCAGTGGTCGGCGGCATCGCCGCGTTGGGCGCCGCCGCGTCGTTCGCCTGGGCCGGCTGGCTGAGCCGCAGCGACGCCGACCTGTCGCGCATCTACTTCGGCACCGACACGCGAGCGGGTGCGCTGCTGTTGGGATGCGCGGCCGCTGCGGTCGTCGACGGCCGTCCGACCCCGCGCGTCACACGGCGCTCCGCGCAGCTCGGCGTGGCCGCAGCCGTGCTGGCCGCCACCGTCCTGGCCGCGCTCGCGGTCGGGCTGGACCCGTCGTCGGTCGCCACGTACCGAGGGGGCCTGCTGCTGGCCGCCGCGTGCTCGCTGGTGCTGGTGCTGACCGCGGCGTTCCCCGGACCGGTCGCCGCGGCGCTCTCACTGCCCTCGCTGCGGTGGCTCGGCGTTCGGTCCTACGCGATCTACCTGTGGTCCTGGCCCGTGCAGCTGCTCGTCGAGGCCGCGTGGCCCGACGCCGCACGCCCCGCGGTCGCCGCCGTGACCGTCGCGGTCTCGCTGGCGCTGTCGGAGCTCTCGCTGCGGCTCGTCGAACGCCCGATGCGACTGCAGGACGGGTGGGCGGCCAGCCCGTCGCTGCGCCGAGGCGCCTGGGCGGGTGGCAGCGTCGCCCTGGTGTGCGTGCTCGGCTGGTTCGCCGCCACCGCCGAGGAGCCCACCGGGGTGCGGGCGATCTCGACCGAGGAGTCCGCCCAGCTCGCCCTGCGCCCGCCGCCGTCGACCACCACCACCTCGACGGTGCCCAGCACCACGGCCGCCCCGGCACCGCCCGAGCCGACACCACCCTCCGAGGCTCCCCCGCCGGTCGAAGCGGTCGCGGCGACCACCCCGCCCCCGACGACCGTCGCACCGCCACCCGCACGGCTGCGCCTCGCCGTGTTCGGCGACTCGGTCGCCTTCTCCTCGACGTTCGTGTCGGGCCCGCTGCAACTGCACCCCGCGGGGATCGAGGTCGCCGACGGCCGAGGGTTCATCGGCTGCTGGGTGCTCTCCGGGGACGGCTGGTCGGCCTACGAGGACACGACCCTCAAGCGCCCGCACCCGCTGTGCGCACAGCAACGTGAGGCGGAACGGCTCGCGCTCACGGCGGCGCCCGACTGGGTCGTGCACTTCGCTGGCGGGTGGGAGGGCACCACGTTCATCGACCCGAACGGCGTGCGTCACCAGCCGCAGTCACCCGAGGTGCGCGCCGCCATCCTCTCGGAGCTGATCGCCCGCGGCCAGGAGGCGAACGCCGCCGGCGCCCGGATGGCGTGGCCGGCGTGGGTGTGTCCGGGACCGGACAGCCCGCTGTGGTTCGCGGACGGCTACGCCGGCTGGTTCAACGATCTGCTGCGCGAGGCGAGCAGGTCGGTGCCCGGCTCCATCGTGATCGAGCCGACCGACCGGGTCTGCGAGGGGGCGGACGCCAACGGTCGTCCGACCGTGGAGAAGGACGCGGCGTGGGAGCGGGAGCACCACCCCCACGACGGCGCATGGCTCTGGCAGGTCTGGATCGGCCCTGCGCTGTGGTCCGCCGAAGGCCGACCCAACCCCGGCTGAGCACCGGGGTCGTGTGGCTGTCCCCGACCGGCACATCAGCCACGCCTCGATGACGCTTCTGCGGAAGCGCGCGAACCGGGGAACGTGGAGGCGTCCCTGATCTCCGGCTCTGAGGCGTTCGCGGTCGGGTCGGACAGCTGAGCTGCTGCCAGACTGGACGGCATGGCGATGCACCGCACCGATTCCGGCAGCGGGGATCGAGTGATCCTGTCCGGCGCGGTGAGGGGCCCGGGGCTCTTCGCCGTGACCCGAGGCCCGCTCGGGAAGCTCATCGTCGATGACGAGGCGATCGAGCTCGGCTTCCACGGTCCTCGAATGCTCTATCGCCTGTTCGGCCTCACCGGTACCCGGGTCCTCAAGTCGGACGGTGGGCGAGTCGTCGTGGACACGGATCCACGGTGGGGAGTGCCGCGGTATCGGCTGTCGCCTCACGCCGGTGCCGGCGCGGATGCAGCGGCGTTCTACCCGCTCAGGGAGGCGCACCTGGCCACGGCCCTTGCCAGATTCGGTTGGCCAGTCTGCCCCGCCACCTCACGCCGGCTCGGAGACCATCAGTGAACTCGCGCCAGAAGCGGTATGTCGGGATGACCGTCAGCGATTCGTACGAGCTGCTTCCGAGACCCGGCTGGTATCCGATCCCGAAGCTCTTTCCCAGCTGCCTCGTCGTCGACGACGACGTCCTCACCCTCGGCGTGTGGTTCCCACTGCCGAATCGGTGGACGCCGCCCTACTACCGCTCCGAGGTTCACCGGGGAGACCCAAGCACCGTCCTCGCTTGCCAGCGACGTACCGAAGTCGATGTGTTCTGGATCGAAACCGCTGACGGCCGCCCCCTGAGCCTGGCGATGACGCAGTTCAGATCCACGCGGTTGCTTGCGGACCTGAGTTCCCGGAAGTGGCCCGTCCGTCGCCGTCCATCGATCGGGATGCCGGGCTGGGCATCAACCCCGAACTCGGAGCGCTGAGCACCCACCGCCACCAAGCCGGCTCAGCGGCAGTCGCAATCGAGACCGATCGGCCGGTGCTCAGCGCAGCTGCAGCAGGCCGAGCACGACGGTGTTCCACACGACGATGACGCCGTAGAGGGCGACGACCGCGGTCATGGCTCGCTCGCCGAGCTTGGCGTCCGCCGGGCAGAGCATCAACAGGATGCCGGCGAGCCCTGCGATCACCATCTTCAACCCGAGCGGCGCCGCGAAGCCGCCCATCAGGTCCTGCATGACCGGGTTGGCCTCGACACCTCCGTGGTGCAGCACCGCCTTGGTGAGCAGCACGTCGGCCACGTTGAGCACGACCACACCGGCGGCCAGCCACAGCCGGCGCGTCGGCACCGTCGACTCGGTCCATCGCAACGAGCCCAGCTGTCCGCCCATGTCGCCCACCTCGGTCACGGCGCCCACCCGCCGGAGAGCGCCCTCCCGTCACCGGCCAGCCACCGGCGACGCATCGCCCCGCCATGCTGTCAGATCCCGGCGGGTCGTGCTCGGCGGATCAGCCGAACTGCTCCAGCAGGGGTCCGAGCACCGGGTCCATCTGCGCGGAGTTGAGCATCGAGCCGCCGTCCAGGACGATGTTCTGGCCCGTGAGGTACGACGCTCGGTCGGACAGGAGGAAGACCACCAGGTCGGCGACCTCCTCGGCCGTGCCGACGCGGCCCAGCGGTGTGCCGGCCTCGATGGTGCCCCGCAGCGCGTCGTCGCCGGCGAGCACCTCGTTGAGCGGTGTGCGCACGAAGCCGGGCGACACGCAGTTGACCCGCACGTCGGGCGCCAGCTCCAGCGCGGCGGCCTGCGTCAGCGCCACGACCGCGGCCTTGGCCGCGGAGTACGGGGCCTCTCCCCGCGTCGGTCGCACGCCCGACACGCTGGCGATGTTGACCACCGCTCCCCCGCCGGGTCGCAGCAGGCGTGCGGCGGCGCGCAGACCGGCGAAGGTGCCGGCCACGTTGACCCGCCAGATCAGGTCGACCTCCTTGTCGGTGTAGGCCTCGAGCGGCTTCAGGTTGCCCACGCCCGCGTTGTTCACCAGGCCGCGCAACCCACCGAGTCGCTCGACTGCTTGGGCCAGGGCGTGCTCGAGCGCGTCGCTGTCGGCGACGTCGGCCACCAGGGCGAGCCCGCCGATCTCGTCCGCGACCCGCGCCGCGCCGTCGGCGTCGCGGTCGAGCACGCCGACCGGCACGCCGTCGGCCGCGAGTCGCCGAGCGACCGCCGCGCCGATGCCCGACGCGGCGCCGGTGACCACGACCCCGGCGCTCACCGGGGGACGTCCCCGTCGATCACGACGTGCGGTTCCTCGGTGATGATGAACTCGACGCGGTCCATGTCGAGGAAGCGGCGCTCGTCGGGAGCGATCAGCTCGGCGTACTTCGGCTCCGACATGAACGCGACGAAGTCGTCGATCGAGTTGAACCACTGCACGGCGACGCCGTCGCAGTCCTCGGTGCCCGACAGCAGGTCGGGGCGGTGCCGCACGTGCTGCTCGTAGCGCTGGATGTGACGGGCGAGCGTGGGCTCGCCGGCGATGAGCGGTCCGTGCTGGCCGCGCCAGTGCGCCACGAACTCCTCGGTCGTCATCCCCTGGCGTCGCCGCAGCAACGCGAACATCTTGACCATCTCGCCCCCTCTGGACCGTGCGTGGGGCGCATCGTTGCACAGCGGCGCGGCCGTCGCGGGCGTGGGGCGCGTGGCTAGGGTGGGCCCCGTGAACGCCAGGTCAGATCGTCACGACAAGATCCGCAACATCGCCCTGTTCGCCGGATGCACCCCCGACGAGCTCGACGAGATCGACCGGCTCGCCGACGAGGTGCACGTCGCCGCCGGACGCACGGTGCTCAAGCAGGGCGACCTGGGCCAGGAGTTCGCGTTGATCGTCGAGGGCGAGGCCGACATCGTCAAGGACGGCGTGACCGTCGCGACCATCGGGCCGGGCAACTACTTCGGCGAGGTCGCGCTGCTCGACTCGATCAACCGCACCGCCTCGGTCGTCGCCCGCACCGACCTGGTGCTCGAGGTGCTTGACCGTCGTGGCTTCAACACCCTGCTCGACGACCTGCCCAAGCTGTCGCGCTCGCTGCTCACCGGGCTCGCGCACCGGCTGGCCGAGCTCGAGGAGGAGAACGAGCGTCTCCGGGCCGAGCAGGTCTGATCGCCGATCGCAGCGCTCAGACGTCGCCGCCGGGAGCGCTGCCGCCACCTGCCTGCAGTCGCTCCAGCACCGCCTGTGACGAGTCCCCGCGACCGTCACCGTGCTCGAGACGCCCTTCGCCGGTCAGCAGCAGCATCCAGACCAGCGCCGGCACCACCAGGAGTGCGGCGCCGGCGAACGCGACCAGCAGCGCCCACAGCGTGGCCGTCGGCGCAGCCGCCTGGTCGACGGTGACCTCGTCCACGAGCATCCACGGGTACTGGCCCACTCCCCAGCCCAGCACGATCGCCACGACCGCACCGGCCGCCGGGTAGCGAGCAGCGGCGGGCCGGTCCCGGAGCAGCAACCACATGGCGCCAAGCCCGGCCGCGGCGCTGAGCAGCACCAGCACGACCGCACGACCGTGCAGCCCCGACGCCAGCGTGTCCGCGTCGGCCTCGATCGCCACCACACCGACCAGCGAGATCACCCCGACGACGACGCCGGTGACCAGCGACCGCAGTCGGAAGTAGGCGACCAGGTCCTCCTCGTCGTCGCGGCGGGCGTCCGCGCACAGCAGCACCGCCGAGGTCCACGCGCACACCGCCACCGCCAGCACCCCGCCGAGCAGCGACGCCGGGTTGATCCAGCTGCTCCACGGGTCGCCGTTGCCCTCGGCGGGCACACGACCCGATGCCACGCCGCCCACCGCGGCACCCAGGAAGAACGGGGTGATCACCGACGACAGCGCGAAGAGCGCACCGAAGAACCGGGCCTCGCCGAGCGTCGTGGACGACTTGCGGAACACGAAGGCGCCGCCGCGGAACACGATGCCGGCGGCAGCGAGGAAGAGGGGCACGTAGAGCGTGGTGGCGATGGCGGCGAACGCCTCGGGGAACCCGGTCCAGAGGTAGACGAGCACGAAGATCAGCCAGACGTGGTTGGCCTCCCAGACGGGGCCGATCGAACGCTCGATGCGGCGACGTGGGCGGGCCCCTCGACGGTCCCCTCCCGCGAGCAGGTCCCAGAAGCCCGAGCCGAAGTCGGCACCCGCGAACACCGCGTACGCGATCACGCCGACCCAGATGACGCTCACGACCACCCGCGGCAGGATCACGAGCCGGTTCCGTCGTCGGTCGGACCGCCGCTGCCGACTGCTGCGGGGGCCCGCTCCGCGCCCGGGGGCCCGTAGGGCGTCGAGACCTCCTCACCGGCGCGCCAGCGGGCGCTCATGCGGCGCAGCACGAACCAGAGGCTGAGCCCCAGCCCCAGGTACACGAAGATCAGACCGACGAGGATCACGCCCACGCCGGGCTGCCCCGTCACCGCGTCCGACACCCGCAGCACCTGGTACGCGATCCACGGCTGTCGCCCCACCTCGGTGGTGGTCCATCCCGCTTCGAGCGCGAGCACGGCGGCGGGTCCCGACACGATCACCGCCCGCAGCCACCACCGCGACGTCGGCAGCTCGCGGCGACGCCACCACACGAACGCGGTCCACGCCGCCAACGCGCCGAGCGCGGTGCCGATCAGCACCATGAGCTGGAAGCTCAGGTGCACCACGTTCTCCGGCGGCCGATCCGCAGGTGGCGCCGCGTCCAGCCCCTCGATCGCCGCGTCCGGGTCGAAGTCCAGGATCAACGAGGTCAGGTACGGGATCTCGATCGCTCCGACCACCTCACCGTCGACGTACACGCCGCCGAGCGTCATCGGCACCCCGCTGTCCGTCTCGGGGATCAGCTCCATCGCGGCGAACTTCACCGGCTGGTTGGCCGCGGCCTGCCGGGCGATCAGGTCGCCGGTGATCAGCTGCACCGGCACCGCGACGCAGCCCACCAGCACGCCCACGCCGATGCCCAGGCGATGGAGCCGGTCACGACGCCCCCGTGCCCAGCCGACCGCGTAGACCGAGGCCACCAGGAATCCGGTGACGACGTAGGTGGCGGGCAGCAGGTGGGCGAACTGGATCCACACGTTGCCGTTGAACATGGCGGCCCACGGGTCGACGTCGACCACCTGTCCCGTCTCGGCGTAGGTCGGCAGATCGAACCCGGAGGGGTTGTTCATCCAGGCGTTCACCGCCACGATGCAGAACGTGCCGGCCACCCCCGACAGGGCGATCGGGATCAGCGTCGCCAGGTGCAGCCGCGCCGGCAGCCCGCGCCAGCCGTAGAGGTAGATGCCCAGGAAGATCGCCTCGAGGAAGAAGAAGATGCCCTCGAGCGCGAACGGCAGGCCGATGACGTCGCCGAACGGGCCCATCATGCCGGGCCAGAGGATGCCCATCTCGAAGCTGAGCACCGTGCCCGAGACCGCACCGACCGCGAACAGCACCGCGGCGCACTTGCCCAGCCGGCGGGCGAGCGCCAGCGCGTCCGCGTCGTCGTCACGCAAGCCGCGGCGGTGCACGATGAAGATCACCGCCGGCAATGCCACTCCCAGGCACGACAGCACGATGTGCGAGCCGAGCGAGAGGGCCATCAACCATCTGGCTTGCATGAGGTCCGTGGAGCTCGCCGCGAGCAGCGCGGCACCGACCGTGCTCATCCGTCGACCACCGTAACCGGTCTGCGAGGCCGCACCGGCCTACGGTGGACGAGGAGAGGTCGGCCATGAGGAGGCAGCGGTGAAGACGATCGGCAACATCGTGTGGTTCGTGCTCTGCGGCGTGTGGCTGGGCATCGCGTACCTGCTCGCAGGCCTGCTCGCGTGCGTGACCATCATCGGGATCCCCTTCGGCATCCAGTCGTTCAAGCTGGCCGGCTACGTCATGTGGCCGTTCGGCCGTGAGCTGGTCGAGTCACCCGGACACCGGTTCTCCAAGGGCGTCATGAACATCGTGTGGATCGTGGTCGGCGGGTTCTGGCTGGCGATCGGCCACGTGCTGTTCGGCGTCGTGCTGTGCATCACGATCCTGGGCATCCCGTTCGGGCTGAAGAACTTCTCGATGGCACGCCTGGCGCTGTTCCCCTTCGACTACTCGGTCGAGCCGAAGGGCCTGGCGGGTCCCAACGAGGCACCGATCAGCTCGTAGCCGACCGGACGGTGGCACCGAGCGGGGCCGGTGCCGGTCAGGTCTGCAGTTCGAAGAGTGCGTCGGCCACCTCGGGCAGCTCCCGCTCGGGGTCGAACGGGTCGTCGAGGGGCGCCACCACGAACTTGGACGCCCCCACGGCGATGAACGCCTCGAGGCGCGCCCGGAGCGCGTCGAGGCCGACCGGCACGACCTGCTCGGCCGGGAGCTCCGGACGGCGCAGCGCCAGGAACCGTCGCATGCGCTCGGGCACCTGCGAACGCGAATAGGTGATCAACACGCCGAGGTGCTCCGGGTCGATCGTGCGGTCGTGCGCCGCCGCCTCCCGGGTCACCGCCTCCCAGCCGTCGCGCACCTCGTCGACCGTGCAGAACGACGGCAACCATCCGTCGCCGACGCGGCCGACGCGACGCAGCTCGGACGGCGCCTGACCGCCGAGCCACACCTCGATCGGCTGCTGCACCGGTCGGGGCCGCAGGCTCACTCCGTCGACGTGGAACCGCGCCCCGTGGTGGGTGACGTCGTCCTCGGTCCAGAGCCGGCGCATGAGTCCGAGCGCCTCGTCGAACCAGGCCGATCGCTCCGCTCGGGCGACGCCGAACGCGGACTGCTCCACCGAGCTCGGCTGGCCCAGACCAAGTGCGGGCAGGAACCGGCCAGCGGACAGGCGATCGAGCGACGCCATCTCCTTGGCCAGCACCACCGGGTTGCGCCCCGGCAGCACCAGCACCGACGTGCCCAGCTTGAGTCGCCGGGTGCGGCCGGCGGCGAACGCCAGGGCGACCAACGGGTCGGGCGCGTCAGAGGTCATGCGCTCCGACAGCCACAGGGAGTCGAAGCGCAGCGCCTCGAGCCCGTCGACCAGCGCCCCGAAGGTCCCGGGGTCGTTCGCGGTCGTGTGGGTGCCGAGCCCGAAGCCGATGCGGACCTTCATGCACACAGCGTGGCACGCGCTTGCCCGCCAGGGCCCGGAGTGGTCACATGGTCGTCACACCACAACAGGTCCCGTGACGGGGGAAGCCGGTCGAAATCCGGCGCTGTCCCGCAACCGTGGGCACACCGACCTCCCGGGTCGTCCGTGTGCGAGTCGGATCGCCCGCACGGGGCGCAGCTTCGAACCCGTCCGTCGCGGCAGCGGACGTCGGAGCCTGGTCGGTCGCTCGGCGACCTTCGGGGCGCTCGACGCCCGGGAGGACCACCGACCCGATGTCGATCACCACCACAGCACCCCAGCGTGGCGCAGTGAACCGGCGCGGGCGCGTGCCGCGGATGCTGCACCCGGGTGCGTGGTGGATCTGGGCGCTCGGCATGGCCACCGCGGCCAGCCGCACCACCAACCCGTTGCTGCTGGGGCTGATCATCGCCGTGCTGGCCTTCGTCGTCGCCGCTCGACGCACCGATGCACCGTGGGCCCGGGGGTTCCGGTACTACCTCTACCTGGCGGCGTTCGTGGTGTTGGTGCGGATGCTGTTCCGCATGCTCTTCGACGCGCAGGCCGGCGCCACGGTCCTGTTCACGTTGCCCGAGGTCCCGCTGCCGGATGCGGCCGCGGGTGTGCGCATCGGTGGCCCGGTCTCGGCCGAGGGGTTGCTCGGTGCGCTGTACGACGGGCTGCGCCTCGCGACCTTGCTGGTGTGCGTGGGCGCCGCGAACGCCTTGGCGAACCCGAAGCGCCTGCTCGCGTCGCTGCCCGGCGCGCTGCACGAGGTCGGGGTCACCGTGACCGTGGCGCTGACCATCGCGCCGCAGCTGGTCGAGAGCGCCCAGCGGGTGCACCGGGCTCGTCGACTCCGGGGTGAGGTCGGCCGGCGCACCCGGCTGTTCCGCGAGGTGGCGGTGCCGGTCATGACCGACGCACTCGACCGGTCGCTGCTGCTGGCAGCGTCGATGGACGCCCGGGGGTATGGCCGCCACGGCGACCAGGACGCTCGACAGCGGCGTGGCACCGCAGCGCTGGTCCTCGGCGGCCTGGTGGGAGTGTGCGTCGGCGTCTACGGCGTGCTCGACGCGACCACCCCTGCGGCGCTGGGCCTCCCGATGCTGCTGGTCGGTGCAGCGCTGGCCGGCGCCGGCTTCCTGCTCGGGGGCCGTCGCGTGCGGCGGACCCGCTACCGCCCCGACCCATGGGCCGCTCCGGAGTGGGGCGTCGCCTCGTGCGGGGTGGTGATCGCGGCGGCCATGGTCGTGATCGGGCGCACCGATCCGACGGCGCTCGACGCCACCGCGGACGTGATGGCCTGGCCGACGCTGCCGCCGGTCGCCGCGCTGGTGCTCCTTGCCGGCGTGCTACCGGCATGGATCGCCCCGCCGCCGCCGGGGGGCACCCGATGATCCGCTGGGAGCACGTCACGGTGACCTACGACGGCGCCGAGCAGCCGACGCTGCGCGACGTCGACCTGCGCGTCGACGAGGGCGAGCTGTGCCTCGTCATCGGACGCACCGGGGTGGGCAAGTCGACCCTGCTCGGCACCGTCAACGGCCTGGTCCCGCACTTCACCGGCGGGATGCTGCGCGGCCGGGTGACCGTCGACGGGCGCGACACGGCGCACCACCCGCCGCGTGAGCTGGCCGACGTCGTGGGCGTGGTCGGCCAGGATCCTCTGGCCGGGTTCGTCACCGACACCGTCGAGGAGGAGCTGGCCTACGGCATGGAGCAGCTCGCCCTGGCACCCGACGTCATGCGCAAGCGGGTCGAGGAGACGCTCGACCTGCTGGGCATCGCGGAGCTCCGTCGACGTGCCCTGCGCGACCTGTCGGGGGGCCAGCAGCAGCGGGTCGCCATCGGCGCGGTCATGGCCGCGCACCCCCGGGTGCTGGTGCTCGACGAGCCGACCTCGGCGCTCGACCCGACTGCGGCCGAGGAGGTCCTGGCCGCGGTGACCCGACTCGTGCACGACCTGGGCGTGACCGTGCTGGTCGCGGAGCACCGCCTGGAGCGGGTCGTGCAGTACGCGGACCGTGCCGTGTACCTGCACGGCGACGGCACCGTGACCGACGGCCGCCCCGAGGAGGTGCTGGCCACGAGCGCGGTCGCGCCGCCGGTGGTCGAGCTGGGCCGACTCGCAGGTTGGTCCCCGCTGCCGCTGTCGGTGCGAGACGCCCGCCGCTCGGCGGCGCCGCTGCGCGACCGGCTCGCCGGTGCCGCGCCGGCGCCGCGGCGCGAGCGCCCGGTGGACGCGGCGCCGGCGCTGCGTGCCCGTGGGGTCACGGTGCGCCACGGCGACGTGGTGGCCGTGCACGACGTCGATCTGGACCTGCACCCCGGCGAGGTGGTCGGCCTGATGGGCCGCAACGGCTCGGGGAAGTCGTCGCTGCTGTGGGCGCTGCAGGGCAGCGGACCCCGCGCCGCGGGCAAGGTGCAGGTCGGCGAGCTGGACCCGGGCGCGGTCGGAGCGGGCGCGGCCAGGGCGCTGGTGGGCCTGGTGCCCCAGACACCCGGCGACCTGCTGTACCTGGCGAGCGTCGGCGAGGAGTGCGCCCAGGCCGACGCCGACGCCGGGCGCGACGCGGGCACCTGTCGAGGACTGCTCGACGACCTCGTGCCCGGCATCGACGATGCCACCCACCCCCGCGACCTGTCCGAGGGCCAGCGCCTGGCACTGGCCCTGGCCGTGCAGCTCACCGCGGAACCGGCCGTCGTGCTGCTCGACGAGCCCACCCGAGGCCTCGACCAGTTCGCCAAGGCGGCGCTCGCCCGTGACGTGGCGCGGTTGGCCGCCGACGGGCACCCGGTCGTGGTGTGCACCCACGACGTCGAGTTCGTCGCTGCAGCAGCCGATCGTGTCGTGGTGCTCGCCGAGGGGGAGGTGGTGGCCGACGGTCCGACCGCGGACGTCGTCGTCGCGTCGCCGGCCTTCGCACCGCAGGTCGCCAAGATCCTCTCGCCCCAGGCCTGGTTGACCGTCGACGAGGTGGCCGCCGCGCTGGAGCGGGTCGGCCCGTGACCGCGGACGCGCGACTCGACGCCGCCGGCCGTCGCCGGTCCCGCGCACCGCGCCGCTCGGTGGTGCGCATCACCACGCGCTCCGCCACGGTGCTGGTGCTGGTGAGCGCCGCCGGCCTCGCCATGTTCCTGTGGCCGCTGCTGGTCGTGCCACCCGAGGGTGCCGCGCCCGGTCTGGGCGCACCGGCGGTCTTCGTGCTGGTGATGCCCGCCATCCTGGCCATCGTCATGTCCGAGGTCGGCTCCGGCGAGCTGGACACCAAGGCGATCGCGATGCTCGGCGTGCTGACCGCCATCGGCGCTGCGTTGCGACCGCTCGGCGCCGGCGTCGCGGGCATCGAGACGGTCTTCTTCGTGCTGGTGCTCGCGGGCCGGGTCTACGGCCCGGGGTTCGGCTTCGTGCTCGGGACCACGACCATGTTCGCCTCGGCGATCCTCACCGGTGGGCTCGGCCCTTGGCTGCCGTTCCAGATGCTGGCCTCGGGATGGGTGGGCCTGGGCGCCGGGCTCCTGCCGCGCCGCGCGAGCGGCCGCGCCGAGCTGGCGATGCTCGCGGCCTACGGGGCGGTGAGCGCGTTCGCGTTCGGCTTCGTGCTGAACATGTGGTTCTGGCCGTACACGATCGGCGCCGACACCGAGCTGTCCTACGTCGCAGGTGCGTCGGTGCTCGAGAACCTGCACCGCTTCCTGCTCTACACCGTGGCCACCTCGACGCTGGGCTGGGACCTCGGCAGAGCGATCACGAACGTGGTCGCCATCGTCGTGCTGGGCCCGACGATCCTCGCGGTGCTGCATCGGGCCGCACGACGGGCGGCCTTCGCGAGCGACGTCGTGTTCGACCCCGGGCCTGCCGGGCCCACCGGGCCCGCCGGCCCCGACGCTCGGGAGGCCCCGCAGGACGCCCCGATCGGCGCCGCCTACGATCGGCGACCGTGAGCGAGACCTCGTCCCCCGCAGCACGACGCCTGACCGACGTGCTGGCCGGGTACGACCGCCTGGTCGTGGCGTTCTCCGGTGGCGTGGACTCGTCGGTGCTCGCGCACCGTGCGCTGCAGGTGCTCGGTCCCGACCGGGTGCTCGCCGTCACCGCGGCGTCGTCCTCGCTCGCCACGGGCGAGCTCGAGCACTGCCGCGAGCTGGCCGAGGCCTGGGCCCTGCCGTGGACGTCGGTGCGCACCGCCGAGCTCGACGACCCTCGCTACCGGACGAACGACGTCGATCGCTGCGCCTGGTGCAAGCACGCGCTGATGGACCAGCTCGAGCCGCTCGCCGAGCGATCGGGGGCGACGGTCGTGCTGGGCGTGAACGTGGACGACCTGGCCGACCACCGCCCGGGCCAGCAGGCCGCCGCGGCCCGAGGGGCTCGGTTCCCGCTGGTCGACGCCGGCTTGTGCAAGTCCGACGTGCGGGCGGTCGCGCACGACGCCGGGCTGACGGTGTGGGACCGCCCGGCGATGCCGTGCCTGTCGTCGCGCATCCCCTACGGCACCGCAGTCACCGTCGACCTGCTCGGTCGCGTCGACCGCGCGGAGATGGCCGTGCGTGCACTGGGCTTCGGCGACGTCCGGGTGCGTCACCACGGCAGCACCGCCAGGGTCGAGGTGCCGACCAGCGACCTCGTCGCCGCTGCCGAACGAGCCGACGAGATCGTCGGGGCGCTCACCTCGCTCGGCTATCGCTACGTGACGCTGGACCTGGCGGGTCTGCGCTCCGGCAACCTCAACGCCGCGGCCGGCGTGGTGTCGGACACCCTCGGGTGATGGCCGGACACGACGGGGCGCCGCAGTCGGCCGACCTGGGCCACAGCAGGCTCGACCTGTCGCGCACCGACCGCATCGGCATGCCCGAGGCGGTCTTCGCCGCCGGCAAGCAGCCCCAGCAGTGCGTGGAGATCGTGGCGCGCATGCTGGCCGACACCGACCACCCGGTGATCGTCACGCGCTGCGCGCCGGAGCACCGGGACGCGCTCGCCGCGCTGGCACCGGACGGCACCTGGTCCTCGACCCTCACCTGGCGCCACGCCCCCACACGACCCGGGCGGGTCGCGGTGGTCTCGGGCGGCACCTCCGACGAGCACGTGGTGCACGAGTGCGTCGGCACCCTGACCGCGATGGGCGCACCGACGCAGGTCGTGCGCGACGTCGGCGTCGCCGGGCTGCACCGCCTGCTCGGCGCCGTGGACGAGCTCGACGACGTGCGGGTCGTCGTGGCGGTGGCCGGCATGGAGGCGGCCCTGCCGACCGTCCTGGCCGGCCTCGTGGGCACCCCCATCGTGGCGGTGCCCACCTCGGTCGGCTACGGCACGACCTTCGAAGGGCTCACGGCGCTGCTGTCGATGATGAGCTCCTGCGCGCCGGGCGTGTCGGTCGTGGGCATCGACAACGGCTACGGCGCGGCCTGCGCAGCGTTGCGCATCCTGGGTCCGGATCGATGAGCGGCCGCCGGCTCTGGTGCAACCCGTCGCTCGGCGTCGCCGGCGACATGCTGCTGGCCGCGCTGGTCGACCTGGGCGCCGACGACGCGTTCGTCCGGGGGCAGCTCGCTCGGTTGGGGCTGGACGGCTGGAGCCTGACAATCGAGCCCACGACCCGCCGCGGCCTGGTCGCCACCCGGGCTGTCGTGGACGCCGAGCTGCACGACCACCACCGACCCTGGTCGCAGATCGACGCGCTGCTCGCGTCGACGGAGCTGCACGACGACGTGGCCACGGGCGCACGCCGGACCTTCCGGGCGCTCGGCGAGGCCGAGGCGCGGGTGCACGGCATCGACATCGACCAGGTGCACTTCCACGAGGTGGGCGCGGTCGACGCCATCGTCGACATCGTGGGCGCATGGGCCGCGCTGGTCTCGCTCGACGTCGACGAGGTCGTGAGCGCGCCCGTGGGCCTCGGCTCGGGGACCGCCACCATGGCGCACGGCACCGTGCCGGTGCCCGCACCCGCGGTGCTCGAGCTGTTGGTGGGTGCACCGACGACGCCGGTCGACGTGTCGGCCGAGACGGCCACACCGACGGGTGTGGCGCTGCTGGTGACCATGGTCGACCGGTGGGGCCCGCCGCCGGCGGGCACGGTGCGATCGTCCGGGCGAGGCGCCGGCACCTGGGACCCGACCACCCACCCCAACGTGGTGAGCGCCGTGCTGTTCGACTCGGAGCCGTCGGTCCACGACGACGAGACCACCGGCTCCCGGGTCGTGCACGCGACCGTGCTCGAGACGAACCTGGACGACGTCACCCCCGAGGTGCTCGCCCAGGTCGTCGAGTACGCCTTGGCGCTGGGCGCGGATGACGCCTGGGTGACGCCGGCGGTCATGAAGAAGGGGCGGGCCGGCCACGTGCTGTCGGTGCTGTGCCGCCCAGAGCTGTCCGACCGCATGCGAGCGCTGCTGGCCGTGGAGACGGGGACGCTCGGCATGCGCGAGCGGACCGTCGCCAAGCACGAGCTCCCCCGGCGCGTCGAGGTGGTCGAGCTGGACGGCTGCAGCATCCGGGTGAAGCTCGGCCCCCACGGTGCCAAGGCCGAGCACGACGACGTGGTCGCGGCTGCGCAACGCCTCGGACGACCGGTGCGCGAGGTCGCCCGAGCGGCACTGCAGCTCCTCCCCTGACCGTGCTGTCCCGCAGAACTGACGCCTGAGCGTCAGTTCTGCGGGACAGAACACCGTCGGTGCCCGACCCGTGCGGGGTTCGGGAGGGCTCAGCCGCCGAGCGGGCTGCCGTCGCTCCCCACCGAGGGGCCGTCCGACACGAAGCCGGGCGCCCAGGCCCAGCCCTGGACCGACCCCTGTGGCACCGGGCCGGCGCCCGGCCCGGTGGTGGCGAACTGCCACGGCGCGCCGCGCGACGGTGCCGCCCAGTAGGACCAGTACCCACCGGTGAACCAGCAGAACGGGAAGCCTTCGGAGGGCAGGCCGCGGATCTGGCACACCGGTGCCACCCCGGGCTCACCCACCGCGGCCAACCCGATGTTGGCCAGCGCCACCAGACCGCTCGACTGCGCGCCGAGCGCACAGCGCACGACCACCTCGTCGCGCAGCGACGAGAAGTCGACCACGACGGTCACACCGCTGGCACCCGGACATGCGCCGGATGTCCAGGTCGACGGGACGGTGGTGGTCGGCGCGGTCGTGGTGGTGGACGTGCCGCCACCGCCGGTGGGCGGCGTGCACGCCGCGACGACCGCCACCATCACACCAACGAGGGTGACGAGCACACGACGGGTCCCGGTCATGCTCCACCTCCGACGGTGTGCAGCGCACCGATGGCCCGCAGGTCGAACCCGCCGCTGCCGGTGCCCTTGAACGTGTCGAAGACCGCCCGACCGAAGGAGTCCGGGAAGCGGTCGCCCGGTCGGGGGTAGTCGTCGGCGCCCACGACGTCGACGAGTCGCACGTGGGTGATCGCGTCGAGGTCGACCGTGCCGGCGCGGACCGCCGGCTCGTTGCGCAGCGCCGTCAGGTCGAACGGCGTGCCCCACCCGCCGCCGTCCTTGCCCGCGAGTCCGCCCAGCTCGCGCACGTCCTGGTAGTCGAAGCCGCCGACGGGCGTCGCTCGGCGGCTCGCCGAGTCGAAGCGCACGAAGTCGGTGCCGTTGCTGGACACCTCGACGTAGGCCAGCTCGGTGAAGAGCAGCTGGCCCGTCGCATCCGAGTAGAAGCCGTTCTCGAACACGGCCAGGTCGTCACCGGGGCCGTCGGTGATCGCATCGGCGAACCCGAGGGTGATGGCGCCGCCGTTGCCGAGCGAGACCACCGACGTGCTGTAGGCGCCGAGCGCGTTGGCGGGCGTCTGGAAGGTGGACGTGACGTCCGCGCCGGGCAGGTACTCGACGACCGAGGTCGCCCAACCGAGCAGCGACGGACTGGCCGACGGCACCGCCGGTGATGTGGAGCCGGCCAGACCCGGACGCTCCGCGTAGGTGGCGCGCACGTCGTAGGTGGCGTCGAACACGGCGGACGGCGTGCAGTCGTCGGCCGCGGAGCGGGCGAGGACGCGGGTCGGTCCCGTCCGACCCGCCAGCGGCAGCGACGACGTCGCGGTCCACTCCGCGTCCGACGAGTCCTCACCCGACGCGAGCACCGCGACCTCGACCGGTGCACCGCCGTCGAGCGAGAAGGTCAGCACCTCGTCGTCGTCGATGATCGACAGCACCGGTGCGTCGGGCACCGCACAGGGCGGCAGCGCGACGGTGGTGCTGGTGGTCGACGTCGTGGTCGTGGACGTCGGTGGGGTGGATGGGATGCACGCCGCGGCCACCAGGGTGGACGCGCCGAGCAGTGCAGTGGCCGCGACGACGTTCGACCGACGTCGTGAGCGGCCCAACAGCCTCGTACGAGGGGACATGTGATGCCTTTCGTGTGACGAGGACCCGACCGGGACCTCGCACCGTGCGGCGGCGACCGCAGTCGGTCCAGGGGACGCGAGCGGCGCTCTCACACGATCCGAGCTCACGTTCCGCAGTCCACGACGGATGGAGATGAGCTGTTCGCCCCTGGACGGGCGATCCGACTCATGGGCGGCCGGGGCCACCCATCTACGGTTGCGGGACAGCGCCGGGATTCGACCGGCTTCCCCCACCCAGGGACGTGTTCATCGCCGACCCGGGCGGGCCGACAGCCAGACGGTAACCCGTGCCCTGCGACGCGGTCGACCCCGCCGAGCTGGGTGGAATCACCCAAGGTGCTCGTTACCCTCGACACGGCGGGAGCCGGCGGGGCTCCCCGACAGCGAGGTGGGCATGCGGGTGCCGGGACGACGGCGCAGGACGACGTGGACGGTGCTGGTGGTGGCGACACTGCTCGTGACCGCCGCATGTGCGCCGGCGCCCGGCGACACCACGGGCGACGGCGGGAACGGCGCCGGAGCGGTCGTGCCGACCGAGTGGTTCCTCGGCGGCAGCTACCCGGTCGAGCTCGTGGTCGAACCCCAGACGGTGACCACCGAGTTCTCGTTCTTCGGTCTGGCCACCTGCACGACCACCTCGGTCACGCCGTCGGTCGACCTGCGCGGCACGCTGACCGTGCAGCCGGCGCAGCTCGACGCGTCGCTCACCCGTCTGACGATCCCCGGCGCCCGCCTCGAGCTGCCCGACGCCAGCGTCTCGGCCGGCTCGCTGTCGCTGCACTGCGACGACGTGCTCGTCGGCGCGATCGGCGTCTCGCTGCGATTCGATGCGGCCGTCCAGGTGGGCTCGGTCGTGCTCGACACGACGGCCGGCACGCTCACGTTGACCGACCCGACCCTGACCCTCGACGATGTGCAGGTCACCTTCTCGGGAGCGCCCCCGGGCACCACGCCCACGCCGTTGGCGCCGATCACCGTCACGGTGCCCTCGATCGACGTGCCCGTCTGAGCCGAGGCACCGATCGACGGGTCGCGAGGAGTGACCGCGACAGCACGGTGATCTGCGGCGCTCACCGCCTAGGTGGGGACCACGCGCAACAGCGAGCCGGGGCTTGCGTCCTGTGCGACCCAGAGGCCCCCGCCGGCCGCGGGTGCGACCGCCCGCAACCGCCCGCGATCGTTCAGCCGGTCGTCGACCCCGAGCAGCGTCGAGCCACCGAGGCGCACGAACGACAGGCGGGTGCCCTTGAGCACCGCGACCGCGAGCTGGTTCGACCACGATCCCCACTGCGCGCCCTGCACGAACGTCGCGCCGGCGGGGGCGATCGTCGGACAGCCGCTCGACCAGATCGCAGGCCGGGCATCGGCGATCGACGAGGAGGTCATCGGCGCGTTCTCGTCGTAGCCGCCACCCCCTCCTACGGGGTTCCAGCCGAAGTTGGCCCCCGCGACCAGCAGGTTGATCTCGTCGTCGCAACCGGTGCCGTGCTCGGTGACGAACGCTGCGCCATCGCTGGGGCGGAACGCGAGTCCCTGAGGGTTGCGGTGGCCGAGCGTGTAGACGTACGGGTCCCAGCCACCACCCGGGTTGCCCGGTGCCGGCGCTCCGTCGGCGGTCATGCGCAGCACCTTGCCGGCCCGACTCGTCGGGTCCTGGGGAGCGGTGGCCAGCACCGCGTCGCCGGTGGTCGCCCACAGCATGCCGTCGGGCCCGAACGCCAGGCGACAGCCAAGGTGGCGGTTGCCGGCGCCGGCGGGGATGCCGCCGAGGACCAGCTGGGCGTCGGTGATCGACCCCAGGTCCTCGGCGATCCGGTAGCGCACGATCCGCACCTCGCTCACCACACCGCCGCTGCCCGCGGCATGGCACAGGTACACCTGTCGGTTGGCGGCGAACGCCGGGTCGAGCGCCATGCCGAGCAGGCCGCCCTCACCCTGCGCCACCACACCCGGCACGGTCGCCACGACCTGCCGCGCACCGCCCACCACTGCGGCGAGGCGACCCGGCCGCTCGGTGACCAGCACCGTGCTGTCGGGTGTGACGGCGACCTCCCACGGGCGATCGAAGCCGGACACCGTCTGCGCCACCGACAGCGTGGGCGTCGGGACCGTGCTCGTGGTGGGGGGAGCTGTGGTGGTGGGAGCAGGTCCCTGGGGCATGCAGGCGGCGGCCAGGACCAGCAGGGCGGTCGTGGTGAGCAGCAGGGCTCGGCGGGTGGTCATGAGCAGCGCCTCCGGGTTCGTGCGGTTCGACACCGCGTGCACCTACCCATCGGCACACCGCTCGCCCACGCTTGACCCGGGCCCGACGCGCCGCTCAGGCCTCGCCGAGGTGTGCGCGCAGCGCCGGACCGAACGCCGCTTGAGCAGCTTCGTACCCGCCGCTGGCTGCCAGGTAGGTCGACGCGCCGCCGAGCTGCTCGGCCAGGACGCGCCCGCCGACCCGACCCCACTCGTCGTCCACCCAGCGAGCGAAGAAGTACGGCTCCCGCTCGACCAGGCCGGCACCGGCCCCGGAGTGCACCCGCGCGAGCATGTCGGCCTGGAGCTCGTCGAGCCCCTCGCCGGTGAGCGCGCTGGTGCGGAAGATCGGTGGGACCTCGTCGTCGAAGGGGCGCGCCAGCCACATCGAACCGCGCAGCTGGTGGTAGCTGGCGGCCGAGGCGGGCTCGTCGCACTTGTTGAGGATGAAGGCGTGGGGCACCTCGATGATGCCGGCCTTGAGGAACTGCACCTCGTCGCCACCCAGCGGCTGCAGCACCAGGTAGACCCGGTCCGCCAGGTGTCGGATGTCGGCCTCGCTCTGGCCGATGCCGACGGTCTCGATCATCACGCAGTCGAACAGGCGGGTCAGCAGTCGACAGACCTGGAAGCTCGACGGCCCCAGACCTCCCAGGTCGGACTCGGCGGCCTGGCTGCGGAAGAACAGCCGTCGGTCGTCGGGGGTGAAGCGCATGCGTGTGCGGTCGCCGAGCAGCGAGCCGCCGGAGACCTGGCTCGACGGGTCGACCGCCAGCACGGCGATGGACAGCGCGTCGTCGGCCTGGAGAAGGTCGACGGTCAGGCGGGACAGCAGGGTGGACTTGCCCGACCCGGGTGTGCCCGTCAGCCCGAGGATGGTGCCGGGTGCTCGGTCCTCGGCCCGGTCGAGCTGCTCGAGCACGGCGGCACGCCGCGCCGGTGCGTCGGCGCGTCGGTCCTCGAACAGCGAGATGCAGCGGGCGACCGCGTGCTTGTCGAGACGTCGGGCGGCGTCGACCAGCGAGGCGAGCTCGTCGTCCTGCGCGCTCACCGTTGCGACTCCGCTCCGGTGATCACGCGCCGCACGTCACGGGGCGACGACCGCCGCGGCGGTGCGCGCCTCGATCAGCTCGACGATCGACTCCATGATGTCGATGAGCTCGTAGTCCGACGGGGTGAAGACGCGCTGCACCCCCATCGCGGAGAGCTTCTCGACGTCGGCCGGCGGGATGATGCCGCCGACCACGACGTCGATGCGTCCGGAGGCGCCGTACTCGTCGAGCTTGTCGAAGATCTGCTGGGCCAGCTCCAGGTGGGAGCCGCTGAGCACCGACGCTCCGATCACGTCCGCGTCCTCCTCGACCGCCGACTGCACGATCTCGTCGGGGCTGAGGCGGATGCCGGAATAGATGACGTCGAAGCCGACGTGGCGGGCGGACACCGCGATGACCTCGGCGCCGTTGGAGTGGCCGTCCAGGCCGGGCTTGCCGATCACGATGCGAGGGCGGTGCCCGAGCTGCTCGGCGAGGGCCGAGACACGATTGCGCAGCGACTCGACGCGGTCGCCCTGCAGCCCCAGCTGCTGGCCGTCGACGCCGGTCGCCGGGCGGAACTCGCCGAACACCTCGCGCAGCGCGGCCGCCCACTCGCCGGTGGTGACCCGTGCCAGCGCGCACTCGATCGACGGCTCCATCATCGAGGCCCCGCTGCGGGCAGCGTCCTTGAGCGCCTCGATCGCCGCGGCGGCTCGCTCGGCGTCGCGGGTGGCTCGCACCGACTCGACGCTGTCGATCGCGTCACGGGCCGAGGACTCGTCGACCGCGAAGATGCCGCCGTCCTCACCGCCGAGCAGCGGGGACGGCAGACCCTCGGTCCACTTGTTGAGCCCGACCACGATCTGATCGCCGGTGTTGATGGCGCTCATCCGGTTGGACATCGAGCGCACCAGCGCCGACTTCATGTAGCCGGACTCGATCGCGGGGATGACCCCACCCATGTCGAGGATCCGGTCGATCTCCTCGCGCGCCTCGCGCTTGAGCTCGGCGACCTTGGACTCGACCACGACGGAGCCCTCGAACAGGTCGGGGTACTCGAGCAGGTCGGTCTCGTAGGCCAGGATCTGCTGCAGCCGCAGCGACCACTGCTGGTCCCACGGTCGGGGCAGCGACAGCGCCTCGTTCCAGGCCGGCAGCTGGATCGCACGGGCACGAGCGTCGCGGCTGAGCGTGACGCCGAGGGTCTCGATCAGGATGCGCCACGCGTTGTTCTCGGGCTGGGACTCGGTCAGGCCGAGCGAGTTGACCTGCACGCCGTAGCGGAACCGCCGGTACTTCTCGTTGGTCACCCCGAAGCGCTCACGGGTGTACTCGTCCCAGAGCTCGCCGAACGCGCGCATCTTGCACATCTCCTCGACGAAGCGGATGCCGGCGTTGACGAAGAAGCTGATGCGTCCGACGGCACGTTCGAACTGCTCCTCGGTGAAGTGACCCCGCTCCTTGATCAGGTCGAGCAGCGAGATGGCGTTGGCGAGTGCGAACGCCAGCTCCTGGGTCGGCGTCGCGCCAGCCTCCTGCAGGTGGTACGAGCAGATGTTCGAGGCGTTCCACGACGGGATGTCCTCGAGGCAGAACTCGTACATCTCGGCGATGATCCGCAGGCTCTGCTCGGGCGGGAAGATGTAGGTGCCCCGCGCCAGGTACTCCTTGATCAGGTCGTTCTGGGTGGTGCCGGTCAGCTCCGAGATGTCGACCCCTCGCTCGCGGGCGAGCGCCACGTACAGGGCGAGCAGCCACATCGCGGTGCCGTTGATCGTCATCGAGGTGTTCATCTGCTCGATGGGGATCTCGTCGAACAGCACGTGCATGTCGTCGAGCGAGTTGATCGGCACGCCGACCTTGCCGATCTCGGGGCGGGCGATCGGGTCGTCGGAGTCGTAGCCGCACTGGGTGGGCAGGTCGAACGCGATCGACAGGCCGGTCTGGCCCTTGGCCAGGTTGGAGCGGTACAGCTCGTTGGACGCCTTGGGGCTCGAGTGTCCCGAGTAGGTCCGGATGATCCAGGGACGGTCCCTGGTGACCTCGCCGTCGGATCCGGTGATCTGGTGTGCCTGGGGCGCCGCGTCGGAGTGCTCAGCCATGCCCCGAGCGTACCGGGCGACCTGTGGACGGACCCAGAGCGCTGGGCTCCAGCGCTGCGGCACGTGCGACAGTTCGGTGTTCGTGACGGCACGGACGCCGAGCGTTGTGCGCGATCGCCCCACCGGGTAACCTGTGTTCGGTGTTCGTGACGGCAGGTACACAGGAACATGACGAGCTGCTCGGTGAGCTGCTCGACGCCGTGCGCTCGGTGGGCCTGGACGCGCAGGTCGAGCACGGCGCGTTGGTGGTGGACGGCAGCCGTCATGCGCTGCTGCTCGTCGCCCGAGCACACCCCACACCTGCCGACCTGACTGCGCTGGTGCGCAGCGGCGGCGGGCGCGGACCCGTCGTGGTGGTCGCTGATCGCATCAGCGACGCAGGACGCGACGTGCTGCGCGCCGACGGCTGGGGGTGGCTCGACCGGCGCGGCCACCTGCGCCTCTGGGCGCCCGGGCTGCGCATCGAGAGCCCGGTCGGCCGGTCGCACGACGACCGGGCCGTCACGGGCAACGTCTGGACCACGGTCGGTCTCGAGGTCGCGCTGCACGCGTTGGTGCACCCGGACGAGCCGGTCACCGCCCGGCGCGTCGCGCCGGTCATCGGGCGCAGCGTCGGGGCGACGCACGAGATGATCGGACGGTTCGCCGGCAACGGGCTGATCGGCCCGCGCACGCACAAGCCGCTGCTGCCCGAGCTGTTCTGGGAGACCGCCGCGAACTGGCCGGACGGCGACTGGACGCCACTCGCGGTGCCGATCGAGCACGTGTCGGCCAAGGTCGGCGCCCACGAGCTGGTGCGGGTGGACGAACGCGCGGCGACCCTGGGCGGCGCCCGCATCGCCGCCGCCGGCGCACTGCCCGCCCGCTGCTACGTGCGCTCCCCCACCGCGCTGCGCAAGCTGCGGGCGATGGTGGACCGCGACGCCCCGACGCAGTGCTGGGTCCGTCGCGCGCCGGTCACCTGGCTCCCGCTCAACGAGCAGCACCTGGCCGACGACGACCACCCCTGGGCCGTCGCCCACCCCGTCCTCTGCGCGGTCCGCCTGGCTGCCGACCCGGCTCGCGGCCGCGAGATCGTCGACGACTGGGGCATCGTGCCCGGCCCGGCGCCCGGCACCGAGGACGACTCGTGACCCCCGTGCTGCTGTCGGGTCGGATCGGTGGCACGACGCACCGTGAGGTCGAGCTGCTCGCCTCGCTACCTCCGGAGCTCCGCCTGATCGGCGGACTCGCCGTCATGTGCCGGGTGGGCTCACCGCACCGCACCACGGTCGACCTCGACGCGGTCGCCCGGGACCTCACCGGCCTGCACGACTCCATCGCCCGCATGGCGGTCACGGCGACCGGCGGCGGGCAGTACCGCTTCGAGGGGTCGCTCGACCTGGACGTGATCGACGTGGCGCCCGTCCCGATCGGCGAGCTCGTGACGCAGCTCGTCGCGACCGGCGAGCGGCTCAACGACCTGGAGCTGAACGTCGTCGCGCTCACCTGGGCCCACGACGGCGCGACGCCGCTCGACGTCGTCGCGGTCGACGAGCTGAGCGGCGAGCGCCTCGCCGAGGCACCCGGACGCCAGGTCGCCACCACCTCGGGGCTGGTCGCCATGAAGACGACCGCGATCCCGCTGCGCGCGTCGACCCGGCCCGAGAAGCGTGCGTCGGACCTCTACGACCTCTCGCGCCTGCTCGTGACCCCCGGACCCGACGCCGCGACGCTCGGCGACGTGCCCGAGGTGCTCGCATCCGTCGTGCGCGCACGTCTCGAGCGCTGGTTCGTCGACGACGCCGGGCGGGACCGGACGTTCCGGGAGATCCGACGCTTCGACGAGCCGTCCGTCGATCTCGACGACGTGGCCGACGCCGTGGCAGAGCTGATCGGATGACACCGCCACGATGAGCCCCCACCACGACCTGACCGGCGTTCGCCGACCGGGGATCTGCGCCGTGGTGCTCACCGCGGTCGCCGGCTACGTCGACGCGTTCGTGTTCCTGCGGGTCAGCGAGGTGTTCATCGCGAACCAGTCGGGCAACCTGATCGTGGGCGGCATGACCGCAGCCGGCAGCGACCTGGGTGACATCTCGCTCCCGATCGCCTCGGTGATCGCCTACGTCGTCGGCGCCGCCGCAGCCGCGGCGCTCTTCGACCGTCCCTCCCGACAGGGGCGCCGACGCCTGATCGACACCGTGGCCGCGGTGATCGTCGCGCTGGCCGGGGCGGCAGCGGCCCTCGCGATCGCCGGCGAGGGGCACCACGCCGGCGGGTCGTCGCCGTTGGTGCTCGGCGTCGTCGCCGCGACTGCGCTGTCCATGGGCGCCCAGGCGACGGCCGTTCGACGGACGGGCGGCGTCGCCGTGCTCACCACCGCCAGCACCGGGGCGATCACGACGCTGGGCGTGGAGCTGGGCCGGCACCGAGGCAGGCTCGACCCCGCGGCCCGGACCCGGGTGTCGCGCCTGGTCGCCGTCGTGACGGCCTACGTCGGCGGTGCCGCCGCCGGTGCGGCGCTCAGCCTGCACACCGGGCTCGGGCCCGAGCTGCTGCTGGTGCCGTGCGTGGCGCTCGCGGGCATCCTGGTGGGCCAGCGAGGTGGCGCACCGTCGAGCGTCACCTCGTCGGAGTGAGGTCTGCCCGGCCGGGCTCGGATGCAGTGCAGCGGGACGCGCCGGCGCCGGAGCTCACTGCGTGAGCAGCGGTGCGACCTCGTCGCCGAAGCGCCGGATCTGGTCGGCCATCTCCGCGGCGTCACGTCCGCGGAACCCCAGCTGGATCTGGTTGATGCCCTTCGGGGGGAACTTCGCCAGGCGCTCGGCCAGCTGCTCCGCGGAGCCCACCGTGGCGTACGGCTCGATCTCGAAGTCGGGGGTACCCAGGTAGACGGGGCCGGCCACCACACCCAGGTCGAACGCCGCGGGCAGTCCCTCGGCGTCGCGCACCTCGGCGATGTGCGCGATGGCGTTCGACATGCCCATCTTCGGCGGGCCCTGCGGCAACCAGCCGTCGGCGAGGCGTGCCGCACGGGTGATCGCCGCCTTGGAGGAGCCGCCGATCCAGATCGGCGGACCACCGGGACGCACCGGACGGGGCGACATGCCGACGCCCACCTCTGCACCCGGGCCGCCGATCGTCGGGTACTCGTCGGCGAACGCCGCACGGATCGGACCGATCGCCGCCTCGACCGCAGCCCCGCGCGTCGCGTGGTCCACCCCCAGCAGCGCGAACTCCGACTCGAGGTGGCCGGCGCCGGCGCCCAGGATGGCCCGACCGCCGCTGAGGCGATCGAGGGTCATGAACGACTTGGCCGTGACCAACGGGTGTCGGTACGGCAGCACGTAGACGTGCGAGAGCAGGTGGGTCCGAGTGGTGAGCGCCGCCAGCCAGCCCAGCGTGGCGACCGTGTCGTACCAGGTGCTCGACATCGCCTCGTCGGCCGGGCGGGGAACCGCCACGTGGTCGCACACCGCGACGTAGAACGCACCGGCGTCGTCGGCGGCGCGAGCGATGCTCGCCAGCTCGTCGGGCCCGGCCGCGGCCTCCCACGGCTGGGCGTATCTCGTGCTCTGCGACTGGATCGGCAGCTGCAGGCCCCACACGACCTGACCTGCCGGGATGATGGCCCCCATGGACGCTCCCCGGTCCGAGGTCCCGAGGGACCGATCTGACGGGTCGTCAGGTTAGCGGGCCGGGGGACGGCTCACGACGAGATGCCCACCGCGTCGGCCACCGCCGACAGCTCGTCGGTCAGGCGGTCCAGATCGGCGACCGCGGTCGACGCCACGATCCGGTGCACCCCGAGCGCGGCCAGGCGCTCGACCGTGGCTGCATCGATCGAGCCCAGCCCCACCGTCACCGAGAGCTCGAGCGCATCGGGGTCACGGCCGTGCTCCTCGGCGGTGCGGCGGGCGAGCTGCCAGCGCTCGACGAGCAGGTCGTCGTCGAGCCCGAGCGGGTGGAACCCGTCGCCGAGTCGGCCGCAGCGGCGGGCGGCGGCCTCGCTGTGCCCACCGATGTGGATCGGCACACCTCCGGGCTGCAGCGGTCGGGGCTCGCTCCACATGTCGTCGTAGTCGAAGAACTCGCCGTGGAAGCTCGCGCCCGGGACGCCGGCGCCCTTCTCGTAGGGCGGCAGCGACCACAGGTCGCGCATGGCCGCCAGCGTCTCGTCGAGGCGGCGACCGCGTCGGGAGAAGTCGACCCCCGTCGCCTCGAGCTCCTCTCGCATCCAGCCCACCCCGGCGCCCAGCAGCACCCGGCCGCCGGAGAGCACGTCGATGGTCGCGAGCCGCTTGGCCAGGATGAGCGGATGGTGGTGCGGCACGACCATCACTCCGGTGCCCAAGCGGATGCGCTCGGTGCGCGCGGCCAGGAACGCCAGCAGGTCGAGCGGGTCCGGGATCGGGCAGTCGACCGGCAACGGCATGCGGCCGCTGTCGCTGTAGGGGTAGGCCTCCTCGTAGCGGCCCGGCACCACCACGTGCTCCACCGTGTAGAGCGACTCGAATCCGCACGCCTCCGCATGCTGCGCGAAACGGGTCATCCACCCGGGGTCGGCGGTGACCCCCGAGCGGTACGGTGGGAGCAGGCCGAACCACATGGCTCCGACGCTACCCGGGCGGTGCACCGCCGCCCGCGTGCGCCGACGGACGGAAGGCGACGGGTGCTCCGAGGCGGACGACGCGATGGCTGAGCGGGTCGCCACGATCGAGCAGGCCGCAGCGGCGTTCCGGACGTTCGCTGGGGCCGAGGGCGACGCCGTGCCCATGTACGCCCGGTTGTGCGAGGAGATCGCCGCCGACGCCGAGCTGAGCGGCCTGCTGCTGCACGCCCCCGCCGGCCAGCGCCTCCCCGTGCTGCTGCTCGCTGCCCTGCACGACCTGGTGCTGCGACGACCCGGGGTCGAGCTGGCCGCCTGGTACCCGTCGGTCGGGGGTGCGGCGGACCACGACGGCGACCTCGGGCGTGCGCTGCGAACGGCCGTCGCCACCCATCGAGCGGAGCTGCTCGACGTGCTCCTCCACCGCCAGGTCCAGACCAACGAGGTCAACCGCTGCGTCGCCTGGCGCGTCGCCCTGCAGCTGCTGTGCCAGGACGACGACCGTCCGCTGCACCTGGTGGAGCTGGGCGCGAGCGCCGGGCTCAACCTGGGCCTCGACCGGTTCCGCGTCGACGTGCACCGCAGCGGCACCACGCTGACGATGGGCCCGTCCCAGGCCACCGTCAGGTTGTCGACGACGCTGCGCGGGGGCACCTGGCCCGAGCTGTCGGCCGCCGCCGACGCGGTCCCGCTGCCCCCGGTGGTGAGTCGCGTCGGTGTCGATGCCGCGCCCCTGGACCCCGCGGATCCCGATGACGCACGGTGGCTGGCTGCGTGCGTGTGGCCCGAGCAGCACGACCGCCTGACACGGCTGCGCGCCGCGCTGCAGGACGCCGCCGCGTCGCCGGCACCGGTGCTGCGGGGCGACCTGGCGGAGACGATCGAGGAGCTGGTCACCCCCACCGAGCACGAGCGACACGTGGTCGTGCTGTCCTCGTGGGCACTCGTCTACCTCCCGACCCGACGACGCCAGGACCTGTGCGATCGGCTCGGGCTGCTCGCTCGCCGAGCAGCGGCGCACGACACCCGCGTGACGTTGCTGAGCTTCGAGGCCGACCACGTGCTGCCGTGGGTGCAGGCGCCGCCGCTCCCCGAGCGCGCCCCGGCCCCGCTCCGTCACGCGTCGCTGCTGGCGGCGACCGAGTTCGACGCGCAGGGTCGGCCTCTGGTGCGGGCGTTCGCCCGTTGCCAGGCCCACGTCGCCTGGATGGAACCCTCACCCACCGCCTGAGCAGCGGCTGCGCTGCTCAGCGGCGTGGGCTCAGGACCGTCGCCCTCGATCTGCCTGGAGCCGAGCCTCCTCCAACGCCCGATTGAGCAGCGCGGTCGCAGCACCCGGCACCCAAGGGTCCGGCGGTGCGATCGCCACGCCGACCACGGCGTCCAGCGCCACGAGCTCCCCGCCGAGCTCGACGGGCATCGATGCAGCAGCCCGCATCCGCTCCACGACCGACCCGGCGGACGAGGCGGCGAGCTCGAGCGCAACAGCGAAGCGACCCGGCTCGAGCTGCGCGAGCAGGTCGACGGATCGGATCAGCTGGTCCAGCCGGCGCACCACCTCGGCCTCGACGCCCTCCGCGACCGAGGTGCCGTTCGCCGCGATCAGCTCGAAGCCGACGAGCTCCAGCACGCACACCGCTGGGCGTGCATCGATGCGACGTCGGTCCGCGCCCGTGTCGTGGGAGCGGCCGAGCGCGTCGACGTGGTGGAGCAGCGCTGCTCGATCGGGTAGCTGCATGGCTCCTCCACCGCCTCTGGATGCACGACCTCCGGACCATCGGCACGATCGCCGCCGTGTTGAAGCGAAAGGTGCCGCACCGTGCCGGATGGGCTCAGCCCAGCCGGTTCCCCCAGATGCCCACGAAGCTGACCATCTCACCCGGGTAGCCACCCAGGTTGTGCGTCAGCGCCAGGCCACGGTCGACGGTGTCGATCTGGCGATCGTCGGGGGCCTCGCCGCGCAGCTGGAGCCAGCACTCGAAGAGCATGCGCAGGCCCGACGCCCCGACCGGATGCCCGAAGGACTTGAGGCCTCCGTCGGTGTTGACCGGCAGATCGCCGTGCAGGTCGAAGGCGCCCGCTTCGATGTCCCGCCATGCCTCGCCCCTGGCCGAGAACCCCAGGTCCTCCATGAGGACCAGCTCGGTCGGGGTGAAGCAGTCGTGCACCTCGGCCATGGCCAGCTCGCGCCGAGGGTCGGTGATGCCGGCCTGGGCGTACGCGTCGCGCCCAGCGGCCTCGCACTCGGGCAGGTGGGTGTAGTCGTAGTCCTGGTCGCCCAGGCCGCCCCCGTTGCCCGCGACCATCGCCAAGGCCTTCACGTACAGCGGCTTGTCGGTGTAGCGGTGGGCGTCCTCGGCGCGCACGACGATCGCCGAGGCGGCACCGTCGGCCACGCCGGCGCAGTCGAACACCGACAGCATGCCGGCCACCTCGGGCATCTTGCAGATGGCGTCGACCGACATCTCGCGGCGGAACTGGGCACGCTCGTTCTTGGCGCCGTTGGCGTGGTTCTTCGAGGCGATGCGAGCGAGCGTGCGCCGCAGCTCCTTGGGGTCGATGCCGTACTTCTGGGCGTAGGCGGGCGCGACGAGCGAGAACATCGCCGCGGCGGTGACCGACCGCTGCGTGCCGTCGTTGGGGATCGGGAACGCGTTCAGCCCCTGGTAGCCGGAGTCCTTCACCTTCTCCACGCCGACCGCAGCCGCGATGTCGTAGGCACCCGATGCCACGGCGTAGCAGGCCTGGCGCAATGCCTCCGAGCCGGTCGCGCAGTAGTTCTCGACCCTGGTGACCGGCTTGTTGTCCAGCTTCAGCGGCGCCGCCAGCGTCACGCCCGACATGCCCGACTGGGCGGTGCCCAGCCACCAGGCGTCGATGTCGTCCTTCGACACGCCGGCGGACGCGAGGGTGTCGCCGACGGCGTCGATCATGAGGTCATCCGCGCTGCGGTCCCAGTGCTCCTTGAACGGGGTGCAGCCCATCCCGATGATGGCCACCTGGTCCTTGATGCCATGACTCGCCATGTCACTCGCTCCCGATCTCGGTGTCGTGGGCCGTCGAGGCGCTGCGCACCGGACGAGCCTTCCAGAAGTAGTTCGCGATGCCGTCCGACGTGTTGAGCCGTCGGAAGGTCATCTCCACGGTCATGCCGATCTGCACGTCGGCGGGGCGCACGTCGGTCAGCTCCACCGGGAGGCGACCGCCACCCTCGAAGTCGGCCACGGCGAACACCACGGGCGGCGACGGGGAGTACGCGAGCGAGTCGACGGTGAACGTGGCGACGGTCGCGGGCACGTCGGCCATCGGAGCAGGGTCCATGTCGTCGGTGTGGCCGCCGACGAAGGAGACCCGGGCCGGTGGCAGGTGCAGGGCGTCGGTCGCACGGTCTCGGGAACCCACGAAGCCGTACTTCCAGTCCAGCCGGCGCTCCGCGGCGCTGGCGGACATGCGCGCCGGCTCCGGCCGGTTCGGCGGCTGCACCGGCAGCACGCCGCGCCACGACAGGTACTTGGCGTACGCCAGGGTGCGATCGCCGCCTGCGGCCTGCTCCTCGACGGTGAGGCCGGCGCGCTCGCGACGCTGCGCGATCGCCTCGGTCACGCGGAACACGAACACGTCGGCACCGTCGGCCATCGACACCAGCGCGACCACCTGGCCGGGCTCGGCGCCGTCGAGCAGCGAGGTGAGCAGCAGCGCCGGGTGCGCTGCACCGGTGAAGCCGACCTCCGCAGCGAAGGTCGCCGCAACGTCGATCCCCGACGCGGCGAGGCGCTTGGACAGCCCCGCTGCGGCGCGTGCCTGGGGGCTCGAGATGGCCACGGTGCGCACCTGGTCCGCGTCGACGCCGGCGTCCTTGAGCGCCGCGTCCCACGCCGATGCGGCGAGCGCGGCGTAGCGCTGCTCACCGAAGCGCTCCTCCCACGAACGGGTCCGAACCTCGCCGGGCACCCGCCAACGATCCAGGAACTCGCGGGTCGCCGACGCGCCGCCGAGGTACTCGGCCACCACCGCAGCGCCCTGCGAGTCGTCGCCGACCAGCAGCGCGGCACCGGCATCGCCACCGCTGCCCTCGTCGGCAGAGCCGGCCGGCCCTGTGCGCACGTCACCCGCCAGGACCAGCACCGACGGCTCGGTCGAGCGCAACGCGCTGCGCAGCGCAGCAGCGGTGCCGCGCAACCCCGCGCCGGCATCCGCGGCGATGACGTCACCGTCCAGGCGCAGCGCCGCGTGGGCGATGGTGGCATTGGTCTTCTCGACGTAGGTCGGCGAAGTGGTCGAGAACCACAGGGCGCTCGGGCCGCTGGGTGCCGCAGCGGACAGGGCGACGCGGCCGGCCTCGACCGCCAGGGTCAGCGCGTCCTCGTCGTAGGAGGCCACCGTCCGGGTGCCCTTGGCGGCAGCGCCGCCGAGCACCTCGGCGATCGCCGAACGCTCGAGTCGCCAATGCGGCAGGTAGCCGGCGGCAGCGATGATGCCTCGCATGGGATTCCGTCCCCCCTGGCCCGCTAGTCTTCGCGGGCCGGTCGTGGATGAGAGTCTGCGCCCAGTGGGGCCGACCGAGTCTACGACCTTCTGACTATCCGTCAGAAATGGAGCGATCTACTGTGACCTCCGTCGAGCAGGAGAGGGATCGCCCAATGACCACTGAGCCCACCGGACGCCGGGCACGCAACCGCATCGCCCGCCACGAGCAGCTCCTCACCGCCGCCACGGAGATCATCTCGGAGTCGGGTCTGGGAGGGCTGACCATGCAAGCCGTCGCCGAGCGCGTGGACTGCGCCGTCGGCACGATCTACACCTACTTCGCGTCGAAGAGCGCGCTGCTCGCCGAGCTCCAGGTCGAGGCCATCAAGACCCTGTCCTCCAGCGTCGACCGCAGTAGCGAGATCTGGGACGAGGAGATCGAGGCCGCCGGCCTCGATCCGGCCTCGGCAGTGCTGGTCCGGCTGGTCGCGTTCGGCCACCTGTTCGTCGCCGGCCCGGAGCTGCACCCGCGTGAGTTCGAGCTGCTCCAGGTGCACATCTCGTCGCGGCGACGTGAGCTCAACGACGAGGACACCCCTGCGGTGGTGCCCCACGCCCTCAGCCTGCTGGCCCAGCTGCACCGGCTCATCGAGCACGCGCTCGAGGTCGGCGCGCTGTCCACCCGCTCCGAGTTGGGCGAGGTCGACGAGCAGCAGACCCTGCGCCGCACGCTGCGCTGGGTCGGCGGGCTCAACGGCGCGCTCCTGGTCTCCAACGCGACCTCAGATCCCGCCTGGCTCACCGCCGAGGAGCTCGACGGTCGCCGTCTGGCCATCGCACTCGCCCAGGACATGCTGCTCGGCTGGGGCGCACCTCCGCTCACACTCGCGTCGGCCAACGAGTTCGTTCGCAACCTGGCCGCCCGCGACCGCCTCATGCGACGCGGCGGCAGCGCCGCTGACGCCGCGGAGCGCGTGGGCGAGCTCGACGCCGACGACGAGATCCGACTCGACTGACCACCCTCATGGCCTCGATGTGGCAGGCGCGGTCACGTCTGCCATCCTGTCGCCATGCAGCTGGGTGACATCGCCAACGCCGACGCAGCGTCCAACGGGAAACCCCTGGACGGAGTGCGGATCCTGGCCGCCGAGCAGATGCAGGCGCTGCCGTTCGCGACCCAGCTGCTCGCTCGGCTCGGCGCCGAGGTCGTCAAGGTCGAGCATCCGGTGCACGGCGAGTCCGGGCGCGGCGCGCTCCCGGCGATGGAGGACCCGCAGGGACGCCGGGTGGGCGCCACGTTCCTGCGCAACAACCTGAACAAGCGCTCCGTCGGCCTCGACCTGAAGTCGCCTCGGGGGCGCGAGCTGTTCATGGAGCTGGCCGCCGGCTTCGACGTCGTCGGCGAGAACTTCAAGGCCGGCACCATGGACCGGCTGGGACTGGGCTACGCCGAGCTGTCGGCGCGGTACCCCGCGCTGATCTACGTGTCGGTGTCGGGGTTCGGGAACCTGGGCGACTCGCCGTACCGGTCGTGGCCCGCGTATGCGATGGTGCCCGAGGCGATGTCCGGCCTGTACGAGTACGCCCGCCGCCCCGACGAGCCGCCGCGGGTGATCCCCGCCGGCGCACTCGGCGACATCAGCTCGGCGCTGTTCACCGTGATCGGCATCCAGGCGGCGCTGCGCCACCGCGACCGGACCGGGCGCGGCCAGCAGGTCGACGTCGCGATGCTCGACTCGATGCTGGCCATGACCGACGTGATCACCAACTTCTGGTCGCTGGGTGTTCGGGAGAACACGCTGGACGGCATCATGACCGGCTTCCGCGCCGCCGACGGCTGGTTCGCGGTGCAGGTCGTGCGCGAGCACCAGTTCGAGAAGCTCACGGAGTTGGTCGACCGGCCGGACTGGCTCACCGACGAGCGCCTGTCCACCCGGCGAGGCTGGGCCGACCACCTCGACGACCTCATCCGGCCCGCGGTCGAGACCTGGGCGTCCGGCTACACCCGCCTGGAGATCTGCGACCTGCTCGGCGGTGCCGGAATCCCGGCAGGGCCCTGCTACACGCCGGGCGAGATCATCCACGACGACCACGTCGCACGCCGCAACATGATGGTCGAGATGCCTCGGGTCGATGGCGTCGACGAGCCGGTGCTGATCCCCGGCAACCCGGTGAAGCTGAGCGAGGTGGCCGAAGGTCCCGAGACCCGGGTCCCGTGGGTCGGCGAGCACACCGACGAGGTGCTGCGCGCCGAGCTCGGACTGGGCGACGGCGAGCTCGAGGCGCTGCGCGCCGACGGCGTCATCACCTGACCGAGCGCCGCTCGCCCTCCCCCCTGCGAACACGAACTGTCCCGCGGACGTGACCGCTGGCGGTCACGTCCGCGGGACAGTTGCGATCCGGCGAGGTCGCAGGTCAGACGGGCACGGGCTCGTCGGCGTGATCGTTCGCGTCAGCCACCTCCACCCCGGCCGACCCCGGGCCCGCTGCGCCGGGTTCGGGTGCGTGCTCGGAGAAGCCGAACCGGTCGTGGAGCCGCCGCATCCAGCGCGGGGCCCACCAGTTGGCGTCACCGGCCAGCTGCATGAACGCCGGCACGAGGGTGGCCCGGACCAACGTGGCGTCCATCAGCACCGCCAGGGCGAGACCGAGGCCGAACAGCTTGATGAAGGTGATGTCGGAGGTGGCGAAGGCGAGGAAGGTGACCGCCAGCAGCGCCGCCGCCGCCGTCACGATCCGGCCGGTGCGCTCCAGGCCCAGCGCCACCGAGGCGGAGTTGTCACCGGTGCGGTCGTACTCCTCCTTGATGCGCGAGAGCAGGAAGACCTCGTAGTCCATCGACAGGCCGAAGGCGATGCAGAACATCAGGATCGGCGTGGTCGTGTCGGTCATGCCCGTGGCGGTGAAGCCCAGGAGCCCGGCGCCGTTGCCCTCCTGGAACACCCAGACCATGGCACCGAAGGTCGCCGTGAGCGACAGCACGTTCAACACGATCGCCTTGAGCGGCACCAGCACCGAGCCGAACATCAGGAACAGCAGCACGAACGTGGCCACCACGATGATGCCGACCGCGTAGGGCAGCCGTTCGCCGATCGCCGCCTTGGAGTCGACCAGCTGGGCGGCGGAGCCTCCCACGAGCACCTCGGCGCCGGCCGGTGCCTCGAGCGATCGCACCGTGCGCACCAGCGCCTCGCCCTCCTGCGACACCGGCTCCTGGGTCGGCACCACTCCCAGGCGCACCGCGTCGCCCGCTCGGTACTCGGCCAGGAGCGCATCCGGGCCGAGCACCAGCTGACCGTCCAGGTAGCGACCGGTCGGGGCGTCGACGCGGCCGACGCCCTCGAGCCCGGACAGCTGCTGAGCGAACGAGTCGACCTGCTCGTCGCTCAGCGAGGTGCCGGCGGGCGGGTCGACCAGCACCGGGAACGCCCAGGCCTCGTCCGAGCTGAACTCCTCACCCAGGCGTTCGGTGGCGACGCGGGCCGGGTCGTCCTCGGGCAGCACCCGCTGGTCGGGAGTGCCGAACACGACGTTGAGGAAGGGCGCACCCAGGAAGAGCAGGAACGACACGACCACCACCGAGACGGCCACCGGTCGGCGCATCACCCCACGGGCAGTGCGGGCCCAGAAGCCGGTGCCGTCCTCGGTCGGACGACGGCGCCGGCCGAGCACCCGTAGGGCGTCGACACGTCGGCCCAGCATCGACAGCACCGCGGGCAGCGCGACCACCGACGCGATCGAGGCGACCAGCGTGACCCCGATGCCGGCGAAGGCGAACGAGCGGAGGAAGTAGAGCGGGAAGACCAGCAGCGCGGAGAGCGAGATGGCGACGGTCACGGCCGACACGAGCACGGTGCGCCCCGCCGTCTCGACGGTCCGCACCACCGCTGCGTCGACGAGCAGTCGGTCGTCGCGCCGCTTCAGCTGCCGCGGTCGCGCCTCGAGCTCCTCACGGAACCGGGAGACGATGAACAGCGAGTAGTCGATCGCAAGTCCCAGGCCGAGCGCGGTGACGAGGTTGATGGAGAACACCGACACGTCGGTGAACAGGGTGATGATCCACAGCGTGAAGAACGTGCCGAGCACGGCCACGGCACCGACGAGCAGCGGGAGGCCGGCGGCGACCAGGCCGCCGAACACGAGCACCAGCAGGACCAGGGTGATCGGCACGGCGACGGACTCGGCACGCTTGAGGTCGCCCTCGATCGTGCTGGACACGGCGCCGAACACGGGCGCCTGGCCTGCGGCGCTGACGGTGACGGGGCCCTCGACGTCGGGCAGCGTCGCCTCGATGCGCTCGGTGGCGGCGTCCACCGCGTCCTCGTCGCCGCCGAGGCGGACCGCCACCAGCGCGCTGCGCCCGTCGTCGGAGCGCAGCGGCGGTGCGTTGCCCAGGGTCCAGTAGCTCACGAGCTCGACGACGCCGGCGTCCTGGGCGAGCGCGTCGACCAGCGCGGTCCCGGCCGCGGCGACGGCGGGATCGTCGACCGCTGCGGCACCGTCGGTGGCCACCACCGACTCGTCGGCGTCGACGAGCAGGAGCAGGTTGGGTGAGCCGGAGTCGAACTCCTCCGCCAGGCGGTCATCGACCTGGCTGGACTCCGACGACGGGTCGTCGAAGCCGCCGCCGCTGAGGCGGTCGAAGACGCCGGTGCCGAGCACGGCGGACAGGACGAGCAGCAGGGCGCTCAGGGCGAGCACCAGTCGGCGGCGTCGCACGGTGAGGCGACCGAGGGCAGTGAACATGGCGGGCTCCGTTCGGGCAGTCCTACGCGAGGATGAGTGGACGGATGTACGTGTACGCCCGTACACTTACGGATGTCAACCGATTCGAGCTAGATTTCGTGCTGCCATGACCGACGTCACACCCACCGAGCCCGCGACCACCGGGCGCGCCCGCAACCCGAGAGGGCAGGGCGATCGCCTGCGTGCCGAGCTGATCGAGGCAGCCACCGAGCTGCTGGCCACCGCACCCCATCCCGACGAGATCTCGATCCGCGCGGTCGCTCGGGCCGCAGGGGTCTCCCCCACCGCCACCTACCGCCACTTCGCCGATCGGGACGAGCTGGTGCACGCCGCGGTCGGCTCCTGCTTCGGCGAGTTCGCCTCGGAGATGCTCGAGGCCACCGCGTCCGAGCAGGACCCGTTCGAACGGCTGCGTGCGGCAGGTCGTTCGTACCTCGACTACGCGATGGCCGAACACGGCCACTACCGCGTGCTGTTCTCGAACCCGGTCCCGATGCACAGCGAGCTGGTCGAGGCCGACTCCGCCGGCAAGGCCGCGTTCGACCAGCTGGTCGACATCGTGCAGGCGTGCCTCGATGCCGGAGCCCAGACGCGCACGGACGACGCCGTCTTCCTGTCGTACCAGGTGTGGACGTGGATGCACGGGATCGTCGACCTGCGCATCACGCACCCACACATGGAATGGCCCGACGCCGCGCGGATGGTCGACGACGTGTCGGTCGCGCTGGGATTGGTGCGACCGAGCTGACCTCAGGTCGGGGCTGACCTCAGGCAGCGCCGTCGAGCACCGCTGCGGCGATGAGGTCCTCGCAGCGGCGGGTGTCGTTCCACGAGAGCTGGAGCTGCTTGGCACGACGGAAGTAGAGCTGGATCTCGTACTCCAGGGTGAAGCCCACGCCGCCGAAGATCTGCTGCGCCATGGCGGTGGTGTCACGGAACGACGCGCACGAGTAGGTCTTGGCCATCGGAGCGAGGCTCGCGAGCGAGTTGCCCTGGGCGTGCGCCCACGCGGCTTCATAGGTGATCAGCTTGGCGCCGTCGAGCGCAGTGCGGGCATCCGCCATGTTGTGCGCGAGCGCCTGGAAGGCGCCGAGCGGCTTGTCGAACTGCTCGCGATCCTTGGCGTACTGCACTGTGATCTCGAGTGCGTGGTCGCACCCGCCGTTGGCGAACGCGGCCGCGAGGATCATCGCCTCGTCCATGACGCGCTCCCAGGTCGCCCACCCGGTCCCTGCATCACCGATGCGGTCCGCCTCGGTGACACGCACGCCGTCCAGGTCGAGGCGGTACTGCGTGTCGGAGCTGATCGACATCTTCTGGGTCAGCGTCACCCCGTCGGCGGAGGGGTCGACCAGGAACAGGTCCACCGCGTCGTCCGCATCGCCGGTGCGCGCCAGCACCACCAGCCGGTCGGCGGCAGCGCCGAAGTACACGTGCTGCTTCGTGCCCGACAGGGTGAACCCGTCGCCGTCGGCGACCGCCCGCAGCTGCACGCCGCGAGGCCCGAAGCTGTTGCCGGGCTCCAACCACGCCGGGGTGATGATCGCCTCGCCGGTGGCGAGCCGGGGCAGCCACTCGCTGCGCTGGGCCTCGGACCCGGCACGCACCAGGGCGCCGGCCGACACGACGCAGCTGACCAGGTGCGGCGTCGGCGCGAGCGCACGTCCGAGCTCCTCGTAGACGATGACGCCCTCGAGCATCGTCATCTCCGAGCCGCCGTACTCGGCGGGCAGCAGCAGGCCCAGCAGGTCGAGCTCGCGCAGCTGCGACCACAGGTCGGTCGAGTAGCCGACCGGGTCGTCCTCGAGCGCTCGGATCTGCTCGTTCGAGGCGTACTGGCCCAGCAGGCCGCGCACCATCTCGCGCAGCATGTCCTGCTCTTCGGTGAAGTCGAGGTTCAGCATCAGTCTGTCTCCGGTGTGTCGATCGTGGTCGTTGGGGTCGGTGGTGTCAGGGCACCCACTGGTCGCCGCGGCGCGACCAGGGGTTGTCGGTGTCCGACGACGGCAGCGCGACACGCACGCTGCAGGTCGTGGCGAGGCGGGGCTCGGGGTCACGACCGTCGGTGGCGGTGGCGTGGAGCGTGACGTCGACGGTCGCCCAGCCCTGGCCGACGTCGTCGGTGCCGACCGCTCGCACCGTGCCGGCGAACTCCATGCGGTCGCCGGGGAAGATCGAGGTCTTCATGCGGAACGTCATGCGGCCGAGCCGTGCACGGGGACCCGCCCAGTCCGAGACGTAGCGCTCGAACCACGCCGCCTGGTTCGGGGTGTTGAGGAAGATGTCGGCGACGCCGTTGCGCTCGGTCGCGAACTTGTAGTCGTGGTGCATGGGCCGCCAGTCACGGCTGGCCAGGGCGCCCAGCACCACCGTGGTCGGGGTCACGTCCACCGAGAGCCCGGGCAGGGCATCGCCCTCGTGGACCGAGTCGAACAGCACCGGAGCAGCCGCGGTCATGACGCACCTCCACGGACGTAGCCGAAGCCGGTGTAGGACTCGACGCCCACCAGCGCGCCCTCCTGGTTGTGGAACTCGACGTCGATGACCCAGAAGCGCCCGGAGCCCAGCTTGGTGGTCTTGGGGCCCGACACGGACTTCAGCACCTGCTGGTTGGAGATGACGTCGCCGGGCCGCACGGGGTCGTGGAAGATGATCGTGTTGTCGGTCATGACGGCCTCGGGCAACGAGAAGATCGCCTTGAGGTCGAAGTGCACCTTCAGCGCGACCTGTTCGCCCTCGGCGCCGGGCTCCCAGAAGTGGGGTCGCATCCACAGCGACAGCGTGGTGGGTGGCAGGACCGTGCCGCCGGTCAGCTCGTCGGCGACCTCGGCGTCCCAGAACAGCGGGTTGGCGTTCTGGGTGGCGGCCAGGGTGTTGTACGCGTAGCTGAGCTCGGCCGGGAAGGTGGCCGTCTCGAGGTACATCGGCGTGCCGATCATGGCGACCACCTCTGCGGGCAGGTCGTCGACCGGGGTCGTGGTGTCGCTCACGCGATCGCTCCTGTGTCGGCCAGCTCGTCGACGCGAGCGGGGTCCATGCCCAGCCCTCGCAGCAGCTCGGCGGTGTCGGTGACCTGTCCGTCTCGCACCCGGTAGGGACCGTCGGGCGGCACCGTGCCGGCCCAGACCGGCGCGGACTGTCGGAAGGCGCCGTCGGTGTCCGACACGGCGTCGACGACGACGCCGCGAGCGGCGTACTGCTCGTCGCGCACCGCCTCGGCGACGGAGTGGACCTCGCTCACGCAGGTGTCGGCAGGGCCGAGCTCGGCCACCCACTCGTCACGGGTGCGGGTGGCGAACACCGCGGCCATCGCGGCACGGATCTCGTCCTGGAGGTCGTCGTCGAGCTGCGCGCCCGCATACTGCTCCAGTCCCAGCAGTCCGACCAGGTTGCGCCAGAACTGCGGCTCGATCGCACCGACGGCGACGTGGCGGCCATCGGCGCAGGTGTAGGTGTCGTAGCAGGCGTAGCGACCGGTGAGGATGTAGTGGCCCGGGCCGGGCTCGGTGCCGGTGGCCAGGTACTCGTCGACGTAGAGCGACATCAGCGCGAACGAGCCGTCGGCGATCGACACGTCGAGCAGCTCACCTTCGCCGGTGCGCTCGCGTCGCAGCAGTGCCGCCATGACCGCCATGGCGGCCTGCATGCCGCCCGCGGCGATGTCGGCGACCGTGGCGCCCGGCAGGGCGGGACGACCATCGGCCTGACGGCCGGTGCAGTCGAGGAATCCGGCGACGCCCAGGTAGTTGACGTCGTGCCCCGCCCAGCTGCTGCGTGGCCCGGTCTGCCCGAAGCCGCTGGTCGAGCAGTAGACGATGCGTGGGTTGCGCGCCGAGACCGCCTCGAAGCCGATGCCGAGGCGGTCGACCACGCCGGGTCGGAACGATTCGATGATCACGTCGGAGCGCTCCGCCAGCGCCAGGAACGCGTCGCGGCCTCCGTCGGACTTCAGGTCGAACAGCGCTCGCTGCATGCCACGGTTGCCCGAGTAGGCGTAGTACGGCGGCACGATCTGCACGGCGCCGGCGCGGGGCACCGCACCGACCTTGACGACCTGCGCGCCGTAGTCGGCCAGCGTGCGCGACGCGCGGGCGCCCGGCCCGACCGATGCGAGGTCGAGCACGCGCACACCCTCGAGCGCCGCGGTCGTCATCGGTTCCTGACCGTTCTGTCCGGCAGATGCGACGCGTACGCGTCAGTTCTGCGGGACAGAACCCGGTTGGGGTGCAGCATGGCCGTCAGGTCAGAAGTTCTTGGGGAGGCCCAGGCCGCGGCGGGCGATGATGTTCTTCTGGATCTCCGACGCGCCGCCGCCGATCGTGTCAATCACGGTGTAGCGGTAGGTCGACTCCGAGCGGCCCTCCATCGGGGCGTCCTCGGTGCGCACCCGCAGCTGGGTGCCGGGCCCGCCGATGTCCATGGCGGCATCCGCGAGGCGCTTGGAGAGCTCGGTGGCGAACAGCTTGTACTCCGAGGCCTCGACCGTCGGCGGCTGGTACGGCTTGCCGTCGCGCACGAGCGCCTCGACCTTGACCGCCTCGGCGACGAACTTGAGGCCCATGACGCGCGCGACCTCGGCGTCGGTGTGCAGCTTGGCCATGCGGGCCCGCACGACCGGATCGTCCTTCAGCGGTGCGCCGTCGCGCTCGGTGGTGCGCACGTACTCGGTCAGCACGTCCAGGCGCTGCTTGATCGGCGCGTACGTGAACATCGTGAAGCGCTCGAGGTCGAGCGCCTGGGAGATGTAGCGGAAGCCGTGGTTGACCTCGCCGACGACGTACTCGTCGGGCACGAAGACGTTGTCGAGCCAGACCTCGTTGGTGCGCTCGTCGCCCATGGTCCAGATGCCGTTGATGGTGATGCCCGGGTCGTCCATCGGGATCAGCATCAGGGTGATGCCCATGTGCTTGTTGTCGGGGTCGGTGCGCACGCCGCACCAGTACCACTCCGCGAAGTGCGCCGACGTGGTCCAGGTCTTCTGGCCGTTGAGCAGCCAGCCCTCGCGGCCGTCCTCGGTGGTGTGCTTCACGCCCTTGAGCCGCATCGACGCCGCGTCGGAGCCGGCGTTGGGCTCGGAGTAGCCGACGGCGAACTCGACGTCGTTCTCCAGGATCATCGGCAGGAACTTGTCCTTGAGGAAGTCCGAGCCGTGCGCGATCAGGGTCTTGCCGATGATGCCGACGCCCTTGCCGATCTGCGGACCGCCTCGCCCGGCGAGCTCCTCGTTGAGGATGTACTCGTAGACGCCCTCACCCTCCTGGCCGCCGTACTCGGTGGGCCAGGTCATGCCCAACCAGCCCTTGTGGCCGATCTCCTTCATGAAGGCACGCCGCTTGGGCGTGTCGACGATCTGGGCCATGTTCTCGCGCGTGACGTCGAAGATGTCCGGATCGTCGTGCTCGTCGCAGAAGGCGATGACCTCCTTGGCGAACGCCTGCTGCTCCGGTGAGAACTCGAAATCCATCCGACACTCCGCTCGTGATCTGACGACCCGTCAGATCCTACTCGTCGGAGTGGCCGTCCTGCCCAGCCGAGGGGTGCTCAGGCCCGACTCGGCGGGGTGCGGCCGGTGACGCCGGTGTAGATGAGCCGCGCCATGGCGTCGCGCAGCTCGTCGGTGCCCACGCCGGCACCGCCGATGCCGTACTGGTGTGCAGCGACGTGGGCGAGCATGGACACCAGGACCACCGCGGTGGCCAGCGGGTTGAGGTCGGCCGGCGCGAAGCCCAGCTGCTGCTGCTCGGTGATGACCTCGGTGGCCAGCAGCGTGAATCGGGACAGCAGATGGGTCCGGCAGTCGCGGAACCGCTGGTCGCCCTCGAGCGCCGCCAGGTCGATCACGGCCATCAGCGCGGAGTGGTCGGTCCAGAAGTCCAGGAACGCCGCGGCCATGGCCTCGCAGGCGTCGTAGGCGGCGCGGCCCTCCCAGGTCGCCGTGCGGAACGGCAGCGTGAGGCGTTCGCCGCCCTCGCCGATGAGCCGGTCGGCCAGGGCCAGCACGGCGGACTCGGCGTCGGGGAAGTACTGGTAGAAGGTCGCTGGGGACACACCCGCCTCGCGGGCGATGTCGACCACCTTCAGGTCGCGGTAGGCCGTGGTGTCCAGCAGGCGGTTGGTGTGGTCCAGCAGCCGTTCGCGGGTGGCCATGCCCCGGCGCCCGGGCACCCGCCCGTCGACCGCGCGCAGGTCGTCCGCACCCGCGGCCTCGTCGGGTCCGGTCCCCGGCGGAGCGCTCAGGTCGGTCGGTGCAGTCTCGTCGGTCGCCACGGCACCGAACGCTATCGGGACGGCGTCACCGGGGTGGAGGTGCGCGCCTCGGCGCTCGTCCCGGGACCCGCGTCGGGCATCGAGCGGTGACCGGCGAGCCACTCGGCGAGCGCGTCCGCCGGCATGGGGCGGGCGAACAGGAAGCCCTGCAGGTGGTCGCAGCCGATCTCCCGCAGCGCCGCGACCTGCTCGGCGGTCTCGACGCCCTCGGCGACGGTCGGCACGTCCATGCGTCGGGCGAGCTCGTTGATCATCTGGATCAGCAGGTAGTGCTCGCGCTCGGGCAGGCACTGCACGAAGCTCGAGTCGATCTTGATCTGGTCGATCGGCAGCGCTCGCAGGTGGGCGACGCTGGTGTAGCCGGTGCCGAAGTCGTCGATCGCGATGCGCACTCCGAGGCTCCGCAGCTGCTGGAGCTGGCTGGCGGCCAGGTCGAGGTCGGTCACCAGCGCGGTCTCGGTCACCTCGAGCACCAGGCGAGCCGGGTCCACGTGGGACTCCTCGAGCAGCGCGAAGCACTGCTCGACGAACGAGGGGTCCAGCAGGCTGCGACCCGAGACGTTGACCGACACGTCGAGACGGGCGGTGTCGGGCGCCTCCGCCCACCGGGCCATCTGCTCGAGCGCGGACTCGAGCACCCACAGGTCGAGGTCGACGACCAGCCCGGACCGCTCGGCGATCGGGACGAACACCGCCGGCGAGATCTGACCGGCACCTTCGCGGTTCCAGCGCACCAACGTCTCCACACCCGTGGTCGTGCCGGTCAGCGAGTCCAACACCGGCTGGAACACCAGCGACAGACCGCGTCCGTGCAGCGCGTCGGTGAGCCCCTCCTCGATGTCCTGCTGGTCCCCGACGAGCTGGTCCATCTCGTCGTCGTAGACCGCCACCTGCTCGCCGTTGCGGTGCTTGGCCGCGTACACCGCCAGGTCGGCACGACGCAGCAGGTCCAGCGGGCCACGCGCCGGGTCGTCGTCGGTGCCCGACAACGCGACACCGGCGCTCGCACCGACACGGATCCAGTGACCCTCGACCTCGACCGGTTCCACCAGCTGGTGCACGATCCGCCGCGCCAGGGCCACGGGCTCGTGCCAGTCGCTCACCGACGGCATGACCAGCACGAACTCGTCGCCGCCCAAGCGGGTGACCAGGACGTCGCGGCGCACCTCGGCTCGCATGCGCTGCGCGACGACCTTCAGCAGCTCGTCGCCGACGGCGTGGCCGTAGCGGTCGTTCGTGCGCTTGAAGCCGTCGAGGTCCACGAACACGACGGCCACCTGGTCGACCCGACCGTCGCTGCTGCGGCGGCGCTGGTGCGCCTCGGTCAGCGAGCTGACGAGTTGGGCACGGTTCGCAAGGCCCGTCAGGGCGTCGTGGTTGGCCTGGTGCACGAGCCGCTGCTGGAGCTGCTGGCGTTCGATGATGGACCCGGAGAGCACGCGCACGGACCGCTGCAGCGATGCGCCGAGCAGACCCGGCAGCGGCTGCGCGAGCGAGGGGTCGTCGAAGTCGCAGTCGGCGAGCGCGCGGGTCTTGCGCTCGAGCAACGTCAGGTTGTCGACCACGTCATTGAAGGCCGCGCTCGCGCGCACCACCTCGGGTGGTCCGCTCAGCTCGAGCGGCTCCACCTGCAGGTCGCCGCGGCCCACCCGCGTCGCCTGGTCGGTCAGGCGTCGCACGGGCGCCACGATCGATCGACCGAACAGCAGCGCTGCTCCCATCGAGGCCGCGACGGCCACCAGCGTCAGCAACGCGGTGGTCCGCTCGACCGACTGCGCGGCCTCGGCCGCGTCGGCGGCGAGGGACTGCACCGACGCGGTGACCGCGGCGGGCACCTGGTCGACGGTGAGCGCCCAGTCGATCCCGTCGATCAGCGACAGACCCACCTCGATCGGCATGCCGACCGGACGGGCCGGGTCGCTCAGGTCGCCGCGCAGACCTGCGTCGAGCGATGCGACGACCGCTGGCGGCACCGCGCCGAGCTCACCCCACAGACGCCGGACGGTCGGATCCGCGCTGCGCTCCAGCGGCGTGGCCACGGCTCGCAGCTGGGCGTCCTCCTCGGCCAGCGCCGACTGCAGCGGAGGCCGCAGCGAGGGCGGGGCCAGCCAGAGCTCGGTGAGCACCCCGAGCACCTCGGCGGCTCGCGTGGGCACGGCGATGGCGGGCTGCAGCGCCTCGATGGCGCGTGCCAGATCCAGCTGGCCCAGCTGCACCGACTCCATGCGCAGCTGCTCGAGCGAGTCGTCCATGGCGGCGACCACGGCGACCTGCAGCGGCTCCCACCGCTGCGCGATCAAGGCGGTCGAGTCACCCGACGGGGGCTGGTCGGCACGCACCGCGTCCAGCTCGGCGGCGTCGAAGGGCCGCACGTCGGCGGGCACGGCGGCCAACGCCTCGTCGGTCGCGGCCAGGACCGACTCCGGATCATCGAGCACACGGGTGAAGAACGCCGAGGTCTCGACCAGCTCGCGCGGAGGACGGCGGCCCGACAGGGTCACCTCTTCCGCCAGGCGTTCGGTCAGCATGGCCGAGCGGAGCGCGACGAGGCGTTCCATGCGCTCGGCGCCGTTGCTGATGCTGGCGGCCACGAGCGCCTCGCGATGGCGCTCGGCGGTGACCGACACCGAGACCACCGACAGCAGCAGCAGCGGCAGCAGCATCGTGCCGAGCACACGGCCGGACACGCCGGGGTGCACTGCACGGTGCAGTGCCCGGCGCACCAGGCCGCGTCCGTCCGATGATGTGCGCGATGGGGGCACTGCGCTCCGAGCGACGATGCACGGCGGGCTCTCCGCCGCGTCCCTCCTAGATCGGCAGGAGCGGCGCCGGATTGAACATCGATCAGGCGGGGAGCAGTCGCGCCACGAACCACACGAGCACGGCGATGCCGGCGAGGGTGAAGACCACGAACATCAGGAAGCCCAGGATCAGCACGCCGACGGTCAGCACCAGCACCGCGAGGCTCGACCGGCGGGTGCCCCGACGGTCCGCCAGATCGCGCTCGATCAGCGCCACGTTCTTGTTGTTGGCCTTGTAGGCCATGTTGAACACGGTGCCGGCGAAGGGCACGAGACCGATCAACGCCTCCAGACCGATGTGCAGCAGCATGCGCACCAGCGTCGGCACGCTCACCCCGGCGGCGACACCCACCAACACGATCACGAGCGACAGCGTCAGGCCGACCACGTCACCGGCGACGGGCACGATCGCGACGATGCCGTCGAAGCCCACCCGCCGCCCCGGCAGGCCGGGCACGGGGAACGCGTCGTCGAGCAGCCAGGAGAAGCGTCGCACCCACTCGGGCAGCGGTCGCGAGTTGGGCACGTCCTTGCCCCGGCTGCGGCGGATGTCGTGCCACATGGCCGAGGGCGAGAAGCTGCCGTCGGGCAGGATCGGCGAGCGATCCGGCGCCACGGCCGGGACCTGCGTCGCGGCCGACGCACCGTCAGCAGCCGATGGCGCTCCGGGCACCGGCGGCGTTGGCGGCGGCGGCGTTGTTGTTGAGGGAGGTGGTGGGGGCGGCGTTGTCGGTGGTGGTGGGGGCGGCGCGGACGCGGCGGGACCGTTGCGATGCACCTCACGGCCCTCGATGGGGCCGACCTCACGCGGTTCGACGGTCACGGCCACAGTCTGGTCGGGTCCACGAGCGCCGCGGGCGCGGGACCGACCTCAGCGTATGAAGCGCTCGCCGTAGGAGCGGATCATCTCCTCGGCCTGCTCGACGCCGGGGGCGTTCAGCCCGACCGCCATCCACGCCGAGGTCAGGATGGTGGTGACACCCGCCGCCTCGAGCTCCTCGAGCAGGTCCGCCTTGGGTGCCGCCAGCGGCGAGGCGATCACCTCGAACGGACGGTCCGCGGTGCCGGCGTCCTCTCGTGCCTGCTGCAGCGTGCGACAGTGCTCGAGCAGCTCCTGGGGCGAGTAGTGCACCCCGAGCCAGCCGTCGCCGAGCCGGGCGGCGCGGCGGAACGCGATGTCGGAGTGACCGCCCACGTAGATCGGCACCGGTGCCGGCGGCGCCGGGCGCATCTCGACAGGGTCGAAGTCGTAGAACTCACCGTGGTGCTCGACCATGCCGCCCTGCCAGAGGGTGCGCAGCACGTCGACCATCTCGTCCATGCGCTTGCCGCGCCGGGCGAAGGGCTGCTCCAGCAGCTCGAACTCCTCGGCCATCCAGCCGGCGCCGATGCCCAGTCCGACCCGGCCGTCGGACAGGTACGCCGCGGTGCCGACGGCCTTGGCCACCACGAACGGGTTGCGCAGCGGCAGCACGTACACGTTGGTGATGAACCGCAGGGTGGACGTGACCGACGACATCGCGCCGATCGCCACCCACGGATCCGGCCAGTCCTCGTCGGGGCTGAACAGCGGGGTTCCGTCGGGGGTGTACGGGTACTTCGAGGACAGGTACGACGGGTAGACGACGTGGTCCGAGATGGCGACCGAGTCGAAGCCGGCTTCCTCGCAGACCTTCGCGAGCCGTGGCCAGTCCCGCGGCGACGCGCCGATCATCCCCTGTGCGAACTTCATGACCGATCTCCTGTCGTCGCGTCGCGCAGCGAGGCCAAGGCCCGCTCGCGCAGCTCGTACTTGAGCACCTTGCCGCTCGCGTTGAGCGGCAGCTCGTCGACCACCTCGACGTGGCGAGGCGCCTTGAAGTTCGCCATCTGCTCGCGTGACCAGGCGACGATCTGCGCCGGGTCCGGCGTGGTGGCATGGGTCGGGACGACGAACGCGTACCCGACCTCGCCCATGCGCTCGTCGGGCACGCCGACCACGGCGACCTGGGCCACCTCGGGATGCGCGAGCAGCAGGCGCTCGATCTCGGCCGGGTAGGCGTTGAAGCCGCCGACGATGAACATGTCCTTCTTGCGGTCGGTGATGGTGACGTAGCCGTCGGCGTCCATCACCCCGACGTCACCGGTGCGCAGCCACCCGTCCTCGGTGAGGGTCTCGGCGGTCTGCTCCGGGTCGTTGAAGTACCCGTCCATCACGTTGTAGCCCCGCACGAGGATCTCGCCGGCCTGCCCCGCAGCCAGCGGCGTGCCGTCGTCGTCGACCACCTGGACCTCGACGCCCGGGAACGCCCGACCCGAGGTGGTGGCGATGGTCTCGGCGCTGTCCTCGCGACGGCAGATGGTGGCGCAGCCGGAGGCCTCGGTCATGCCGTAGGCGGTGACCACGGTGTCGAAGCCGAGCTCTGCGCGCATGCGCTCGACCAGCTCGACGGGCACGACGGCGGCGCCGGTGACCGCCAGGCGCAGCGTCGAGGTGCGGGTCGGATCGAACCCGGGGTGGTTGAGCAGGCTCTGGTAGATCGTCGGCGGGCCCGGCACGACGCTGATGCGCTCGGACTCGATGATCTCGACGACGCGGTCCAGGTCGAACACCGCCATCGGCACCAGCGTGGCGCCGGTCATGAACGCCGCCACGATGCCGGCCTTGTAGCCGAAGGCGTGGAAGAACGGGTTGATGCAGAGGTAGCGATCCTCGGCCCGCAACCCGCCGATGTCGGCCCAGTCGCCGAAGGCGCGCAGGGTCTGCGCGTGGGTGAGCTTGACCCCCTTGGGCGCGCCGGTCGTGCCCGAGGTGAACAACAGGTCCGACAGCGCGTCGCCGCGCAGCGCTGCGACCCGCGCGTCGACCTCGGCTGCGGCCTCGTCGGTGGCGGTCGCGACGAACTCGTCGAGCGACAGCACCCCGTCGGGCACGGTGCCGTCGTCGCGCAGGACCACGATCTGGTCCAGGTCGGGCAGCTCGTCGCCGGTGCCGCGCAGCATGGACACGTACTGGTTGCCCAGGAAGCCCTCGACGGTGAACAGCAGCCGTGCGTTGCTGCGACGGAGGATGTCGGCCGCCTCGGCGCCCTTGTAGCGGGTGTTGAGCGGCACCAGCACGGCGCCCGCGCTCTGCAGGCCCAGCAGCGCGACGATCCACTCCCAGCAGTTGGGCGCCCAGATCGCGACTCGGTCGCCGGGCTGCACCCCCGCGGCGACGACCGCCGCGGCGAGCCGGTCGACGCGAGCCTGCAGCTCGCCGTAGGTGAGGCGCGTCGCCGGCTCGGTCGAGGTGTCGACGACCGCCTCGTCGTCGGGTCGCTCGGCGGCCACCGCCCGCAGCATGGCGGGGATGGTGCCGAAGCGCAGGTCCGCCCGCGTGCCGTCGTCACTCACCGCTGTCCCCCGTTCCCCGGCCGCACGGCCGGACACCTGAGTTCACCACACCCGCGATCGGGTCACTGCCCGTCGGGACCGAAGGCGTTCGCGCCACGCAGCTCGGCGATGCGGGCGGCGTCGTAGCCGAGCACGTCGGTGAGCACCTCGTCGGTGTGCTCGCCCACGGTCGGAGCCGGCGCCGGCACGGACGTGGGCTCGCCGACGAACTTCACCGGGTACGGCTGCATCTCGGCGCCCACCTCGCCCTCGAAGGGCATGAAGCCGAGGCGCTCCTTGAACTGCGGATCCTCGGCGAGCGTCTCGGGGGTGTTCACCGGCGCGATCGTCGTGTTGACCTCGCCCGACCAGACGACCCACTCGGCGGTGGTCTTGGTCCGGAAGATCTCGACGAGCTCCTTGCGCAGCTCGAGGTTGCCCTTGGCATGGTCCGCGAACTTCGACCCGGGCCAGCGCTCGAACAGGTCCATGCGACCGACGCCCTCGCAGAAGTTCTTCCAGAACTCCTGCTCGGAGGCCATGAACAGCACGTGGCCGTCGGCGGACTCGTAGATCTGGTAGCGCACGCCGTCCTTCATGCCGGCGGTGCCGGGCGCCCGACGCTCGTAGTTGTCGGCCTTGTTGCCGGTGACCTCGTCCTCGGGGCGCTCGTAGGCCTTCCAGGTCTCGCTGCGGTACCAGTCCATGGCGGCGGCCGCATCGGACTGGGCGATCTCGAGGAAGCAGCCCTCGCCGGTCTCGCGGGCGCGCACGACGCCGGCCAGCAGACCGAAGGCCCCGAAGAGCGGTCCGGCGTGGATGCCGACCGAGGGGTGCTCGGGGATGCACGGGAAGCCGTCGTCGTCGTACTCGGGCTTCACCAGGCCGGCCCAGGTGTCGTACGCGATGCCGTGGCTGGGCAGATCGGCGTAGGGGCCGGTCATGCCGTAGCCGGAGATGGTGCAGAAGACGATCTTCGGGTTGATCTGACGCAGGTCCTCGAAGCCGAGGCCGCGCTTGGCGAGCGCTCCGGGCCGCATGGCCTCGATCACCGCGTCGGCGTCGCGGACCAGGTCGCGGAAGACGTCCTTGCCCTCTTCGGTGCGCAGGTCCAGCGTGATCGACTTCTTGCCACGGTTGATGTGCCAGTGCAGCAGCGAGGACCCGTCGATGATCGGCCAGGTCATCTGGCGCACGTAGTCGCCCTGGGGGGACTCGACCTTGATGACCTGGGCACCCAGGTCCGCCAGGTGCAGGCCCACCGCAGCAGGACCCAGCAGCGAGAACTCGATGACTCGCAGGCCTGACAGCGGCCCGGCACCGGTGGTGGTCGACTCGGTCATGGCGTCCCCTCTCGACAGCGGCACCCGTCGCGGATCTGACGGGTCGTCAGAATCTAGGCGCGGCGGTCCGCCCCGCCCCATTCGTCCCCACCCTCCCGCGTTCTGTCCCGCCGAACTGACGCCCTGGCGTCAGTTCGGCGGGACAGAACGAGCGCGGTCAGCACGTGCGGGTTCAGAGCACCCAGGGGCCGCCGTCGGCGGAGCGCTTCCAACCCGACGAGGCGAACGTGCCGCCGTCGACGTGCACCGTGGTGCCCGTCACGAAGCGGCTCATCGGGCCCGCCAACCAGATCACCGCCGCGGCGACGTCGTCGGGGTCGCCGCGCTCGGGCCACGGCGTGGGCGCCCAGTCCGTGGCCGACATGGCGCCGGAGTCCTCGATCAGGCCGGCGTCGCCGGGCGTCGGGATCATGTCCGGTGCGATCGCGTTCACGCGGATGCGGTCCTCGGCGAGCTCGAGCGCGAGCGTGCGGGTCAGGCTGGCGACCCCCGCCTTCATCGCCGAGTAGATGCCGAAGCCGGGTCCGGCGCGATGCGCCTCCACCGAGGTGATGTTGACGATCGATGCACCGCCGCGGGGTCGACCGCCGCGCAGCATCGGCAGGCAGCGGCGGGTGACGTCCACCACCTGCGTGAAGTTCTCGGCCATGAGCGCCGCCTGGCCCTTCGCGCTCAGGTCCTCGACGTTGCTCACGAAGCCACCGCCGGCGTTGTTGACCAGCAGCTCGAGCGAGTTCCACTCCCGGGACAGCTCGGTGATCCAGTCGTCGACCGCGCCCGCGTCGCGCACGTCCAGCACGGCGAACGGCGCCCGGCGTCCGATCGACTCGATCTGTGCGACCGTGCCGGCCAGCTCGTCGCCGAGGCGGTCGCACACGGCGACGTCGGCGCCGAACCGGGCGAGCGCCAGCGCGGTCGCCCGGCCGATGCCGCGGGCGGCACCGGTGACCAGCGCCCGCCGACCGCTCAGCAGCACCGCGTCGGGGCCGAGCTGGACGGACGCAGGGGCGGCGGGTTCGGCGGCGTCGGCGGTGCTCATGGCCGCCGACGCTACCCGGCGGACGCGGACGGACCCGGGCCGGAGCCCGGGTCCGTCGCTGGCATCGGCGCCGTGCGTGGTCGCCGTGCAGGGCCGGGACGTGCCCGGTGGGGGACTACTGGCTGACGGCCACCGCCGTGACCATGCCGAACATGCCTTCTTCGCGTTCGGCGTGGTTGAGGATGTGGCAGTGCCAGACCCAGGCGCCGGTCTGTGCGGCCTGGAAGAGCACCGTGTAGCGCTCACCCGGTCCGACCGACACCGTGTCGGCCCAGTACGGGTAGTCGAGGGGGATGCCGTCACGAGCGACCACCAGCTGCGGGAACTGGTGCAGGTGCATCGGGTGATACATCGTGCCCTCGTTGTAGTAGTTCACGAGCATCCACTCGCCCTGCTTCATGGCGTAGGGCTGGGTGCCGGGGAACGACTTGCCGTTGAGCGACAGCCCGATCACGCCCGAGTCGTTGAGCACCATGTTGTGCTCCTGGGCGACCTTCAGGTCGGCCGGCACCGTCTTGCCGGAGACCGTCTTGCCGTAGGGGATCGTGTAGCTCGAGGTGCCGCCACCGCCCTTGGGCGAGAAGATCATCGAGCCCCACATGCCGTCGGGGATGGTCTGCATGCCGTGGATGTGCGGGTGGTACATGGCGATCGCCGGCTCGGTGACCACGTACTCGTAGGTGTAGGTCTCGCCGGGCTCGATGGCGTCCTGGGTCACCGGCGACACGCCGTCCTGGTCGTTGGGCAGCACCATGCCGTGCATGTGCAGGTCCGTCGCGAGCGGCAGGTTGTTGGTGAGCACCACGCGGATGCGGTCACCGACCTCGCCGCGCATGGTCGGTGCCGGCACGGTGCCGTTGTAGGTCCACGCCTGCACGACCTGGCCGGGCGAGACCTCCCAGTCGACGATCTCGGCGGTGATGTTGAACACCTTGGCGCCGTCGGGGGCGATCTCGGGCACCAGGTCCTGGCCCCCGAGGCCCTCGGTGTTCGCCTTGCCGCTGGTGAGCTGGTCGACGAACGGCTGGAACGAGGTGGTCATGGCCGTGTCGAGCTTCTCGGCCTGCTCCGGGGTCAGGTTGTCGTGCGACATCCCGCTGCTCGCCGACGATGCCGTCGAGCTGGACGAGCTGCTCGATTCGCCCTCGGCGCCGGCAGCGGTCTCGACGCCTGCGGCGACGTTCAACACGGCCTCCATGCCGGCCTCGCGGTGGCCGGGGATGGCGCAGTACACGACGTGCTCGCCCTCGGCGACGTCCACGACCAGCTCCTCGGACTCACCCGCGGCCAGGTCCGCCGTCTGCCCGTCGCCGTCGATCACCAGGTTGTGGACCTGGGTGCCCTCGTTGGTCACCGCGAGCGTGCCGCCGGGTGCGACCTCGAGGCTGCCGCTGATGGCGAACTCCGACAGCTGCACCGGCACGGGTGCGCCGGCGGACTCGCCGCCGTCACCTCCGTCGCCGCCGCCCATCGCGAAGCCGACCGCGATGATGACCATCGCCATCGCCAAGCCACCGCCGAGGATGGCCAGCATGGTCGTGTAGGGGTTCTGGGAAGGCTGCGGGTCGGGCCCGCCATCGACGTCGTCCACCTCGGCGATCGACGAACCTGTCTGCTCTGGACTCACACATGCCCCTTTCGGCACTGCCCGTCACCTGACGGAGGGACGGTCCCGCACGCACACGGAACCCACGCCCAGCATCCTGCCGACGACCCTGAGAGCCCTGACAGGGCACAAAGTCCCATCGGGAACCCGGCGCCGTGGTCGAACGACACACGCGCCCCTTGGCCTGCTCCCAAGCCATCGTCGGCACACGACGACCGACCTACGCTGCGGGCGTGCTCGGACCGATCGCCGCCGAGGCGGCACGCCGATTCCCCGGACGCCCGGTGGTCGTGGATCCCGTCGGGACCCTCACCTACGACGAGCTGCACGTGCGCGCCGACGAGCTCGCCGTCGGCCTCGCCGCCCAAGGTGTGGGCGACGGCGACGTGGTGGCGCTGACGCTGGCCTCCGGCGGCGACTGGCTCGTCGCGGCGGTGGCCCTCGCCCGCGTCGGCGCGGTCGTGGCCGGGGTGAGCACGGCGATCACCCCGGCCGAGCGGCACGACCTGGTGCGGCTCGTGGAGCCCCGGCTCGTGCTGGCGCACCCGGACACCGTCGAGGGGCTGCCGCTGCGTGCCGAGGTGGCGGTGCTGAGCGCAGGTGGGCGCGGACGCGAGCTCGCCGTCACCGGGTCGACCCCGGTCGAGATCGCGGTGGACGACGATCGGCCCGCCGCCATCTGCTTCACCTCCGGCACCACGGGCCGAGCGAAGGCGGCGCTGTTCCGCGAGCGCCACCTGCGAGCGGTGCAGCGCATCGACCTGGGCCCCGAGGCCGAGCAGATCTGGGGCGGCGGTGCGGCCATGTTGGCCTCGACGCAGTTCGCCCACGTGGGCATGACCACCAAGCTCCCCTGGTACCTGCGCGTCGGCGCGACGCTGCACGTCATGGCGCGCTGGCGAGCCGAGGACGCGCTGCGACTCGTCGCCGAGCACCGCATGCCGACCATCGGCGTGGTAGCGCCACAGCTGGCGCTCATGCTGCGCTCGCCGCTCATGGACACCCTCGACCTGGACTGCGTGCAGGGCATCATCGCCGGCGGCGCCGCGTCGCCGCCCTCGCTCGTCGAGGAGGCCCGCCGCCGCTTCGGCGCCGACTACTCGATCCGCTACTCGTCGACCGAGTCCGGCGGCGTCGGCCTCGGCACGGCGTTCGGCGCGCCGGACAGCGAGGCGCTGCACACGGTGGGGCGGCCACGTCCGGGCGTCGAGGTGCGCGTCGCCGGCGAGCAGGACCGACCCGTCGGGATCGGCGAGACCGGCGAGCTGCAGCTGCGCTCGGGCGCCGTCATGGACGGGTACTGGAACGACCCTGCGGCGTCCCGTGCGGCGCTCAGCGACGACGGCTGGCTGCGCACCGGGGACCTGGCACGCATCGACGACGAGGGCTGCGTGGTGCTGTGCGGACGTCGCACCGACATGTACATCCGCGGCGGCTACAACGTCTTCCCCACCGAGGTCGAAGCCGTGCTGGCGAGCCACCCCGGGGTGGCGGACGTGGCGGTCGCGCCGCGTGACGACGAGGTGATGGGTGAGGTGGGGGTGGCGCTCGTGGTGCCGCGCGACCCGCAGCGACCGCCGACGCTGGACGACCTGCGCGCGCACGCCGTGGACCGCCTCGCTCGCCACAAGCTGCCCGAGGACCTGGTCCTGGTGAGGGCCGTGCCGCTGACCGGCGCCCAGAAGGTCGATCGACGCGCTGCTCGCGACTTGGTGCGCTGACGTTCAGGTCCGCGCCCCGGCTGCCGATGGGGACGGGTGTCGTCGATCGTGCTGCCGCTGACCGCGCTCGTGGGTCTGGCCCTCGCCTGGGCCATGACCGTGCCGTTGCACCGCTACAAGGAGCTGCGTCCGCTGACGCCGCGCGACGTGGCGTCCGAGACCGACGTCGACGAGACCGCCGAGCTGCCCGTGATCCGTGCCTCGTACCGTCGGGCGCGCTGCCCTCGCTGCCACCACGAGTGCACCTGGCGTGACGTCGCACCCGTGCGGAGCTGGTTCCGGGGCTGCCCCGAATGCGCCACTCCCCTTCCCCGCACCGTCGCGCTGCTGCAGGTGGGCCTGCCCCTGGCGATGGTGCTGACGGTGGTCGCGCTGCCCGGCACCTGGGCCGTGGTGCCCTACCTCTTCCTGGTGGTGGTGCTCGCCGCGATCTCGATCGTGGACCTGCGCATCTGGCTCATCCCCTACTGGATGCCCTGGGCGGGTGCCGGTGTCGGGCTGGTGCTGATCAGCATCGTCTCGGTCGGCTGGGGTCAGCCGCGCGACATCGTGGTGGCGGTCGCCGGCGCGGTCGGCACGTTCCTGATGTTCTTCGTGCTGTTCGTGATCGCCCCCGGCAAGCTCGGATTCGGCGACGTGCGCCTGGCGCTCCTGCTGGGGCTGTTCCTGGCCTGGATCAACCCGATCCTGCCCGTCTACGGGCTGCTGTTCGGCGCCGTGCTCGGCCTGCTCATGGGCGTGGTCGCCCTGCTCGCCCGAGGCGACAGCAGGTTCCCGTTCGGCCCGGCGCTGGCGCTGGGTGCCATGGCGGCGGTCTGGTTGCACGAGCCGATCCTCGGCAGCCTCGGCTGAGGGGTCGAGCGCTCAGTCCCGGGACGGTGCGACCGTGGTCGTGCTGCCGGCAGACCGCGACGCCGACTCGTCGGTCGCCGGCGCGGTGCCGTAGAGCCCGGTGATCGTCGGCACGAGCGAGTCCATGACCACCTGGAGGCACTTGACCGACAGGTGCACGCCGTCGCCCGCGTAGCAGCGCGCGGTCGAGCCGTCGGGCAGCGTGATGTACTCCGCGAAGCCGCCGTCGGGACCGGCGAGCAGCCCGGCGACGTCGACGTAGGTCACCCACGGCCGGGTCGCAGCCTCCTCCTGGGCGAGTCGGTTGCCGATCTCGACCGCCTGCTGCACGTTGCCGGTGCCCACGTTCGGCTCGCCGACCCAGACCAGGCGGCGCCCCTCACCACCCACGAGGTCCATGATCCCGGCCACACGCTGGCGGTACGCCTCGGTCCACTCCGGCGTGCCGAACTGCGCCACCACCGTGCCGTCGCCCTCCAGGATGGACTGGCCGTCGTTGGCCCCCACCATGAACACCACGACCTCGGGTCCGTCGGTGCGCACGATCTCGTCCAGGCGCGCGCCCCAGTTGAAGAAGTCGGAACGCGCGAGCCCGGTGGAGACGGTGCCCTCGTTCGTGATCGCCACCTCGGGTAGGTCGGAGGTGGCGGCGATCAACGAGTCACCCAGGGACTTCGCCGTCGAGTCGCCGGCCACGACCAGTCGCAACGGCTCGTCCGCGGTCGGCACGCGCACCGGCGGCAGCGTCGTGGTGGTCGCGGTGGGTGACTCGGTCGGCTCGGGTGCCTCCGGGAACTCGAAGTCCTCGTCGCCCTGGTCGATGCCGAGCTGCTCGGCGGCCCAGTCGTAGGGACGGTTGAGCGACAGCAGGTTGGCCACCCGGTCGATCGCCCCCGACACGGCCACCGCCACGCTGCGCTGCCAGCCCAGCGGCATGCCACGCGCCGAGGTGACCATGTTCCCCGACGCCAGCACGACGAACACGACGAGCGCCACCACCGTGCCCTTCCAGACGGTGGTCGCGGACTGGGTCGAGCGAACCCGGCGTCGACGCCGCGGCGGGCCACCCGGACGAGCTCCCCGCGCCGTGGTGCCCGGCTGCGGTGGGCGCGGCGCCGCGGGACGCGCGGCGGCGCTCGGTCGCCGTGGTGGTCGTGGTGCGTCGGAGCGGGTGTCGGTCGGCATGGCGGATCAGAACTGGAAGTAGATGAAGGGGGCGACGCCCTGGGGCCCGAGCAGGTTGATCATGACGAGCCAGAGGCCCACCCCCACCGCCAGGACCATCGGCGGGAGCTTGGACGCCCGGTACTCGAGGGCGTCGCCGATGCGTCGGGGCACGAACTGACCGACCATGCCGACCACGATCGCGAGCAGCACCGTCCAGGTGACCAGCGTGCCCACACCCCAGTTGGTCACCAGGCTGACCAGGTAGCTGATGGCCACACCGAGGTCGGGGGCGCGGAAGAAGATCCAGCCGACGACGACGAAGTGGAAGACCCACAGCCGAGCCAGCCAGGGGTTCATGGTGCGGCGCTCGACCTCGGTCGGCTGCTGCATGACCAACGTCGCGTCGTCGGGTCGGTAGGGCGCGGCATGGTTGCGCTCCGACGGCGCCACGTCACCCGCGGGGCCCAGGTCGACGTAGGCCGGCTTCGGCTCGCGCATCGCGTGCCACCGCTCGACCGCCAGACCGCAGCCGTGGAACGCACCCCAGATCACGAAGTTCCAGCTGGCGCCGTGCCAGAGACCGCCGAGCAGCATGGTGAGGAACAGGTTGCGGTACTCCGCGTGCGGTCCGCCCCGGTTGCCACCCAGCGGGATGTAGAGGTAGTCGCGCAACCACCGCGACAGGGTCATGTGCCAGCGGCGCCAGAACTCCTGGATCGAGCGCGACGAATACGGCTGGTCGAAGTTGTCGGGGAACTTGATGCCCATCATCAGCGCGATGCCGATGGCGATGTCGGTGTACCCGGAGAAGTCGGCGTAGATCTGCACCGCGTACGCCCAGGCGCCCACGAGCAACTCCCAGTTGGTGTGCTGCGACGGGGCGACGAAGACCGGGTCGACGATCGCCGTCGCGAGGTAGTTCGCGATCACGACCTTCTTGAACAGGCCCCGGCAGATGAGCCGCACCGCACGGGTCGCGTCGACGGCGTGCGGGTTGCGGCGACGGCGCAGCTGCGGCTCGAACTCCGAGACGCGCACGATGGGCCCGGCCACCAGGTGGGGGAAGAACGCCAGGTAGACCGCGAAGTCCAGCAGCGCCACCGGCTCCTGCTCGTCGCGGTACACGTCGATCACGTAGCTGATCGCACAGAAGGTGAAGAACGAGATGCCGACCGGCAGCGCGATCTGCACCAGGAGCGCCGTGGGCGCCAGGCCCAGCGGCTCGAGCGCGGCGAGCACCGAGTCGACGAAGAACCCGTAGTACTTGAAGAACCCGAGCAGCAGCAGGTTGAGCGTGACCCCGAGCGCCATCCACGCCCGCCGGCCGCGGTCCGAGCCCGACCGCGCCAGGGCCAGGGCGATCGACCAGTTGCCCACCGTCGAGCCCGCGAGCAGCAGGCAGAACATCCAGTCGGCCCAGCCGTAGAAGACGTAGCTGGACGCGAGCACGAACAGCTTCCACTGCAGCGGGCGGTCCGCGAGGCGCCAGCTGACGCCGAGCACGACGACGAAGAACAGTGCGAACGTCATCGTCGGGAAGAGCACGCCAGTGGCCTCCTCGGGGCGGACGATCTGGCCGCCGGAGCGTAGCGGCGGCCCACCCGGGTGCACCCACTCCGACGAGCCACCATTGAACTGCACGATGCCGTCGCCGACGTCGATGGTCATCTCCGACCGGAGGTCGAAATGTGACGCTCGTCATGCACGGTGCGCGGCGTGTGGCTAGTGTCACGCTTCAGCGCGAGGAGGCCGGCCGGCAACCGGGGGGTGACCCGGCCGGACTCCCCCGCTGATCAGCACAGCATCCGGGGGGAGGCTCATGGGCGAGGCGGCACGCCGTCCGCGACCACTGCGGGCAGCGCCATCTGCGCGCCGCCGTCGACGACCGACTCGTGCCGCCGCCGCGGCCGCCGGCGTCCTGGTCGCCCTGGGTGTGGTCGCGGCACCGACCTCGACCGCCGCCGCCGACGGGTTCCGCAACGGCGAGGCCGAGGCGATCGCCCAGACGTTCTCGGTGAACGTGACCCAGGGCAACGCCAACATCGGCTTCACCTACGGACGCACCATCGCCAACTACCGCGACACGACCGGGACCGCCGACGCGAAGGCGCTCGACCTGGGGGTCCTGCCGACGCTGTTCGGCGTCGAGCAGTGCGACGGCTCGCCCCCACTGCTGAACCCCGCCACGTTCCCGCCGCTGACCCGCGTGGACTCGACCGACCCCGCAGCGCCGACGCCCCGTCCCGCGCAGGCGTTCCAGCCCGGTCTCGGCACTCGCGGCGCCGGCCCGCTCGCCGGCGACCAGGACGCCACCGCCACCCCGCTGCCCTCGTCGCGCGCCGTCACCCGTTCCGAGCGCGCCGACATGTACGTGCTCGCCGTCGACGGTGGCCGCACCGAGGTCACCACCCAGCTGCGCGACGGGGTGCGCGAGGCCCGGGCGGTCAGCACCGCCACGGAGCTGCGCGTGTTCGGCGGCCTGTTCACCTTCGTCAACCCTCGGTGGGAGGCCACCGCCCGCAGCGGTGCGAGCACGACCACCGAGGGCCGCTTCACGTTCGAGCGCGCCACCGTGCTCGGCGTGCCGCGCAGCGCCGAGCAGGCCATGGCCGACCTGCAGGGCTTCCGCACCGGTCTGGAGCAGCTGCTGGCGCCGCTCGGGGTGCAGCTGCAGCTGCCCGAGGTCCAGGTCGACGCAGGACGCGTGAAGGTGACCCCCATGGGCTTCGTGCTGCGCGACATGCCCTGGGGCGCCGAGGTGATCGCGCCGTTCCTCGGTGACATCCAGCCGCTCAAGGAGACGCTCACCCGCCAGCTGCTCGAGCAGGACTGCCGCAACGAGTCGTCGCTGCTGGTGCTCGACGTGGTGCTGGGCATCCTGGGCGGCAGCGGCTCGGTGCAGCTGCACGCCGGCGGGGTCGAGGTCGCGACCGCGGACACCGACTTCTCCTCGCCGCCGCTGCCCGAGCTGCCGGTGGACGGCACCGGGACGAGCCCGGCGGCGCCGCTGGACGCCACCCCGATCGAACCGCTGCCGTTCGAGGACCTGGCGCTCGGCGACGTGGACCTGACGCTCGACGACCTGGCGTTGGAGCCGTTCGACGCGGCGGTCACGGACGTGGCGCTCGCCGAGCCGGCGGCGACGGTGGCCGGGACGACCGAGCAGCGCAGCGCCAGGTCGCGCACCGCGGCGCTGGTGCCGTCGCGCTTCGAGGACACCGACGCCGGCGCCGCGGCCGCCGTCGTGGGCGCGGTGGCGCTCCTGGGCGCGCTCGGGCTGAGCATGGGCGAACGGCTGCGCGCACGACGGACCAGCAGGAGGATCCCGTGACCGACCCGCCCGTGTCCGATCCGCGCGTGACCGATCCGATCGACCCCGGCGCGCCACGACCACGCAGCGACGGTCGCGACCGGCTGTTCCGCGGCTACGGCCCCCTGATCGGCTTCACCGCGGTGTTCCTGGCGATCGCCGTGCTCGTGCCCAGCCAGCAGCGCGAGATCCGGGTCGAACCGGTCGGCGACGGCGACCTGACGGCGCTCGAGGAGCAGGACGAGGGCACGGGCGAGGAACTCGCTGCCGAGGGCGCCGAGGTGGCCGGCGCCACCCTCGACGCAGCAGGTGTCGACGCCGGGATCGCCGACACCGAGGATCCTGCGGCGGCCGCGGCGGCCGCTGCCGCCGCAGCCGGGGGTGGCGGGAGCGGCGCCGCAGGTGGTCCGGCCAAGGTCGCGGGGTGCGCGGATCGACCGCTGCAGATCCCCGGCGACCCGTACTCGCCGCCGTGCATGACCTTCAGCGGTGGCAACGGCGGCGCGACCTCACCAGGGGTCACCCCCGACACCATCCGGGTCGCGGTGCGCATCGGCAGCTTCTCCAACGGCATGCTCGACGCGCTCTCCAAGGTCGCCAAGGCGCAGATCCCCGACGAGAGCCCCGAGGTGATCGCCCGCACGATCGCCGGGCTCACCGAGTACTTCAACCGCACCTACCAGATGTACGGCCGCAAGCTCGAGGTGGTCGTCTACGACGGCAAGGGCGACGTGCTCAAGGAGGCCACGGGCGGCGGCCAGGAGGGTGCCGAGGCCGACGCGCTCAAGGTCAGCAAGGAGCTCCAGGCCTTCGCCGACATCTCGGCGGTCTCGCCCGTCTACGCGGACGCCCTGGCGCGCCGCGGCGTGGTCAACATCGGCGCCCCGTTCATGTCGCGTGAGTGGCTGTCGCAACGGCGGCCCTACACGTGGAGCCAGTTCACCGACTGCTCGACGATCGTGGAGAGCGTCGGCTCCTACTACGTGACGAAGATGGCGAACGGGAACGCGGACAACGCCGGCGGCTCGCTGAAGGGCCAGCCCCGCAAGGTGGGCATCATCGCTCCGGAGAACTCCTGGTACCAGGAGTGCGTCGCGGCGGGCGTGCGGATCCTCAACTCCGCCGGCGTGCAGCCGGTGCTCAACGAGAAGTACCGCATCGAGGTCAACCAGATGTCGATCCAGGCGGGCGAGAAGCTGGCCAAGCTGAAGAACGCCGGCGTGACCACGGTCATGTGCGGGTGCGATCCCCTGTTCATGACGTTCCTGACCGCGAAGGCCAAGGAGCAGGACTACACCCCCGAGTGGCTCGTCACCGGCGTGGCGCTGATCGACAACGACCTGATCGGTTCGATCATGGAGCCGAGCCAGTGGTCCCACGCCTTCGGCGTGTCGTTCTCGGGTCCGGCCCAGCCGGCGGGTCGCAGCCTGGGGTACCGGGCGTACAAGGCGGTGCGCTCCGACGAGCCGTCCTTCGGTGTGGACCTGATCTACAACCAGCTGCAGCTGCTGGCGATCGGGGTGCAGATGGCGGGGCCGAACCTGACGCCGGCGACGTTCGAACAGGGCATGTTCCGCTACCCGACGCGCACCGGGCCGTCAGGGACCTGGGGCTTCAAGCCGGGTGACCACTCGACGTCGGACGACGCCCGAGAGGTCATCTGGAACCCGCGGGGCACCTCGGTGCAGACCCGCAACCCCGGCACCTACGTGGACCCGAACGGCGGCGCCCGCTTCCCCATCGGCAAGTGGCCGGCAGGGCCCCCACGGGCGGCCGGGTGAGCGCGGCGCCGAGCGCGCTCGTGCGCAGCGCAGCGGCGCGCTGGGCCCTGGCCGCGCTGGCGGCGGTCGGCGCGTGGGCGCTCGCCGCCGCGCTCCTCCCGAACGGCGCGCCGGTCGGCCTGGTCGTGATCGGCGCCGTGCTCGGCTCGGCCACCGGGTTGGCCGCGGTCGGCATCGTGCTGGTGTGGCGGGCCAACCGGGTCGTGAACTTCGCCGCGGGAGCGATCGGCGGCGCCGCAGCGCTCGGCTCGCTGAACCTGTACCTCACCTGGGGCTGGTCCTACTGGGTCGCGGTCGCCGTGGCGCTCGTCGGCGGTGCGCTGCTCGGCGGGCTGGTCGAGCTCACCGTGATCCGTCGCTTCGCCCAGGCACCCCGGCTGGTGCTGACCGTCGCCACGATCGGCCTGGCCCAGCTGCTGGGCGGGCTCGAGCTGGGCATCCCGAAGTTCGTCTTCGGCGTGGAGTCACCGGTGCTCGGCGCCTTCGAGACGCCCCTCACCTCCACGACCCTGGTGCTGGGTCCGGTGATCGTGACCGGCGACCACCTGCTGGCCGCGGCGGTCGTCCCGGTGGTGGTGCTCGCACTGGCCTGGTTCCTGCGCCGCTCGCTGGCGGGCACCGCGATCCGCGCCGCGGCCGAGAACACCGACCGCGCACGCCTGCTGGGTGTTCCGGTGCGGCGCATCACCACCCTGGTCTGGGTGCTCGCCGGAGCGCTCGCCGCGCTCACGTTCGTGCTGAAGGCGCCGTTCCTGGGTGCGACCCCCGCAGCCATCGCCGGACCGGCGGTGCTGCTGCCGGCGCTCGCCGCCGCGGTGGTCGCTCGCATGGAGTCCATGCCCGTCGCGTTCGCCGCAGCGGTCGCGCTCGGGGTCGTCGACCAGCTGGTCCGCTGGAACACCACCAGCCCGGAGCTGGTTGACGTGGTCCTGCTGGTGGTGATCGTGACGGCGCTGCTGGTGCAGCGCGGGCCCGGCTCGCGTGCGTTCGACGCCGACGGCGGCTGGCGCGACGCCGAGCTGATCCGACCCGTGGCCCCGGCCATCGCCGCGCTGCGCAGCGTGCGCGTCGCGCGTGCGGCCGGTCTGGTCGCGCTGGTCGGCGCGGCCGTGCTGGTGCCGCTGTGGGTCGGCGAGGGCACCGCCTACTCGCTGTCCATCATGGCGATCTGGGGCCTCGTCGCGATCAGCCTGGTGGTGCTCACCGGCTGGGGCGGCCAGATCAGCCTCGGTCAGTTCGCGCTCGTCGGCGTGGGCGCGATCGTCGCCGGCAACATGGTGAGCCGCTGGAACATCGACCTGTTCGTCACCCTGGCGGTCGCCGCGGCCGCCGGCTCGCTGGCCGCACTGCTGCTGGGGGTCCCGGCGCTGCGCATCCGCGGTCCGTTCCTCGCGGTGGTGACCCTGGCGTTCGCGGTCGTGCTCGACGGCTACGTGCTCAACCCCAACGTGTTCCCATCGCTCATCCCCCAGGACGTCGATCGTCCGCTGCTGTGGGCGCGGGTGGACCTGGAGGACGAGACGGCGATGCTGTGGCTCTGCCTGGCCGTGCTCGCGCTGGGCATCGTGCTGGCGCGAGGGGTGCGCAGGTCACGTTCCGGTCGGTTGCTGCTGGCGGCACGCGACAACGCGAAGGCCAGCGAGGCCGCCTCGGTGCCGACGAGTCGGGTCACCTTGAGCGGCTTCGTGTTCTCGGGGTTCCTGGCAGGGCTGGCCGGCGGGCTGCACGTCCTGGTGCTGCACGGCGCCCGGGTCGGGTCGTACCAGCCCGTGCAGTCGGTCGAGATCTTCTCCATGGCCACCATCGGCGGGCTGGGCTCGATCGGTGGCGCCATCGCGGGGGCAGCGGGCATGCGTGGCGTGCAGGACCTGGACGCCACGGTGCGGCTCGTCGCGGCCGGCGCCGGTGTGCTCCTGGTGCTCTGGCTCATCCCGTCGGGCCTGGCCGGCCTGGCCGCACGTGTGCGCGACCGGGTCCTCGCACCGCTGGCGCATCGACACGGCATGGACCTCGAGGGCTGGCCGCTGGCGGTCGAGCCCGCCGCCGTCACGACATCCGAGACGGCGGCGCCGGCGACGGTGGCGGTTGCACCCGCGACCACCGACGCACCGGCGGTGAGCGCCGCGACCGACCTCGCCGTGCGAGCGAGCGACGTCGACGTGAGCTACGGGCGGCTCCAGGTGCTCTTCGGCGCCGAGCTGGAGGTGCGCCGCGGCGAGATCGTCGCGCTGCTGGGGACCAACGGCGCGGGCAAGTCGACCCTGCTGCGGGCGATGTGCGGGCTGGTGCCCGCTCGCGGCTCGGTGGCGCTGGGCGGTCGGGACGTCAGCGGCACCAGTGCCGAGCAGATCGTGCGGGCCGGCATGGCCCTCATGCCCGGCGGCAAGGCGATCTTCCCCACCCTCACCGTCGACGAGCACCTGCGTCTGGCGTGCTGGACCTTCCGCGGCGAGCAGGATCGCATCGCCGAGGACCTGCGGTCCGTCCAGGACCTCTTCCCGGTGCTGGTGGAGCGACGGCACCAGCTCGCCGGTGACCTCTCGGGCGGCGAGCAGCAGCAGCTGGCCCTCGCGACCACGCTCATGCTGCGCCCCGAGGTGCTGCTCATCGACGAGCTCTCGCTCGGCCTCGCGCCGATGGTCGTGTCGGCGCTGTGCGACGTGGTGCGCCGCCTGAACGCGACCGGCATCACGGTGGTCGTGGTCGAGCAGTCCGTCAACGTCGCCCTGACCCTGGCGGAGCGGGCGGTGTTCATGGAGAAGGGCCGCGTGCGCTTCGAGGGCCCCACACGTGAGCTGCTCGACCGACCCGACATCCTCCGGTCGGTCTTCCTCGAAGGCGCCGGTGAGGACGAGCCCGACGACGGCGCCGAGGGCGACGCCTCGGTCGGGGCGGTGGACCTCTCCCGCCTCGCCGACGCCCCCGCGGCCGCGTCGAGCGGGAACCGCTCCGACGTTCCGGTGCTCCAGTGCCGCGACGTGACGAAGCGGTTCGGCGGGGTCAACGCCCTCAGCGGCGTCGCCCTGCAGGTCGCGGCCGGGGAGATCGTCGGGCTCATCGGGCAGAACGGCGCCGGCAAGACGACGCTCATGGACTGCATCTCCGGCTTCCACGACCTCGACGCCGGCGCCGTGGTGTTCCGGGGCGTGGACGTCACACGCTGGGCTCCCCACGAGCGAGCGAGGGCCCGGCTCGGCCGCTCGTTCCAGGAGGCGCGACTGTTCCCCTCGCTGAGCGTGCTCGAGACCGTCGAGGTGGCGTGCGAGCGCACCGTCGCCAACCGATCGCTCGTCGCCGACGCGACCCGTCAGCCGGCGTCGTACCTCGCCGACGGGGTCACCGAGGATCGGGCACGGCAGCTCGTGTCGATGCTCGGGCTGGACCGCTACGCCCACACGCCCACCTCGGCGCTGTCCACGGGCACCCGACGCATCGTCGAGCTCGCGTGCCTGCTGGCCGAGGACCCCGTGCTGATGCTGCTCGACGAGCCCTCGGCGGGCGTCGCCCAGCGCGAGACCGAGGCGCTCGGACCGCTGCTGCGACGCATCCGTGACCACACCGGCGCCGCCATGGTCGTCATCGAGCACGACATGCCGCTGCTCAGCGGTCTGTGCGACCGGCTCGTCGCGATGGAGCTCGGGTGCGTGATCACCGACGGCCCGCCGGCAGAGGTGCTGGCACACCCAGCCGTGATCTCGTCGTACCTCGGCACCGATGCGGCGGCCATCCACCGCTCGGGTGCCACACTGGCCTGACGACGCCGACGCGCGCCCCGCAGGTCGTGCACCGCCTCAAGCGCAGCCGGTTCGGGCCGATCGAGACAGGTGGCGCGCATGCGGTTCTTCGACGACGACGACATGGACTTCGCGGTGCGCTGCGTCCTGAGCGGTGTCCGCCACGCCATGGCGGAGGTGGGTGAGACGCTGCACACCGCGGCCAGCGCCACCGACGGCGACGCCGACTCGTGGCTCGACGCGTTCGTGCGCCTCGGGCGACGTGTGCGTGCCGAGGCCGACATCGCCGTTCGATCCGGTCACGACCACAGCGCCTGGAACGCTGCGCTGCGAGCGGCCAACTACCTGTACGCCGGGCTCTGGTGGGCGCCCGCCACCGCACGTGCGCACGAGCGGTTGGCGCTGTGGGAGGAGCACCGCGACGCCTGGGACCTGGCGGTCGAGCACTGGCCCTCACCGGTGACGCGGGGCCAGCTGGACCACCTCGGCGGTGCCGTGCCGACCTGGTGGTTCCAGAGCCCCACCGCACCGAGCACGGGTGCCAGCGCCGTGGTGCTCGTCACCGGGCTCGGCACCCCGATCTCTGACGCCTGCATGACCGGCCTCGACGGCGCCCTGGCGCGGGGTCACCACGTGCTGGTGCTCGAGGGGCCAGGCCAGGGAGAGACGCTGTACCGGTCGGGCCGCACGCTCGACCGCAGCTGGCCGCAACTGCTGCAGGCCGCGCTGTCGAGCGCCGCGGCGCACCCCGGTGTGGACCCGAGCGCCGTCGGCCTGCTCGGCGTCGGCGCCGGCGCGCTCTTCGCCGCGCAAGCCGCGGCCCGCGCCGCGACCGACGGCATCGACACCCCGCCCGCCCTGCTCGTGCTCGACCCGGGAGTCGTCGACCTGGGCAGCGACGCGGCGTCGTCGCTCGGGGCCGCCACGACCGAACGCGCCCGAGCGCTGCTCGCCTGGTCGCTGAGCGACCCCACCGGCCAGGACGATCCGGAGGCGGCGGTCGCCTCGCTGCGCGAGCACACGCTCGACCACGACCAGCTGGCTGCGATCGACTGCCCGACCTTGGTGGTCACCGCGGACGAGGCCTTCGGGTTCCGCGGCCAGTCCGCGCCGCTGCTCGCCTCGCTGCGCTGCCCGCACCACCACGTGGGGCTGCGGGCCGCCGACGGCGCCGGCAACGACAACGGCATCGATGCGTCCCAGGTGCACGACGCGGCGGTCTACGACTGGTGGGATGCGACACTGGTCACCCGCACGGGCACTCCCCGGACCACATCCGGGGACGACGACGGAGGTGCAGATGGCTGAGCAGCAGAACGACGACGGCATCGGCGCGATCGGGTGGATGCGCTCGCTCGTCATCGATGCCGAGGATCCTCGGGGTCTCGCTGCGTTCTGGTGCCGGGTGCTCGACGTCGAGGTCGTCGAGGACGAGTCCGACTGGGTCCAGCTCAGCCCCGACCCGGGCGGCACGTTCCTGGCCTTCCAGCCCGTGAGCGGAGCGCGCCCCGACCGCTTGGTCGCCCGCCCCGACATCGAGGTGACCGACATCGACGCCGCACGGGACCGGGTCATCGCGCTCGGCGGCTCGTTCGCGCGCACCATCGAAGAGCTCAAGGGCGACAGCCACTACGTCATGGCCGACCCAGAAGGCAACGAGTTCTGCCTGGTGCAGCCGCTGCCACCCGAGCTGGCACGCCCCCGCTGGGGCGATCGGAGCGTCTGATGGCGCTGGTCCTTCCACCTCCCGAGCTGGCCGAGACCTTCATCGGCGGCGCGCTCGGTGCGCTCACCTGGGACGGCGGCGGACCGAACGACCTGCAGCTGGACCTGATCCAGGCGGTCATGGACCGCTTCGGCGGCGCCGACGCTCGCTCGGTGCGCGACATCGAGCCGTGCGGCCCCGACGTGGTGCGCGCGGCGATCACCGACTCGGAGCTGCTGCACCAGCTGGCGAACCTGGTGATCGTGCTGGAGCTGACCATGCACCCGTTGCCACCGGAGCTGGAGCACCACGCCGAGCGCTTCCTGGTCGATGCCGGGATCCGTGTGGACTACCTGGACATCGTGCGCGACACCGCCGAGCACCACCTGGTCCGCCTGCACGCCGACCTGCTGCGCAACTCCTGGTACACCGAGCAGACGCTCGAAGGGCTGTTCTCGGGACGTCTCGGCGAGCTGCTGCGCTCCAAGCTGGCGTACTACTCGGTCACGACCGACCCGGTGCTGGCGGCGAAGTGGGGCTCGCTGCGGAGCTGCCCCGAGGGCTCCTGGGGCCACGAGGTCGCCAGGTTCTACGACGTGCACGGCTTCCCGTTCCCCGGCGAGCCCGGAGGGATCTACGAGGTGGGCGCGCTGCACGACTGGGTCCACGTGCTCACCGACTACGGCACCTCGCCCGAGGGCGAGATCGACGTCTTCGCGTTCATCGCGGCGACGATGCGCGACCAGCGGGGCTTCATCCAGTTCGTGTTCACCCTGGCGCTGTTCCAGAACGCCTCGGTCGACACCGTCGGCGGCAAGCACGTCGCCATCGCACGTGCCGACACGCTGACCGATCCCGGGGCGATCGACCGGCTCGCAGGGGCGTTCTGGCGCGCCTCGCAGTGCACCGCCGACGTCATGGGCGGTGTCGACCACTTCGCGCTGGCCGACACGCCGCTCGACGAACTGCGACGACGGTGGAACGTCGTGCCCAAGGCCGTCCCGGGCCCCAGCGCGTTCGACGTGCCGACGGGCCCTGCGGGGGTCAGTCCGACGTCGCAGTGACGCCGGGGCGGACCGCTGCGAACATCGCGACGACCAGCCCGAGCACCGAGACCACCGCGATCGACCAGGCCGCGCTCGACAGGCCGGCGGCGAAGTCGGCGTCGGCGGCGGCACCCTCCACGCCGTCGGGCGCGGCGGTCGCCAGGGTGGCGACGGCGACACCGGCGGCCACGCCCACGTTGCGCAGCGCGGTGAGCAGACCCGACGCGACACCTGCGTCGTCGTCCGGCACCGATGCCATCGCCGCGGTGGTCGACACGTTGTAGGCCAGACCCTGGCCGATGCCCGACAGCGCCATCGCCACGAGCACCACGCCGATCGGGCTGGTGGCGCCCAACGTCGTCAACGTCACGAACGAGGCGGTCACCAGCCCCATGCCCACCACCATCGGCGCTCGAGAGCCCCACCGGGGCACGATCCGGCCGGTCAGCGCACCCAGGACCGCGAAGGGCACCGAGTAGGCCAGGAACACCAGGCCGGTCGTGGACGCAGAGAGCCCTCTGACCTCCTGCAGCCAGAAGGTGAGCAGGATGTTCAACGCACCGAATCCCCAGTTGGCCAGGAACGCCACCGTCACCGGAGGTCGGTACTGACGGGCGCGGGCGATGGCGGGCTCGATCAGCGGATGGGCACTGCGGCGCTGCTGCACCACGAACACGACGAACAGGACCACACCCAGCCCGATCGGCACCGAGACCCACGGGCTCGACCAGCCGTAGGTGCCCGCTTCCTGCAGGCCGAGCACCACCAGCGTCACCGACGCGGTGGCGAGCACGGCGCCCAGCACGTCGATCGGCTGGCGATCACCGAAGGTCTCGGGCACGTCGCGCACGATCATCACCGCGGCGACCAGCAGCAGTGGCACGTTCATGGCGAAGAACCAGCGCCAGCCGGCCCACTCCACCACGGTGCCGCCCACCACCGGGGCCGCGGCGGCGGCCGTACTGCCGATGGCGCTCCACATGCCGATGCCCCAGGCCCGTCGGTCACCGGTGAAGGTGTTCGACACGGTCGACAACGACGCGGTCATGAACAGCGACGTCGCCAGACCCTGCACGACGCGCGCGATCACGAGCACCGCGAAGGTCGGTGCGAGCGCGGCGCCGAGCGTGCCGACGCAGAACAGCCCGACCCCGGTCAGCAGCATTCGGCGTCGGCCCAGCCGGTCCGAGGTCCGTCCCGACACGAGCAGCGGACCCGCCGCGCCGAGCGCGAACGCGTTGATCACCCAGCCGGTCGCCGCCGAGCTGACTCCGAAGTCCTCGCCGATCTGCGGCAGCGCCACCGCGACGCCGCTGAAGTCGATGCTGAGCACCACCAGCGGCAGCGCCACCGCCACCAGGACCAGGGTGCTGCGCTGCGGTGCCACGGCGTCGGAGCCTAGGTCGGGTCTGTCAGACTGCCGGGATGCCCGCTGAACCGGACTGGGTCCACGTGGTCGAGCACGAGACCTGCAGGGAGTGCGGGCTCGACGCCGGCGCGACACCGCGCGGCGCGCTGGCGTCGCAGCTGGAGCTGGCGGCGGGTTCGTGGGCGACCGTGCTCACGGCGACGCCGCTGCGGTCGCTGCAGGACCGCCCCGGTGATGCCCGGTGGAGCGCGCTCGAGTACGGGGGCCATGTGCGAGGCGTGCTGCAGGTGTTCGGTGAGCGCATCGCTCGGATGCTCGTCGAGGACCACCCCGAGCTGGGTTGGTGGGACCACGAGGCCGCCGTGCTCCAGGACGGCTACCAGCAGACCGACCCCGACGAGCTCGCTGCGGGGATCGCCGCCGCGGCCGCCGCACTGGTGGCGCCGCTCGGCGAGCTCGACGACGCGCAGTGGGCGCGCACCGCGCGACGACGAGCCGGTGAGGTGTTCTCCGTCGAGGGGATGGTCCGCTTCGCCTGGCACGAGGCGGTGCACCACCGGCACGACGCAGGTGAGCAGCTGGCGGCGACGTGGGCCGCGGCGCCCGTGTCGGCGGCCTCCGCGGAGCAGCTGCTCCGCGAGTTCCCGGTGGTCCCCGCCGACGTGTCTGCGTTCAGCTCGAACACCCTGTTCGGCCAGCCCGGGATCTACCCCGACGGTCCGCCGATGGCGCCCGCGACCGGCCGTGCGCTCGACCACGGCGCCGCAGCGGCGCTGGTGGACCAGCTGCTCGAACCGCACGACGCCGCGGTCGCGCGAGGGCTGCTGGTCCACGACGACGTGCGCGAGCGCGTCCCGGACCTGGAGGTGCGCACGGCGTTGGCGCTGCTCGTCGGCAGCCCTGCCGAGGCCCTGCTCGACGCGTTCGTCGCCGGCGCCACGCCGGTGCTGCGCCTGGGCATCGGTGCGCCCGTCGGCGAGGGCCGGGTGTTCGGGGCCGAGCAGGGCGACGCCGATGCCGCCCGCCGAGTGCTGAACGAGCGCTACCGCCACGAGCATCCCGCGGTCATCGCCCCGTCGTTGGCCCATGCGCTCTGCCACCACGGCGAGCTGGCCTCGAACGCCGAGGAGGCGACCCTGCACGGGCTGCTCGGCGCGGTGCACACCTGGCTCCTCGCCGGCACGCCGCAGCTCGGCGGGCTGCGCGCCGAGCTGGCCCGACGGCAGGCCTCGCTCACGATCACCCTGCTCAACGCTCGTCCGCCGCACCGCTCGACGGCGTCGATCGTGTGCCCCGACGGTCCCGGCACGATCCCCGGGGGGAACCCTGCGCTGCAGTGCCCCGACCTGTGGAGCATCCCGTTCACGGCCCGGTCGCCGCAGGACTGCGAGCTCGAGGTGCCCGAGCCGGTGCGCGCGGGTCTCGCCCGACTGGCCGCCGGCACGGCGCCGGAGGTGCCGGGACGCTACGACGAGCAGCTGGGCGACTGGCTGCGCGACCACCTCGGCCACGGCGCGTGGTTCGGACCGGTCATCCGTGCTCGCGCCGGTCTCGCGCTGGGGCTCTTCGGCGCAGCGCCGGACCTCGGTCAGTCCTCGTAGGCCAGCTGCACCGCAGCTTCGGCGCCGGCGATCTTCACCGCGATGCTCTCCTCGAGGTAGAGCTCGACGGTCTCGCGGGAGTGGTCCAGGTACCCGATCGAGAAGTCCTGGCCCAGCACCAGCTCGACGTCACCGCCGCGCTGGCTGATCACCAGCGCGCCGTCGACACCCGGTGCGAACACCACGGGCCCGCCGCCGAGGATGAGCTTCAGGTGCTCGAGCACCGGGAAGCCGCCCATCTCGGACTGCTCCAGCACGCCGGTGTAGCAGCGTGGCCCGATGGCCAGGGCGTACGGCCCGGCGACGCCGGCGAGCTTGAGGCGGGAGGTCGCGGCCGCCACGTAGGACGGGTACTGGTCGTAGTCGGCGCCGATCACCACCGGATCGTGGGGCGAAGCCTCGGTGATGCCCGTGATCGCGCCCGCAGCGAAGCCGTGGATGACCGCTCGGTCCTCGGCCATGGCAGCTCGCTTGGCGGCGAAGCGGACCGGGTCCAGGTCGGCGTCGCAGGCGCCCCGATCGATCGCGTCGAGCTCGGCGCGCTGGAGCACGAACGGCGTGCGCAGCTCCACCAGTGGCTGCACGGAGCGGACCTGCGCCGCCACGTCGAGGCCGTCGACCTCGCCGGCGGGCTCGACCCGTCCCGTGGGCTCGGCCGAGTGGGCCCAGCCCTTCGGACCGGTCACCTCGACCAGTCGTCGGGCGGCCAGGAACTCCTTGAGCGAGCTGGTGGCCTCGTCGTCGATCTGGGCCCAGGCGGCGTCGGAGATGGGGGCCTTCTCACGCAGCAGGTGGTTCATCGTGGTCCTCTCGGGTCGTGCTCGGTGGTGGTCGTGTGCTCGAAGGGGCTCAGGTGTTGGAGGTGCCGGCGAGGCTGCCGATACCCAGGCTGCCGTCGCTCGCGCTCTGGGAGCCGGCGGCGGTGTCGCCGCCGTGCTCGGCCTCCTCCTCGATGCCGCGGATGGAGCCCTCGGTGAACAGGTAGGTGCGCAGGTGCCGGTCGAGCACGGGATCGTTGCGACGGAGCCACTCCAGCGTCATCGCGGCGTGCTCCTTCTCCTCGTCGCGGTTGTGCGCGAGCACGTCGGCGAGCTCCGGGTCGGTCGTGGCCGACGCCCGCTGGTCGTACCAGTCGACGGCTTCCAGCTCCTCCATGATCGACACGATCGCCCGGTGCCGGTCGATCACTCCGGGCTCGAGGTGCTCTCGTGGTTCGTGCAGGTTCTCCGAGGACATCGTGCGCTCCTGTGCTGGACGAGGACGCCGACACGCTAGGGGCTGGCCACCGGGCGTGCCGACCACCCCCGGAGATCACGACAGCCCCGCCGGGGCGGGGCTGTCGTGACGTCCTCGTGGGACCTGGGTGGAGGTGATGGGAGTCGAACCCACGACCTCTTCGATGCGACCGAAGCGCTCTAGCCAGCTGAGCTACACCCCCAGGGGACCCGCATAGTAGCGGGACGACACCGCCGTCGGACAAGCGCCGACGCGGCGACGGGATCAGTTGGCGACGCGCCGGGTCGCGGGGGTCGCCCGACCGACCGTCGCGGTGCGCAGGCCGTCGTTGCCTCGCTCCCACGCCGGTCCTGCGAGGGACTGGCGGGCGGGGTTCACGGCGCGAGCCGTGGACGCCTGGTTCGCCTGGTTGACCAGCACCAGATAGGTGACCAGCAGGGCATCCGCGAGCAGGTGCAGCACCAGGAAGGCGCCGCCGAACGCCACCGTGCACAGCAGCGTCAGCACCGCCGCGGCGGCGAGCGCCGTGATGATCTCCTGGCGTCGCTTGCGCACCGACAGGGGCACCTGTGCGGGCACGGCGCGGGTGGCGTCGTGCTCGGCTCGACGGCTTCGCAGGTCGATCACGTTCGAGCGACCGGCACCGCCGCGCCCGGAGCGGTCCAGGACCGACAGCTGCTGGTTGAACGACCGGATCGTGTCGGAGTGCCGGCTGCCGGCGACCTTGCGCACGACCTCGGGGAGCAGCACGATCGCCCAGACCACGGCGAGACCGAGGAAGACCAGTGTGGTGACGTTCATCGAGCGAGGAGTTCCTTCAGGATCGATTGCGGTCGGATGACGGGACGGTGAACCGTTCCACGGACCGAGGCCACAGGCTACGGCCACCGTTGCGATTGTTACAAGTCGTTGACGAATGACACCGCTGTCGTTCGTCGACACGACGCTAGCGCGCCCGTCGGGCCTCGCACGGCGTCACTCCCGCACCCGAGCCGGTGCGGTGGTGCGCACCACGACTTGGGGTGGAGGGGTCAGACGTCGTCGAAGGCGACCGAGGCGTCGGCCTCGCCGGGGGACGGGTGGCGGCGGAAGTTGCCCGACCGGCCGCCCGTCTTCTCCCAGAGCGCGATGTCGCCGATCACCATGGACCGGTCCACCGACTTGCACATGTCGTAGATGGTCAGACAGGCGACGGTGGCAGCCGTGAGCGCCTCCATCTCCACACCCGTGCGGTCCACGGTCTCCACCTGGGACTCGACCTCGATGTAGGTGTCCTCGATGCGGAAGTTGACCAGCATCGCCCCGACCATCACCGGGTGGCACAAGGGGATGAGGTCGGCGGCACGCTTGGCGGCCTGGATGCCGGCGACGCGGGCGACGGAGAGCACGTCGCCCTTGACGATCGCACCGCGCGCCACCAACGAGGTGGTCTCGGTCGACATGTGCACCCGACCGCGGGCGATCGCCCGGCGGTGGGTCTGCTCCTTGGGGGTGACGTCGACCATGCGTGCACGGCCGAGAGGATCGAGATGGGTGAGGCCCCGTTCGGACATGGGCAGGGAGCTTAGGCGACCCGCCGTGTGCGCGACCTCACTCCCGCGCACACGCGTTCGGCGACCGTCGCACGGTGCGGTGGCGCACCGATGGCGGCCCGCCCGCTCAGGAGATGCCCTCCCGGCGCACGACCTCGGCGAGGAACTCGCGGAACTCCGGGCCCAGGTCCTCTCGACGCAGGGCGAGCTCCACCGTGGCGCGCAGGTAATCGATCTTCTTGCCGATGTCGAAGCGACCCTCGGAGAACACGAAGCCGTAGACCGACTCGACCTCGAGCAGCTTCGCGATGGCGTCGGTGAGCTGGATCTCGCCGCCGACACCGGGCTCGACCTCGTCGAGCTGGTCGAAGATCGACGGGGTGAACAGGTACCGACCCATCACCGCCAGGTTCGACGGAGCCACGTCGGGTGCGGGCTTCTCGACGATCTCGGTGATCTCGCAGAGGGCACCCTGGGGGTCCTTCACCGCGGCGCAGCCGTAGGCCGAGATCGACTCGGGTGCGACCTCCATGAGCGCGACCACCGACGAGGCGTGCTCGTCGAAGCCCTTGATCATGTCGGTCAGCACGCTCGAGTGCTCGTCCATGATGTCGTCGCCGAGCATGACCACGAACGGGTCACCGCCGACGTGCTTGCGGGCCACCGACACCGCGTGGCCCAGACCGAGCGGCTCGCCCTGGCGCACGAAGTGGATGTCGGCCAGCTCGGCGAGCTCCACGACCTCGGCCAGGTCGCCGAGCTTGCCCTTGGAGCGGAGCTGGTGCTCCAGCTCGAAGTTCCGGTCGAAGTGGTCCTCGAGGGTGCGCTTGTTGCGTCCGGTGATGATGAGGATGTCGTCGATGCCGGCAGCGACCGCCTCCTCGACCACGTACTGGATGGCGGGCTTGTCGACGACGGGCAGCATCTCCTTGGGCTGTGCCTTGGTCGCCGGCAGGAACCGCGTGCCCAGACCGGCTGCGGGGATGACCGCCTTCGTGACCCTGCCCATGTTGTGCTCCTCCGACTCGGACGTCGCCTCCGAGCGTACCCAGTCACGACGTCATGGCCACTGGGCAAACTTCCAACACCGAGCGAACTTCCGACCCCGGCCAGGTTGCGGCACCGCTTTGGGTCGGGCCGGAGGGGAGGGTACGATTAGCACTCGTCCATCGCGAGTGCCAATGGCCGCCCGACCCGGAGATCCACCGATGCCCCTGTACGAGTACCGCTGCCGGAGCTGCAACCACCAGTTCGAGATCCAGCAGTCGTTCTCCGACGACGCGCTGACCGTGTGCCCCGAATGCGAGGGCGAGCTGCGCAAGGTGTTCAACCCCGTCGGGATCGCGTTCAAGGGATCCGGCTTCTACAAGAACGACAGCCGCTCCACGTCCAGCTCGAGCAGCTCGTCGAGCTCGGCCGGGTCCTCGTCGTCGGGCTCCGACTCGTCGGGGTCGAACAGCTCGTCGGGGTCGGACAGCTCGTCGTCCACCCCGAAGGAGTCGGCGGCGTCGACGACGTCGACCACCACGACCTCGTCCGACTGAGCCCGCCGGACGCGATCCGTCAGACGGGGCTGCGCGTCGTCTGGATGCCCGCCGTGGCGCGTTGGATCAGGTGGTCGAGCAGCGCCACCAGCACCATCTTCACCGACTCGCGGGACCGCGCATCGGCTCGGACCAGCGGCACGTGGGGCGAGAGCGCGAGTGCTTCGCGCACCTCCTCGAGCGAGTACGAGCCCGCGTCGGGGAACTGGTTGACCACGGCGACGAACGGCACGCCCCGGCTCTCGAAGTAGTCGACCGCTGCGAAGCACTGCTCGATGCGGCGGGTGTCGAGCAGCACCACCGCGCCGATCGCACCGTCGACCAGGTCGTCCCACATGAACCAGAAGCGCTCCTGTCCGGGGGTGCCGAACAGGTACAGGATGATCTCGGAGTCGATCGTGATCCGTCCGAAGTCCATCGCCACGGTGGTCGAGGTCTTGCGGTCGACCTGGCTCAGGTCGTCCACGCCCTCGGAGTACGCGGTCATGGTCGCCTCGGTCGTGAGCGGCTCGATCTCGGAGATCGCGCCCACCAAGGTGGTCTTGCCGACGCCGAAGCCTCCGGCGACCAGGAACTTCACCGGTTGGGGGGTCCCGCTCTCGGGCGGTCCGCTCGGCTCAGAGTGCTCGTACTGCATCGATCATCCTCAACAGGAGTGCGGGCGTCGCGTTCGGCGTCGCCTCGTGGACTCGGACCAACCCCGCATCCGCAAGATCCCCGACCAGGATCTGGGCGACGCCCAGCGGCACGCCGATGCGCGCCGCGACCTCGGCCACCGAGATCGGCTGCCGACAGACGTCGAGGATCGCGGCGTGCTCGAACTGGAGCCCGCCCTGGGGCTCCAGACCCGTGCGGACCACGAGGGCCTCGACTCGCAGGTGGACGGTGGCGTGGCGGGTGCGACCGCCGGTGATGACGAAGGGTCGCACGAGCGCCTCGTCGGCCTCGGCCGACTCGGTCCCCTGCTCCGCGGCCGAGAAGGCCCCGGGCGCGGGCATGTCCGACGAACCGACCGGCCGGTCGGCGTCGAACATGGCGGCCCCGTCATCCATGGTGTGCGGTTCCCGACCGATCAGGCCGCGGCCAGCGCGGAGCGCAGGCCAGCACGCACCTGCGGGGTGAGCACCGCACCGAAGCGGTCGACGAGCATCGTCATCTCGTAGCCGACCAGGCCCACGTCCGCGGACTTGTCGGCGAGGATGCCGAGGCAGCTGCCGTCGGAGATGGAGGCGACGAACAGGAAGCCGGTCGACATCTCGACCATGACCTGGTCGACGTCGCCGTAGCCGAAGCAGCGCGACGCCCCCAGCGACAGACTGGTGAGCCCCGCGGCGATGGCGGCGAACTGGTCCGCCCGTCCCCGGTCGAGGTCGGTGGACATGGCCATCAGCAGGCCGTCGGAGCTGACGCACACGGCGTCGGTCACACCCGAGGTCTGTTGGACGAACCGGGTGAGCAGCCAAGGGATCTGCTGGACCTGCTCGTGGATGTCGGTGATCACTGCGGGAACCTCCCGTCCTGGACGGTGTAGGGGTCGACCTCGGACGCAGCTGCGTCGGAGGAGTTGGATGGTGCGATCTCGGTGGCGAGCCCGCCTGCGGCATCCGCCGCGGCGTCGGGCTCGACCTCTCGTCCTCGATGGCGGCCGGCCTGGAACGACGACAGCATCGAGCGCACCGCGTCGGCCGAGCGAGAGGGCGCCGGCGTCGCGGTGGCGCCGAGCTCACGTCCACGGGACTCGGCCAGCGACGCCCCCGGCACCCGGCGAGCCAGTCCGCCGACCCGGTCGGCGGCGCCGGCAGCGGCTCCGGCACCCGCGCCGCCGGTGGCGCCGGCGGGCGCGTCCTGGGGAATCGCGAACGGCTCCGCCGTGGCGCCGACGGGCTCGGCGAGGGGCACGACCTCGGCCGGCACCCAGCCCGGCTGCACGGGCGCGGTGGGCGGCGCCGGCGGCGGCGCGACCGCGCCGTCGTCGAGTGCAGGTGCCGGCACGCCGTCGGTCGACGGGACGGGCTCGGCGGCGGGCTCCTCGGCGAGGAAGCTCTGCCAGGGGTCGACGCCGGGCTCGGGCAGGCGGCGTTCGGTCAACCACGACGCGGCGTCGTCGAGCCCCGCCGTCGTGAGGTCTGCGTCGTCGGCATCGTCGGCAGCATCAGCGGTGTCAGCACCAGCGTCCGTGGCGGCGAGTTCGTCGGCGGCAGCCTCGACGAACGGGTCCGCAGCGAACGGCTCCGCAGCGCTGACCGGCTCAGCTGCAGCGAACGAGTCGGCCTCGACGAACGAGTCAGCTGCAGCGAACGAGTCGGGGGATGCGACCGGCTCGTCGGCGCTGACCGGCTCGGCAGGCACGGGCTGTTCGGCCACGGCCGGCTCGTCGAAGGACCAGGGCTGCCACGGCTCGGGCGCCGGTTCGACCGCATCGACCTCGAGCGGCGAGAACGCCGCCGGCTCCTCGATCGCGGGCGTCGGCGACGCGACCGCGGACGACTCGACGTCGGCTCCGACGGGCGGGAGGACCTCGGTGACGTCCAACACCGGCACCGCGTCGCCCGCGGGAGCCACCGCCGTGCCGGGAGCGAAGGGCACCGGGCCCTGCTCACGGGCGGCTCGGGACCCCGGCAGCGGTTGGGCGACGGCGTCGCGATCACGCTCGCCGACCAGTGCGGACGAGGGCAGGATCACCAGCGCGGTGACCCCACGACCGCCGGCGGACGGCTGGAGGCGCACCAGCGCTCCGGTCTTGGTCGCGAGCCGGGCGACCACGTACTGGCCGAGGTAGCGGGTGGGCATGCCCTCGAGCTCATCCAGGCCACGCAGACGGTGGTTGGCGGCGAGCAGCTCCACGTCGGTCATGCCGACGCCGTGGTCGATCACCGCGAACTGATAGCCACCCTGGCCCAGCGAGCGACCGTCGATCTCCACCGTCGTGTCCGGCGGCGAGAAGCCGAGGGCGTTCTCGATCAGCTCGGCGAGCAGGTGGATCAGGTCGATGACCGCCGGGCCGGCGATCGTGGCCTCACGCACGTTGCCGATGCGGACCCGCTCGAACTCCTCGACCTCGCTCATCGCAGCGCGCACGATCTCCGAGATCGGCGCCGGCGTGCGGCGTCGTCGCGGCGTCTCCGAGCCGGCCAGGATCAGCAGCGACTCCGCGTTGCGTCGCATGCGGCTGGCCAGGTGGTCGAGCTTGAAGAGGTGGTCCAGGAACGTCGGGTCGGTCTCCCGGGTCTCGAGCGAGGTGATGAAGTCCAGCTGACGGGCGAGCAGGGTCTGGTTGCGACGACCCAGGTTCGTCAGCGCCTCGCCCTGGTTGCGACGCAGCGCGGCCTGCTCGCTCGCCAGTCGCAGCGCGGTCTGCTGGACCTCGTTGAACGCACGGGCCACGTCGTGGACCTCGGCGGCACCCGAGGCTCGCAGTGCCGGGAGGTGCACCTCTTCGACACCGTCGAGCTGCTGGGTCGCCACCGCCTCGGGCAGACGGGTTCGAGCCACGTCCTCGGCCTGCACGGCGAGCTCCTGCAGCGGACGGGCGATCGAGCGCACCGCTCGGCGCAGCAGCAGTGCCGAGATGAGCACGATCGCGATCGCCGCGAGCGCCGCGGTGACCAGCAGCAGCCGGCTGTTGCGGGCCAGCAGGTCGACCGCGGCCACGGCGCCGGCCTCACCGGCGCGCTGCAGGGTCGAGAGCTCGGCGCTGCGCTGGTCGAGGCCCTCGATCCACACCGACGCCTGCGTCGATGCCGTCCCCTCGCCCGCGAACACGTCACGACGCTGGGTGTCCGCGGCCGAGCTGGCGAAGGCGACCTGGCGGATCTGCAGGGCCTGGTCGGCCGGCGCGTTGGCCGCGGCGAGGTCGAGGTAGGAGGCCTGTGCCGAGGCCAGGCTCATGACCTCCTGGAACGACTGCGCGTCCAGGCCCTCGTCCGCGACCAGCACCGTGACCAGGTCGCGCTCCTCCGCCGAGGCGGACTGTGCACGGGCCAGGTAGTCCGCCACCGACGCCGGGGCGTCGTCGATCGCGCCCTGGGGGTCGATCGCCACGGTCGACAGGTCCAGCAGCTGGCCGATGGCCGAGGAGTACACGCGCAGTGCCACGGCGCCGCCCAGCTCTCGCTCGGCGATGCTGCGGGCGCTGCTGACCCGTCGCAGGACCTCGTCGGTGTCGGCCTGGATCGGACCGCCCACCTCGGCGGCCTGGGCGATCAGCGCCTCCGTGGACGCCTCGACCGCCGCGCGCAGCTCGGGCGTGGTCCGGTCCGAGGCGACCAGCTCGGCGCGCTCCGCCTGCAGGTCGTCGATCAGGCGGTAGGAGGCCAGCGCCAGGTCGGTGCGACCCGACAGCTCGCGGGCCTCGGCAGCCCGGGTGGCCCCCGAGTACACGCCGTAGCCGGTCACCACCAGCAGACCCGTGAGCGGGATGGCCAGGAGCAGCAGCAATCGGCCACCGATCCCCATCCGCCGAGGAGTGAGCTGTTCGTCGTCTCGCTGCCGTGCCATCGCAGGGGGGATCGGCGCGCCCGGGGCGGCGGTTGAGCAAAAGCCTCGCGCCGGCGACGACCGCAGCGACGCTGCCGACCCGTCGGAGGGGTCCCGGGACCCGGTGCACCGACCGACGGCGTCGACGGACACCTCCTAGACTCGAACCGTCATGGGCAAGCGCAAGCGTCGCAACGCACTCCCCGATCCGCCGTCCCCGCCGGTCGCCGCCGGCCTGGTGTCGCCCATGCGCACGGTGAAGGCGGGCATCGCACGGCCGGAGTACGCCGCCACCGGCGAGCCCTCCACCCGTGCCAGCCGCGCCATCCGCACCCCCGAGGAGATCGAGGCCATGCGCACCGCCGGCCGTGTGGCCGCCGAAGCGCTGATCGAGGTCGGCCACCACGTCCGCCCGGGGGTCACCACCGACGAGCTGGACCGCATCGGCCACGAGTTCATGGTCGACGCAGGTGCCTACCCCTCCACGCTCAACTACCGGGGCTTCCCCAAGTCGCTGTGCACCTCGGTCAACGAGATCGTCTGCCACGGCATCCCCGACTCCCGACGCCTGGCCGACGGCGACATCGTCAACGTCGACGTGACCGCCTTCATCGGCGGCGTGCACGGCGACACGTCGTGCACCTTCCTGGTCGGCGACGTCGACGCGGCCTCGGCGGACCTGGTGGAGCGCACCCGGGCCGCCATGCACGCCGGCATCTCGGTGGTCCGCCCGGAGGCGCGCATCTACGAGATCGGCCGCGCCATCGAGGCCAGCGTCGCGCCGTACGGCTACGGCGTGGTGCGCGAGTTCATCGGTCACGGCATCGGCGACCAGTTCCACACCAGCCTGCAGATCCCGCACTACTACGACCCCCGCAACGACTCCGTGCTGCTGCCCGGCATGACCTTCACCGTCGAACCGATGATCAACGCCGGTTCGAACCGACTCGAGATGTGGGACGACGGCTGGACGGTGTCCACGCGCGACCTGCAGCGCTCCGCGCAGTTCGAGCACACCGTGCTGGTCACCGACTCGGGCTTCGAGCTGCTCACCGTGCCGGCGCAGGGTGAGCCTGCCGACGTGCGCTTCGCCGGTGTCCGCATGGGCACCGACCAGCCGGTCGCACCGGCTCCGCTCATCGACTGAACGGTCCGCGAGCGCGTCGCGCTCCGCCGTGGCCACCGAACGCGCCGCGGCCCCTCACTTCCCCCACCAGGTCGACCTGCGACCACCTCCTCGGGGAACGAATGCGCGTCCGCGACGATCCGCATCACCACCTCTTGCTGGCACGGCTGCGCCGGCTGCTCGGCGCCCGGCCGGCCCGGCGAGCGCTGGCGCGCCGGGCGACGGCTGCCGCGGTGTGCGTCGCCGTGTGCCTCTCGGTCGTGCAGCAGGTGCACGACGCGGAGCGCACCCGTGCGCGTTGGGGCACCACCACCGAGCTGCTGGTCGCCACCCGAGACCTGCCACCGGGTGCAACGGTCGGGCCGGGCGACGTACGTCGCGTCGAGTGGCCCGACGCGCTGGCCCCGACGGCCGCGATCGACACGCTGCCCACCGACGCCCGCCTCCGGGCGCCGGTCGGCAACGGCGAGGCACTCGTGTCGCACCGCTTCGCGTCGGCGGACCGCGGCGAGTGGGCGTCGGTGCTCGCCCCCGACCAGGTCGCCATCCAGCTGCCGTTGGCCGCAGCGCTGCCCGGGGCCGCGGTGGGTGACCGGGTCGACGTGCTGGCCCCGGACACCTCGACCTTGCCGGAGGTGACGGGCAGCGTGGTGGCGCAGCGGGTCGCGACCGACGCTCGACTGCTGCAGCTCGACGAGCAGCACGCAACGGTGGCGGTGCGTCGCGAGGAGGCCTCGGCGACCGCGGGCGCTGCCCTCGGCGGACTGGTGACGGTGGTCGTGATGCCGTGACTCAGGCGCCCGACACCGCGACGTCCGGGATCACCAGCGACGCGGCCGCATGGCCCGAGCTGAGCCACTCGAGGTCGCCGCCCACCTCGGACACGTCCAGCAGCAGACGCTGGATCGTCGAGGCCAACGTGAGCTCGCGCACGGGCTCGGCGAGTGCGCCGCCGCGGATCATCAGCCCGTCGGCGCCGACGGAGAAGTCACCCGACACCGCGTTCACCCCCGAGTGCAGCCCGGTGAAGCTGTTCACGAACAGGCCCTGTTCGGTCGACGCGATCAGCTCGTCGAGCGACCGCTCGCCCGGCTCCATGACCAGCACCTGGGCGCCGACCCCGGGAAGGCTCCGTGCGCCTCGTACGGCCGATGCGGTCGAGCCCAGCCCGCTGCGGCGTCCCGTGTAGGTGTCGCGCAGGAAGCCCTGCAGCACGCCGTCGACGATCAGCTCGTTGCGCCGGCAGGCCAGGCCCTCGCCGTCGATCTCCTCGGACCCGAGCGACTCGGGGCGCGTCGGATCGTCGGACAGGCCCAGCAGCGGCGAGGCGATCTGCTCACCCGCCCGGTCACCGAACGGCGAACGGCCCTTGAGCACGACGTCGCCGGCGAGCATGCCCGACACGATCCCGAGCAGCGTGAGCGCCAGGCGCGGCTCCAGCACGACGGTCAAGCGTCCCGACGGCGGCTTCGTCGCACCGAGCAGGCGCGTCGCACGGTCGACCGCCTCGTCCGCCACCCGCGCCAGGTCGAGCAGGGCCGGATCGCGGGTGGAGTCGTGCGCGAACCCCGTCTGCGTCTCACCCTCGTGTCGGGCGAGCGGCTGGGTGGCGACCGAGCAGCGCGCACCCCGGTCGACGCCTCGGATGCCCGTCGTGGTGACGATCGCCGACTCACCCCACGCATCGCCGTAGGTCGTGCTGCGCGCGCCCTGCACCCGGTCGTCGATCGAGCGCACCCGCTGCTCCAGCTCGAGCGCCATGTGGACCTTGCGGTCCACCGGACACCCGACCACCGCCTCGGACCAGGCATCGCGGTGCACCACCGGCACGCCGTCGGGCTCCGCCAGGCCGTTCGCGTCGTCGGGCTGACCGAAGCTGCAGTTGTCGCGAGCCTCCACGAGCGTGTCGGCCAGGACCGCGGGCTCGAGCGAGCCGCAGTGGGCGAATCCCAGTCGGCCGTCGCGCACGATGCGCACGCCGGCGCCCGACGAGTCGGCCGAGGTCAGCGACTCCACCTGGCCGTCGTACACACGCACCGAGGTCGACGTCGAGCGCGACAGCAGGATCTCGACCTGCTCACCCGGCAACGCTCGGGCGACGAGCGCGTCGGCGAGCGCGAGCAGGTCCTCAGCCACGGCTGCTCACCGCCCCGACATGGTGACGTCCGCGATGGCCAACGTCACGCCGGTGGACTCCCAGGGGAAGTAGGTCAGATCGGCGCCGACCGCCACGACGTCCATGAGCATGCGCTGCAGCGTCGAGCCGATCGTGACCTCGCGGATGCCCTCGGCCGTCTCGCCACCGCGGATGCGCAACCCCTCGACGCCGACCGACAGGTCGCCCGACACCGGGTTCACCCCGGAGTGCAGGCCCGAGACCTCCGACACCAGCAGCCCGTCGCCCACCTCGGCCAGGATCTGCTCGACCGTGGCGGCACCGGGCGCCAGCTTCACCACGTGCGGTCCCACGCCGGGCACCCCCCGGTGGCTGGGCCGCTGCGCGGAGCCCGTCGACGCGACCCCTTGTGCCCGCCCGGTGTAGGAGTTCTGCAGGAACCCCTGCAGGACTCCCGCTCCGATCAGCTCGACGCGTCGACACGCCAGACCCTCGCCGTCAGTGTCCGAGGCGGACGGCGCTGCCGGGTCCGTCGGGTCGTCGTAGAGCGTCAAGGCTGGTGCGCTGATCTGCTCGCCGAGGCGGCCGGCGAACGCGGACCGACCCTTGAGCACGGCGTCACCGCTGAGCATCTCGGCGACCAGCCCCAGGAACTGCGAGGTGACGTACGGCTCGAGCACGACCGTCAGCCGCTCGCTCGGCGCCTTGGTCGCCCCGAGCAGCCGGACCGAGCGCGCCACCGCATCGGCGGCGGCGGCGGTCAGGTCGAGCTCCTCGACGCAACGACCCACGCTGAAGCCGAACCCGGTGGTGGTCTCGTCGCCGTCGCCCGCGAGGGCGTAGGCCCCGAGGTAGACCGACGTCTCCGCTCCTGCCGAGCGGATGCCCGTGGTCGTGGCGATGGCGCTGACGCTCAGCGCGTCGGCGTAGTCGGCGGACTCGACCCCGGTCATGCGCGGGTCGCCGGATCGCACCAGCCGCTCCAGCTCGATCGCCAGCGCGATCTTGTCCTCGGTGGCGGTCGCCTCGAGGCGGGGGTCGTGGAGCTGCAGGGTCGGGGCAGCCACCCCGTCGGGCTCCGCCAGGCCGGCGTAGGGATCGGGCGACGAGAACGAGGCGTTGTCGCGTGCGTCGTGCAGGCAGTCCATCAGCGCGTCGTCGTCGAGCACACCCGCCCAGGCCATGCCCTGGCGGCCATCCGCGATGACCCGCACGCCGACGCCGGCGGACTCGGCGGACACGAAGTGCTCGACCTCGCCGTCGTAGGCCCGCACCTCGGTGTCGCGGCTCCACGCGACCACGGCCTCGACCTGCTCGCCGGTGCCGGCCATGGCGACGATGCGGTCCGCCACCGCCTGCAGTTCCTCAGGAGTCATCGCGCTTCACCATCGAGGCCCAGCCTGCCACGGGATCGCTGCGCCGGTGGTCGCCGCTCGGGTCCCCACGCACGCGCGGCGTCGCGCAGATCACCCTCCTCGCCTCGCGCGCCCCTTGACCTGCGCTGGGCCCGGCAGCGAAGCTGGTGGCGGTCGAGTTGGCTGGGGCGACCAAGAGGAAGGGCAACACATGAGGTGCATCCAGGGGCTGCGGCGACGCAGCACTGCGGTCGCGATCGTGCTCGCGACGGTGCTGATCGGCGCGTGCGGACCGTTCCCACCCCCGGCGGCAGCGCCGGCGGCAGGTCTTCGCGCCGATCTGCAGGCGGGAGGGTTCGCCGTCGCGTGGGACCCGACCATCGCCGGCCAGACCGACGGCTACGAGCTCCAGGTCCTGGGCGACGGCGAGGACTGGCGACCGGCGTACGAGGGCCCGGCGACCTCGACGTCGTTCACCCAGGTGCGCGAACGAGGGCGCTACCTCTTCCGCGTGCGCAGCTCGGCGCCGCCGGGCGGGGTGCCCGGCGCATGGAGCGCCGTGGTGACCGCGTGGTACGTGGTGCCGCGGTTGCCCGTGATCCGCATCCAGACCCAGGGCCGTGCGCCCATCCTGGACCGCGAGAACTACGTGCCCGCGTCCATGACGCTCGACCCCAACGGTTCGGGCGTCGCGGCCTACGCGGGCACGCTGGGCATCCGCGGCCGTGGCAACTCGACCTGGGCGGCGCCGAAGAAGCCGTACCGCCTGAAGCTCGACACCAAGAGCCCCCTGATGAGCATCGCCTCCGAGCGCGACTGGGTGCTGCTGGCCAACTACAGCGACCCGTCCCAGCTGCGCACCACTGCGGGCATGGAGGCGAGCAACGCCACCGACCTGGCGTTCACCCCCACCCTGCGCCACGTCGAGGTGGTCCTGAACGGCCGCTACGACGGGGTGTACGTGCTGACCCAGCACCAGGAGATCGGTGAGCACCGCGTCGACATCACCGAGATGGACGACGACGACGTCAGCGGCACGGCCCTGACCGGCGGCTACCGGCTCGAGATCGACGGCCGGCTCGAGGAGAACGGTGAGCCGGGCTTCCGCACCACCAGGAGCATGCCGGTGGTCGTGAAGGACCCGGACCCGGCCACGCCCGAGCAGTTCGACTACATCCGCTCCTACGTGCAGGCGTTCGAGAGCTCGCTCTACGCACCGGACTTCGCGAACCCGGTCACCGGCTATCGGCGGTTCCTGGACACCTCGTCGTTCATCGACCACTACCTGGTCCAGGAGCTCACCCGCAACCAGGACCACTTCTTCTCGAGCACGTTCTTCACCAAGGAGCGCGGCGACGACCTGCTCCGGTTCGGACCCGTCTGGGACTTCGACATGTCGACCGGCTCGACCCGGGGCTACGGACCGCTGCCGCCCGAGGGGTGGTGGGCACGCACCCGGGGCGCCTGGAACATCCGGATCTTCCACGACCCGGCGTTCGTCGCCCAGGTCGAGCAGCGCTGGGATCAGTTGGAGCCGCAGTTCCGCGCCGTCGCCGACGGCCTGGTCCCGCTGGGCACCGCGCTGCGACCGTCCATCGACAACGACGCCGCCCGATGGGGCTACTCCCTCGACACGACCGACACGGCGCAGTTCCTGCGGGACTGGTTGGTCGCCCGCATCGACTGGATGGACGCGCAGTTCGCCGCACCCTGACCGACTCGGGCGCCGGCCCAGCGCCTCTACGCTGCGCCGGTGCTCGAGGCGGTGCTGGGTGTCGCTGCACCCCTGGTGTTCCTGGTGCGGCTCCTGCCGCAACCGTTGCGCTTGGCGCGCACCGGCGTCGACGACGGCGTCTCGCCGATGGCGGCGTTCAACCAGCTCCTCTCCGAGGGCGCGTGGTTGGCCTACGGCCTGATCCAGGACAGCGTCTCGATCTGGCTCGTGTCCGCGGTCGCGCTGTTCCCGAGCGGATGGCAGGCGATGCTGCTGCTGCGTCGATCGCGCAGCACCGACCTGATCGGCGCGGCGGTGTTCGGCGCCGCCATCGTCGCGGCGTGGTCGTTCGGCGGGCTCGGCGCGGTGCTGGGCGCGAGCGTCCTGGTCACCACCGGTCCGCAGGTGATCGAGGCCCTGCGCCGCGACGACCTGTCGGGCGTCGCCGCGGCGACGTGGTGGATCGCGATCGCGGACGCTGCGCTGTGGGGCGCGCTCGGTTGGGTGACCGACGACCTGGCGCTGGTCGGCTACTGGGCGGTGCTCACCGTCTGCGCGCTGACCGTGCTGGCCCGCCTCGCGTGGACCCGGCGGGCACCGCGGCCGACTGGCTGACTCACGCGGCCGTGCCGCCGATGGTGAGCCCGCTGGCCACGCGCAGCGTCGGCACGCCATCGCCGACGGGCACACCCTGGCCGTCCTTGCCGCACGTGCCCGGTGCACCCATGGCGAAGTCGTTGCCGACCGCGTCGATCGCCGCGAGCACGCCGGGGCCGTTGCCGATCAGGTTGCCCTCGCGCAGCGGCTCGGTGATGCGCCCGTCCTCGATCAGGTACGCCTCGGTCATGCCGAACACGAAGTCCCCCGTGGCGGTGTTGACCTGGCCGCCACCCAGGTGCGCGATGTACACACCCGAGGGGGTGTCGGCGACGATGTCGTCGGGCTCCGACGACCCGCCGAGCAGGTAGGTGTTGGTCATGCGGACCATCGGCAGGTGCTGGTAGCTCTGTCGACGTCCGTTGCCGGAGCTCGCCCGACCCTCGGCCCGAGCACGCAGGCCGTCCCACATGTAGTCCACCAGCACGCCGTCGCGGATCAGCACGTTGCGCTGCGCGGGTCGGCCCTCGTCGTCGATGGCGAAGCAGCCCCACTCGCCGCCCATGGTGCCGTCGTCCACCAGCGTGACCAGCGGCGACGCCACCTGCTCGCCGACGCGGCCGGCGAAGACCGACGCCCCCTTGTTGACCAGGTCCGCTTCGAGGCCGTGGCCGCACGCCTCGTGGAACATGACCCCGCCGCCGCCGGGACCGATCACCACGGTCATCTCGCCCGACGGCGCCGGACGGGCCGCCAGCTTGGTCATGGCCCGCCGTGCCGCGGTCCGGGCGAGCTCGGCGACGTCGTACTCGTCGAACAGCTCGAAGCCGACCGTGCGTCCGACCGACTCGCGACCCGTCTGCATGCCCGCGTCGCCCGAGGCCACGCACGACACCGAGAACAGCGTCTTGACCTGGTCGTCGCCACCCAGCACGCCGTCGCTGTTGGCCACCAGGATCCGTCGGCGCGAATCGGCGTAGCGCGCGGCCACCTGGGTGATCGCCGAGCCCTCGGCCCGAGCCATCTCGTCGGCGGCGACGAGCAGCTCGACCTTGCGCGCCTTGGGCACGTCGCCGGGCAGGATCCGCACGACGTTGGGCGCCGAGGCGGCGACCGGCTCGAGGGCGACCACCGAGGTGCCCGTTCCCGCCCCGCGGGCCGCCGCAGCTGCGGTGCGGGCCGCGGCGAGCAGGCCGGCCTCGGACAGGTCGGAGGTGTGGGCGAACCCGGTGGACTCGCCCACCACGACGCGCACGCCGGCCCCACGGTCGCGACCCGAGGTCAGCTCCTCGACCTTGCCGTCGTCGAGCAGCGCGGAGGACGAGCGCTTCTCCTCGACGAACAGCTCGGCGAAGTCGGCGCCCCGCTCCAAGCCGGCCGCGACGACCCGCTGGACGACCTCGGAGGGAACCAGCGGTGCGTCCTGGGAGGAGGTGGGGTCCTGCGACACGGGAGTTCCTTTCGGTGGACCGGGCGGCCCGACGGGTGCGACTCGACCACAAGAGTCAAACACGTCGCAGCCGTCGTGCACTCCCGCCCGGCGCTCGGAGTGTGACCCGCGCCGACGAAGTTGCTTACTGTGGTCGGGTGCCACTGCGCCCGGGTGCCTCCGCCTCCACCGTGCTCACCGTGACCGATGCCGACACCGCGATCGCGTTCGGCTCTGGCGAGGTGCCCGTGCTGGCCACGCCGCGGATCGTGGCGCTGGTCGAGGAAGCGGCGGTCGCAGCGGTGCACCCGTCGCTCGAGGCGGGCTGCTCGACGGTCGGTGTGCGGGTGCAGCTCGAGCACATCTCGCCGACGCCGGTGGGTGGCGTCGTCACCGCCGAGGCCAACCTGGAGAAGGTCGAGGGCCGACGGCTCATCTTCCACGTGTCGGCCCGCGACGAACGGGGCCTGATCGCGGCGGGCAAGGTCACCCGCGTGCTGGTCGACGTGGAGCGCTTCCTCGACAAGACGCGCTGAGCCGCGGACCGGGCCTCAGTCGGCGAGCGGGGCGGGCGGCGCGAGCGCGTCGAGTACGAGCGGCTTCACGCACTCGGCCATGACGGTGTAGCCCGCGGTGTTCGGGTGCAGGCCGTCCGGGCTGCCGAAGAGGTCGACGATCTTCCAGTAGTCCGGGTCCATGGCCCCGGGTCGGGTCGGGTCCTCGAGCACCGGGGTGCAGTCGATCGCCTGACCCCAGACGTTGCCGGGGGTGGTCAACCACTGGTTGTACTCGACCCGCTTGTCCTCGTGCTGGCGGTACGGGCTCACGTACGGGAAGGGGTGGATGCCCAGCCAGACCGTCGGGATGCCCCGCGCCTCGAGCCACGCGCTGAGCTCGGTCACCGCGGCCTGCATCGACTCGACCGGCACGCCGAAGGTCAGGTCGATGATGCCGCCCTGCACGATCACCACCCCGGGGTTGCCACAGCGCTCGATCCACTCCTTCACGCGATCGCCGATCACGGGCTCCTTGAGCGCCAGGGTGAGCGTGCTCGCTCCGACCGCCGCGTTGAACAGCGTGTACTGCTCGGGCAGCCGCAGCATGTGGGTGTAGCCCACGCCGATGGAGTCGCCGTTCGACTGCACGAGCTGGGCGTCGTACGGGCAGTACTTCGGCGTGCCCCACGAGGAGTTCGGCTGCTCCACGGGCGGCGGCGTGCACGCGCCGGTCAGCGCTGCCACCACCACGAACGTCACGGCCATGGCCGACATCGTCCGACGACGCACGGTTCCCTCCCCGATGCGGTGCCCAGCACACCGCGACATCGTTGCGGAGTGTACCGCGCACGCCCCCCGTCGACGAGCCCTGCCGATGAGCCCGACGACGGTGCCCGATAGGGTGGCGTGTCGTGACGCCCGACCCGCCACGGCCCACAGCGCACGCCGGCGGGCCAGGACCCGCCGAGGCAGCCGAGCGCGACGAGGTGCTCGCCGAGATCGATGCGGCGCACCTGCCGCACCAGCTGCCGTCGAACAACTGGCGCAGCACCGTGCTGCGCCTGGCGGTGAGCCTCGGGTTCCTGGCGATCCTCTTCTGGCGGCTGCCCGACGTGTCGCTCGGCGATGTCGTCCCCGAGCTGACCGCCGCTGCGGCGGCATGGGTGGCGGTGGCGGTGGTCGTGCACGTCGGCGCCTACGTGCTGCAGACCGCGCGCTGGGCCACCGTCTCGTCGACGCTGGGCATCGACCTGCCGTTCCGACGGCTCTTCTCGCACCTGCTCGCCGGTGAGTTCGTGTCGAACGCGCTGCCCACCTCGTTCGGTGGCGACGTGGTCCGGGTGGTGCGCCAGGGGCAGGACTCCGGCGACTTCGCCGACGCCTTCGCCGCCACCGCGCTCGAGCGGCTCACCGGATGGCTGGTGCTGCCGTTGCTGTCCACGATCGCCCTGCTGGCCGACCCCGACCTGCTGCAGCTGGGGACGGCGACCACGGTCGCGGTCATCACGAACGTGGTGACGGTGGTCGCGCTGGTGGCCATCCTGTGGGCGGCGGGACACGAACGCGGGGCGGGTCGCCTGATCGGCTCCGGCGGCTGGCGGCGCTACCTGGCCGCGGTGCACCTGGGCATCATCGCGTTCCACCACCGACCCCGTCGGGTGCTGGCCGTGCTCGGCGCCGGGCTCGGCTTCCAGTTCCTGCAGTGCGTCTCGGTGTACGCCGCAGCTCGAGCGCTGCAGTTGCCGGAGGTCACGCTGCTCGCCGCCATGGCGTTCTTCCCGCCGACCGCGGTGCTCCAGAACGTGCCGCTCGCGCTGGGCGGGCTGGGGGTGCGCGAGGCCGCGTTCGTGCTCTTCTTCGGCGCGCTCGGCGTGCCCGACGCCAGCGCCATCGCCCTGGGCCTGTTGGTGTACTTCGTGTTCATCCTGGCGAGCCTCGCCGGCGCTCCCAGCTTCGTGCTGGGGCGACGCAGCCGTGCCTCGGCGGCGAGCGCCGGGGGACCTGACGATCCCGACCCGCAGGGGTAGCTTGTGCACTGCCCATGACGGACCGACCCACGACCCTGCTGAGCACGATCGACAGCCCGGCTGCGCTGCGCGACCTCGACGAGGCGCAGCTGGTCCAGCTGGCGGCGGAGATCCGTGACTTCATCGTCGACACCGTGAACACCCACGGCGGTCACCTCGGCTCCAACCTGGGCGCGGTCGAGATCACCCTCGCCCTGCACCGGGTGTTCCGCTCGCCGCACGACGTGATCCTGTGGGACACCGGCCACCAGGCGTACGTCCACAAGCTGCTGACCGGCCGACGCGACGACTTCGAGCACCTCCGCCAGGAAGGTGGCCTGTCGGGCTACCCGTGCCGGGCCGAGTCGGACCACGACTGGGTGGAGAACAGCCACGCGTCGACCGTCGTGTCCTACGCCCACGGCCTGGCCACGGCGCTGCACCTGCGGGGCGAGCACGACCGCCAGATCGTCGGTGTGCTGGGCGACGGCGCGCTGACCGGCGGCATGGCCTACGAGGGGCTCAACAACCTGGGCCACTCGGGTCGCAAGGCCATCATCATCCTCAACGACAACGGCCGCTCCTACGCCCCCACCGCGTCGAGCCTCGGCGAGAGCCTCTCGCGGCTGCGCTCGTCGAGCGCCTACCGCCGCCAGAGCGCCCGCATCGAGCGCCTCATCGCCGAGCTGCCGCTGGGCAACTACCTGGAGAAGGGCGTCGACGGCGCCAAGGCCGCCATCCGCGAGATGTTCGAGCCGCCCGCCTTCTTCGAGCAGCTCGGGGTCAAGTACCTGGGCCCCTACGACGGCCACGACATCAAGTCGCTCGAAGAGGCCTTCCGCGCCGCCAGCGAGGTCGAGGGCCCGGTCGTCGTGCACTGCCTCACCCAGAAGGGCCGTGGCTACGCACCCGCGGAGAACGACCCGATCAAGAACATGCACGACACGTCCGAGCTGAAGGACGGCTCGTACACCGCAGCGTTCTCCGAGGCCATCGTGAAGGAGGGCGCCGAGCGCCCCGAGCTGGTCGCCATCACCGCGGCCATGCCCGACTCGACGGGCCTGCTGCCCTTCGGCGAGCGCTTCCCGGACCGGCTCTTCGACGTCGGCATCGCCGAGCAGCACGCCGTCACCTCGGCGGCCGGCATGGCCATGGGCGGCCTGCGTCCGGTCGTGGCCGTGTACTCCACCTTCCTGACCCGGGCGATCGACCAGGTCAACCTCGACGTCGGCCTGCACGGCCAGCCGGTCGTGTTCGTGCTCGACCGAGCCGGCATCACCGGCGACGACGGCGCGTCGCACCACGGCGTGCTCGACATGGTGCTGCTGTCCAAGGTGCCCGACATGACCGTGTTCGCGCCGTCGAACTACGCCGAGGTCGCCCAGATGCTGCACGACGCCCTGGAGCTGTGCACTGACGGCCCCTCGGCGATCCGCTTCGCGAAGACCATGCCGCCCGAGGGCGAGACCACCACCGGATCGGGGCTGTCAGCGCGCAAGGTCCGCTCCGGCACCGAGATCTGCCTGATCGGGGTCGGCAAGATGCTCGGCGCCGCCTCGGCCGCGGCCGAACGCCTGGCCGAGCAGGGCCACGACGTGACCGTCTGGGACCCCCGGGTGGTCAAGCCGCTCGACCCCGAGATGCTCGCCGACGCCGCGGGTCACCGCCTGGTCGTCACCATCGAGGACGGGCTGCGCGACGGCGGCGTGGGCGCCGCGATCGCCGACTCGCTGTCCAAGCTGGCCCCGGTCGGCGGGCCTGCGGTGCGGGTGCTCGGCGTGCCGTCGGTCTACCTGGCCCAGGGCAAGCCCGACGTCATCCTCGCTCGTCTCGGCCTGGACGCCGACGGGATCGTGGACGAGGTCCTCGCGTGGATCCGCTCCAGCTCCGACCAGTCGGTCTGAGCGACGACGGACCGGCGCACCGGACGCCTCAGCTGTAGAAGGGGTTCTCCCCCGCCGCGTGGTCGGTCGCGTCGATGACCTCACGCACCTCGGGGATGTGCTCCATGATCGCCGAGCGGATGCCGTCCTTGAGCGTCGCCGCGCTGGCCGAGCAGCCCTGGCAGCCGCCGCCCATGGTCACGTAGACGTTGTTGTCGTCGTCCACGCCGACCAGCGTCGCGTAGCCGCCGTGCGAGGCGAGCGCCGGGTTGACCGACTGCTCGAGCAGCTGCGCCACCTGCTCGGCGATGTCGCCGGTCAACTCGATCTGGATGCCCGCCAGCGGGTCGGCACGGTTGGGGTTGCGGATGACCAGGCCTCCCTGCCCGCTCGATCGGGGCAGGTCCAGCTCGGCGCCCTGCAACGCGGACACCGAGTCGGCGGGGATGACCACGGTCAGCTCGCCCACGGTGTAGATCACGTCGTCGTCGGCCACGGCGGACAGCTCGTGGAAGCAGAGGTCGTAGGTGTACTCGGCACCCTTGGCGCCGGTCACCTCGACGCGCAGTCCGAGGGCCTCGGGTTCCGGCTCCTCGGCGCGGATCCCCAGCACCGTGCTCATCGCGGCGTCACTGACGGCCAGCACGATCCCGGTCGGGGTGGTGTCGCTCGAGGTGGTGGTGTCGGTGTCCATGCCCATGATTAACAACATGGTAGTAGGAGAAATTGCACGATCCCCAGCGCCACAGGGTCCCGACGCGTCGACGCGACGCACGGCACACTGGACGCCATGAGTCGATTCTCCAACTCCGTCTCGCTGGTGAAGTCGTCCTGGCACGTCCTGCGCCAGGACAAGGAGCTGATCGCCCTGCCGGCGATCTCGGGGCTCGTGACGGCGCTCGCCATGCTGCCCTTCGCCGCCGGCGCGTTCCTGGCCGGCGTCAGCACCGACGGCAACGAGACCAGCGTCAGCCCGGTCGCCTACGTGGTGGCGTTCCTCGGCTACCTCGTCGCCGCGTACATCACGATCTTCTTCCAGTCGGCGCTGATCCTGGCCGCGAACGACCGGCTCTCGGGTGGCTCGCCCACGCTCGGGTCCGCGCTGTCCGCCGCGGCCGGTCGCGCCGGGCACATCCTGCCGTGGGCGATCATCAGCGCCACCGTGTCCATGGTGCTCAAGGCCATCCAGGAGCGCAGCGGCCTGCTCGGCCGACTGGTCATCGGGCTCGTCGGGATGGCCTGGACCCTGGTGACGTTCCTGGTGCTGCCGATCCTCGTGATCGAGGGCACCGGCGTGAAGGATGCGCTCAGCCGCTCCGCGACGACGTTCAAGCGCACCTGGGGAGAGAACGTCATCGGCAACGCAGGAGTCGGCCTGGTCGGGTTCGTCGGCATCCTGGTCGGCCTGGTGGTGTGCGCGCCGCTGGTGGCCATCGGCGTGTCGAGCGACCTGGTGGCGCTCACCATCTCGGCGGTCGTGCTCTTCGTCGTGTGGGCGATCCTGGTCTCGGTGTTCTCCGCGGCGCTGAGCGGCGTGTTCCAGACCGCGCTGTACCGCTTCGCCGTGCTCGGCGAGGAGCCCGCAGGCTTCACCCACGACCAGATCGCCGGCGCGTTCGTCCCACGCACCCGACGCTTCTGATCCGCTCCCGCACACCACTCACCGCGAACGACGGAGGATCCGTGGACGCCAACTGGTACCCCGACCCGCAACAGCCCGGCACCCTGCGCTACTGGGACGGCACCGCGTGGAACGAGCACACCGCGCCCGATCCCGCGGCCGGCGATCCCGCGGGACCCGGCGCCGCGGCCGCCGCCGCGACCGCTCCCGCACCCGACTACGGGATGCCCGCGGGGCTGGCCTCCTCGACGCTGTTCACCGAGAACCAGGAGGCGGTCACGACGGGGCGCATGACCCGTCAGAACCCCGCGGTGATCAAGGCGACGCTGACCGGCACCCCGCTGCTGGTCAGCCGAGGGGCGATGATCGCGTTCCAGGGCGACGTCACCTTCGCCTACCAGGGCTCGGGCGGGGTCTCGAAGTACCTGAAGGCCGCGGCCACCGGCGAGGGCATGAAGCTGATGCGCTGCGAGGGCAACGGCGAGCTGTTCGTCTCGCGGGGCGGGCACAAGCTGCACCTGCTCGACCTGGCCCAGGGCGAGCAGCTCTCGGCCTCGTCGCGCTCGCTGCTGGGGTTCGACGCGACGATCTCCTACGACATCCAGATGATCAAGGGCGGCATCGGCGCCATGGCCGCCGGCGGGCTGTTCAACGTGACGCTCAGCGGCCCCGGCACCGTCATCCTGGCGACGGACTGGCCGGTGGTGCTGAACACCTCCGAGGCGCGCACGCTGGTCGACCCGAACGCGGTCGTCGCCTGGACCGCCGGGCTGACCGTCACCCCGCGCTCGTCCATGTCCGCCGGGGCGCTGATCGGCCGGGGCTCCGGCGAGGCGATGCAGCTCGAGTTCTCCCCCGGCGGCTACGTCATCGTCGAGCCCGAGTCGCTGCTGGGCGTGCCCGGGGCGTGATCCACCGGCGCCCGTCGGAGCAACCGACGCGGCGTCAGAGGTCCAGACCGCGCTCCTCGACCTCGGCGGCCAGCTCCAGCCAGGCCTCCTCGGCGCCGGCGCGCTCGAGCTCGAGCTCGGCCAGCTCGGCGCCCAGCGCCGCGAGCCGCACGTGGTCGCTCCCCTGCTCGGCCATCGCCGCGGTGCAGGCGTCGTGGCGCTCCTGGACCTCGGCCAGGGTGCGCTCCGCAGCGCGCAGGTGGTGGCGCAGCGTGGACGGGCTGCGACCCGCCGAGGCACGCCGGGGCGCCGGCGGGGTCGAGGGAGTCCCGGCGGCGGGCGACGGCGTCGGCGCGCGACCCGAGCCGGTGTCGGCCAGCTTGCGACCGGAGCGCAGGTCGCGTCGCTCCTGCTCGTACGCGGCGTACCCGCCGGGTCGGCGTGCCGCGGTGCCCGCACCGTCGAGCACGATCACGTCGGTCACGGTGCGCTCGAGGAACGCCCGGTCGTGGCTCACCACCACGAGTGCGCCCGGCCAGTCGTCGCAGAAGTCCTCGAGCTGACGCAGCGTGTCCAGGTCGAGGTCGTTGGTCGGCTCGTCGAGCAGCAGCACGTTGGGACGCTCCGCCAGGGTCAACAGGAGCTGCAGCCGGCGTCGCTCGCCGCCGGAGAGCAGCCCGATCGGTGCCCACTGGGCGTCGCCGTCGAACCAGAACGCCTCCATCAGCGCCGCGTCGGTCCAGTCCGCCTCGCGGTGGCCGCCGGTCACGGCATCGCGCACCCGCTGGGTCGGGTCGAGCGCCCGGCCGACCTGGTCGTAGTAGCCCAGCCGCACCGTCGAGCCGACCTCGACGGTGCCCGAGGTCGGCGTCAGCCGACCCGCGATGATGTCGAGCAGCGTCGACTTGCCCGTGCCGTTGGCCCCGACGATGCCGAGGCGCTCGCGGTTGTCCAGCAGCAGCTCCACGTCGCGGAACAGCTCCTGGCCCTCGCCGTGTCGGTGGCCGACGCCGCGCAGCTCCACCACCCGATCACCGAGGCGCGGGGTGCCGGCGTGCAGGGGCAGGTCGCCCGAGCGCGCCGCGGCCATCGGTCGCCCGTCGACGATCGCTTGCGCCGACTCCAGCCGCGCCTTGGGCTTGGAGGTGCGCGCAGGTGCGCCGCGTCGCAGCCAGGCCAGCTCGGTGCGCGCCAGGTTCCGGCGCCGGTCCTCGGCCTTGGCCGCGTGCTCCTCGCGGCGGCTGCGACCCTCGAGGTAGGCGCCGTAGCCCCCCTCGTGCACGTAGCCGTGGCCCCGGTCGAGCTCGAGCACGCGGGTCGTGATGCGGTCGAGGAAGTGGCGGTCGTGGGTGACGAGCACCAAGCCGCCGCGGTGCTCGGCGAGGCGATCCTCGAGCCAGGCGATGGCGTCGATGTCCAGGTGGTTGGTGGGCTCGTCCAGGATGAGCAGATCGGTCTCGGACACCAGGGCACGTGCGAGCGCGACCCGCTTCGCCTGGCCGCCCGAGAGCCGCTCGACGGACTCGTCCAGGATCGAGCCCAGCCCGAGACGGTCCGCCACGGCGGCCGCCTCCCATGCCCGCTCGTCGTGGCCCTCGGTCACCGCGGCGCGCACCGTCGTGTCCGAGAAGCGGGGGTCCTGGTCCAACAGGGTGATGCGCACGTCCTTGCCCCGTCGGACGGTGCCGGCCTCCGGTTCGTCGATCCCCGCGACGATGCGCAGCAGGGTCGACTTGCCGCAGCCGTTGAGGCCCACGATGCCGAGCCGGTCCTGGTCGGCGATCGTGAAGGAGACGTCGGCGAAGAGCGGCCGTCCGGGGCGGCTGGCGGCGACACGATCGACGTCGAGCAGGATCACCCCGACACGCTACGGGCTGTGGCGAGGGGTCGGGGACGCGCCGATCCGACGGGCGCTCAGCCGGTGACACCCGCGGCGGCGAGTCGCCCGTCGAGCCACTCCTCGAGCAGTTGGACCGAGCGGGACTGGCCGAACACGACGTGCGCCGCGAACGACTGCAGCTCGGCCGAGCTGAACGGCCACAGCTGCGCCACCCCGGATCCGTCCGTCGGGATGGCGTCGGAGCCGGTGCGGTCGAACGGCAACGAGATGTCGGTGAGCTGACGACCGACCAGCGGCAGGTCCAGCTGGTGGATCAGTCGGTCGGTGGTCTCGTTCGGGACCACCCCGTCGCCGACGCCGTAGGCCACGAACACCGGCGTGCCGTGCTGGCGCACGCGGTCGGTCAGGTTCGTCGCCTCCGCGTGGTCCAGGAGCATGCTGGCGCCGCCCATGAGCGCGTAGGCGTCGCCGGTGCTGGCCCCGGCCGGCACCACCCCCATGAAGAGGGGCCAGATCAGCGAGTTCATGATGATGTCCGCGATGCCGGCGCCGGCGACCTGCAGGAACGCGCCGTCGAGCTCGGGTGCCAGCCCGACGAACGCGGTACCCAGCACGCTGCCCATCGAGGTGCCCTCGTACAGCACCGTGTCGACGTCGAGCGGCACCGAGGTGGCGGCCGGGTGCACGAACGTCGCGGGGGTCGTGACCTGCAGCTCGCCGAGGTGGTCCTGGACCGCCTCGAGCAGCGAGACCTGGTCGACGATGCCCTGCAGCGGCATCGAGGCGAGCCGGCCGAAGGTGCGCGAGGACGTGAGGTCCAGCACGTAACCGCCGTCGCTGTTCTGGCGGTCGCCGTGGTTGGGCACGTCGATGCCGATCGTGGCCATGCCCGCGCGTGCGTTGGAGGCCGCGGTGAAGAGCATCGTCTCCTTCGCTGCGGTGATGCCGTGGCCGTAGATCACCACCGGCGCACCCTTCGGACCGGCCGCGCGTCTCGGCAGCACGAGCACGAAGCGCTCCCAGCTCGGCGTCGCACCGTGTGCCGCTCGGGCCACGCCGTCGCCGTTGCGGAAGTCCGACAGCAGGACCTCACCGGTCACGACCGCGGCGGCGTCGGGCACCAGCAGCGGCGGGTCGACGCGGAGGTTGCGGATCGGATGGTCGGCTCGCCGGGCCTCCGCGGCCATGGCGTCGAGCTGCGCCGTGGCGTTGGCGCGGCTGCGCACCGTGAACCGGGTGATCTGCACCACCTGGTCCCAGCGCTCACCGTCGACCTTCGCCAGATCCGAGCGCAACGAGGCGATCCGCGGATCGGTCAGGCGCGACAGCCCCTCCACACGTGGCACGGCGCCGCCGGCGCGGGCGCGCAGTGCGTCGGTCACCCGGGCGATGTAGGTGTGGCCGTACTCCAGCCGGTCCCGTGGCCAGGCCATGACGATCGTGTCCGGTGCACCGTGGCGAGCCGCGTCGACGGGCACGCTGACACGCAACGGGACCTTCTCGCCGGTCGCGACGTCGAACACGGCCACGACGTCGCCGCCGTCGGCGGGCACCGATCCCGGCGCGACCGCACGGTCGAACTCGAAGATGATCGGCGTCACCGCCGAGAACCCGTCCGCGTCGGCGAACGCGTCGGCCTGGGACGCACCGGGGCCGAGACGGCGCAGCACGGCCTCGGGGAAGAGGCCGTCGGGGGCGACGACCCGGCGACCCGTCGCCGTGGTCGGGTCCGCCTCGGTGAACTCGTCGGAGGGATAGGGCAGCGCACACGAGCGAACGGCGGTGGAGGTGCAGGGCCGCTGCGGATCGCCGCCGTTGCCGACGACCGCCGGTGTGCTGACCGGCACCAGGGCGCATCCGGTCGCGACGACCGCGACCGCGAGCAGCAGCCCGAGCGGACGCAGGTGCACGTGTCGGAACGCCTTCGCCATGGTTCCCCCTCGATCGCCCGACCGATCAGCCCTCCGCGGCCGGGACGGCGTCAACCTATGCCCGGCCCCGAGCGCGCCACAACCGACTGTCGGCCGGATCGGCGCGATCCGCGCGGCGAGGGCCGGTCAGGAGCCGGCGGGTGGCGGCGGGGGCGCCACCGAGCCGGGAGGCGGCGGCGGGGCCACGGATCCGGGTGGGGGCGGCGGTGCGACCTGACCCGGCGCCGGCGGCGCTGCGGGCGCCCCGGGCGGCGGCGGTGCTGCGACCGAGCCGGGAGCGGGCGGGGGTGCGACCTGACCCGGTGCCGGCGGCGCGCCAGCGGCACCCGGGGGCGGCGGGGCGAGCGAGCCCATCGCCAGGTTCAGCGGGCCCTGGGCCTCGAGCTGGCCCAGCGCGGTGAGGCAGCGCTCACGCTGCTCGGCCAGGTCGGCAGGTGCCCGACCCGTGGACTCGAGGAAGGCCAGCACACCGAGGTCGCGGAGGTAGGCATCGCCCTGCTTCGACGGAGCCGCGCCGGTCGTCGCGCTGTTCATCGCCTCGTCGGCCTTGGCCATGGCCTGGTCGGCGAGCACCTTCGCCTTGTCGAGGAATCCCATCGTCGCTCCCGGGGTCGTCGTGCGGCCCAGACTAACCAGCGGGGACGGGCCGTCGGTGACGGCCGATCAGCTGCCCGCCGTGGTGGGCGTCGATGGTGTCGTGGGCGTCGATGGTGTGGTGGGCGTCGTGCTCGGCGCGGTGGCGGCGCCGGGTGCGCGGTGCTCGCGCCACCACTCGGTCCAGATCCGATCCGTCTCGGCCGCCACCCACTCGTCGTAGTAGGCGGTCATCTGCGCCTCGCTGATGTGGATCCCGTCGGGACGCAACGAGCGGTCCGTCGCCCGTGCGCCGAACCAGCCGGCGAAGTCGAGCACCCGCACCGTCTCCGGCCGCTCGGCGGCGACCTGACGGATGAGCTCGTGCAGGCGGGCCATGCGCGCCGGGTCGGCCTGGCGTGCGTACGCGTCGCTGCGCCCCTCCGCGGCCCAGCTGCCGTAGGCGGGCCACAGCCAGAGCAGCACCATGGCGCCGTCGCGCGACAGCGTGTCGACCGCCAGGCGCAGCTCGTCGAGCACGAACGCGTCGACCGCCGGGTCACCCAGCGCAGAGAAGCCCTCGGCTCCCGGGAGGCGCACGTCGGGCACCTCCCAGGCGCCGGTGACCAGCTGGGCGACGTCGGGACGGTCGGTCGCGAGCACCTCGGGCCACGTGACGGGCCAGTCGGTGCACGCCGGTGTGGCCTCGACGACGACGTCGAAGCGGTTCGCGTCGAAGCGGCTGACGCTGCAGCCCAACGCGACGTCGCCCAGCACCTCGCCCACGCCGGTGGTCGCCTGTCGGTGGTTGGCCAGCGCGATCGCCGTCTGCAGCGCGGTGGAGTCGCCGAAGGTCGCGATCCGCGGCTCGGGGGCGTCGAGCGGGGTGAGCGTCGTGGTGGTCTCGGCCGGGTCCGGCAGCGCCGCCCGCGACGCCTCGCGGCGCTGCTCGAAGGTCTCGAGCGAGCGTTCGAAGTCGATCTCCTCGGTGCCCTCCGAGCGGGCCCACGGCAGGAAGGTGAGCAGCGCCACCGTGGTCACTGCAGCGAGCGCCACGATCGGCGTGGCCCGCCCCACGGGCCAACGGCCCTGTCGGATGGGCTGCTCGATCACCCGGTAGGACACCTCCGCGAGCCCCAGCGTGACGGCGGTGGCCATCAGCGCACGCGGCAGCGCGGCCACATCGGGCAGCAGCTGGTCGGCGGCCAGGAACAGCGGCCAGTGGAACAGGTAGATCCCGTAGGACCGGGCACCGAGCCAGCGCAGCGGCGCGACGGCCAGCACGGTGCGGACCGGGCCGCGAGGCAGCACGGCCGCCAGGATGACCACGCAGCTCAGCAGCGCGTACAGCGCGAACCCGCCGCGGTAGAGCCACGACGTGGACTGCGGCAGCGCCCACCACCACCAGAGCTGCACCACCAGCGCGACCGCTCCCAGGGCCGCGACCAGGTCGCGGCGGCGGTGGCGCAGCACCAGGCGTCGCCGCACGCCACGCGACGACACCACGACGGCCAGCACCGCGCCGAGCAGCAGCTCGGGCGAGCGGGTGTCGGTGCCGAAGTAGATCCGGTCGTCGCTCATGCGGACCACGAACGGCAGCACGACCCCGACCAGCGCGGCAGCGCCGAGCGCCAGCGCGAGCGCCCGGCGCCGTCCCCGGGTGAGGCGCCACAGGCCGACGAGCAGCAGCGGGAACAGCAGGTAGAACTGCTCCTCGATCGCCAGGCTCCAGAAGTGCAGCACCGGCGACGGGTCGTCGAACAGGGCGCCGTAGCTGCTGTCGGTCCACACGAACCACCAGTTCGCGACGTCGAACAACGACGCCAGCACATCGCCCTGCATCGAGGCCTTCTGCGACGACGTGGCGACCAGCGGTGCGAACAGGACGAGCACCGCGGCCAGCGTGACCAGCGACGCGGGCAGCAGCCGCCGGAGCCGTCGACTCCAGAAGCGTCCCAACCGGGTGCCGTCACCGCGCGCGTCGCGCAGCAGCAACGAGGTGATCAGGAAGCCCGACAGCGTGAAGAAGCTGGACACCCCGAGGTAGCCGCCCACCATCACGCCCAGATCGGCGTGGAACGCCAGCACGCCGGCGACCGCCAGACCGCGCAGTCCGTCGAGGGCCGGCAGGTGCGGCAACCGCGTCCCGGCGCCCTGCAGGTCGACGAACTCTCGTGTGGCGGTGCGCATGGTCGTGGGTCCCCGCGCTCGGCGAGCGGGACGCTCAGTCTCCCACGTCATCGCCCGACCCGGACGCGTCCTCGGCCTGCCACCACAGGGCGCGCTCAGCGCCAGGAAGGGCGTTGGTGGGGGCAACGATCGGGCACGGATCGGGCACGGATCGGGCACCGTGGCGCTTCGCTGGCCCGACCCCGGCGTCAGCCCTAGCGTGACCCGCCATGAGCACGACGCCTCCTGATGCACCCGACCATGTGACCCTGACCGTCGCCGACGGCGTGGCCACCCTCGCGATCGACGACGGCAAGGCCAACGCGCTGTCGCACGCGGTGCTCGCCGGTGTGGAGCAGGCGCTCGACCAGGCGCTCGACGCCGGCGCCAAGGTCGTGGTGCTCGAGGGGCGCGACGGCAAGTTCTCCGCAGGCTTCGATCTGTCGGTCATGACCTCGGGAGCGGCCCAGGCACGCGACATGCTCGGGCGGGGCGCCGAGCTCGGGCTGCGGCTCTACGAGCTCCCGGTCCCGGTGGTCTTCGCCGTCACCGGTCATGCACTGGCGATGGGCGGCATCCTGCAGTGCTGCGCGGATGTGCGCATCGGCGCAGCCGGCCCGTACAAGTTGGGCCTGCCCGAGACGCGCATCGGCATGCCGGTGCCCGCCTTCGCCGTCGAGCTGTGCCGCGACCGCCTCTCGCCGCGCTGGTTCACCCGCTCGGTGCTGCTCGGTGAGACCCTCTCCCCCGAGCAGGCGCTCGAGGCCGGCTTCCTCGACGAGGTCGTCGAGCTCGACCAGGTCCGCCCTCGGGCACAGGCCGTGGCGGCCGACATCGCCGAGCACGTGGGCAGCGGCCCGTTCCGGGTCACCCGGCCGACGGTGCGCGGTGCGTTGGCGGCGCAGCTGCGCGACGCGCTCGCCGCGGACCTCGCCGGGTTCAGCGTCGAGAGCTGAGCCCGGGCCCGATGTGGCCCGCCGAACCGATCATGCACGCGACGAGGCCCGGGCGCAGCGCCCGGGCCTCGTCGCGTCAGCGGATCTGCGATCCGTGGCTCAGTAGTCGAACTCGTCGCGCTGCTTCGAGATGCAGGGCGAGTCGCCGCACGGATCGATGACCACACCCTCGGGCTGGAAGAACTGGCCCTTCTGCTCGATCACGCCCGGCTGGCGGCGCGGGTCCTCGTGCGGATCGGCGCAGCGCGGCGAGTCGACCTGATCGGCGTTGGCGCCGGTGCAGTCGGCGATGTAGCGCTGCGACATCGTCGGGGTGATGTTGCCCAGCGGCGGCGCCAGCGTGCCCGAGTCCCAGTAGAACAGCGCCGAGCCCGTCCACGGGAACGACCGGATCGGATCGATGCCGTAGAACGGCTCCGGCACGATCGTCGACCCCACGGGCAGCGCCGGCTGGTACATCGGGATGCCCAACGTGCGAGCGATGTTCTGCGAGGTGATGTTCGCCACCTGGTGGTCGCCGAAGGCGACCGTCATCAGGATCTCCTTCGCCGGCGTCAGGTCGTAGGGGCGGGCGGTCAGGTGCTGGACGTAGCCGCCGGTCTCGCCGCTGTCCCACAGCATCTGCAGCACGCCGAAGATGATCTGCTGGTCGAGCGGGTTCGGGTACGCGTTGCGCAGGACCACGAAGTACTCGTCGAAGTCGACGCTGCGGTTCAGCAGCGTCGAGTAGTTCATGCCGCCGACGCCGAGGCTGGCCCGGGTCCAGTCCTGGGCGATCGCGGTGACCGCGCCGCCCATGATGGCGCCCTGGCTGTTGCCGTCGTAGTACGCCGTCTCGGTGTTGATCATGTTGGCGCCCGACGTGGTCTGGAACTCGGGAGCGTTGCCGAGCCCGTCCAGGTGGATCATCAGGCGACCCAGGTAGAGCGTGTTGATCAGGCTCTGCTGCAGGCGGTCCGGCACCGACGGGAACTTCGAGATGTCCGACAGCGCCTCGAAGGCGTAGGCGACGTCCTCGGAGGACAGACCGATCCAGTTGGTGGCGCAGTACAGCGCGTTCAGCTCCGCCGCGGTGTGCTGCACCTGGCTGGAGGCAGCCTCGTTCGCGGAGCCGAGCAGGCCGTGCCCGTAGACCACCGGGATCGTCTCGCCGTTCTGCACGCCGGCTTCGGGCACGGAGCAGACGAACGAGGCGGTGTAGGTCCCGCTGGCGACGGGGTCACCGGTGCCCGGGTCGATGTCGAGCACGCCGCCGGGGCGACCGCGCTCGGTCAGGTACAGCGGCACCTCGAAGGTGCCCTCGACGATCTTGGCGATGCCGGGCTGCAGGTCGTCGGTGCGGGTGCCGGTGACGGTGAAGTCGGGTGCCTGCCCGTACAGCCGGCCGAACGCGTCGTCGCGCATGGCCAGGGCCTTGCCCGCCAGGGTCTCGGCCGAGGCGACCGTGAACCACCACGACAGGTACAGGTCGGCGCGGTTGACGCCGGCGGCGGCCATCTCGTTGAAGACGACGTCGAACTCGTCGCGGCGCTCCTCGATCTCGGGGCTGAGCGTCGGGTTGTTGTCGCGCAGCACCTTGAAGCCGATCGGCGCGGGGATCTCCAAGCCGTTGCTGTCCTTGATGTCGCGCAGGGCGACGGCGAAGCGGTGCGTCTCGATCAGCGAGGTGGCCGGTCGCAGGATCAGCGCACGGTCGGCGGCGTTGTCGGCGCGCTGGTCCATCTCGGCCCAGTGCGGCACGAGCTGGCCGCTGTCGAGGTCGACGATGACCGTGGCGGACTCCTCGGTCACCGAGAAGCCGATGTCACCCTCGCTCGGGAGGTTGGTCAGGTTGGGGTCGATGCCCGGCACGTGCACCAGGATCGGCGTGTTCGGGCTGAAGCCGTCGTTCTCGTTCCACGCGGTCGGGTCGAGCGTGGCGCCGTCGACGTTGGGCAGCAGGCCCGACGGCAGGTTCACACGCCGGCCGGTGCCGCTGGCGGGGTCCTCCACGGTGTAGGCGTCGCTCGGGAAGGGCAGCAGGCAGCTGCGGGTGTCGAGCACCTCGCAGCCGGGCTCGTTCTGCTCCAGCGCCGCCTGCAGCTGCGAGCTCTCCACGTCGGTCAGGTCGACCGGCTCGGGCGCCTCGCCGCTGGCCGTCGCGGCGGCGGCCTCCTGGGCGGTGGGGTTGCCCTTGGAGATGTCGCCCGTGAACGCCGGCTGGTTGTCCTCCGGGGAACAGGCGAGGGCGACGAGCGCCACCACACCGATCAGGATGGGCAAACGAAGTCGAGCGTTCACGGCATTCCTCTGTCTCGCGCACTCATGACGAGTGCCGACCCTAGCCGTGAGGGTCACCGAGCAGGAAAACGCCCGGCCGCCGGCTCGGGCACGGCTCGCCGGTGGGGTTCAGCGACCGCAGATCGGCCAGGGACGGGTGCCGCGCAGCCGCAGCAGGAGCAGCGCCCGGTAGTCCTGTTCCGCCGGGCTCGCGGCCGCGGGATCTCCCGTGCCGCCCACGCCTCGCCAGGTGGTGACGTCGAACTGGTAGGCACCCCGGTAGCGGCCCGACGCGCTCACGATGGAGTAGTTGCCACGCGACTCGCACTGACGGATGCGGGCGAGGGTGGCCGACTCCGCGGCGGTCGGGTTGCCGAGGCCCGGCGCCGCACCGGAGGGAGGCGCCGGGGCAGGTGCTCGAACCGGAGCAGGAGCGCTCGGCGTCGCGGACGGCGCAGTGACCGGAGCGGCGGCCGCGGCAGCTGCTCGGGCGGCAGCGGCCTCGGCGGCGGCCCGGCGGGCTTCCTCTCGGCGCGCCGCGGCCTCGGCCTCGGCAGCCTGCACCGCAGCGGCGAGCGCCGCCTCGGCGTCGCGCTCGAACGCCGCGGCCTGGATCAGGTCGTAGCGAGCCTCGGTGAGCTCGGCGTCCGCCCGGTCCACCGCGGTGGCGGCGTCCAGCACCGCGGGCCCGTTGGCCTCCCGCAGCGACTCGAAGCGGTCCGCGGCCTCGTCGGCGGACACGGACTGGCCCAGCAGCAGGCTGGACTGCCACGCCAACGCCTGCGCCTGCTCCAGGCTGAGCGTGGCCCGGAACACCTCGGACTGTCCGCCGTCGATGTAGGCCGCGATCGCGTACTCGCGCAGCTCCCGGCGAGCGTCGGCCACCTCGGCGGTCAGGGTCGCGTCCAGCTGGCCCAGCTCCTCGGCGCGGGAGCGTGACTGCGCGGCCTCGGCCTCGGCCTCGGCGACGCGCTGCTCGGCCTGCACGCGGTCCGCCGTGGCCGCGGCGAGCGCGGCCCGAGCTTGGCGCACCGCGTCGGGAGCGCTCGAGGCAGGGCCCACCGTGCCGAGCACGAAGCACAGACCGACCACGGCCGCGATGGCGGCACGAGCGCTGGTGCTCGTGCGGCCGCGGCGGCGCAGCGGGCGCTGGGTGGGACGGTCGGCGCGGGAGAGGTTCACAGCTACAGGGACCAGAGGTGAAGGGCGTCGAAGGTGACTCACCGTCGGCGGCCGAGCAGTCTGTCACGCGATCGACACGAAACGAAAGTGTCCCTGTCACATCGGCACGAGACGTGCCGGACTCAAGGAGCCCGCGCGATCCCGTCCGCGTCCACGGCGGGATCGGTCGGCTCAGTCGGTGCGGCGACGTCGGCGCAGCAGGAGCGCCAGCACCAACGCGACCAGTCCTGCTGCGCCCAGCGCGGCGATCACCGCCCGGTTGGCCGTGCCCTCCTCCGGGGCCGCGGCGACGGGCACGTCGGAACCGACGCGGGCCGCCGACCCGTTCGGCGAGGCGTCACGAAGGTCGACCTCGACGCGCTCGGCCTCCGACAGGGCTGCGGCCAGCTCGTCGGCGTCGGCCTCGAGCTCTGCCTCGAGCTCAGCCTCGAGCTCCGCCTCGGCCTCGGCTTCGGCCAGCAGCGCCTCGTCGTCGATCACCGCATCGATCACGGTGGTCTCCACCTCGATGTCGCCCGTCTCGTCGTCGATCACCGCATCGATCACGGTGGTCTCCACCTCGATGTCGCCGGTCTCGTCGTCGACGGTGAGCTCCTCGATCACGAGCTCCTCGGCCACGACCTCACCCGAGGCGGCGTCCACCACCACGTCGTCGGTGATGATGCGCTCACCGACGACCTCGCCGGTGACCTCGTCGACGAGCAGCTCGTCGGTCACGGTCTCCACCACCACCAGCTCCTCGGCCACCGGCTCGTCGACGTCGACCCCGGGATCGAGCAGCGCGTCGACGGGCGGCGGCTCCTCGGCATCGGCACCGGGTCGTGGACGCTTGGGGTCGTAGGCCGCCATCAGAGGTCTCCTGTGCTCGAGGGTGCGTGCGCGATCGGTGACGCGGGCGCGGTCGGTGCGATCGTGGCGATCGGCGCTGCGGCGTCGGCCGGCATCATCGTGTCGGGTGACGGGTCGCCGTCCGCCTCGACGGTCGCGCCGGACGGATCGGACGTGCCGCCGGCGGGATCCGCTGACCGTTCCACGATCCCGAGCATGCCGGCGAGCTGGTCGAACTCGGCCGCGGCGGCCGCCGCGCCGTCCCGTGTGAGCGCGTGCACCGGGGTGGACTGCGCCGCAGCTTCGGCCACCGCAGCGCGCAGCCTGACGGACGGCTCGACGACCAGCTCGGGGTGCAGCTGGCGGAGCTGGTCGTCCCAGTACGCCGCGTCGCGTGTGCGACCCAGTCGGTTGACGACGATGCCGGCCACCTCGGGGCGACCGCCGCGGCGCTCCGCGATGCGACCGATGTTGCGCAGGATCTGCTCCACGCCGTCGGCGCTCCAGGCAGCCGGCTCGGCCACGATCAGGACCCGATCGGCGGCGAACAATGCGTTGACCGTGAGCAGACCCAACGACGGCGGACAGTCGATGACCACCTCGTCGTAGTCGTCGACCAGCCCCTCCAGGGCCACGGCGAGGCGATCCTGCGCACCGATGACGTCGAGCGCCAACTGGTGCTCGCGCTGGGCCAGGCGGGGCGAGCTGGCGGCCAGGTCGACCGGCGCCCAGCCCTCGGGTGCGTCCCATCCGGATCGCTGCACGACCGCCCGCAGCGCGCCGGGCTGCTCGCCCTCGAGCGCGTGGTCGACGGTTCGGTCAGCACCGAACACCCCCAGACCGGTGGTCGCGTTGGCCTGCGGGTCCAGGTCGACCACGAGTACGCGGCGACCGGCTGCGCCAGCAGCGGCGGCCAGCCCGAGGGTGACCGTCGTCTTGCCGACGCCCCCCTTCTGGTTGACGACCGCGATGACGCCCATGGCGGCACGCTAGTCAACCGAGCGGCGCACCAACAGCGACGGGCCACGGCCGGACCCTGCGTGCCACACTCCGGACGTGCCCGAGCTGCCCGAGGTCGAGACGATCCGCCGCCAGCTCGAGCCGCTCCTGGTGGGCTCGACCGTGCTCGACGCCTGGGCGTTCCCGTCGGGGAAGTTCAGCGCCGCGGTCGAGGCGAGCGGCGCCACGATCGTGTCGGTCGACCGGCGCGGCAAGTACCTGCTGATGGGCCTGGACCGCGCCGGCGACCGCGCGGGCGACAGCCCCGGCGTGCGCTCCGCCGGCACCGCCGCCGAGCAGTTGATCGTGCACCTCGGCATGACCGGACGGCTGTCGGTCTCGCAGGCACCAGGCGCTGAGCCACACCCGGCGACCGACGCGGGCCTGCGCGGCGGGCCCCGCTCCAGCTGGGCCGAGTCGGTCGCGTCGCCCGGCTCCGTTCCCTCCGACGCGCACCTGCGTGCGCGGTGGTCGCTGCACGACGGCAGGGCGCTGTCCTTCCACGACGTGCGTCGCTTCGGGCGCATCGCGGTGGTGCCCGCAGGAGACCACGGGTCGCTGCCGACGCTCGCCGCGTTGGGTCCGGAGCCCTTCGACGAGTCGTTCAGCCCCGAGCGTCTGCGGGACATGGTCAACGCGAGCCGACGGGCGGTGAAGACCCAGCTGCTGTCGCAGCGCGTGGTGGCGGGCGTCGGCAACATCTACGCCGACGAGGCGCTGTGGCGCGCGCGGGTGCACCCGAGCTCGCGGCGACTGAGCCGCGACGAGGCGCAGCGGTTGCGCGACGCGGTCCGCGACGTGCTCGCTGCGGGCATCACGCACGGCGGCACGACGTTGCGTGACTACCGCGACGTGTCGGGCGATGAAGGCAGCAACCAGCGGCACCTCGACTGCTACGGCCGAGCGGGCGAGCCGTGCGTGCGCTGCGGCGACGTGCTGCGCCGGTCCGTCGTCGACGCCCGCGCGACGGCGCACTGCGCGACCTGCCAGCGACGCCGGGCCTGACGAGCTGCACAGCACCCACCCACACGCGATGGCCAGCCGTTCCTCGTCGTGTTAGATTGCGATTCCGTTACAGCAACGCTCACGCAGCGTGGCCGTACGTCACCGATGGCGACGGTCGGACCGACGAGACCTGAGGCGAGATCTCCCACGTGTCGACAACTTCTCCACGTTCATCCCTGAAGACCGCTCCCCGAACCTCGGGTCGCGTCCGCGTGGCCGCCGGCCTCGCCGCAGCGGTCGCGGTGTCCATCCTCCCGTTGTCGGCCGGCCCGGCGAGCGCGGTGCGCAGCCAGGACGGCTCGAGCCTGCAGGAGCTGCAGCGCAAGCGGGAAGAGGTGCGCCAGCAGAAGGCGGCGCAGGCCTCCGAGGTGAACGCGCTCGAAGCCTCCGATGCCGAGGTCAGCTCGGCGCTGTCCGCACTGAACGCGAACGTGAGCGCCCAGCAGGACGCCGTCGAGGAGGCCGAGCGCGCCGTCGCCCAGGCCACCGAGGAGCAGCAGGCGGCCGAGGCCGCACAGGCGCAGAAGCAGCGCGAGCTCGACGAGATCACCGCGCAGATGAAGGCCTCGGCGGTCGAGGCGTACGTGACGATGGGCTCCGGCGACACCTTCGCCACCCTCGGCTCCGACGACATCAACGACGCCGTCAACAAGCGCACGCTGCTGAGCATGCGTGCCAGCAAGGACATCGACCTGGCCGAGCGCTACCGCTCGGTGCAGCAGGACCTGGAGCTGCAACGCGCGACCGCGGCTGCGGCCGCAGAGCGGGCTCGCACCAACCAGGTCGCCGTCGAGGATCGCCTCGAGGAGCTCAACGCCGCCTACGCCGAGCAGCAGGCCTTCGCCGCCCAGGTGGAGCAGCGCCTCGATGCCGCCTTGTCCGAGGCGGACTCGCTCGCCGAGCTCGACGCCGGGCTGTCCCAGACCATCTCCGCCAAGCAGGCCGAGATCGCCAAGGCGCTCGCCGCGCAGAAGGCGGCCCAGGAGGCACGGGCCCGTGCGGCCGCGTCGTCCCGAGCCAGCGCGGTGGTCTCCGGCGGCTCCAGTTCCAGCGGTGGCGGCGGCGGAGGCGGCGGTGGCGGTGGCGGCACCCCGCCGAACATCACCGGCACCGGTGAGATCGTGTCGGTCGGCGGCATCCGCGTGCACCAGTCGATCGCCGGCAACCTGCAGAGCCTGCTCGCCGCCGCGTCGGCGGCCGGCATCAACTTCGGCGGTGGCGGCTACCGCGACCCGTCCGGTCAGATCGCCGTTCGCCGCAACAACTGCGGCTCGTCCAACTACGCCATCTACGAGATGCCGGCGTCGCAGTGCAGCCCCCCGACCGCTCGCCCTGGCACCTCGATGCACGAGCGTGGTCTGGCCATCGACTTCACCCAGGGCGGCTCCACGCTGACCCGCGGCAGCTCGGGCTTCGCCTGGCTCAGGGCCAACGGTGCCAGCTTCGGGTTCTTCAACCTGCCGTCGGAGCCCTGGCACTGGAGCACCAACGGCAACTGAGCCGACCGCCGCTGCGACGCAGCGGGTCGGTGATCAGCAGGGTCGGTGATCAGCAGGGTCGGTGATCAGCCGGGTCGGTGATCAGTTGGGACGTTCCCGGCGTGCCCGGAGCGGGGCGTCGCTGGTGAAGATCGACGCAGCCAGCTCGGCGTCGGCCACCACGGCCTGATCGCCACCCAGGTCCTTGGCTCGCAGCATGCCGGCGTCGGCCACTCGCAGCACGGTGTCGCCGTCGTGGCCGACCGACGAGTGCGCGATGCCGAACGAGCAGGTGAACGGCGGCACCGGCGACGCGTCGAGCGCACGGGCCAGCGCAGCGCGCACCCGGTCGATGGCCTCGAGCGAGATCTCCACCGACATGTTCGGGTAGACGAGCACGAACTCCTCGCCGCCGAGGCGTGCGACGACGTCGTTGCCGCGCACGTTGTCACGCAGCACGCCGGCGAACAGCTGCAGCGCCTTGTCGCCCATCTCGTGACCGAAGTTGTCGTTGAGCAGCTTGAACCGGTCGAGGTCCGCGAGCACCACGACGAAGGGGGTGTCGCGGTCGAACAGCTCGCCGATCTGCGCCTCGAGGATCCGGCGGTTGGGCAGGCCGGTGAGCCCGTCGGTGGACGCCTCGTGCCGGCTGCTCTCCAAGGTGCGCAGCGCGCTGAACCGGGTGCCGGTCTGGGTGGCGAGGCCGACCAGCTGGTCGACGACGTCGGCGGCGGGCGCGTCGCCGTCGGCGGCGGTCATGTGCAGCACCCCGACGGGTCGCCCGGCGATCGTCACCGGCACGCATGCGGCGGAGCACGGGCCTTCGGGACGGTCGCGCAGCTTCGGGCACGCGTTGATCGACTCGGAGCTGTCGAACACCGACACCTGACCCCGGCGCAGCGCCACGCACGAGCCGGTGATGTCGACCGGGCATCCGGGCGCTGCAGCGTTGGGGTTGGCGGCCACCTGCTGCAGCCGGGTGGACCCGCGCTCGGACAGCAGCAGCTCGACGCGACGATCGCCTCCGACGACGGCGAGCGCCCGATCGAGCACCTCGTAGGTCGAGGCCTCGTCCTCGGCGAGGTCGAGCGCCTCGAAGATGCGCCGGCGCTGCTCACCCCACTCGGCGCGACGACGCAGCGCCACCAGGCGCTGGCGGTCCTCGGCGGCGCGTCGGCGCAGCTCGGCGCCCAGCCACGCCATCTCGGCGAACCCGCGCACCTCGACGGGCGTCACCGCCTGGTCCATGCCGACCTGGTCGATCGAGCGGTGCAGATCCGACACCGCCCGGTCCAAGCCTCGCTGGAGCCGCCGTCTCGCCGCTGCGGCGACCACACCAGCGAGGATCAGGCCGGCGACGAGGGCCAGGATGGCGAGTGCACCGACGGTGCCGGCGCGGTCGCGGTCGTCCTGCGCGAGCTGCGACGCGCGGTCGGCGAACGCATCGGAGGCGTCGACGGCGTCGCGCTGCGCGCCGTCGAGCTGTTCGAGCTCGTTGCCCAGCTCGAGCGGCGAGCCATCGGCACGTTCCAGCGCTGCAGACAGGTCCTCGACGAAGGCGGTCCCGGCGCGATCCGCGCGCTCGCGGTCGGCTGCGGCGCCGTCGCCGGGCAGCGGCTGGTCGCCATCGATGCCGGCGGACACATCGGCCAACAGGTCGGGCAGCGCACCCACCGACTCGACCGACTGGCCCACGCCCGCCGCCACCGACGCGAGCGTCGCGGCCCAGACCCGTTCGAGCGCCGAGGTGCGCAGCTGCTGCGACGCAGCGACCGCGTCCCACTGCGCGGCGCTGCGGTGCAACGCCGAGGCCCGGAGCGCTCCGAGACCGCAGAGGGCGCCGGCGAGCACCAGCACGACGGCGACCGGCGCGAGCACTCGGATGACGCGCGCAGAGAGCGCCGACGGCGGTGCGGCGGCGAGCGGGGTCAGCGTGGGCTCATCGGGTGTGGCCGGTGCGTGGGCCACGACCTCGGGGGTGCGACGCTCGTCGTGGTGGTCCGGAGCCGGTTCGGTCGATGGCGCGGGAGGCGTGAGCGATGTCGGGCCGGTCGAGCGCCGCAGATCGACCACGGTCGTGTCGTCCAGCGCAGCCTCGGAGGGATCTCCGTGCCCGTGATCGCCGCGTCCTCTCGAGGGCAGCTGCACGACGCCGTCGCCCGACCCGGGGTCCTGGTCCGCGGCGCGCGGGGTGGGAGCATCCGCCCCGTCGGCGTCATGCGGACGCGACGACCGAGGGTCGTGCTCCGGCATCATCCAGTTCTGCTCCCCAGCATCGACCGAAGGGTAGCAACTGCATCACGCAGGCCTGTGCCGTCGCCCACCTGGTCCCTCCGGTCGCCGAGCTCCGCCCGTCCATCGGCACGGATCACCGAGCCCCATCGTCGCGCGGTTCGCGGTCGCGCGAGCGCTCTACGCGCATTTCGGGGGGCAATTGTCCCCACCTGAGAGGGTTGCCCTTGCGTCGCTTCTGGCCACCTACTACTCAAGGGGAAGTCATCTGTGGGTCGCGCCGGCATCCGGCTCGCCCACGGCGTCATCGGGGGAAGGTGCTCGGTCGTTCGACCGTGGACGGATCCCGGTTGAGGTCGTCACCCCGGGAGCCTCCCGGGGGAGAGCTGGAGCGTCCTCGTTGCACACAACGGGTCAACGCAAGAGGGAGAGTCAGTCGATGCGAGTTCGATCCACCAGGCGATCGGCCACCACACGCCGAACCGGCGCCGCCATCCTGGCCACGGCCATGGTGTCGATGCTGCTCGTGGTCGCCACCAGCGGCACCGCCACGTCGGCCGCGCCGGTCAACGCCACCATCCCGACCAGCTGCACCGGTCGCGACAAGGCCACCAACGACACGTTGGCGCTGGCGAAGGGGCTCATCGGCTCCGACCGCGTCGCGGTGAACCTGGTCGTCACCGGCGGTGACGTGCCCGAGACCACGGGCCTCCAGCAGGACATCAACGCCGCCTTCAACTGGGCCGCAACGATGGACCAGAAGCTGATCGACCAGGCGGCAGCGCTCATCCCGTCGATCACCGTGTCGAACATCAACGCCGTGCAGCAGGTGAAGGGCCCGGCCTCGGCCGACGAGTTCACCGGCTCCAACCCCGGCCCGGTCTCCATCACCCCGCAGGCCGGCGTGCCGGCGCAGCTGCCCATCGGCACCGTCGGCGGCACCGTCACGACGACCGGCGGCGGCATCATCACCTACCGCGTCGCCGCGCTGACCCTCGACGTCAAGCTGACCGTCTCGGGTGCGGGCGACTTCGATCTGAAGCTCACCTGCGAGGTGCAGGGCTCCAACATCATCGCCAAGACCACCGTGCGCGACCCCGACGCCCCGGTGTTCGATCCGGAGATCGTGCGTCTGAGCACCGGCACCAACGGCACCGCCTCGGTCGACCTGCTCGGTGACGTCATCTCCCCCGGAAAGACCCCGCTGCTGCCCGAGTCGCTGAAGATCGTCGAGCAGCCCAGCGCCGGCACGGCGTCGATCACCAACGGCGTGTTCAACTACACCGCTCCTGCGACGGGCGGCACCTACACCACGACCGTCGAGGTCTGCGGCGCCCCCAAGGACGAGGCCGGCACGCCGGGTGTGAACGAGACCCAGCTGCTGACCCTCGGTGACAACTGGACCGCGGTCGGCACCGGCGGTGGCCTGCCCATCGTGGGTCAGGGCCTCAACCCCCGCCCCGTCGCCTTCACCCTGAAGGTCGGCGAGGAGGAGACGGCGCTGATCTGGACCGCCGAGCACGCGCTGCTGCCCGGCCTGATCGCGCTGCCGCTCGACGGCAAGGTGCCCACGGCGGCGAACTGGGCTCCGGAGACCTCCGAGGGCCTGGTCAACAAGTACGCCATCGAGACCCGCTACAAGGGCGTCTCGCCCGCCACCGTGCAGGCGGCGATCGAAGCGCTGCCCAGCGTGGGTGCGGGCAACGTCCAGGTGACCGGCCTCGACATCGACGGCAACGCCACCACCAGCCCGAGCAAGATCACCAAGCTCCAGGTCACCTACGTCGGTGCCAAGGGCCAGCAGGACATCCCGTCGATCACGCTCGGCCAGTGGTACACCGTGCCGCCGCAGGAGGTGCTGGACCGCATCAGCGCCACCATCTCCAGCCTGGCCGGATCGCTCGGCGCCGAGGACCCCGACGCCCCGCCGCCGAGCGAGTTCGAGAACTTCCTCGACACCCTCGACCCCAACTCCGCCGCCGACCAGAAGAAGGCCGACGACGCGATGGGCGCCAAGATCCTCGCCAGCATCACCAGCGGCACCCCGGTCCCGCAGGCGGACTGGACGGCCTACATCCTGTTCAAGCTCAACATCGGTGCGCTGATCCCGCAGCTGACGACGTTCCTCAACAGCCTCTTCCCGCAGAAGATCGCTGCGTCGACCGTCGAGCAGGGCGAGGCCCCGACGCCGCCCCAGCCGCTGTGCGCGCAGGGCATCGTCGAGGTCACCGTCACCCAGGTCGCGGCGCTCACCGCCGTCAACGGCGCCCAGGTCAGCGGGACCAACGGGAGCGCTGGCATCGGCTTCGTCGGCTGATCTCCCAGGGCCCCGGCGCCCTGAGCATCTGAGAACCCGAACCGGGGGTGCGGCACTCGCCGCACCCCCGGTTCGCGTCCCGGCCGGCGTCGCTGTCACACCCCGTCGCGAAGATGCACCCATGACCTCTTCCACCGACACCGCCGTCCGTCGGGCACACTCGGTGCCCTCGTTGCCCACCACCCGCCGTCACCGTGGTCAGGTCGCTCGCTGGGCGCTCGCCAACGGCCACCGGGTGCAACGCGACGCGCTGGCGGCCATCGTGGCGGTGCGAGTCGACCCCTCGTCGGCCACGGTCGAGCTCCGCTGGACCGTCGCCGACGTCGAGCGCGTCCTGTGGGCCCTGGCGCCCGCGTGGTGCGCCTCCCAGCAGGTGGCGGTGCCCGACGGCCTGGCCGTCACGTTGACCACGTACCTGCGCTACCTCTCCGCGCACCGGCTGCTCGGGCCCGGGTCCGACCCCATCTCGGCGTTGCGTCGGGCCGCCACCGAGCAGCAGTCGGGGGCGCAGCGCAGCCGGGCGCGTCACCCCGCAGCCGGACGCTCCGCGCCGGTGCTGCCCATCTGCTGAGGTCAGGAGATGCCGAAGAACGCCAGCATCTCGTCGAGCGGCTGGTAGGCACCCCGCCGGGGCCACTCGTGGCCCTTGCCCGGGACTCGCACCAGCTCGACCCGGGTGCCGTCCGCGCAGCCGGTCCACTCGGTGCGCTCGACGTCGGCATCGGTGCGCACCTCCGGCTCGGGTGAGCACCCGTCCGCCTGCGCCCACGCCGCCACCGAGCCCGTCACCGGCGGGAACGGCGCTGACGACACGAGCGAGCCGAGCGCGATCCCACCGCCGAAGGGCACGACCAGGTCGACGTCACCGTGCTGGTGCAGCAACGACAACGGTGTGGCCGGCTCACAGCCGGTCACGTTCGAACCCGACATCGGCGCGATCGCCGCCAGCTCCTCCGAGCGCTCGCAGGCGTAGGAGTAGACCATCAGCGCGCCGTTGGAGAACCCGGTCAGGAAGAGGCGTTGCGGATCGACGTCGGGCCGTGATCGCAGCGACGCGAAGACCGCGTCCAGGAACGCACGGTCGTCGATGCCGCGCAGGTTGGCCGGCGGGCAGCAGGGGCCCATGTTCCAGGAGTTGTCGAGTCCCTGGGGGAACACCGCGACGAAGCCGTCGCGGGCCACCGCCTCGCGCCAGGCCGCCGTGCGCGACATCGCCTGGGCGTCCACCCCCAGACCGTGCAGCGCCACCACCGCGGGCATCGCCTCGCCGGCGGGCACCTCGGCCGGCTCGATGACGATCGCGGCGCGGTCGAGGTTGCCGACTCGGAGCTGCACACGTTCGACCACCACGTCGTCGGGCTCGGAGGTCGTCGGCGCCGGGTCCGGCACCGACGACGGGACCGACGAGGACGAGGTGGGTGCCGCGGTGGTGGTCGGCTCGACGGTGTCGGTGGAGCCGCCGTCGCGCAGCGACGCGACCAGCAGGATCAGGCAGATCACGACGACCCCGCCGAGCACCAGCCCGCTCACGATCCACTTGGTCGACGTCGTGGACTCCGGCACCTGTTCCTCTCGGGCCGTGCCGTCGGACGACGGCGAGCCGGTCGCCGATGAGTGTACGGGGCGCCAGGTGCTGCTCCACGACGCCGGACCCGAGCCCCGGCGCCGCCGTTGCACCTCGCCACCGCTTTTCTGACGGGTCGTCAGTTCGCGTTAGCTTGACCGTCGTGAGCGCCACCGAGATCTCCACCGACCTCTTGGACGAGGCGACGTTCCGCGAGTCGATCCGCGACTGGATGGCCGACCACCTCCGCGGCGAGTTCGCGGTCCTGCGCCACCGCGGCGGCCCCGGCGACGAGCACGCGTTCGTCGAGGAGCGCATGGCCTGGGAGCGAGAGCTCGCCTCGGGCGGGTGGACCTGTGTGGGCTGGCCCACCGAGCACGGCGGCATGGGGCTGCCGATCCACCTCGAGGTCGCCTTCCACGAGGAGTACGCACGTGCGGGCGGCCCTGGTCGTGCCGGGCTGATCGGCGAGGGCCTGCTCGGTCCGACGCTCATCCACTTCGCCTCGCCGGAGATCCAGCAGCGCTTCCTGCCCGGCATCGTGGCGGGCACCGAGTTCTGGTGCCAGGGCTACTCCGAGCCCAACGCCGGCTCCGACCTGGCCAACGTCAAGACCCGGGCGCGCCTGGAGGGCGACGAGTGGGTCATCGACGGCCAGAAGGTCTGGACCTCGCTCGCGCAGTGGTCCGACTGGTGCTTCGTGGTGTGCCGCACCGAGGAGGGCTCCGAGCGCCACAAGGGCCTGTCCTACCTGCTGGTGCCCATGGACCAACCCGGCATCGAGATCCGGCCGATCCGCCAGATCACCGGCACCGCCGAGTTCAACGAGGTCTTCTTCGACGGTGCCCGGACCCACAAGGACCTCTGCGTCGGCGCGCCGGGCGACGGGTGGAAGGTCGCCATGGGCACCTTGGCCTTCGAGCGGGGCGTGCTCACGCTGGGCCAGCAGATGGCCTTCGAGCGGGAGCTGACCGAGATCACCGAGGCCGCACGCGAGCGTGGCGCGACCGCCGACCCGATCATGCGACAGCGCCTCGCGGGCATGTGGAGCCGGCTGCGCATCATGCGCTGGAACGCCCTACGGGCGCTGCGCGTCGACGACGACGTCGCGCTGCCGCGGGAGGCGATGATCAACAAGCTCTACTGGGCGAACCTGCACCGCGACATGGGCGAGCTGGCCATGGACGTGCTGGGCGCGGAGTCGCTGCTGACCCGCTACTCCGAGGCCGACGAGGGCGACGCCGGCGAGCTCGAGATGGGCGCCGCGCACAAGCTGTTCTTCTTCAGCCGCTCCGACACCATCTACGGCGGCTCCGACGAGATCCAGCGCAACGTCATCGGCGAGCGGGCCCTGGGCCTGCCGCGCGAGCCCCGCTGATCCGACGACCACCCCGCCGACCCGAGGACACGAGGACCTGAACATGGCACAGCCCGCTCCGATCGAACCCCCCGGCCGCGGCCTGCTCGAGGACCGCACCGTCGTGATCACCGCCGCCGCCGGCTCCGGCATCGGCGGTGCGCTGGCGCGTCGCTGCCTGCTCGAGGGTGCGCGCATCGTGATCTCCGACGCCCACGAGCGCCGGGTCGGCGAGACCGCCGACGCGCTCGGCGAGGAGTTCGGCACCCGGCCGGTCGCGATGCGCTGCGACGTGACCAGCGAGGACGACGTGCAGGCGCTGGTGGGCGCCGCGCTCGATGACCTGGGCCACATCGACGTCTGGATGAACAACGCCGGCCTCGGCGGCAACGGCCTGGTCACCGAGCTGACCGACGAGCAGTGGTCCAAGGTGCTCGACGTGACGCTGACCGGCACCTTCCGCTGCGTCCGTGCGGTGCTGCCCCACATGTACGAGCGCGGCCAGGGCGCGATCGTGAACAACGCCTCGGTGCTGGGCTGGCGTGCCCAGGAGCGCCAGGCGCACTACGCGGCGGCGAAGGCCGGCGTGATGGCCCTCACCCGGTGCAGCGCCATCGAGGCGGCCGAGCACGGCGTGCGGGTCAACGCGGTGGCACCCAGCCTGGCGATGCACCCGAACCTGGAGAAGGTCACCCCTCCCGGGCTGCTCGAGGAGCTCAAGGCCGCCGAGGCGTTCGGCCGCGGGGCCGAGCCGTGGGAGGTCGCCAACGTGATGGTGTTCCTGGCCAGCGACCTCTCCAGCTACATGACCGGCGAGGTGCTGCCGGTCTCCAGCCAGCACGCCTGAGCGAACCCGCCGATCCCGCTGCAGCGACCCACGAGGAGCCGACATGACCACCGTGCAGAGCCCCGCCGAACTGCTCACCCTGGACGGCGCCGACCTGGGCGCGACCGACTGGTCGACGGTGACCCAGGAGCAGGTGAACCTGTTCGCGGATGCCACCGGTGATCACCAGTGGATCCACGTCGACGTCGAGCGGGCGACCGCGGAGTCGCCCTTCGGCGGCCCGATCGCGCACGGCTATCTGACGCTGTCGCTGGTCAACCTCTTCCTGCCCCAGCTGCTCGAGGTGCAAGGTGCGTCGATGGGCGTCAACGTCGGGCTCGACAAGGTGCGGTTCCCCGCGCCGGTGCCCGTCGGCTCGCGGCTGCGAGGCCGGGGCCAGATCGTCGCGGTCGAGGAGGCCAAGGGCGGTGTGCAGGTCACGGTGCGCGTCACCGTCGAGGCCGAGGGCAACGACAAGCCCGTCTGCATCGCCGACACGGTGAGCCGCTTCTTTCCGTAAGGGGAGCTTCCCTCGCCCGCTCAGTCGCAGAACGGCGCTGCGGTGTCGAGCACGCGGTTCACCGAGTCGCGGTCCAGCTGCCACCGCTCGGGGGCGCGGCTCGCGACGCCGTCGAAGACGACGCCGGACCCGCCGTCGGGCACACCCGGCCCGACGAAGCTGTAGCGCACCCAGGCCGTGTCGTCGTCGACGAATCGCAGCTCGGTCAGCACCACCTCGACGCCGCCCGCGCACGGCCCCTCGGCGAACGTCGCCAAGCGCGCTGCGAGGTCGCCCGGATCCCGCACCCAGCCGGCTCGCTGCTCGGCGGGCAGGTCGGAGGCGAACACGTTGACGAGGGCGTCGCGGATCTGTCGCTTCGCGACGTCGCCGTCGACCGGTGGGATGTCGACCGGGAGCGGCGTGGTCGCCCCGGGAACGATCTCCGAGGCGACCATCGAGGCCGACTGCGAGCCCTCGAGGCTCGTCACCCGGGACTGCAGGTCCACGACCCGCGCGGCGAGCCACCACACCGCGAGGATCAGGAGCACGACCGTCACGACCAACCAGGTCGGCGGCCGCGACCGCCTGCGGTCGCCACGGCCCGTCGGGGTGCCCGGGGCCCCAGGTGTGGCGGGGGGACCCGACTCCGACGTCGGAGGACGTGCCTGCACCATCGGATCGGTCATCGAACCCTCCCTCTTCGCGGACGACGGTACCCGCGTCCCGCCGCCCGGTGTCGGGAACATCGCCAGCTGGCCCGTGTTGTTACCCATGGGTAACCTGCCCCGACGGCCGGCACTCGAGCCGGACCCGAGATCCACACCACCAGCGCCCTGATCGGTGCTGCCTGCCCTGAGGGGGACCAATGACCGAGGCCGTGATCGTCGCCACCGCCCGTACGCCCATCGGCCGCATGGCCAAGGGCTCGCTCAAGGACATGCGGCCCGACGACCTGTCGGCGCGCATCATCGAGGCCGTGCTGGACAAGGTCCCGCAGCTGGACCGCACCCAGATCGAGGACGTGCTCTGGGGCTGCGGTCAGCCCGGCGGCGAGTCGGGCCACAACATCGCCCGTGTGTCGGCGGTGCTCGCCGGACTCGACGACGTGCCCGGCGCGACCGTCAACCGCTACTGCTCGTCGTCGCTGATGACGATCCGCATGGCCGCCCACGCCATCAAGGCCGGCGACGGCGACGTGTTCCTCGCCGGTGGCGTCGAGACCGCCAGCCGCTTCTTCTTCGGCATGGCCGACGGCCCGAAGAACCCGATCTTCGAAGAGGCCGAGGCCCGCTCGGCGCAGCGCGCCGAGGGCGGCGCCCCTGTGTGGTCCCCGCCGGCCGGGCTGCCCGACATGTACCTGGCCATGGGCCAGACCGCCGAGAACGTCGCGCAGTACAAGAACGTGGGCCGTGCCGACCAGGACGAGTTCGCGGTGCGCAGCCAGAACCTGGCCGAGGAGAGCCTGAACAACGGCTTCTGGGAGGCCGAGATCACCCCGGTCGAGACCCCCGACGGCCTGGTCGCCAAGGACGACGGCATCCGCCCCGGCACCACGCTCGAGAAGGTGTCGAGCCTGGCCCCGGCGTTCCGCCCCGACGGCACCGTGACCGCCGGCAACGCCTGCCCGCTCAACGACGGCGCCGCTGCCGTCGTCGTCATGAGCGACACGAAGGCCAAGGAGCTGGGCATCACCCCGCTGGCGCGCATCGTCTCGTCGGCGGCCACCGGCCTGAACCCCGAGATCATGGGCCTCGGCCCGGTCGAGGCGGTCAAGAAGGCGCTCGGCCGTGCCGGCATGAGCGTCGACGACATCGACCTGTTCGAGATCAACGAGGCCTTCGCCGCACAGGTGCTGCCCTCGGCGTGGGAGCTCGGCATCCCGATGGAGAAGCTGAACACCCGCGGCGGCTCGATCGCCCTGGGCCATCCCTTCGGCATGACCGGTGCGCGCATCATGACCACCCTGATCCACAACCTGCAGGAGTCCGACAAGACCTTCGGCGTCGAGACCATGTGCGTCGGCGGTGGCCAGGGCATGGCGATGGTGGTCGAGCGCCTGAGCTGAGCGTTCGCTCCTCGATCCGTTCCGAGCACGGGCCCGGTCGCCACGGCGACCGGGCCCGTTGCGTTGCGCCGCTAGGGTCCCCGACGAGGAGAGGACTCGATGACCGACCAGCGTGGACACGACGGCGAAGGCTTCGACGGGGCGGCGTTCGACGAGGACGACCTGCCGGTGCGTCGGCCGTCGCCGGTCGTACGGATCGTGGCCGTGGTCGTGGTGGTCGCCGTGGCGCTGTCCGTCGCGGCCGTCGTCGTCGGCGTGCTCACGTCGGACGACGACGAGCGCGTGGACGCATCGGGAGCGAGGGCCAGCGAGTCGGCCTCGGCGGAGGTGAGCGACCCGTCGAGGACTCCGCAGCCGCCGTCCACGCTGGAGTCGATGACCACCCAGATGTCCCCGTGTGAACCGTTGGGTCCGGCAGACATCGCCGAGGTGCTCGCCGTGGCGTCCGTCGACGTCGTGGCAGCGGCACCCGATGAGATCGGCTGCCGCGTGGCCGCTGCGCCGTGGACGGTCAGCTACTCGAGGGTCGAGTCCGCGGAGCCGATCGGCAGCATCCCGGCCGAGCCCCTCGCCATCGGCGACGAGGCGTTCGTCACCACCTCGAACGACCGCAGTGGCAACTGGACGGCGACCGGGTTCGTGCGTGCCAACGACCGCATGATGGTACTGACGGTGCAGTCCGACGCTCGCGGCGTCGACACCTACCCCGGCGACGAGGGCCCACCGGTGCAGCCGCAGGTGCGCGAGCGCGCCGTGGCGCTGCTCGAGGCGCTCGCAGCCCGGCTCTGAACGCTCGGCAGCGGCAGCTCAGCCGGGCACGGTCACGCGTTCGGCGCGCAGCTCCTTGACCCGGTTGTGCTCGTCGACGAACACGGCGGTCGGCTGGTGCTCACGGGCCTCGGCGTCGTCGAGCTCGACGAAGGTCGCGAGGATCACGATGTCGCCCGGGTGGATCAGATGTGCGGCGGCGCCGTTGATGCCGATGACGCCACTGCCCCTCGGTCCCGCGATCGCATAGGTCGCCAGACGGGCGCCGTTGGTGACGTCCCAGATGTGCACCTCTTCCCACTCGAGGATGCCGGCGGTGTCGAGCAGGTCGGCGTCGATGGTGACCGAGCCCTCGTAGTCGACGTCGGCCACGGTGACGGTGGCGCGGTGGATCTTGGACGCGAACATGCGGCGACGCATGACGGCTCCTCTCCCCCGAGGGGTGTGTCGGTCGCGCCCCGGACGGGTGCGCGCTGCACTGGCGACCCTACCGGCGAGGGCCGGACAGGGCCACCCGAACCGCTCCGCGCCAAAGCGCCCCGAAAACGGGACGGTCTGGCAGGTTGGGACCGGAACGTCGCGAAAAGCGGGACGGTCTGGCAGGTCGGGACCGGAACGTCGCGAAAAACGGGACGGTCTGGCGCGGAGCGGAAAAGCGTTCCCCGTGCTCAGCCGGCGCCGTAGACCGGCGTCGGCGTCTCGGCCTCGCGCAGCAGGTCGGCCACGACCGGGCCGATCTCGGCCGGATCCCAGCGGGCGCCCTTGTCGAAGCGCGGCCCGTGGCGGAAGCCCTCGGCGATGCCGATGATGCCGCCCTCCACCTCGAACACCCGCCCGGTCACGCCGGCCGACTCCGCGGAGCCCAGCCACACCACCAGCGGCGACACGTTCGCCGGGTCCATCGCATCGAACGCGTCCTCGCCGACCTCGGCCATCATGTCGGCGAAGGCCTCCTCGGTCATGCGGGTGCGCGCCGCAGGTGCCAGCGCGTTGGCGGTCACGCCGATGCGACCGAGCTCGGCGGCCTGCACCAGCGTCATCGAGGTGATCGCACCCTTGGCTGCCGAGTACGCGGCCTGTGCGATCGAGCCCATCAGGCCCGCGCCCGACGAGGTGTTGATGATGCGGGCGTCGACCTGCTCACCGGCCTTGGACTTCGCACGCCAGTACGACGCGGCGTGACGGGCCGGAGCGGCATGGCCCAGCACGTGCACCTTCAGCACCGCCTCCCACTCGGACTGCTCCGAGTTGACGAACATGCGGTCGCGCACGATGCCCGCGTTGTTCATCACGACATCCAGCCCGCCGAAGGTGTCGATCGCCAGCTGCACCATCTCCCCCGCCGCGTCCCAGTCGGACACGTCGTGGTACGAGGCGACCGCCTCACCACCCGAGGCGACGATCTCGTCGACCACCTGCTGGGCGGGCGTGTCATCGGGATCCGAGCCGTCCTGGGCGACGCCCAAGTCGTTCACGACCACCTTTGCGCCCTGGCGGGCGAACTCCAGCGCGTGCGCCCGACCCAGGCCACGCCCCGAACCGGTCACGATCACCACACGTCCGTCACAGATACCCATGTGCAGAATCTGACACCCCGTCAGGTCCGGGCACAAACTGTGCAGCACGACCACAGGGGGCCCACCATGCGCTTCGGCGTCACCATCTTCTCCACCGACCAGTCCATGTCCGTGGTGGACGTCGCCCGAGCAGCCGAGGAACGCGGCTTCGACTCCATCTGGATCCCCGAGCACACCCACATCCCCACCAGTCGCCGCACCCCTCCCCCGACGGGCGAGGCCGAGCTGGCCGAGGAGTACAAGCGCTCGGTCGACCCGATCGTGGCGCTCGCCGCCGCGGCGACGGTGACCGAGACCATCCACCTGGGCACCGGCGTGCTGCTGCCCGCGCAGCGGGAGCCGCTGGTCACCGCCAAGGCGATCGCCACGCTGCAGAACCTGGCCGACGGCCGCTTCGAGCTCGGGGTGGGCTTCGGCTGGAACGAGGACGAGATGGCCGACCACGGCGTCGACTACCGCACCCGCCGGGCGCACGCCCGCGACCACGTGCTGGCGATGCAGGCCCTGTGGCGCGACGAGGTGGCCGAGTACCACGGCGAGCACGTCGACTTCCCACCGACCTGGTCCTGGCCCAAGCCGGATCACCACGTCCCCGTGCTGATCGGCGGTGGCGCCGGGCCGAAGATGTTCGCCCACATCGCCGAGTACGGCGACGGCTGGATCCCGATCGGCGGCGCCGGCCTGTCGGAATCGATCCCGGCGTTCCGCGCCGCCATGGAGGCTGCAGGCCGCGACCCCGACACGATGCGCATCGTGCCGTTCGGCTCGCACCCGAGTCCCGACAAGCTCGAGCACTTCCGCCGCATCGGCGTGACCGAGTGCGTGTTCCGGCTGCCCTCGGCGCCCGCGGACCAGGTCCTGCCCGTGCTCGACGAACAGGCTCGACTCATCGCCGGATGACCTCGCACACCCGCTGGCGCCGCGTAGCGTCGAGCAGGTGAACGACCTGCCCAGCAAGAAGACGCTCGAGTCGACCGGCGAGAACTACGGCTTCCGCCTGAACGCTCGCCAACTCGTCGGCGGACTGGTGGCGATCGTGCTGGTGATCTTCGTGCTGTCGAACCGTCAGCCCGTGACCGTCGAGTTCCTCTTCATCGAGTGGAACACGTCGCAGTGGGTCGTGCTCACCGTCACCGCGATCGCAGGAGCGATCGCCGGTGCCGGCGTGTTCGCACGACGCCAACGCCGCAAGGCGCGCCGAGCGGCGCGCTGAGCGGCGCGCCGGGCCAACGCCTCAGGCGCTCGGGGGCATCCAGTGCCCGGCGTTGACCGGCAACGCGGTGCCGGTCACGCACTTGGCCAACGGCGACGCGAAGAACACCACCGCGCCGGCGATCTCCGACGAGTGCGGCAGGTAGCCCAGCGCCGTCTCCGCCGCCCGCTCGTCGTAGACGTCCTGCCAGGTCACGTCGCCGCCGCGCTCCTGGGCCTGCCATTCGAAGTAGATGCGCACGCTGTCGCCCCAGATGTAGCCGGGGTGCACGGCGTTGACCCGGATGCCGTACTCACCGAGCTCGATCGCCAGGGTCTTGGTGACCGCACCCAGTGCCGCCTTGGACGCCGCGTACGACCCGGCCTTCTCCTCGAGGTGCTGCACCGACATGGTGTTGATCATCACGATGCGCGCGTCGCCGGTGCGCTCCGAAGCCAACTTCAGCTGCGGCAGGACCGCCTGGGTGAGCTGCAGCGTGCCGAAGTAGTTGATGTCCACAGGGCGCCGCCAGCGATCCAGATCCGCGTCCTCGAAGCGCACGTGCTCTCCGCCGTGGAACGCGGAGTTGACCAGGATGTCGACTCCGGCGCGCTCCACGCCGAGCGTGCTGGTCGCCGCCAGCGCCTCGGCCGCGATGCGCTCGCACTCCTCACGCTTGGCGATGTTGCCGTACACCGGGAACGCCTTGCGGCCCAAGGCCTCGATCTCCTCGGCGACCGACGGCACCACCTTGTCCGAGCGTGCCACCAGGATGACGTCGGCACCCTCGCTGGCCAGCGCCAGCGAGATGTCGCGTCCCATGCCGGGGCCGATCCCGGTCACCATCGCGGTCCTGCCCTCGAGCATCATCGTCGGCCTCCTCGCCGGTTGGTCCCCGTCATGGGGCGGGTCGTCGTGGTCACGCGCGCACGCTCTGGTTCCAGGGCACGTCACGGTCGTTGGTCGGCTCCCGCGGCAGACCCAGGGCCTGTTCACCCAGGTTGTTGCGGTGCACCTCTTCGGTGCCGCCACCGATGCGCGACGCGAACTGGTTCAGGCACTGGTACTGCCAGAAGCCGTCGCCCTCGGCGTCGTGCCAGAGCATGCCCTCGGCCCCCTCGAGCTCGACCGCCAGGTCGACGCGGTGCGACAGGGACCGGGTGAAGAAGTTCTTGAGCAGCGAGCCGTGCAGCGCCAGCTCCTTGCGACCGGTCATGACCGCGGTCTGGGTGCGCCAACCCATCCACTTCAGGATCAGCTCGTTGCTGAACACCTTCGCCAGCTCCTGGCGCACGATCGGGTCGTCGGTACGGCCCACCCGGCGAGCGGTGCCGAGCACTGCGGCGAACCCCGTCGCCTGACCGGCACCCGAGATCATCGAGCTCTCGCTGCGCAAGGTGGTCCGGGTGACCTTCCACCCACCGCCGACCTCGCCGACCACGTTGGCCGCCGGGATCCGCAGGTCCGAGAAGAACACCTCGTTGAAGTGGGCGACGCCCTGGGCCTGCACCAGCGGGCGCACCTCGATGCCGGGGCTCGACATGTCCACGATGAAGAACGTGAGGCCCTCGTGCTTGGGCAGGTCGGGGTCGGTGCGCGCGACGAGGATGCCGAAGTCCGCGTGCTGCGCGGACGACGTCCAGACCTTCTGGCCGTTGACCACCCACTCGTCGCCGTCGAGCACCGCGCGGGTCGCCAGCGCCGCCAGGTCCGAGCCGGCACCCGGCTCCGAGAACAGCTGGCACCACGACTCCTCACCCGACAGCAACGGGCCCAGGTAGCGCTGCTGCTGCTCGCGGGTGCCGTGGGCCATGAGCGTCGGGCCCACCAGAGCCTGCGCCGCGGTGATGAAGCCCGACGTCGCGTCGTAGCGGGCCAGCTCCTGGTTGAACACGATCTGGTGCGCCGCGGTCAGCCCACGGCCGCCGAAGGCCGCCGGCCAGGCGAGCCCCGCCCAGCCCGAGTCGAACAGCAGCTGCTGCCAGGCGTGGCAACGTGCCCGGTAGTCCGCGGCGACCTCGGGATCGGTGGCGGCGCCGTTGCGCGACCAGTCCCGGTCGTCGCCACGCTTGAGCTCGGCGTTCGCGTCCAGGAACGCCCGCACCTCGGCGCGGAAGGCTGCGAGCTCTGGGGAGTCCTCGAAATCCACGGCGGCAGCGTAGGCCACGGAACTGGAACGCGTTCCAGTTCCGTGCGGAGCGGTCGGCGCTCAGAGGTGCGGCAACGGCTCGTCGGAGGCGAACGTGGCCACCTCGACGATGCCCACGCCCAGCAGGCGGGTGCGGTCCGCGACCTCTTCCGCCGGCGAGATCGCGCGGGTGATCTCGTTGAAGAGCCAGCGAGCGACCCAGCGTCGCATCAGAACCAGTCGACCATCGGGCACCGCAGCACCCAGACCCAGCCAGGCGCTCAGCGTCTGGGACGGATCGACCATGCCCTCGGCATCGACCGGGTCGTCAGGGCCGGCATGGATCAACGCGACGTCCGCGCCCTCGGCCCACATCAACGACAGCGCTGCCTCGACCAGGTCGTACTCGGGCGCACCGCCGGAGCCCACCAGGACGAACTCGTGCTCGGCCGCAGCAGCCGCCGCACCCAGCACCGCGGCACGACCACCCGGCGGTCGCTTCACCGAACGCCACGGATGACCCGAGCGGGCCAGCCGTTCGCGGAGCACCGGGCGACCCGCGTCCCCATCGCCCTCCATCATGAGCAGCTCGACGCGCACCCGCTCCGACGTCCAGCGGCTCATCGCATCGACGACCGCCTCACCGCCGGCACCGCCGACGGGCACGACGACCGAGACGCTGGTCGCCACCGCGGCGATCCGCTCGAGCAGCTCCGCGCACCTGCCGCCGTCGGCGCGCCGCAGCAGCAGCCGCGTGACCGAGGGGTCCTCGATGACAGGTTCGTGGAGGTGGGGTTCGAGATCAGACATGTGGGTGCGGCCCGCGCCAGCGCAGGCGTCACCTCCCTGATCGGCACCGGAGCGGTCGAGCTGAACAAAGCGTCGACCGCCGGCTCGAACTACAGGCGCTCGATGATCGTGACGTTCGCCATCGCACCGGCCCCGGCTCCGCCGGAGCGCTCACCCTCGAACTACAGGCGCTCGATGATCGTGACGTTCGCCTGGCCCCCGCCCTCGCACATGGTCTGCAGGCCGTAGCGGCCGCCCGTGCGCTCGAGCTCGTTGAGCATGGTCGTCATCAGCCGCACGCCGGTGGCGCCCAGCGGGTGACCCAGGGCGATGGCGCCCCCGTTGACGTTCACCTTGGCCAGGTCGACGTCGAGCTCCTTGGCCCAGGCCAGCACGACCGAGGCGAACGCCTCGTTGATCTCGATCAGGTCGATGTCGTCGAGCGTCATGCCCGCCTTCTCGAGCGCGTACCGGGTGGCGGGGATCGGCGCGGACAGCATCCGGATCGGATCCTCACCGCGCACCGACAGGTGGTGGATGCGGGCCCGGGGGGTGAGGCCGTGCTGCTCGACGGCGCGCTCGGAGGCGATCAGCATCGCCGCCGCGGCGTCGGAGATCTGCGAGGCGACCGCCGCGGTCAGGCGACCGCCCTCGGTCAGCGGCTTCAGCGAGCGGATCTTCTCCAGGTTCGGCTCACGCGGGCCCTCGTCCTGGGTGACCTCGCCGTACGCGACGATCTCGTTGTCGAAGCGACCCTCGGCGCGGGCCTGGATGGCGCGCTCGTGGGACTGCACGGCGAAGGCCTCCATGTCCTCACGGCTGATGTCCCAGTCGCGGGCGATCATCTCGGCACCGACGAACTGGCTGACCTCCTGGGTGCCGTAGCGCTTCACCCAGCCGGCCGAGCCGGAGAACGGATCGGTGATGCCGAACGGCTCCGCGACGAGCATCGCCGAAGAGATCGGGATGGTCGACATGTTCTGCACACCGCCGGCGATGACCAGGTCCTGGGTGCCCGACATGACGCCCTGTGCGGCGAAGTGCACCGCCTGCTGCGACGAGCCGCACTGACGGTCGATGGTGGTCCCGGGCACCTCTTCGGGCAGTCCGCCGGCGAGCCAGCACGTCCGGGCGATGTCGCCGGCCTGCGAGCCGATCGTGTCCAGGCAGCCGAACACGACGTCCTCGACCTCGATCGGGTCGATCCCGGTCCGGTCGACCAGTGCGTTGAGCACGTGGGCGCCCATGTCGGCGGGATGCTCGGCGGCGAGGCCCCCGCCGCGGCGGCCGACAGGGGTGCGGACGGCGTCGATGATGTAGGCCTCGGCCATGGTGGAACCTCCGGGAACGGCCCGCTGCGACGGCGGACCTGCGTGGGGACGAACGGTCAACCACCGTACCGTCGGCCTCGTTCCCGTCCCAGCTCGGCCCGTCGGCGCATGGGCCTGCATGGCCATCGTTCCAGGTGCAACACTTCGCCCATGACGTCATGGCGCGCCGAGCAGTTCGACCTGTTGCCCCAGTCGGTGGAGGCTCGGTGGTCCACGTTCGGCGACTGGCCGGAGCAGGCCTACTTCTCCAACCTGGTCGGGGTGCAGGTCGACGAGCTGCGCCGCGACTACGCCCGCATGAGCCTGCCCTGGCGTGCCGAGCTCAACCAGCCGGCCGGGCTCATGCACGGCGGCGCCATCGCCACGCTGATCGACACCGTGGTCGTGCCCGCGATCGGGACCGCCTACGACGACCCGCGACCCTTCTCCACGATCGAGCTGTCGATCCGCTACCTGGCACCGGTGCGCCAGGAGGACCTGGTCGCAGAGGGGTGGGTCACCCGTCGCGGGCGACGCGTCGTGTTCTGCGAGGTCGAGGTCCGCACCGCCAGCGCGGTGAAGGTCGCCACGGGCAACAGCATCTACGTGATCGGCTCGGGCGCCGAGTCCGACTGAGCTCGCTGCCCGAGACGTCGATGACGCAGCTCAGCCCGCGACCCGGGCTGGGCGGCGGTTCGGCCAGAGCTCCGGGCGCTTCTTGCCCGCCACGTCCTCGATCCATCCGAACGCGAGGCACGCCACCAACGTGACGACCACGGTCACCGCGATCGAGGCGAGGCCCACGCCGGCGAGCTGGAACAGCGAACCCTCGGGCGGGAAGAGCTCTCGGCTCACGTACACACCCAGCAGCGACCACAGGTAGATGGTCAGGGCCCGCCGGTTGACGAACGCGATCAGCGGCCGGAACACCGGGCCGACGGCGACCTTCTCGAGCAGCTCGCGGTACGCCAGGCAGACCGCGATCCACGCACCACCGATCGCCAGCAACGACGGCGCCCACGAGTTGAGCGCCAGGCCGGGACCGAGCGGCAGGAACGCCAGGCCGACCACTGCCATCACCAGCGCCGCGATCTTCAGCGTTCGGCGCGACACCTCGAGCAGCCGCCCGTCGGTGAAGGCGAACCCGGCGACGAAGCAGAGCATGAACGAGTAGGTGTTGTTCGTGCCGGAGTTGGCGACCACGTCCAGCAGCCAGATGAGCCCGACGACGATCAACGTGCCCTTGAACCACCGACGGTAGGCCTTGACCAGGATCGGGCCGATCAACGCGAGCAGCAGGTGGGTGTGCACGTACCAGAGCGCGACCCAGGTCCAGTAGACGTTCTGCTCGGGGTCACCCGGTCCCACCGGTGCACCCAGGCTGAGCACCGGCACGAAGAGCCGAGCGGAGTCGTAGATGCCCAGCTGGGTGATCCACCCCGCGGCGTCGGTCACGCTGGACCACGTGCCGATCAGCATCCCGAGGCTGCCGTACAGCAGCATCAGCATGGTGGCGTAGGCGAACATCGACGGCAGGATCCGCCGGAACCGGTCCTTGATGACGATCAGGCCACGCCGCCGCTCCATGGACTTGGCGTACAGCGCTCCCGCCACGAAGAAGATGATCGGGATCGACGCGACCAGCGAGAGCGGGTCGATGCCGGTGATGTGCAGCAGCACCACTCGCAGGAGCGCCACGGTGCGCATGAGGTCGAGCAGCGCCGTGCGCGCCACACCCTCGACCACCTGCTCCTGTGGCGCTCCCCCTTCGATCGTCACCGCACACCGCCTTGGGATCCGGACCGTTGGACCCTATCGCTTCGCCTTCCGACGGCGCCCGGCCCGACCGCGCCCTGCCGGACCGCGCCCTGCCGGACCGCGCCGGGCAGGGCTCCAGCCGACCGCGCACCCGCTGGTCACGGCTCGACGATGGGGAACCACGCGCCGAAGTCGTCGAGCAGGCCGACCAGTCGGTCGAAGTCGTCGCGGGGACCGGTCAGCTCCAGTCGGCCCGCGTCCAGCTCGTCGGCGAGCGTCGCGACCCCGGCCAGCACCGCCTTGAACGAGGCGGTGCTGCCGCGCAACGTGCAGGACGCGTCGTCGCGCTGGCGACCCGGGTGGTGGTGCAGCACCGAGCGCCGCAGCTCGACGACGCTCTGCTGGTCGGGATCGACCAGGTCCAGGTTGAAGCACAGGTGCAGGCCCTGGGCGGCGGGGCCGTTGACCCGCACCGCCAGGTAGTCGAGCAGCATGCCCAGCGGCATCGCCTCGAGCGTGTCGGGGTTGGCCGCGGGCCGGGTGCCCAGATCGAGCACACCCTGGCGCAGCTCCTGCGCGCCGGTCAGGTAGAAGTTGCGCCAGACGCCGTTCTCGGTCTGGTAGCCGAGCTGTTCGAGCACGTCTGCGAGCAGCTCACGGGCCTCGGTGTGCGACGGATCGGCGAACACCACGTGGTTGAGCACCTGCGCGGCCCAGCGGTACTCCCCCGCCTCGGCGTCCCGGCGCGCGCGGACGACCACGGCATCGGCGCCGCCCATGTAGTCGACGTAGCGGATCGACGACTCGACCGGCGGCAAGGGGTGCAGCGTCGACGGGTTGCCGTCGAACCAGCCGAGGTACAGGTTGTAGACGGCCTTGGCGTTGTGGTTGATGGAGCCGTAGTAGCTGCGGTTGCACCAGCGGTCGCCCAGCTCCGGCGGGAAGTCGAGCTGCTCGGCGATCTCGAGCATCGTCTCGCCGTGGTTGGCCAGCCGCAGGACCTGGTCGTGCAGGTACTTGTAGGCGTCTCGCTGCACCTCGAGGAACTCGATCACCCGGTCCTGGCCCCACGTCGGCCAGTGGTGCTGGGCGAAGACCACGTCGCTCTCGTCGCCGAACAGCTCGATGGCCTTGTTGAGGTAGTAGGCCCAGGCCTTGGCGTCTCGGGTGCGTGCGCCGCGCAGCGTGTAGAGGTTGTGCAGCACGTGGGTCGCGTCCTCGGCCGAGCACAGCGCGCGGAGCTGCGGCAGGTGGAACAGCATCTCCGCGGGCGCTTCGGTGTCGGGCGCGAGCATGAAGGTGAACTCGACGCCATCGATCACCATGGTCTGCACGTCGTCGGTGATCTCGACGCTCGGCACGATGAACGTGGTGCCGGCCAACGGGATGCCCAGGCCGAGCCCCGGGCTCACCGCGCCCTTGGGGCCCTTGGGCAGCAGCGGCCCGTACATGTAGCTGGCGCGGCGCACCATGACGTTGCCGGCGAGCACGTTCTCGGACAGCGCCGCCTCGGCGAAGCCGACGGGCGCGATGACCTGCACACGACCGCTGGCCACGTCGTCATCGGTCACGACGCCCTTGACCCCGCCGAAGTGGTCGATGTGGCTGTGCGTGTGGATCACCGCGACGACCGGGCGCTGCCCTCGGTGCTGCTGGTACAGCGCGAGCGCGGCCCGGGCCGTCTCGGGCGACGTCAACGGGTCGACCAGCACGACGCCGGTGTCGCCCTCGATGATCGTCATGTTCGCCAGGTCGGCGGAGCGCACCTGGTACACCCGGTCGCACACCTCGAACAGCCCGTGGAAGGTGAGCAGCTGCGTCTGGCGGTGGAGGCTCGGATGCACCGAGTCGGGGCAGTCGCCGTGGTTCACCCAGTCGTACTGCGCGACGTCCCACACCGCGCCGCCCGCGTCGTTGGTGATGCGACCGCTGTCGGGCAGCGGGGCGATCAGCCCTCGACGGGCGTCGTCGAAGTCAGCGACGTCGCCGAAGGGCAGCTGCTCACTCGCCTGGCGGAGCACCTCGCGGGTGGCGGCGCTGGCGTCCTTGTGGGTCATGTCGTCTCCGTCGCAGTCCGTGGCGTGCGCCCGGTCGACGCACGTCGAGTCCGTCGCACCCGCCTCGGGCCGACCCCGTCGGCGGGACGCTAGCCCTCGGCCCACCGCCGGCCCTCGTCGCACAGCTCCAGGAGGTGGCAGTGCCGGCACCACCGCCCGGGAGCCGGTGGAGCCGTCGGCGGGTCGGCGCGCATCGCGACGTGCTCGACCACCCGGTCCACCGCCAGGTCGAGCAACGCGTCGTCGACCTGCACCCGCGTCGTCGCACCCCGCGACGGCGCCGCCAGCGTGACCCTCACCGGTGCGTGCTGGGTCCCGAGCGATCGCACGAGGGCGAGGTACGCGGCCCGGAGTCGTTCGGTCGGCCCGCCGGACCCATCGGCCACCAGCAGCAGGCGCTCGCCGGACACCACACCTCCCCAGAGCGCCTCGTGGCTCGCGGTGAGCCGGACCAGCCGGTCGGGCACGTTCCACGAGGACGACGACGAGGCGTCGGCCCAACGCACCGGCGCCCCTCCGCCGACCATGCGGGCCAACGCGGTGCCCCAGGTGATCGCGCCCGCGGCCACCGCCGCCCTCCCGGCACGGTCCAGCTGCTCGAGCCACTCGCACAGGCCGCGGGCCAGATCGGTGCGCTCCTCGATCACCTCCTGCACCGCGCTCGCCACGTCCTGCGCCGCCGACGCGTCGTCGCTCACCCGGCGCAGCGCCGCCAGCGCGACCCTCCGGCGAGCGGTGGCCACGGACTCGACGAAGTCGTCCGCCGGGTGCGCGGCGCGGCGAGCGCACCGTTCGGTCAGGCCGAACGCGGCGACCACCACGCCGTCGCGGTAGGGGTCGGGCCGTTCACCGACGGTGACGCGCAACCGGTCGGCGAGCGCACCGTCGAGCGCGTCGACCAGACGGTCGCGCGCACGTGTCGCCCGCTCCCTGCGCTCGGCCTGCTCACCAGCCATCGTCACCATCCGGGCCGATGTCGTCCGCTGCGGCGTCGTCGCCCGACGCCGGCGCGCCGACCTCGGCGGCGGCGCTCGGACAGACGGCGCGGTCGGGGCACCACCCGCACCATGCGCCGGCGCGCTCGTCGGGCTCGTCGCCAGCGACCAGCTCGGCCCAGCGCTGCACGCCGGCGCCCAGCCGCGCCGCGGCAGCCTCGAGCACGCCCAGGGTCACCGGTAGCCCCACGGGCTCGGCCCCCGGGTACCAGCGTGCGACGACGGCGGGCGCCGACCGGTCGCGCAACGAGACGAGCAGCCCATAGAGGTAGGCCTCGTGCGGGTGCGACATCGCGACGTTGCCGGACTTCACCTCGATCAGCACGCCGGGTCGGCCGGTGCCGGGCCCGCCGAGCTCGACGTCGACCACCCCCGCGCAGCTGCACGTGCCGTCCGCGAGCGACAGCGTCGCTCGGACCTGGGTGCGCGGGACCCATGCCGGGTCGATCCCACCCCACTCCTCGGCGACCGCGGCGGCCAACGGCGACAGGGTCGCGTCGGCGTCGGGCCCCAGCTCGTCGAGCGCCGCGAGCGAGTCCCAGTCACCCCAGGCCTCGAGCATCGAGGTCAGATCGGCGACCGGCTCGCGCACCCGACCCGCGACCAGCTGGTGCGCGACGTAGTGGTCGAGTGCAGTGCCGCGCAGCGCTGCCGCGCCGAGCGTGGGCGGCTCAGCGGAACCGGCACGTGCGACCGCGGTGCGCTCGCAGCGCTCCAGATCGGCCAAGCGCCCCTTGGGCAGCCGGAGCGGCAGCTGCGCGGGCGCCAACCCGCCGACCGAGTGCACCGCCCGCCGCGCGACGTCGTCGAGGTCCTCGCGCAGCGCCTCGAGCTCGTCGCTCGACACCCCGGGCGCGACCGCTTCCGCGACCAGCGGATCGAGCCACGACTGCACGGACATGGCGACATGGTCCCAGACCCGCCCGACGCCTCGGGCCACCCGTCAGGTGAACGCCGGTTGAACACCACACGAACAACTGCCACGATGCGGGGGCGGGAGGGACCAGGGCGGCACCCGCAGAGCCAGGGGGCGACATGGGCACGTGGCGGACACGGGCGACAGTTGGAGTCATCGCAGCGATGGTGGCCATCGGCGCAACCGCGTGCGTGAGCCCGCCGCCGAACACCGGCGGTGGTGGGTTGGGCACCGGCGAGGGCGAGCCCACCGAGCCCGCGGGCGACGACACCGTGCGGCTCAACGAGCTGCAGTTCATCGGCACCCACAACAGCTACAAGTCGGCGCCCGACATGGCCATCCTCAACTGGCTGACCTTCGGTGCCGCCGCGGTGCCCCAGATCGCCGACGCGCTCGGCGATCCGGCGCAGCTCAACTACTCCCATGCGCCGCTGCCGCTGCAGCTCGAGCGGGGCATCCGCAGCTTCGAGCTCGACGTCTTCGCCGACCCCGCGGGTGGCACGTTCTCGCGGCCGCTGCTGAACCAGCTGCTCAACCTGGGCCTGCCCCGACCCGTCGGCGTGGACGCACCCGGCATGAAGGTGCTGCACATCCAGGACATCGACTACCGCTCCACCTGTCCGACGCTGATCGGTTGCCTGTCCCAGCTGAAGACGTGGTCGGACGCCACACCCGAGCACCTGCCGGTGGTGATCAACATCGAGCTCAAGGACGACCCGCTGCCGGAACCGTTCGACGGCACGACGCTCACCCCGTTCGACGCCACACAGCTGGCGGCGGTCGACGCAGAGATCCGGTCGGTGCTCGGCGACCGCTTGATCACCCCTGACGACGTGCGCGGCGACGCTCCCGACCTGCGCACGGCGATCAGCACCGACGGCTGGCCCACCGTCGCCGACGCACGCGGTCGCTTCCTGTTCTTCATGGACAACGCGAACCTCCGCGACGTCTACCTGGAGGGGCACCCGTCGCTGCGCGACCGCGTGATGTTCACCAGCTCGGGCGAGGGTCAGCCCGACGGTGCGGTGGTCAAGGAGAACGACCCCGGCGACGGCTCGAGGCTGCGCGCCCTGGTCGAGGCCGGCTACCTGGTCCGCACCCGGGCCGACGCCGACGTCGTCTCGCCGTCACCCGCCGTGCGCGACGTCGCGCTCGCGTCGGGGGCCCAGATCGTGCACACCGACTTCCCCCCGGGCGGTTCGCAGCTGTCGACCGGCTACGTCGTGTCGTTCGGAACCCGGGTGTCGGCGCGCTGCAACCCGGTGCTCACCACCGCGGCCACCTGCCTCCCCGCTGCGGCCGTCGAGCCCAACTGAGCCCGACCTGACCGACGGGCGTCGCGGCCATGACCGGCGGGTGACCGGGGTGCCGCTGCAGGGCGAACGACGTTCGGGAACTGTGGACTTCCTCATCGTCGCCGAGTACCGTGACCAGGGTCACCGGACTTGCTGAGCCCGGTGGCGAAAGGCGAAGCGGCCGGCGCCTGCTACGGGGGGCGTGGTCGAGGGAGAGGTGCCGACCGGCACCGAGCAGATCACAGAGCGTCGGTGGGAGAACGCCGGCTCCGGAAGGACACACATGCATCGCACACGTTCACGACTCGCCGCAGTCGTCGGCATCCTGGCCGTCATGGGGGTCGCCGCCTCCTGCGTGCCGCCCGCCGCCCCCACCGCCGAGAGCTGGACCTTCCGGGCCAACTCGGTGACCGTCAACGACAGCCAGGACGAGATCCGCGATCCGCTGTTCGGCCTCTGCATCGCCATCCCGAGCTGCGAGGACGAGCCCTACACGCTCAACATCGGCTTCCGCGTGAAGATCGGCGTGGCCGGCTCGGCCGAGGCGTTCGTGGTCAACAACCGCACCGACGCCCCCGAGAACGTGGGCGAGGGCGTCACCGTCAACCTGACCGGCAACGCGCAGAACGCCGTCACCTGGAACAACATCAAGCCGCTGTCCCTGGTGGACCTGCTCAACTCGTCCAACAAGCTCGAGGTCGTCGGTGTCTACACCTGGGCCTCCGAGGAGGACCTGGTGGGCAACGGCGTCGCTGCGGACGGTGTCGCCGGCCTGCTCGAGGACGCCCTCAACGCCACGCTCGCCGCCGGCTCGCTGCCGTCGGACGCCAGCCTGATCCTGGACCTGGTGCTGGACAACATCCTCGGTGCGCTCGGCCTGCTGGCCCAGAACATCCCGCTGTTCGGCCTGGGTGACGACGTGCTCGGCGGTGCGCTCTACATCGGCATCGGCGCCAAGGGCGACCTGGCCGGCATCATCAACTCGGCCATCGGCAGCACCCCGCCGATCACCTTCGACATCCCGGTCCTGAACCTCCCGCCGGACATCAACGGCGGTGGCTTCTTCACCTTCGGCGGCCCGAAGAACTTCACCCAGACCTTCTCGGGTGCGGACGGCACGCACACCTACAACTTCGGCGTCTCGAAGAACTGAGACCTGCGGTCCTCGGACCGCACCGACACGGCGACGGGGCCCGGGCGACATGCCCGGGCCCCGTTCGCGTCCGGACCGCAGCGGCGACGGGCGGCGAGCGCCCGCAGCGGGCTCAGCGCCAGCGCGCGGCCGGGTCCTGGCCGTAGTAGCCCGCCAGGACCTCGTAGAGCTCAGGGTGCTCCTGGCGCAGCGCCGCCGACGCCTCGAAGAACGCCTCGGTCGCCACCGCGAAGAACTCCGCCGGGTTGACCCCGGCATAGGAGCGCAGCACGCGGCTGCCGGCGCCCTCGGCCACCTGGCGGTAGACGTCGGTGCAGACCTGCACCCAGCGCTGCGAGGTCGCGACGTCGGGCATCGGTGGGGTTCCGTCCGCCTCCCCGGTCAGCATGTCGAGACGGTGGGCGAACTCGTGCAGCACCACGTTGTGGCCGCTGCCGGGATGGCGTGCCTCCTGCAGCACCGCGTCCCACACGATCAGTACGGGGCCGTGCAGGTCGGCCTGGCCGAGGATCGGCATGGGACCGTCGGACACGATGCCCGCCACCTGCGAGTGCTCGCCCTGGAGCACCACCGTGGTCGGGTGCACCAGCACCGTGTGGACCCGACGGAACGAGTCGTCGGGCAGTCCCAGCAGCAGCACTGCGGCATCCGCTGCGATCGTGACCTCGATGTCGTCGGTCAGCTCGAAGCCGTGGGCAGCCTCCCAGTGCAGGTCGACGAGCAGTTGCAGTGCGAGCTGCTCGAGGCGATCCCGGCCCCGGTCGTCGAGCTGGTTCCAGGTCCGCACACGCTCCGCCACCACCGGTCGCCACGCCGGGTCGAACCCTGCCTCGAGGCGCTCGCGTCGCTCGCGGTGGTGTCGTGTCTCGAACCTCATGCACCCCGTCCCCGGTCGTCCGGCAACCGAGGGTACGGCGTGACCGGCCGAGCGCCACCGCGTCGGCAGCGCCACCGCGCTCAAGTCGGACGCCCACATGGGCCGATGGACCCACATGCGCCGCGCTCGAGTCCCATCCTCCCTGGCACTGCTCGCCTTCGTCGTGGTCCTCGGGGCCAGCTGCACTGCGCCGCCGTCAGCGCCCCCGGCTCCTCCTGCGCCACCAGCGTCGCCCGCCGCACCCGCGGCCGGTTGGACCGCCGAGATGCTCTCGGACATCAACGCAGAGCGCGCCGCGGTCGGCGCGGCACCGCTGCGGCTGTGCGCCACGCTGACCACCGCGGCGCAGCGCCACAGCGAGGACCAGGCGGCCACGTCCCGCATGAGCCACACGGGCTCGAACGGGTCGACCATGTCGCAGCGAGCGGGCGCTGCCGGCTACGTCGGCTGGAACGCCCTGGCCGAGAACGTGGCGGCCGGCTATCCGAGCGTCGCATCGGTCATGGACGGCTGGATGGGCTCAGCCGGTCACCGCACGAACCTGCTGTCGGGCACCTACGAGCACGTCGGTGTCGGCCGGGCCGCGTCGGGCAACGGCACGCTGTACTGGACCCAGGTGTTCGGTCGCGGCGGCAGCTGCTGAGCGACCCGTCGACCGGCGTCAGCCGACCGAGTCCCGGATCTGCTGGCCGAGGTCCTCGACCCACTGGCGGAACGCGTCCCAGGCCTGGGTGACAGCGCTCGAGACCTCATCGCCCTTGGCGGCGAGCTGGTCGTCGACCGAGGTGACCGAGTCCTGCAGCGAGGCGTACGCGTCCTGGGTCTGCTGGGACACGGCGTCGCCCTCGCTGGCCACGTCGTCGGCCACCTGCTGGGCCTGCTGGCGCACGTCGTCGATGCTGGTCTGCAGCTCCTCGTCGAGGCCCGTGACCTGGCCCTGCAGGTCCGAGGAGACGTCGTCGAGCTTCGAGGTGGCGTCGTCGACCGCGGACTGCGCCTCGTCCTGGACGCTCGACGCGGTCTCGCGAGCCGAGTCGGCGAGCGAGTCGCGGTCCTCCGAGGAGCAGGCTCCGAGCAACGCCAGCCCCGCCAGCGCCGCAACCGCACACGTCCGAGTGAGATTCGACATCCTTCGCACCGTCCTGTCCCGTGACCCGCCGGGTGGGCGGGGCGCCGACGGGAACCTAGACGAGATCACCACGCCGCACGCCTCCACCTGACCCGTGGGCCGGGTACGTTCGGGTCGTGTCCTGGGCGATCGAGGTCGACGGGCTGACCAAGCGCTACGACGAGCTGCTCGCGGTCGACCACGTGTCGCTGCGGGTGCGTCGCGGGGAGTGCGTCGGCATCCTCGGGCCGAACGGCGCGGGCAAGACCACGACGCTCGAGATGGTCGAGGGCCTGCGACGGGCCGACTCGGGCAGCATCTCGGTGCTCGGCGAGTCGCCGTGGCCGCGCAACCCCGCCCTGTTGGGCCGCATCGGCGTGCAGCTGCAGGGCACCGCGTTCATCGAGCACCTCAGCGCGATCGAGCAGCTCCGCACGGTCACCGACCTGTACGGGGTCGAGCGGTCGAGGGCCGAGGAGGTGCTGGCGCAGGTGGGGCTCGCCGACGCGGCGGGCCGGGACGTCGACGACCTCTCCGGCGGCCAGCGACAGCGCCTGTCGATCGCGTGCGCGCTGGTGCACCGCCCGGAGGTGCTGTTCCTCGACGAGCCCTCGGCCGGGTTGGACCCGACCGCTCGCCGCACGCTGTGGGACGTGCTGCGCGACGTGCGCTCCGACGACACCACGGTGGTGCTGACCACCCACTACATGGAAGAAGCCGAGGTGCTCTGCGATCGCGTCGCGATCATGGAGCGCGGCCGCATCCTCGCCGACGACACCCCCGCCGAGCTCGTGCGCCAGCTGGACGCTCCGACCCGTCTCCTGCTGCCGCCGCACGCCCTGCCCCGAGAGCAGGCCGACCGGCTCGAGGGCGTCGAGTCGACGCTGCTCGACACGGGTGCGCTGACCCTGCTGACGCGCCAGCCCGCCGAGCTGCTCGCCGAGCTCGCACGACTCGACGCCCTCGACGGGCTGCAGGTGCGCTCGGGCACGCTCGAGGACGTGTTCGTCGCGCTCACCGGCCGGGCCCTGGCCGACGCTGGCGACCACGACGACCCCGGCCGAGGTGCGGACCGATGAGGGCGTGGCGATCGCTCACCGGCGCCATGTGGAAGGGCCTGATCGCCGACCGCTCGGCGCTGTTCTTCTACTTCCTCTTCCCGCTCATGTTCCTGGTGCTGTTCGGCCTGGTGCTGGGCAACCCCAACCTGGGGCGGCTCACCGTCGGCGTGTCGGGTGACGGACCGCTGATCGATGCGTTGCCCGCATCGGTGGTGACCGTCGAGCGCTACGACGACCCCGCCGCAGCAGTCGAGGCGGTGCGCGACGGCGACCTGCCCGCAGCGATCCACCAGGACGGCGACGTCGTGGTCGTGCGCTACTCGGCCACCGACCAGGTCGCCGCCGGCACGGTGCAGGGGATCGTGCGGTCGATCGTGGGCGAGGCGAACCTGGCCGCAGCCGGCGCCACGCCGGTCTTCCGTGTCGACGCCGCGCAGGTCGAGGACGAGTCGTTCCAACCGATCCAGTACCTCACGTCGGGGTTGCTGGCGTGGGGCGTTGCCATGTCGGCGGCGTTCGGCGCCGCGATGAACCTGGTGATCTGGCGCCGCAACCTGGTGCTGCGGCGACTGCGACTGTCGCCGGTGTCGCCGGCCGCCGTGGTGGGGGCGCGCGTGGGGGTCAGCCTGACGGTGGCGCTGGTGCAGGCCGCGGTGTTCGTCGGCGTGGCGCTGACCCCGCCGTTCGGGCTGCAGCTGCGCGGGCAGTGGTGGCTGCTGATCCCGTTGCTGGTCGCCGGCACGCTCGCGTTCATGTCGGTCGGTCTGCTGGTCGGCTCGCTGGCCCGCACCGAGGAGACCGCGTCGGCGGCGCTCAACCTGGTCATCCTGCCGATGGCGTTCCTGTCCGGGGTGTTCTTCCAGATCGACGCGATGCCCGACGCGATCCAACGAGTCTCGTGGCTCATGCCCATGCGTCACCTGAGCGCCGGCATGCTCGACGTGCTCGTGCGCGACGGTGGCGCCGGTTCGATCGTGGCGCCCGTGGCCGTGCTGCTGGGGTTCGCCGCGGTGGTGGGGGCCGTCGCGGTCAAGGTCTTCTCCTGGGAGGACTGAGGTCGTCCGCACGGAAAATCGTTCAGTGGCTCCCGGACGGCGTCGATGCAGGCATCGGCGAGCCGACCGGCTCGTGCACCACGACACGGAGCCGACCCAGTGCCACAGCGATCACCGCACCGACGAAACCTGCTGGCGGCGATGGCCGTGTCGGTGGTCCTGTTGCTGGCGGCCTGTGCGCCGGCACCGGCCCGGGCGGTGCACGGCGGCGAGCACACGCCAACGGTGCCCGACGAGGTCGGCGTCGCCTACGGACCCGATCCGGCCCACCTGCTGGACATCTATCGCACGAGCGCCGCGGAGCGGCGCGGCACGCTCGTGTTCGTGCACGGCGGTGGCTGGACCCAGGGCTCCCGGTCCGAGCTGACGGGCGGCAGCTTCGACCTGGTGCTCTCGCAGCTCGCACGTGGGTACGACCTGGTCTCGGTCGACTACCGGCTGGCACCTGCGCACCTGTTCCCGGCCGCACTGGCCGACGTGGCGCTGGCGCTGTCGTGGGTCTCGACCGAGGGCGCAGCCCGAGGGCTCGACACGAGTCGACTCGTCGTCGTGGGCCACTCGGCGGGCGGGTCGTTGGCGGCGATGATCGGCACGTCACCGGGCCTGGTCACCGAGTTCGGCACCATCCCCCGCGTCGACCGCTGGGTGGGGATCGCTGCGATGAGCAGCTACGCAGCCGGCGGTGTGGTCAGCGACTTCCCCGGCGATTGGGGGCTGCGTGGTGTCGCGGAGCGCATCATGGCCTCGCCGCTGACCACGCTGGATCCCACCGACCCGCCGGGCTACCTGATCCACGGCGACCGTGACGGGTTCGTCGCCGATGGCCACTCGGTCGTGATGGCGGCGCACGCTCGGACCATCGGCGCGCAGGTGCAGCTCGACCACCTCACCAGCGGTCCGCTGGAGTGCCGGACCCACCTGGCGTTCTGCGCCGCCGATCAGGCAGCGCTGGAGCAGTTCCTGGATCGATCCAGCCTGGAGTGATCCAGCCTGGAGTGATCCGGCCGCTCAGGCGGCTGCGCGGGTGCGTCGCAGCAGCGGATCCGCGACGCCGAGCACCCGATCCGCGGTCCTCATGGCCAGGCCACCGGCCCCGGGGGTCGACGAGTCGACCAGGTTGCCCATGACCTGCAGGGTGATCGCGGCGATGCCCTGCGTGCCGACCGCGAACCGCAGCCCCGTGCGCAGGATCCACGGGTGGCCGATGAGGAACGAGAACCGTCGACCGGTGCGCAGGAACGCGTCGAACCGCTCGCCGATCTGGGCGTCGTAGCGGTCGGGCGCGGTGCGCGGGTCGGCCAGGAAGAGGTCGGCGGCGAGCATGCCGGACTCGAGGCCGTAGTCGATCCCCTCGCCGTTCATCGGGTTGACCAGCCCAGCGGCGTCGCCCACCGCGACCCAGCCAGGGCCGTGACGACGCGTCGTGCTCATCGGCAGCCGCCAGGCCCTCGGGCGCTCCAGGTCGGGGCCCAGGTCCCAGGAGCGTGTCACGAGCGCCCGGTAGCTCTCCTGCAGTCGATTCAGGTTGAGCTGCTTGAACCCCTTCATCGTCGACAGCGCGCCGACGCCGATGTTCACGGTGCCGTCGCCGCAGGGGAACATCCAGCCGTAGCCGGGCACCGCGACGCCCTGTTCGTCGCGCAGCGTGAGGCACGCCTCGAGGTAGCGCTCGGCGTGGCGCGGGGACTCGGCGTAGGTGCGGATCGCCAGGCCGAAGGGCTCGTCGGGGTCGCGCTCGGCGCCGAGCATCCTCGCCACCTGTCCGGGCGCGCCTGCTGCGACGACCACCATGTCGGCGGACCAGCGGCGCTCGCCGACCTGCACGCCGACGACGCGACCGTGCTCGAGCACCGGCAGCGCCTCCTGCTCCCAGCACAGCTCCGCGCCGGCGTCCTGTGCGAGCTCCATGAGCCGGGCGTCCAAGCGCCGCCGGGGCCACACCGCGCCGTGGGCTGGGAAGGGCGCGATGCCGGGCCACTCGAGCTGGCGCTGCGTGCGGTTGGCGATCATGCGCAGCCCGTCGATGCGGTGGGCGCCGTCGAGCGCAACACCGAGCTCGTCGAGGGCTCGGACCGCCCGAGGGGTGAGCCCGTCGCCGCAGATCTTGTCGCGGCCCTGCGCGCCTTTCTCGAAGACGGTGACCCGGGCGCCGCCCCGGGCGGCGCGGATGGCGGTGGCGGCACCCGCGGGTCCGCCACCGATCACCAGGAGGTCACGCTGTTCGACCGAGCTCACCCGGCCAGTCTGACGCCTGGCACCCTGCGAGCGTTAAGCGGCGGGCGGTGACGCCGGTCGCAGGAGTTGGGATGCCATGTCGCGCAACCTGCCAGACCGTCCCGTTTTTCGGGACGGTCTGGCGCGCGGGGTGGAGGGAAGCCCCACACGTCGGCCGGTCGCGCTTGACAGAGTGACAGATTGCGTTACTTTGTCACTCATGAGCACCGAGCTGCCGGAGACGATCGAACAACGACTGCTCGACGCGGCACTCGACGTGGCGACCCTGCACGGCATCTCGAAGCTCTCCATGGGCGACGTCGCACGTCGAGCCGGCCTCTCGCGCCAGACCCTCTACCGCTACTTCCCCTCGAAGGACGCGCTGATCGCCGCCGTCGTCGGCGCGCAGACCACCGAGCTCATCGGCACCGTCGTCGGCGCCGCCGCCGAGAGCGAGGACCCCCGGGAGTCGCTCGAGGCGGCGCTGCTCACCGCACTGCGCCAGCTGCGCGACCACCCGCTGCTCGACCGCCTGCTGACCACGGAGCCCGAGTCGCTCCTGCCGTTGCTGACCACCGAGGGCAGCCCCGCCATGATGCGCGTGCGCGCCGTGGTCGAGCTGCTCGTCGCCGAGCGGTCACCAGCCGGCGTGGGCGACGACCCCGTCGCGCTGCGCCGCTTCGCGGACGTCGTGACCCGGCTGATCATCTCGTACGCCATCAGCGCCCCCGATGACCCGCCCGAGGTCGTCGCGCACTACCTGTCCCTGTTCCTGATCCCCGACGCCGTCGTCGACGGCGCCACCACGGAGGCCACCCGATGAGCACCCTGACCGCAACCGTCGACGGCGAGCAGGTCACCTGGAAGGACCGCAAGCGCTACCTCTGGCTGCTCGGCCTGGTCGTCCCGCTGCTGCCCTTCGGCGCCAGCCGATGGCTCGACCACTCCGGCTGGGCCGAGATCTTCTGGTTCTCCGGCCCGATCTGGATCCTGGTGATGATCCCGCTGCTCGACTGGATCTTCGGCACCGACCGCTCCAACGCACCCGACTGGGCCGTGGAGCAGCTCGCCGAGGACCGCTACTACCGCTGGTGCACCTTCCTGTTCCTCCCGCTGCAGTACGCCAGCCTCGTCTACGCCTGCTGGATCGTGTCGACCAACGACCTGCTGTGGTGGCAGCAGCTGGGCTACGCCCTCACCGTCGGCACCGTCGCCGGCGTCGCGATCAACACCGCGCACGAGCTCGGCCACAAGCAGCCCAAGGTCGAGCGCACGCTCGCCAAGCTCGCCCTGGCCCAGTCGGGCTACGGCCACTTCTACGTCGAGCACAACCGCGGCCACCACAACCGGGTGGCCACTCCCGAGGACCCCGCCAGCTCACGCCTCGGCGAGTCGTTCTGGGCATTCCTGCCCCGCACCGTCGTCGGCAGCGCCCGCTCGGCGTGGAACCTCGAGGCGAAGCGGCTGCGGGGCCAGGGCAAGTCGGTGTGGAGCACCGACAACGACGTGCTCACCGCCTGGGCCTACACCGTGGTGCTCTTCGTCGGCCTCACCGTGGTGTTCGGCCCCCGCATCCTGCCGTTCCTGGTCATCCAGGCCGTGTTCGGCTTCTCGCTGCTCGAGGTCGTCAACTACCTCGAGCACTACGGGCTCATGCGCCAGAAGAACGAGCAGGGTCGTTACGAGCGCTGCAACCCCCAGCACTCGTGGAACTCGAACCACGTCGCGTCGAACGTGATCCTCTACAACCTGGAGCGCCACTCCGACCACCACGCCCACCCGACCCGCCGCTACCAGGCGCTGCGCCACTTCGACGAGTCGCCGCAGCTGCCGTCGGGCTACGGACTCATGCTGGGCCTGGCCTACCTCCCGCCGGTGTGGCGGGCGGTCATGGACCGCCGCGTGCTCGCCCACTACGACGGCGACGTCACCAAGGCCAACATCCACCCGCCCAAGCGCGCCAAGGTGCTCGCCCGCTACGGCGCCGGCACCACCCAGGACGCACCGGCGACCTGACCGCGGCCCTGCGTTACTGTCCCCAGGGCACGCCACGACGGCCAGGGGGACGGGCATGCAGGTACCGCTCACGATCAGGGACCACCTCGACCGCGCCGCGTCGGTCTACGCCAACCGCGTCGGGGTGATCGACGAACCCGACCAGCCGGCCCCGTCGCTCGGCGAGCTGACCTACCGCCAGGTGGCCGAGCGCTCGCTGGCGCTCGCCGCCGGCCTGGAGTCGCTCGGTGTGCCCCACGGCGGTCGGGTCGCGATCGTGTCGCAGAACGCGGGCCGCCTGCTCGAGGTGCTCTACGGCGCGCCCTACAGCGGTCGGGTCGCGGTGCCGGTCAACTTCCGCTTGCACCCCGACGAGGTCAGCTACATCGTCGAGCACTGCGGCGCCGAGGTGCTGCTGGTCGACCCCGAGCTCGCCGAGCAGCTCGACGGCGTCGCCGCGCCGCAGCGCTACGTGATCGGTGCCGAGACCGACGAGCTGCTCTACCGCCACGACCTCGAGGTCTCGGCGTGGGAGCCCGACGAGGATGCGACCGCGACGATCAACTACACGAGCGGCACCACCGCGCGACCCAAGGGCGTCGAGATGACGCACCGCAACCTGTGGGTCAACGCCGCCACGTTCGGCTGGCAGGCCGGCGTCGACGACCGCGACGTCTACCTGCACACGCTGCCGATGTTCCACTGCAACGGCTGGGGCATGCCGTACACGGTGGCCGCGATGGGTGTGCCCCAAGTGGTGCTGCGCAAGGTCGACGGCGCCGAGATCCTGCGCCGCGTGCGCGACCACGGCGTGACCTTCATGTGCGGCGCGCCCGCGGTGGTGGCGATGATCCTCGACGCCGCAGCCGACTGGGACGGCCCGATCCCCGGCAACGGCGAGGACGGTCGCCGGCGGGTGCGCATCATCGTCGCCGGCGCACCGCCACCGAGCCGCACGATCGAGCGCGTCGAGACCGAGCTGGGCTGGGAGTTCATCCAGATCTACGGTCTGACCGAGACCGCACCGCTGCTGACCATGAACCGCAGCCGCGCCGAGTGGGACGACCTCAACCCGGCCGAACGCGCCCGCAAGCTGGTGCGCGCCGGAGCACCCGCGCTCGGCGTGCGCCTCACCGTCGACGACGAGGGCGAGCTGCTGGCCCGCGGCAACACGGTGCTCAAGAGCTACTGGGACCAGCCCGCCGAGACCGAGGCCGCGCTCGACGGCGGCTGGTTCCACACGGGCGACGGCGGCTTCCTCGACGAGGAGCACTACGTCACGATCCAGGACCGCAAGAAGGACGTCATTATCTCGGGCGGCGAGAACGTCTCGTCGATCGAGGTCGAGGACGTGCTGTTCTCCCACCCGGCCGTCGCCGAGGTCGCGGTGATCGGCGTGCCCGACGAGCGCTGGGGCGAGACGATCAAGGCGCTGGTGGTGCTGGCGCCGGGGGCGACCGCCACCGAGGCCGAGCTGATCCAGCACTGCCGCGACCACATCGCGCACTACAAGTGCCCCACCTCGGTCGAGCTGCGCGACGAGCTGGCCCGCACCGCGACCGGCAAGCTCCAGAAGTTCAAGCTGCGCGAGCCCTACTGGGCCGGGCGCGATCGTCAGGTCAACTGATGGGACGGGTCGACTGATGGGTTGGTACGAGCAGCGCGTGCTGCCACGGATGGTCGAGCTGACCTGCGGCGGCAAGGACATGGCGAAGTTCCGTGCCCGCACGACCGAGGGCCTGGCCGGCACGATCGTCGAGATCGGTTTCGGCTCCGGCCTGAACGCACCCGTGTACCCGTCCGAGGTGACCGAGGTGCTCGCGGTCGAGCCCTCGACGCTGGCCCGCGAGCGCTCCGCACGCCACACCGCCGGCACCACGGCGCGCGTCGAGTTCGTCGGACTCGACGGCGCACGCCTGCCGCTCGACGACGCCACTTGCGACGGCGCGCTCAGCACCTTCACGCTGTGCACCATCCCCGACGTCGCCGCCGCGCTCGCCGAGTTGCACCGCGTCGTACGACCGGGCGGTCGGTTCCACTTCCTCGAGCACGGCCGCGCGCCCGACGAGTCGGTGCGGGTGTGGCAGCGACGCCTCGAGCCCGTGCAGCGACGCGTCGCGGGCGGCTGCCACCTCACCCGCGATGCCGCGGCGATGGTGAGCGACGCCGGATTCGAGGTGGTCGAGCTGGAGCAGCGCTACGTGAAGGGGCCGAAGCCGCTCGCCTACTTCACGCTGGGCAAGGCGGTGCGCCGGCCCTGACGGGCGGTCGTCGGGCGAGAGGGCTCAGACCCGTAGCTCGACCGCGACCCAGCCGGGCTCCGCGGGAAGCTCGACGACCAGCTCCCAGCGTCCGTCGCCACCCACCTCGACCGTCGCCTCGGTGCGCTGACCCGCGGCTCCACCCACCAGCACCGTCGCCCGCACCGACGTCGCCGACGACCACCCCACCAGGCGCACCGGCTCGTCGGCACCGGCTAGGCGCAGCTCGACACGATCGTCGCGGTCGGTCACCTGGGCGATGCGCTGCACCCCGGCGGTCGCGTAGCGGTCGCCGTCGCCGAACACCGCCAGGCGACCGTCGCACAGCACCGGCGCGAGCACCCGCAGGTCCCAGCCCTTCTCGCCCAGCTCGATCGACGGGCCTTCGGTCCCGACCAGCTGCACCGAACCGCTGCGCCAGTCCAGGCAGGCCGCACGTTCGAGCGCCGCACCCGCGGCGTCGACCGGGGCGTCCGCGCCCAGGTCGGCCAACGGCACCGAGGTCGACATCGACGTCGAGCCGGCGTGGCAGTTCATCGTGATCACGTAGGACCACCGACCCGCGGCGTGCACGCTGTGGGTGGCACCGACGACCGGTTCGGGCTGCAGCACCCCGTGATGGGCGAAGCACCGAGCGATCGCGGCCACGGGCTCGTCCGGCGCGACGAGCAGGCCGTCGCGGCGGGCCGTGCGCAGCACCAGCTCGCGATCCGCGCCGCCCAGCGCGTCACCGATGCCGACCGGTCCGCCGGACAGCGCAGCCAGGGCCGCCTCGGCGCCGGGATCGGTGCTGCCGCCGTGTCCGTCGCTGCGGAACACGTCCTTGTACGGCCACAGGCCGAGCGGGCGCACCATCGCGTTGGTGTAGAGGAACCAGGCCCACAGCAGCTCGGGCGGCACCAGGTAGCCGTGGTCGCCCGAGGTGCGGATCGAGGTGACCTGCCCCAGCCGGGTCGAGGCCATCATGTCGGCGGGCGTCGCCATGCACCACTGCGCCGTCATGCCCCGGCGTGCCAGCTCGCGGTCGAGGCCCTCCTGCCACTCGGCCGCGCGACCGGGTGCCTCGCGCAGGCCTCGCACCCCGAGGAAGCACTCGACCAGCCAGTCGTGCTCGAAGGTCTGCACCCCCCACGCCGCGGCCTGGTCCAGGTAGGTCGCGTACAGCTCCGGTCCGATCGGGTGGGCGTAGTCCCCGTCCACCCAGCAGTCGAACTGCTCGACGTACGGCGACGACGACGACACGTGCCGGCAGTGCACCACCAGCGGCGGGTCGCCCAGCTCGGCACGCAGCGCCGAGATGCCCTCGGGCAGGATGTCGTCGCGCGCCTCCCATCGGTCGAGCCCCGTCGGCGGCACCTCCCACTCGTCGGTGTCGAACGGACGCACCGTGCGGTGCGGGTACCACCACGAGTCGAGCTGCACCGCCCCGTAGGGCACGTCGCGGTCGCGCAGGTCCGCGAGCGTCGCCACCAGCGTCTCGGGCACGGACCGTGGGGAGCCGTCCTCGTGCGGCTCGGTCCGGTACCAGTAGGCCGCACCGTTGTCGGTCCAGTACGACACGTGCGAGCCCAGCGCGTCGATGCCCCGGGGCAGCCGTCGCGTGCCCGCCCGCGCGGTGAGCAGCCGTGCCCAGCGGTCCAGGCAGTCGCGCGCATCCGCGCCCGCGATGACGGCCATCTCGGTGCTGAAGCCCTTCGGCACCGAGACCAGGTCGCCGTGCCAGCCGCAGCGGATCTCGGACTCGGCGCTGGGGTCCCCGGCCGACGCCGCCTCGTCGCCGGGCGGCACGGCGACGACCTGCTCGTGGAACTGGTCGAGGGGCGCCAGCATCAAGGTGCCGACGTCGCTGACGCACAGCAGGGGCATCATCACCGACGGACGGAACGGCCAGCGCGTCCAGCCGGCGAACGAGTCGTCGGTGGCGGTCGGCAGCGCGAACTCCATGTACTGGTAGCCGAACGCGCTCGCCGTGTCGGGCACGCCGCCCGGCGCGCGCTCCGCCGGCGTGCACACCGGCCACAGCACACCCGGGCGGGCGAACTCCCCGGTGGCGATGCCGTCGTCGACACCCACGGGTGCGCGCAACGAGAACACCAGCACCGGCTCGTCGACGTACGCGGCGAGCGACGCATCGATGCGCGGGCTCGCGCCGCGGTCCCCCAGCCACATCGTCGCGGTCCACTCGCCGAGGTCGTCCACGCCGCGCACGCTGCGCCCATCGGCCAACGACACGTCGGCACCGGCGACGCGCAGCCGCCCCGGACCGAACCAGTCGTCGTGGCCCTGGTACCCGATGCGCACCACGTCGCCGTCGACACGGGCGGTCAGGCCGCCTGCGGCGACCAGGGGGAGCGGGCTCGGGGGCGACACGTCGTCGGACATCGCAGCAGTCTGTCAGTCACCGGCGGTCCAGCTTCCCTACACTGCGGCGCAATGTTCGAACGGGGCTCCGCATCGCTGTGGCGTACCTGCCTGGTCGCGCTGCTGTTCGGCGCGGTGCTCGCAGTGCTGGCACCCGCATGGGCGGGCGCGCAGGAGCCGACCGACACCACCACCACGACCGCGGCCCCCACCGGCGCGCCCCGCATCGTCGCGACGTTGACGGTCGGCGAGGACGCCGAGCCGCTGGAGGGCGTGGTGATGGTCGTCGAGCTCGACGGCGAGGAGGTCGGCACGGCCGCCTCGGACGCCGACGGGGTGGTCGCGGTCGAGGTGCCCGGCGCGGGTCAGTACACGGTGTCCCTCGACGAGTCGACCCTGCCCGACGACGTGGTGTTCGAGGCCGACGCCCCCACCGAGCTGAAGCCTCGGGTGCAGGCCAGCGGCGACCGGTCGGTGATCTTCCGCCTGACCACGACCGACGCCGACGGTGCGCCGACCGGAGGCGGGGGCGGGGGCACCCCGATGGGCGAGCGGGTCGGCAACCTGTTCGCCAGCGGGCTGCGCTTCGGTCTGGTGATCGCACTGGCCGCGGTCGGACTGTCGCTGGTGTTCGGCACCACCGGGCTGACCAACTTCGCCCACGGCGAGCTCATCGCCTTCGGTGCCATCGTCGCGTGGTACCTCAACGCGAACGACGGCGGCCTGGGCCTGCCGCTCGCCGTCGCCACCCTCGGCGCCATCGTCGCGGGTGCGCTCTTCGGCGCCTCGTTCGAACTGGGCGTCTACCGACCGCTGCGTCGGCGCGGCATGCCCGTGGTGTCGCAGATGGTGGTGTCGATCGGGCTCGCCTTCGCGCTGCGCTACCTGTTCAGCATCATCTTCGGTGCCGGTGCCCAGCAGTTCTCGCAGTACGCCGCCCAGGCCCCGACGATCGACCTGGGACCGATCTCGCTGCGCCCGAAGGACGTCGTGATCATCGCCGTGGCCTCGCTGTGCCTGGTGGCCGTCGGGCTGTTCCTGCAGCGGGCCCGGCTCGGCACCGCCATCCGCGCCGTGTCGGACAACCGTGACCTGTCGGTCGCCTCGGGCATCGACGACAACCGCGTCGTGCTGATCGTGTGGCTGATGGCAGGCGCCATGGCGGGGCTGTCCGGGGTGATGCTGGGCACGACCGAGTTCATCGGCTGGAACATGGGCCAACGGGTCCTGCTCGTCATGTTCGCGGCCGTCCTGCTCGGCGGCCTGGGCACCACCTTCGGCGCCATGTTCGGCGGCATCTTCGTCGGGGTCGTCTCGGACCTCTCGACGTTGTGGCTCGACGCGGACCTGAAGATCGTCGTGGCGCTGGCGACGCTGGTCGCGGTGCTGCTGGTGCGCCCCCAGGGTGTGTTCGGGGTGAAGGCGAGGACGGCATGAGCGTGCTCGCGATGGACGTCGGCTCGGCGTTGATCGTCGGCCTGCGCGAGGCGGTCGGCATCCAGGCGGCGTACTACGCCCTCGCGGCGATCGGGCTGAACCTGCAGTTCGGCTACGCCGGGCTGTTGAACTTCGGCCACATCGCGTCGGCGCTCGTCGGCGCGTACGGGGCAGCGATCGTGGTCGACAACGGCGGCTCGCTGTGGCTCGGCATCGTCGTCGGCGTGTTGGCCGCCGGCCTGCTCGGCCTGCTCATGGGACTGCCCACGCTGCGCCTGCGCGCCGACTACCTGGCGATCGCCACCATCTCGGTCGCCGAGATCCTGCGTGTGGTCACCAACTCGACGCGCGTGCAGGGGCTCACCGGCGGCCCGATCGGCATCAACGGCGTCGCCGAGGACTTCTACGCGATCAACCCGATCCCCCGCGGGCGCTACGGGTGGGGATCGTTCAGCTTCAACCAGAACGTGCTGTTCACCATGATCGTCGGCTGGGTGCTGGTGGCGCTCTGCTGCTGGTTGGTGTGGGCGCTGGCCCGCAGCCCCTGGGGCCGGCTGCTCAAGGCGGTGCGCGAGGACGAGGACGCCACCCGCGCCCTCGGCAAGAACGTGTTCGGCATGAAGCTGCGCGCCTTCGTGATCGGTTCGCTGATCGGTGGCCTCGCCGGCATCGTGTTCATGTTCGAGGGCGGCTTCGTCAGCCCCACGTTCTTCGTCGCCCAGACGACGTTCAACTGGTACCTGGTCGTCATCCTCGGTGGCGTCGCCACGGTGTTCGGCCCGCCGCTCGGCGCGATCGTGTTCTGGTTCATCGTCGCCACCTTCAACGCGCTGCTCACCCAGGCGATCGGGCCCGACGGCTGGTGGATCCTGGACTCGACCGACACCGGCGCGGTGCGCTTCGTCGTGGTCGGCGTCGCCATCGTGCTGCTGCTCGTCTTCCGGCCCCAGGGCATCCTGGGCAACAAGGAGGAGGCGATGATCGGTGACCGCTGACGTCATCCTCACCGCCCGCGACGTGCACCGTTCCTTCGGTGGTGTGCGGGCGGTCGACGTCGAGCACTTCGAGCTCGAGCGGGGATCGATCGTCGCGCTCATCGGCCCCAACGGCGCCGGCAAGACCACCTTCTTCAACGTGCTCACCGGCTTCGAGCGAGCGGATGGCGGTTCGTGGACCTTCGAGGGCAAGGACCTCGCGGGCCAGCACGCCTACGCGATCGCGCGGGCGGGCATGGTGCGCACCTTCCAGTCGGCCCGGGTGTTCCCCCGCCTCAGCGTCACCGACAACGTCCGGCTCGGCGCGCCGGCCCAGCGCGGCGAGAGCCTGACCCGTGCGCCGTGGCGCTGGACCTGGAAGGACCAGGACGCCCAGCTGCACGAGCGTGCCACCGAGCTGGTCGAGTGGGTCGGCCTCGGCCCCAAGGCCGACGACCTGGCCGGCACGCTCTCGGGTGGTCAGCGCAAGCTGCTGGAGCTGGCCCGCTCGGTCATGGCCCAGCCGACGCTGCTGATGCTCGACGAGCCGATGGCCGGGGTGAACCCCGCGCTGCGCCAGGCGCTGCTGGACCGCATCGGCGAGCTGCCCGGCGAGGGCATCACGGTGCTGTTCGTCGAGCACGACATGGACGTCGTGTCCGCGGTGTCGGACCGGGTGGTCTGCATGGCCGAGGGCTCGGTCATCGCCTCGGGCACCGCCAGCGAGGTGGCCGCCGACGAGCGGGTCATCGAGGCCTACCTGGGCGGCTCGAGCGGCGACCTGCGCGACCACGAGCGTCGCACGCCGCGAGAGGACGTGGCGGTGCACGACGAGACCGCAGATCCGGTCACCGGCGCGCCCGACGGCGACCACCGCGACCTGAACGCCGACGAGGCACACGCCGTCGACGAACCCTCTGTCGACGAACCCGCTGTCGACGCACCGGACGACGACGCACCGGAGGCGACGCCGTGAGCGACCAGCCGCACAACCTGGTGCAGATCCACGAGCTGGTCGCCGGCTACGTGCCCGGCGTCGACATCCTCCGTGGCGCATCGATCCACGTGGGCCACGGCGAGATGGTCGGCATCATCGGACCCAACGGCGCCGGCAAGTCGACGCTGATCAAGGCGATCTTCGGCCTGGTGCCGATCCGCTCGGGGGTCATGGAGCTCGACGGCGACGACATCGTCGGCACCGCCGGGTTCGACCTGGTCAAGATGGGTGTCGGCTACGTGCCCCAGGTGCGCAACGTCTTCGGCAGCCTGAGCGTCGAGGAGAACCTGCGCATGGGCGTGTTCCTGCGCCCGGATCGCTTCGCGGCACGGCGTGATCAGGTCTTCGAGCTGTTCCCCGTGCTGGCCGGCAAGCGCAGTGACCGTGCCGAGTCGCTGTCGGGCGGCCAGCGCCAGGTGCTGGCCATGGGCCGGGCGCTCATGATGGAGCCCAGCCTGATGCTGCTCGACGAGCCGTCGGCCGGCCTCTCCCCCGCCATGCAGGACGAGGTGTTCGAGCGCATCGCCGCCATCAACGACGAGGGCGTGTCGATCCTGATCGTCGAGCAGAACGCCCACAAGGCGCTGCGCATCTGCGACCGCGGCTACGTGCTGGACCAGGGTGTGGTCGCCTACACCGGCACCGGCGCCGAGCTGCTCGGCGACCCCAAGGTGATCGAGCTCTACCTCGGCTCGCTCGCCCGCCAGCGCTGACGGCGGAGCGGGAACGACCGGCGCCTGCTTCGGCGCGCGCCGACCTCGGGCGCGCCAAAGGGCTTGACCTTGACGCGAGGTCAATCCTGCATCGTGGCCAGCGACACGAGTCGAGCGACAGAGAGCGAGCGCCACATGGTGAGCGACGACCAACCCGATGCCACGATCCGACTGCAGGGCGTCCACAAGGCCTTCGGCGACCTGACCGTGCTGTCGGGGGTGGACCTCGACGTGGACCCGGGCCAGGTCGTGGCACTGCTCGGCGCGAACGGTGCGGGCAAGACCACCCTGGTGAGGATCCTCTCGACGCTCTCCTGCGCGGACGCGGGCACCGTGGTCGTCAACGGGTTCGACGTCGCCACGCAGCCGGTCCGGGTGCGCGAGTCGATCAGCCTGACCGGGCAGTTCGCTGCGGTCGACGAGATCCTGACCGGCCAGGAGAACCTGGTGCTCATGGCGAGGCTCCGGCACCTCGATGACCCCCGGGCCGTCGCCGACGAGCTGTTGGAGCGCTTCGACCTGCTCGACGCCGCGCAACGGCGGGTCGCGACCTACTCGGGCGGCATGCGCCGTCGCCTGGACCTGGCGATGAGCCTGGTGGGCACGCCGCCGGTGATCATCCTCGACGAGCCCACGACCGGGCTCGACCCGCAAGCTCGGTTGAAGGTCTGGGACGCGGTACGGGCGCTGGCGGCACGGGGCACGACGGTGCTGCTGACCACCCAGCACCTCGAGGAGGCCGAGCAGCTCGCCGACCGCATCGCGATCCTCCACCACGGCCGCATCATCGTGGACGGCACGCTCGACGAGCTCCGCCAGCTCCTGCCGACCCCTGAGGTCGAGTACGTCCGCAAGCAGCCGACGCTCGAGGAGGTGTTCCTGGCGATCGTCGGAGCGCAGCCGGCCATCACCGACGACGCCGGCGAGGACCACCCCGACGCCGACGGATCCGACTGCACCGACGAAGGAGCACTGCGATGACCACCCACGCGCTGGCCGACACGGTCGCCCTCACCGAGCGATCCATGCGCCACATCACCCGCAGCCTCGACACGATCATCACGACCGTGCTCACCCCGATCGCCATCATGGTGCTGTTCGTCTACGTGTTCGGCGGTGCGATCGAGACGGGGACCGAGTCCTACGTGGACTACATGCTGCCGGGTGTGCTGCTCATCACGATCGCGTCGGGCATCGCCTACACCGCAGTTCGGCTGTTCACCGACGTGCAGACCGGCATCTTCGAGCGGTTCCAGTCCATGCCCATCGCGCGTGCCGGTGTGCTCTGGGCGCACGTGCTCACGTCGCTCACGGCCAACATGGCCTCCGTCGTGATCGTGGTGCTCGTGGCGCTGCTCATGGGCTTCCGCACCGGAGCGGGGCCGGGCGCGTGGCTCGCCGTCGCCGGGATCCTGGTCCTGTTCACGTTGGCCCTGACGTGGCTCGCGGTGATCCCCGGGCTGACCGCCACCACCGCCGACGGCGCCGGGGCCTTCGCCTATCCGCTCGTCCTCCTGCCCTTCATCAGCTCCGCCTTCGTGCCCACCTCGACCATGCCCGGCCCGGTCCGCGCGTTCGCCGAGCACCAGCCGGTGACCGCGATCGTGGACGCCATCCGCGACCTGTTCGCCGAGCAGCCGGTCGGCGACGCCATCTGGGTCGCGCTCGCCTGGTGCGTCGGGATCCTGGTGGTGGCGCTGCTGCTGGCACGCCGGGCGTACCGCCGGACCACGGCCTGAGGCAGGCTGATCCGCATGCTGACCATCAGCCAGCTGGCGTCCTACGCCGGCACGACGGCACGAGCTGTCCGGCACTACCACCGCATCGGGCTGCTCCCCGAGCCGGAGCGGAACTCGTCGGGCTACCGCAGCTACGACGCCGCGGCCGTGGTTCGGCTCATCCGCATCCGGACCCTCGCCAGCGCTGGCGTGCCACTCGCCCGCGTGCAGGAGCTGCTCGAGGCCGCTCCCCAGGAGTTCGCCGCCGGCATCGAAGAGATCGACCAGGAGCTCCGCGCCGAGATCAGGCGACTCCGCTCCAGCCGCCAGCGGATCGCCCGGCTCACCGCCGGGGACCAGCTCGCGCTGCCCGACAGCGTCGTCGCGTACCTCGACCGGCTCCGTGGCCTCGGCATCGACGAGCGCTACATCGGCATGGAACGCGATGCGTGGATCGTGTTCGCGGCGCAGGTGCCCGACACGATCGACTCGATCATCGACAAGAAGCACGAGGAGCTCGACGACCCGGACACGGTGCAGCTGTACCGCTTGCTGGGAGCAGCAGTCGACTGGCCGGCCGACGATCCGAGGGTGGTCGAGGTCGCCGACGTGCTCGAGCGCCTCATGTTCAAGGCGGTGGCCGCAGGGCGCACCGGCCCCGATGACCTCGACGACGCGCTCGTCGAGCTGCTCGACGCCACCACCGCCCAAGCCGCGCCGGCAGCGACGAGGTTGCTGGCCATCCTCCAAGAGCGAGGCTGGCGTGGTTGGACCCGCATCGAGGCGGCGCCGCCGCTGCCCGAGAGCTTCGTCGGTCGCTCGGAGGACGCGGTCTGAGCGGTCGCGGCCGGCCCACGTCGGCCGACTCGGCTCCGGGGACGCGAACGGGGCCCGAGCTGGTGCCCGGGCCGCGATCGTCACTGCGGTCAGCTGAACGGATCAGCCGATCTTGATCTGCTCCACGTCGAGGGTCTCGACCGCGCCCTCGGCGTCGTACTGCCACACGTCGTAGACACCGGTGCCCGGCTCCATGGTGTTCCAGGAGTCGAAGGCGCTCGACGCACCGCGGTAGTGGATCGTCTCACCGGCGCTCAGGAACTCCTTGCACTCGGCGAAGGTCTGGCAGTCGTTGTCGCCCTCGAGGTTCTTGGCGAACGCCTCCTGCACCTTCGGGCCCTCGTCGGTGCCCGCAGCCTCCATGGCGAGCGCCATCAGGTTGGTGCAGTCGTAGTAGTACGCCGAGAAGATCGGGTCGACCTGCGTCTCGGCGAACTTCGCCGCGAACGGGTGCTCGATGCCGGCCGGGGCGGCCGCCGGAGCGGTGCCCTTGATGCCGGCGATCTTGGTCGGGTCCGACGGGTCGACGGTCTCGCCGAGCGTGGAGCTCTGCATGCCGTCCGCGGTGTAGATCGGGATGTCCGCAGGGCCTGCGCCCTGGCCGATCATCTCGTTGAGGATCTGGGCACCGTCGTCGTTGAAGCCGATCACGGCGACCGCCTCGGGCGCCGAGTCGACGACCTTCTGCACGTCGGCCGAGTAGCCCGAGCTGGAGTCGGGGTTGTAGAGCACCGTGGTGGTCACCTCGGCGCCGCCCTCCTCGAGCGCGGACTGCAGGGACTCCGAGAAGCCCTTCCCGTAGTCGTCGTTGCGGGCGATGATCGCCACCTTCGCGTGGTTGTCGCTCGAGATGAGCTGCGCCAGCGCCGGGCCCTGCAGCGAGTCGCCGGGGGCGGTGCGGAAGAAGTACCCGTCGCCCACGTCGGTCAGGTTGGCGGCCGTGGTCGAGCCCGAGCAGGTCGGGACCTGGTCGGTGCCGAGCGACTCGGCGAGCGCTGCGGCGACCGACGACGGGGCCGGGCCGATGATGGCGTCGACCTTGTCGGTGTTGACCAGCTTGTTGTAGGTGGTCTGCGCCACGGTCGGGCTGGTGCCGTCGTCGCCCTCGATCACCGTGAGCGGCTTGCCCAGGACGCCACCGGCCTCGTTGATCTCCTCGGCCGCGATGTCGATCGGGGTCTGGAGGGACTCGACGATGTTGGACAGGTCGCCGGACTGGGGAACGAGCGTGCCGAACACGACCTCGCCGTCGGCGTTGCCGCGATCGCCGCCGCTCTCGGCCTCGGTCGTGGTCGTCTCGTCGCTGCTCTCGTCGTCGCCGCCGCAGGCACCGGCGACCAGCGCCAGCGCTCCGACGACCAACACGACGCGTGCCAGTTGGACTCTTCGCATGGTGTACCCCCGTGGCCCTTTCGGTCGGTGTGTCACCGTCACCTCGTCGTGACGGCCAGGTGAACCTTAGGTGTCCGACCACCGTCGGGGGCGGCCAAACGTGACCGGGGCGGCGGGAGGTCGATCAGGGCGCGTCGGGCAGCTCGTCGGGCAGTCCGCCCAGGAACGGGCGCAGCGCCTCGGTGTGGAGGTGCTCGTCGTGGTCCGCCTCGCTCGCGGCGCGGGCTGCGGCGAGCGGCGAGGGCAGCTGGTAGGGGTCGGCCTGGCCGAGATCGACGCCGTAGCCGAGGTCCGCGAGCGCAGCGATCGTCAGGCGACTGAGCTGCGCCGGACGCCGACCGAGGTAGCCGGTCATCAGCTCGTCGCCGAAGTCGGCCTCTCGCCAGTGACCGAGGATCGTGCCCCACTCGCCGTCGTTCTCGAGCGGCACGTAGCGCTGCCCACCCAGCTCCTGGTACGCCGCCACACCGCCGGGCGCGTTGTAGGCCGGGTTCGTGAGCAGGTCCGAGACGAACCCGGTGAGCAACCAGTTGGTGCCGAGCCCGAGCACGTGGCCCATCTCGTGGAGGATCACGTCGCCGAGGCGGCCCTCGGCGGCCAGGTCCTCCAGGTCGGCGGAGTCGAACTCCATCACGCCGTAGTAGGGCTGCCAGTCGGGCTGGCGGATCAGCAGGCCGCCGGCGCGGCCCAGCACCTGGCCGGAGCCGTCGATCGGCGCGTCACGGGCGTCGATCAGCACGTCGTCGACGGTGCCGGCGTAGCCAGGCACCCACCCGAACAGCCCCGCGGGCAGATCCAGTCGCACGTCGGGCACACCGGCGACCAGGACCGACTCCCAGCGCTCGGCGGCATCGGTGAACGCCTGGCGGAACTCGGGGCGCATCGACGGGTCGAGGCGCAGGGTGATGTCGTAGCCCTCCGACGGCCCGTCCGCCACGTCGATGGTGGTGGTGGCGACGACCGGGTCCGAGCGGCCGTCGGTGACCTCGATGGTGGCGGTGCGCGAGCCGGCGGTGTCGTAGTGGGCGAGCACCGAGCCGCCCGAGCGGCACGGCAGGATCTCGTGGTCGACCGTGCCGTCCGAGTCGAGGTCGATGCGGCAGGTCAGCACGTCGTTGTTCACGTCGCTCACCGCCCACCCGTAGGTCGCGACGACGGGGGCCGCGGTGCGGGCCGCACGCACGCCGAACCAGTCGATCGTCGGTGGCGTCGGCGGAGCGGGCGGCGTCGGCGGTGGCGCACACGCCGCCACCAGAGCGGCTCCCGAGAGCGCGACCATCGCCAACGCCATCTGCGCACGTGCTCGCCGTCGTCGTGTCATCGTCGCCCCCACCCCTGTGCACGACCCGCGTGGGCCGCTCATCGGTCCCACGACGTTAACCCCCGAGGCTCCGGCTGGCCTCCCGGAGCGCTCCGGCATGGCCGGTCGCGTTTCTCACGACGTGGCGGGCCCCGGGCGTGGCATGCTCCGCCTGGGCGTGCGTCACCCGCGGGGAGGTGGATGGTGGAGTCCGTGAGCTTCGTCGGCATCGACATCAAGGTCATCGCGTGGGACGAGCACAGCGAGTGCGCGGTCGCGGAGGACTGGCTCGAGGTCCCGCCCGCGGTCGACGAGCACAACGTCGAGGACTACGTGCTGGGCCGCTTCGGCCAGCCCGTCGACGTCGCCGTGGCGCACACCGACGAGTACGGCGAGCTGGTCATGGGCTGGGTGTTCCCCCACGACGTCCTCGCGCAGGTCCAGCTGCCGTCGGACGGCCTGGAGATGATGGTCGTGCCGTTCGTGCGCTTCCGCGACGGCACGCGCCGCGAGCTGTTCGAGTACACCGCCGAGCTGGCCCAGGAGTTCGCGGCGCTGGTCGCCCTGGTCGACCCCGCACACGGGCCGCTGGGCGACCGTGCGCCGGCGGAGTCCCGTGACCGGCTGGAGCACGAGCAGCTCACCCTGTGCAGCACCGAGCTCGACCAGGTCGAGCTGCAGCTCGGGGGCTGGCTGCGCCGCATGGTCGCCGAGGGCTGGACCTATCTGGTGCTCGAGGTGTCGGGCACCGGCCGCTACGTGCAGTTCCTGACCCACGACGGCTCGTGGCTGCGCGGCGAGGTGGTCGGCGACCGCTACCTGGACGAGCACACGCCGCTGTCGGCCGACGAGCACCAGCGCCTGGTCGACATCGGCTGGAACCCGCCGGGTGACCGTGGCGACGAGTCGGGCAACTACTGGGTGGACTGGGGCGACGACAGCTCCCCGGACGACCTCGGCGCCGACAGCTCGCCGGCCGAGATGACCGGCTCGGCCGTGCCGGGCCGCGACGTCGAGGAGGCGGCACGGTTCGGGGCGACGGCGCTGGTCCAGGTGTTCGGCCCGCTGCAGGTCGACGACGTGGACGTCGCCGCCGGGCACGCCTCCTTCGCGGACGACTGACGCACCCGGTCGCTCAGCCCGGCGGGCGCAGCGCGTCCAGCGCCACGGTGGGCACGTGGATCCAGCCCTCCTCCAGCGCGAGCGCCCGCTCGACGTCGTCGCGGGGGCGGGCGGTGGCGTCCTGTCGCACCGCCACGGCCACCAGCGCGGCGAGCAACGCGTCGAGCACGTGGTCGGAGGCGACGGCGTCCTCGGTGACCTCACCCAGCTCGAGCCAGCCACCGACGGCGGCGGTCACCTGGTCCAGGACTCCCGCGCGGACCTCACGGGCCGCCGCGGCGCGGTCCCCCGACGCCTTGTAGCCCCGGGACGCGACGCCCCACACCCTCAGTGCTGCCGCCGGGTACACCTCGGCCAGGCGACCGCTGCCGTCACGCGGCGCCGGCGCACCCCAGCACCCGGCCCACTCGCGCTGCAGCAGCGCCGCCCGCATGGCCACCGAGCCCAGGCGGTCCGCCGAGGCCGACATCGGCCGACCCCAGCCCAGCTCCACCACCACGTCGTCGGTCCGGCGGTGCGTCAACGGCCGACGGTCCTCGGTGCCCGGCCAGTCGCGACCGTGGCGGTGCGCGTCGACCGCCTCCACGAACGGCGTCGGCCAACCGAGCGGCGCATCCACCCCGACCAGGTCGGCGTCGACGGCGAGCGCGACCAGCGCGTCGTCGTCGGGCTCGGCCGCCGCCATCCGTGCCGACCATCGACCGCCGCTCGTCGGCTCGACGACCACCGCCGCCGTCGAGGCCGGCTGCGCCGCCAGATCGATGCCGAGCACGCTCACGGGCCGGACCCTACCGAGGCCGGCACCGGGGTCGCCGTCGCACGATCGTTGCCCAGGCGTGACCCAGCGCCCACACTGGTGCCGTGCAGGACCCGTCACCGCCCCGGACCGGATTCGTGCTGGCCGGCGGCGGTTTCAAGGGCGCCTTCGAGCTGGGCGCCATCGGCCACCTCGTCGGCGACCTGGGAGTGCTGCCCGATGTGATCGCCTCGGCCTCCGCAGGGTCGATCCTGGGCATGGTGCTGGCGCAGGGCCGCACGCGTGACGAGTTCGTCGAGCAGGTCGACCACGCGCGCAGCACCTTGTTGTCGATGACCCACACCGACCTGGTGTTCGCACGCCAGGAGTGGCTCGGCGAGTTCGAGGGCACCGAGTTCGCCGACCGCGTCATCGCCATGGTCACCGACCGCTCCTCCCCCGGCGCTCCCGGAGGTGACCCGGACCCCGACCGGCCCGACGCCACCGAGGCCGCCGAGACGTCGGAGCGCGACGACACGCCCCGACGGTCGCGGTGGGTCCGTGGACGCGCGCGCAACCTGCCGGCGATCGGTGAGCTGCGCGAGCAGCTGCGTGCGGCGGCGCGCGCCCGCAAGACCTTGACCGGCACCACGTCGTCGGTGCTCACCCTGGATCCGTTCGAAGCCGCCATCCGCGGCCAGGTCGACGTGGGCATCCCGGCGGTCGACCCGGCGCTCGTCGCCCGACCCGGGCTCGAGCTGCGCATGGCCGTGACGGCCGTGCGCGCCCGTGAGACCCACTACGTCGATGAGCGGGGCGAGCTGCTCGGTCCGGACGCACGCACACCGCTGCGTCCCGACATGGCCCCCGTCGGCCTGATCGACGGTGCGATCGCCTCATCGAGCGTGCCCATGGTCTTCCCCGCCCGCCGACTCGGCGAGGACACCTACCTGGACGGCGGCTGCCTGCAGAACATCCCGTTGGCCGCGGCGGTCGCGCTCGACGCGACGCGCATCTTCACCGTCGTCGCGGTGCCGCTCAAGGACGACGAGCAGGAGCGGCCGTCGCGGCCCATGTGGGCGGCACGAGAGCTCGGGTTCCTCGAGACCCAGGAGGCGAACCTGGCGATCGACCTGCCCGACGGGACCACCAACACCGTGATCGCGCCGACCTTGGACGTGGTCGGGTCGTTCGAGGTGCACCGTGGCCTCATGGCGATCGACATCGACTACGGCTGGATGCGCGCCCAGGAGACGCTCGCCCAGCCGGACGAAGGGCTCGCCCCGATCGTGCAGCAGGCGACCGACACCATCACGGTGCAGCGCTCACGGGCATGGCACCTGGAGCAGCGCTGCCTGCTCGACGGGGCGATGTCACCCACCCGACGCGCCGTGCTGGCGCAGCTGAAGGCCGCGGTGCACAGCGCCGTGCACGCACGGGCCGCGTTGGGCTTCGAACCGCCACCGGGGGCCGAGCGCTGGTGGACCGACTACGAGACCCACAGCCTGGCGACGCCGGACGGCTATCCCCCGCCGCCCGCCCCGGAAGCGCCGGCGCGGATCAAGGGCCTGCGCGCCGCGTCCTGAACGGTGCGACGGCGGACCCGGCGGATGCGTGCACGGGTGCGGAGCTCCGGCGGCGGTCAGCCGGCGCGTTCGACCGCAAGGGCCGTGCGACCCGCCGCCTGCAGCACCGGGTCCCACACCGGCGAGAACGGCGGGGCGTAGGCCAGGTCCACGCCGGCCAGATCGTCGACGGTCATCTCGTTCCACAGCGCGGTGGCGAGGACGTCGATGCGCTTGCCGGCACCGCACCCGCCGACGATCTGTGCGCCCAGCAGTCGACCGCTGCCGCGCTCGGCGACGAGCTTCACCGTCATCTCGGCGCCGCCCGGGTAGTAGTGGGCCGTGCTCGGCGCCGTGCTCGTCGTGGTGACGACCTCGATGCCGGCGTCGGCCGCCTCGCGCTCGTTGAGCCCGGTCCGGGCCACCTCGACGTCACCCACCCGGGTGATCGCGGTGCCGAGCACCCCGTCGAAGGTCGCCTCGCCCCCACCCAGGTTGGTGCCCGCGGTGCGGCCCTGCTTGTTGGCGTGCGTGCCGAGAGCGACGTGCACCGCTCGGCGCGAGACGCGATGGAACGACTCGACGCAGTCCCCCGCTGCCCAGACGTGCTCGACCCGGGTGCGCTGGTGGTCGTCGACCACGATGCCGCCGCTGGCGCCGACCGGGACGCCCGCCGCCTCGGCCAGTGCCGCGTTGGGGCGAGCCCCCAGACCGACCACGACCACCTCGGCGGGCACGTCGCCGGTCGAGGTGGTCACGGCCCGCACGCGTCCGTCGTCGCCGGTGGCGAAGGACTCGACGGCAGCGCCGAGGCGCAGCTCCACCCCCATGCGCTCGACGGCGTCGGTGACGAGCGCAGCCATGTCGGCGTCCAGGGTGACCATCGGCTGGTCCGCCATCTCGACCACGACGACGTGCAGTCCCCGCCGAGCGAACGCCTCGGCCACCTCGAGCCCGATGTAGCCGGCCCCCACCACGACCGCCCGACCAGAGCCCGCCGCGACGTCACCGACCGCCGCGTCGAGCGCGACGCCGTCGGGGATGGTGCGCAGGTCGAACACACCCGAGGCGTCGATGCCGGGCAGCGGCGGGCGCACCGGCACCGCGCCGGTGGCGATCAGGAGCTCGTCGTAGTCCTCGACGCGCACCGTGTCGTCGCCCAGGTCGCGCACCGTGACCGTGCGCGACGACGTGTCGATCGACTCGACCAGGTGCGAGGTGCGCACGTCGATGCCCGAGGCGCGGAACTGCTCGGGTGATCGGGCGACCAGGTCGTCGGGGTCGCTCACCTCGCCGCCGACCAGGTACGGCAGCCCGCACGCGGCGAACGAGGTGTACTCGCCCCGTTCGAACACGACGATGTCCAGGTCGTCGGGCGCCCGCAGACGCCGCACCTGTGCGGCGGCGCTCATGCCGCCCGCATCGCCACCGATGATCACCAACCGCTCCGGCACCGCCGACCTCCTGGCCCTGTCGAGGCGGCCACCTTGCCACGGCGTCGGGGGCGGCGATCAGGGCAGGAGGTCCCCATCCACCGCACCAAGGTCCCCGTCCGCTGGACGAAGGTCCCCATGTTGCGGTCGACCCCTGCCCGCCCGGAAGTCCTCGGTCGAGTTCGACGACGGGAACGGCAGGTCCGGGACGTCCAGCTCGAAGCGCTCGCACAGCGGACCCCAGCCGTCGCCGACGTGGTGCACCAGCAGCTGCGACGCCGGCACGGTGGCCAGCACGTGCTCCTGGTGCGCCAGGTACGCGGCGATGGCGGCGTCGCGGTCGGCGCTGCGGCCGTCGAACACGACCCGGTGCAGCTCGTCGAACATCGCGGCGTGAGGGCCGGACCCGGTGGCGCCGTCACGCAGCGACGGGCCGATCGTGGCGTCGAAGCTGCGCCACCAGTCCTCGGCCGGTCGGGTGGTCAGCAGCACCGTGCTGTGCGGGTTGGCCCGCCAGAGCTGCTCCCAGACCGCGCTGGACGGGAAGTCGACCGTCGAGCGGTAGCCCGACAGCACCGCCCCGGGATCCCACGGGTCACCCCGCAGCGCCGCGGCCCACGTGTCGAAGCCATCGGGATCGTCGAACACCTCGAACATGTGGTGGGTCGGCCCCAGACCCAGGTGGTCGAGCGCCTGCTTCATCGACGTAGTGCCCGTGCGCCCGAAGCCGGCCCCGACGACGAGCAGACCCGGGTGACCGTCGTGCATGAGCGCACCGTAGGCCACCCGAGCGGTGGCGTTCCCGGTGCGATCGCGGTCCAAGGGAAGAGGGCGATCGCACCGGGAAGCGCGAGCGTCGCCTCAGAAGCGCACGTCGCGGTCCGAGTGGGCGAGCACCCACCCGTGGTGCACCTGGTCGCCGATCTCGAAGCCCTTCTTGGCGCTCCAGACCAGTGCCAGCACGGCGAGCCGTCGCAGGTTGCCCATGTCCATCCCCCTGTCCTCCGGCCGGATGATCCAGCCGCTGGGTGTCCCGTCGGCACCGATGGCGGCGGCATGAGCTGAACCCTGCTCAGTCGAGCACCGATCCGCTGCACTCGGCGGTGTCGCCGCGGAGCCAGTCGCTGAAGGTGATGGCCTCCCACGGGGCCTGGCCGCCGGCGTCGATCAGGGCGACCAGCGCGAGGGTGCCGCCGACGATCGTGGCGCCCCGGCGCACCACGCACTGCACCGCCACACCCCTCACGTCGGTGGCCGTCGGGTTGGACGCGGTGCCGCTGACCTCGAGGCCGAAGAAGTCGTCCACCTCGACGGGCCCGACCTGCACCGGCAGCACGGTGCCGGTCCAGAACGCCGGCTCCTGCTCGGCGACGACCACCACGCGCAGCTCGGTCGGCCGCCCCAGCAGCGGCACGCCGTCGACCGCCGCGTGGGAGGTGCCCCCCGGATCGATGGCGTACACGTACGAGGTCTCGGTGCCCACCGGCGTGCCGTCGGCGCCGAGGAAGGTGATGACGACCTCGACGAACGCCCGTGGCTGGTCGCCGACGTTGCGCAGGACGACCCCGGCGTTGGCCGCGGCGCCGCCGTCGAAGCCCTCACCGACGCTGAAGCCCGACTCGACGACCACGACGTCGTCGCTCTGCGTCGGCGGTGCGGTGTCCGGAGTCCCGCCGCTGCCCGAGCCACCCGAACCTCCGGGCCCGCTCGACCCGCCGGCCAGATCTCGGGGCTCGACCGAGGTGGCGGGGGCGCTGCTCGAGGGCGGGGCCGACCCACCCGAGTCGTCGCGTGTCAGCACCAGGACCCCCACGATCGCGGCGATCGTCAGCCCGAGGGCGACCACGACGCCCGCGACGATCCACGCGAGCCGGCTGCGGCCCGGTCCAGCGGCGCGCGAGGTCGGGCCCACGGCGGCGGGCGCCGCTGGGGCCCAGTGCTCACCCGGTGCCGGCGGCGTGGAAGTGAGCGGCGGCCCACTCGCACCCGTCCCGGACGGCGACGCCGCCGCCGCGTGGGGCGGCGCCCAGTGGTGCGGATCGTCGTTCGCCGGCCACCGTCGCGGGTCCTGCGGTGTGTCGCTCATGCACGTGCTCCAGGACCTGCCGATGGACCCACGGCCTCCGGCGACCGGCGCACACCTTGCCACACCGCCCCCCACGGATCGCGACGAGACGCAGACCCGGTGCGGCTCTGTTCCCGGAGTGTGAACGAGCCGTTCCAGCACGGTGAAAGGGCACGCACAGGCCTTCCCGCCGAGCCACCGCACCCGTACGGTCGATCCATGGCTGCACTCCCCCAGCGGCCATCACCCGTCCCGGGGACCGAGGTCCCCACACCAGGAGGCACGACATGGCCGGTGTCCATCTCGACAAGCTGCCGCTGCGCAAGCCGCTGCGGCGCACGACCACCAAGCCGATGCGCAAGCCCGAGGTGAAGTAGCCACCTCTGACACATCGGTCGGACGGCGGGTCCGATCCAACGCACGTGCGGGCGTGCGTCGTCTCTGGGCGCCGAGCACCCCCTGCGGCGCCCAGAGCCGCGTCCGGACCCGGGTGCGGCGCCGCTGGCAGACTCTCGCCATGACCACCCTCATCCGCTCAGGCCTCGTCGTCGACGGCACCGGTGCCGAGGGCCGGCGCATGGACGTGCTGGTGCGCGACGGCCGCGTGGCGGCGCTCGGCATCGGGCTCGACGCCCCCGAGGGCGCCCGGGTCATCGACGCCGACGGTTGTTGGGTCACGCCGGGGTTCATCGACCTGCACACCCACTACGACGCCGAGCTCGAGCTGGACCCGGCGCTCGACGAGTCGGTGCGCCACGGCGTGACCACCGTGCTGATCGGTTCGTGCGGGCTCTCCTTCGCCGTCGGCGAGCCCGAGGACCTGGCCGACATGTTCTGTCGTGTCGAGGGGGTGCCGCGCTCCGAGGTGCTGCCGCTGCTCGAGCGCATCCAGGACTGGGAGGAGCCCAAGGGCTACCTGGACCACCTGGCGCGACTGCCGCTGGGTCCCAACGTCTGCTCCTTCCTGGGCCACTCCGCGCTGCGCGCCCACGTGATGGGCCTCGGCCGCTCGCTGTCGGACGAGCAGCCGAGCGCCGCCGAGCTCGACCGCATGGCCGACATGCTCGCCGAGGCGCTCGACGTCGGCTACCTGGGCTTGTCGATCAACACCCTGCCCTGGGACAAGATGGACGGCGACCGCTTCCGCAGCCTGCCGACCCCGTCGGTGTTCGCCTCGTGGTCCGAGTACCGGCGACTCGCCAAGGTGCTGCGGGCCCGCGACGCGGTGCTCGAGGGCGTGCCCGACATCTCGGCGCGGTGGAACCTCGCGCTGTTCGCCGCGATCGCGAGCGGCATCGGGCGGGCGCCGCTGCGCACCACGATCATCTCGCTGATGGACGTCAAGGCCGCCCCCGGCACCTACAAGCTGTTCGCGACCCTGGCCGCGTGGTCGCGCCGATGGCTGCGCGCGGACGTGCGCCTCCAGGCGCTGCCCCAGCCCTTCCGACTGTGGACCGACGGCCTGGAGAACCCGGTCATCGAGGAGATCGGCGCCGGCACCGAGGCCCTGCACCTGGCCGGCCGCGCCCGCGCCGACCTGCTCGCCGATCCCGGGTACCGGGCGCGGTTCCGCAAGCAGTGGACCAACAAGCTCAAGGGCCGCGCCTACCACCGTGACCTGGCCGAGGCCCGCATCATCGGCTGCCCGGACGCGTCGGTCGTCGGGCGCACCTTCGCCGAGGTGGCCGACACCCGCGGCGCCGACCGGGTCGAGACCTTCCTCGACCTGGCCGCCGAGCACGGCAACGAGCTGCGATGGACCACGACCGTGGGCAACACGAACGAGGACGCGGTCGCCTGGATCGTCGAGCACCCCCAGGCCCAGATCGGCTTCTCCGACGCCGGCGCCCATCTGCGCAACATGGCCTTCTACGACTTCCCGCTGCACCTGCTGCGACTGGTGCACCGACGCCAGCAGGAGGGCCGCCCGGTCATGTCGCTCGGCCGTGCGGTGCACCGGGTGACCGGCGAGCTCGCCGACTACCTGGGCATCGAGGCGGGGCACCTTCGCGTCGGCGATCGCGCCGACCTGGTGGTCATCGATCCCGACGCCCTCGACGAGCGGGTGGATCAGATCGACGAGGCGCCGATGCCGGGCATCGACTCGGTGCAGCGCCTGGTCAACCGCAGCGACGGAGTGGTGCGCGCGGTGCTGGTCAACGGCGAGCTGGCCTGGGACGGACACGGACGCGCCGAGGGCTTCGGGGTGCGCCCCGGGTTCGGCCAGGTGCTGCGCGGGGTGCGCTGACTGCTCGACGAGGTCCCTGGCGCCACCTATGATCAACCGATCAGTTGATCTGAGGGGGCAGGAGTGGACCACGCCGCAGACCAGACGAACGGCACCGACGATGACGCGACCGCACGGGTGCTCGACCGCTGGACCCGTGTCGCCAGCGCGTGCTCGACGGTGGTCGACCACGTCCCGGTGGACGCCTGGGAACGGCCGGCGCCGTGCGACGGCTGGGTGGCGCGTGACGTCGTGGAGCACCTGGTGAGCTGGGTGCCCTCGGTGCTCGGGCCCTCGGGCGTCGACTTCGACCGCATCGCCGAGTCGTCGGGCACCGCCGCACGCTGGCACGCCTTCGCCGACTCGATCACCGCTGCGCTGCAAGACCCCGCGTGTGCGACGACGGAGTTCGACGCCGGACCACCGGGTCGGATGCGCGTCGACGCGGCGATCGACATGCTGGTCACCGGCGACGTGCTCGTGCACACCTGGGACCTGGCCGCGGCCACCGGTCAGCACATCGAGCTCGACCCCGAGGTGGTGCACGACATGCTGGTCGGCATGCAGCCGATGGACGAGATGCTGCGCTCGAGCGGCCACTTCGGACCGAAGGTGGTGGTCGCCGACGACGCCGACGAGACCACGCAGCTGCTCGCGTTCTGCGGCCGGGACGTCGCTCGCTGGACCTGACGTCACGCAGTCGCGTGGGCGTCGAGCGGTCGCGCTGGCGCTGAGCGCCCGCGCTCACCAGGGCGAGTCGAGGGTGGCGGTGAGCAGCAGTCCGAGGCCGAGCTGGGTGACGAGCCACATCCGACGCTGCGTGCGACCGGCGATCGCTGCCGTGGCCAGCACCACGAACGGCACGGCGGGCAGCCAGATGCGCTCCACCTCTCCCTTCGACATCGTCGACAGGTCGGCAGCCACCACTCCAGCGAGCGCACCGCCGACCAACCACCACGCCGCCCGGTCGCGCAGCCACACGACGCCGGCGACGGCCGCCGGACCGACCGCCACGGCGAACACGACCAGGTTGGACACGACGAAGTACCGGTCCGGACGCTCGGGGGCGACCCCGGCCAGGTAGGCGTCACGGGTCGCCGCCAGGCCGGCGAACCAGTCGAACCCCGCCGCCATGAACACGAGCGGCACCACGGCGAACCCGATCGCCGCACCGACCAGCGGTTGCCATCGCCCGCGCCGCAGCGTGAGCACCGCCAGCGCCCACAGCGGGCCCAGCAACAGCATCGAGCCGTACGAGAACGACAGCGACAGCCCTGCCAGCAGACCGGCGCACACCGCAGCGAGCTGGGCCGCAACCGGTCGCACCGCGGTGATGGCGACCGCACCGGCAGCGACCGCGCACGCCACCACCCCCATGAACATCGCGTCGGGTGAGGACGCGATCCACATGGCTGCGGGGGCGAGCCCGGCGAAGGGTGCGGCACGCCGGGCCAGGTCTCGACCGGCGATGCGGTCCAGCGCGACCAGCGACGCCGGCGCGGCCAGCGCCGCGATCACCAGGAAGGTCGCAGTGAACACGTCGCTGCGCCCGCCCGCCACCAGATCGACGAACCAGTGCGCCAGCGTCGCCCCCGGCGGGTGGCCCTTGACGTGGGTCGGGTACTCGGGGAGGCGCTCGACGAAGGTCGACAGGAAGTCGGCGGGCGAGTCGATCGCCTGCGCCGTCGGCAGGTAGGCCCTGCGATTGCCCAGCACGGTGTAGAGCGAGTCCCAGCCCTCGGACCACTGCAGCAGCACCGGCCACAGCAACGCCCAGCACCACGAGCCGACCAGCACGGCGCCCCATCGCACACGCTCGACGGCGGGCACCCACCACGCCACCAGCGCGGCGGCGAGGGCCACGGCCCACCACAGCGCTGGTGACCACAGCAGCCGCCACGTGCCGACGAAGGGTGGGGCATCCAGGAAGATCTGCACGCCGTCGCGTGCCAGGTCCTGACCCCACAGCAGCACCGCGATGAACGCCACGGCCACGACGCCCACCGCGACGTACCCCGAAGGGCCGTTGCGCACGGTCCGGGGATCGCCAGCGGCGTCGGCATCCCAGCCGGGCGGCGCGGCCCGGTCCGTGGCGTGCGCGGGATCGGTCATGAGGTCCTGGGCGGCTGGCGCAGCGGATCGGTCGCGAACCGCACGAGCCCCTCGTCGGGCGTGATCCGCGCACGGAAGCCCAACGCCCGCTCGGCGGCCGCCGGGTCGCCGACCACGTGGCGCACGTCGCCGATCCGGTAGCGACCGGTCACCTCGGGCGCATGGCCCGCCCCGTCGGCGTCGGCCAGGATCCGGGCCATCTCGGCGAGGGTGATCGGGTGACCGGACGCGATGTTGAGCGCACCGTCGTGGGGCCGCTCACCGACGAGCGCCAGCTCGTTGGCACGTGCCACGTCCTCCACGTGCACGAAGTCACGCAGCTGTCGGCCGTCCTCGAACACCTGGGGTGCCCGGTCGTCGGCGAGCTGGCTGCGGAAGATCGACGCGACCCCCGCATAGGGCGTGTCACGGGGCATCCGCGGTCCGTAGACGTTGTGGTAGCGCAGGGCGCAGACGGCCACGTCGTGCTCGCGGGCGTAGGCACGCGCCAGGTGCTCCTGGTGCAGCTTCGTCGCGGCGTAGACGTTGCGGGGGTCCACGGGCGCGTCCTCGGGCACCAGGCCGGAGCTCAGCGCGGCGCCGCAGCGTGGGCAACCTGGCTCGAAGCGACCGAGCTCGAGGTCCTCGATCCGACGAGGTGCGGGGCTCACCACACCGTGCTCGGCGCAGCGGTACCGACCCTCGCCGTACACGACCATGCTCGACGCGATCACCAACCGGCCGCGCCATCCGGCGTGGTGCATGGACCAGAGCATGGTGGCGGTACCCACGTCGTTCGCGTCCACGTAGTCGCGGACGTCGGACAGGTCGACACCCAGGCCGACCTTGGCGGCCTGGTGCGACACGGCGTCGGTGCCGGCCAGCAGCCGCTGCCAGACGTCGGGATCGCGGACGTCGGCGAACAGGTAGGTGGCGTCGGGATGCAGGCACTCCGGTGGACCGTCGTGAGCTGCCGGGTCGAGCGAGTCGACGACGATCACCTCGTGACCACCGGCGCAGAGCCGATCCACCAGGTGCGAGCCGATGAAGCCCGCACCTCCGGTCACCACGACCCGGCTCACGGTGCGACCACCCGACTGGCAGGATGATTGGCGTGCCCGACGTGATCCTGCCCGCCCTCGACGAGGAAGCGGCGCTGCCGTGGGTGCTCGAGCGCATGCCCGAGGGCTACCGACCGATCGTCGTCGACAACGGCTCGACCGACCGCACCGCTCAGGTGGCCCGCGAGCACGGCGCCCGAGTGGTCGACGAAGCGCTGCAGGGCTTCGGCGCTGCGTGCTGGGCGGGCCTGCTCGCAGCGACCGACGATGTCGTGTGCTTCATGGATGCCGACGCCAGCTTCGACCCTGGCGAGCTGCCGAGGGTCGCGGATCCCGTGATGGCCGGCACCGCGGACCTGGTGATGGGCGCGCGCTCGGCCGAGCCCGGCGCGTGGCCGTGGCACGCACGCCTCGCCAACCGCGTGCTCGCCGCCGAGATCCGACGACGCAGCGGCGTGGCGGTCAGCGACCTCGGCCCGATGCGCGCCGCACGACGCGCATCGTTGCTCGAGCTCGGCATGCTCGATCGACGATCGGGGTGGCCCCTCGAGATGGTGCTGCGAGCCCATCGGCAGGGCTGGCGCATCGAGGAGGTCACGGTCGGCTACCGGCCGCGCATCGGACGGTCCAAGGTGACCGGCACGGTCAAGGGCACGGTGCGTGCCATCGGCGACATGTCGCGCCTGTTGGCCCAGGACCGCGACTGAGCAGAGCGACCAGCGCTCGACGTCAGGCACCGGGTCCGCTCCCGGCCCACGGGAACCGCACGGTGAAGCAGCACCCGCCCGGATGGTTGGACACCGCGATCGTGCCGTCCTGGGCCTCGACCAGCCCCTTGGCGATGGCGAGCCCCAGACCGCCGCCCCCGTCGTCGCGACCGCGAGCCGCGTCGCCACGGAACGCCACGTCGAAGACGCGCTCCAGATCCTCTCCGGGGATGCCGCCGCACTCGTCGACCACCGACACCAGCGCGCCGCCGACCTCGGCCTCGGCGCTCACCCGCACGGTGCCGCCGTGCGGCGTGTGACGCACGGCGTTGTCGACCAGGTTGCGCAGGACCCGCCCTGCCTCGGCGGGCGACGCGAGCAACGGCGGCAGACCGGCGATCTCGGAGCAGACCTCGACACCGCGAGATCGTGCTGCGGGGCGCACGCCGTCGATCACCGAGTCGACCAGCGACGACACGTCCACCGGCTGGGGGGCCAGGTCGATCGAACCCGCGGAGATGCGGCTCAGCTCGAACAGGTCGTCGACCAGCATGGCCAGTCGGTCCGTCTCGGCGCCGATCGAGCGTAGGTAGCGCTGCACGTCGGCGGGATCGTCGACCACCCCGTCCTCGAGCGCCTCGGCCGTGGCGCGGATGCTGGCCAGCGGACTGCGCAGGTCGTGCGACACCCAGGCGACCAGCTCGCGCCGGGACCGCTCCAGGGCCAGCTCCCGCTCGTGCGCCTCACCCAGCTGGCGCGACATGGTGGACAGCTGCTCGCCGAGGCGGCCGAGCTCGGTCATCGAGGCCTGGGGCCCCGCGTCGGGCATGTGGCCGTCGGCGATCGAACGCGACAGCTCGCCCAGGGCGTCGGTGTCGACCCGGATCCGCCGAGCCAGCCGCCACGCCGCCAGCACGCCGATGCAGGCAGCGGTCGCGGCGATCACGCTGAACGCCGTCAGGTCGTGGCCGTCGATGAACATGGCACGGGCGGCCACGAGGGCGCCGACCCACGTCGCGACCAGGGGCGCCAGCGCGACCACCAGCACCTGGCGGCTCGCCGTGGCGCCGCCGCGTCGTCGGGTCAACCACGAGCCCAGCAGCACGACCGGCAGCGCACCGAGCGCGGTGAGCGCCACGAGCGTCAGGTTGTCCGACAGCGCCGAGGCGACCAGGAGCGCGCTCATGGGTCGAACCGGTACCCGCCGGCGACGGTGACCAGGTGCTGCGGGCTCGCCGGGTCGCGTTCGATCTTCGAGCGGAGTCGGCGCACGTGGACCGTGACCGTGGCGGCGTCGCCGTAGGTCCAGCCCCACACCGACTCGAGCAGCTCCTCGCGTCGGAACGCGACACGCGGATGGGACATCAGGTGCACGAGCAGTTCGAACTCCTTCGCGGTCAGGTGCACGGGCTCGTCGCCCAGGTGGGTCTCGTGGGCGACGGGGTCGACGGTGAGCTCGCCCGCACGCAACGGCTCCACGGCGACCGGCGGGACGGTGGCCGCGGACCTCCGCAGCACGGCGCCGATGCGAGCGGTGAGCTCCCTGGGCGAGAACGGCTTGGTGACGTAGTCGTCCGCCCCCAGCTCCAGGCCCAGGACCCGGTCGTCCTCCTCGGCGCGTGCGGTGAGCATCACGACCGGCGTCGGTGTGGACTGCCGCAGACGCCGACAGATCTCGAAGCCGTCGACACCCGGCAGCATGACGTCGAGCACCACCAGGTCCGGCTCCCACTCGAGCGCTCGATCCAACCCCTCTTCGCCGTCGCTGCGGACCTCGACGACGAAGCCGGCGCGCGACAGGTAGCGCTGCACGACCTCGGCCAGCATCGGGTCGTCCTCGACGACCAGGATCCGGCGGGACGCAGTGACCGTCGCCGGGTCGTCCGTCATGGCGCCATGGTACGGGGGGGCCGGTGGGCCATCGCTGCGGACACTCCTTGTTTCGCGATCGGTAATCGACTCTTCCTCCCCGCTGGCGGCCCGCATCAGTACGGTCGCTCCATGGCCGCTCCCACTCCGCACCGCGTCGTGGCCGACGTCGCGCAGCGCGTCGAGCGGTCCCGGGCCGATGCGGCCCGACGCGAGGTGCACGACGAGCGCACCGCGTCGCTGCTGGGCATGGCGCTGGGTGTGTCGTTCCTGGTGTGCTTCCTGACCGGCGTGTGGTCGCACCTGCACCAACACCCCCCGGCCTGGCTCGACCTGCCGATCGGACCCGTCGGGCTGTACCGGGTCACCCAGGGGTTGCACGTGATCACCGGGCTCGCGTCCGTCCCGCTGCTGCTCGCCAAGCTCTACGCCGTGTCGCCCCAGCTGCTGCGACGCCCCGCGGTGCGTGGGCCCGTGCACGCGATGGAGCGCCTGGCCGTGCTGCCGCTCGTCGGTGGCTCGCTGTTCCTGCTCGTCACCGGCGCGGCCAACATCGCTCGCTGGTATCCGTGGGAGTTCTTCTTCCCGGTCGGGCACTGGTGGGCCGCGTGGCTGGTGCTGGGCGCCATGCTCATCCACCTGGCGCTGAAGGTGCCGGTGGTGCGCGCCGCGCTGCGGTCCGGGCCGGCGGCCTCGCCCGCGGCACCGAGACCGGGCGAGCTCACCCGGCGCGGGCTGTTCGCCGCGGTCGGTGCAACCGCGGCGATCGTCACGCTCACCACGGCCGGCCAGACGGTGCCGGTGCTCCGTCGCCTGACGCTGCTGGCGCCGCGGCGCCCCGACATCGGTCCCCAGGGCCTCCCGGTGAACCGCACGGCGGTGGCGGCCGGTACCGAGCAACTGGCCTCGGGCGATGACTACCGCCTGCGCATCACCCGCGGCGGCGAGACGCTCGCCGTGCTCACCGTGGCCGAGCTGCGGGCGCTGCCCCAACGCACCGAGCGGCTGCCGATCTCGTGTGTCGAGGGGTGGAGCGCGGACGCCGACTGGACCGGCGTGTCGGTGTCGCAGGTGCTGGCGACCGCGGGGCTGGAGCCGACCGACGTGGTGGTGCGCTCCGCGCAGGCCCGCGGCGGCTACCGCGAGTCCGAGCTCAGTGCGAAGGGCATGCGCGATCCGCGGGCGCTGCTGGCGCTGGCGATCGACGGCGAGCCCCTGCATCGCGACCACGGGGCGCCGCTGCGGCTGATCGCGCCGAACCGTCCCGGCGTGCTGCAGACGAAGTGGGTCGTCGAGCTGGAGGTCGTGTGAGCACCACCGATGCGATCGACGAAGCCGGCGGCGACGAGCGACCCGGTCCGTTCGCGTGGGTCGTGATCGGGCTGGGCTGGGCCGTCATGGCGGTCGCCGTGGCCGGCGCGATCGGCGACGAGCGCCTCCGTGGGCTCGGCTCGTGGGCGGCGTGGGTCGTGGGCGCGGCGCTGGTCCACGACCTGGTGGTGCTGCCCGCGGTGCTGTGCGTGGGGTGGCTGCTGACCCGGTGGTTGCCGGTGCCGTGGCGGGTGCCGATGCGCACTGCGCTCGTGGTCGCCGCGGTGCTCACCGCCACGGTGTGGCCGATCGCACGACGCTGGGGTGCTCGCCCGGACAACCCGAGCATCGTGCCCCTGCCGGTGGCCCGGAACCTGGGCTGGATCGTCGTCGCACTGCTCGTGACCGCGTTCGGGGTAGGAGTCGTCGGGGCCACCCGTGCGCGCACGCGCACCACGGCCCAGGGACCCACGGAGGAGCACACATGATCGTGATGGAACGTGCATCGACCGGCGACCACCACGACCTGGCCGTCGAGGCGTGGGAGCGCCCCGCCACCGCCGAGGACCTGGCGATGCTCGAGGGCATCCGACCGGCGGTGCTCGACATCGGGTGCGGACCCGGTCGCATCGCCGCCGCACTTGCGCAGGCGGGTCTGCCGTCGTTGGGCATCGACGTCTCACCACACGCGCTGCGCAGCGCCGCGTCGTCGGGCGCAGTGGTGCTGGAGCGCTCGGTCTTCGACCCGCTGCCGGGCGAGGGTCGCTGGTCCACGGTGCTGCTGCTCGACGGCAACGTCGGGATCGGCGGCGACCCCGTGCGCCTGCTGCGCCGACTCCGCGAGCTGCTCGCTGACGACGGCACCGCCGTGGTCGAGGTGGACCCGCCGGGCCGATCGCTGGTGCGTGACACGGTCCGACTCTGCGGTCCCTCCCACGAGCCCGGGCCCTGGTTCGAGTGGGCGTGGGTGGGTGCCGACGCGATCGCCGAGCTGGCAGCGTGCGCAGGTCTCAGCTCGTGCGTGCTCGACACCCATGGGGAACGACACGTCGCACGCCTGACCCCGGCGCCCCGCCTCGCCCCCGACTCGCGAGCGCCACGATGACGCCGGACCACGTCGCCGTCGCCGTGATCGCCAAGGCACCGGTCCCTGGCAAGGTCAAGACCCGGCTGTGCCCACCGTGCACACCGGACGAGGCCGCCGCGATCGCCGAGGCTGCGCTGCGCGACACCCTCGACGCCGTGGTGGCGACGGCTGCAGGTCGTCGGGTGGTCGTGCTCGACGGTGCTCGCCCGGACTGGATCGAGGACGACCTCGAGGTGCTGGCACAGCGTGGCGGTGGGTTGGACGAACGCCTCGCGTGCGCGTTCGAGGACCTCGGCTGCCCGGCGGTGATCATCGGGATGGACACGCCCCAGGTGAGCTCGGTGGTGCTGGACGACGTGGTGGCGACGCTCTGCCGCGACGACGTGGAAGCGGTGCTGGGACCGGCGAACGACGGCGGCTACTGGGTGCTGGGCCTGTGCCGACCCGACCCCGAACTGCTCCTGGGGGTGCCGATGAGCGTGGCGCACACGCACGACGCGCAGCTGGCACGCCTCGCCGAGCGAGGTCTGCGGGTGGCGGCAGCGCCGCAGCTGACCGACCTGGACACCTTCGACGAAGCCGTCGAGGTGGCCGCGGTCGCCAGGGGCGCGAGGTTCGGCGCTGCGGTGGACCGTGTGCGTGGCGCGCTGGCCCAGCGCTGAGCGCGCCCACGACGAGGTTCACCGCCGTTCGCTGCCGAGGTCCTCACCCGTCGCGTCCGCGGTGGGGCGCAGCAGCCACCACGCGGCCAGCCCCGACAACGCGAGCACCACGGCGGTCAAGCCCATGGTGACCGCGAACCGGTGTGCGGTGTCGGCCGAGGCCGCGGCCAGGACCGGGCCCGACAGGTCCTGGCCCAAACGGTCGACGGCCAGGTCGAACGCCGCGCCGTCGGTGCCCGGTGTCGCGCCGGCCACCCCGACCGGCGACCGTGTCGCCGCGACCGACAGGAACGTGGCGGTGCCGACCGCGAGGGCCATGGCCGAGCCCAGGAACCGCGCCAGGCTGTTCCAGCCCGCGGCCTCGTTGATGCGACCTGCGGGCAGGTGCAGCACGGCGGCGCCCGTGAGCACGGAGTTGGCGATGCCGGCGCCGATGCCGGCGATCGCCATGGGCAGCACCAGCTGCTGCTCGGTGGTGTCGCCGGTGACCCTCGACAACAGGGCGAAGCCGATCACCATCAGCGCCATCCCGATGCTGACGGGGCCACGAGGGCCGACGCGGTGTCCGGCCCACGCGGCGAACGCGGCACACAGGGCCATCGATGCCATGAACGGCACCAGCGCGACCAGCACCGACACCGCGCCGTGGGAGAACGTCGACGCCGACTGCGCGAACAGGTTGAAGAAGTACAACAGGCTGAGCATGCCGATCGATGCACCGACCGTGGCCAGGTTGGCGCCCAGCACCCGGCGGTCCTCGATCACGGCCCGGTGCAGCAGCGGGTGCTCGGCGTGGCGCTCGTGGTGCCAGACGACGAAGGCCAGTGCGAGCAGCACCAGCACCGATCCCCCGAACTCGACCGAGACGAGCTCCCACACCGCGAGGCGCTCCGCCAGCACCACCACGCCGGCGACCAGCACCGCGACCAGGACTGCGCCGAGGAAGTCGTGGGTGGGTCGATGGCTCCCGCGGCCCTTGCGGTGGTGCAGCGGCCACACGACCAGACCCGTCAAGCCCGTCAGGACTGCGACCACACCGAAGATCCACCGCCAGGTGAACCAGTCGGTCATGACACCGCCGAAGAGGGGCCCGACCGCGAAGGAGCAGGCGTAGGCCAGGCCACGCCACCGGAAGCCGTCGACCTCCCGGCCCTTCGGCGAGTACTCCGCGATCACCTCGATGCTCGTCGGCAGGATCAACGCCGCGCCGACCCCCTGGCCGACCCGCGCTGCGATCAACACTGCGACGTCGGGTGCGACGACACCCACCAACGAGGACAGCGCGAAGATCGCCAGACCCAGGTCGAAGGTGCGGACCCGGCCGATCGTGTCGCCGAGGCGGCCGCCGACGAGCACCAGCGCCGCAGCTGCCACCAGGTAGGCGTTGACCACCCAGCCCAGCTCCGAGGTCGACAACGACAGGTCCTCGGCCATGCCGCGGGTGCCCACCGTGACCGCGGTCGTGGTCAGCCCGACGATGGCCGAGGCGACCGTGACCGCCACGACCGCGCGTCGCGTGTCGTGCGGATCCGGGGTGACGCGGGCGGGGTCGACGACGTCCACAGGTGGCCATGACGGTACCCGTCGGCGAGGTGGCCCGGCGCTGGCGCGGGCGGCTCCGTTAGGGTGCGGCGTCGTCCGAACGGAAGGAACCTCGATGGCGAGCCGGCACCACTCGCAGGACGTGGCGGCGGGCGCCGCGCCACGGACGAGCCCGCCGACGCGGCGAGGGCTGCGACTCGCGGCGGCCGTGCTGTTGCCCGCCGCGCTGCTCGTCGGCTGCTCCTCGGACGACGACAGCGCCACGACGACCGTCGTGGCCAGCAGCACCTCGGGTGCGGACCCGTCCGAGACGACCGCGGCACCTGCGGACGCGAGCGGCACCGGCGACGCCGCCGACGCGGCCCGCGCCGAGGCGGACACCGCGGGGGATCCGATCGTCGCGGACGGTGTGCTGGAGGTGCCCGGCTTCGATGGCGGCACCGCCGTGTACGAGCTGGCCAACGTGCGGATCACCGCCGCCATCACCGACGTCGACTGCCCCGGCGGCAGGCCCGTCAACGCGCAGCGTCTGGCGGTCGACCTCTCCGCGCGGTTGGTGCCCTCGGATGCGGGCGACCCGAACATCGTCGCCGACGACACACCCGCGCCCATCCCCTACGTCTCCCAGCTGCCCGAGGTCGTGCTGATCGGCGTCGGCGCCGAGGACACGGCGTCCGACACCTGGTTCGTCGGCATCAGCCCGGTCAGTCGCCTGCTGCGGTCGATGCCGAACACGTACCTGCGCCCGGCACCCGACGGCGACCGCTCGACGTGCGCCATCCTCGGCTGGGAGCCCACCGATCTGGCCGAACCGGTGCGCACCACCGAGATGCTGGCGCTGAGCTCCGCCTTCATCCCGGCGGACTTCGACCCCTCGGCGTACCAGGTGCGCATCGGCCGCGGCGACGAGTTCGCGTACTGCTGGCCACTCGACGACCTGACGGGCCCGGCCGAGCTGGGACGCTGCCAGTGACCCGGCGGCCCGCCCTCCGAGGTGCGGTCGCCACCGCGCTCGTCGTGACGGTGGCGCTGCTGACGGGAGCCTGCAGCAGCGACGATGGCGCCAGCGCCACCGATCCGACGTCGGACGCCGACGCCACGACGACCACCGCGGACGGCGCCGCGGACGATGCGTCCGACGAGGCCGCGCCGGAGCTCGACTTCGCCGAGGTCGACTCGACCGTCGAGCAGTTCGTGCAGGACGAGGGGCTGAACGGCGCTGCGGTCGTGGTGGTCGATCGCAACGACGGCATCGTGCACGAGCACTACGCCGGCGAGTTCGGCCCCGACCGCGTCAGCCTCATCGCCTCGTCGTCGAAGATGCTGACCGCGGGGGTGCTGATGCGACTCGACGACGAAGGGCTGCTCGACGTCGACGCGCCCATCGCACAAGCCGTGCAGTGGCCGGGCGCGGAGCCGACGATCACCCCGGCGCAGCTCGTGTCGAACAGCTCCGGGCTGGTCGGCCTGATCGACGACCCGACCTACCCGCCCTACATCTGCCAGTACCTGGCGGTCGGCGAGCTGCTCGACTGCGGCCGCCAGATCCTGACCACCGATCGCGACGACGCCGACGTGGTGCCGCCCGACACGCGCTTCCGCTACGGCGGCGGGCAGTGGCAGGTGGCCGGCGCGGTCGCCGAGGCGGTCTCGGGCCGGTCGTGGGCTGAGCTGATCCGCTCCACCTACATCGAGCCGTGCGGCGTCGACAGCCTGGGCTACAACAACCACTTCGCGCAGCCTGCGGCCCTGGGTGCGGCCGAGACCAGCCCGTTCAGCTACCCCGCGGGGGTCGACGGCGACGTGTCGGTGCTGGCCCCGACGAACAACCCCAACATGGAGGGCGGCGCCTACATCACCCCGCCCGACTACGCCGCGCTGCTGCTGATGCACCTGCGTGAGGGCCGCTGCGGCGACACCCAGGTGCTCTCGCCCGAGGCGGTCGAGCGCATGCACACGGATCGGGTCGGGCCGATCTACGGCGGCGTCACCGCCAAGGTCGAGCCCACCGCGTACGGGCTCGGCTGGTGGGTCGACGAGGACGATCCCGCCATCATCGAGGACGGCGGCGCGTTCGGGGCCGTGCCGTGGCTGGACCTGGACGACGGCTATGGCGTGTACGTCGTGGTGGAGGCGACCAACAAGGTCGGCCAACGTCTGGCCGACCAGCTGGTGCCGCTGGTCGAGGCCCAGCTGGGCAGCGGCTGACCCCGTTCGTTTACCCTGGGTTCATCCGGGGTTCGGTTGTCCCGGAGCGGGCGGAGCATCCGGGGGGCCCACCATGATCGATCGCCGCAGTTTCCTGTTGGTCGGAGGCGGCGCGCTGGGCGCGGCCGCGCTGGCGGCGTGCTCGCCACCCACGACGATCCCGCCGGGGGTGTTCACCCTCGGTGTCGCCTCGGGCCTGCACTCGCCGACCGAGGCGGTGCTGTGGACCCGGGTCGAGCTCGCCAACGCGGCCGGCACCACCTCGGTCGCCTGGCAGGTCGCCGACTCCCCCACGTTCGACTCGGTGGTCGCGTCGGGCACCGCGGCGGTCGACCCTGCAGCCGACGGCTGCGTCAAGGTGCTGGTGGGCGGCCTGGCACCCGACACGTCGTACTGGTTCCGCTTCGACGGCGCTGGCGTCACCTCCCCCACCGGTCGGGCCCGCACGCTGCCCGAGCCGACCTCCACCCCGTCGTCGCTGCGGGTGGCGTTCTGCTCGTGCCAGTCGTTCGCGAGCGGCTACTACGGCGCCTGGCGCGACATCGCCGCACAGGACCTGGACGCCGTGCTGTTCCTGGGCGACTACATCTACGAGTCGGTCGCGGTGCAGCTGCTGCGCAAGGTGCGCGACGAGCCCACCAACGACATCGACACGCTCGAGGAGTACCGCTCGAAGTACCGCCTCTACCGCGGTGATGCCGACCTGCAGGCCGCGCACGCGGCACATCCCCTGGTGCCCATCTGGGACGACCACGAGATCGTCAACGACTACGACCGCACGATCTTCACCACGGACCCGGCGCGCTCGTCGGCCGCGTACCAGGCCTGGTTCGAGTACATGCCGGTGTGGCCGATCGACGGCACCCGGATCCACCGCGAGCTGCGCTGGGGAACCCTGGCGGATCTGCTGCTGCTCGACGGGCGTCAGTACCGCGACGAGCCGCTCGGCACCTCGCTGCTGGGCCTGCTCGGCCTGCAGGTCATGACCGGCGACCTGCAGGCGCCGGGCCGCACACTGCTGGGGGCGGAGCAACGCCAGTGGCTGCTCGACTCGTTGGACGCGGCGCAGGCCGACGGGGTGCGCTGGAAGCTCATCGGCAACCCCGTGATGATCGCTCCGATCCGCCTGCAGGACTGGGCGGTGCCCGGCGGCGACCCGAGCCTGCCCCGCCACGCCGGGCTGTACCTGGGCACGGACTCCTGGGACGGCTTCGGCTGGGAGCGCGACCTGATCCTGTCGCACCTCCGTGATGCATCGGTGACCGACGTGGCGTTCCTGACCGGCGACCAGCACTCGTTCCTGGCCGCGCCGCTGAGCACCGACTTCGACGACCCGGGCGCCGCAGTGGTCGCCTACGAGTACACCGGCGGGTCGATCACCTCGCCCAGCGGCATCACCGAGAACGCGCTCGCCGGCGGACTGGCGGGCTTCGCCACCCAGCCGGCGTTCGACTACATGGAGGTCCGTCGCAACGGCTACGCCCTGGTCGAGGCGACGCTCACGCAGATGTCGGTCACCTTCCACCAGCTCAACCCGATCTACCGCGCCGCCACTGCGGAGCCTCGGGTGCGCTTCACCGCCACCCCAGGCGTGGTCCAGCCCACCATCACCACCCTCTGATCCGCCGCGTCCACCCCGACGCTCCACCGCCTCTACGCTCGCGAGCTCATGGGCCCGACCGAGAGCACCGACGCGCGCCGGATCGTGCTCATCGAGGACGACGAGTCGCTGCGCAGCACGCTGCTGCTCCTGCTCGCCGACGAGGGCTACCAGGTCGAGGGCCACCGCACCGGCGAAGAGGCGCTTGCACGTCTGGACCTGTGGGATCCCGACCTGGCGCTGGTCGACCTGCGATTGCCCGGTATGTCGGGCTTCGACGTCGTGGCGGCGATCCGTGCCCGGTCCGACCTCCCGATCATCATCGTCACGGCGCAGACCGACAGCAGCGACGTCGTGTCCGGGCTCGAGGCGGGCGCCGACGACTACATCACCAAGCCGTTCGTCATCGAGGAGCTGCTGGCACGGGTGCGCGCCGCCCTTCGACGCCTCCCCACCGACCCGGATGAGCCCGACGGGCTGACCGTGGGCGACCTGGTCGTGTCGCCGCGTTCGGGCGAGGCGAGCGTCGGCGGCGAGTCGGTGCAGCTGACGCGCACCGAGCTGCGGTTGCTCGCGGCCCTGGCCGCCGCCGATGGCGAGATCGTGTCGCGCGAGCAGCTGCTGGCCCGCGTCTGGCACTACGACTACCTGGGCGACTCGCGCATGGTCGACGCGCACGTGCACCGGCTGCGCCTGAAGATCGAGACCGACCCCGCCGACCCGCGTCGGCTTCGCACCGTGCGCGGCCTCGGCTACCGACTGGTCCCCTACGACACCGCAACCAGCGACGAGTAGTCCTGAGCCTGCAGCGGCCGGCGCACGAGCGTGCCGTCGGGCAGCGGCACCTCGACCGACTCGCCATCGCGCTCGACGCCCACCTGGTCGATCTCGGGCAATGAGGTCAGGGTGAGCACCAGCTGGCCGATCGCCAGGACCTGGTCAGGGCCGGTGACCTCGGCCAGCTCGACCACGGCCCTGCCGTCGCGCACCGACACCGAGTCGATCGCCTCGTCGGACACCGCCGATCGCAGCCGACCGTCCTCGCCCGCCGGCCCGCGTTCGAGCAGGGCGAGCAACCGCTCGGTGTCGGGTCCGGCCTCGAACAGCACCGACTCGCCCACCAGCTCACGTCCGCGGATCCAGTGCACGGTCGCGACCGCGACCTGTCCGCCCCCGGCCCTCGCCGCGCTGGTGGGCGGCTCGGTCAGGTTCGCCGGCAGCTCGTCGCGGTCGACCGGCCGGGCCTGCTCGTCGGGCACCCCGCACGAGGCAACCAGCGCAGCCGCTGCGCACAGCACGATGGCCCGGACCGGCCCTGCCCAGCGAGTCATCGCTCGACCGCCGAGGTCGCCGCCGCAAGGGACCCGACGTGGTCGCCGTCGCCGGCCAACAGGTGCGGCGGCTCGTCCCCCACGGCCAGGTCGCTGCGCACCGGCAGCTCGACGCGAAAGCGAGCGCCTCCCTCGGGCGACTCGCCCACCTCGACCGTGCCGCCCATCGCCCGCACGCTCTCGTCGACCAGCGACAGCCCCAACCCGGTTCCGGTGGCTGCACCGCCGGCAGAGCCGCGGTGGAACCGCTCGAAGATCTGCGATCGCTCCTCGGGCGCGACCCCGGGTCCCGCGTCGTCCACCTCGAGCACCCAGCGGTCGCCGGACGCGGTGACACGAAGTCGGGTGCAGCCGCCCGCGTAGTTGGCCGCGTTCTCGACCAGGTTGCGCACCACGATCCGTAGGCGCCTCGGGTCGACCGCCACCCGCTCGGGCACATCGGCGCCGAGGACCACACGGGACTCGTCGAGCTGGGTGTCGCGCGCCAAGCCGGCGATCATCGGACGCAGCTCGACCAGCTCCGCGCGCACGTCCGCGGTGCCCGACTCCAGCCGGCTCAGGTCCAGGATCTCCAGCACGAGCCTGCTGAAGTGGTCGAGCTGGGCCTGGAGCACCTCGACCGCGCTGCGGCCGTCCACGTCGAGGTCGCCCACTCGGCGATCCACGATGCGCACCGCCGAGTTGAGCGCAGTGAGTGGGGTGCGCAGCTTGTGGGACACGTCGGCGGCGAAGCGCCGCTCGCGTTCGATGCGCTCCTGAAGGGCAGCGGCCATGTCGTTGAAACCGGCGACCAGAGGGCTCAGGTCGGGGTCGCCCACGTCGGCGAGGCGGGTCGACAGGTCGCCGTCCGCGATCCGGCGAGCTGCGGTCGTGGTGTCTCGCAGCGGCCGCAGCACCCGACGGCTCATGAGCAGCCCGTAGGCCGCCGAGCCGAGTGTGGTGATCACCGCGGCCACGACCAAGGCGTTGCGAATGCTGTCGAGGGTGGCGGCCAGCTCCACCACGGGGAACACCTGGAAGAACGAGCGCTCGCCGCCCGGCAACGGCACACCGACCACCGCTGCGGGTCCCCCGTCGAGGCGGGTGACCGCGTACCCGGGCTGACCGTCCTCGACGATGGCGAGCAGCTCTGCGGGAATTGCCTGAGGACCGACGCCCACGACCGAGCCGTACCACTGGTCGCCCTCGCGCAGCAGCGCCGGCTTGTCGACGCCGCCGATGGCCTCGAGCGCACCGGGCAGCTCAACGTCGTCGTCCTGGGGCAGCGAGACCGCGAGGCCGGCGTTCAGAAACGCTTCCTGGCGTACCAGGTCGCCGCGTTTGTCGAGCAGGTAGGTGCGCGACAGCTCGTAGGCCAGCAGCCCGAGGGTCACCGAGACCACCAGGCCACCCAGCGCCATGGCGGCCGCGGCACGGACCCTCAGCCCGTAGCGGTGCTGACGCTGGGGTCGTCCGTCGGCTGGCGCGTCGGCATCGGATGGGTCGTGCTCGCTGACCACGGAGCTCATCCGCTCCACGGTAGGAGTCGGGTGCTGGTGGGTTCCCGGCGCCCCACGATTCGTCGCGGAACCGTTACCGAGCACGTCGAGGCCGGCCTCCCGGTTCGGGGGACCCCGCGAAATCCTCCAGCCGGGTCGTAGCACGACCGATCTCCAGGGCATGCACACTCGCGCCCGGACGCAGGCCGGCTTCACGCTGATCGAGCTGCTCCTCGTCATCACCGTGCTCGGGCTGCTCGCCGGCGTCACGGTCGCCGCCACCGGCGCGGTGCGCGACCGGGCCGAGAGCTCGACGTGCGCCACTGACGGGAAGACGTTGTCGACCGCTCAATCGGCGGCCCGGCTCCGCGGCGGCGCCTACCTGGATGAGGACGAGCTGGTCGCGAAGGGGTATCTGAAGCGGACCGTCGAGGGCATCGACGTCGTGTTGACCGACGGCGGCTACGAGCTCGTCACCGTCGGCGAGTGCGCGGGCACGAGCGAGGAGCTCGCCGACGGCCCGAGCGACGACGAACAAGCCAAGGCCGACGAACAAGCCAAGGCCGACGAACAAGCCAAGCTCGACGAACAAGCCAAGCTCGACGAACAAGCCAAGGCCGACGAACAGGCCAAGGCCGAGGAGCAGGCCGCTCGCGAGGCCGAGGAGCGTGCCAAGGCCGCAGAGCAGGCGACGGCCGAGTCCGGCGCCTCGGAGCCGAAGGGCTGCGAGAAGGGCCAGATCGACATCAACACGGCCAGCAAGAACCAGCTGCGGGAGATCAAGCACATCGGTGGCGACGAGGCGACGCGCATCGAGAAGCAGCGGCCGTTCAAGAGCCTCGAGCAGCTGGTCGAGGTCAAGGGCCTGGACGAGCGCGACGTGAAGGACATCACCGAACAGGGCCTCGCCTGCGTCGCCTCGACGCCGCCCGGTGACCCGGGACCGCCGATCCGACCACGGGGGCGCGTGTCCTAAGGTCCATCAGGTGGCCGTGCCGCACCTGGAGCCGATGGCAGCAGAGGTCGGCGACCTGCCACCCGAGGACGGCCGTTGGGCGTTCGAGCCCAAGTGGGACGGCATGCGGGCGATCGTCGAGCTCGACCACGGGGAGGTGCGCGTGCGTGGTCGGTCGGGCCGCGACGTGACCGTCGAGTTCCCCGAGCTGTCCGCGCTGGGGACCGTCGCCGACCAGGCCGTGCTGGACGGCGAGATCGTGGCGCTCGACGAGCACGGGCTGCCCAGCTTCTCCCGGCTCCAGCAGCGCTTCGGCGTCGCCGATCCCGCCAAGGCCGCGCTCGCGGCCCGTGCCGTCCCCGCCACCTTCGTCGCGTTCGACCTGTTGCACCTGGCGGGCCACGACGCGTGGCAGCTGCCCTACCGCGACCGGCGAGCGCTGCTCGAGCAGCTGGTGCGGCCCGGCCCGGTGCTGCTCTTGTCGCCCAGCGGCGAGGGCGATGGCGAGCACTGGCTCGACGCCGCGCGGGCACAGGGGCTCGAGGGCATCATGGCCAAGCGCGTCGACCGGCCCTACGAACCGGGCCGACGCTCGGCGACGTGGCGCAAGGTGAAGCTGCGCCACGAGCAGGAGTTCGCCGTGTGCGGCGCCACCGTCGGGCAGGGCCGGCGCCAGGGGATGCCCGGCTCGCTGGTGCTCGGCTGTCGTGACGAGCACGGCTGGCGCTGGGTCGGCAACGCCGGCACCGGGCTGCGCGACGCCGACCTGCAGTGGTGGGCCGAGACGCTGGCGGAGTTGCGCACCGAGCGCAGCGTGTTCGACGAGACGACGCGCCGCCACCGAGCGCTGCGCGACGCGTGGTGGGTCACCCCGACCCACGTGGTGCAGGTGGCGTTCGCCGAGTGGACCGGCGAGGGTCGACTGCGTCAGCCCTCGGTCCTGGGACGTCGCCCCGACGTGGACGCCGAGCAGGTGCGATGTGTCGACGAGGTCGTGCACGTCGCACGCACCGTGCAGCGCTGAGCGCGCAGCCCGGCACGGCCGGCGCAGTTCGGCGGCGCCCGTCAGGCCAGGCAGGCGTCCAGGAAGCGGGCGAACCCCTCCGGGTCGGCGGTCACCCGCAGGTGTCCGGCCGCGTCGCGGCTGACGTCGAGCGACGGGCAGAAGAAGTCGCCGGAGGGCGTGAAGAAGTGCGGTGACCCGGTGACACCACGCTCGACGCCCTCGGCATGGTCGGCCAGCACCGCCGAGTGATCGGTCGCGTCGACGGCGACGCCATGTCGCGCGGCCAGCTCGGCCAGCACGTCGTGGCGCGCCACGTCGACGCCGTGCTCGAACACCAGGTCCCGCAGCTCCAGGCTGACCCGCTCACCGACCCTGGGATCGGCGGCGTCGGCCGCGGCCGCGACGCTCATGGCCGGCAGGAAGCTCGACGGGAACGCTGCTTCGTCGAAGCCCGCGAAGAGATCCGGTGCGGCCTGGGTGCGCAGGTCCTCGACCTCCTCGGCGATGAAGTGCGCGTCGAGCGGCTGGCCGTTGACGACCTCGAGCGGCCAGGACCGGACCCGCAGCACCACGTCGTCGCGATCCAGCTCGGCCCGCCGCTCGATGAAGCGCCGCAACCCCACGTGGGTGAAGGGACATCCCACGTCCGCGAAGACCTCGATCGTCGTCATCGTGCCACTGTGCGCGCTGGCCGGGCCTCGGGCCAGGGGCCAAGGTCCCCGACGCTGCCGGTCATCGGCGGCCACGCGCCCAGCGGTCCGCTGCCGCAGGTCGCTCGCACGGTGCACCGAGCGGGTCAGTCCCCGCCGTCGCTGTCGTCGGGCAGGGTGCTGGGAGCTGTTGGGACCGGATCGTCCTCGGCCTGGCTCGAGTCGCCGCTGCCGCTGTCGCCGTTGTTGTCCTCACCAGTGTTGCCGTTGCCGCCGTTGGCGGAACCAGCGTCGGGTGCGTCGGCGCCGTTGCCGTACGCGATCTGGCCGTTCACGCTGATCGCCAGGTTCACGTGCGTGCTGTTGCCACCCAGCGAACCCCAGAGCGCGGCCGCGTCCTGCTCCGCGAGCTCGGGATAGGCCGGCTCGTCGAACACGAACACCGCGCCCGGCTGGTACGAGGCCTCGCTCCAGGTGACCGTGCCACCGGAGGTGAAGTTGGTCAGCACGACGGGCCCGGCGATCGTAGCGCCCTCGAAGCTGACCTGGTCACCGACGGTGGCTGCGGACAGGTTGATGCCGAAGAGCGCGGCGAGGACGCGGATGATGGCACCGAAGAACGTCACGACGCCGTTCAAGGTTGCGGCGTAGAAGGTGGTGCCGTCGATGGTGGCGCTGTTGAAGTTCGCGCCGTTGATCGTGGTGGAGGTGAAGTTCGTACCGGTGAGGTCGGCGCCTTGGAAGTTCCCGCCGGTCAGGGTCAGCCCGGTCAGGTTCGCGTCGGTCAGATCGGCGGCGATGAAGGTCGGGTCGTTCGGGATCTGCGCGGACCGCAGGTCGGCGCCGCTGAGGTTCCAGCCGGTCATGTCCTGGGGCAGCGTGGCGCCCGAGAGCGTGGTCTGGGACATGTCGAGCACGACGCTGTCGGATCGAACGAGTCCGGTCAGGTTCGCGCCGGTCAGGTCGGCGCCGCTGAACGTGGCGTCGTCGACGGATGCCCCGGTCAGGTCGGCGTCGGTCAGCGTGGCGTCATCGAGCTGTGCTCCCTGAAGGTTCGCCGCAGACAGGTTCGCGTCGCTCAGGTCCACCCCCTGCAGGTTGGCGCCGGACAGGTCGGCGCCGGACAGGTCCGTCCCGGAAGGGAGGTCGGCCTGGGTCCAGTCCGTGCCCGACAGGTTCGCTCCCTGGAACGTCGCGCCGGTCAGGTCGGCCTCGCCGAAGGAGCTGCCCGCGAACTGGGTGGCGCCACCCGTGGTCAGCTCCGCGATCGCCACCTGGTCGAACACGACCGAGTTGAACTGCGACCCGGTGGCGTTGACGCCCTCGAAGGCCACCTCCGACAGGGTTGTGTTGCTCACCGTGGCGTCCACCAGCGCTGCGGCGTCGAAGGTGGAGCTCGAGATCTGCCCGCCCCCGCCCTGGCCGCGCGTGGCCGAGGAGAGATCGGCGTTCTGGAACGTGACGTTCGCCAGATCCAGGCTCGTCCACACGGTGTCGCTCAGATTCGCCCATTCGAAGCTGGTCTGGCTGGTGCCGGACGCGGTGACGCCCTGGAACCGCGAGCCGCTCAGGTCGGTGTGGGCAGCCTGCCAGCCGGTGATGGTCACCTCGGAGAACTGCGAGCTCGGCGCGTTCGGGGGCAGGACCGCGCCGGACAGGTCGACCGGGCTGCCGGCTGCGCCAGTGATGTCGAGCGTGCCGCCGGTGAGCACCTTGGAGAAGTCTGCGCCGGAGAAGGTGACCCCGCTCGCACCCCCGGGTCCGCCGACGACCAGGTCGAGGGGAACCGTGGTGTTGCGGAACTCGGCGCCGTCGAAGTCGGCGCCGGTCCAGTCGGCGACGGTACCGAAGGACACCTCGACGAACGTGGCGAGGGCCGCGTCGACCCCTGCGAGCGACGTGCCGTCCAGGTCGGTCGCAGTGAGCTTCGCGAGGTTCATGCCGGCGCCGCTCAGGTCGGCGTCGCGAAGCGAGACGTCCTGCATCGACGCCCGCGTGAACACGGCGTCGGTGAAGCTCGCTCCGGCGAAGTTGCAGGACCGCAGCGTCGCTCCGGTGAAGTTGGCACCGGTGAAGTCCGGGGGCTGCGCCCCGGGACCTGGCTGCACGTCGACGAGCGTCGACTCGCTGAAGTTCCAACCGGCCAGCTGGGCACCACTCAGGTCGACGCGCTCGAGGGTCAGGCCTGCGCAGCTGGTCCCGGCACACCCGGCGTCGGACAGGGCGGCTTGTACGTTGGGCGGCTGCTGGTCCAGGGGAACCGGATCCTGGGCGCCGGCGACACTCCCGTCCATGGCCAGCACCGCTGCGACGAGGGCGACCGCAGCGAGGGCAGCAAGGCCAGGAGACCGACGGTTGTGGGCTCGCCGATCGCTGATGGCGCGGGGGTCCTCGTCGGTCCTGCAGCTGGTCGGCAACGGCGACATGTGACGTCGATCAGCCGTCGATCGGGATCCAGCGGAGCGTCGCGCCGTCCGCCATCGGGGTGACCTGACCGGTCGACGCCGCAGGATCGCAGGACCCGGTCGGCTCACTGCGGGAGCACACCAGGTGCACGAGCGCACCTTCCTGCACGGACTCGTCGAAGGTGACGCTGGAGTCGGCATCGAGCTCGACGACCCGTGACACCGGAACCTCGTCCGAGCTGCGCTGCCCGGCAGCGACGCCGGTGATCCGCACCGCGAAGTGCTCGGGATCGGCGATGGGCGTGCAGTCCTGTGAGCGGGTCGCTGCGCTGGGGCAGGTCACCGCTTCCATCCGGTGCACGGTGCTCGCGACGGGCTCGCCGAGGTTGCTGGTGTCGGGCGCGCTCGACCGCTCGGCGTCACGGGTGCACCCCGCGAGGAGGGCGAGCAGCACGACCAACAGCGCCGCCGGGCCGCAGCAGCGACGGCGCCAAGCCATCGGGCGCGGGCGGTGCCGCTCGAGGTGGTCGGATGCGGCGTGCGAGGTGGGTGCGTCGCTGCCGCGTCGGTGGGTGGGTGCGTGTCGGGTAGCCATGGTCATCCCTCGCCGTCGAGGTCGTTGGTGGGTGCGGGTGCGGGTGCTGGGTCGTTGTCGGCGTTGTCGTCGCTGTTGTTCGCGTCGTTGTTGTCGTCGTTGTCGTTGTCGTTGTCGGGGGCGGTGGTGTTGGGTGCGGGGTTGTTGGGTGCGGGTGCGCCGATGCCGGGGACGGGTTGTCCGTTGACGGTGATGGTGAGGTTGTCGGTGGCGGTGGTGCTGGTGACGACCGAGCTCCAGAGGGTGCGTGCTTGGGTT